>Ga0209810_1000090_pt1:110000-277702 | contig 277702 bp, 251 predicted proteins | sample Coa_R1_7_FD_187159 | JGI IMG/M metagenome (GOLD analysis project Ga0209810, IMG submission 187159) | Surface soil microbial communities from Centralia Pennsylvania, which are recovering from an underground coalmine fire - Coalmine... | ecosystem: Environmental > Terrestrial >...
TCCGCCAGACGTGATTGCCAGTCGTGATCACGTCGACGCCGGCGTCGATGAGCTCCTCCGCACAGCGGGGATCGATCCCCTTGCCGCCGGAGGCGTTCTCGCCGTTGGCGACGACGAACTGCACGGCCCCTGCCGCCACGAGGCGCGAGACCACCGCCGCCACGGCGCGGCGACCCGGGCGGCCCACCACGTCGCCGAGGAAGAGCAGCCGCACCCCACCCTCAGCGCGCGACGTCGCTTGCGCGCGTCTCGCGGATCACCGTCACCTTGATCTGGCCGGGATAGGTCATCTCCTGCTCGATCTTGCGCGCGATATCCCGGGCGAGCAGCCCCGTCTGCTCGTCGGGAATCGTGCCCGGATCGACGATGATGCGCACTTCCCGGCCCGCCTGGATGGCGAAGGACTTCTCGACCCCGCGGAACGAGTTGCTGATCCGTTCGAGCTCCTCGAGGCGCTTGGCGTAGCTCTCGAGCACCTCCCGACGGGCTCCGGGGCGGGCCCCCGAGAGCGCATCGGCCGCATCGACGAGCGGGGCGAGGATCGTCTCGGCCTTCACCTCCTCGTGGTGCGCCGCGATGGCGTTCACGATCTTCGCCGACTCCCCGTACTTGCGCGCGATCTCGCCGCCGATGATCGCGTGCGAGCCCTCCACTTCGTGGGTGAGCGCCTTGCCGATGTCATGGAGGAGCGCGGCTCGCCGAGCCTGGCGCTCGTTGAGCCCCAGCTCCGCCGCCATGGCCCCGGCGATGAAGGCGGCCTCGATCGAGTGCATGAGGACGTTCTGGGCGTAGCTGTAGCGATACTTGAGCATGCCGACGAGCCGCACCAGCTCGGGATGGATCCCGTGGACGCCGACCTCGAGCACAGCCCGCTGGCCCGCTTCGCGAATGGCCTCGTCGAGCTCCTGCTCGGCTTTGCGGACCACCTCCTCGATGCGCGTGGGGTGGATGCGGCCATCGGCGATGAGCCGCTCGAGCGCGAGGCGGGCCAGCTCGCGGCGGATCGGGTTGTGGCAGGAGATGACGACCGCCTCCGGCGTGTCGTCGATGATGAGGTCGACCCCCGTCGCCGCTTCGATGGCCCGGATATTGCGCCCCTCGCGGCCGATGATCCGCCCCTTCATGTCGTCGCTCGGCAGCGTGACCACGGAGACGGTGCGCTCGGCCACGAACTCCCCGGCCAGGCGCTCGATGGCGATCGACACGATCTTCTTCGCCCGCCGATCGGCCTCCTCGCGTGCCTCGGTCTCGATCTGCCGGATCACCTTGGCGGCGTCGTGCCGCGCCTCCTCGATCATCTGATCGACCAGCGCCCGCTTTGCCTCCTCGCGGGTGAGCCCTGCGGCCTCCTCGAGCTTGCGCCGGACGCCATCGACGAGCCGCTCGTATTCGGCGCGACGGTCCGCGAGGCCGTGTTCCTGCTGCTTGAGCCCCTCTTCACGGCGTGCGAGCTCGGCCTCCCGCTGCGCGAGGCTCTCGAGCTTCCGGTCGATGCTCTCCTCCTTCTGCGCCACGCGCTTTTCGAGGTTCACGATCTCGCGGCGCTGCTCGCGCGCCTCGCGCTCCCACTCGCTGCGCGCCTGGATCACGAGGTCCTTCGCCTGGAGCTGCGCCTCCTTGCGGACGACCTCGGCCTCCTTGCGCGCCTCCTCGACGATCCGGGCCGCCGTCTCCTGGGACTGCGCCTCGAGCTGCGCGAGCCGTCGGCGTCGGCCCCGGTCGATCACGCCCACGATCGCCGCCCCGCACGCCACCCCGAGGATGACCCAGACGAGCGTGATCATGTCGACAGCTCCTTCCCCGGGGCGACGAGCAGCCGCGCCTCGGTCGCCACCGCATCCACGCGCACGTCCCAGGCCGCCTCCGGAACCGCCTCCACGAGCTGCAGCTCGAAGGCGAGCCCGATCCGCAGCGCCCGCGGGTGACGGGCGAGCGCACGATCGTACCAGCCTCGCCCGCGACCGAGCCGGGCACCCCGGCCGTCGAACGCGACGCCGGGCACGAGGAAGACCGTCCCCGGCGCATCGTCTTCGAGCGGCGGGCCACCGGGCTCGCCGGGCACGAAGCCCGCCGTCCCGCCCCCGTCGCCGGGGAAGTAGACACGCTTGCCTGCGCGGCGAGCCCACGAGAGGACGGCCGCCGGATCGGCCTCGCCTCCGAGCGGGCGGTAGGCGACGAGCACCCCGGCTGCCGCCACCGCTGCGAGGCCGATCACCCGGGCGCAGGCCGCCTCCGCGAGCCGCGCCGCGGTGTCTCTCGGCACGGCCGCCCGGGCGCGCAGCAACCGCTGCCGCAGCAGATGCTTTGTGTGCTCGAGGTCGCTCCCCACCGTGGGCCGTCCCGGGGAGGACGACGAGCCGGGGTCGGCTCTCAGTGCACCGGCGTGCCGCTCACGGGAAGGACCTCAAAGACACGGGGACACACCCCGGGAGTTCATGCACATCCAGTCCGTCACGCCGCACTTCGGCGACGAGTGTCACTCGCACCGCCCCGCCTCGTCCTCCTCGCCCAACTGGCGGCGAAGCTTATGCTCCTGCTGGCGATTCTGCAACGCCGACGGTGCGAGCAGCGCTTCGACGAACTCCCGGGCGTCAAAGGGCCTCAAGTCCCCCGCCCCCTCGCCCACGCCCAGGTAGCGCACCGGGAGCCCGAGCTCGTGCCGCACGGCGAGCACGACCCCGCCGCGTGCGGTGCCGTCGACCTTCGTGAGCACGATCCCCGTCGCCCCAACGGCCTCGGTGAAGGCCCGGGCCTGCGCCACGGCGTTCTGACCGGTCGTGGCGTCGAGGACGAGGAAGGTCTCGTGGGGCGCCCCCGTGGCCTCGCGGGCCAGAACCCGCCGGATCTTCGCCAGCTCCTCCATCAGGTTCTCGCGTGTGTGCAGCCGGCCGGCCGTGTCGACCAACACGACGTCCCGGTCACGGGCGACGGCCGCCCGGATGCCGTCATAGACGACGGCAGAAGGGGCCGCTCCCGGGGCGTGGCGCACGAGGTCGGCCCCGGTGCGCTCGGCCCACACGGCAAGCTGCTCGGCCGCGGCCGCGCGGAAAGTGTCGGCGGCCACCAGCAGCACGCGCCGGCCGGCAGCGCTGTGCAGGGCGGCGAGCTTGCCGACGGTCGTGGTCTTGCCGACGCCGTTGACCCCGGTGACGAGCACGACCCAGGGGCGGGCGCTCGGCACCGCCGGCGGTGCGGCAGCGAGCAGGGTTTCCATCTCCCCGGCCAGCGCCGCGCGGATCGTAGTCGCGTCGGCCCGCGCACCCAGCCGCTCGCGCACCCGCCGCACGAGCATCGCCGCCGTCGTCGTGCCCACATCCGCCGCCACGAGCACCTCCTCCAGCTCGGCGAGCACGACATCCGCCGGACGCGGACCGCGACCGAGCGCGGCGTCGAGCTGCTCGCCCAGGCGGCGGCTCGTTGCACGAAGCGCTTCGGCGATCGACCGCCCCTCCGCAGCCGTGCTCGCCGCCGTAGAGCGACGGGGGCGCTTGTGGAGTCGTCGCAGGCCGACGGCAGCCCCGGCTGCCGCCGCGAGCCCCGCGGCGAGCAGCGCGACGCCCTCGATGCCCATCGGGCCGGCCCTCCGGGCCCCTACGCGGCCTCGCGCAGCCGCACCGCCACCACCTTCGAGATGCCCGGTCGCTCCATCGTGATCCCGTAGAGCGTATCGGCGACCTCCATCGTGCGCCGATTGTGCGTGATGAGGACGAACTGCGTGCGCTCCGCCATCTCGCGGATGAGCTGGTTGAAACGGCCGATGTTGGCCTCGTCGAGCGGCGCATCGACCTCGTCGAGGACGCAGAAGGGGGTGGGGCGGATCAAGAAGAGGGAGAGGACGAGCGCCGTCGCCGAGAGCGCCTTTTCGCCGCCCGAGAGCAGGCTGAGCCGCCGAAGCTGCTTCCCGGCTGGCTGCACCGCGATCTCGACACCCGGCTCGCCGCCCTCCTCGGGGTCGGTCAGCTCGAGCCTCGCGGTACCGCCGGGGAAGAGCTTCGGAAAGACCTCCCCGAGCTTTGCGTTCGCGGCGGCGAAAGTCTCTTCGAAGCGCGCCCGCGACGTGCGGGTGAGCTTCGCGATGGTGCGCCGGAGATCCTCGAGCGAGCGTTCGAGGTCGTCGCGCTGGGCGGTGAGGAAGCCATGCCGCGCCTCCACCTCCTCGAGCTCCTGCACCGCCGCGGGGTTGACGTCGCCGAGCTCGGCGAGCCGACTGCGGAGCTTCTCGACCCGCGCCGCCCGCGCTGTGTCGTCACCCTCCTCGACGACGACCGCGGCGAGCGCCTCGGGACCAAGGTCGTAGCGCTCCTTGAGCTCGGCTGCCAGGTGCTCGAGCGCGACGCGCCGCTCCGCCACCGCCACCTCGAGCGCCCCTCGCTCGTCGCGCAAGGCCGCGAGCTGCGCCCGCGCCTCGCGCTCGGCCTGGTCGTCGCTGGAGAGCGCGGCGTCGGTCTCGGCCAGGGCCGCCCGCAGCCGGTCCCGCTCGGCGCCGAGGCTCGTTGCCCGCTCCTCGGCGGCAGCACGGACGGCCAGCGCGGCGGCCAAGTCGCCAGCCGCCACCTCCGCCCCGGTGGCCGCGTCCTGCGCGGCAGCCGCCGCCGCCCGCTGCCGCTCCTCCGCTTCGCGCAGCTCCGTGCGCGATCGCTCGGCCGCGGCCTCGGCAGCGCGCCGACGCTCCGCCGCCGCGGCCGCGGCGACCGCGGCCGCCGTCCGCTCCCGCTCGGCCGCGGCATATGCTTCGCGCCAGGACGCCAGCGCCTCCTGCGCCGCCGCCAGCGCCGCCCGCCGCTGCGCCACGGCAGCCTCCGCTTGCGCAAGGCGTTGCTCGACGGCCGCCAGCTCCTCGGCCGCCTGCCCCTCGGCCCCGGCGAGGCCACCCGCTTCGAGCGCCCAGGCCTCCAGCGCGGCGGTCACCCGCGCGCGTTCCTCCTCGAGACGCTCGCGGTCCTTCTCCACGGCCACCGCGGCCAACTGGAGCGCCTGCAGCCGCTCCTCGCAGGCGGCGAGGGCGGTTGCCGCGGCGGCGGCACGCTGCCGCAGGTCGTCCACCGCTGCGCTCGCCAGGACCAGCTCCTGCTCGGCCGCCGCCAGCGCGGCGTCGAGCTCGCGCAGCTCCCGGGCCCGTGCCAGCAGGAGCTCCTCGAGCGGCGGCTCGCTCCCGCCGCTCACGGCCCCGAGCGCATCGAGCGCCTCCCCGGCGAGCGTCACCACCGTGACGCCGTGGCTTGCCTCGCGCCACAGCCGCAGCGCCTCGTCGAGGTCCTCGGCGAGCAGCACTTGCCCGAGCACGGCTTCGGCAAGGGCCCAGTGGTCGGTGTCGACCTCGATCTCGTCGAGCAGGCGCCGCCCGCTCGGGACGATGGTCGGTGCGCGCCGCGCCGCCTCGCGCGGCAGGACGGTAGCGCTGCCCGCCCCCGCGTCGCGCAGCCAGCGCACGGCGGCCACGGCCGCCGGCACGTCCGGCACGACCACCTGCCGCAGCCGCGCGCCGAGCGCGGCTGCGACGGCGCGCTCGAGGGCCGCCGGCACGCGCAGCACGCTCGCCAAGAGCACCACCCCGGGCTCGCGGCGGCCGAGGAGCGACGAGACGCCACGCGTGCAGCCCTCGTGGCGCTCCTTAAGCTCGCGCAGCGACTCGGCCCGCGAACGGAGCTGCGTCGTGGCCGCCCGCCTGGCCTCGAGCGCCGCGGCGGCCGCCGCCGTCTCGCGCTCGAGCGTGGCGTGCTCGCCCTCGAGCGCCGCCCGCTGGTGGCTGGTCTCGGCCCGCTCTGCCTCGAGCCGCGCTGCTTCGGCGCGCGCCGCCTCGGCCGCCCGCTCGCTCTCGTGAAGCCGCTCTCCGAGCCGCCGTCGCTCCTCGTCGAGCCGGCGTTTGCGGCCGGCCAGCTCCTCGCGCCGCTCGCGCAGCGCCTCGCGCAGGTTGCGCGCGCGTGCCGCCTCCGCGAGCGCGTCGACGAGCGCGTCCTTGGCGGATTCGGCTGCGTGCTCGAGCGCGGCCCCGGCGCTACCGAGCTCGGCGAGCCGCGCCTCCGCCTGGGCGCGCGCCGACTCGGCCTGCGTCTGCGCGACCGCGAGCCCGTCCAACTCGGCCGACAGCCGGGCGAGCTCCGCCGCGAGCGCCGCCTGCCGGACGGCGAGCGCCTCGGCGTCGGTGCGGGCCTGCGCGCCGCGGGCGCGCAGCTCGGCGGCGCGCGCCTCCAGCGCTGCCGCGCGCACCTGCGCCTCGCCCGCGGCAAGCCGTGCCTCCGTGATCTCGGCCTCGATGGCGCGCAGTCGCTCCTCGTCGGCGAGCCGCTGCGCCCGGGCCGTTCCGCTCTCGCGCTCGACCCGACGCAGGTCCTCCTGCCGCGCCGCCTCCTCGCGCTGCACCGCGGCCAGGCGCTCGTGCAGGCGCGCGAGCTCGGCCGACCAGGCGCGCTCGCGCGCCGCGAGCACCTCGAGATCGAGCGCGCGGAGCTCCTCCTTGAGCCGCCGATGCTGCTCGGCCCGGCGGGCCTGCCGTTCGAGCGACGCGCGCTGCCGCTCGAGCTCGCGGAGCACGTCGTGGACCCTGACGAGGTTCTCGCGCGTGCGCTCCATCTTCCGCTCGGCCGCGATCTTGCGGTGTCGAAAGCGCGTGACGCCGGCCGCCTCCTCGATGAACAGCCGCAGCTCTTCGGGCTTGGCGTTGACGATCCGCTCGATCTGGCCTTGCTCGATGATCGCGTACGCCCGCGTCCCCACCCCGGTGCCCAGAAACAGCTCCGTGATGTCCTTCAGCCGGCAGGGGACGCGGTTGATGAAGTACTCCGACTCCCCCGAGCGGAAGTAGCGCCGCGTGACCAGCACCTCGCTCGCGCGGGCAAGCTCGCGCGGCAGCGCGTCCGCACCATCCTCCCCGGTGGCCTCCGCCGCCGCGAGCAGCTCCGCCTCGTCGCGCTCGAGCAGCAGCGACACCTCCGCCATGCCGAGCGGTCCGGTCTCCGCGTTGCCGTTGCAGATGACGTCCTCCATCACGTCGCCGCGGAGGTGCTTGGGGCTCTGCTCGCCGATCACCCAGCGGAGCGCGTCGACGATGTTCGACTTGCCGCAGCCGTTCGGCCCTACGATGGCGCTCACCCCGCGGGGAAGCTCGAGCACCGTGCGGTCCATGAACGACTTGAAGCCGTTCAGCTCGATCTGCTTGATCCGCATCCCCCTCCCCCTCCGGACCCCGTCAGTCCTGCTCGAGCTCGGTGTTCCAGTAGGCCGCGTCGACCGCGCTCAGAAACGGCCGCCACTCCTTGTAGCGACGCAGGCCGAACGTCTCAGCCATGAACGGCGTCCACTGCGGCCGGAACGGCGGCCGAATGAGCCGCATGCCGGCCTCCGCCGGCGTCCGCCCGCCCTTCAGCCGGTTGCAACGATGGCACGAGCAGACCACGTTCTCCCACGTCGATCGACCCCCCTTCGACCGCGGCACGACATGGTCGAGGTTCAGGCCACTCCGCGGAAACACGTGCCCGCAATACTGACAGCGACATTGATCGCGAGCGAAGATATTGTAGCGGCTGAAGCGGACATAGCGCCGCGGCAGGCGGTCGTAGGCGAGGAGCAGGATCACGCGGGGCACGCGGATCGCCCGGCCGACAAGACCGATCGACTCCTCCTCCGCCGCGAGATCGGCCCAGCTCGCGAAGTCGAACGTCCGGTACTGGGCGTCGACGGCCCGCGCGATGTCCTGATAGAGGAGCGAAAGGGCGCGCCGCACCGAGGTGACGTGCACCGGCAGGTACGAGCGGTTGAGGACCAGCACCTTCGTGTTGAGCACGGACATCGTGCCGTAGCCGGCGAGGCTACACGTTGGGTGCGAGGCGGTCAATTTTCCTAACGCGCCGCGGGTCGCCAGCGCAGGACCGGGTGGCGCGCCGCGCGCGTCTCGTCGAGCCGCGCGAGCCGCGTCCGGTGCGGGGCACCGCGCACCAGCGCCGGGTCGGTCCGCGCTTCCTCGGCGATGGCACACAGCGCCGCCGCGAACTCGTCGAGCGTCTCCTTCGTCTCGGTCTCGGTCGGCTCGATCATGAGCGCGCCCTTCACCACGAGCGGGAAGTAGATGGTCGGCGCGTAGAAGCCGTAGTCGAGCAGGCGTTTGGCCACGTCGAGCGTGTGCACGCCGTGCTCCTGGAGGCGGCGGTCGGAGAACACGCACTCGTGCAGCGACGGGGTGTCGTACGCCAGGTGATACGCCGCGGCCAGGCGCGCGCGCAGGTAGTTGGCGTTGAGCACCGCGAGCCGGGTGACCTCTTCGAGGCCGGGGCCACCGAGGCGCGCGATGTACGCGAAGGCGCGGACGAGGATGCCGAAGTTGCCGTAGAAGGATCGGATCCGACCGACGCTGCGGGGGGCGTCCTCGCTCCAGAGGAGCCGACCGTCGCGCCGCACGAGCCGCGGCACCGGGAGGTACTCGGCGAGCGTTGCCCGCACCGCGATCGGCCCGGCCCCCGGTCCGCCCCCGCCGTGCGGCGTCGAGAACGTCTTGTGCAGGTTGAACTGCATGACGTCGACGCCCATGTCGCCCGGCTTGGCGATGCCCAGGAGCGCGTTCATGTTCGCGCCGTCCATGTAGACGAGCCCGCCGCGCGCATGCACGGCCGCGGCGACGGCCTCGATCTCCTCCTCGAAGAGGCCGAGGGTGTTCGGGTTCGTCACCATGAGCGCCGCCACCGACTCGTCGACGAGCGCGGCGACCGTCGCCGCCTCGAGGAGCCCGCGCCCGCTCACCGGCACCTCCACGACCTCGTAGCCGCAGAGCGCCGCGCTCGCCGGATTCGTGCCGTGGGCGCTCGCCGGAATGAGCACCCGCCGCCGCGGATCGCCCTGGGCGAGGTGGTGTGCGCGGATGATCTGCATGCCGAGGAGCTCGCCCTGCGCCCCCGCCGCCGGCTGCAGGCACACGGCATCGAGCCCGCTGATCGCGGCGAGGGCCTCTTCGAGCGCGGCGAGCAGCTCGAGCGCCCCCTGCGCCAGCGCCTCGGGCACGAGGGGGTGGAGGTGGGCGAAGCCCGGCAGGCGCGCGACTTCCTCGTTCACCACCGGGTTGTACTTCATGGTGCAGGAGCCGAGCGGGTAGAAGGTGGTCGCGGCGCTGTAGTTCCATTGCGAGAGCCGAAGAAAGTGGCGCAGCACCTCGAGCTCGCTCACCTCGGGGAACCCCGCGAGCCCGTCCTCGCGCCCCAGCGCCTCGGGCAGCTCCTCGACCGCCCCCTCCGGCGCGGGCGGCGGCCGCCAGCCCGTGCGCCCCGGGGATCCGCGCTCGAAGATGAGCGGCTCGTCGAGCAGCATCAGCGCTCCGCCGCCCGCATCCGCGGCGCTGCGCCGGCGAGCGCTCCGACGAGGCGATCGATGTGCGCGGGCTCGTGCACCTCGGTGGCGCACACGAGCAGGGTGTCGCTGAGCTCCGGATACCACCGGCCGAGGGGAAAGCCCGGGATCACCCCGCTCTCGGCGGCGATCGCCTCCCAGCGAGCCGCGGCCTCGGGTGCCCGGATGACGAACTCGTTGAAGAACGGCGCGCTCCACCGCCGCGCGACGCCCGCCGCCTCGAGGCGCGCAGCCACGGCATGTGCCGTGCGGTAGTTCACCGCGGCCAGCTCGCGGAGCCCGGTGCGACCGAGCAGCGAGAGGTACGCCGTCACGGCGAGCGCGCAGAGGCCCTGATTCGTGCAGATGTTCGACGTCGCCCGCTCGCGGCGAATGTGCTGCTCGCGCGTCGCGAGCGTGAGCACGTAGCCGCGACGCCCGTGGGCGTCGACGGTCTCGCCCACGATCCGGCCGGGCATGCTGCGGACGTGACGCTCGGCGGTGGCGAATAGCCCTACGCCGGGGCCGCCATAGGAGACGGGCAGCCCGAAGCTCTGCCCCTCGGCCACCGCGATGTCCGCCCCGAGCGCGCCCGGGGAGCGCAGGAGCGCAAGGGCGAGCGGCTCGGTGGTGACCGTGATCGTGAGCGCCCCGGCCGCCCGCGCGCACGCGGCCCCACCCGCCACGTCGTCGATCACGCCGAAGACGTTCGGGCAGCCGAGCACGACGCAGAGCGCGTCGGCGCCGATGCGCCCGGCCACGGCGGCGAGGTCGCTGCGCCCATCGGACGCGATCGGGATCTCGCGCAGCTCGACGTCGCCCAGGCTGCGCACGTAGGTGGCGATCGTCGCCCGATAGTGCGGGTGGAGGGCGCGCGCGATCCAGACCACGCGCCGTCCCGGGAGCACGCGGCGCGCCATCAACACGGCTTCGGCCGCCGCAGACGCGCCGTCGTACATGCTGGCGTTGGCGACGTCGAGGCCGAGCAGCATCGCCACGAAGGTCTGGAACTCGAACATCGCCTGCAGCGTGCCCTGACTCACCTCGGGCTGATAGGGCGTGTAGGCGGTGGCGAACTCCGCGCGCCGGAGGATCTGGTCGACGAGCGCTGGCACGACGTGCGGGTACGCGCCCGCGCCGAGGAACGCGACCGGCTCGCCCGGGGTGGCGTTGCGCGCCGCGAGCGCCGCCATCCGCTGGCAGAGCTCGGGCTCCGTGAGCCCCGGCGGCAGCGCGATGCGGGCCCCCGCCCGCAGCCGCGCCGGCACCTGGGCGAACAGGGCATCGATCGAGTCCACCCCGATCGCCGCGAGCATCGCGGCGACGTCGGCCGGAGTGTGGGGGGTGTAGCCGCTCACTTCGCCCGCTCGGTTTCCACGTGCGCGCGATAGGCCGCCGCATCGAGGAGCGAGTCCGGGCTCTCGCCCGCCGCGAGCGCGATGCGGATCATCCAGCCGGCGCCGTACGGATCGCGGTTCACCAGCTCGGGCTCCTCCCGCAGGACCGCGTTGACGGCCACGACGCGGCCCCCGAGCGGCGCGTAGAGATCCGACACGCTCTTGTTCGACTCGACCACCCCGAACGCCTGCCCGCGGGCGAGCGGGGTGCCCACCGCGGGCAGCTCGACGAACACCACGTCGCCGAGCGCCTCCTGGGCGAAGTCGGTGATCCCGACCACCCCCTCGCTCCCTTCGATCCGCAGCCATTCGTGCTCGGTCGTGTACCGCAGGTCTTCGGGTATCTCCATATTCAGCCCCCTTCGCGCACGCGCCGATAGAAGGGACGCGCCACCACGCGGGCAGGCACCCGTCGATCGCGAATCGCGACGGTGACCGCCGTGCCCGGCGCCGCCCAGTCGGCGGCGACGTAGGCGAGTCCGATGTACGTTCCGAGCGTCGGCGACCGGATCCCGCTCGTCACGTGCCCGATCGCCTCGCCATTGCCCCAGACCGCATGCCCGTGTCGGGGCACGCCGGGCTCCGCAAGCTCGAGCCCGACGAGCCGCCGCCGCACGCCCGCGGCATCCTGGGCGACGAGCGCGGCCCGCCCCACGAAGTCGGGCTTGCGCAGCTTCACCACCCAGCCGAGCCCGGCCTCGAGGGGCGTCGTCCTCGCATCCATGTCCGCCCCCCAGAGCGGAAGCCCCGCCTCGAGTCGCAGCGTGTCGCGCGCCCCGAGCCCCGCGGGCAGCCCGCCGCGACGGCGCACGGCTTCGAGCAGGGCGTCCCACACCGCCGGCAGGTCGGACACGGCGGCGAGGATCTCGAAGCCGTCCTCGCCCGTGTACCCGGTGCGCGAGAGCACGACGTCACGGCCGGCCACCACGGTCTGCAGCACGGTAAACGGGCGCATCGGGCCCAGCGCCGCTGCCGTGAGCGGCCGGAGCACGAACTCTGCCTCCGGGCCCTGGAGCGCCAGCAGCCCCACCTCGGCGCTGCGGTCGACGACCTCGACGCCGCGGCCTGCGTGCGACCGGATCCACGCGAGATCGCTCGCCGTGTTGACGGCGTTCACGACCAAGAGGAAGCGCTCGCGGCCGAGGCGGGAGACGATGAGGTCGTCGAGCACGCCCCCCTCGGGACTGCAGAGCAGCGTGTACTGCGCATCGCCGATGCGCAGCCGGCTCACGTCGTTCACCGTGAGCCGCTGGCAGAGCGCGGCAGCCATGGGACCGCGCAACTCGATCTCGCCCATGTGGCTCACGTCGAAGAGGCCGCAGCGCCCGCGCACGGCACGGTGCTCCTCGGCGACGCCCGCGTACGCGAGCGGCATCTCCCACCCGGCGAACTCGACGAACCGCGCCCCGAGCGCCCGATGGGCCTCGTAGAGCGGCGGACGGCGCAGCGGGCTCACGCCGTCCCCGCCGCGCGCTCGGCCGCGGTGACGGTGTTGGCGAGCAGCATCGCCACGGTCATCGGCCCGACGCCGCCGGGCACGGGGGTGATGTACGCGGCGCGCTCGCGCGCCGCGGCGAACTCGACGTCGCCGCAGAGCTTGCCGTCGGGGCCGCGATTCATGCCGACGTCGATGACGACCGCCCCGGGTCGCACCCAGGCGCCGCGGACGAGCCCGGCCTTCCCCGCCGCCGCGACCACGACGTCGGCTCGGCTCACCTCGGCCGCCAGGTCCACCGTGCGCGAGTGGCAGAGCGTCACCGTCGCGTGGCGCTCGAGCAGGAGGAGCGCGAGCGGCTTGCCGACCAGCATGCTGCGCCCGATCACCACCGCGCGCGCGCCGCGCAACTCGGTGCCGACCTCGTCCAAGAGCCGCAGGACGCCGAGCGGCGTGCACGGGCGCAGCCCGGGCTCGCCGGCCATGAGGCGCCCCTGGTTGAGCGGATGGAGACCGTCGACGTCCTTCTCCGGCGCGATCGCCTCGATCACCAGCCGCGCCTCGAGCGGCGCGGGGAGCGGGAGCTGCACGAGGATACCGTGGACGCGGGGATCGTCCCCCAGCGCGCGCACGCAGGCGAGCAGCTCGGCCTGGGGCGTGGTCGCGGGAAGCCGATGACCGAAGGAGCGCATGCCCACCTCCTCGCACGCCCGCTCCTTGTTGCCGACGTAGAGCCGCGAGGGTGGATCGTCGCCCACGAGCACGGTGGCGAGACCGGGCACGACGCCCCGCGCGGCGAGCTGCCGCACGCGGCTCCGCACCTCGTCCCGTACCGCGGCCGCCACGGCCTTGCCGTCGATCGTTCGCCCCACGGCAGCGCGCCCATCGCCTCCGGTTCGGGGTTCTTTATAGACGCGGCCCGGGCGGAGGCAAGCGAGCGACGCGTCTGCTAGAGTCCCCGCATGATCGTGGGGATTCCGCGGGAGATCAAGGAGGAAGAGCAGCGGGTCGCGCTCACCCCGGCCGGCGCCGGAGCGTTCGTCGCCCACGGACACACGGTGCTCGTCGAGCGCGGCGCGGGGGCGGGCTCGAGCCTCCCCGACCGCCTCTACGCCGAGGCGGGGGCGACGCTCGCCGACGCCCCGACCGTCTGGTCGCAGGCGGAGCTGATCCTCAAGGTGAAGGAGCCACTGCCCGCAGAGTACCCCTTCCTCCGCCCGGGCCTGATCCTCTTCACCTATCTCCATCTCGCCGCCAATCCCGACCTGGCGCGGGTGCTCGTTGCCCGGCGCGTGCAAGCGCTCGCCTACGAGACCCTCCAGCTCGACAGCGGCGCCCTGCCGCTGCTCGCGCCCATGAGCGAGGTGGCCGGCCGCCTCGCGGTCCAGGTGGGAGCGTGGTGCCTGCAGTCGGGCAACGGCGGCCGCGGGGTGCTGCTCTCGGGCGCTTCGGGCGTGCGGCCGGCGAAGGTGGTGATCCTCGGCGCCGGCATCGTCGGCACGAACGCCTGCCAGGTGGCCGTCGGCGTCGGGGCCCACGTCTCCATCCTCGACGTCGACCCGGCCAAGCTGCGCTACGTCCACGACATCGTGGGCGGCCACGTCACCACGGTGATGTCCAACCGGGCGAACATCGAGGAGGAGGTGGCCGCCGCCGACCTCGTGATCGGCGCGGTGCTCATCCCCGGCGCGCGCGCCCCGCAGCTCCTGCCGCGCGCGCTCGTGCGCGCGATGCGTCCCGGAGCCGCCATCGTCGACGTCGCCATCGACCAAGGCGGGTGTGCCGAGACCTCGCGGCCCACGACTCATGCCCGTCCCACCTTCGTCGCCGAGGGCGTGGTGCATTACTGCGTGGAGAACATGCCGGGGATCGTGCCCCACACCTCGACCTTCGCGCTGACCAACGTGACCCTCTCCTACGCGCTCGCGCTCGCCGATCTCGGGCTCGTCGAGGCGCTGCGGGCCCATCCGCCGCTGCGCCGGGCCGCCAACGTCCTCGATGGCCAGGTGACGCACGCCGGCGTGGCGGCCGCGGTCGGGACGAGCGCCGTCGCGCCCGAGACCCTGCTCTAGCGTTACGAGCCTCCCCCGAGCACCTTGATCCCGAGCTCGCGGAGCTGCTCGGGCGCGACCGGGGCGGGCGCCTCGGTGAGCGGGCACACCGCCCGCTGCGTCTTCGGAAAGGCGATCACCTCGCGGATCGAGTCGGCGCCCGCAAGCAGCATCACCAGCCGATCGAGACCGAGCGCGATGCCGCCGTGCGGCGGCGCCCCGTACGAGAGTGCCTCGAGCAAGAACCCGAACCGCGCCCGCGCCTCGGCCTCGGACATGCCGAGCAGAGCGAGCACCCGAAGCTGGAGGTCCGGCTGGTGGATGCGGATGCTGCCGCCGCCGAGCTCGATGCCGTTCAGCACGAGATCGTACGCCTGCGAGCGCACGGTGAGGGGCGCGCTCTCGAGCCGCTCCAGGTCCTCGCCGTGGGGGGCGGTGAACGGGTGGTGCACGGCCACGTACCGGCCGCTCTGCGCGTCGCGCTCGAGGAGCGGGAAGTCGACGACCCAGAGGAAGCGATCCTCGCCGCGCGCCACCCGCCCCACGCGCTCGCCCAGGCGGAGCCGGAGCTGCGCGAGGATGGGCGCCGCCCGCTCCTCCGGCTCGGCCAGCAGCAGGAGCAGGTCGCCCACGCCGAGGCGCGCGGCGGCGGCGAGCCGCGCGCGTTCCGCTTCCGAGAGGAACTTCACCGCCGGCGACTGCCAGCCGTCCGCCCCGACCCGGATCCACGTGAGCCCCCGTGCCCCCTCGCTCACCGCGAAGCCCACCAGGTCGTCCAGCTCCTTGCGCGAGAGGACGGCGCCGCCCGGGACGGCGAGGCCCCGCACGCGGTGGCCCGCCGCCAGCGCCTCGGCGAACACGCGAAAGCGGGTCTCGGCGAAGCAGCTCGAGTAGTCGTCGAGCTCGAGATCGACGCGCAGATCCGGCCGATCGACCCCGTAGCGCAGCAGGGCGTCGGCGTGGCGCATCACTGGGAACGGCAGCGCGACGGGACGCTCGCGCACCGCGGCAAAGATGCCCGCGATCATCCCCTCGACCAGCGCCATCACGTCCGCCGGGCGCACGAAGGCCATCTCGAGGTCGATCTGCGTGAACTCGGGCTGCCGGTCGGCGCGCAGGTCTTCGTCGCGGAAGCAGCGGACGATCTGGTAGTACCGATCGAGACCGCCCACCATGAGGATCTGCTTGAAGAGCTGCGGCGACTGCGGGAGCGCGTAGAAGCAGCCGCGCTGGATGCGGCTCGGCACGAGGTAGTCGCGCGCGCCCTCCGGGGTCGACCGCGTGAGCACCGGCGTCTCGACCTCGACGAAGCCCGCGGCGTCGAGGTACGCGCGCACGCGCCGGGTGACGTCGTGGCGCAAGCGGAGCCGCCGCTGCATGACCGGGCGGCGGAGGTCGAGGTAGCGATAGCGCAGGCGGTTGGCCTCGCTCACCTCGGCGTGCTCGTCCACCGGAAACGGCGTCGGGCGCGCGGTGTTGAGCACGCGCACCTCGGTCGCCATCACTTCGATGGCGCCGGTCGGCATGGCCGGGTTCACGGTCTCGGGCGGCCGGGCGCGCACCGTGCCCCGCACGCCGACGACGTACTCGAGGCGGAGCTCGCCCGCACGCGCGTGTGCGGGCGCGCTCACCGTCGGATTGCAGACGACCTGCAGCGTCCCGCCGTAGTCGCGCAGGTCGACGAAGATCACCCCGCCGTGGTCGCGCAGCCCGTGAACCCAGCCGAGCACCGTGACCTCCCGGCCGATGTCGCGCTCCCGGAGCGCCCCGCAGAGGTCGGTCCGCTGCCAGTCCCCGAGGGTGTCGAGCGTCGGGCCGGTCACGCCGTCGCTCCTGGCTCGACCCAGGCGAGCAGCGCCGACGCCGGCGCGTCGAGCGGCAGCGCGAGCCGACGGTCCTCGCCCCGCACGAGATCGCGCAGCGTCGCCCGTCCGGCGGCGAGCTCCTCGCCGCCCAGGATCACGGCGAGCCGTGCGCCCTGCCGGTCGGCGGCCCGCAGCAGGGCCTTCAGGCTGCGCCCCGGGGGCTCGAGCCCCACCCGGACCCCTGCGTGCCGGAGCCGCGTCGCCAGCGCGAAGCCGGGCCCGACGGCCCGCTCCTCGAGCGCCAAGACGACCGCGGTCGGCCCCGCGGGGGCCGCCGCCTCGACCCGCACGGTCTCCGCCAACCGGTCGACGCCGACGGCAAACCCCACGCCCGGGACGTCCGGGCCACCGAGCGCCGCCACGAGCCCGTCGTAGCGGCCGCCCCCGGCGACGGCGTTCTGCGCGCCGATGCCGGCGGCGAGCACCTCGAACGCCGTGCGGCAATAGTAGTCGAGCCCGCGGACGATGTGCGGGTCGACGGCATACTCGATCCCTTCTTGATCGAGCAGCGCCCGCAGGGCCGCGAAGTGGGCGCGACAGGCCGAGCAGAGGTGCTCCAGCATGCGCGGCGCCCGCGCCATCACGGCGCGGCAACCCTCGACCTTGCAGTCGAGGAGCCGCAGCGGATTGCGCTCGAGCCGGCGGTGACAGTCCGCGCACAGCGCCGCCCGGTGCGCCTCTCCGAAGGCGCGCACCCGCTCCCGGTAGGCGGGCCGACACGCGGCATCGCCGAGCGAATTGAGGGCGAGCTTGACGTCGCGCGCGCCGACCACGGCGAGATACCGCATGAGCATCACGAGCAGCTCGGCGTCGGCGAGCGGATCGTCGCGCCCGAGCATCTCGGCGCCGATCTGCTGAAACTGCCGGTAGCGGCCCTTCTGCGGCCGCTCGCGGCGGAACATGGGCCCCGCGTACCACAGCCGGGCGGCCCGCTCGCGATGCACGAGCCCGCTTTCGAGGTACGCGCGCACCACGCCGGCCGTCGCCTCCGGCCGCAGCGTAACCGCCGTGCCGTCGCGGTCGGCGAACGAGTACATCTCCTTTTCGACGACGTCGGTGGTCTCGCCGAGCGAGCGGGCGAACAGCTCGGTGCGCTCGACCACCGCCAGGCGGATCTCGCCGAACCCGTACGCCGTGAAGACCTCGGCGGCCGCGCGCTCGAACTCCCGCCAGCGCCGGCTCTCCGGCGGCAGGATGTCGCGGAACCCCTTGACCGCGGCGATCGTCGCTGGCCTCGGCATGGCGGCGGCACGAAGGGCAACTAGTAGCAGAGGCTCCGCCGCCGCTTCAAACCGGGATTGGTTGCCAATCCGTGCCGTTCGCCGCACAATCGTCGCTAGGTCATGCTCGAAACCGACAACACCCTCACGGGGCTCTTCCGCGACCTCATCCGCAGCGCGCTCGCCGCGCAGCAGGTGGAGGCGTCGGAGGCGACGGAGTTCTACCTCGTGCGGCTCCTCGAGGACTTCACGCGCCCGGGTCGCGCCGATCTGCTCGATCCGCCGCTCGCGCTCGACTACCTCGCGGCCGGCCACCTGCCCGCTCCGCAGCGGTACGCGAAGCTCAAGCGCGTCGCCGACACGGCGCTGTTCGTCACCGGGCTCTTCGTCGACAGCCTCGACCGCACGCTGGTCGGCGTCGACTACTACACCGCGCTCGGCCGCAACGCCTACGCGCGGCTCTCGGCGGAGCCGATGCGCGCCGCCCGGGCGGCGCCGTTCGAGGACCTCGCGGGCCGCTTCCTCGAGTACGTGCGGGTGCTCATGCAGATCAGCGACCAGGACATCTTCCGCCGCGACCAGGACACGCTGCGCCTCTACAAGCGCTGGCTCCACACCGGCGGCCGGCGCGAGGCCGACCTGCTCATCCGCCGCGGCCTCATTCCCGTCGCCTCACGGTCGTCGGTCCGGCACTGAGCGCCGGATCAGGGCCGCGCGGCGTCGCCGGCGGGCGTGGGCACGCGCGCGGCGAGCGCCTTCGCGTTGCGTGCGACGACGATCGTGAACAGCGATCGCGGCGACGTCTTCCACTGGCGCTCGACGTGCAGGGTGCGTCGGTCGACCACGTCGGGCAGGCGCAGCGTGGTCCAGCCGAGGCGGCGCGTGATCGGATCGATGGTGCGGGCGAGGCGGGCGAGCGCCCGGTTCGGGCTGCGGAAGTGGTTGATGATCGTGAGCAGCCCCCCGGGGCGGCACACCCGCTGCGCCTCGGCCATCATGCGTCGCGGATCGGGGACCACGCTGACGACGTGAAAGGCCATCACGTAGTCGAAGGTGTCGTCGGCGAACCGCAGGTCGAGGGCGTCGCCCTGCTCGAGGGTGACGTGTCGCCACCCGTTGCGGTTCACCTTGTCCTGGGCCCGCTCGAGCATGTCGGGCGCGAGGTCGATGCCGGTCACCTGGCAGTGCGGCGGGTAGGCATCGAGCGAGAGCCCGGTGCCGACGCCGAGCTCGAGCACGCGCGCTCCGGGCGGAATCGCGAGCGTGCGAATCACCATCGCGATCCGCGGGTAAAAGAACCGGCGGAATAGCGGTTCGTAGAGATGCGAGAACTCGTAGTAGAGCGGGCTCTCGTGCGGCTGTGCGTTTGCGAGCGTCATACGCCTCCCTGCGTGTTCGCCCGAGACGCCGTCCTGGGATCGAGCCGCGGACGGACCTTCCCCACCCGCGCCGCCGCGCCCGCCCCGCGCTCCCTCATGCCGCCGTGGTGCCGCGGAGCTGTCGCTTGTAGGAAGCGATGTCCCGCTTGCGGAAGCGCCACTGCCGCCCGCGCTTGAAGGCAGGCAGCACGCTCTTGCGGGCCAGCTCGTTCACCGTATCCGGGCTCAGGTCGAGGATCTCGGCGACCTCTTTGCTGTTGAGCAGGATTTCCTCCCGGTCGAGCATGCCCTGACCTGCCGGCGTCGGTACGCCGTTCTGGTATCAGGGACCGCCCGTACCGTCAAGGAATGAGCGCTTCGGCTGATATTTCGCTTGGTTGCACCTGGTCTGGCGCGCTGGCCGCGCGCAGCGCCACGACCTCCACCTCGAGCCGTTCCACACCCTGCCAGCGGTCGAGACGAGGTGTGAAAACCACGTCGACGCGATCGCCCGCGTGCACCGGCCGGCTGCCCATGCCGAAGCCGATCGCGCGCAGCGTGCGCCCGTCTTGGCGCAGCCGCAGCCGTAGATGCGGGCGCGCGGGGTCGCCGACGAGCCGCACGCCCTCGACCGAAACGTCGCGCGCCAAGAACCGCGGCTCGGGATTGCCCCGCCCGTGCGGCTCGAGCACTGCGAGCGCCTCGGCGAGGCGCGGGGTGACCGCGGCGAGCGACAGCTCGGCGTCGATGTCGATCCGGGGCACGCGGGAGGTGGGCTGCTCGCGATCCACCGCGGCCGCGAACCGCCGCCGAAGCTCGGGCAGGCGCTCGGCGCGCACCACGAAGCCTGCCGCCTGGCGGTGGCCCCCGAAGCGCTCGAGCACGTCGGCGCACGCTGCGAGCGCGGCGAGCAAGTGCACGCCCTCCGGGCTGCGGCCCGACCCGCACCCTTCCTCCCCCGCAAGCGCAACGGCGAGCGCCGGTCGGTGGAATCGGTCGACGAGCCGCGCGGCCACGATGCCGACGACGCCCTGATGCCAGCCCTCGCCGGCGACGACGAGGGCTGGCGCGTCGCGCTGTTCGGCCTCCACGGCCGCCATCGCCTCCGCGAGCATGCGCTCCTCCACCTCCCGCCGCGCGGCGTTGTGCAGCTCGAGCTCCGCCGCGAGCGCGTGCGCGCGCTCGGGGCTTTCCGTCGTGAGGAGGTCGACGCCGAGCCGCGCGTCGGCGAGCCGACCCCCCGCATTGAGCCGCGGACCGAGCCGGAAGCCGATGGCCCGCACCGTCGCGCGGTCGACGAGCGCGGCCTCCTTGAGGGCCCGCAGCCCCGGCCGGGCGGTCCGCTCGAGCACGCGGAGCCCGTGGGCCACGAGCACGCGATTCTCCTCCCGCAGCGGCACGACGTCGGCGACGGTGCCGAGGGCAACCAGGTCGAGATAGGGGCGAAGGTCGGGCAGCGGGGCGTGCCCCCGGGCGCGCAGCTCGGCGCGCAGCCCCATCAGCAGGTAGAAGACGACCCCCGCGGCGGCGAGCCCCTTGAAGGGAAACCGACACCCGGGCTGGAGGGGGTTCAGGAGCGCGTAGGCGGGCGGCCGCACGGCCGGGCTGTGGTGATGGTCGCACACGATCACGTCGAGCCCGAGCTCCCGGGCGAGGGTGAGCTCGGCGACGTTCGCCGTGCCGAGGTCCGCCGTCACGACGACCCGCGCGCCTTCGGCCCGAAGCCGCCGCAGCACCGCGACGGAAAGGCCGTAGCCGTCACGGGCGCGATGGGCGACGTGGAGCAGCGGATCGGTGCCGAGCTCGCGCAGGAAGAGGACGAGCGCGGCCGCACCGCTCATGCCGTCGACGTCGTAGTCGCCGTAGACGGCGATGCGCTCGCGGCGGGCGAGCGCATCGGCGAGCCGAACCGCCGCCCGCTCGAGGTCCTGCATCAGCTGCGGCGCGCGGAGCCCCCGCGCGAGCGTCGGACGGAGAAAGGCATGCGCGGCCTCGCCGTCACGAATGCCGCGGTTCCACAAGAGCCGCGCGACGACCGGCGCGCACCTCGCGTCCGCGACCGCCGCGAGCAGGTCCGCGGGCAGCGGAGCGTCCACCGACCGCCATGCCCACTGCCCCTCCACCGCCCCGCCCCGCCCCGCGATGCGCGCCCTTTAGCGCTCGCGCTCCAGGTAGAGCACGATCGGGCTCGCCACGTAGATCGAGGAGTACGTCCCGACCACGAAGCCGACGAGCAGCGTGAACGCGAAGCTGTGGATCACCGACCCGCCGAGGACGAACAGCGCCGCCGTGACCAGGATCGCGGTCCCGCTCGTGATCAGCGTGCGCGACAGCGTCTCGTTGATCGAGAGGTTCATGATCGTGGCGAGCCGCTCGCGCCGCATCTTGCGCATGTTCTCGCGGATGCGGTCGGAGACGATCACCGTGTCGTGCACCGAGTAGCCGACGACGGTGAGGAGCGCGGCCACCGTGGTCAGGTCGAACTCCATGTTGGCGATCGAGAGCGCCCCGAGCGTGATCAGCACGTCGTGCACGAGGGCGATGGCGGCCCCGATGCCGAACCGCAGCTCGAAGCGCACCGCGATGTACGCCCCCATCACCACCGTGGCGAAGAGCACCGCCAGGGTCGCCTGCCGCCAGAGGTCGCGGCCGACCTTCGGGCCGACGGTCTCGACGCGCAGCACGTCGTACGTCCCTTCGCCGAAGCGCTCCTTGAGCCCCGCCTTGATGGCGTCGGCCACGCCGGTCGCCCCGCCGTGCGCGAACCCGAGCACGCGGATCTGAAACTCGGTCCCGGCCTTGCCGACGTCCTGGACGATGACCTCCTTCAGCTCGGGCCGCGCCAGCGCCGCCCGGATGTCGCCGACGGCCGTGGGCTTGGTGAACCGCACTTGCACCACGCTGCCGCCGGCGAAGTCGATGCCGTAGTTGAGGCCGCCGTGCCACCAGATCGAGGCGAGCCCGATCATGATGAGCACCCACGACAGCAGGAGCATCTTGAAGCGCAGCCCGACGAAGTCGATGCGCAGATCCGGCGGAATCAGCTCGACGAATCGGTGCGCGGCCGGTGCGCCGGTCGTCACCGTCCGCCGCGTCGGCTCCTTCGCCGCCATGCCGCCCGCGCCTCCCTTCACACGCTCACCGTGGTGAGCCGCCGCCGCTGCGTCAAGAGATCGTAGACGATGCGCGTGCCGAAGACGCCGGTGAGCAGGCTCGTGAGGATGCCCACGCAGAGCGTCACCGCGAAGCCGCGCACGGGCCCTGTGCCGAACTGGAACAGAATGACCCCGCAGGCGAAGGTCGTGACGTTCGAATCCCGGATGGCGTCCCAGGCCCGCTGGTAGCCCGCCTCGATCGCCGCGCGGACGCTCTTGCCGAGCCGCAGCTCCTCCCGGATGCGCTCGAGGATGAGCACGTTGGCGTCGACCGCCATCCCCACGGTGAGCACGATGCCGGCGATGCCCGGGAGCGTCAGCGTGAACCCGCCGACGGCGAAGATCGCCACCAGGAAGAGGACGTTGAGCACGAGGGCGCCGTCGGCGATGGCGCCCCCGCCGCGGTAGTAGCCCAGCATGAAGAGCACGACGAGCACGCTGCCGACCACGAACGACAGCACGCCGCGGTGGATCGAGTCCTGGCCGAGCGAGGGCCCCACCGTGCGCTCCTCGATCAGCTTGAGGGGCGCGGGCAGTGCGCCGTTGCGCAGGACGTTGGCGAGGTCCTGCGCCTCGGCCACGTCGAACCGTCCGGTGATCTGCCCGCGGCCGCCGGTGATCGGCTCGCGGATCACCGGTGCGGACTCGACCGTGTCGTCGAGGATGATCGCAAGATTGCGACCGACGTTCTTCGTCGTGATGTCGCCGAAGAGCTTCGCCCCCCGCGCGTCGAGCTGGAAGTCAACCGCCATCCCCTCGGTGACGCTGCCCGGCCGGACGCTGGCGTCCGTGATGGCGTCGCCGGTCATGAGCGTCCGACGCTCCACGAGATAGGCCGTGCGGCCGCCGCGCTCGCCCTTGCCGTAGAGCACCTGCACGCCGGGGCCGGGATGCTCGACGGTGCCCGCCTGCGGCCCCTGCGCCAGCAGCTTGAACTCGAGCTGCGCGGTGCGTCCGATCAGCTCTTTCGCCCGCTGCGGGTCCTGGATGCCGGGGAGCTGCACGACGATCTCGTCGCTGCCCTGGGCTTGCACGGTGGCTTCGGCCACGCCGAACTGGTCGATGCGGTTGCGAATGATCTTGAGCGCCTGCTCGACGACGTTGTCCTGGAGGCGCTGGACGTCCTTCTCGGCGAGCGTGTAGGCGAGGTCCACCCCCTCGGCCGCCCGCGCGCCCGCGGTGGTGAGGCCGGGGAAGCGCTCCTTCACCAGATCGGCCGCCTGCTGGCGCTTGTCCTTGTTGGCGAGCCGGATCTCGAGCGTCCGCCCCTCCCGGTCGACCGTGACCGCGCCCACCTGCGCGTCGTGCAGCTCGCGCTCGAGGTCCTGGCGCTGGCGCTCGAGGGTGTTTTCGATCGCCTGGTCGATGTCGACCTGGTAGAGGAGGTGCGTTCCGCCCTGGAGGTCGAGGCCGAGCTTCACCGGCTCCTGCCACGGCCACCAGGTGGGCGGCCGCGGCACGAAGGTCGGCACGAGCACCACCAGCGCCGCGACCACGAGCGCCCCCATGAGCGCCAGCCGATACTGCACCGACGTCACGACTTCTCCTTCTCGCGCTCGCGGGCCTCGGCGACCGCCGGCTGCTCCACCCGCTGGATGGCAGCCCGGTCGACCTGCACGGTGAGCTTCGGGGCGATCTCCACGGTCAGCACCTTCTCGCTGAGCGCCACGACGCGCCCGTGCGTGCCGCAGGACAGCACCACGTGGTCGTTGCGCTTGAGCCCCGCCAGGAGCTGCTCGTGCTCGCGGCGGCGCTTCTGCTCCGGGCGCAGGAGCAGCAGGTAGAAGATGCCGACCAGCACCAGCAGGAAGCCAATGTTGTAGATGGCCGGCGGCCCCCCGGCGTCGGCCGAGGTCTGTGCCCAGGCGCTGCCCACGCTAGCTGGCCCATGCCCCGGCCGCGGCGGCGGCACGGGCGGGAAAGCTGCCCTCCGCGATCGCCGCGCGCACCTCGGCCATGAGGCGCAAGTAGAAGTGGAGGTTGTGGAGCGAGGCGAGCTGGCCCGCGAGCGTGTCGTGGACCAACGCGAGATGCCGCAGGGCGCCGCGGCTGAAGTGCGTGCACGTGTAGCACCCGCAGCCCTCCTCCACCGGCCGTGCGTCCCGTGCGTACCGCGCGTTGCGGATCATGAGCTTGCCTTCCCGGGTGAAGAGCATCCCGTTCCGCCCGTTGCGGGTCGGCAGGACGCAATCGAAGAGGTCATAGCCCATGGCCACAAAGCGAAGCAAATCGGCGGGCGTTCCGACGCCCATGAGATAGCGGGGTCGGTCCGCGGGCAGGAGCGCCACGGTCGCCGCGGCGACGCGCCCGGTCTCCGCCGCCGGCTCGCCGACCGAGAGCCCACCCACCGCGTAGCCGTCGAAGCCGAGCGCCGTCACCGCGGCCGCGCTCGCCGCGCGCAGGCTCGCGTCGAGCCCTCCTTGCACGATTCCGAACAGCGCCATGTCGGCCCGCCGGCGCGCTCGCTGTCCTCGCGCCGCCCACGCCGTGGTGCGCTCGACCGCCCGCGCGACGGCGGCCGGCGATGCCGTCGCCGGCACGCACTCGTCGAGCGACATCGCGATGTCGACGCCGAGCGCTTCCTGCGCGGCAATGGCGTCCTCCGGCCCGAGCCGCCCGCTCCGGCCGTCGACGTGCGAGCGATACGCGACCCCGTCGTCGTCGACGCGCACGAGCGTGCCGAGGCTCATCACCTGAAAGCCGCCGCTGTCGGTGAGAATGGGGCCGTCCCAGCTCATGAACGCGTGCAGCCCGCCGAGCGCACGCACGACCTCGACCCCCGGGCGCTGCGCGAGGTGATAGGCGTTGGCGAGCACGAGGCTCGCGCCCGCCTCGCGCAGCTCCCGCGGGGTGACGCCCTTCACGGCGCCATGGGTCGCCACTGGCATGAACGCGGGCGTCTCGACCACGCCGTGCGCGGTCTCGAGCCGACCGCGGCGCGCACCGCCCGCCGCGGTGGCCACGACCTCGAAGCGCGGCGTGGTCACCAGAGGAGCATCGCGTCGCCGAAGCTGTAGAAGCGATAGCGGCGGCGCACCGCTTCGGCATAGGCCTCGCGCACCCGCTCCCAGCCGGCGAACGCCGCGACGAGCGCCAGCAGCGGAGTGCGCGGCAGGTGGAAATTGGTGAGCAGCGCGTCGACGACCTGGAAGCGGTGCCCGGGCCGCACGAAGAGCGCCGCTGCGCCCGGGCCCGGGCGCAGCGGACCGCCAAGAGCGGCCGACTCGAGCGCGCGCACCACGGTCGTCCCCACCGCCACGATGCGCCCGCCGGCGGCGCGTGCCGCGGCGATGCGCGCGACCGTGGACGCAGGGAGCTCGTAGCGCTCCGGCAGCACCGTTGCCTCCGCCTCCTCCTCGGGACGCAGCGGCAGAAAGGTGCCCGGCCCCACGTGGAGGGTGAGCGTCGCGTGTCCGACGCCGGCCCGCGCGAGCGTCTCCAAGAGCTCGGTCGTGAAGTGCAGCCCGGCCGTGGGGGCCGCCACGGCGCCCGGTACGCGGGCAAAGACCGTCTGGTAGCGCTCGGCGTCGGCCGGCGTCGGCCCGGCGGGTCGGTGGATGTACGGCGGCAGGGGCACCTCGCCGACGCGCTCGAGCCAGGCGACGACCGACCCCGCGACGGCGATGCGCAGCCGCCAGCGCCCGCGGCCGAGCGGTGCGACCCAGGACGCGTCTGCATCGGGGAGGTGCACGCGCTCCCCGGGCCGCGGGCTCCCGCGCACGAGCACCTCCCACTCCGCATCCGACCCGAGCGGCTGGACGAAGAGCAGCTCGAGCCGCCCGCCGCTCGGCCGCCGCCCGCGCACCCGCGCGGGAATGACCCGCGCGTCGTTGAGGACGAGCAGGTCGCCCGGTCGGAGCAGCGCCGGCAGGTCGCGGACGTGCGCATGGCGCAGCGGCGTCCCGTCGCGCGCGAGCACGAGCAGCCGGGCCTCCGTGCGCTCGGGGACGGGCACCTGGGCGATCAGCTCGGGCGGCAGGGCGTAGTCGAGGTCGGCGAGCTGCATCGGACAGGCTCCTCGCTACGGCGTCCGCCCGCCGGCGGCGAGGAACGGCCGCAGGATGTCGATCGGCACCGGGAAGATCGTCGTCGAGTTGTTCTCGGTGGCGATCTCCGCGAGCGTCTGGAGGTAGCGGAGCTGCAGCGTGATCGGATCCTTCGCCATGATGGCCGCCGCCTCGGAGAGCCGCTGCGCCGCCTGGAACTCGCCTTCGGCGGCGATGATCTTCGCCCGCCGTTCGCGATCGGCCTCGGCCTGGCGGGCCATCGCGCGGCGCATCTCCTCGGGCAGGTCGATCTGCTTGATCGCGACCTGCACCACCTTGATGCCCCACGGCTCCGTGTGCTGGTCGATGATCTCCTGGAGCCGCGTGTTGATCTTCTCCCGCGCGGCGAGGAGATCGTCCAGCTCCACCTCCCCGCAGACACTGCGCAGCGTGGTCTGCGCGTTCTGCGAGGTGGCGAAGAGGTAGTTCTCGACGTCGACCACGGCCCGCGTCGGCTCGAGCACGCGGAAGTAGAGGACCGCGTTCACCTTGACCGACACGTTGTCCTTGGTGATGACGTCCTGCGACGGGATGTCCATCGTCACCGTGCGCAGGTCGACGCGCAGCGCCTTCTCGATCCCTGGGATCACGTAGATGATCCCGGGGCCCCGGGCGCCGACGAGACGGCCCAGGCGAAAAACCACCATCCGCTCGTACTCGCGCACGACCTTGAGGCCGCTCACCACGAGGACGACGAGGACCACGACGATTCCGAAGGCTCCCGGCATGCCACACCTCCCTGCGAAGCTGATCGCGCCCTACGACCTCGCCTGCGCCCGGCGCACCTTGAGGCGCAAGCCCTCGACCGCGGTGACCTCCACCGGCGCGCCGGCGTCGATCGCCTCGTCGCTCTCTGCGGCCCAGTACTCCCCCCGCACCACGACCGTCCCGTGCGGCGCAAGCCGCTCGCGGGCGACGCCGACGGCCCCGATCATGCCCTCCCGACCGAGGAGCGCCCGCCGCCGCTGCGAGCGGGCCACGAGCGCCCCCACGACGAGGATGAACACGGCGAGCGTGCCCCCCACACCGAAGACGAGGCTGCGCGCGACGGCGACGCCCGTCTCGGCGGTGTCGAAGAGGAAGAGCGAGCCCAGCAGGAATGCGATGAGCCCGCCCGCCCCGACGAGGCCGAAGGTCGGGAGAAACGCCTCGGCGACGAGCAGCGCCACCCCGAGCAAGAGCAGCACGAGCCCCGAGGTGTTCACCGGCAGCACGTGCAGCGCCGCGAGCGCGAGCAGGAGACAGATCGCGCCCGCGATCCCCGGGAACGCGAGCCCCGGGTGCGTGAATTCGACGTAGAGCCCGAGGAGCCCCGCCATCATGAGCAGGTAGGCGATGTTCGGATCGGCGAGCACGTCGAGGACGCGGTCGGCAAGCCGCATCTCGTAGGTCGAGACGCGCACGTGCCCGGCGGCGTCGCGCACCGCCGCGAAGTGGAGGGTGCGCCGGGTGCCGCCCACGTCGACCGTGCGGCCTTCGGCCTTGGCAACCAGGTCGTCGAGATCGCGGGCGACGAAGTCGACGACGTGCAGCCGCACCGCCTCCTCCGCCGTGATCGAGAGGCTCTCGCGCACCGCCTTGGCCGCCCAGTCGACGTTGCGGCCGCGCTGCTGTGCGATGCTCTGGCCGAACGAGGCGGTGAAGTTCTCGATCTTCTTCCCGAGAACGCCCTTGATCTCCTCCCCGCCGCCGCCCACCGGATGCGCCGCCCCGATGCTCGTCCCCGGCGCCATCGCGGCCACGTGGCCGGCAAGCGTGATGAACGTGCCCGCCGAGCCCGCGCCGGCCCCGCTCGGCGCCACGTAGACGATCACGGGCAGCGGGGCCGCGAGGATGTCCTTCACGATCGCCCGCGTCGACGGCAGGAGCCCACCCGGAGTGTCGAGCTCCAGCACGAGCGCCGGCGCTCCGGCGGCCGCGGCGCGGCCGATCGCCCCGTGGACGAAGTCGGCCACCGCCGGGTTGATCATGCCGTCGATAACGATGCGGGCGAGCGCCGGCGGCTCGGCCGCCTCGCCGCGCCCGACCAGCGCGACCAGCGCAAGGAGCACGCCGATGCGCCTCATCGCCGGCCGGGCGCGATCCCGAGCACGCGCATCACCTGCTGGATGTCCTCCCACACCAGGCGCTTGTCGGCAGGGTTCCGCAGCAGGTAGGCCGGGTGGAAGGTCGGCATGAGCCGGATCCCGTGGTAGTCGGCCCAGACCCCGCGCAGCTTCGTGATCGGCGTCTTCGTCCGCAGCAGCGTCTGGGCGGCGAACTTGCCGAGGGCGACAATGACCTCGGGGCCGATCAGCTCGAGCTGGCGGCGCAGGAAGGGCTCGCACGCCGCCACCTCGTCGGGCTCGGGGTTGCGGTTGTTCGGGGGACGGCACTTCACCACGTTGCAGATGTAGACGTCCTCGCGCCGCAGCCGCATGCCGCGGGTGATGATCTCCGTGAGGAGCTGCCCCGCGCGGCCCACGAACGGCTCGCCCTGGAGGTCCTCCTCCTGCCCCGGCCCCTCGCCAACGAAGACGAGCCGCGCCCGCGGGTTGCCGACGCCGAAGACCAGGTGCGTGCGGTGCGGCGCGAGCTTGCAGCGTCGGCAGTCGCCGATCGCCTCGCGCAGGGCGGCGAGCGTCGGGGCGCGGGCTACCGCGGGCTCGGCGAAGAGGTCGCGCGGCGTCGACGCCGCGCGCGCCGCCGGCCAGGGCACCGCAGCCGCCGGCGCTCGAGGCACCCCGAGCTCGCCGAGCTCGGCCTGGTACTCGACGTGCGCGCGCAGCGCCGTGGCGAGCGCCGTGAGCCGGCCTTGTGAGCCCCCCTCACGCATTGTAAGGTGGTCCGTCGATGGTGTTCGCCGGGATCGTGACGCTGCTGCTGGTCGTCCTCTGGCCTGGCGAGGCGCATGCGTGGGGGCCGGTCACGCACCTGGTCCACGGCTCGCAGATGCTCGCGAACCTTAGCATCCTCGCCCCCGCCCTGCAAGAAATCCTGCGCGAGCACCGCAAGGCCTACCTCTACGGCTGTGTCGCCGCCGACATCGTGCAGGCGAAGAAGTACACGCGCAACCTCTACACCCACTGCCACTGCTGGCCGGTGGGCTGGCAGATCGCCGGGGCGGCCAGGACCGAGCGCGAGCAGGCGTTCGCCTGGGGCTACCTCTCCCATCTCGCCGGCGACGTCTATTCCCACAACCACTTCGTGCCCGTGCAGCTCGTCCTGAGCTACCAGGCGCGCACGCTACGGCACATCTACTGGGAGGCCCGCTTCGACGCCGCGCAGGAGCGCGACCGCTGGCGACTGCTGCGCAGCGTGCTCGACGACCGCTACGCCGATTGCGACCGCCTGGTCGAGCGCGTCGTCGAGCGGACGCTCTTTTCGTTCCGCACCAACAAGCGCATCTTCGACTCGGTGATGGCGCTGCAGCGGCTCGAGCAGTGGCAGGCGATGATGCGTCACCTGGGCGCCCGCTCGCGCTATCCGCTCGCCGCCGGGGAGGTGGAGCGGTTCAACGCCCTCTGCGTGAGCGCCATCGAAGACCTCCTGCTGCGCGGGCGGGAGTCCGCGTGCCAGCAGGCCGATCCGACCGGCCGCGAAGCGCTCGCACGCGCCGAGCGGCTTCGGCGACGGCTGCGCGCGCTGCGCAGCCGCGGGCACATGCCGCCCGCGATCGCCGCGGAGCTGCAGGCGCTGCGCGCGGCGTAGCGCGCCCTACGCTGAGCGCGCCGGACGGAGCCGGCGCGGGCTCGCCGTCGCCCGGCGCCGGGCGACGACCCAGTCGAGGATGCGGGCGGCCACGGCGGCCTTCGGCAGCACGGGCAGCGCCTCGTCGAGCCCCGTCGCGTCGAGCAGGTGGACGACGTTCGTGTCGCTCCCGAAGCCGGCCCCCGCGGCGGTCACGTCGTTGGCGACGATCAGGTCGAGGTGCTTCGTCTTAAGCTTGCGGCGCGCCTCGGCGATCACGTCGTGGGTCTCCGCGGCGAACCCGATCACGAGCCGCTTCCCTTTGCGCGCGGCGAGGCCGGCCAGGATGTCGGGGGTGCGCTCGAGCGCGAGCGCGAGCGTCCGCGCGGTCTTCTTGAGCTTGCGGGCCGCGACCGTGCGCGGGCGGTAGTCGGCCACCGCGGCCGCCATGACCAGCACCGTTGCCCGCCCGAACTCCGCCGCCAGCACCCGCGCCATCTCCTCCGCGCTCACCACCGGCCGCAGCGTCACCCCCCGGGGCGGTGCGAGCGCCGTGGGGCCGGCGACCAGCGTCACCTCCGCCCCGCGACGGCGCGCCACCTCGGCGATTGCCCAGCCCATCTTCCCGCTCGAGCGGTTCGAGAGGTAGCGCACCGGGTCGATCGCCTCCTGCGTCGGCCCCGCCGAGACGAGCACGCGCTCGCCCGCCAGGTCCTGCGGCGTGAGCGCCCGCAGGATCTCCTCGACGACCGCGCCGGGCTCCACGAGCCGCCCCGCGCCCTCCCAACCGCAGGCGAGCGCGCCCGCATCCGGACCGACGATCCTGGCGCCGCGCGCGGCGAGCCGGGCGACGTTCTCCTGGGTCGCCGGGTGCTCCCACATGTGCACGTTCATTGCCGGTGCCACCACCAACGGCGCCCGCGTGGCGAGCAGGATCGTCGTGAGCAGATCGTCGGCGATCCCCGCGGCGGCCTTGGCGATCACGTTCGCGGTCGCCGGGACGATCGCCACCACCTCGGCCTCGTCGGCGAGGCGGATGTGGCCGATCCGCGACTCCTGCCCCAGGTCGAAGGTGTCCGTAGCGACCGGCTCGCCGCTCAGCGTCTGCAGCGTGAGCGGCGTGACGAACTCGCGCGCCGCCGCGGTCATCACCGCCGCCACGCGCGCGCCTTCCCGGGCGAGCAGGCGCACGACCTCGCACGCCTTGTAGCAGGCGATCCCCCCCGTGAGCCCGACCACGACGCGGCGCCCCTGGAGGCTCACCTCATCCCTCCACCGGGGCCGCCGGCCCGTCGGGGGCCGCCACGCGCAGGAGCTCGCGCACGGAGACGTCCTCGCGCGCGAGAAAGACCCCGCCGGCGAGGAGATTGGTCCCCATCATCCCGAGCCAGGTGAGCAGCGAGTAGCCGATGGCGGTCTCCCGGGGCGTGCCGAAGAGCGTGAGCGCGAGCACGCAGCCCGCCTGCCAGGTGCCGACGAAGCCCGGTCCCTGGGGCAAGAACACGAAGGCCGCCACGGTCACCATCACGGTGAGCGACGCGGCGAGCAGCGGCACCGGCAGCGCGAGCGCGAGCAAACCGCACGCCCACGTAAGGGCGATGACCGCCCAGAGCAGCGTCGAGTAGCCGAGCGCCGCCGCCACCGTCCCGGCGTCGGCGAGGCTCCCGAGGCCGGCGAGAAAGCCGTGCACGAGCGGTCCCACCACCCGCGCGAGCCGCGGCGGCAGCCGCCGCGCGAGCACGAGCTCCGTCCGCGCCCGGTTGCGCAGCATGACGAGCAGTGCGCCGAGGCCCGCGATCGTCAGCGCGCCCAGCACCACCGCCGCCCGGCGCAGCGCCGGCGGGAGCGGCGAGACGAGCCCCGTCAGCAGCGCACAGCCGATCACGACGAGCATGTCGAAGAGCCGCTCGACGACGACGCTCGAGAGCGCGGGACTGAGGCCGATGCGGGCCCGGCGGCCGAGCAGCGCGGGCCGCACCAGCTCTCCCAGGCGCAGCGGCAGCACCGCGCTCGCCCCGAAGCCGATCGCGGTCGCCGACAGCGACGGCTCGAAGCCAACCTCGCCCACCGGACGCAGCAGCACGCGCCAGCGCTGCGCGCGGATCACCAGGGTGAGCAGCCCGACCGCGATCATCCCGAGCACCCACCCCGGCCGGGTGCCCGCCAGGATCGCCCCGACGGCCGTCCAGTCCGTGCCGCGCGTGACGAGGTAGAGGCAGCCCAAGGAGACCGCGAGGCCGAGCATCAGTCTGAGGGCGTTGCGCAGCGGGCGTCCTCCGTTCGCGGGGCATTATCCCCGGCCGGGCGGCTGGACAAAAGCATCCCGCGCCGCCCGCGCCCGCCCGAGGGCCAGGAGCCCGGCGGCCGCGAGCACGGCCCCGATCGCGAGCAGCAGGCTCGCCAGATGCTGCCAGCTCGAGTCGAGCCGCAGCCCGAAGCCGCACATGAGCGTGAAGAAGGCGAGCGGCCGCAGCCTGCCGCCGGGGCTCATCGGCCGCCCCCGGCATCGAGCAGGCGCGCCGCGTACCGGGCGCGTTCGATCGCGGTCGCAAGGGAGACGACCGCGAGGAGCACGACCGCCGCCGCCAGCACCGCGTGCGTCGGCCGCCCGAGCAGCGGGCAAAAGAGGTGCGCCGCGAGCCCCGATCCCCACGCCCCGAAGCCGAGCAGCACGTAGCGCTCGGGCCGCTGGGCGCGCCCCACCGTGAGCGCGATGCCGAGCCCCTCGGCCCGCGCGCGGGTGTAGCTCACCATGAGGCTCGCGAAGGCCGCGCCGACGACGGCGAGGCACACCCAGCTCCGCCGGAAGAAGAGCCCGAGCCCGAGGAAGGTCGCAAACTCCGCCCAGCGATCGACGACCGAATCGACGAACGCGCCGCGCGGGCTCGCCGCCTGCCGGCGGCGCGCCACCGCGCCGTCGAGGATGTCGAGCGTCCCGGCGAGGATCGTGAGCCAGCCCGCGAGAAAGATGCAGCCCGTGGCGAAGGCTGTCCCCGCGAGCACGCTCACCGCGAGCTGCGCCCAGGTGAGCGCATCGGGCGGCGCGCCGAGATCGACCAGCATCGTCTCGAACGGTGCCAGCACCCCGCGGTACCAGGCGCGCAGGCGCGGGCCGAGCAACGTCCCCTCCGCGCTCGGCTCGCTTTCCGGCGGCGTGCGCGCGAGCCCGCGCAACGCGAGCGCGACGGCCGCAGCAATCACCAGCGCCGCCGCGGCGGCCGTGCCGGGACGGCAGGGGCTAACGCTCGATCTCCCCGCGCAGAAAGCGCTCCAGCGCCTCGCGGCCGGCCTCGTCGCGCATCTGACGCGGCGGATGCTTCATGAGGTAGGCGCAGACGCTGGTGAGCGCCCCGCCGATGCCGCGGTCGAGCGCGACGCGGCAGCAGCGGATGGCGTCGATCACGACGCCGCCCGAGTTCGGGCTGTCTTCCACCGAAAGGCGCACCTCGAGCTCCACCGGCGCGTTGGCGAACCCCCGTCCTTCGAGGCGCATGAAACACACCTTGTTGTCGCGGAGCCACGGCACGTGGTCGCTCGGCCCGACGTGGATGTTCGGCCGCGCCAGCGGCTCGGCGAGCACGCTCTGCACGGCCTCGGTCTTCGACTGCCGCTTGGACTGCGTGCGTGCGTGGTTGAGCATGTTGAGGAAGTCGGTGTTGCCGCCCACGTTGAGCTGGTAGGTCCGATCGAGCACGAGCCCCCGGTCGGCGAACAGCCGGGCGAGCGTCCGGTGCACGATGGTCGCGCCGAGCTGCGACTTCACGTCGTCGCCGACGAGCGGCAGCCGCCGGCGCTCGAACTCGGCGGCCCACTGCGGATCGGAGGCGATGAACACCGGGATGCAGTTGACGAAGGCCACACCGGCCTCGAGGCACGCGCGGGCGTAGTGCTCGGTGGCGAGCTGGCTGCCAACGGGGAGGTAATTGATCAGGATCTGGGCGCCGCTCTCCCGCAGCACCCGGGCGACCTCGACCGGCCGGGCGCTCGCCGGCACGAACGTCTCCTCGGGCGGGTACTCGCGCATGTGCTCGGCGACGCCGTCGAGGATCGGCCCCATCTGGACGACGACGCTCGAGCGGGCGAGCTTCGGGTAGAGGAGGCGCGTGTTGTTGGGGGGTGCGAGCGCCGCAGCGTCGAGCGGCTTCCCGACCTTGCGCTGGTCGATGTCGAAGGCGCAGACGACCTCGATGTCCCCCGGCCGGTAGCCCCCGATGTCCTCGTGCATGAGCCCGACCGCCGCCTCCCGCTCGCGCGCGCGGTAGAACTCGATGCCCTGGAGCAGGCTGCTCGCGCAATTCCCCACCCCCACGATGCCAACAGGAATCCGACCCATGCTCGTCGTGTACGCGGGCTGCGCCGCCCCGTATACTCAACGGCGGGGGGCGTGTAAACGTCGGGCGCGCGGCGCGCTCGTCACTTCTTGCGGAAGCGCGACGGGAAGTCCTCGCCGAAGGTCTGCTCGGGGTGCAGCCGGCGCGCCTTCTCGAGGAGCTGCGCCTCGGTCTCGGGGTCGTCCGGATTGGGCACGCAGCAGTCGACGGGACACACGGCCGCGCACTGCTCCTGGTCGAAAAAGCCCACGCACTCGGTGCACTTGGCCGGCACGATGTAGTAGACGTCCGCCGCCAGCGCAGGGTGCTGCTGGCCGTCCAGCTCGTAGGGCGCCCCTCCCTCGTAGATGGCCGTGTTGGGGCACTCGGGCTCGCAGGCCCCGCAGTTGATGCATTCCTCGGTGATCATGGTCGACATGGCTCGACTCCTGCGGCGCGGATGCGGGCGCCGAGCCTAGCCCGGCAGGGCCCCGATGACAAACGCGCTCAGCGCTCGGCCGCGCCTGCGAGCGGGGCCGCCGCGAGGCGCTCTGCCGCGCCGGCGACCTGCCGGGCCAGCTCCCGGAAGGCGCGGCTCGCCGGATGCTCGGGGTCCGCGAGCACGATCGGCCGGCCCGCGTCGCCCGCCCGCCGCACCGCCGGCTCGAGCGGAATTTGGGCGAGCAGCGGAACCCCGAAGCGCTCGGCGAGACCGCGCGCCCCGCCCGAGCCGAAGATCGGATCCACGGTGCCGCACTCCGGGCAGACGTACCCGCTCATGTTCTCCACCACGCCGGCGACCGGCGTGTGTACCTGCGCGAACATCGCCATGCCGCGCCCCACGTCGAGCAGGGCGACGTCCTGCGGGGTCGTGACGATCACACCGGCGGTTACCGGCACCTGTTGGACGAGCGTGAGCGCGGCATCGCCCGTGCCCGGGGGGAGGTCGACGACGAGGAACCGGATCGGCCCCCAGTCGACGTCGCGCAGGAACTGCCGCACGATGCCCATCACGATCGGACCGCGCCAGATGACCGGCGACCGCTCGTCGAGGAAAAAGCCCATCGACATGAGCTTCACGCCGTAGCGCTCGACCGGTCGGATGCGCCGGTCCGAGGCGGCGCTCGGTCGCGCGTCGGTCCCGAACATGAGCGGCACGCTCGGCCCGTAGACGTCCGCATCGAGGAGGCCCGTGCCACCCGCGAGCTCGGCGAGCGCCACGGCGAGGTTCGCCGCCACGGTCGACTTGCCGACGCCGCCCTTGGCGCTCGCCACGGCGAGCACATGGTCGACCCCCGCGAGCGCGGCCCGTGCCGCGAACGGATCGCGGCCGCGGCCCTCCGCCGCCGGGGCGACGTGCACCTCCACCGCCGCCAGCCCGGGCTCGGCCGCCGTCACCGCTGCCCGCACCCGGGCGGTGAGCTGCGCGAGGGTCTCGGGCTTGTCGGTGCCGGGCCGCAGGTGGACATGCACGGTGCCGCCCTCGACGCGCACGTCGGTCACCATGCCGAGGGTTACGATGTCGCGCCGGAAATTCGGAAACAGCACGCCACGGAGCGCCTCGCGCACGCGCTCCGCCGACGGGGCCGCCATCGCGGCGACATCTACCCAGGCGTCCGCGAAAACGCAATGCGGGTGCGCGCGCCAGCGTTCTTGACAAGGCGGCCGCGCTTCGTGTTGTGTCCCTGCGTGGAGGCACACGCCGTCCGCCCAGCTCCGCCGCTGCCGGCGGCCGTGGCCCAGGACCTCGCCCGCGTCGAAGCGCGGCTCGCCGAGGAGCTCCTCTCGCGCGAGGAGCGTCTCTCGGCCGTGGCCGGGCACCTCGTGCGGGCGGGCGGCAAGCGCGTACGGCCGACGCTCGTCCTGCTCGTCTTCCACGCCGCTGCCGCAGGCAAGCTCGCGCGCCGCGACGACGCCATCGAGGCGGCCGTCGCCCTCGAGCTGATCCATTCGGCGACGCTGCTGCACGACGACATCATCGACGGCGGGGAGACGCGGCGCGGGCGGCCGTCGGCGCTGCGCACCTTCGGCGTCGCCGACACGCTGGTTGCCGGCGACTTCCTTTTCAGCCGCGCCTTCGCGCTCTGCGCGCGGTTCGAGGCCGAGGTGATCCGCTGGGCGGCCGAGGCCTGCGTGAGCCTCACCGAAGGCGAGATCCTCCAGAGCCGTTTCCGCCGCAACCCGGCGGTGACCCTCGCCGACTACCTCGAGATCATCCGGCGCAAGACCGCGGCGCTGTTCGAGGCGGGCGCGCGCACCGCCGCCCATCTCGCCGGGGCGCGGCCGGAGATCGTGGCGGCGATGGCGGCCTGCGGGCACCACGTGGGCCTCGCCTTCCAGGCACGCGACGACCTGCTCGACGTCGCTGGCAACCCGGCGCTCACCGGGAAGCCGCGCGGCATCGACCTCCGCGACGGCAATCCGTCGCTGCCGATCGTGCTCGCGCTGCGCGCCGACCCGGGCCTCGCCGAGCTTTTCGTCCGCGACGGCCTCGCCACGGCCGAGGTCGAGGCTGGGCTCGCCCGCATCGGCCGCACGGGGGTGCTCGGCGCGGTGGCCGAGCGCGTCCGCGAGCACGTCCGTGCGGCGTGCCTCGAGATCCGCCGCCTTCATCCGTCGCGCGACCGCGACGCGCTCGAGGCGCTGGCCGCCGGCCTCGCGGCCCGCCCGGCGTGAGCGGCGTTGACTCGGCTCATGGACAACCCCGACCTCGCGGAGGCCACCCGGATGCTCGGCGGCGCAGTGCTCGGCCCGCGCGAGCTCGCGGCCGCGCTCGGCTTCGATCCGCTCGGCGTCCTCACCCCGGCCGAGCGCGCGGCCGTCGCCCGGCTGCCCTTCGGTGCGGCCGACCTCGAGCGGGCGCGCGCGGAGGGCGAGTTGCTCGTGCTCCGCGTGCCCCGCGACCCCGAGGGACCGCTCACCATGCTGCGGCTCGGGGCGCGCCTCGCCGGCGGCTTCGAGCCGCGCGTGCACCGCGGTGTCGGGTATCTCCTGCGCGACGAGTGGACCATCGACGATCAGCCGTTCGCCACGGCGGAGACCTGCGCCGCCGGCTGGTGGCTCGTGCGCCGGCTCCCCCTGCCGGCCACGCTCGGCCGGACCTACCGCGAGCAGGAGCGTGCGCTCGCGGCGCTCGGACCGGCGGACTCGGCCCGGCCCCGCCGGCGCAGCGCGGTCGAGATCGCCTTCGACACGCTCTGCTGGCAGCGGGTCCACGGCGAGCGGCTGCTCGCGGCGGTCTGGGACTGGTCGCGCAGCCCGACCCCCGACGGCGGCTACGTGGCGCTCGGCGAGCACGGCCCCGAGGGGCTCCACGTCGTCGCCTACTCGCGTGCCGTCAAGTTCGGCACGCTCGGCGTGTGCGCGCAGCGGTAGCCCGCCGCGTACGCCTCTGCTAGGAATCGACCGCCGTGTACTTCGTGACCACCAAGCGGGCCGGCTACGCCCTCTTCTGCATGACCCCGAGCGAGCGCGCGGCGATCGGCGTGACCGACGACCAGCAGCGCGTCCACCTGCTCGAGCGCACCGGCGACACCTGGCGGGTCCGTTACGAGTGGCCCATGAGCGAGCGGTCGCACACCGACATCATGGTGCGGCTCGGCACGGTGGAGGAGCCCGCCACCGTCGACGCGCTCGTGGGCCTCGTGCTCGGAGCCTGAGCGGCCGATGCCCGGGGCGCTCGAGGGGCTCCGCGTTCTCGAGATCGGCGACTTGGTGAGCGCCGCGTACGCCACCAAGCTGCTCGCCGATCTCGGTGCCGACGTGATCAAGATCGAGCGCCCGGGCACGGGCGACCGGGCGCGGCAGCGCGGCCCCTTTCCCGGCGACACCCCGCACCCGGAGAAGAGCGGCCTCTTCCTCTATCTCAACGCGAACAAGCGGGGCATCACCCTCGACCTCCGGCACCCGCGCGGTCAGGAGATCCTCCTGCGGCTGGCCGCCCAGGCCGACCTCCTCGTGCACGAGGTCCACCCGACGGCGATGGCCGCGCACGGCCTCGAGCGGGAGCGGCTCCAAGCCGCCAACCCTCGCCTCGTGATGACCTCGATCGCCCCCTTCGGGCTGACCGGCCCGCACGCGCCCTATCGCGCCGTCGAGGTCGTCGCCTGGAGCGCGGGGGGCCTCGCGGCGCTCAACGGCGATCCCGCCCGCCCCGACCTCCCGCCGCTCAAGGCCTTCGGTCAGCAGGCGGGGTTTCAGGCGGGCCTCAACGCGGCCATCGGGTCCCTGGGCGCGCTCTTCGCGCGCCTCTCGACCGGGCGCGGCGACCACGTCGAGGTGTCCGTACAGGAGTGCGTGGCCTCGATCCTGGAGCTCACCTTCCCCTGGTGGCCGTACGCCGGGCTCGTCGCCTCGCGGCTGGGCGCCAAGCCGATCCAGCCCCTCTGCTTCATGCAGTGCCGGGACGGGTGGATCTTCCTCTGCTGCGTCGAGGAGCACCAGTGGCGGCAGTTCGTCGAGCTCATGGGCAATCCCGAGTGGGCGGGGCTCGAGATCTTCGCCGATCGGCTCGCGCGGGGGCGAAACTTCGATGCCCTGCAGGCGCTGCTCCAGGAGTGGTGTGCGACCCAGTCGGTGCAGGAACTCTACGCCGCGGCGCAGGCGCGGCGGATCCCCTTCGCGCCGGTCTCGACGATGGGCGATCTCCTCGCCTCGCCGCACCTGCGGGCCCGCGGCTTCTTCGTCACGCTCGCGCACCCCCTGGCGGGCGACGTGACGATGCCCGGCGCCCCCTACGGGCTCTCGGCCACGCCGTGGACGCTGCGCCGCCCCGCGCCCTGTCTCGGCCAGCACACCGCCGAGGTGCTGGCGGAGGTCGGCCTCGACGCCGCGGCCCTCGCCCGCGAGGGGGTGGTCTAGGGATGGCGCGCGCCCCGCTCGCGGGCATCCGCGTCGCCGACTTCACCTGGGTGTGGGCGGGCCCGCACTGCACGCTCCAGCTCGCCCACCTGGGCGCCGAGGTGATCCGCATCGAGACGGCGACCCGACTCTGCGTCACGCGGCTCCTCCCGCCGTTCCCGCGCGGCATGGAGCCGGGCCCCAACCGCAGCGGCTATTTCAACCAGTACAACCAGGGCAAGAAGAGCATCACCCTCGACCTCAAGCGGCCCGAGGCGATCGAGGTCGCGCGCCGGCTGTGCGCGGCGAGCGACGTCGTGGCCGAGAACTTCGCCGCCGGCGTCATGGATCGCCTCGGGCTCGGCTACGAGGCGCTCCGTCGGCTGCGTCCCGACATCGTCATGATCGCGCTCTCGGGCTACGGCGCGAGCGGCCCCGACGCGGACAAGGTCTCCTACGGACCTGCCCAGGTGCCGCTCTCGGGCATGTCCTCGGTCACCGGCTACCGCGGCCATCCGCCGATGCACGTCGGCGTGTCGTACGGCGATCCGACGGGCGGGCTGCACGGCGCAGTCGCCGTGCTCGCCGCGCTGCTCCACCGGGCGCGCACCGGGCAGGGGCAGTTCATCGACCTCTCGCAGTGGGAGACCTCGATCGCCGTCCTGCCCGAGGCGGTCCTCGAGTGGACGATGTGCGGACGGCAGCCGCCGCGCGACGGGAACCGCGATCCGCACATGGCGCCCTGCGGCGTCTTCCGCGCCGCCGGCGACGATCGCTGGATCGCGCTCGCCGTCGAGGACGACGCCGCCTGGGCGCGCCTCGCGACGCTGCTCGGCCGCCCCGAGCTGGCCGAGGACCCCCGCTTTGCGACGCTCGTCGCCCGCAAGCAGCACGAGGACGCGCTCGAGGCGATCGTCTCGGCGTGGACGGCCGAGCGCACCCCGGCGGAGGCGACCGCGCTCCTCCAGGCGGCCGGCATCCCCGCCTTCACCGCGACCACGAACCGCGACCTCGCCGAGGATGCGCACCTCGCCGCGCGCGGCTTCCTCGTGGCACTCGAGCACCCGGAGGTCGGTGCCCGCACCCACCTCGGCGTCCCCTGGCGCATGGCCGAGCACGACTGCCGCGTGCGCGCGCCCGCACCCTGCTTGGGCCAGCACACCGACGAGGTCCTCCGCAGCGTCTGTGGCTACGACGACGCCGCGATCGCCCGCCTGCGCGCCGCCCAGGTCCTCGTGTAGCGCCTACTTCCCCGTCCCCGGCAGGAGGTGGAGCACGCCGCGGCGCGTGTCGCGGCTGGCGATCAGCATGCCCGCGGCGAGCCCGAGGTAGCCCCCGGCATAGAGCCAGCGCGCAGCGGGCGAGGTGAAGACGAGCTGTGCCGCAAAGAGCACGAAGAGCGCCAGCGCCTCGCCCACGGCGAAGCGGAAGTTCGCGATCACGCACAGGCCGAAGACCGACTGCGCCGACGTGAGGAAGATCTCCTCCCGCTGGCGCGCATCGAGGATCATCGGATGGAGGCTCCCGTGCGAGAGCGCATACGCCGCGGGCAGCGCGCCCACGAGCAGCGTCCACTGGTTCACCTTCGACGACACCATGGTCCCGATGCCGGCGGCCGCCGCGCCCTTGAGGGCGAAGAGCACAGCGACCACGAACTCCGGCGCCTCGGAGGCGAGCGGCGCGAGCCACTGCACGAGCAGGAATTCTTCGATCCCGAAGCGGCGGCCCGTGGCGACGAGCCCTTCAGCAAACGGCTCGGCGGCCGTAAAGATCGTGGCGGCGGCGACCGCGAACAGCGCCATCACCGCGCCCCGGCGGCCGGCCGGCGGAAGCGCCGCGATCGCCGCCGCCGGTCCTTCGAGGTCCGGCTCCGCGTGGTGGGCACGGCTCGCCGCGCGGGCGTAGCCGAGGAAGATCGCGAACAGGACGGCCGTGTCGACGACGGAGAGCGTGCCCTTCACCGGGATCACGAAGGAGTAAAGCGTCGCGAGCGCGAGGTAGTTGACCTCGACCGCCTGTGCGCGCGGGAGCACGATCTCCCGCCGCCCGGTCCGCAGCCACACGGCGAGCACGGGAACCGCCCAGCCGACGCCGAGGAGGAGCCGGTTGCCGCCCGTCATGTTCGCGGTGGCGAAGGCGGTGTAGGCGGGATCCGTGCCGGCACGCCACGCGAAGTACACGTCGACGGCGTACTCCGGCAGCACGGCCACCAACGCGAGGAAGAGGAGGGCCAGCGCCTGCGGGATGTCGAGCTGGGCCGCCTCGGAGGCCCACGACAGCAAGAAGGCGGCACCGAGGATGCCCGCACCCGCGGCGAGCGCCTGCTCGGGGGGGCTCGCCGCCCAGCCGCCCGCGTGCACGGCGAACCAGGCAAGCGGCAGGGCGAGCCCGGCCGCGAGCGCGAGGAGCTGGCGGATCACCGCCGGCCTCGATAGCAAAGTCGCGCCTGCGTCAGAAATCCGTCCAGCCGCGGTGGAGCGCCTTGACGAGGCGTGCGGGCCGATCCGCCGTCCCCCCCGCAGGCACGAAGTCGAGGCGCTCGAGCGCCGCCCGATAGTCGGCGGCGGCCGGGGGCGGCTCGACGACGAGGCGCGCGAGGCCGAGGCCGACGGCGCAGTGCACGGCATCGAGCAGGAGCCAGGTGCCGAGCCGCCGGCCGACGTACGCCGCATCCAGCGCCACGGCCACCGCGGCGCTCTCCGGATCGATCCGCGCGAGCCGCACCCACCCGGCGGCGCGCTCGCCATCCCACGCGACGATCACGAGCGCGTCGCGCCCGGCCTCGACGCCCCCCAGGGCCGGGGCGTCCGCGGCCGGGCCCGGGCGCAGCACGAGATGGGCGCCGTCGCGCAGCACGACGGTCTTCGGATACTCCCCGTCGGGCGGCCTCACGCGAGGTCTCGCACGAGCGTCAAGAGGTGCGTCGGCACGGGCCGCCGCCGCTCCCAGGCATCGGCGATCGGCACGCGCGCCACGGTTCCTTCGGTTTCCCCCACCATCACCCCGCCGCCTTCGAGGAGCGCATCGACCGCGGCGGCCCCGAGCCGGCTGCCGAGGATGCGGTCGCGCGCGGTCGGGGTCCCGCCGCGCTGGATGTGCCCGAGCACGCACACCCGCGACTCGAGCCCGCGTGCCTCCCAAAGGGCGCGCGCGACGCGAAAGGCCCGCCCCTGCTCGGTCCCTTCGGTCACGACCACGATGCTCGACCGCTTGCCCCGCTCCCAGCTCCGCCGGAGCTCCGCCGCGAGCGCGTCCACGTCCTCGCTCGCCCCGCCGATCAGCACCTCCTCGGCGCCGCCGGCCACGCCCACCGCGAGCGCGATGTCCGGGCAGGTGCGTCCCATCACCTCGACGAGAAACAACCGCGCCTGCGAGTGCGCCGTGTCGCGAATGCGGTCGATCGCCTCGAGCGCCGTGTTGACCGCGGTGTCGAAGCCGATGGTGTAGTCCGTCCCGTAGACGTCGTTGTCGATGGTGCCCGGCACGCCCACGACCCGCACCCCGTGCTCGACGGCGAGCAGCGTCGCCCCGTGCATCGTGCCTTCGCCGCCGATCACGACGAGCCCCTCGATGCCGACCTGTCGGAGGATCTCGGCGGCGCGCGCCCGCGCTGCGGGCTCGAAGAACTCGCGGCAGCGGGAGGTGCCGAGGATCGTCCCGCCGCGCTGGATCACGTTGGCGACATCGGCCCGGCCGAGCGGCTCGATCTCGCCGTCGAGGAGGCCGGCGTAGCCGCGGCGGATCCCCATCGCGGCGAGGCCGCGGCCAGCGGCATGCCGCACGACGGCACGGATGGCGGCGTTCATCCCGGGCGCGTCGCCGCCGCTGGTGAGGACTCCGATGCGCCGCATGCCGCCTCCATAGCAGCCGACGGCGGCTCACAGCGCAAGCGCGGTCGCCGACGCGCGCCCGCCCGGTCGCTGGAAACGGCCCGCGCAAGTGCGCTATCCACCGCACGTGCTCAACGGCGCTCAATCGTGGCTGCACCCCCGCCCGCGCGGCGTGCGGGGGTGAGGTTCGTCGACCACCTCGCCGCCGCCCGGATCGCGGTTGCACCCCCATGGCGGACGTTCGACGAAACGATCGCCGGGCTCGTCGACCTCCTCGTCGCCGACGGCGCGCTCACCGCGGCGCGGCGGGCGGCGGCTATCGGGGCAGTCACCGCGCGCGAGGCGCAGGCGTCCACCGCGCTCCTCGACGTCGGCGTCGGCGTCCCGCACGCCCGGCTAGCCGGCCTCTCCGGGGCGGTCGTCGCCCTCGCCATCGGCCCCGACGGGCTCTACGAGGCCGTCCCGACCGTCCCGATCCGCATCGTCGCGCTCGTGCTCTCGCCGCCGAGCGCGGCGGACGAGCACCTGCGACTCCTCGCCGGCATCGCCACGGCGCTCCGCTCGAGCGCGCTGCGCCGGGCGCTGCTGCGGGCCGCCGAGCCCGCACGCGTGCTCGCCGTCCTGCGCGGGGCGAGGCCGTAGTCAGATCTCCCAGGCGACGTACTCGTCGAGCCCCTGGCCGTCCACCTCGACGGCGTACGGCCCGGCGAGTCGATACTCGATGTCGCCGTCAGCCGGCGGGAGCCGCAGGCGCTCGCGGTCGGCAGCGATCGCGGCGCGGATGCGCGCGGGCGGCGGTGCGGACGCGCCGCGCGGGACGCGCAGGACGACAAGCGCGCGGGAGCCGAGATGCGACACCGGGTGACAATTCCCGCTGCCTCGCCCTTTTTCAAGCGGCACACCTCTTGTCACGAGCCCACGCCTTGCCGTACTGTGCGGCCGTACGCATGTCGACCGTGGTGGGTGCGCTCGTGCTCTTGCCGCTGGCGCTCGTCCTGGTCGCGGGGCTCGTCCTGCTGCTCGTGCGCCCGCTCGCGCGTCCGCTCGTGGCGGGGCTCGAGCGCGCGCGGTTCCAGCGCTGCCTCGCGCGCGCGGCCCGCGGTGACGCGCACCTCCATGCCGGGCAGATCGAGGCGGCGCTGCGCGAGCTCGAGGGAGCGTTCTGCCTTCTCACGGTCCGCAGCGAGCCGCGGCTCGTCGAACAGATCGCCCGCCACCACGTGGGCGTCCTCTCGCGGCTCCTCTCGGTCGCCGACGAGCTGCCGCAGCAGCGGGTCCGCCTTTTTGCCCTCGCCAAGGTCGATCGCCTGCTCGATCGGCGCGGCGAGATGCAGCGCGCGCTCCTCCAGCTCCGCAACCGCCCGCTGCGCGACGCGCGCCGCCTCCAGCTCGAGCGCGCCCTCCGGCGCAATGCCCACGAGGTGCGCGCCGCGGTCCGCGAGCTGATCGCGGACCTCCAGATGCTCAGCACGCGCAAGGTCGCCTACCAGTAGCGGCGCAGCCGGCTCGCCCATCGCCGTTTTTGTTACGGCACGGTGATTTTTTTCTTGCAATCGATCGGGACATCGTCTATGTGCTCGCCGCGGGGAGGGCACGCGAGTTGTCGATGCGCGGCGCGGCGCTGCGGAGTAGAGACTCTCGGCGACAAATCGGCTGGCGATTCGCGGCGCTGTTCCGACACTCCACACCTGTGGACAACGCGGGAGGGGCACGATGAGCGGGGCCGCCATGTTTCTCGGCGCGACGCCCCCGCCACCCATGCCGAGCATCCCACCCCCGCCCGACCAGAGCTTCGCCGCGTTCGTCGTCGGCGAGAGCAACCAGGCGGCCTACCGAGCGGCGACGGCGCTCGCCCGGGGCGAGATCGGCGGGCCGCTCCTGCTGCATGGGCCGAGCGGCGTCGGCAAGACCCACCTCCTGCACGCAACGTACGCGGGGCTCGCCGAGCGCGGGTGTGGCGTGGCGTGCCTCGCCGCGCACGATCTGACCCAGGCGCTGCTCGCCGCCCGCCGCGCGAACCAGGCCGCAGCCTTCTGGCGCGAGCTCGGGGCCCTCGACGCCCTGCTGCTCGACGACGTCCATTCGCTTGCGGGGGACGAGCCGCTCCAAGGCGAGCTCGCGGACGCGCTCGCCGCCTGGGTCGAGGGCGGCCGCATCCTCGCGGTCACCACCGACCGTCCGCCCGACGAGGTCCCGGAGACCGGGCGCTGGTGTCCGCGCGACGGGGCAGCGACCGTCCAGCATCTGCCGCCCCCGGAGACCGCGCTTCGCATCGCCATCGTGCGCCGCAAGGCCGAGCAGCTCGGCCTCGACCTGCCCGGCGAGCTCAGCGCGACCATCGCGCAGCGTCTTCGGGGCAGCGTCCGACGGCTCGAGGGCGCGCTCACCCGGCTCCACGCGCTCGCCCGGCTCTCCGGCCGGCCGCTCGACCGCAGCCTCGTCGAGGAGGTGCTGCCGCCGGCGCCGCCCGTGCCGACGGTCGAGCGCATCGTCGCCGAGACCGCGGCCGCCTTCGGCCTGTCCGCCCACCGCCTGCGCGGGCGCGGGGGCGGAGGGGAGCTGGTGCTGCCTCGCCGGGTCGCGATGTGGCTCCTGCATCGCCTGCTCGGGCTCCCGGCCCCGGAGATCGGGCGCCTCTTTCACCGCGATCGCACCACCGTGCACCACGCCTGCAGAGGGCTCCCGGCGCGACTCGCTCGCGACGCAGAGCTCGCGCGAACCGTCCGGCAGATCGAGGAGCGCTTGGTCGGCACCACCTGAATCGGAGGGGACGATGGGGCGACGGGGCCGGATCCTGGGAATCATCGTGGCCGACGGGGACGACACACCGCTCGCGACGCTCGGTGGGCCGGGCGGGCCGGCGCTCACCCCATTTGCCGGCAAGTACCGCTTCATCGACTTCGCGCTCGCGACGCTGCGCAACTCGGGCGTGCTCGACGTGTGTGTGGTGACGCCGTTGCCGGCCGTGCGGCTCCGGGCGCACCTCGAGCGGGCGCTCCCCGGCCGGCGGCCCCGCATCCTGCCGCTGGCGGGAGGCGCACCGACCCGCGCGGGCCGCCTCGGCGCCGCGCTCCGGGCCGCGGGCGCCCTCGTGCGCGACCTCGGCCCCGAGACGGTCGCGATCCTCCTCGCCGACCACATCCTGCTCTGCGACCTGCGCCCGCTCCTCGCCGCGCACGCCGCCCGCGCCGCCGACGTGACGCTGCCGGCGCTGTCGCTGCCCGCAGACGAGATCGACGGGCGCGTCCGGCTCCACACGGACGACCAGGGTCGGGTCGATCTCCGCGCCGGGACGGGGGGCGGGCCGGCGCCCTTCGCCCTCACCTGGGCCGGGGACGCAGTCGTGCGCGGCGAGGTCGCCGCGGGCGTGCTCGACCTCCCTGCGTCCGCCGACGAGCGCGCGCTCCGCGCGTACGCGGCGGCGCTGCGCATCGACGCCTACGACGTCCTCGGCAGCCACGGTCCGGCCGGGTGCGCCACGGGCGCGTACTGGCACGAGCCCATGTCGCTCGAAGCGTACTACGGCGCGCAGATGGAGCTGTGCACGCAGCGCCCGCCGCTCGACCTCTACAACCCGGCGTGGCCGCTGCCGACGGCGGCCGGCGGCCTCGCGCCGGCAAAAGTTGTCGCGGATGCGGCCGGACGTGCCGGCCAGGCGCTCGACTCGCTCGTCTCCGACGGCTCGGTGATCCGCGGCGGGGTCGTCGTCAAGTCGGTCCTCGGGCACGGCGTCGTGGTCGAGAGCGGCGCCGAGGTGGAGGACTCGGTCCTGCTCGACGGCTGCCGCATCGGCCGCGGCGCGCGCGTGCGCCGGGCGCTGATCGGCGCGGGCGCGGTCATCGCCGACGAGGAGGAGATCGGCTACGGCGCTGCGGCAATCGCGCCGCGGCGCCTGCTGCGGTCGGGGCTCACGGTCGTGCCGGCGGCGATGCGCTGACCCGCGCGCGGTCGTCGGCTTTCCTTCGGGCAGGCGGCGGTGTACTCGTCCTGTCTTTCCCACCGCCGCCCATGGACAGCGCCGCGATCGCGATCGTCGGAGCCCGGGAGCACAACCTCAAGGGCATCGACGTCCAGGTGCCCCTCGGGCGCCTGACCGTCGTCACCGGGGTCTCGGGCTCGGGCAAGTCGAGCCTCGCCTTCGACATCCTCTACGCCGAGGGGCAGCGCCGGTACGTGGAGAGCTTCTCGACCTACGCGCGCCAGTTCCTCGATCGCATGGACCGCCCGCACGTCGAGCGCATCGAGGGCATCCTGCCGGCCATCGCGATCGACCAGAGCCGCCCGGTGAAGACCTCGCGCTCGACCGTGGGCACGATGACCGAGCTGCACGACTACTTAAAGCTCCTCTTCGCCAAGGCGGCCGTGCCGCACTGCCGATCCTGCGGCCGGCCGGTGCGCCGCGACTCGGCCGAGAGCGCCGCCGACCGCCTGCTCGCCGCGCACCCCGAGGCGCGCGCGCTGATCACGTTCACGGCCGCGCTTCCCGCCGGCCTCCCCTGGCCGCAGGTGCGCGAGGGCCTGCTCGGCGCGGGCTTCCTCCGCGCGCTCACGCCCGCGGGCACGATCGAGATCGCCGAGGCAGCGGAGCCGCCCGAGACCGGCAGCATCACCGTCGTCCAGGATCGGCTGCGGCTGCGTCCCGCGGACCGGGCCCGGCTGGTCGAGTCGCTCGAGCAGGCGCTGCGGCACGGTCGCGGGCGGGCCGCCGCCGTGCTGCCGGATGCCGGGTGGGTCGAGCGCTTCTCGACCGCGCTCGAGTGCGCCGACTGCGGCTTTACGGTGCGCGAGCCGGTCCCGAACCTGTTCTCCTTCAACAGCCCGCTCGGCGCCTGCGAGACGTGCCGCGGCTTCGGCCGGGTGATCGACCTCGACCTGGACCTCGTGATCCCGGACGCCTCGCGCTCGCTCGCCCAGGGCGCCATCAAGCCCTGGACGACCCGGGCCACGTCCTGGGAGCGGGACGAGCTGCTCAAGTTCTGCCGCCGCCGGGGGATTCCCGTGGACGTCCCCTGGCGCGACCTCGACGACGCCCAGCGACAGCTCGTCCTCGACGGCGACGGCCGGGGCCACTACCCCGGCGTGCGCGGCTGGTTCCGCTGGCTCGAGGGCCGCACCTACCGCATGCACGTGCGCGTGCTGCTCTCCCGCTACCGCAGCTACACGCTCTGCCCCGCCTGCGCGGGCGCGCGCGTGCGCCCCGAGGCGCTCGACTTCCGCCTGGGCGGCCTCACCATCGCGGACGTCAACCGCCTCACGATCGGCGAGGCCGAGCGCTTCTTCGCCACCCTCCCCGCGGCCGGGGGGCCGGCCGCGGCCGTCACCGCGCTCGTGCTCGAGGAAGTGCAGAGCCGGCTCCGCTACCTGGTCGAGGTCGGCCTCGACTACCTCACGCTCGATCGCCAGTCCCGCACCCTCTCGGGTGGCGAGCTCGAACGCGTCGATCTCACGACCGCGCTCGGCTCCTCGCTCGTGAACACGCTCTACGTCCTCGACGAGCCCTCGATCGGGCTGCATCCGCGCGACACCGAGCGGCTCGTACGCCTGCTCCATCGCCTGCGCGACCAGGGGAACACGGTCGTGGTGGTCGAGCACGATCCGGCGATCATCCGCGCCGCCGACCACGTCATCGATCTCGGCCCCGGGGCCGGCGAGCGCGGCGGTCAGGTGGTCTTCGCCGGGCCGCCCACGGCCCTCGCCCGCGCCCGCGGCTCGATCACCGCCGACTACCTGAGCGGCCGGCGCCGCATCCCGCGGCCGGCCCGGCGCCGGCGGCCGATCCCGGGCCTCGCGCTCCACGTCCGGGGGGCGCGCGCCCACAACCTCCGCGACCTCGACGTCGACATCCCGCTCGCCTGCTTCGTCGCCGTCACCGGCGTGTCCGGCTCGGGGAAGTCGACGCTCGTCGAGGACGTGCTCTACCGCACGCTCATGAAGCGGCGCGGCCGGCCCGTGGGCGTGCCCGGCGAGTGCCGCGCGCTCGAGGGCGCCGACCGCATCGGCGACGTCGTGCTCGTCGACCAGGCGCCGATCGGCTCGACGCCGCGGGCCAACGCCGCCACCTACCTGCGCGCCTTCGACGGCATCCGGCAGGTGTTCGCCCGCACCGACGAGGCCCGGCTGCGCGGCTACACGGCGGCGACGTTCTCCTTCAACGTGCCCGGCGGGCGCTGCGAGACGTGCGCGGGCGAGGGCTTCGAGCGCGTCGAGATGCAATTTCTCTCCGACGTCTACGTGCCCTGCGCGGAGTGCGGCGGTGCGCGCTTTCAGCCCGAGGTGCTCGAGGTGCGCTGGCGCGGGCGCACGATCGGGCAGGTGCTCGACGCGACGGTCGCCGAGGCGCTCGGCCTCTTCGCCGACGTCCCGGAGGTGGCCGAGCGGCTGCGCCCGCTCGCCGACGTCGGCCTCGACTACCTGCGGCTCGGCCAGCCCCTCTCGACGCTCTCGGGCGGCGAGGCGCAGCGGGTAAAGCTCGCCGCGCATCTCGGCCGCGAGGGCAAGGCGCACACGCTCTTCATCTTCGACGAGCCGACGACCGGGCTCCACCTCGCCGACATCGAGCGGCTGCTCGGCTGCTTTGCCCGCCTGGTCGAGCGCGGCCATTCGCTCATCGTGATCGAGCACAACCTCGAGGTGGTGAAGGCCGCCGACTGGGTGATCGACCTCGGCCCCGAGGGGGGCGACGGCGGCGGGCGGCTCGTGGCTGCCGGTCCCCCCGAGACGATCGCCGCCACCCCGGGCTCGCACACCGGTCGCTTCCTGCGCGCGCTGCTCGCCCCCGGCGCGGCGGCGGCCGCGGCGGATGCCGAGCCGCGCTGGCAGCCGCCCGGCCCGGCGAGCTCCACGATCCGCATCGTCGGGGCGCGCGAGCACAATCTGCGCGACGTGACCGTCGAGCTGCCGCGCGAGCGGCTGATCGTGCTCACGGGCCTCTCCGGCTCGGGCAAGTCGTCGCTCGCCTTCGACGTGCTCTACGCCGAGGGCCAGCGCCGCTATATCGACAGCCTCTCCACCTACGCGCGGCAGTTCCTCCACGTCATGGCCAAGCCCGACGTCGACCTGATCACCGGGCTGCCGCCCACGGTCGCCATCGAGCAGCGCCTCTCGCAGGGCGGCCGGACCTCGACCGTCGCCACCGTGACCGAGATCGCGCACTACCTCCGGCTCCTCTACGCGAAGCTCGGCGTCCCGCACTGCCCGCGCTGCGACGACCCCATTCGCCCGCAGACGCGCCGCCAGATCCTCGAGCGCCTGCGGCGGGAGTGGCGCGGCAGCCGGCTCACGCTGCTCGCCCCGGTGGTCCGCGGGCGCAAGGGCTACCACAAGGAGGTGCTCGCGGCCGCGCGCAAGCTCGGGCTGCGCGAGGGCCGCATCGACGGGCGGCGCGTCGCGCTCGCGGACGTCCCGCTGCTCGACCGCTACCGCGAGCACGACGTCGACCTCGTGGTCGGCCAGGCCGCCGCCGGCACCGCCGAGCTCGAGGAGCTGCTCGCCCGGGCGCTCAGGCTCGGGGGCGGCACGGTTGCCGTCCTCGCCGACGGCGCGGAGCGCCTCTACTCGGAGCGGCTCTTCTGCGCGCGCTGCGGGACCGGGTTTCCGCCCCTCGACCCGAAGCTCTTTTCGTTCAACAGCCGCCAGGGCGCCTGCCCCGCCTGCGCCGGCAGCGGCGTGCGGCTCGAGCCCGACCTCGACGCCGTCCTCGACGCGGAGCGCAGCCTCGAAGGCGGCGCGCTGCGCCCGTTCGAACGACCCGAGCGCCGGCAGGAGAAGCGGCAGCTTCTGCGGGCGCTCGCGGCGGCCGGGGTGCCGCTCGACCGGCCGTTCGCGCGCCTGAGCGCCCGGCACCGCCGCCGCGTGCTCGAGGGCGAGGAGGGCGTGCTCGCCCGGCTCCGCGCGGCGCTCGCCGCCGATCCGGGCGGGCTCGAGGAGTTCGTCGCCGAGCGCCCCTGCGAGACGTGCGGCGGGCGGCGGCTGAACGCCCGCGCGCTCGCCGTGCGGCTCGCGGGCGAGCCCATTACGGCGTTTACCGCGCTCTCGGTGCACGAGGCCGAGGAGGCGCTCGGGCGGCTGCGCTTTGGCGCGCGCGATGCCGCGATCGCCGAGGGGCCGCTGCGCGAGATCCTGCCGCGGCTGCGCTTTCTCGCGCAGGTGGGGCTCGGCTACCTCACCCTCGACCGCCGCGCCGACACGCTCTCCGGCGGCGAGGCGCAGCGCATCCGGCTCGCCGCCCAGCTCGGCTCGAACCTCCGCGGGGTGTGCTACGTCCTCGACGAGCCGACCATCGGGCTCCATCCCCGCGACAACGCGCTGCTGCTCGACGCCCTCGAGGCGCTGCGCGCGCGCGGCAACACGGTGGTGGTGGTCGAGCACGACGAGGCGACGATCCGCCGCGCCGATCTGGTCGTCGATCTCGGCCCCGGCGCCGGCGTCCACGGGGGCCGCGTGGTGGCGGTAGGCCCGCCGGCGGCGCTCGCGGCCAATCCCGCGTCGCCGACCGGCCGCTACCTCGCGAGCCCGCGCGGGCGGCTCGGCACCCCGCGCGCCCTCGACGGGCGGCCAACGCTCGTCGTGCGCGGCGCGAGCGAGCACAACCTCCGCGGGATCGACGTGGCGTTCCCCCTGGGTGCCTGGACGTGCGTCACCGGCGTGTCGGGATCGGGGAAGTCGACGCTCGTGCGCGACGTCCTCTACCGCGGCGTGCGCCGCGCCCTCGGGCTGCCCGCCGGGCGCGTCGGCGCGCATCGCGCGATCGAGGGCGTCGAGCACCTCGCCCGCGCGGTCGAGGTCGATCAGACGCCGATCGGCCGCACGCCGCGCTCGACGCCCGCCTCGTACGTGGGCTTCCTCGACGACATCCGCCGCCTCTTCGCCCTCGTGCCCGAGGCCCGCCTCCGCGGCTGGGACGCGAGCCGCTTCTCCTTCAACGTGCCCGGCGGGCGCTGCGAGGCGTGCGCCGGGCAGGGCCGGCTGCGCATGGAGATGAGCTTCCTCCCCGACGTGTACGTCGACTGCGAGGTGTGCGGCGGCCGCCGCTACACCGAGGAGACGCTCGGCGTGCGCTGGAACGGACGCACGATCGCCGAGGTGCTCGCCATGACCGTCGAGGAGGCGGCGGGGTTCTTCGCCGCGCACGCCCCCCTGGCACGCGCGCTCGGGGTGCTCGCCGACATCGGCCTCGGCTATCTGACGCTCGGCCAGCCGAGCAACACGCTCTCCGGCGGCGAGGCGCAGCGCATCAAGCTCGCCTACGAGCTCGCCAAGGAGTCCCGCGGGCGCACGCTCTACGTGCTCGACGAGCCCACCACCGGGCTCCACTTCGCCGACATCGAGCGGCTGATCGGCGTGCTCCACCGCCTCGTCGACCGCGGCAACACCGTGATCACGATCGAGCACAACCTCGACATCGTGAAGGAGGCCGACTGGATCGTCGACCTCGGGCCCGAGGGCGGCGCCGGCGGCGGGCGCGTGGTGGCGTGCGGGCCGCCGGCCGCCCTCGCCGACGCACCCGGCTCGCACACGGCGCGCTGCCTGCGCGAGCACCTGGTCTCGCCCGCAGCCTGAGCGCCGCCGCAGCCGAGCGCACGGCCGGTGCGGGGGCGTTTTTCGGATGACGCCCCCGGCCCGATTTTGGTAGAGAACCGGCGCCATGCGGAGCCTGGCCTGGGGTCTCGCGCTCGTCCTGCTCGCCGCGCCGCTTGCCGCGGCCGACCCGATCTCGCGCGCCGTCGACGGCTATGCCGTGCTCGCCGACACGCTGTTGCGCACGAAGGGCAGCCTCACCGTCGACGGCGGGCCACTGGGCGTCAACGCGGGCAGCCTCCTCACCCACGGGCCGCTCGCCGCCGGCCCCGTCGACGTCGTGGCCGGTGCGGGGCCCGCCAACGCCGTGCGGCTGCGGCCGGGGTCGGCGTGCCGGGCGCTCTTCACCGACCCCGCGCGCGTGACGGGCGTCAACTGCTCGTCCTCGCCCGTCGCGGCGTTTACCGGCCCCATTCTCGACGAGCCGCTCGCGGACGCCTGCGGCTTCCCCGGCACGATACCCGCGTGCACGGGCCCCGGCGTGACCGTCGCTCACGGCGCCGTCGTCCACCTCGCCGGCGGCACACCCGCGGCGCCGCGTGCCTACGGCGCCGTGCTCGTGCAGGGCGCGCCGACGCCCGGCACGCTCGTCCTCGACGGCGGCACCTACGTCTTCTGCGGGCTGCGGGTCGCCGGCCGCGCCCAACTGCTCATCGGCAGCGCGGTGCAGGTCTTCGTCGCCGGCGATCTCCAGCTCTATCAGAGCACGATCGTGGGGCCCGACTCGAGGAGCGCGCATGCACCGGCGGCCGCCGACATTCGCTTCCTCGTCGCCGGCGGCCGCGCCCACCTCTCGCGCCGCACGCACTTCACCGGCCACCTCTGCGCCCCGAACGGCATCGTCTCGATGGCGGCCGGTGCAGAGGCCTTCGGCGGGCTCGCGGGCCATATCGTGAGCACCGACCGGGCCATCGTTCACGGCATCCCGGCGCCGCCGCCCACGACCACCACCACGACGACGACCTCGACCACCTCGACCACGGTGACGAGCACCACGACAACCTCGACCAGCACGACGGTGACGACCACCACCTCGACGACGGTGCCGAGCTGCGTGTGCGGCGACGGCCGCGTCGACCCGGGCTGCGAGCAGTGCGACCTCGGCTCCCCGGGCGGGGGCATCCTCGAGGGCACGGGCTGTCCCGACGGGCAGGTCTGCGTCGAGTGCCAGTGCGTCGCCACGACCACCACGACCACCGTGAGCACCACGACTACCTCGACCACGCTGCCCTGCCGCTGCGGCGACGGGATCGTCGAGCCCGCCTGCGGCGAGCAGTGCGACTCGGCGAGCGGAAGCGTCGTCGATCAGTGCCCCGCGGGCTCGCGCTGCACGGCCACGTGCACCTGCGAGCCGACGGCCCCCGCGGTCCCGCCGCTCGTCTGCAACACCTGCGCCGATTTCCAGAACCCGGCGTGCTGCGCGCAGTCGACCCTCATTAACCTCCGGCGCGGCCGGTTCGGCCGGCGGGGCAAGGGCACGCGCGTGAACCTCCATTCCCTCGTCGGGCAGAGCGGGTTCCGCCCCGTGCTGCACCGTGACGACGTCCTGATCCAGCTCCGCCAGGGTAGCACGGAGCTGCTCTGTGCCGAGGTGCCGGCCGCCAAATTCATGAAGATGCACCACGGCCGCACGATCGGCTTCTGGGACTACCGCCACCACGTGCCAAGCGCCAAGCACATCGACGACGTCGCCTTCACCGCGCGCAAGAAGGGAGGCGTCAAGGTGCACGTCTTCGGGCGCAAGGCCGAGCTCCAGACGCCCGCGCCCGGCGACCTCACGCTGATGGTCGTGCTGCGCAACCCGAGCGCGCCCGCGGAAAGCCAGTGCGCGGCGGTGACCCAGAGCTTCCGGACCACCCGCACGCAAGGGCTGCGGGCACCCTAAGGAGACCTCAGGAGTCCAGGCGCCCGGCGAGCAGGGCGTCGCCCGTGGGCTCGCGCACGACCTCGACCTCGAGCCGGCCGCCCGCCGCGCCGTCGAGGTGGACGACCAGGACGGCTGCCCCGTCGGGGCCCGGCACGAGCCGCTGTGCCGTCGCCGGGCGGCCGTCCGCCGCCAGACGCAGGGTATAGCCGCTTCCCGGGGGGAGCGGCGGGAGCGCGAAGGCGAAGCACGCGACCGTATCGCCGCCGGGGCGCCAGAGGACATGCCCGCGCGGCTCCCGGTACGGAGGCACCGGAGCGAGCGCGAGCAGGTGGAGGTCGGGGCTCGCGGCGAGCGCGCGCACGTCGTCCGCCGCCGCTCGCTCGGCGAGGAGCCGTCGGACCACGCGATCGCGGCGCCGCACGCTGCGCGCGAGCGCGGCGACCTTGGCCTCCGCGGCCGCAAGGCGCGCCGCGAGCCCCGCCCGCTCCTCCGCACCGGCGGCGGCCGCCGCCGCGCGCCGCGCGAGCTCGGCCCGCAGCGATTCGACCGCATCCGTCCGCGCGGCGAGCTCGGCCGCGAGCGCCGCCCGCTCGCGCTCGGCCGCGGCGAGCCGCGCGGTGAGCACCGCCGCTTCGCTCCGCGCCGCGGCGGTGCGCCGGCGCGCATCGACCACCGTCCAGGCGGCGGCCGCCGCGAGCGCGAGCCCCGCCGCGACGACGAGCACGCGCAGGGGAATGCGCCGCCGAGTCGCGGCACGCGGCAGCCCGACCGGCCGCGCGTAGAGATCGCCGAGGCAGGCCGTGCACCCGCTCGCGAGGTGGACCCGCACCGCCTCGGCGGCCGACCCCTCGAGCGTCCCGGCCGCGTAGGCGGCGACGAGCGTGCGCAGCTCGGCGTGCGTCACGGCCGGCGAGCATACCGCGCTCGTCGCCCGCGGCGGTACCTCCGGTGGCGCATGCGCCATGCGCTCTGTCTCTTGCGGGGTGCGCCCCACCCTGGCTATGGGAGCGGCATGCGGGAGACGACGGCTCCGCCGGCCGGGTCGCGGACGGTCGCGCGGGGCTTCGAGGCGATCGCCGACGCGATCATGTACCGCTGGGCCGTGGAACGGGACACGTGGGTCAGCCCGACGGAGATCGAGCAGACGCGTGCCTACCTCGCGCGCGTCGGCGTTTCGACCCGTTCCCTGCCGGACGGGCGCTTCGCGGTCGACGGGGACCCGGGGCGGGTGTACGAGGCGGCGCCGCTCGTTCTGCTCGGGCTACGCCACCTCCACGCGGCCCGTCGCGGCGCCCCCAGCCGCTAACAGGGAGTCGCGGACGGCTGGGCGGCCGTACCCGGCGCGCTCCGCTCGAGCGCCGCGGCGAGCTCGCCCATGCGCACCGGCTTGGCGATGTAGTCGTTCATGCCGGCGGCGAGGCACGCCTCGCGATCGCCCTGCATGGCGTTGGCGGTCATGGCGATGATCCACGGCCGCGTCGTGCCCGGGAAGCGCGCGCGGATCGCGCGGCTCGCCTCCATGCCGTCCATCTCGGGCATCTGCACGTCCATCAGGATCACGTCGTAGGTCTGCCGGTGCACCGCCTCGAGCACCTCGCGACCGTTGGCGGCGACGTCGGCGCGATAGCCGAGTCGCTCGAGCATGTGCACGGCGACCTTCTGGTTCACGACGTTGTCCTCGGCGAGGAGGATGCGGAGCCCCCGGCGCGGCGCGAGCCCGGGGGCGCTCGGGCGCGGTCGCGGAGGCGCCGCTGTGGGGCGGGCCGTGCCGCAGGCCCGGCCGAGCGCCTCGAGGAGCTGCGTGGGCTTCACGGGCTTGGTGAGCACCGCGGCGAACAGCTCGCCGAGCGCGACGCGCTGCTCGCCCGCGATCGCCGTGAGCTCCGCCCGCCCGATCGAGCTCAGCATCACGAGCGGCAGCGCCGTCCCCGCGGGGTGGCCGCGGATGGCCCGCGCGAGCGCGAGCCCGTCCATCTCGGGCATCTGCATGTCGAGCACGGCGACATCGACGCGCTCGCCCCGGTCGATGAGCGCGAGCGCCTCCGGTCCGGAGGCCGCGGCGACGCACTCGACGCCGGCGGCGAGGAGCTGGAGTGCCAGGATGCGGCGATTGGTATCGTTGTCCTCGACGACCAGCGCGCGCCGCCCCCGCAGCACCGCCGCCGCGGCCGCCGCGCGGTCCGGCCGGCCGGCCGCGGCCACCGGGGCGACGATCGTGAAATGAAACGTCGAGCCCACGCCCGGCGTGCTCTCGACCCACATGCGCCCGCCCATCAGCTCGACGAGCCGCTTCGAGATTGCGAGCCCCAGGCCCGTGCCCCCGTACTTGCGCGTCGTCGAGGCGTCGACCTGGCTGAAGGAGCGAAAGAGGCGATCCATGCGGTCGGGGGCGATCCCGATGCCCGTGTCGCGCACGGCGACGTGGAGCTCCGCGCGGCCGTCGGGGCGTGGCGTCGCCTCGATCGTCACCACGACCTCGCCGCGCTCGGTGAACTTGACCGCGTTCGCGAGCAGGTTCACCAGCACCTGCCGCAGGCGGGTGACGTCGCCCACGAGCGCCGGCGGCACGTCGGCGGCGCAGAAGTAGGCGAGCTCGAGCTTGCGCTCGGCCGCCCGCGCCGCGACGAGATCGAGCGCCTCCTCCGTGCACGCCCGGACGTCGAACGGCTGCTGCTCGAGCTCGAGGCGGCCCGACTCGATCTTCGAGAAGTCCAGGATGTCGTTGATCAGCGAGAGGAGCGCATCGCCGCTCAGCCGGATCGTCTCGACGAACTCGCGCTGCTCGTCGGTGAGCGACGTGTCCAGGAGCAGGCCCGACATGCCGATCACGGCATTCATGGGCGTGCGGATCTCGTGGCTCATGTTCGCCAGGAACTGGCTCTTGGCGGCGTTGGCTGCCTCTGCCGCTCGGCGGGCGTCTTCGAGCTGTGCCGTCTTGACCTCGAGGAGCGCGTTGTCGCGGGCCGCCTCCCAGTACCAGCGGTGCTGCTTGGCGCCCTGGACGAGCTGCCAGCCGAGCTCGCCCACGAGCAGGAGACCCATCGCGAGGCTCTCCTGACGGGCATCGACGAGACACCAGAGGATCGCCGGGACGATCAGCAGCAGCTCGAAGCGCCGCAGCAGCCGGAGGTCCGGCGCGAGCGACGCGGTGGCGCCCGACCCGATGGCGGACATGACCAGGAGGTAGAGCATGGCCGTCCACTGCCACGCGTAGAGGGCGAACGTCGTTACGCCGAGCGCGCTCGTGAGGAGCACGGTGGCAATCGTCCCCGCGCGAACGTGTCGCTGCCAGCGCGCGGGGTGCGCGTCGTACCGGGCTTCGATGCGGAGGAAGCACGCAATGCGGTAGGCCGCGGCGACGAGGAACGCGAGGGCGAAGCTTCCGAGGATGCGGGGGTGCTCGCCCGCAAACGGCGTCATGAGCGCGAGCGTCAGGATCACGAGGAGGTAGACGGCGACGCCCCCGATCGAGCGCCGCATGAGCTCGAGCTCGGCACGCCGACGCAGCGGTGCCCGCAGCTCGGCGGGCAGGTCCCCGAGCCAGGCCTCCGGCGTGTCGCGGCGCCCCGGGGTGGCGCGCGCATCGTGCATGCCTTCGGGAGTGTCGGCAGACCGACGCCGGGACTTGAGGGGCTGCGCTGGCCGACTCCGCGTGGGGGCGCCCGCGGTTGTGTCGCGTCACCCGGTGGAGATGCGGGCGGGGCAGTCCTACGAGGCGGCGCGTGCGTGGGCGCCGCTGCCCGGCGCGGCAACAATACCCTACGGGCAGGCCGGGACCGTCTGACAAACACCGGGTGGCGACAGGCACGTGACCGCCGTCGCCGCCGGTGGACAATCGGCGTTCGTGGCGCAACCCTTCACCCGCCAAGGACCGTGCAAAACGAACCGACATTGTGCTCAAGGCCTGGTCAATACGACCGCCGTTTGATACCCGTGAGCGCGCGGCGTGATGGAGAGCACTTCGACGAAGCGACCCCAGTGGCGGCGAATGAATGCGCTATTGTAGAAGACGTTTGAGCCCACACCGGGATTGACAACAAACATGGAGAATGGCTTCTCCCAGCAGCGGTCGGCCGGATCGATCCGCGCGAGCAGCCGGGCAAGGTCGCGGTCGGGGTTGGCCTGTAGGTATTAGAAGCCCGGGAACCTGAAGCCCGCCGAAGGCCACCGGCGGTCATGTCAACAGGTGTGTAAACGAGGTCGGGCAGCGACCTCCCGTTGACCTTCTTGTCCGCTATGCCATCGACGCACTTGGTCCCGCAAGAAGAAGCGTCCCCGGCCGGCGGGCTCGCCGGCGTGCGTGCGGCGCGGCGCCGGCCCCCCCCGGGCGTGGTCCCGCTGGGATGACGCGCGGGCCGGCCGTCGCTGCTACACGCCCTCCGGCATGATCGTCGGCAGGACCTGGCGCCCGTGCTTGCGGTAGATGCGGAAATCCGCATCGAGCGTGAACACGGCGCTGTCGTGATGGCGCTCGGCCAGACGGACGAGACACGCGTCGGCGAGCGACATCGGAACCCGGGCGTAGCGGCCGAGCAGCCTCGCCACCTCCTTCGCTTCGTCCGCCAGCCGGAAGGGAAGCCGCACCACGTCGCGCTCCACGAGCGCCAGCACGCCGCGGCTGCCGAGGACCGTTCGCCGCAGCAGGAAGCAGGCCTCCGACAGCACCGCTTCACACGTCAACATCGGCGGCTCGATCGCGTCCCACTCCGCCACCGCCCAGGCGTGGAAGCGGTCCTCGCGGTTGAGAAAAGCCACGAGCGGGCCCGTGTCGAGGATGACGCGGCGCCTCACCGCCCGTAGCCTGCCAGCCGCCTCTTGTTGACCGACAGGTCGGCCGGTCCCGACACGCAGCCGGCCAGGTCGCTCGCGCGCGCGAGACACGACGTCCGACCGGGGCGTCGGCGCCGCGCGAGCGCCTCCCGGAGCGCATCCCGGACGAGCCTCGATTTCGTCGTCCGCCGGTCCCGGGCTGCGGCTGCGAGGCGCGCATCGAGATCGTCGGGGACCTTGAGGGACAGCGTCTTCATTGGTAATACCAAATGACGCTGTCCGTATTACCGCACGGGCAAGTCGGTCGCAACCTCTCCCGACCCCCGCCTTCGGTCGCCCATCGCGTACCGCCCGCACCGCGCGCTTTCCACATCCGCCGCCATCGCGCTCCGCCGTGGAAACAGCGCAACGACTCGGGCCCGCGTCAGCTCGAGGCGGAGGGGGGGAGATTCGAACTCCCGAGAGCCTTGGGGGCCCTGGCGGTTTTCAAGACCGCTGCCTTCGACCGGGCTCGGCCACCCCTCCGGGCGGGCCGCTCGCCTCAGCCCTTCGGCGGCGCGCCGCCGCGCGAGAGCTCGTCGTCGATCACTTCCTTGAACTTCTCGATGGGCTGCGCGCCCGAGAGCAGCCGGCCGTTGATGAAGAAGGCGGGCGTACCGTTCACGCCGGCCTGCGAGCCGTCGGCGATATCCTTCTCGATCGCCGCCTTGAACTCCTGCTTGGCGAGGCAGTCGTCGAACTTCTTGCGGTCGAGCTTGAGCTCGTCGGCGAACGCCTTGAGCTTCTCGTCGGAGAGATCGTCGCTGGCGAAGAGCTTGTCGTGATAGGGCCAGAACTTGCCCTGCGCGTTGGCGCAGTTGGCCGCGTTGGCGGCGGGCATGGCGTGGGCGTGGAAGGGCAGCGGGTAGTCGCGGTAGACGAGCCGCACCTTGTCGCCGTAGGTCTTGAGCACGTCCTGCACCGTGTGCTCGGCCCGCTTGCAGAACGGGCACTCGTAGTCCGAGAACTCGATGATCGTCACCCCGGCCTTGGGGTTGCCGGTCTCGGGGCGGCCGGCGGTGGCGACGTCGACCACCGGCGGGCGCAGCGCGATCGTGGTCTTGTACTTGGCCTTGAGCGTCCCGATGAACTGCTCGCGGCGCTCCTGCTCGGCCTGCTGCTTGAGGAACTCGACGATGCGCGGCTTGACGCTCTCGAGCGCTTGGCCCTTTAGCGCCTGCTTGTTGGCATCGTAGACCTTCTGGATGTCCGCCTCGCTCGGCGCCGCCACCTTGTCGGTGATCTCCGCCTTCTCGAGCGCCTCGGGCGTGATGCCCCGCGCCTTCGCTTCGGCCCGGATCAGCTCGTCGGCGATCATCTCGTCGAGCCCCTCGCGCAGCGCCTCGTAGCGCTCGTTGTCGATCTCGACGAGCTTCGGCTTCACCTTGGCCTCGAGCTCGGCCATCGTGATCGTGTGGCCGGCCACCGTGGCGACGGGCTCGGCTCCGGCGGCGGGGCCGGCGCCGAGCGCGAGGGCGAGAGCGACGGGAGCGAGTGCGCGCATGACCGGAGGCTACCGGGGCGCCCCCGCGGGCGTCAACGGGTCGCGCGACCCCGGTGACCTTTGCTTTTCGCCGGGTCCCGTGCTAGCCGCCGCTGCGGGCGATGCGCGAAGCTCTGGTGACCGCGAGCGTCGCGCTGGCGCTCGGGCTTGCGGCCTGCGGCGGCCCGACGATCCGCGAGCTCGACGCGAGCCCGAGCCGCTACTACCAGCACCAGGTGACGGTCGTCGGGCAGATCAGCCGGGCGCAGGAGCTCACCGGCGAGGCGCTGATCGAGCTGGTCGGCCCCGAGGACCGGCGCATCTACGTGCGCGCGGCGACGCCGCTCACGGTCGGTGCCGGGGACTGGGTGAAGGTGACGGGCGTGCTCGTGCCCGAGGCCCGGGTGGGCGGACGGACCGTCTACGACGTGCTCCAGGCGCAAGAGGTGCGGCCGACCCGGCCGCCCCGCTTCCGCCACCTCTTCTGAGTCACTGCGGGTCCTGCGCCGCGATCACGTCGCAGCCGACGTAGGGGCGTAGCACCTCCGGCACGACGATGCTGCCGTCGGCGCGCTGGTAGGTTTCGAGGAGCGCGATCAGCACGCGCGGCAGCGCGAGCCCCGAGCCGTTGAGCGTGTGCACCAGCTCGGGCTTCGCCCCGGGCGCCCGCCGGAAGCGGATGTTCGCCCGCCGCGCCTGGAAGTCGCCGAAGCTCGAGCACGAGCTCACCTCGAGCCACTCGCCGCAGCCCGGCGCCCAGACCTCGACGTCGAACTTGATCGCCGCGGTGAACGACAGGTCGCCCGTGCACATCTGCACCACCCGCCAGGCGAAGCCGAGCCGTCGGCAGACGTCCTCGGCATCGGCCAGCAGGCTCTCGAGCTCCGCATCCGAGGTCTCGGGCCGCACGAACTTCACCAGCTCGACCTTGTCGAACTGGTGCCCGCGCTTGATCCCGCGCACGTCGCGCCCGGCGCTCATCTTCTCCCGGCGAAAGCACGGGGTGTAGGCGACGTGGCGGATCGGCAGCCGCGCCCCGTCGAGGATCTCGTCGCGGTAGAGGTTGGTGACCGGCACTTCCGCCGTGGGCACGAACCAGCGGTCTTCCTCCGCGTCGTGGTACATCGTGTCCGCGAACTTGGGGAGCTGTCCGGTGCCGACGAGGCATGCTGCCTTCACCATCGCCGGGGGGTAGACCTCGGTGTAGCCGTGCTCGCGCGTGTGGAGGTCGAGCATGAAGGTGATGAGCGCGCGCTGGAGCCGCGCGCCCGCGCCGGTGAGCACGTAGAAGCGGGTCCCCGCGATCTTGACGCCGCGCTCGAAGTCGATGAGCCCGAGCCGCGGCCCGAGCTCCCAGTGCGGGAGCGGCCTAAAGTCGAACGCCCGCGGCGTCCCTTCGGTGCGCACCACCACGTTGGCCGACTCGTCGGGCCCGACCGGCACGGCAGGATGCGGCAGGTTCGGCACCTCGAGCATGCGCCGCTCGAACTCCGCCTCGGCCTCCGCAGCCGCCTGCTCGGCGGCCGCGATGCGCGCGCCGAGCGCGCGCGTGGCGGCGATCGCCCGCTCCCGCTCGGCCGGATCCGCAAGCCCGCGGATCGCGTTCGACGCCTGCGTGCGCTCGGCCCGGAGCGCCTCGAGCGCCGTGATCGCCTCGCGTCGCCGGCGATCGGCGGCGACGAGCGCGTCGAACTCCGTCGCCGGGTAGCCCACCTTCGCGAGCTCGGCGCGCACCCGCTCCGGCTCGGTCCGAATCAGCCGGACGTCGATCATGCCGACCCCGCGAGCTCGAAGGCCCCGGCCACGTGCTCGATCGCGGGCGGGTCCGTGTCGAAGCGCACGCCGATCACGTCGAAGCGCGCCTCGCGCTCGGTCCACCCGTGCGCCGCGAGGAAGTGGCGCGCGACGCGCGCCACCCGGGCCTGCTTGCGCCCGTCGACGGACTCGAGCGGCGTGCCCTGCCCCGTGCTGCGGCGGCTGCGCACCTCGACGAACACGAGCACCGAGCCGTCCTCGGCCACGAGGTCGATCTCGCCCGCGCGACAGCGGAAGTTGCGCGCGAGGATACGGTAGCGCCGCGCGCGCAGGAACGCCGCCGCCACCTCCTCGCCCCGCTGCCCGAGCTCGCCGCGCGCGTGCACGGCCGCGGAGATTAGCGGCGGGCCACTCCCCTCGCAAGGCGCGCGCGTTGCGCCTCCGCGGGCCCTGCGCTACGAGACGCCCGTGGCGATCACCCACGACGAGGTGCGCCGCGTGGCGGCGCTCGCCCGCTTGCGGCTCGCGCCCGAGGCGGTCGCGCGGCTCGCCGCCGACCTGAGCCACATCCTCGACGCGTTCACGCGGCTTCAGGCCGTCGACACGGCGGGCATCCCGCCCACCGCGCACGCCGAGGAGCTCGCGCTCTCCCTGCGGCCCGACGAGGTGACCAATCCGCCGGCCGACGAGGCGCTCCTCGCGGGCGCTCCGGATCGCCGCGGGCGCTGCTTCCGCGTCCCGCGCATCATCGAATGACCGCGCTCAACGAGCTCTCCCTGCGCGAGACGGTGGCGCGGGTGCGCCGGCGCGAGGTCTCCGCGACCGAGGTCACCCGCGCCGCGCTCGCGCGCATCGCCGCGGTCGAGCCCGCGCTGGGCGCGTTCCTCACCGTCTGCGAGCCGCAGGCGCTCGCCGCGGCCGCCGCGGTCGACCGTGCGCTCGCCGCCGGCGAGGATCCAGGCCCGCTCGCCGGCGCGGCGGTGGCGCTCAAGGACAACATCTGCACGGCGGGCATCCGCACGACCGCCGGCTCGCGCATGCTCGAGCGCTTCGTCCCCGCCTACGACGCGACCGTCGCCGCGCGCCTGCGCGCCGCGGGGGCGGTGCTCGTCGGGAAGTGCAACTTGGACGAGTTCGCGATGGGCTCCTCCACGGAGAACTCCGCGCTCGGCGTCACCCGCAACCCCTGGGATCCCGAGCGCGTGCCCGGCGGCTCCTCGGGCGGCTCGGCGGCGGCGGTGGCCGCCTGCGAGTGCCATGCCGCGCTCGGCACCGACACGGGCGGCTCCATTCGCCTGCCGGCGGGCTTCTGCGGCGTGGTCGGGCTCAAGCCCACCTACGGGCGCGTCTCGCGCTTCGGGGTGATCGCCTATGCGTCGTCGCTCGACCAGGTGGGGCCGATCGCCCGCGACGTCGCCGACGCGGCGCTCGTGCTCGCGGCGATCGCCGGCCCCGATCCCCGCGATGCCACCTCCGCCCCGCATCCGCTCCCGCCCCTCGACGGCCTCGACGGCCCGGTGCGCGGGCTGCGGCTCGGGTTGCCGCGGGAGTACTTCGTCGAGGGGATGCAGCCCGCCGTCGAGACCGCGGTGCGGGCGGCGGTGCGCGTGCTCGAGGGCCTCGGGGCCGTCGTCGAGCCCGTCTCCCTTCCGCACACCGAGCACGCCGTGGCCACCTACTACCTCGTCGCCACCGCGGAGGCGTCCTCCAACCTCGCCCGCTACGACGGCGTGCGCTACGGGCTGCGCGTCCCCGCCGCGTCGCTCGGCGAGATGTACGAGGCGACGCGCGCCGCGGGCTTCGGCGCCGAGGTCACGCGCCGGATCATGCTCGGCACCTACGTCCTCTCGAAGGGCTACTACGACGCCTGGTATCTCAAGGCGCAGCAGGTGCGCACGCTCATCCGCCGCGACTTCGAGGCGGCCTTCGCCCGCTGTGACGCGCTGGTCACCCCGGTTGCGCCCACCACCGCGTTCCGCCGCGGGGAGCGCCTCGCCGATCCGCTCACGATGTACCTCTCGGACATCTTCACGATCTCGGTCAACTTAGCCGGGCTCCCCGCCCTCGTGCTCCCCTGCGGCGTCGACGAGGCGGGGCTGCCGATCGGGCTGCAGATCGTCGGCCGGCCCTTCGACGAGCCGACCGTGCTCCGCACCGCCGCCGCCTACGAGGGGGCGACCGACTGGCACGCGCGGAGGCCCCCGGGATGACCCAGCCGGCGCTGGAAGCGGTGATCGGCCTCGAGGTGCACGCCGAGCTGCTCACCCGATCGAAGGTCTTCTGCGGCTGCTCGGCGGCCTTCGGCGCGCCACCCGACACGAACGTCTGCCCGGTGTGCCTCGGCATGCCCGGGGTCCTGCCGGTCTTGAACCGGCGCGTCGTCGAGTTCGCGATCCGCGCCGGCCTCGCCACGCACTGCCGGATCGCTCCGCGGTCGGTTTTCGCGCGCAAGAACTACTTCTACCCCGACCTCCCGAAGGGCTACCAGATCAGCCAGTACGAGCTGCCGCTGTGCACCGGCGGCCACCTCGACGTGCTCGTCGACGGCACGGTGCGCCGCATCGGCCTCACCCGCATCCACATCGAGGAAGACACGGGGAAGAACCTCCACGACGTGGAAGACGCGGCGAGCCTCGTCGACTTCAACCGCTCGGGCGTGCCGCTGCTCGAGATCGTGAGCGAGCCCGATCTGCGCTCGCCCGCGGAGGCGGGCGCGTATCTGCGCATGCTGCGCGCGATCCTCCAGTACCTCGAGATCTGCGACGGCAACATGGAGGAGGGCAGCTTCCGCTGCGACGCGAACGTCTCGGTGCGCCCGCACGGACAGGCGGGCTTCGGCACCAAGGTCGAGGTCAAGAACATGAACTCGTTCCGCGCGGTCGAGAAGGCGCTCGCGTTCGAGATCGCGCGACAGACCGAGGCGCTCGCCGCCGGCGAGCGCCTCCGGCAGGAGACCCGCCTCTGGGACGCCGACCGCGAGGAGACGCGGCCCATGCGCGCCAAGGAGCACGCCGACGACTACCGCTACTTCCCCGAGCCCGATCTCCCGCCGCTGGTCGTCGACCCGGCGTGGGTCGAGGAGATCCGCGCCAGCCTGCCCGAGCTGCCGGGGCCGCGCCGGGAACGGTTCGAGCGCGAGTACGGGCTCTCGGCCTACGACGCCGACGTCCTCACGCAGCGCAAGGACCTCGCCGACTACTTCGAGGCCGGCGTGCGGGCGGGGGCCGCGCCCAAGGAGATGGCGAACTGGACCACGACGGAGGTGCTCCGCCTGGTGCGCGAGGAAAAGCTCGACGCGGCGCTCGTCATCCGCGAGTGGCCCGTCACCGCAGCGCAGGTGGCGAGCCTCGCTCGGCTCGTCCAGGCGGGCACGATCACCCGCAGCACGGCCAAGGCCCTCCTGCCCCGGCTGCGCGGCACCGGGCGCGATCCCGCGGAGCTAGTCGCCGCCGAGGGGCTCGCGCAGGTGAGCGACCGCGGGGCGCTCGAGCGCGCCGTCGCCGAGGTGTTGGCGGCCCACCCGGCGCAGGTGGCGGAGTACCGCGCGGGCAAGGAGAAGGTGCTGGGCTTCCTCGTGGGCCGGGTCATGCGGGCGTCGGGCGGGAAGGCCAATCCCCAGCTCGTCCAGGAGCTCCTGCGGACGGCGCTCGCGCGAGAGACCCCGTGACGGGTCCCGCGCGACCACGGCTCGGGGTTGCGGCCGGTGCGGAAATCGCGCAATACCCGCGCCATGCCGTCGCTCTTCCGCCGCATCCTCGTCCCCCACGACTTCTCCGACCACGCCACCGATGCGCTCCGCACCGCCCTCGAGCTGGCGCGCGAGCGGCGCGGCCGGGTGATCGTGCTACACGCGATCGTGCCCTTCGAGCCGATCGCCGCGATCCCGCCCGGCGAGATGGCGATGCTGATCCCGCCCGCGGAGCTGATCGCCGAGGCGCGCAAGCGACTCGAGGCGCTGGTGCAGAAGCTCGCGGCCGGGCCGCACGCGCCGCGCACCGACTGTCGCGTCGTGATCGGCGATCCTTACCAGTGCATCCTCGAGGCCGCCCGTGACGCCGATTCGATCGTCATGGCCACCGCGGGCCGCACGGGCCTCGCGCACCTCCTGATCGGCAGCGTCGCCGAGAAGGTCGTCCGCCACGCCCCGGTGCCCGTGCTCACGATCCGCCCCGCCCGCTCCTCGCGGCCGCGTGCCCGCCGCGCCTCGCGCCCGGGCTCCCGACGGTAGCGCGATGCCGACCGCGCGCGGCGAGGCCATCCTGGTCGCGGACGACGAGCCGGGCGTCCGCGAGAGCCTGGCCGAGGTGCTGCGCGACGCGGGCTATCGCGTCGCGACGGCGGCCGACGGGGACGCCGCGCTGGCCGCCCTCGAGCAGCAGGACTTCGCCGTCGTGGTCACCGACCTGCGCATGCCCGGCGCCGACGGCCTCGCCGTGCTGCGCCGGGCGCGCGAGATCTCGCCCCAGACCGTCGTGCTCGTCATGACCGCGCACGCGAGCGTCGAGTCTGCGGTGGCCGCGCTGCGCGCCGGCGCAGCCGACTACCTGCTCAAGCCCGTCCTCTTCGACGACCTCCTCGCCAAGGTCGAGCGCCTCTGCGAGCACCGCCAGCTCGCCTGGCAGGCACAGGTGCTGCGGCGCGAGGTCGAGCGCGGGTACGACTTCGAGCAGCTCGTCGGCAAGGGCCCGGCGATGCAGGAGGTGTTCACGCTCATCCGCAAGGTCGCCCCCACGCAGACGACGGTCCTCATCACGGGCGAGAGCGGCACCGGGAAGGAGGTGGTCGCCCGCGCGATCCACCACTTCAGCGCCGTCGCGAACCACATCTTTCTCCCGGTCAACTGCGCGGCGATCCCCGAGAACCTGCTCGAGAGCCAGCTCTTCGGCCACGTCCGCGGCGCGTTCACCGGCGCGGTGGCGACCCAGGAGGGGCTCTTCAGCAAGGCCCGCGGCGGGACCATCTTCCTCGACGAGATCGGGGACATGCCGCTCGGGCTCCAGTCGAAGCTCCTGCGGGCGATCGAGTCGAAGGAGGTGCTGCCCGTCGGCAGCACGCAGCCGGTCACGGTCGACGTCCGCATCATCGCCGCCAGCAACCGCGACCTCCGCGCGATGGTCGACGCGGGCACGTTCCGCGAGGACCTCTACTACCGGCTCAACGTCGTCAACATCCACCTGCCGCCGCTGCGCGAGCGGCGCGAAGACATCCCGCACCTCGTCGAGTTCCTCGTGCGCCGCCACAACCGCGAGATGAAGCGCGCCTACCGCGGGGTCGACAACGCGACCATGAAGGTGCTGCTCGCCCAACCGTGGAAGGGCAACGTCCGCGAGCTCGACAACGTGATCGAGCACGCGATGATCCTCGGCGACGGCGAGTGGATCACCGTCGAGGACCTGCCGCGCGCGCTGCGCGACGCGACCGACCCCCTGCCCCCCGTGGGCGACGACCTGCGCGAGGCGCTGCGCACCTACGAGCGGCTGCACATCGAGACCGTGCTGCGTCGCACCGGCCACGACAAGCGCAAGGCGGCGGACCTGCTCGGCGTCTCGCTCTCTTCCCTCTATCGCAAGCTCGGCGAGCTGGGGATCCCCCTCGACTGACCCCCCGCGGGGCTGCGCATGCCCGACGATACCGCCCCCAAGCCGCTCCTGCTCGACGCCGCGCGGCGCGCCGAGCGGCTCGCGTTCTTCGAGCTCGGGCCCGAGGACGCCGCCGCGCTGCGCGCCTTCGGCTCCGCGGCCGCGGCGCGCGTCGACCAGCTCATCGCGGACTTCTACGCGCACCTGCTCGCGTTCCCGGAGGTCGCGGCCTTCCTGCGCGCCGAGCCCGGACGGATCGAACGTTTAAAGGGGCTCCAGCGCGCGTACTTCCTCGAGCTGGTCGAGGGCCGATTCGACGAGCGCTACTTCGCGAGCCGGCTGCGCGTCGGCATGGCGCACGAGCAGCTCGGGGTGACGCCGGAATGGTACATTGGCGCGTTCAGCCGCTACCTGCGCCTGGCGCTGCGGATGGCGCTCGCCGAGCACGATCCGAGCGAGGCGCTGCGGCCCACGGTCGAGGCGCTCGTCAAGATCGTGATGCTCGACGTCTCGCTCGCCATCGACACGTACATCTACGGCGGGTTCGTCGATCGCCACGTGGCCGCGGAGCTCGAGCGCGCGGCCCGCGCGGCCGAGGACGCGCTCGCCGCCCGCGCACGGCTCGAGCGCCTAAAGGACGACCTCACCAACATGGTCGTCCACGACCTCAAGAACCCCGTCAACGGGATCGCCATGATGGTCCAGCTCGCGCTCCGCAAGGCGCAGGACCTGCCCGAGGCCCATCGCGAATACCTGCGCCAGATCGACCGGACCTGCCGCGAGATGATGCGCCTCATCCAGAACCTCCTCGAGATCAGCAAGATGGAGGAGGGAAAGATGCCCGTGGCGCGCGAGCCGCTCGTGCTTGCCGAGGTCGTCGACGAGGTCGCGCGGGAGTACGGCCCCGTGGCCGAGCAGGCCGGGCGGCAGCTCCTCGTCGACGTGGCCACCACCCTGCCCCCGGCGCTCGGCGACCGGCTGCTGCTGCGGCGCGTGCTCGTGAACCTGGTCGTCAACGCGCTCCGCCACAGTGGCAGCCGCGACGTGCGCATCGAGGGCGCCCCCGGGCCCGGCTCGGGCGAGGTGAGCGTCGCGGTCCTGGACCACGGCCGCGGCATCCCCCCCGAGGAGCAGACGCGGCTGTTCGAGAAGTTCCAGAGCCAGCCCCGCTCTCCGACCGAGGAGCCGCTCGCCGACACGGGCCTCGGGCTCTTCTTCTGCAAGCTCGCCCTCGAGCAGATGCGGGGTCGGATCGCCCTCGAGAGCACGCCCGGCTCGACCGTCTTCCGCGTGACGCTCCCCACCGCCTGACGGCCTGGCAGCGCTCTTGCATCAGAGGCGTCTCGTGGATCTGGGCACGATGCTCAGTCGGTGTGCGGCCCTCGAGGCGCGCGCAGCGGCCCTCTATCGGAGCTGGGCGGCGGGAGCCCGCGAGCATCCAGAGCTGTGCGCCCTCTGGACGAGGCTCGCGCGGGAGGAGGAGGCGCACGCCCGGGCGCTCGTCGAGGCCCAGACGGATCTGCCGCCCGTCGAGGGCTGGCGAACGCAGGTGACGGGATGGGACGAGGCCGTCCGCGCCGCCGACGAGGCGCTCTCGGCCGCGGAGCGTCTGCACGGGGCAGGCGCCGACATCCAACTCGCCGCGGCGCTCGCCCTCGAGTCGACCGAGCTGGATGCGCTCCGCCAGCTCCTCCTCGCCGTAACCCACCACGCCACCGGCATCCGCCCCCCGCAGGATCACGTCCTCGCCCTCGCCGAGGCGGCCGAGCGGCTGAGCCGCGATCCGCACGTGCTGCTCGAGGCCGCGCTGCTGCGGGCGCGGGGGCGCCTCGGCCCCCCTGCCGCGTAGGCATTCCCGCGGTCGGGAGACCGGCCCCCACCGCCGTTCGAGCCGCTGCGAATGTGCGCCGCCGTCTACGGCGGGGGCTGATACGCGCAGGCGGGATCCTCGGCGAACGGGTCCCCCGTGGTCGCAAACGCCCGCGCCCGCGACCCCCCGCAGAGCCGGCGAAACGCACAGCGCCCGCACTTGCCCTCGAGCCGCCGGTCGTCCCGCAGCGCCGCAAAGAGCGCCCCCCTTCGGTAGACCGTCGCCAGGCGCTCGCGGCGCACGTTGCCGGCAACGAGCGGCAGGAACCCGCTCGGCTGGATGGCGCCCGTGTGCGAGACGAAGACGATCCCGCGGCCATCGGTCACCGCCGCCGGCAGCGGAGGCCGCCGGCCGGCGCGTCCCTCCGCGGCGCGCGCGGCGCGCTCGGCGAGCACCCGGCGAAAGGCGGGCGCGGCCGTCGTCTTGACGGGGATTCCCGTCGCCGCGCTCCAGTCGGCGAGCACGTGGAAGATGCGTTCGCACTCCGCCGCGTCGAGCTGCTGCGCTGCCGTTGCGCGTCCGACGGGCACGACGAAGAAGACGCTCCAGAGCGCGGGGGCGATCGCCGCCACGTGCTTAAGCATCGCGGGCAGCGCGGCAACCGTCGTGCGCGTGAGGCTCGTGTTGAGCTGGAGCGGCAGGCCCGTGGCACGGACCGCTCGGATCGCGCGGTGCGTGGCGAGGAACGACCCAGGGGTGCCGCGAAGCGCATCGTGGGTCGAGGCATCGGGCCCGTCGAGGCTGAGGGCGATGCGCGAGATGCCCACCGCCGCAAGGCGGGCGATCGCCTCGGCGGTGAGCAGCGGCGTGACACTCGGCGTGATCGCCACGGTGAGGCCGCGACGCACGGCGGCGAGGATGAGGGCGTAGAGGTCGCGGCGCTTGAGCGGATCGCCGCCGGTGAGCACGACCACACCCGGGGCCAGCTCGACAAGCTGATCGATGAGGTCGAATCCCTCGGCCGTGGTGAGCTCGGCAGGATCCGGGCGGGGTACGGCGCAGGCGCGGCAGTGCTGACAGGCGAGGTCGCAGGCGCGGGTCACCTCCCAGATCGCCACGCGCGGCGAGCATGCGAAGTCGTCGGTCATGTGCTTCTCCGCAACAGCTTCGGCCCGAGCACGAGGAGCCATGCGGCCGAGCCCATGAGCCAGAGGCCGGCCGCCCAACCGAGGTGGACGAAGTAGGCCCCGCTCGCGTCGGCGGCCACGCGGGCGAGCGTCGCGAGCCCGAAGCTCGCGGCGACGAGGATCACCACGACGGGCCGCCGGTCGCGAACCGCCTCGAGCCCGAGGTGGCCGAGCGCGACGTGGGTGGCGACCGCGAAGGCGAGCAGCGCAAAGCCGCCGATGAACGTCACGTGGAGCGCCGCCACGCGCAGGTCGGGCCACAGCCCCGCAGCCGCGAGGCCGGCCGGCACGAGCCACACGGCCGCCCAGGCGACCCGGCGGTTGAGCCCGGGCGCCCGGGGCGGCGCTGCCGCGCCCGCCGCGACCAGGCCCGCGGCCACCGCAGCCGCGCGCACGAGCGGTGCCGCGCGCACCGCGCCCGCCTGCTCGGCGACGAGGCTCCCGAGGATCACCACCCCGAGGGCTGCGTACCCCCCCGCGGCGCGCACGGTCCCGGGCGCGGCGCCGAGGTCGCCGGGCGGCGGGGCACCGCCCATGAGCGGGAGCAAGAGCCCGCCCACGCCGACGACGAGACAGAGGAAGACGCCCTGCTCGACGAAGAGACGGCCGAGGCCGAGCGTCCACCCTGGGGCGCCCAGCGCCGTCCACGCGAGCACCAGCGCGGCGCCGCCCACGCCCGCGGCGACGCCGAGCGGGATCAGCACGAAGCTCGGCGGCGGCCGCCGCCCGGCCATGGCACCGAGAAACCGGCGCCCGGCAAAGCCGAGGAGCGCCGCGAGCGCGACGAGGTAGGCGATCTGCCCCGCCGCCCAGCGCTCGGCCGCCGCGCCGACCGTGTCGGCGATCAGGGCGAGGCCGACGAGCCAGAGCGTGGCCCGCCCCGGCGGCGGTGACTGCGTCCGCCGCGGGATGGCGGTCAAGAGAAAACCGGCGGCAAAGGCCATGAGGAAGCCCTCGAGCTGCACGAAGCCGTGTCCCAGGCAGGAGTACGTCGCGGTGACCCCGAGCGTGTAGAGCAGCCAGTGGCCGACGCCCACCCAGGCGAGCAGCACGCCCAGAGGAAAGAAGATGCGGAAGGGCTCCTGCTGCCAGCGCGAGGGGTCGGGGGCCGGGCGCACGTCACGCCAGGCGGCCGCGGCGCGCACTGCGTCCCCCCGCGAGCAGCCGCAGCAGATCGCGGCGGCTTACCATGCCGAGCAGTGCCCCCTCGCCGTCGACGACGGGGAGCGCGTTGTACCCCCGCTCGAAGAGCATCTGCGCCACCACGGCGACGGCGGTCTCGGGCCCCACCGTGAGCGGATCGCGGGACATGGCGGGCCGCACCGTCGTCCACTCGAAGTGGCCCACATACGGCTCGAGGTCTCCGCGCGTGACGATGCCGACCACCCGCCCGGCGCCCACCACCGGCAGCTCGCGCACCCCGACGCTCTCCATGAGCGCAAACGCGCGCGCGAGACTGTCGCCCGGCTGCACCGCGGGCACACCGGTCCGCATGATGTCCGCGGCGCACCACGAGGGCGCGGCACGGCCGCCCCGCCCACCGCCCACCCAGGCGGCACGCCCGAGCGCGGCCGCGGCGCGCTCGAGCGCCTCGATTGCCGCTGTGCCCCCCGCCTCCGCCTCGATCTGCCGCCCCACGCGGGCGGCCGTCTCCTCGTCCTCGGCAGAGAGCACCTCCGCGGCGAGCGGCAGCAGGACCGCATCTTCGCGGGCGAAGTGGGCGCGCATCTGCGCGGCGTAGGCGCCGGCCGCGCCGACCGGCAGTCCGGCCCCACGGCTCACCGTCTCGCGGATCGCCCCGAGCAGCCGCCGCCCGCGCTCGTGTTCGGCGCGCAGCACGCCGATCGGCCCGCGCTCCGGGCCGAGCCCGTGGCGGGCGAGGAGCGGAAACAGCCCCTCCTCCTCCCGGCGCTCGTGCACGCCGCCGACGAAGCTCACGAGGAAGTCGAGGCAGGCGAGCAGGTCGGCGACCGCGTCCGCGCCTTGCGCCAGACGCGCGGCCGCTGCCTCGAGGGCGCCCAGCACCAGGGTCGTGACCTGGTGTTCGTGCCGCAACTGCTCCACGCACGAGCGAGAGTGGGCTCCGGTCTTCCTCCTCACGGCCAGCGACACGTCCTTTGCCCACAAGCAGAAGCCGTGCCGCCGCGAGGCGGCGGACACCGGTTCGCCGTGTGTTGCAAGCGTGAGGCTGACGCACCGCTTTTTCCCACGGGCGGGAAGGAGGCAGGCGCCGGAGTTGCGCGGCCGCCGGGCACGTGCCATGCAGGCTGCCGCTATGGCTGACGTCCATCGCATCCTGCTCGCCACGGACTTCTCCCCCGGCTCGGCGCGGGCGCGGGCGTTCGCCAGCATGCTGGCGCGCCGCCTGGGCGCCGAGCTGCTGGTGGCCCACGTGAGCGAGCCGCTGGCGATCGTGCCGGGGAGCGATCTCGCGGCCGAGGAGGTGGCCCAGACCGAGCGCGAGCTCGACCGCGTGGTGGGCGAGCTCAAGCGCGAGGGCGTGGCCGCGCGCGGCACCGTGGTGCCAGGCGAGCCCGCGGCGGAGATCGTCGCGCTCGCCGAGCGCGAGCGCGCGGACCTCATCGTGCTCGGCACGCACGGCCGCAGCGGTCTCGCGCACGTGCTCCTCGGCAGCGTCGCCGAGCGGGTGCTGCGCCGGGCGCGCTGCCCGGTGCTCGCGGTTCCGCACGAGCGGCGCGCGGAGGGCGCGGAGACGGCTTCGAGGAGGTGACGGGGATGTCCGTACGAGTGCTGCGATCGCTCATGCTCGCCTGCGTCCTCGCCGGCCCGGCCGCCGCGACGACCGACACGACCCCCGAGTCGATCGGACGGGCCCTCTACCTCAGGTACTGCGGCGCCTGTCACGGGCCCGCGGGCAAAGGCGACGGCGTCGCCGCGACCTTCTTCACGCCGAAGCCGCCGGATCTCACCCAGATCGCCAAGCGCAACCACGGCACGTTTCCCACCATGCGCGTCATGCGGCTCATCGACGGCCGCGACACGCTGCGCGCCCACGGCGACCCGGACATGCCGGTGTGGGGCGAGGTGTTCCGCGAGCAGGCGGGCTGGTCGCTCAACCAGCGGGCCGAAGTGCAGGGCAAGATCATGCTCATCACCGACTACCTGCGCTCGATCCAGGAGCACTGAGCTCCGCGTGCTCGCGCTAGACCAGCTCGAGCACGATGAAGCGCTCGGGCTCGGCGAGGCAGGGCGCGATGCGGGCGTCGATCGCGGCGCGCGCGCTCGAAGCGCGCCACGTCTCCCAGTCCTCGCGCGACCGCCACGTCGAGAGGACGAGCACGTGCCGGTGGTCGTCGGCGTCGCGCATGGTCTCGCCGGAGACGTAGCCGGGGCGATGGACGGCCTCGCGCCGCAGCGCGCGCATCTCCCGGTCGAACGCCTCCTCGGCTCCCGGCTTGAGCCAGCGTTCGATCAGCACCCGGATCATGCGCCGCCTTCTGCCATCGGGGCCCAAGGCGACGCAAGCCGACGTCAGTCGAGCGGGGTCGCCGTCGAGGCCACGACGAGCCGGAACGGTGGGGTCGCCCCCGGCTGGGGCACGCTGCCGTCGGGAAGCGTCCCGGTGACCGCCACGACGATCGTGTTGTGGTCGACGTGGTAGGTGCCGTCGGCGTGCCAGTCGGGATCGTCGTCGAGCTGCCACGCGTCGAGCTGGCGGTGCTGCTGCTTGTAGGCGGCGAAGTCGTGCCGCCAGTAGGCGAAGACGTCGCTGGTGACGCTCGTTGCGTTCTCGCCGCTGCCGCCGCTCTCACCCGGCGGTGGTGCGAGCAGCGCGCCCAGGAACCCCGGCGGCGTCGGAAGCGGGTCTCCCCCCGCGGCCGGCGCGCTGCCGCCTCCGGCGAGGGGCAGCCCCGCGCCGATCCGGAAGAGCCCCGGGACGGTCGGGTCGAGGAGCTGCATGAGAAAGCCCTGCATGTTGTACATCGCGATCTCACGGGGAGTGAAGGCGAGCGGGTAGCCGTTGGCGGCCGCGACATACGTGGTCGCCGCGGTCACCGTGCTCACGTCGACCGGCACGTAGAGCGTGCCGTCGGCACCGACGCCCGCCCGGTAGGGCTCGCGCACGACGGTCTCGGCATACTCGTGGAGCGCGATCGGCGGCGCGGCGACCGTGAACGCGTCGTCGGCGAGCTGGTAGACGAGCACACCCGCGTCGTCGTAGACGCCGATCGCGCACGGGCCGAGGGCCACCGTGCCGACCGCCACCCGCAGCTGCGTGCGCTCCTGCCCGTCGGCGAGGTCCCGCCGCACCTCGGCGCGGCCGTGGCTCCAGTCGCTCGAGCCATCCGCGCGCGCCACGAACTCGACCCAGTACCCTGCGCCCGCGACGAGGCGCGCGTCGAACAGCGTGATGGTCGCGTCGGGATAGCCGACGAACGGCCGCACCGCGGCATAGGGCGGGGGCGGCTTGCTGCAGCCGCAGCCCGCGTCCGCGGCCTGCGGGGCCGCTGCCGCCACGAGCCCGAGCACCACGATCGTGATCAATCGTCGCATTGCGTCTCCTCCCTCAGGCGGCCACGACGGCCGGCCCGGGCCGAGCCGTCACCGGCAGCCGCAGCGTGAACGTCGTGCCCTCCGGACCGGTCGCCGTACAGGCGACGGTTCCGCCGAACTCGCCGGTCACGATCTCGCGGGCAATCGCGAGCCCGAGCCCCGTGCCCCGGCCCATCGGCTTGGTCGTGAAGAACTCCTCGAACAGCCGCGGCCGCACCTCCGGCGGCACGCCCGTGCCGTGGTCACGCACGGCGATCACGACCGCTCCGTCCTCCTGCGTCGCCTCGACCTCGATGCGCTGCCGCTCCGGCGGCAGTCCCTCGGCCGCGTCGAGCGCGTTGGTGATCAGGTTGGCGAGCACCTGCCCGAGCCGCCCCCGGTCGCCGCGCAGCGGCGGCAGGTCCGGGGCGACGCGGAACGCGAGCGTCCCGCCGGCCAGGCGCAGCCGATGCATCACGAGCGGCTGCAGCCCGTGCTCGAGCAGCGCGCGCAGCTCGAAGGGCTCCGGATCGCCGCGGCGGCCGCGCACGTGCGCCTTCACGCCCCCGATGTAGGCAAGCGCCTTGCGCGTCCACTCCTCGACGCTGCCGACGACCGTGGCGAGCTCGCCGAGCGCGGCGCGCAGGCCGTCGTCGGTCGCCCCCCTCTCCTCGGCGAGCGCCTCGCACTCGGACACGAGGTCGCGGGCCACTTTGAGGGCGTTCAGCGCGGCCCCGAGCGGCGTGTTCATCTCGTGGGCGATCCCCGCCGCGAGCCGGCCGAAGGCCGCCATCTTCTCGGCGGCCACGAGCCGGTTCCGCGAGCCGGCGAGCTCGGCCGTCCGCTCGCGCACGCGCGCCTCGAGCTCGCGGTTGAGCTCGGCCAAGTCGTGGAAGGAGCGCGCGTTCTGGAGGGCGAGCGCGGCCTGATTCGCGAACGTGCGGAGGTAGGCCGCGTCGCGGGCGGCGAAGGAGACCCCGGCGAGCTTGCGCCCGCAGACGAGGAAGCCGGTGAGCGTGCCCTGCCAGGCGAGCGGCACGACCAGCTCGGCGCCGAGCGCGTCGAGCAGCCGGGCGCTCGCCGCATGCTCCGCCGCCGCCTCCTCCGGGAGCGCGCCGCGGACGAGAATCCCGCCGCGGGCGAGCAGCGAGGCGAGCGGCGCAGCCGCAGCGACGGTGCCGACCGCGCCAGCGGCCCCGGGCGGCGCGCAGGCCGCCTCCGTGAAGCCCTCCCCCTCGCGCAGAAAGACCGCCACCCGCTCGAGCTGGAGGACCGCCGCCGGCTGCTCGGCGATCACGCGCACGATCGCCCCCAAATCGAGGGTCGATCCGAGCGCCGCGCTCGCAATCGCGAGCGCCTGCTCGACGTCGTAGGGGCGGCGGCCGAAGGCCCGGTCGACGAGCCGCTGCAGGCCGTCGCGAGCCGCGGGCAAGAGCAGCACCGCGAGCAGCGTGAACCCGAGCGCGAACGGCGAGGCCCACTGCGGGCCCGAGAGCCCGAGCACCTGCGTGCCGATGGCGGCGGCTACGACGTAGGCGACCGCGACCACGCCACTCACCGCCGTGTAGTAGATGCCGCGCTGGACGAGCGCGTCGATCGCGAAGAGGTCGCGCTTGTGGACGGCATAGGCAACCGCCAGCGGGAAGAGGCAGGTCGTGAAGCCGACGACGTTCACCGGCACCCGCCCGCCTTCGAGCGTGGAGGCGGCGAGCACGACCAGGGGCGCCGTGAACGCCGCGAGCACGCCGAGCGCGACCACGCGCACGCGGTGCCGCACGAGGTCCGACGGCGCCCGGATGTAGCTCGCGACCGCGTTGGCGAGCACGACCCCGAGCCCCACGACCACGCCCGCGGTGGCCACGGCATGCACCACCCGATAGCCCGCGGGCTCGTCGAGCCAGCGCTGATAGGCAAGCGCGAGCGCGGCGGCCGGCACGTAGCTCGCCACGACGGCCGTGCGCGCGGCCACCCGGCGCACCGGAAAGACGAGCCCTAGGTGGAGGAACACCGCCGGGAGCAGGCACTCGGCGAGGGCGTGCAGGCGGAAGAAGGCGTGCGGGCCGTAGAGATCGACGGCGGTGAGCGCGTAGACGGCGGCGCAGAGCCCGAGCGCGAGGAACGCCGTCGGCGCCGCCCGCGTGGGCTGGCGCATCCACACGCCCACGCCGAGGAGCGCGAAGACGAGCCCGTTGGCGAGGTAGGCCCCGAAGACGAGGAGCCCATCCTGCCACCCGAAGCGCTGGGACGGGATCGTGCGGGCAAAGCGCACGCCGCCGCGCTCGAACTCGTAGCGGAAGCGCGTCCCCGCCGGCCGGGCGGCGACGCGGGCGTACACCTCGGCCGTGCTGCGCACCGGCTCCCCGTCGACGGCGAGCAGCGTCGCCTGGAAGATCTCCCGATGCGCAGCCGCTGGCCAGCCCGGGAGGCTGATCGACGCGACCACCCCGTTGCGCAGCAGGAAGAAGCCCGGAAAGGGGCTGCCGATCCACGCGAGGCCAACGCGTCCGGTGAGCACGGCGAGCGCCCCGACGACGGCGAGCAGGGCGGCCCCCGCGACGGGGGCGCGGGACGGGCGCCCAGCGCTCATGGCTTACGCCGCCCCGCGCGCCGCCGGTGCCGTCGCCGCGGGCAGCACGAGCGTAAACGTCGCCCCGGCGCCCGGGGCGCTCTCCACCGTGAGGTCGCCCTTCATGAGCCGCGCGAAGCGCCGCGCGATGGCGAGGCCGAGGCCGACGCCGGGCGTGGCGCCGTCGTGCGGCGCGAGGCGGTGGAAGAGGTCGAAGATCGCCTCGTGGTGCTCGGGCGCAATGCCCGGACCCGTGTCGCTGACGCTCACCGCCACCGCCCCGTCGGCGAGCGCGCGCGCGCCGAGGCGCACCTCGCCCTCGGTCGTGAACTTCGCGGCGTTGCTGAGCAGGTTCTGGATCACGACCCGGAGCTTGCCGGCGTCGGCGGCCACCGGGGGTAGATCCGGGGGCACGTCGAGCACGAAGCGCAGGCGGCGCGTGGCGGCGATCAGCCCGAACGCCTCGCCGAGCGCGTGGAGGAGCGGGGGGAGGGCGAGCGGCTCGGGCTGCACCTCCCGCGCGCCGGCCTCGAGCCGCGAAAGGTCGAGGAACTCCTCGACCAGCGCGAGCAGAAAGGTCGCGTTGGCCCGCACCTTCTCGAGGACCTCGAGCGTGCCCGCCGTGCACGCGCCGAACGTCCCCTCGCGCACGAGATCGAGGTAGCCGATGATGACGTTGATCGGCGTGCGAAACTCGTGCGACACGCCCGCCAGCAGCTCGGTCTTGAGCTGCTCCGCCGCGCGCACCTGGGCGAGCTGGTCGTAGGCCTTGAGCGCCACGTCGACCCAGAGGAGGAGGCGCTCCGGGCCGTCGGCCTTGTCGTGATAGCCCTGGATCGCGAGCCGCCTAAGCATCTCGCGCGGCGGCTTCTCGCCCGCGTAGCCGGTCTGCAGGATGATCTGCACGAGCGTGTCGCGCTCGCGCACGGCGCGCACGAGCAGCTCGCCGCTCATCACCGGCATGAAGTAGTCGATGAGCATCACCTGCACCGGCTCGCGGGCGAGGAGATCGAGCGCTTTGGCGCCCGAGTCCGCTGTGAGCACCCGATGCCCCTCGCGCTCGAGGAGGAGGCGCACGGAGGCGAGCGTCTCGGCCTGATCGTCGACGACGAGCACGGTGCGCCCGCTCGGGCGCACCGGGCGGCGCGCGCGCGCCGGCGTTGGGCGAGGGCGAGTCGTCCGCGCGTCGGACGGCGCACGTGCAGGGGATGGCAGCACCGGCGGAACCCCCGGCGTGCAACGCCGATGCCATGACGCTCGTCCCGACGCGGGCCTCCGGCCGCCCCGCGCCAAAGAGCCCGCGCCATGCGCGCCCCCGTGCGGAACGCGGGCGCCGGCCCCGGTGGGTGGTGCCGTGCGGGTGACGATGCGGCGCGCCTGTGGCGCCGCGGCTGCGCGACGCTGCGGTACACGCCTGTCCCGTGTGCCGCGGTCCGCCTGCGCCCGCCCGTACACGGCTGGCCGCGACTTGCGAACCGCGGCTGTCGGCGGGCAAGGTGGCAGGCACGACTCCCATGGCCCCCGCACCGGCGCCGCTCGGGATCCGGGTGACCGGCCGCCTAATCGGCCTCTTCTCCTTCGACATCGGCTACGAGGTCGACCTCGAGCAGGCCCGGCGCCTCGCCGCGGCGGGTGAAGTGCGCGACCTCGCCCACCGCCGCGCCGCCCCGCCCTACCTCGGCTATACGAGCCCGCCGCTGCGCATCCCCCTCGGCACGCGGCGGGTGAGCGTCGGCGAGGGACAGGCCGAGGCGGCCGTGACGGCGGTCGTCCATGACTTCGGCGCGGTCACCATCGCGCTCACCGTCCCCCTCGCCTGCGACCTCGCCGCGCTGCCACCGCTCACCGCGACCCTCACCGGTGCGGGCCCCCTCGAGGACGCCGCCCGCGACCTGCTGCGGGGGCTCGCCGAGCGCGTGCGGCCGGCGGTGACCAAGCCGGGGCTCAACGCCTTCGTAGAGGACTACTACGTCATTCAGGTCGACCGCCTCGAGCCCTCCATGCCCGTGCCGACGCTGCTCGCCCGCGCGGGCTCGCTGCTCGCCTCGGCGCTGCGCTGCGAAGCCAACCCGCTCGCCGACGTCGAGGCGGAGGACGCGCTGCGAACGCGCCTCTCCTACTACCCGGACGACCTCGTGATCATGGACTGGAACGTCGCGCTCGTCCTCGACGCGGACTACGCCGACGCGGTCAACGTGTTCGAGTTCTTGAACGTGCAGCTGCTCGAGCTGCGCTACTATGACGCGCTGCTCGACGGCCACGTGGCGGCGTTCTTCGCGCGCGCCGCGCACCCTGCGCCCCGCCTGCGGCGCTACCGGACCTACCGCCGCACGATCGAGGAGCTGGCCGCGATCCGCCTCGACGTCGCCACCATCTTCGAGCGCATCGACAACGCCTTCAAGCTGAGCGGCGACCTCTATCTCGCCAAGGTGTACACCCGCACGGCGGAGCGGCTGAGCCTGCGGGCGTGGGAGGAGAGCGTCGCGCGCAAGCTCGACGTGCTGCGCGATCTCTACACCGTCCTCGTCCAGCGTGTGACGACCGCGCGCGCCGAGGCGCTCGAGCTGACGATCATCCTGCTGATCGCGGTCGAGCTCGCCATCCTGCTCGCCGGATGGAAGTGAGCACCGTTCCGGAGACCGGGAACGCCGCCCCGCCGCGCCTGTCAACTCTCGGAGGCGCGCGTTGGCCGAGGAGGGCTCGGGGGGCGGCACGCGCGTTGCTCGTCCGTCCCGTCGATGGACGGCGAGCCCCAGCTCTGGACGCTCGTGCTGGCGGGCGGCGACGGCACCCGACTCACGCCGCTCACGCGCCAAATCGCCGGGGCACCGATCCCCAAACAGTACTGTCGGCTGCTCGGCGACCGCACGCTGCTCGAAGCGACGCTCGACCGCATCCAGCCGCTCGCGTCCCCGGCGCGCACGCTCGCCATCGTCAACCGCGACCACCTGCCGCTCGCGCGCGGTCAGCTCGCCACGCTCCCCGACGCCAACGTCGTCGTCCAGCCGCAGAACCGGGACACGGGTCCGGGCCTGCTGCTGAGCCTCCTCGCGCTGGCACGCCGCGATCCGGGGGCGCTCGTCGCCGTCTTTCCGAGCGACCACTACGTGGCCGCGCCGGCGGCGTTCATCGCCCACGTGCGTGCGGCCGCGCGGACGGTGGCCGGGCTCTCGACGAAGGTGGCGCTGCTCGGCATTCCGCCCGAATGGCCCGAGGTCGAGTACGGCTACATCGAGCCCGGCGCACCGCTCGGTCCCGGCACGACGGCGCGGCACGTGCGGCGGTTTTGCGAAAAGCCCGACCTCGCCGCGGCCCGCGCCCTCGTCGCCGCCGGGGCGCTCTGGAATGCCTTCGTGCTGGTCGGCCGCGTCGCCCGCCTGCTCGAGCTCGTGGCGATCGTCCGGCCGGACGACTTCGAAGCGCTGTGGAGCGCCGCCGACGACGCCGAGCGCCTGGCGGCCGCGTACGGCGCGCTCGCGTCATGGAACTTCTCCCGCGACCTCCTCGCCGCCGTCCCGGCACACCTGGTCGTCGAGCCGGCCCCGGACACCGGCTGGAGCGACTGGGGGACGCCGGAGCTCGTGCTGCGCACGCTGCGAGCGCTGGGCCGGCCGGCGCCCTGGGCGGCGGCTGCGGCCTCGGCCGCCTAGGCCGCCGCCGGCGTGTGCTGTCCCGGGTGGCTGGATGCCGCGTGCGCCGCGCGCCAGCGCCGGAGGCCGCGGCGAAGATGGTCGGCCGGCAGCCCCAGCAGCTCGCAGACGGTCCGGAAGGAAAGCGGGCCGCGGGCGTGGTCGTCCATGATCCACCGCTCGGCTTCGCGGAAGAGCCGCCGGCCGCGGCGGTTGTGAGCGTTGGCGTAGCGCTGGTAGCAGCCGACCGCGTCCTCGAGCAGCGCGACCATGAGCCGCCGCTCGCCCTCGCCGCGTGCCCGGCGCGTCGCGAAGAACTCGAGCGGATGGAGGAAGGGAGCTTCGTCGTGGCGTGCGCGCTCCATGCCCCCCGAGGGAGCAAGCTCTGGACCACCTGCCCCCGGCCGTCACGGCCGGCCAAGTGGCCGTTTTTCCGGGGGCTGAGGCGGGCGCATGGGGAGCGGGGTGTGTGTCAGGAGTGATACAGCCCGTCACGCGCTCGCGCATCTGACCGAAAGAGCACTGCCGCCGTCACGGCGAGCGCGAGCCAGCCCCCCGCGCCCCCGATGAGGGGCGGCCACCCCGAGCCCACGAGCCACGCGGGCGTCGGCCCGAGCACGAAGAAGAGCCGGCCCACGCGGAATCCCGCCACCCAGGCGGCATGCACGCCGACGGCGATCCAGAGCGTGCCCGCGCGCAGCCGCACGACCGCGAGGAGGAGGCCGAGGCCGAAGAGGCCGGCAAGCTCGGGCAGCGTCGCGAGATGCGCGAGCGGCGCGAAGAGCCCCACCGTGCGGGAGAGCCCCGCCCACGGCCCCCCCTCGAGGTGCGCGCCCCCGGTCCGGATCGCATGCACCGCCGCGTAGGCGATGGTCGTTACGAGAATGCCCGCGGCGCGTCCCAGATCCGCCGCGAGCCGCCGGAGCAGAATGCCGCGGAAGAGCACCTCCTCGGCGCAGCCGATGCCGACCGCGGCGGCCGCCCCGAGCAGCGCCTTGCGGGCGACCTTGGCCGGAGCGAAGCGGAGCGCCGGGACGAGCCCGCCGCCGAGCCAGCAGGCCGCAAGCCCGACGGCGAGCCCCAAGAGCCCGGCCCCGAGGCCGCGCCCGAGCGCCGCCGGGCGCCACGGCGAGAGCCCGAGCCCCGTGGCATCGCCGAGATCGAGCCGTCGCCAGGCGAGCGCGAGCCCCGCGGCGAGACCCACCTCGACGACGCGGTCGTATACGCGCGCGAAGGCGAAGCCGGGGCCGAGCGCCGCGGCGATCCACGGGCTCAGCACCGCGGCCACCGCCACGACGGCGACGACCAGGGCCGCGAGGCCGGCCGTCCTCACGTGGTGTAGGCCGCGTTGAAGTGCACGTAGCGCGTCGAGAGGTCGGAGGTCAGCATCCGCGCCGTACCCCGGCCGAGGTGGAGGTCGAGCTCGACGCGCACTTCGCGGCGGCGCATGCGGGCGGCCGCGCGCGCGAGCGCGCCGCGCGCCAGGGGGCGCCCGCGGCGCGCGACCGCCACGCCGCCGATCGTGACATCGATGCGATCGGCGTCGATGGGAACACCCGCCGTGCCGGCGGCGGAGACGAAGCGGCCCCAGTTGGGGTCGCCGCCGTGGAACGCGCACCGGCAGAGCGTCGAGGTGGCGATCGCGCGAGCGATGCGCCGGGCGTCGGCGGCCCCGCGGGCGCCGCGCACGACGATCTCGACGAGCCGCGTCGCCCCCTCGCCGTCGAGCACCACGAGGCGGGCGATCTCGCCGAGCGCGTCGGCGAGGGCGCGGGCGAGCTGGCGCTCGCCGCGCGAGCCCGGGCGAATCGTCGGGTTCGCCGCCGCCCCGCTCGCGAGGAGAAGCACCGTGTCGTTGGTGCTCGTATCGCCGTCGACCGAGATCGCGTTGAGCGACCCGGCGACGGCCGCCCGCAAGGCCGCCCGGGCGGCGGGCCGCGCGATCGCCGCATCGGTCACCGCGAAGACGAGCAGCGTCGCCATGGCGGGCGCGATCATGCCCGCTCCCTTGCCGAGGACCGCCACGGTCACCGGACGGCCGCCGAGCGTGAGCCGGCGCACGGCGGTCTTCGGAAACGCGTCGGTCGTGCAAATCGCCTGCGCCGCCGCGGGGAGCGCGTCGGGGGCGAGGGCGGCCACCGCCCGGCGCACGCCGGCGAGCAGCGGCGCGCGCGGCACCGGCACCCCGATGCGCCCGGTGGCGCAGGCGAGCACCGCCTCGGGGGGAACGCCCAGCAGCCGCGCCGCGAGCGCCGTCGACACCTCCACCGTGCGCAGCCCCTCGGGCCCGGTGCAGGCGTTGGCGTTGCCGGCGTGCACGAGGACCGCGGCCGCCCGCCCGGCGCGCAGGCGGCGCCGCGAGACCGCCACGGGCGCGGCCACCACGCGGTTCTGCGTGAACACCCCGGCCGCCACCACCGGGCGCTCGGCCGCGATCAGCGCCACGTCGAGCCCGCGCGCCTTGAGGCCCGCGCGCACGCCGGCGAAGCGAAACCCCGCGACCGCCACGCGGTGCGCCCGCCGCGCGAGCTTCATCCGGCCCGGGTCACGCGGCGCCGTGGCACTTCTTGTACTTCTTGCCGCTGCCGCAGGGACACGGGGCGTTGCGACCCACCTTGGCCCCGTCGCGGCGCACGGTCTCGACCTTCGGCCGCCGCTCTTCGGGCGAAGCGGCGTGCGTGAGGCGGATGCGCGTCGGCTGCGTCCGGCGCTGGCGCTGCTCGAAGTCGGCCACCGCCGCCGCCATCGCAGGGCTGTCGGCCGCTCCCTCGGCCGCGAGCCGCATGGGCGCGCTCTGCACCTGGACCTGCACGCTCATCGCCTTCTCGACGACGTCGGCCTCGAAGCGCCGCACCATCTCTTCGAAGATCTCGAAGCCTTCCTTCTGGTACTCCTGGAGCGGGTTGAGCTGCCCGTAGCCGCGCAGCCCGATGCCCTCCTTCAAGTGCTCCATCGCCAGCAGGTGCTCCCGCCAGAGCGTGTCGAGCGTCTGGAGCATGATGAGCCGCTCGAGATGGCGCAGCACGTGCGGGCCGTACTGCCGCTCGCGCGCGGCGTAAGCCTGCCGCACGCGCTCGACGAGGAGCTCCTCGAGCCCCTCGGGACGCAGGCCCGCGCGCTCGGCCTCGGGCAGTGCCAGGCGGAAATTGAACTGGGCGAAGACCGCGTCGTCGATCGCCTTCCAGTCCCACTCCTCCGACGGCGTGTCGGCGTCGGTATGCGCCGCGACCAGGTCCGCGGCCAGCCCCTCGGCCATCTCGAGCACGTCCTCGCGCAGGTCCTCGCGCGCGAGGATGTCGCGGCGACGCGCGTAGATCACCTCGCGCTGCTTGTTGAGGACGTCGTCGTACTCGAGGAGGTGCTTGCGGATGTCGAAGTTGTGCGCCTCGACCTTTTCCTGGGCGTTGCGGATGGCGCGCGTGACGAAGCGGTGCTCGATCGGCACGCCCTCCTCCATGCCGAGGCGCTCCATGAGCCCCTGCATGCGGTCGGCACCGAAGATGCGCAGGAGATCGTCCTCGAGGGAGAGAAAGAAGCGCGACGAGCCGGGGTCGCCCTGGCGGCCGCCGCGGCCGCGGAGCTGGTTGTCGATGCGGCGGGCTTCGTGGCGCTCGGTACCGATGATGTGGAGCCCGCCGGCCGCGACCACCTTCTCGCGCTCGGCCGCGCAGATGCCGCGGTACTTCTCGACGAGCTCCTTGAACCGCGCCTCGTACTCCTGCGGCGCCTTCTGCAGCTCCTCGCGGATCTGCTCGACCTTCTCGACGTAGCCCCGCCGCGCCTCCTCGTAGCGCCGCTCGGCCGCGCGCAGCCCCTCCTCGTAGGGCTGCCGCGCCTCCTCGTAGCGCCGCTCGGCCTCCGCGTACGCCGCCTCGGCGGCCCGGTACGCCGCGCGCCACTCGCCGAGCTCGCCGTCGACGGCCCCGGGCCCGTCGACGAGGAGCGCGAGCTCGAGGAGCCCTGCCCCGCGCTCGTACTCCGCCCGCCGGTCGTCGAGCGCGCGGGCGACCTCGTCGGTGCGCTGCTCCTCCCAGGCCGCGAGCGCCGTGTCGTAGCGCTCGCGCAGCGCCGCGAACTCCGCCCGCCGCTCCGCGAGCGCACCGCCCGCCGCGTCCACCATGAGCGCCGCCTCGAGCTCCTCCTTCGCGCGTCGGTACCGCTCCGGGATCGCGTCGCGCTCGCGCACGGCCGCAATCAGGTGCACGGAGCTCGCCTGCTCGTAGCGCTCGCGCAACGCCCGCAGCGGCGAGAGCTCCCGGAGCCGCCGCTCGGCCTCGGTAAGTCGCTTGAGCGCCTCGGCCCGCTGCTCCTCGAGCGTCTCGAGCGTGCGCGCGTGCCGCTCTCGCAGCCGCGCCACCTCCTCCTCGTAGCGCTCGCGCAGCGCCCGGAGCGCGTCCTCGTAGCGCTGCTGCTCGCCCGCCCCCTCGGCCCCGCCGATCGCGCCGCGAATCCACTCGTTCTCCATCTCGGCGCGAGCGAGGAACTCCGGGTTCCCGCCGAGCAGAATGTCGGTGCCGCGCCCGGCCATGTTGGTCGCGATCGTCACCTGCCCGAAGCGCCCAGCCTGCGCGATGATGTTCGCCTCGGCTTCGTGGTTGATGGCGTTCAGCACGTTGTGCTTGACGCCCGCCTTCTTGAGGAGCTTCGAGACCCGCTCCGACTTCTCCACCGAGGTCGTGCCGACCAGCACGGGCTGCCCGCGCGCGTGGCACGCCTGGATCTCTTCCACCACGGCGTTGAACTTCTCCCGCTCGCTCTTGTAGACGACGTCCGGGTAGTCCGTGCGCCGCATGGGCTTGTTCGGCGGGATCACGACCACGTCGAGCTTGTAGATGTTCTTGAACTCGACGGCCTCGGTGTCCGCGGTCCCGGTCATCCCCGCGAGCTTCTCGTACATGCGGAAGTAGTTCTGGATCGTGATCGTCGCGAGCGTGAGGTTCTCGCTCTCGATCTTCACGCCCTCCTTCGCCTCGACCGCCTGGTGCAGCCCGTCCGACCAGCGCCGGCCCGGCATGAGCCGGCCCGTGAACTCGTCGACGATGATGACCTCGCCGTCCTTCACGACGTAGTCGACGTCGCGCTTGAAGATCGTGTGCGCCTTGAGCGCCTGGGTGACGTGGTGGAGCGTGTCGATCTGGCTCGGATCGTAGAGGTTCGAGATGCCGAGCAGGCGCTCGCACTTGGCAACGCCCTCCTCCGTGAGCGTGGCGCTGCGGTGCTTCTCGTCGATCGTGTAGTCGACGTCGCGCCGGAGCCGGGGGATGATGCGGTTGACCGTGTAGTACTTCTCGCTCGACTCCTCGGCCGGGCCCGAGATGATGAGCGGCGTGCGCGCCTCGTCGATGAGGATGTTGTCCACTTCGTCGACGATCGCGTAGTAGAGCTCGCGCTGGACGTACTCGTCCAGGCTGAACTTCATGTTGTCGCGCAGGTAGTCGAAGCCGAACTCGTTGTTGGTCCCGTAGGTGATGTCGCAGCGGTAGGCGTCGCGCCGCTCGACGGGCCGCAGGTGCAGAAAGCGGTAGTCCTTCGGGATGTAGGTGGGATCGAAGCGGAAGCTCGCGTCGTGGATGATCGAGCCCACGCTGAGCCCGAGGTAGTGGTAGACGGGCCCCATCCACTGCACGTCGCGCCGGGCGAGGTAGTCGTTGACCGTGACGAGGTGCGCGCCCCGGCCCGCGAGCGCGTTCAGGTAAAGCGGGAGGGTCGCCACCAGCGTCTTGCCCTCGCCGGTCTTCATCTCGGCGATCTTGCCCTGGTGGAGCACGATGCCGCCGACCATCTGCACGTCGTAGTGGCGAAGCCCGATCGTCCGCCGCGCCGCCTCGCGCACCGCGGCAAACGCGTGCGGCAGGAGGTCGTCGAGGGTCTCGCCCGCGGCGAGCCGCTCCCGGAACGCGGCCGTCCGCTCCGGGAACGCCTCGGCCGGCAGCGCCGCGTACTCGGGCTCGAGCGCGGCGATCTCCTGGACGATCGGCCAGATGCGCTTGAGCGCGCGCTCGTTGGCGCTGCCGAAGAGGCGCGTGAGAAAGCTCGCCATCGGGAACAGGGCATTGTCGCCGCGGCATCCGGGCCCGTCAAGCCGAGCCGGGCCTCAGCGCTCGATGCGCACCGCCGAGTCGACGCGCGCGCCGAGGAAGCGCGCGCCCACGCGGATGAAGCGCTCGGTCGCGTCGGTGACGAAGAAGCTGGCGCTGCCCGTCCCCGCCGGGCGGGCCACCCCGTGCTCGGCGAGCTGTGCGGCGACCTCCCGGGCGGTCTCCTCGGCCGAGTCCACGAGCGCCACGCCGTCGCCCATCACCGCGGCGATGATCGGCCGCAGCAGCGGGTAGTGCGTGCAGCCGAGAATGAGGGTGTCGATGCCGCTGTGGCGGAGGCTCGCGAGGTAGGTTTCGGCCACGGCCCGCGGCACCGGGCCCTCCGTCCAGCCTTCCTCGGCGAGGGGGACGAAGAGCGGGCAGGCGCGCGTGTAGATCTCGAGATCGGGGACGAGCGCGCGCAGCGCCTGCGTGTACGCCCCCGAGGCGATCGTCGCCTCGGTGGCGATCACGCCGACGCGACGGCGCCGCGAGCGCGCCACCGCCGCCCGCGCTCCGGGCTCGATGACGCCCACGATCGGCAGGTCGTAGCGCGCGCGCAGGGCGTCGAGGGCCACCGCCGACATCGTGTTGCACGCGACCACGAGCATCTTCACGTCGCGCTCGACGAGGAACTCCGCGTTCTCGAGCGCGTAGCGGGTGATCGTCTCGGCGGACTTGGTGCCGTAGGGATAGCGGCCCGTGTCGCCGAGGTAGATGACGTCCTCGCCCGGCAGCGTGCGCACGATCGCGTGCACGACCGTGAGCCCGCCCACGCCCGAGTCGAAGACCCCGATCGCCCCGTCGCGCTTCCGCATGAGCGGACCTTCTACTCCCCCGGCGCCGGGCGGTCACGCGGCCCCGGTCCAGTCGCGCACCAGTCGAGCACGAGGCGCCAGACCGCCGCGCGCCCCTCGCCGCTCAGCGCGGAGAAGCCGACGAGGGGCACCGTGGGCGCGAGCCGAGCCTCGAGCGCGCGCAGCGCTTTGGCGGCCGCGCCGCGGCCGAGCTTGTCGAGCTTGGTGGCGACCACGGCCACGGGGCGCGCGTGCGCCGCGAGAAACGCGAGCAGCTCCTCCTCCTCGGCCTCGAGGCCGCGGCGGGCATCGACCACGAGGAGCACGCCGCAGAGCGTGGGCCGCGTGCGCAGGTAGGTCTCGACGAGCGGCCCCCACGCCCGCCGCTCGGCCTCCGGGCCGACCGCGAAGCCGTAGCCGGGCAGATCGACCAGGCAGACGCGCTCGTTGATCAGAAAGAAGAGGAGCTGGCGCGTGCGGCCCGGGGTGGCGCTCGTGCGGGCAAGGCCGCGGCGCCCGACGAGCGCGTTGATGAGCGCCGACTTGCCCACGTTCGAGCGCCCCGCGATCGCGACCTCCGGCGGCCCCGGGCGCGGCTCGCCGCCCGGGCGGGCCGCCGCCGCCAAAAAGCGCGCGGCGGTGACGCGCATGACGGGCGCGCCCGGCGGGGCGCTCAGTCCGCGGCGGTGCCGGCCTCGCCCGCCGCGGCGAGCCCGAGCCCCTTGTTCACGAGCCGCACCTGCGTCAGGTAGATCTCGCGCAGCGCGCCCTTCTGCACGTCCTCGATCGGGATGCCGCCCTTGTCCTTGCTGGTCTCCGTGAAGCGCAGGATCGTGCCCTGGCCGTCGGGGGTCGGCTCGAGCTGGTAGGTCGCCGCGATGTCGGCGAGCTTCGAGCCCACGGTCTGGCTCGTGATGCGGTGCTCGGCGGGGAAGAAGTGGTAGTCGAGCTGCAGCGTCTGCACCTTGAAGCCCGGCGGCAGGATGTCGAGCCGCACGATCAGGTCGAGGAGCTTCGTGTCGTCCTCGGCCTTGACCACGTCGGACTTGAGGAAGCTCTCCGGCGCCAGCTCGTGCGCGCGCTCGGGGTGGGTGAAGGCCTCGTAGACGCGGTCGACGGGGGCGGCGAACTTGCTGACGAAGGTCACGTGCCACGTGTCGCCGGTCTTGGTCATGCTCTCCGACACGATCTCCTTCGCCGGGCCGCTGAGCGCCTGCTCCACCTTCCAGCGGGCGTAGCCGAGGTAGAGGGCGACGGCGAGCACGACGGCGACGACGAGGGCGAGGACGATCTTCATGCCCGCGGTCTTAGCGGAACGCGATCAGGCAGCACAAGGGCGCCGCCCGGCGGTCCGCGAGCACGCGCAGCACGGTGGCGACGACCCGCAGCGTGTCCACCCACGGCCGGTAGTGGCTCACCCGCTCGGCGGGCGGGGGATAGTGCACCCGCACGGGCACGCCGACGATCGGCATGCCACGCCGGGCGGCGCGCAGCAGCACTTCAGTCTCGAAGTCGAACCGCGCACCGCGGGCGCCGAGGGCGAGGGTCGCCGCCACCGGGTAGACGCGAAAGCCCGATTGCGTGTCGGGGAGCGGCGCGCCCGCGATCACGCGCAGGAGGGCGTCGGCCACCCAGTTCCCCAGGCGCGCCGCTCGCCGGATCGTGAAGCCCGCCTTCTGCCGCACCCCGACGACGATCGCCCCCGGCGTCGCCTCGGCGGCCGCGAGCAGCCGGGGAATCTCCTCGGGCAGGTGCTGCCCGTCGGCGTCGAGGGTGACCGCACGCTCGACGCCGCGCGCGGCGAGCGCCCTGAGCCCGGTGAGGAGCGCCGCCCCCTTGCCGCGGTTCGTCTCGTGGCGGAGCACCTCGGCGCCGGCGCGCGCGGCGACCGCCGCCGTGTCGTCGCGCGAGCCGTCGTCGACGACGAGGACGGTGCCCACCACCGCGCGCGCGCCTGCCACGACCGGGGCCAGGCTCGCCGCGGCGTCGTAGGCCGGGATGAGCGCCGCCGTCCCGACCACGCTACGAGGCGAGCACGGGCGCGGGCGCCGGCCGCAGCCAGTCGCGCAGCCCGACCCGCACGTAGGTCGCGACCCGCCCGAGATAGCGCGGCTCGCCCGCGATCGTGCGGGCGAGCCCCCAGAGCACGTCGGGCCGCAGGTAGAAGGCGCGGTACGCCTGGCGGAAGTAGCGCTCGAGCACCGCGGGCGTGAGCCCGTGGGGCACGAAGACCCAGTTCATCGCGTTCATCCGCTCCCAGTCCTCGTCGAAGACCCCGTGCGCGCCGATGGTCGCGTACGCCGGCGTGCCGGGGTACGGCGTGAACTTCGTGATCTGCACGAGATCGAGCGGTGCCGTGCGCAGGAACGCCACCGTCTCGCGCAGGCTCTCCTCGTCTTCGGTGGGGTGCGCCATCATGAGGAGGCCCTTCGTGCGGATGCCCGCGGCGCGCGTCTCGCGCAGGGTCTCGAGCAGCCGCGGCAGGCGCACCTCGCGCTTGACCACGTCGAGGATGCGCTGCGAGCCCGACTCGATGCCGTAGGCGATCTGCCAGCAGCCGGCGCGGCGCATGAGGCGGAGCGTCGGCAGGTCGAGGAGGTTCGGATGGCTGTTGCAGCTCCAGGTGAAGCGGAAGCCCTCGGCGAGAAAACGCTCGCAGAGCTCGATCACCCGCGGCCGGTTCACGGTGAAGAGATCGTCGTAGAAGAGCACGTGGCGCACGCCGAGCCGCTCGAGGCGGCGGCAGAGCGCGATCACGTAGTCGACGCCGTGGTAGCGGCCGCGGCGCCCCGAGGTCGAGCGATCGCAGAACGCGCACGAGAACGGACAGCCGCGCGAGGTGACGACGCTCGCCACGGGCGTCGCCCGGTAGTTGAAGACGTTCGGCTGGAAGCGCAGCGGGAAGTCCGGCACGAGATCCCACGCCGGCTCGGGGAGCTGGTCCAGCTCCGCCCCGTCGAGGTAGGGCGCCCGCGGGTTCGTGCGCACCGCGCCGTCGGCCGTCCGGTAGACGAGGCCCGGCACGTCGCGCGGATCGCTGCCGGCCGCGCAGTGCGCGATCAGCGCCGGATACGCCCGCTCGCCCTCGCCGACCACCCCGTAGTCGAAGCCCGCAAACGCAGCCAGCGTCCGCTCCGGCACCGCGCTCACGTGCGGCCCCCCGACGGTCACGACGGCGCGGGGAGCGAGCGCCTTCACGCGCGCGGCCACGCGCGCCGCGTTGTGGATCGAGATCGTGGTCGCCGAGATGCCGACGTGGTCGGGGCCGAGCGCCGCCACCCGGCGGGCGACCTCCTCGACCGACGTGCCCGTGCGCTTGCCGTCGACCACGTGGCAGCGGTGGCCGGCCGCGCGCACGACCGCCGCCAGCACGAGCGTCCCGACGCCGGGCATCTCCTCCTCCCCCTCGCGCACGCGGTCCATGCGCCGGTCCCAGCAGACATACGGCGGCTCGACGAACACGACCGTCTGCGCGCGCATCGGGCCCCTATAGCCGAAGCGGGCGCCGCGGCGGAAGCCGGCTCACGCGGCGACCGTCGCGATGTCTTCCAGCGCGGCGGCGAGCCGCTCGACGTCGGCGCCGAGCGGGCGATCCGCTTCGAGCGGCGCCACCCGCTCACGCACCGCGGCGTGCACCGCGCGCGTCCCCGGGGCGAACCCCTCGAGCCCGACCAGGTCGGCCGCCTCGGCCGCCGCCAAAAGCTCGATCGCGACCACGCGCCGGGCGTTCTCGAGCAGCCGCCGGGCCTGGCGGACGCCGACCGCGCCCATGCCGACGACGTCCTGGTTGTTGGCGTTGGTGGGCACGGAGCCGAGCGTCGCGGGGTGCGCGAGCACCGCATCGTCGGCGACCGTCGAGCTCGCACAGTACTGCAGTCCCATGAGCCCGCTGCGCACCCCCGCCCGGTCGCGGATCAGAAACGGCGGCAGGCCCGCATTGTGGGCGGGGTCGAGGAGGCGGGCGAGCCGCCGCTCGGAGAAGAGCGCCACCTCGGCGAGCGCCACCTTGAGGTGGTCGACGGCGAGCGCCACCGGCTGGCCGTGGAAGTTGCCCGCGTGGAGCACGACGTCCTCCTCGGGGAAGAACGTCGGGTTGTCGGTGACGCTCGCGAGCTCGATCGCCACCACCGAGCGCACGTGCGCGATCGTGTCCCGCACGGCGCCGAGGACCTGCGGCACGCAGCGCAGCGTGTAAGCGTCCTGCACCGGGGGCACGCGCTCGCCGGTCACGCACGGCACCTCGGGGCGGAGCCGCTGGCTGCCCGCCAAGAGCGCGCGCAGGTGCGCGGCCGCCGCCGCCTGTCCGGGATGGGGCCGCGCCGCGTGCACCCGCGCATCGAAGGCTTCGGGGCTGCCGCCGAGCACCTCGATGGCGAGCGCCGCAGCCGCCTCGGCCGCGGCGACGAGCGCCTCGGCGCCGAGCACGACGAGCGCCGCCTGCGCGGTCTCGCACGCCGTGCCGTTCATGAGCGCGAGCGCCTCGCGCCCCTCGTAGACGAGCGGGGCGATGCCGGCGGCCGCGAGCGCCTCGCCCGCCGGGCGGCGCGCCCCGCGGTACTCGACCGAGCCCTCTCCCATGAGCGCGCTCGCTACGTGCGCAAGCTCGACCAGGTCGCCGCTCGCACCGACGGAGCCCGTCTCGGGGATCACCGGGTGGACGCCCGCATTGAGCGCCGCGACGAGGGTCTCGATCACGACCGGCCGCACGCCCGACCGGCCCTGGGCGAGCGAGAACGCCCGCGCGGCCATCGTCGCGCGGACGACGGGCTGCGGGTGGGCGGGACCGAGGCCGCTCGCATGGCTGCGCACGAGGTTGCGCTGGAAGGCCGCGTTCTCGTCCGCCGCCACCACCCGCTCGCAGAGCGGCCCGCAGCCGGTGTTGAGCCCGTAGACCACGCGGCCCGCGCGCAGGAGCGCCGCCACCTGCTGCGCGCTCGCCGCGCAGCGCTGGGCGACTTGGGGGCCGAGCGCCACCCGCGCCCCGGCGGCGATCCGTCCCAGGTCCTCGAGCGTGAGCGGCGCCGGCGGGGCGAGCACCACGAGCGCGTCGGCGGACATCGCGCGCCCAGGTATAGCCGATGCGGCGGCGCGGCCGAAGCGGCCCGGCGGCGTTGATCGTCGGGCCCCGACTTGGTAGGCGTGCGCCTCCGCCCCCGCGGCGGGAGAGGAGGGATGCGCATGCGACAGGGGGTGCTCGGCGTCGTCACGCTCGCGCTCGCGGCGGCTGCGGCCTGCAAGGGACCGGCCGTGCCGCACCCGCTCACGGGACAGTCCCGTTATCTCTGCTGCAACCTGCACTTCGAGAAGGACGAGATCAGCGACGCGAACTACCAGATCGGCACCCTCGTCCCCTTCGGTACCCGCGTGCAGATCCTCGAGGTGCGCAAGCGCAGCGTGAAGTTCGAGCCCGCGGGCTTTCCGCCGCTCACGCTCGTCTACAAGTACAACGCCGAGGGTGGGCTGCCGTTCGAGACCTATCTCGCGCGGCTCTTCGTCGTCGACGACCCCCGGCTGCGCTTTGCCGCGCACGCCGCGCCCGCTGCACCGCGCAAGGGCAAGGGGCACGCGGCCCCGGCCGCCGCGGCGAGCCACCTCAAGGTCATCGAGTCGGGGGGCGTCGAGCCTGGGATGACCAAGGAGGAGGTGCTCACCTCGCTCGGCTACCCGCCGGCGCACCGCACCCCCTCGCTCGATGCGCCCGAGTGGCACTACTGGCAGAACCGCTGGCACCAGTTCGTGGTGTACTTCGACGGCGATCGCGTCAGCCGCGTCCAGCCCTAGGCGCCCATCCGGCGTCGCGGCGGTTCTCGCCATCGCCGTGGGGCTCCTCGGCTGCCGGATGCCGGCCGTGCTGCTGCCCGAGCACGATCTCGGGCGCGACGTGCGCTTCGGCGGGCCCCCCGCGGTCCCGCTGGTGGCGCTCACCTTCGACGACGGGCCGAACGGCGCCTGCACCGCCGCGGTGCTCGACGCGCTCGCCGCCACGCACGCCCCCGGCACGTTCTTCGTGCTCGGCGCCAACGTCGCCCGCGGCGGCAACGACGCCGTGCTCGCCCGCATCGTGCGCGAGGGCCACACACTCGGCGTGCACGGCTACTGGCACGGGGTCCGCCGGCTCTTCTTCCGCGATCTCACCGCCCGCGACCTCGCCCGCAGCATCGACGCCATCAGCGCGGCCCTGGCGCGCGCGGGCCTGCCGCCCGTGCCGGTACGCTTCTTCCGCCCGCCGTTCGGCTTCCTCCTCGAGCCCACGGAGCGGGCGGCCGAGGACCTGGACTTGATGGTGGTCGAGTGGACGCTCTCGGTCGGCGACTGGCGGCACGGGCGCACGGCCGACGATGTCGTGGCGGCGATCCTCGCCGGCGTCCACGGCGGCGACGTGATCGTGCTCCACGACGGCGACCGCACGCACCAGCGCTCGGCGCAGCGCTGCGTCGACCGGCCGCTCGCCGCGGAGGTCGTCCGCCGCCTCGTGCCCGCGCTCGCCGCCCGCGGGCTTGCGCCGGCCCCGCTCGCGGCGGTGCTCGGCCTCGCGCCGCCCGCCGATTTGACACGCGCCCGAGCCGCTCACTAAACGAGGCACGCGATGCACGGCGGCACGGAGCGCCCGGAGGTCGTGGTGGTGGGCGGCGGGCCGGCGGGCGCCGTCGCGGCCACCCGCCTCGCCCAGGCGGGCCGCGAGGTCATCGTGCTCGAGCGCGCGCGGTTTCCCCGCTACCACATCGGCGAGTCGCTGCTGTCGGCGACGTTGCCCATCCTCGACCGCATCGGCGTCACGCCGCGGCTCGAGCAGCACGGGTTTCTCCGCAAGCCCGGCGGCACTTTCCTCTGGGGCCGGCAGGCCGAGCCGTGGAGCTTCTGGTTCCGCGAAGATCCGGGCGGGCGGCCGTACGCCTTCCAGGTGATCCGCGCCGAGTTCGACCAGATCCTGCTCGAGAACGCGCGCGCCCACGGCGCGGACGTCCGCGAGGAGCACGCCGTCACCGCCATCGACACGAGCGGGCCCAGCCCCGCGATCGAGGCGACGCGGGCCGACGGCCGCCCGGTGCGCTTCGCGCCGCGCTTCGTCATCGACGCGAGCGGCCAGCAGGCGCTCCTCGGGCGCGCCCGGGGGCTTCGGCGCTTCAACGAGTTCTTCAAGAACCTCGCCATCTTCGGCTACTTCCGCAACGCCGAGCGGCTGCCCGGCGCGCTCGCTAACCACATCCTCTCCGCTGCCTTCGGCGACGGCTGGTTCTGGTACATCCCGCTCCACGACGGCACGATGAGCGTCGGCGCGGTCGTCGACGTGCGGCACTGGGAGCGGACCGCCGCCGCCGATGCCGAGGGCACGTACCGGGGGCTCATCGCCCGCTGCCCGGCGATCGCCGATCGCCTCAAGCGCGCCACGCTCGTCTCGCCCGTGCGCATCGTGCGCGACTACTCCTACGACAGCACGCGTTTCTGGGGCCCGGGGTGGCTCGTCGCCGGGGACGCCGCGTGCTTCATCGACCCGGTGTTCTCGACGGGGGTGCATCTCGCCTGCCTCGCGGGCTTTCTCGCCGCCCGCGCCACCGACGCGGTCCTCGCCGGGCGCCCCGAGGAGGAGGTCCTCCCCGAGTACGAGCGGAGCTACCGCGGCGCCTTCGAGCGCTATCTCCGCTTCCTCTACTTCTTCTACGACCACAACGCCGATCCCGACTCCTACTTCTGGACCGCTCGACAGATCCTGCACCACACCCCCGCGGACCTCGACGCCCGCACAGCCTTCGTGCGTCTCGTCTCGGGCGGCGCCGACCGCGAGGCCATCCCCGCGCTCGTCGAGCGCGAGCAGGAGCGCTGGGCGGCCGCGACGCGGAGCGGTCGGGCGGCCGCGCTGCCGGGTGCGGAGCTGCTGCGCGTGCGGGCGACCGAGCGCCTCCTCGACGAGGGCTGATCGCCGTGCGGGTGCTCCTCGTCTCGGCCAACCAGGAGCGCAGCCCCGATCCCGTGGCGCCGCTCGGCATGGCCTACGTCGCCACCGCGACGGCGGCGGCCGGCCACGAGGTCGGGGTGGTCGACCTCTGCTTCGCCACCGACGTCGAGGCGACGCTCGCCGCCGCGATCGGCGAGCTCGCACCCGAGGCGATCGGCATCTCGCTGCGCAACGTCGACAACTGCGCCTATCCCGACACCGTCGACTACCTGCCCCACTACCGGCGCGTCGTGGCCGCCTGCCGCGCGGCGACCGGGGCGCCGATCGTGCTCGGCGGCGCGGCGTTCACGACCATGCCGGCCTACTACCTCGCGGCGCTCGACGTGCGCTTCGGCGTCGTCGGCGAGGGCGAGGTCGCCTTTCCGGCGCTGCTCGCGCGGCTCGTGGCCGGGCGTGCGCCCGACGACCTCCCCGGGCTCGCCGTGCGCGATCCCGCGACCGGCGCGGTGCGCGTGAACGCGCCCGCATGGCTTGCCGATCTCGACGCCGTGCGCGTCGATCGGCGCTGGATCGACAACCGCCTCTACTTCGAGCGCGGCGGCATGGCGAACCTCCAGACCAAGCGCGGCTGCCACTTCAAGTGCACCTACTGCGCGTACCCGGTCGTGGAGGGGCGCGGGATGCGCACGCGCGATCCCGAGGCGATCGCGGCCGAGGTGCGCACGCTCCTCGAGGAGCACGGCATCGATCAGTTCTTCGTCGTCGACAGCGTGTTCAACGCGCCGCGCGGCTACGCCGAGCGGGTGTGCGCGGCGCTGCGCCCGCTCGGGCGGCGCATCCGCTGGTCGTGCTTCGTCGCCCCGGGGCACTTCACGCCCGAGCTGTGCGACTCGATGCTCGCCGCGGGCTGCCAGTCGGTGGACTTCGGGACCGACGCGGCGGCCGGGGCGACGCTGCGCGCCTTCCGCAAGAGCTTCAACGTCGACGACGTGCTCGCCGCCTCCGCGCTTTGCCGCCGCCGCGGGCTCTCGTTCTGCCACAGCCTCGTCTTCGGCGGCGAGGGCGAGACCTGGGATACGGTGGCCGAGACGATCGCGGTCATGGACGCCTGTCAGCCGACCGCGGTGATGGCGATGTGCGGCGTGCGCGTCTATCCCGAGACGCCGCTTGCCGCGCGGCTGCTCGCGCGCGGCGAGGTGGCCTCGCCCGAGCGCTTCTACACCCCCTACTTCTACATCGCCCCGGCCGTGCGCGAGGGGCTCGTCGAGGCCGTCGCCGCCGGCGCGCGCGCCCGCGGCAACTGGCTGCTGCCCGGTCAGCCGCTCGGCGATGGCGAAGCGCTCTTCGCCCGGCTGCGCGGCCGCGGCCTCAAGGGCGACCTCTGGCGCTACGTGCCGCGGCTGCGGCTCGCCCAGGCGCTCGGGGGCTGAGCGCCCGGCCGTTGCATCCCCGCGCCCCTTCGGTCACCTTGGGGACCCGTCGGAGGGAAAGCCCATGGGCAGGAAGGTCTACGTCGTCGGCGTCGGCATGACCAAGTTCGAAAAGCCGTTCTCGCGCGAGTGGGATTATCCCGACATGGCGCGCGAGGCGGGCACGAAGGCGCTCGCCGACGCCCGCATCCCGTACGCCGCGGTCGAGCAGGCCTGCGTCGGCTACTGCTATGGCGAGTCGACCGCCGGGCAGCGGGCCGTCTACGAGCTCGGGCTCACGGGCATCCCCGTCTACAACGTGAACAACAACTGCTCGACGGGCTCGACGGCGCTCTTCCTGGCAAAGCAGCTCGTCGAGGGCGGCCAGGCCGAGTGCGTGCTCGCGCTCGGCTTCGAGAAGATGGAAAAGGGCTCGCTCGGCATCAAGTACACCGACCGCACGCCGCCCATGTACCGGCACATGAAGGCGATGTTCCAGCTCCGCGGCAAGGCCGACGCCCCGCCCGCGCCGCAGATGTTCGGCAACGCCGGCCGGGAGCACATGGAGCGCTACGGCACGACGCCCGAGCAGTTCGCGCGCGTCGCCCTCAAGAACCATCGCCACTCGGTGAACAACCCCTACTCGCAGTTCCAGGACGAGTATTCGCTCGACGACATCCTCCGGGCCCCGATGGTCTTCGCACCGCTCACGAAGCTCCAGTGCTGTCCCACCTCCGACGGCGCGGCGGCCGCGGTCGTGTGCAGCGCCGACTTCGTGCGCGCCCACGGGCTCGGCGGGCAGGCGGTCGAGATCCTCGGCATGGCCATGACCACCGACTTCGAGAGCACCTTCGCCGACCGGAGCTGCATCTCGCTCGTCGGCGCCGAGATGACGCGGCAGGCGGCCGAGCGCGTCTACGCGCAGTCGGGGCTCGGGCCCGAGGACGTCGACGTGATCGAGCTCCACGACTGCTTCTCGACCAACGAGCTCATCACCTACGAGGCGCTCGGGCTCTGTCCGCCCGGCAAGGGCGGCGAGCTCATCGACTCGGGCGCGGTTACCTACGGCGGCAAGTGGGTCGTCAATCCCTCGGGCGGGCTCATCTCCAAGGGACATCCGCTGGGGGCGACCGGGCTTGCGCAGTGCGCCGAGCTCGTCTGGCAGCTCCGCGGCGCGGCGGAGAAGCGGCAGGTTCCAGGGGCGAAGGTTGCGCTGCAGCACAACCTGGGCCTCGGCGGGGCGGCGGTCGTCGCCATGTACCGCCGAGCCGACCTCGCGGCTTAGCGGCGCGCCCGCCGCAGCCCCCGATGGAGGCGTGCGCGAACGTCGGCCTCTGGACCGCGCGGCGGGCCCGGCTCACGCCCGAGCGCGAGGCGATCGTCGAGGTCGACTCGGGCCGCCGTTTCTCCTATCGCGACCTCGAGGCCCGGGTCGCCCGCGCGGTGCGCTGGCTCGCGCGCCAGGGCGTCGCCCCCGGCGACCGCGTGGCCCTCGCGCTGCCGAACGTCGCCCCCTACCTCGAGCTGCACTTCGCCTGCGCCCGCCTGGGCGCGATCGACGTGCCGCTCAACACGCGCCTCGCCGCGCCCGAGCTGGCCTACATCCTCGGCAACGCCGCCCCGGCGCTCACCGTGACCGACGCCGCCCTGCGGCCGCGGCTCGAGGCTGCCGGCGGCACGGGCGCCCTCGCCGTGCTCGAGGCGTACGAGGCGGCGGTCGCCGACGGTCCCGTCCCGCCGCTTACGGCCGCGCCGGGAGGCGAGGCGCCGCACACGATCCTCTACACGTCGGGCACGACCGGCCAACCCAAGGGCGCGCTGCTCCCGCACCGCAAGACGCTGTTCAACACGCTGAACGCGGATCTCTTCTTCGATCTGTCCGGCCGCGACCGCGTGCTGGTCGCGCTCCCGCTGTTCCACTCCTTCGGCCTCAACATCCTCGCGCTCCCCGTGCTCTACCGCGGCGGGACGGTCGTGCTCGCCCGCGCGTTCGATCCGGCGGCGTTCGTCGAGACCGCCGCCCGCGAGCACGTGACCTTCTTTGGCGCGGTGCCGACGATGTTCCACCGGCTCATCGCCGCGGGGCTCGACCGCCGGCGGCTCGACGCGCTCCGCTTCGCCTTCACCGCGGGCGCGCCCATGCCGCTCGAGACGATCCATGCCGTTCACGCGCGCGGCATCCTCGTCAAGCAGGGCTTCGGGCAGACCGAGACGTCGATCCAGTGCTGCCTGGATGCCGACGACGCCATCCGCAAGGCCGGCAGCGTCGGGCGACCCGTGTTTCACGCCGAGGTGCGCGTGGTCGACGAGACGCTCGCCGAGGTCCCCGACGACACGGTCGGCGAGATCGTGGTGCGCGGGCCGATCACCATGCTCGGCTACTGGCGCGATCCCGAGGCGACGGCCGAGGTCTTTCGCGGCGGCTGGCTCCATACCGGCGACCTCGCCACGCGCGATCCGGAAGGGTTCCTCACCCTCGTCGGCCGCCGCCGCGACCTCTACATCTCCGGCGGCGAGAACGTCTATCCCGCGCACGTCGAGGCGGCCTACCACGACCACCCGGCGATCGCCGAGATCGCCGTCGTGGGTGTCCCGGATGCGGAGTGGGGGGAGGTGGGCCGGGCCTACGTCGTCCTCCGCCCGGGCATGCACGCCGATCCGGCGGACCTCGCCCGCTTCGGGCGCGAGCGGCTCGCGGGCTACGAGGTCCCGCGCAGCTTCGTGTTCGTCGCCGCGCTGCCGCGCACCGAGACGGGCAAGGTCCGCCGCCATCTGCTCACCGAGCTCGCTGGACACGGTGGCGGCGGCAGCCTAAGCTAAGAAGCATGGCATCCCGACCGGGGACGGATCGCAGGTCCCGGGCCGGCCATGCGCCGGTGGTCGGGGCCGGGCGGCGGCAACCGGCGGTCGTCGCCCGGCGGCGAGGCTTGGGCTCGCCCGGTCTTCTCGCCGCAGGAAAGGAGGTGATCCAGTGACGTGTTCCCCTACGGTGATCTGTGAGGTGGTGGCCTCCTAGGGCTGACCCTCGCGTCACGTCGCTGGGTCACCCGTGCGGGGACCCAGGCACCACCGGACCCCGATGGCTTCCGCGCTCACCGGCGGACGATGTCGCCATCGGGGTTCTTTTTGGCGCCCGTCGTGACCGTGCCTGACGCCGCACGGCTCAAGCTGCTCTACGATCTCGGCTGCGCCTTTGCCGCGCGCACCGAGCTCGACGAGCTGGTGCCGCTCGTCATCCGCAAGTGCCGCGAGGTGCTGGATGCGGAGGGGGCCGCCGTCCTCCTGCTCGACGCCGAGCGCCGCCAGCTCTACTTCCCCTACGTCGCCGAGGAGAGCGCGGAGGTCGCCGAGCGACTGACGGGGCTGCGCTTCCCCGCCGATCGGGGGATCGCCGGCGACGTCGTGCGCACCGGACACGCGCTGCGCGTGGACGACGTCCGCGCCGACCCGCGCTTCTACCCGGCCGTCGACCGCCGCACCGGGACGCGCACGCGCAGTCTGCTCGCTGCGCCGCTGCGCGGCCACCAAGGCGTCATCGGCGTCATCCAGGTGATCAACCGCCACGGCGGCCCCTTCGACGACGCCGATCTCGCCTTCCTCGAGGCGCTCTCGGGCAGCATCGCGATCGCGATCGAGAACGCCCGCCTCTACGCGCGCGTGAAGGCGTCCGAGGAGCGGCTGCGCGCGCAGGTCGGGGCGCTGCGCCGCGACCTCGCTGGCCGCGGCGCCGCCGCGGGGCTCGTCGGCGAGTCGCCGGCGATGCGCGAGGTCTTCCGGCTGATGGAGAGCGCGGCCGCCTCGCCCATCGCGGTGCTCCTCGAAGGCGAGACGGGAACCGGCAAGGAGCTGGTCGCGCGCGGCATCCACGCGCGCAGCGCGCGCGCCGATGCCCCCTTCGTCGCGGTCAACTGCACGGCGGTGCCCGAGGCGCTGCTCGAGAGCGAGCTCTTCGGCCACCGCCGCGGGGCCTTCACCGGCGCCGTCGCCGACCAGGTGGGTCTCTTCGAGGCGGCCGACGGCGGGACCGTGTTCCTCGACGAGATCGGCGACATGCCGGCGGCCATGCAGATGAAGCTCCTGCGCGTCCTCCAGGAGGGCGAGGTGGTGCCGCTCGGCGACCGCCGCGCGCGACGGATCGACGTGCGGGTGATCTCGGCGACCAACCGCGATCTGCTCGCCGCCGTCGAGCGCGGCGGCTTCCGCGCCGACCTCTACTACCGCCTCTCGGCCTTCCCGATCCGCCTCCCGCCGCTGCGCGCGCGGCGGGAGGACATTCCGCTGCTCGCCGCCCGCTTCCTCGAAGCGGCGGCCGCCCGGCACGGGAAGGCGGTGGCGGGCTTTGCCCCCGAGGCCCTCGAGCTCCTCACGCGCGCCGACTGGCCGGGCAACGTCCGCCAGCTCGAGAACGAGATCGAACGTGCCGTGGCTCTCGCCCGCCCCGGGGAGTCGATCGCGCCGGCCCATCTCTCGCCGCGGCTGCAGACCGCGACGCCAGAGCCCGCCGCTCCGCCGCTGCCGAGCGGCGCGGAGCTGCGCGCCGCGCGCGCGGCCTTCGAGGCGCGGCACATCGCCGCCGTGCTCCGCGAGCACGGCGGCAACGTCACCCGCTCGGCCGCCGCGCTCGGGCTCTCCCGCGTCATGCTCCAGCGGAAGATGAAGGAGTACGGCCTGCGCTGAGGCGCGCAGCCGCTGCCACGCGCAGTTGGCAGGCGGCGCCGCACCGCGTACTCGACGAGGCGCCCCGGCGCCGGGCGCGCCGGATTTTCGCGGTGTCTTCACCTCGCCCAGGTGGCACAGCGGTTGCTGGTCCATGGCCGTGGGAGGGTGAAGCGATGATGCCCATCATGACTGTTCCGCTCGGGGCGATCGTGGGCGGGGTCGCGTCGGGGCCGTTCGGGCTGTCGCTGCCGGGTGGGGTGGCCTGGCTCGCGCCGCTCGCTTTCGGGACCGTCCTCTGGGTGGTTCTTCTCGTCGCGCGGTCCCGCATCCGCACCGCGGCCGACGGACCGTGCGGCACCGCGCGGGGTGTGCGACGCACCGAGCCGCGGCTCGCCGCCTAGAAGCGGGCCCGCCGCCACCGGCCGAGACTGCGGCCGAGGAGATAGACGAGGCCCGGCAGCACGAGCATTAGCTCGCGCAGGCGCGCGGCGAGCCCGACGGCAAGTCCCACGCGCCCCGGGTAGCCGAGGGCCGTGAAGAGCCACAGCGCGCCCCCCTCGAGGACACCGATCGCCGCAGGCACCGGGAGGGTGTGCGCGGCGCCGCTCGCGAAAGCCGCGGCCACGACAGCGAGCGGGCTCGCGGGCAGACCGAGCGCCGCCAGCAGCACGTGGTACTCGACCAACAGGAGCAGGTTCGCGCCCACGCCGACGGCGAGCGCACCGCCCAGGCGCACCGGCGCCGCGAGGAGGCGACCGGCGGCCGCCTCGACGGCGGCGAGCGTGCCGAGCCGATCGCGCACCGCCGGCAGGCGGTCGAGCGCCGCCGCCCGCACCATGGCCGTGATCATGCCGCGCCCCCGGCTGAGCCGGTAGGCCGCGAGGCCGAGCCCCGCCGCGAGCGCCGCCCCCGCAAGCCCGAGGCTAAAGAGCGCGCCGCCGAGCCGGGGAATCCCCGCACGGACCAGCACCGCGGCGAAGAAGCACGCAAAGGCCGTGCTCGCCGCGACCTCGAGGATCCGATCCACGGCGACGCTCGCCACCGCGGGGGCGACCTCGAGCCCGTCGGCGATGAGCAGCCACGCCCGCAGCGGCTCGCCGCCGAGCTTGCCGCTCGGCACGAGCGAGGAGAGGCTCTGCCCCGCGGCGCGAAAGACGGCGAGGCGGCCGAGCCCGGCGGCCGCGCCGACGCCCCCGAGCAGGATACGCCAGCGCAGGGCGAAGACCACGAAGCCGGCTGCGAGCACCGCCGTAAAGGCGGCGAGCCCCGTCGCCGACGGCCGGGCGGCGAGCACGGCGAGCGCCGACCCTCCGAGCCGCCCGAGCACCCACGCGAGCGCTCCGGCGCCCACCGCGGCATTGACGGCGAGCACCACCGTCGAGCGCCGCGCGGCCGGGTCAGACGTGCGCCGGTTCGTAGCCGTCGATCGGGGTGCCGCGGGCGACGATCTCGCCGAGGATCGCCTCGAGCGGGCGGTGGTCGTGCACCTCGAACTGGCTCGCTTCGAGGTCGAAGCGCGCCCCGGTCTCCGTGTAGGGAGCGACGCCCGGGGAGCCCGGCGTGAGGACCCCGATCGCCGGCAGCAGGCGCTGCTGCACCGCCGGCGGCTCGCGCGTCGAGATCACCACCTGCGCCTCGGGGACGCCGAAGGCGAGGACCGCGGCGAGCCGCGCGAGCGCATCGTCGGTCGGGCTCCGCGGCGTCGCCGCCCCGCTCGCCCGCCTAAGCCGCGGCAGGCTCACGTAGGTCCGCATGCCGCGGCGGGCGAGATGACGGAGGTGGGCGAGGAGCGCCAGCAGCTCGAAGGCGAGGTCGGGGTTGAGCCCGAGGAGCACCCCGGGGTTGGCCGCCCGCATCCCGGCGTCGGCTGCGCGGTCGAAGTTCGTGAGGCGGCGGACGAAGTCGCTGCGCGGATTGGTGGTCGCGGTCCCCATGAAGCGCGCGTAGACCGCGGGGTCGTAGGTCTCCTGGAACGTGCACATCGTGAGCCTGGGCGCGATTCTGCCGTCGGTACCACGGGGCAGACCCGCGAGCAGCGTCGCGTACTCCGCCGCGTCGAGCGCGCCGATGTTCACGAGCACGTGCGCAAAGCCGCGCGCGAAGGCGAGCCGCACGGCCTCGGCGGCGCGCGCGATCATCGCCGCCCGACGCGCCCCGCGGTGGTACTCGCCGGTGAGGACGGCCACCCCGCGCAGCCCGCGGCGGTAGAGGAGGTCGAGCTGGGCGGCCACCGTCGCCCGGTCGGCGGTTTCGCGCGCGAGCGCCGTGTTGTCGCGCCGCATGCCGCACATGCGGCACTCCGCATCGCACTCGTTGGTGATGTAGAGCGGCGAGAACGTCTCGAGCCGGGCCGCCCGCGCGCGGCGCGCGGCGGCGGCGATGGCGAGCAGCTCCTCGGTGGCGACGGCCCGGGCGAGGAAGAGCGCCGCCAACGCCTCGTCAGCGAGCGGCTCGCCGCGCCACGCCCGCTCGACCAGCTCGGCGATCCTGCCGCGCTCCGCCTGCTCCGCCGCGCGGGCCCGCCCCGCCGCCACCGCCTCCACGTCGAGCCGGAACGCCTCCATCTGGGCGCCGCTTATATCAGCGGCCGAGCGCCCGTGCGAGCCGGCGGCGGCGGCGCGCCGTGCGCAGCGTGCGCGCGAGCCACCGCCGTCCGTCCTGCCAGGTGACCCGCGGCCACTCGATCATGCCCTCGCTCACCGTGAGGATGCGCCGACCCGGGCGCCGCCAGTCGCACAGCACGACAGGCTTGTAGACGCGCGGGCTGCGGCAGAGCATCTCGACGTCGAGGAGCATGCCGGGCGCCAGGAGCTCGACCTCCGTCGGCACGCCGGGGAGCCGCGCACCCAGCACCGCGGCCGGATCGCCGCCGCCGCGCGCCTCGATGCGCACGAGCAGTCGATCCTGGAGCACCACGACGAAGAACACCGCGCTGTCCACCGCGTCCGCCGCCGCCGCGGCCGCGTCCACCACGTCGTGCACATGGAGCCGCCGGCCGGCGAGCTCGACGGCATCGGCGGCGCGCCCGAGCACGGTGATGCCCGGACGAGGATCGCCGCAGGGACACGGCAGCGCCTGCCGCCGCACGACGTCGCCCAGATCGAAGCGCACGAGCGGGCTGCCCTCGAGGGCGATCGTGGTCACCACGAGCCGGCCCTCGCCGCCGGCTCCGACGGCATGGCCGGCGTCGTCGAGCACCTCGCAGTACACGAGGTCGGTCTCGAGGTGCAGCGTGCCTGCGCGACACGAGGTCCCGAGCAGCATGGTCTCGGTCGAGCCGTAGAGCTCGATCACGCGCGCCCCCCACGTCCGCGCGAGCCGCCGCTGGAGCGCCGGCGGGAGCGGGGCCCCGCCCAGGAAGAGCGTGTCGATCGCGAGGCCCGCGCGGGGATCGAGGCCGCGGGCCCGCGCGATCTCGCCGAGCACCACCGGCTCGAGCGGAAGCCCGGCGAGCACCTGCGCCCCGGTGCGCGCGGCCAGCTCGAGCGCCCGCGGAAAGGGGACGTCCCAGTTGATGTTGCCCGCGGGAATCGCGATGCCGCCGCCGTCCTGCGCGATGAGCTGAATCAGGTGCGCGGGCGCGGCCATGAACGGGAAGCGGTTGAGGATCACCCGACCGGGGGCGAAGACCTCCGGCTGCGCCGCGCGAATCGCGGCCGCCGAGCGGGCGAGATCGCCCGCGGTGAGCCAGGCCGAATTCACGGCCCCGGTCGTCCCCGAGGATTCCTGGTAGTGGCAGACGCGCTCGCGCGCCACGGCACGCGTCCCGTCGGCTCCGGCGTCCTCGAGATCGCGACGGGTCGTGAGCGGCAAGCGTGCGAAGTCGGCGAGCGAGCGCAGGCGCACCCCGGCGAGCCGCTCGGCGTAGAGGCGGCTCGCGCGCGCCCGCTCCACCGTCGCCGCGAGCGCCCCCCACGAGCGCGTCCGGCGCTGCCGTCGGGACGCCGGCCGTCGTCACGGCGCCCGAGCCTGCGTCCGGGGTGTGCCGGAGTCAAGGGCGCGTTGACGAGCCGGAGCCCCGCCCGCCATAAGGGCCTCTTCCATGCGCATCCACCTGATCTCGCCGACGCACCGCCTGCCCGACGGCTCGCTGCACAAGACCACGCGCTACTGGACGAGCGGGACCACGCTGCCGTACCTCAAGGCGCTCACGCCCCCACCGCACACCGTCGACTTCACCGACGAGCTGATGCACGACCTCGACCTCGCCCGCATCGAGCGCGAGGCCGACGTGGTCGGTCTCACGGCGATGGGGCCGCAGATCCGCCGCGCCTACGAGCTGGCCGACCACTTCCGCGCCCGCGGCAAGAAGGTCGTGCTCGGCGGCACCTGGGTGTCGCTCACGCCCGAGGCGTCGCTCGCGCACGCCGACGCGGTGGTCGTCGGCGAGGCGGAGTACGTCTGGCGGGACGTGCTCGCCGACCTCGAGGCCGGCCGCTCGCGCGGCATCTACCGCGCCGCGCGCTGGCACGATCTGCGCAACCTGCCGGCGATCGACTGGTGGTCGCTGCCGCTGCTCAAGCCCGAGGCGTTTCGTTCGAGCTGGCTCTACCGCATGTACTTTTTCTGGCCCGTCTTCTTCTCCCGCGGCTGCCCGCACCCCTGCTCGTACTGCGCGGTGCAGACCTATTACGACCGCACGTACCGCACGCGCCCGGTCGACGACGTCATCGAGGACGTCCGCCAGCTCCGCGCCCTCGGCGCCCGGCGGCTCCTCTGGCTCGACGACAACCCGATCGCCCGCCCCGACGCGGCCAAGGAGCTGTTTCGCCGCCTCATCCCCTACCGCGTCGAGTGGGTGAGCCAGGCGACGATCAACATCGCGCGCGACGACGAGCTGCTCGACCTGGCCGCCCGCTCGGGCGCGCGCGTGCTCTCGATCGGCTTCGAGAGCCTCTCGGAGGAGAGCCTCGCCGCGGTCCGCAAGGGCTTCAACCGGCCGAGCCGCTTCGCCGAGGACGTGCGCAAGCTCCGCGCGCGGGGCATCCACGTGATCGCGCTCGTCATGGTGGGGCTCGACGGCGACACGCCGGAGACCTTCGCGGCCACGCTGCGCTGGCTCGACGCGAACCACATCAGCTTCCTCAAGCTCTTCACCCCCGCCCCCTATCCGGGCACCCCCTTCTACGCCGAGATGGCCGCCGCCGGCCGCATCGCCGACCACGACTGGGGCCACTACGACTACGGCAGCCCCGTGGTGCGACCCCTCCACATGAGCAGCGAGCAGATGCTCGCGGGGTTCCGCGCCGTCTATTCGGGCTTCTACTCCGTGCGCAGCATGCTGCGCCGCTTCGTGCCCCCGCCGCGCGGCCATCTCCTCGAGACGCTCGCCATGGTGGTCGCCAACGCCAAGGTGCACCGCTACCTGCGGCGCAACCCAACCGCCTGGGGCACGATCTCCTGAGCGGCGCCGCCGGCCTCGACGGGCCCCGTCTCCCACACGTCGTCGAACATGAGCCACTGGGCGGGCACCGCGCGCACGAGCGCCTCGTAGGCGGCAACGGTCGCCCGCAGCGCGGCCTCGCTGTCGGCAGGGGTAAGCGGATCGAAGCGGCCCGCCACGCGGAACTCGTAGCGCCGGATGCCCGTGCGCAGCGCGAAGACGGGGACCACCGGGGCGCGCGCGAGCCGTGCCACGGCGAAGGGGCCGAGCTGGAAGCGGGTCGGCCGGCCGCAGAACTCGACCTCCACGCCGCCGCGCAGCCGCCCCCAGGGCTCGATCTGCATGCAGACGATCTCGCCGCGCTTGAGCGCGCGCAGGATCGGCAGCCCGGCGAACACCGAGCGGTCGGAGTAGATCGCGCCCACGCCGTGGCGGGTGCGCAGCCGGTGGACGAATGCCCGCACCGTCGGGTTGGGCTCGTGCGCCATCACGAGGTGGACCGGCCGGCCGAGCGCCGCGAGCGCCCGCGCCCCGGCCTCCCAGGAGCCGAAGTGGCCGGTCGGCACGACCACGCCGCGGCCCTCGGCGAGCGCCCCCGCAAAGAGCGCCTCGCCGACGACGCGGAGCGCGAGCGGGCGGGGTCGCGGCCCCCACTGCTCCATGCTCTCGGTGAGCGAGCGCGCCAGCTCGGCGAACACCCGGTACGCATCCCAGCGCTCGCGCCACCAGCCGCGGGGGCCGCGCACCTGCCGCTGGTTGCGCAGCACCACCGCCCGGTTGTGCCGCGCGATGGCGAAGATGATGGCGGCAATCACCGGCGGCGAGGCCCGCTTCCACCACTCCGGGCCGTAGACGCAGCCGAGCTCGGCGAAGCGCCGCCAGAAGCTGCCGTCGAAGCGGAGCGCCGCGCGCAGCCGGCCGAGATCCATCGCGCTCGCTTAGCGGAAGACCCCGCCCGCCACAAGGCTCCTAGCTAGCGCGGCACGGCGAGCGTGAAGCGCGCCTCGGCGCGGACCTCCGGGCCGACGAGCGCCCGTCCTTCGAGCAGCGTCGCGCTCGCGAATTGCCGCACGACGCTCACCTCGACGCGCAGCAGGTCCCCGACGCGCACCGCCGCGTGCAGGCGGAAGTCGTCGACGCCGGCTAAGTAGCCCGCGGACGGCAGCCGGTCGGCGAAGGCCCCCAAGAGCGCCCCGCCGCCCTGGGCCATCGCCTCCAAGACGAAGGCGGCGGGCAGCGTCCCGTCGGGCGCGACGCAGGGATCGGTCGCCGTCACGAGCTTGACGAACACGCCGCGTTGCTCGTCCACCTCGACCACGCGGTCGATCAGGAGAAACGGCGCCGCGTGCGGCAGCCGCGGCACGCGATCGCGCGGCGGGCTCATCCGACCGCCTCGAGCCGCAGCGGCCGGCACATCCCCCCGCGCGCGAGCCCGGGCACGACCGCACACCGCAGCGCCGCCCGCTGCGGCGCCTCGCGCACGACCGCGAGGCCGGCGCGCGGCGCGGGCCCCGTGCCGAGGGTCGGCGGGACGATGCCCGTGGCCAGCGCCAGCGCCGCCGCGGCGACGTCGAGCGCGCCGGCCGCCCCGAAGTCGCCGGTCGTGCCGCGCACGGCGGTGACCGGCACCGGGCGGCCGGCGAGGGCGAGCTTGAGCGCCTCGGCCTCGAGCGTGTCGCGCGGCGGGCTGCCGCTTGCGCCCGCGAACACGGCATCGGCGTCGCGCACGAGGGGCCGCAGCCCCGCCGCCACCGCGCCGGCGTCCGTCGCCCAGCCGTGCACCGGCGCGGGCACGGCGAAGCCGGGATGCGGCTCGACGCACGCGTAGATGCGGGCCCCGCGTTTTCGTGCGGCGGCGAGCGGCTCGAGCACGACGACCCCCGCCCCCTCGCCGAGGGCCGGGCCGTCCGCGGCCGGATCGAGCGGGCGGGGCACGCCGCGGGTGAGGAGCCGCGCCTCGCCGAGCACGGCGGCGAGCGTCGCGTCGAGCTCGTCGGCGCCGCCGGCGAGGCAGAGGCGCGCCCGCCCGGCGGCGACCACCTCGACGCCGTGGGCGATCGCGGCCTCTCCGGACGCCTCCTCTTCGGTCACCATCGCCGTCGGTCCGGTGATGCCGAGCTCGATGGTGACGTAGGCGAGCGGGGCGTTCAGCACGAGGTTCGGGAAGACGAGCGGGTTCGCCGCCCCGCGCGCGAAGAGCCGGTCGAGAAAGCTCGCCGTCTCGTTCAGGTTGCCGAGGGCCGTGCCGAGGCAGAGCCCGGTCCCATCGCCCGCCACGGCCTCCGCCGCGAGCCCTGCGTCGGCGAGCGCGAGGCGCGCGGCCGCGAGCGCCAGCAGCGACGTGCGATCGATCCGGCGGCCGAGCGGCGAGCGGGCGTAGCTCCGGCGCTCGAACGGCGGCACCGCGCCGTCGGGACTGCGGCGGCCGGCGAGCAGCCCCGACCAGAACGCCTCCACCCCGTGGCCGAGCGGGCTCATCACCCCGAGCCCCGTGATCGCAACGGGAGTCGTCAGACGGCCCCCGCACGCCCGAGCACGAGCGTCACGTTGTGGCCACCGAAGCCGTAGGACGACGTCACCGCCACCGCAAGCGGCACCCGCCGGCCGGGCTCTCGCACCAGGTCCAAATCGGCCCACGCCGGGTCGGGCGTGCGCAGGTTCACCGTCGGCGGCAAGAGCCCGTCGCCGAGCGCGCGCACCGTGACCACGGCCTCGACCGCACCGGCGGCGCCGAGCGTGTGGCCGAGCTGCGACTTGGTCGAGCTTACCGGCACGCGCGGCAGACGTCGGCCGAAGACCGCCCGCAGGACGCCGACCTCGACGGCGTCGTTCTGCGGCGTCCCGCTGCCGTGCGCGTTCACGTAGTCGACGCGCTCGGGCGACACGCCCGCGTCGGCGAGCGCCGCGCGCAGGGCCGCCACCGCCCCCGCGCCCGCCGGATGCGGCGCCGTCGGATGGTAGGCGTCGGTTGCGGTGCCGTGTCCGAGGACGAGGGCATGGATGCGCGCCCCGCGGGCGCGCGCGTGGTCGGCGTCCTCGAGCACGAGCGCCGCGGCCCCCTCGCCGAGGGAGAGCCCGCGCCGCTGGCCGTCGAAGGGCCGGCACGGCTCGGGGTCGAGCGCCTGGAGGGCGTCGAACCCGGCATAGGTGAGCCGGCAGAGCTGGTCGGTGCCGATCGCGAGCGCAAGCCGGGTGCGGCCGGCGCGGATGGCGTCGGTGGCGGCGGCGATCGCGAGCGCGCTCGACGAGCATGCGGTCGAGAACGTCACCCGCGGGCCGAAGAGGCCGAGCGCCTGGCTCACCGCCGCCGCGCTCGTCGACAGCGGCGTGCCGAGCATGCGACCGAGCCGGAAGCGGCGATCCTCGCCGGCGCGGCGGCGCCGATAGGCTTCCTCGGTCTCGCGCATGCCGCCCGTCGTCGCACCCAGGGCGATCGCCGTCTGCTGCCGAAGCGCCGCGTCGAGACCGGCGTCCCGACACGCCTCGGCCGCGGCCGCGAGCGCAAAGCGGTCGGCGCGCGAGAGCCGCCGCGCCGTGGCCGGGGCAACCGCCGCAAGCGGCACCGGGACCGCCTCGGGCACCTCGGCGGCGATGCGGCAGCGGCCAGCGTGGGAAAAGAGCGTGAGCGGACCGATGGCGCAGCGGCCCTCGGCGATCCCCGTCACCAGCGCCCGCACGTCGGGGCCGAGCGCCGTCACCGCGCCCAGGCCCGTGATCGCGACCGCCCGCGTGCTCGCCCTCGGCATCGCTCGCCGGTGCTACGAGCCCTGCGCGCCCTGTTCCGCTGCGATGAACTCGACGAGGGCCGCCACCGACGCGAACGCCCGCTTGCCCACCTCCTCGTCGGGGATGGCGACGCGGAACCGCTCCTCGACGAGCACCACGAGCTCGAGCGCATCGATCGAGTCGAGCCCGAGGCCGTCGCCGAAGATCGGCGTCTCGTCGGGGATGTCCGCCGGGGCGAGATCGAGCCGCAGCCCCTCGGCGAGGAGCGCCTTCACCTCAGCCCGCAACCGCTCACGATCCATACGCGGCCTCCCTTAGAGCATCGTGAGGCCCCCGTCCACGTGCAGGGTGGTCCCCGTTACGTAGGAGGCGGCCGGGGAGGCCAAGAACACGACCGCGGCGGCGATCTCCTCGGGCGTCCCCGGGCGCCCGAGCGGGATGCGCGCGTCGAGCTCCGCGCGCCTGGGCGCCGCCATGCCGGCGACGAGCCCGGTCTCGACCAGGCCGGGAGAGACCGCATTCACGGTCACGCCGAAGCGCGCGACCTCGCGCGCGAGCGACTTGGTGAGGGCCACGAGGCCGCCCTTGGCCGCGGCGTAGCTCGACGCCCCCTCCTTGCCGAGAAACGCCGCCGGCGAGACCACGTTGACGATGCGTCCCCAGCGGGCAGCGATCATCGGCCGCAGCGCCGCCCGGGCGCAGCGGTAGGCGCCGATCAGGTTGGTCTCGATCACCTCGCGCCACGCCGGCTCGGGCGCGAGCATGAGGAGCCCGTCGTGGGTGACGGCGGCGTTGTTCACGAGCACGTCGGGAGGGCCACCGAGCTCCGCGCGCATCGCCGTAAAGAGCGCGGTGACCGCGGCGGCCTCCGCGACGTCGGCCTGGACCGCCGCGGCCACCGCGCCCAGCCGGCGGAGGGCGGCGAGCGTCTCCTCGGCCTCGGCGCGCCGCTCGCGATAACAGAACCCGACGGCGGCCCCTTCCTCGGCGCAGGCGAGCGCGATGGCCCGCCCGATGCCGCGCGAGCCGCCGGTCACGAGCACGCGCCGGCCGGCGAGCCTCATGCCGCAGCCTCCGGCCCGGCGACGACGCACGCCGCCACGTGGCCGCTCGGGCACACGTCGAGCACGAGACCGCACTCGCGCGGGGCGAGCGCGCCGAGCGCCGCGAGCACACCCAAGACGCCCGCCGCGCCCAACGTCTCGCCGCAGGCAACCTTGGGCGCGAGGCTCCGCCGCGGCAGCCCGCCGCCCGCGGCGGCGAGCGCGTGCTGCTCGAGGCGGGCGAGCGGTGGCGGCGCGGCCGAGACGACGAGCGCCAGCTCGCCCGCGTCCACGCCTGCCTGCGCGAGCGCCGCGCGCACGGCCGCGGCGAGGCCGGCTCCGGCCTCGGCAGCCTCCCAGTCGGGCTCGAAGCCGCTCGCCGCGCCGCGCACCGCGCCCACGATCGGGGCACCCCGTCCCACCGCGCGTGCAGCCGGCTCGAGCACGACCGCGGCGGCCGCCTCGGCAAGCGGGCGGCCGGCATCGAAGCCCCCGTCGCGTGCCCACGCCTCGAGGGGCTCCCCGACCGCATCCATCCCCCCGGCGACGATCGCCGTGGCGGCACCCGCGTCGAGCAGCTCGGTCGCCTGGCCGACGGCGACGAGCCCGGAGGCCGCGCCAGCGCTCAGCGTGATCGCAGGGCCCCCCAGCCGGCAGGCGATGGCAAGCTCCCCCGCAGCCGCGTTCGAGACCGTCGCCGCGAACAGCCGTGGGCTCGCCCCCGCCGGTCCCGTGAGCGCGAGGCGGCGCTGGTAGGCGGCGTTGGTGAGGAAGCAGCCGAACGCCGTGCCGAGCACGACCCCCAGGTCGGGCCGGGGCGGGCCGTCGAAGCAGGCGAGCCCGGCGGCGGCGAGCGCCCCTGCCCCGGCGGCGAGCGCAAGCTGCGCGAGCCGCTCGGCCCGGGCGGCGCGACTGCGGACCGGGGCAGGCAGGCCGTCGGGGCGGGTGGCCGTCGAGGCGCCGGTGATCACAACGCCGAGGCTCATGGCGCCCCGAGCACGATGGCGGCGTTCGCGCCCGCAAATCCCGACGAGGTCGAGAGGGCTACGTCGACGCGGCGGCGCCGGGGCTCGCCTCGGACGAGGTCGAGCACGGCACAGGCCGGATCCGGGTTGACGAGCCCCACCGTGGGCGGAATCAGCCCGGTCGCGAGCGCCTGCACGCACACCACCGCTTCGAGCGCCCCCGCAGCCCCGAGCGTGTGGCCGACGGCGCCCTTGATCGAGTGCACCGCGGGCCCGGCCGCGCCGAAGACGCGGCCCAGCGCCACTGCCTCCATCGCATCGTTGTACGGCGTGCCCGTCCCGTGCGCCGAGACGAAGTCGACCGCCGCGGGGATGACAGCCGCGGCCGCGAGCGCGGCCTCGATCGCGCGCGCCGCCCCGCCGCCCTCGCGGTCGGGCGCCGTCATGTGCACGGCGTCGGCCGCCGCACCCGCACCGAGGACGGCCGCGCGGACGTCGGCACCGCGGCGCGCGGCGTGGGCCGCATCCTCGATCACCAGCAGCGCCGCCCCCTCGCCGAGCACGAGCCCCCGCCGGTCGCGATCGAAGGGGCGCGCCCGCTCGGCGGTCGCGCGCAGGCAGTTGAATCCGGCGACGAGAAAGCGGGAGAGGATGTCGGTGCCGCCGGCGAGCACCACGTCGGCACGGCCGCTCAGCACCCAGCCGGCCGCGAGCGCGATCGCCGCCGTGCCCGACGCACACGCGAGCTGCGTCGTCGCCACCGGACCGCGGCAGCCGAGGGCCCGGGCCAGGCGGACGGCTGGCGCGAAGTACGGCACCCGGGCGACGTCCGCTGGGGGAGGCGTGCCGGCTGCGGCCGCCGCGTCCCAGGCCTCGAAGATGCGCATGCCGCCGCAGGTGGTCCCGAGCACGACGCCGAAGCGGGCCGGGTCGACCGCGTGGGGATCGAGCTCCGCGGCGGCGAGCGCCTCGCGGGCGGCGAGCAGGGCCAGGGCCCCGGCGCGATCGGGATCGTCGACGACGACGCCGTGGATCTCGGCCGCCGCGTTGGGCACGAGATCGCCCGCGGGAAACCCCACGATGGGCGCGATCGCGGAGCGGCCCGCGAGCAGCGCTTCCCACAGCGTGGCCACGCCGAGGCCGAACGGGGAGACCACCCCGCAGCCGGTAATGACGGCGGCGGACGTGCGCAGCGACACGCGGCAGGCAGCTATGTCACGCCCGGCGCCGCGCGGTCAATCGCAGGCTCGCGCCGCTCAGCGCGCCCCGAGCTGCTGCTCCTGGAGGCTTCCTCCGGACGGCGCGCTCCCGCCTGCATCGGCCGGCGGCGGTGTGCTCCCGCCCGCGAACTGGATGTCGTCCTCGCCGCGCAGCATCCGGGGCGTGATCACGTAGGTGCCGCCGAGCGACGGCACCCAGATGTTCTCGGCCGTCTGCAGATCGCCCCCGGTGCAGGCAAATGCGAGCCCGCCCGTGACCGCGCCCAGCGTGGCGTAGATCACCTTGGCGGGCATGTAGACGGCGTTCGAGAGCACCGCGAGCGTGCCCCACCCCGCGTCCTCCCACGACCCCGCCGCATCGGCCCGCGCTGGTGTCGCGAGCGCGAGCATGCCGAGCAGCCCGACCGCTGCCACCCCCATCCTCCAGCCCTTCATACGCCCTCCTCGCGAGGCCCCACCCGGCCTCCCGGCGCCCTTCTAGCGCATCGCCCCGCCGGGCGCTACTCGGTCCGGACGACCGCCTCGGGCGGCAGGAGGGCGAGCAGGTGCGCGAGCGCCCGCTCGACGTACGCGCGGTCCTTCGATTCGAGCGTGAGCTTCACCGCGTACTCCGGGTCGGCGAGCTTCGGATACGAGCCCAAGAGCAGGTCCGGGAACGCCGCGAGCGTGGCGTTCAAGTGCTCGGCGATCGCGCCCTCGCCCTCGCGGGTGTAGACCACGCGCAGGTGATAAGGGGCGGCCGCGAAGCGGTCGCGCAGCGCGAGGAACTTCTGCTCGAACAGCTCCGGGATGCCGGGGAGCACGTAGACGTTCTCGCACTTGATGGTGGGAAAGCCGAGCCGCCCGTCGACGATCAGCTCCGTGCCCTCCGGCACCTCGGCCATCTTGAGACGGGCAGCGTTCACCTTCTCGCCGTAGAATTCCCGGATGCGGCTCTCGATCACGGGGTGGCGCACGACGGCCCGCCCGAGCCCGCGGGCGACGCCGGCGATCGTGACGTCGTCGTGCGTGGGGCCCACCCCACCGGAGGTGAAGACCACGTCGTAGCGCGCGGCGAACTCGCGCACTGCCGCTGCGATCTCCTCGAGGTCGTCGGGGATCGTCACGATGCGGCGCAGCTCGACGCCGAGCGCCCGCAGCTCGCGGGCGAGAAACGGCGCGTTGGTGTCGACCACCTTGCCGGAGAGGATCTCGTTCCCGACGACGACGAGCCCGGCGGTGCGGTCGCGCGGCATCCGCTACACCGAGATGGCGTCCTTGCGGAAGTCGCTGCGCCCGATCTTGACGTTGACCACCGCGGGCTTGCCCGCGCCGAGCGCGCGCTCGAGCGCCGGCCGGAGCTCTTCCGGTCGCTCGACCCACTCGCCGTGCCCCCCGAGCGCCTCGATCATCTGGTCGTAGCGGCTGTGGGCGAGCTTGCAGGCCGGGGTACGGTCGGGGCCGTACATCTGCTCCTGGCCGCGGAGGATCTGCATCCAGGCGGCGTCGTTCCCGATCACGCCCACGATGTTGATCTTCTGCCGGATGCATGCCTCGAACTCCATCATGTTGAGACCGAACGCCCCGTCGCCGTAGAGGATGATGACGTCGCTCGTGGGTGAAGCGAGCTTCGCCGCCATCGCATAGCCCGGGCCGGCGCCGAGCGTGCCGAGCGGCCCGGCGTCGAGCCAGTGGCCGAAGCCGCGCGGCCGCAGCACGTTGGCCGCCGAGCCGACGAAGTCGCCGCCGTCGCCGACGAGGATCGTCTTGTCGGTGACGAAGCGCCCCACCTCGGCGCACACGCGCAGCGGGTTGATCGGGACCTCGTCCGAGGCGAGCTGGGGCTGGAGGGCCTCCCACTTCGCCTGCTCGAGCGCGCGCAGCTCGGCGAGCCAGGCGCGCGAGAGCTCGGGCCGGAAGCGGGCCGCGCGCGCGCACGCCGTGAGCGCCTCCATGACGAGCCCCGTGTCCCCGATGATGCCGACGTCGCAGCCGCGGTTCTTGCCGAGCTCGCGCCCGTCCAAGTCGACGTGGATGAGCTTCGCCTCGGCGTTGATGTGGGTGCTGCGGCCGTAGCCCAGGCGGAAGTCGAGCGGCGTGCCGAAGATGAGCACGACGTCGGCGCGCCGGAGCGCATCCTTGCGCGTGTGGAGGAACCAGTGCGGGTCGTCGGGGTCGAGGCTGCCGCGCGCCTGGCCGTTCACGTAGACCGGCAGCTCGAAGGTGCGCACGAACTCGGGATACGCCTCGCGCCGGCGCGACCAGAAGAGCTGCGAGCCCACCAGGCACACCGGGCGCTGCGCGCCGCGCAGCAGCTCGAAGGCGCGCTCGACGTAGGCCGGATCGGGGCCCACCCCCGCGGCCGTCCGCGAGCGCTCGGGCACCACGACGTCCCGCTCCTCGACCTGGTCGAAGAGGAGGTCGAGCGGCATCTCGAGAAAGACGGGGCCGGGCACGTTCGTCGTGGCCACCCGAAAGGCGGCCGCGACGTACTCCCCGAGCCGGCGCGCGCTCGGCACGGAGACGGCCCACTTGGTGATCGGCCGCATGAGGCTCACGTGGTCCATGTCCTGGAGGCCGCCCATGTCCTGGAACATGCGCGGCGCCTGCCCGCCGATCACGATCATCGGGATGTTCGCCCGCCACGCCGTGGCGACACCCGTCACCGCGTCGGTGAGCCCCGGCCCCGCGGTCACCACCGCCACGCCGGGCTCCCCGGTGACGCGCGCCCAGCCGTCGGCCGCGTGCGCCGCCGACTGCTCGTGGCGGACGTCGATCACGCCGATGCCCTCGTCGAGGCAGCCGTCGTAGATCGACATCACGTGCCCGCCGCAGAGCGTGAAGATGTAGCGGACCCCCTCCTGCTTGAGCGCGCGTGCGACGATGCGTCCGCCGTGGATGCTCATCCGAAGTCCCTCAGGCGCCGAACTCGATGTCCCTGATGTCGGGGATCTGCTCGCGCAGGTAGGCGGCGAGCCGCTTCTTCAGCCGGGCCTCGATCTGCCGCACCCGCTCGCGGCTGATGCCGTACTGATCGCCGATCTCCTGCAACGTCACCGGATCCTCGTCGCGCATGAGCGCCTCGAGCCGCCGCTCGTAGATCACGAGGTCCTTCCCCTTGAGCGTGCGCTTGAACTCCTCCGCCTTCTGCCGCACGAGGCGGTGATACTCCTCGTCGGCGACGGCGTCGGCAGTCTGCGCGGGCCCCGGCAGAAAATCAAGGAGCGTCGCGTCCTCCCCGTCCTCGAGCGGCGCGTTCACCGAGAGGTCGCGCGCCGCGAGCCGCTGCTCCATCTCGACGACGTCCTTCTCCTTGACGCCCAGGTGCTGCGCGATGAGCTTGGGCGAGGCGACGAACCCCTCGCGCTCGAGCCGCTCGCGCTCCTTCTGGAGGTTGAAGAAGAGCTTGCGCTGCGCCTGCGTCGTGCCCACCTTCACGAGCCGCCAGTTGTTCATGATGTAGCGGATCACGTAGGCCCGGATCCACCACACGGCGTAGGACGGGAAGCGGATCCCGCGGTAGGGGTCGAAGTTCTTGACCGCCTCGAGGAGGCCGACGTTCCCCTCCTGGATGAGGTCGAGCAGGTTGTGCACCGCCCGCTGGTATTCGCGGGCGATCATCACGACCAGGCGGAGGTTCGCCGTGACGAGCCGCCAGGCGGCCTGCCGGTCGCCGTGCTCGTGCCAGCGCACCGCGAGCGCGTGCTCCTCCTCGCGGGAGAGGACCGGGATACGGCGGATCTCGGCGAGGTAGCGCTGGAGCGTGTCGGCCGGGACGAGGGCCCCGGGCGACCGCGGCCCGCCCGACGGCGGGCCGGGCAGATCGGGGTCGTGCTCCTGCGCCATGCGCAACGTCAGAAGGCGAGGTGGGCGCGCGGGTCCCCGGGGTAGGCACGCTCGAGGGTCGCCACCGCTTCGCGCACCTGCTCGCCGCCGTTCGGCGGCACCTGCACCATCAGGCGCACGTAGAGGTCGCCGGGCGCCCCGCCCTTGGGATCGGGCACCCCGCGGCCGCGCAGCCGCAGCCGCTGCCCGCTCTGGCTGCCCTTCGGGATCTTGAGCTGCACGCGCCCGGTCGGCGTCGGCACGGTGATGGTCGCCCCGAGCATGGCCTCGCCGATCGTGATCGGCACTTCGACGGTGAGGTCGCGTCCGTCGCGCCGGAGCTGCGGATGCGGGCGCACCTTGATCACGAAGTAGAGATCGCCCGGCGGACCGCCGCTCGGCGACACGCCGCCCTTGCCGGCGACCCGCAGCCGCGCCCCGTCGCCCACGCCGGGGGGAATCTTCACGGTGAGCCGCTCGCGCTGCTCGACGGTGCCCGTGCCCCCGCAGGTCGTGCAGGCACGCCGCCCCTGCCGTCCGCTGCCGCCGCAGGCGGCACAGGGCGCCGGGCGGCGGATGGTCACCGCCGTCTGCGTCCCGCGCAGCGCATCGAGGAAGTCGATCTCGAGCGGATGCTCGATGTCCTGCCCGCTCGTCGGGGCGTGCGCCGCGCCGCCGAACATCTCGTTCAGGATGTCGGCGAATCCCCGCTCGCCGCCCGCGCGCCGCCGCCCCCGCGGCATCTCGAAGCCGAAGCTGAAGCCGCCTTCCTCGGGCCGGAAGGAAAACCCCCGCCCGCTCTCGCTCCAGCGCCGGTACTCGCGGGCGCGCACCGGGTCGAAGCCCGGCTGCAGGCCCTCGTGCCCGAACTCGTCGTAGAGCCGGCGCTTTTCGGGATCGCCGAGCACGTCGTAGGCAAAGGAGATCTCCTTGAACCGCTCCTCGGCCTGCCGATTCCCGGGGTTCACGTCGGGATGGTACTGGCGGGCGAGCTTCCGATAGGCCTTGCGAATCTCTTCCGCGCTCGCGGTCCGCGGCACGCCGAGCACGGCGTAGAGGTCCTTCTGCGTCGCCATCGACCCGCCCGCTCAGCCTCCCCTCACTGCGGGTAGTGGACGTGCACCTTGCCCGCGGCGATCTCGCGGAGCGCAGTGACGATCTCCTTGTTCTCGGACTCGACCAGCGGCCGCGCGCCCTTGAGGAGCTGCTTGGCCCGCCGCGCGGCGAGCAGCACCAGCTCGAAGCGGTTGCCGACCCGCTCGAGGCAGTCCTCCACGGTGATTCGTGCCATGGTCCGACTTAGTAACGGAAAGTGCCGCACAAGGGAATCACGGCCGTCGCCCGCAGCTTGACAGCCGCAAGGCCGCCCGATACGAGCGAGCCGCGCATGGGCCGGCTTGCGCGCCTTCTCGGCTTCGACCACGGCCGCCGCGATCTCCTCGCCGACCTCAGCGACCTCTACCGCGCCGAGGCCGAGCACGCGATCCATCTCCGCCAGCAGGCCGAGCGGGCCCGCTACCCGCAGGTGGCGGCGACGCTGCGGGAGCTCGCCGCGGTCGAGGACCGCCACGCGGCGTGGCTCCGCGAGCGCATCCTCGCCCTCGGCGGCGCGATCCCACCGCTCGCCCCGCCTCCCCTGCCTGGCCGCAACCAGTGGGAGCGTGCCGTCGCCGGGCTCGCCGCCGCGCAGCAGAAGCGCAAGCGGCTCGTCGATCAGATCGCCCACTGGGATCCGGAGGAGCCCGAGACGGTGGCGCTGCTGCGTCGCATCGAGGAAGAGGACCACGGCCAGCTCCCCGTGCTCGAGCACGTGGTCATGCGCAGCGATCCCCAGGCGATCGACTGAGGGGCTTCGCGAGGAGCAGAAAGACCTCCCGGTTGCCCTTGGGACCGGGGAGCACCGATTCGGCTTCACCGCCGACGCAAAGCCCCGCGGCGGCCGCGGCCGCGCGCACCTTCGCGACCGCTGCGGCGCGCAGGCCCGGGTCGCGCACCACGCCGCCCTTGCCGACCTGCCCGCGGCCGACCTCGAACTGGGGCTTCACCAGCGCCACGACGGGCGATCCCGGGGCGAGCACGGCCGCCACCGCCGGCAGCACGAGCGCGAGCGAGATGAACGCCACGTCGATCGTGGCGAGATTCGGGGTCTCGGGCAGCTCGACCGCGGCGAGGTAGCGCGCGTTCACCCGCTCGAGCACGACGACCCGGGGGTCCTGGCGCAGCGACCACGCAAGCTGCCCGTAGCCCACGTCGACCGCGATCACGCGCCGCGCGCCCCGGCGCAGCAGGCAGTCGGTGAACCCGCCGGTCGACGCCCCGACATCGAGCGCGACGCGCCCGCGCACGTCGAGCCCGAAGGCGTCGAGCGCGCCCGCGAGCTTCTCGCCCCCGCGGCTCACGTAGGGCGCGGGCGCCGCGCGCAGGCGCAGCCGCGCGTCGGCGGCGACCACGGCGCCGGGCTTGGTGACCGGGCGCTCGTCGACCAGCACCGCGCCGGCGAGGATCAGCCGCTGCGCCCGCTCCCGGCTCGGGGCGAGCCCGCGGTCGACGAGGAGCCGGTCGAGGCGAAGCCTCACGCCCACTCGGCGGGCTCGAGCGCGCGGCCCACCACCCAGGTGACGAGCGCGCGCAGCGGCTCGGCCCGGCGGCCGAGCGGGCGGAGCGCGGCGAGCGCCGCGTCGCGCTCCCGCAGCGCGTGTCGCCGCGCCCCCGCGAGCCCCACGAGCGCCGGATACGTGGCCTTGCCGAGCGCGCGGTCGGTGCGCCCGTCGCCCCGGGGCGCCTCGCCCGCATCGAGGATGTCGTCGGCGATCTGGAAGGCGAGCCCGAGGTGGGCGGCGTACGCCGTGAGCCGGCCGAGCACGGCCGGCGACGCGCCGCCGACGAGCGCCCCCGTGCGCACCGCCGCGACCAAGAGCGCCCCGGTCTTGCGCCGGTGAATCGTGCGCACGCGGCCGAGCGTCGGCCGCGTGCCCGCGGCGGCGAGGTCCAGCGCCTGGCCGCCCACCATGCCCGCCTCGCCCGCCGCCGCCGCGACCTCGGCGATCGCCGCGAGCGCGCGCTCGGGCGGGACGCCCCGCGCGCGGGCCATCACGGCAAAGGCGTCGGCGAGCAGCGCGTCGCCGACGAGAATCGCCGTCCCCTCGCCGTACACCCGGTGCGCCGTCGGCCGCCCGCGCCTGAGATCGTCGTCGTCCATCGCGGGGAGATCGTCGTGCACGAGCGAGTAGGTGTGGATCATCTCGAGCGCGCAGGCGAAAGGCAGGACGAGGCGCGGCGGCGCGCCGGCGATCTCGCCCGCGGCGAGCGCGAGGATCGGCCGCACGCGCTTCCCGCCGGCAAGGAGGCTGTAGCGCACCGCTGCGCGCAATCGCTCGCGGCCCGGGGGGACGAGGCGGCGGAGCGCCCGCTCGACCAGCGCGCGGCGGCGGGCAAGGTAGCGCGCGAGATCCAGTGCTCAGTCCTCGTCGCCGAGCGGCTGGGCGACGAGCTTGCCCGCTTCCGTCCGCAGCAGCACCTCGACGCGCTGCTCGATCTCGGCGAGCCGTTCGCCGAGCGCCTTGACGAGCGCCATGCCCCGCTCGAAGGCTGCGAGCGACTCCTCGAGCGGCAGCTCGCCCTGCTCGAGCCGGCGCACGAGCGCTTCCAGCTCCGCGAGCCCGTCCTCGAACCGTGCCGGCACTGTCGCATCAGCCATCGTCGCGCTCCGTTGCTTCCACCCGCGCCCGCGCCCGCCCGCGCGCGAAGATGACCGCGAGCGGCTCGCCCGCGGCGAGCACGGCCGCGTCGCGCACGACCGCGCCCGTGGGACCCCCGCGGCGCACGATCGCGTAGCCCCGCGCGAGACAGGCAAGCGGCGAGAGGGCCCCGAGCGCCGCCTCGCGCGCGCCCAGCGTGCCGCGGGCCTGCGCGACGCGCACCCGCAGCGCCCGCTCGAGGCGCTCGCGCGCCTGCGCGACGCGGACCTCGGCGTGCCCGAGGCGCGCGGCCGGGCTCGCCCGGCCGAGCCGCTCGCCGAGCCGCGCGAGCTCCCGCCGGTCCCAGTCCGCGCGGCGGGCGAGCGCGGTGCGGGCGCGCGCGGCGAGGTCGTCGATCCGAAGCCCGAGGTCGCGCACGCGCCGGCGCGGATCCCCGAGCCCGCGCTCGAGACGGGCGAGCCGCTCGCGCGCCACCGCGAGGCGCCGGCGCAGCCCCGTGCGCAGCGCCTCGGCCGCGCGCGCCACCGTCGCCGCCACCTCCGTCCGGTCCGGAACGACGAGCGCCGCTGCCGCCGTCGGCGTGGGGGCGCGCACGTCGGCGACGAAGTCGGCGATGGTGAAATCGACCTCGTGGCCCACCGCGGAGACGACCGGCACGCGCGAGTCCGCGATGGCGCGGGCCACTGCCTCCTCGTTGAACGCCCACAGGTCTTCGAGCGAGCCACCCCCGCGCCCGACGATCAGGACCTCCACGCCCGGCACGCGGTTCAAGTCGGCGATCGCCGCGGCGATCTCGGCCGCCGCCCCGTCGCCCTGCACCCGCACGGGGCGCACGAGCACCCGCGCCGCGGGCCAGCGCCGGCGGAGCACCGTGCGCAGGTCGTGCACGGCCGCCCCGCCGAGCGCCGTGACGATGCCTACCGTCGCGGGAAAGCGCGGCAGCGGCCGCTTGCGCTCGGCGGCGAAGAGGCCCTCGGCGGCGAGGCGGGCCTTGAGCTGCTCGAAGGCGAGCCGCAGCGCTCCCTGCCCGCGCGGCTCCATGGCCTCGACGTAGAGCTGGAGCGCGCCGCGCGGCGCATACAGGCCCGGGCGCGCGGCGACCAGCACCTCGAGCCCATCGGCCGGCCGGAAGGGGAGGAGCTGGGCCGTGCTGCGGAACATGACCGCGGCAAGCTGGCTCTCGTCGTCCTTCAGCGTGAAGTAGAGGTGACCGGAGGCCGCGCGGCGCACGTTCGAGAGCTCGCCCGCCACCCAAACCGCGGCCGGAAACGGCGTGTCGAGCGCCGCCCGCAGCCGCTCGACGAGCTGCGTCACCGTGAGGACGCGCGGCGCGGTGCCGGGCAGCGCCACGCGCCCGGTCATCCCTCGCTGCGGGCGACGAAGGGCTTGAACACCTGCCAGCTCTTGAGCAGCTCGAGGGCGTGATCGAGCTGCGGATCGGATCCGAGCTCGCCCTCCTTGATGTTGGCGGGATCGATCTCGGGCTTCTCGCTGCCCGGCGGGAGGGCGCTCGCGGGCTTGTGGGCCGCATCGCCCTCCTCGTCCGGCGCAGCCGCGTGGTCCGATGTCGGGTGCGCCAGGTGGTGCGGCAGATCGGCCTCGCGCACGCCGAGGCCGGACTTGTCGTTCTTCGCGATCTGCCCGGTCTGGTCCATGATGATGTCGGGGACGATGCCGGTCGCCTGGATCGAACGGCCGCTCGGCGTGTAGTAGCGCGCCGTGGTGAGACGCAGCGCCGAGTTGTCGTCGAGGGGCAGGATGGTCTGGACCGAGCCCTTTCCGAAGGTCTGCGTGCCGAGCACGAGCGCCCGCTTGTGATCCTGGAGCGCGCCGGCCACGATCTCCGACGCGCTCGCGCTGCCGCCGTTCACCAGCACGACCATCGGGAAGTCGGACCACGTGCCCGCCTTGTGCGCGAAGTACTTCTGCTTCTGGTTCTCGAGCCGCCCGTCGGTGTAGACGATGAGGCCCGAGTCGAGGAACAGGTCGGAGACCCGCACCGCCTGCGTGAGGAGGCCGCCCGGGTTGTTGCGCAGGTCGAGCACGAGCCCCTGGAGGCCGCCGGCTTCCTTGTCGAGCTGCTTGAGCGCCCGCTCGAGGTCGTCGTCGGTCCGCTCCTGGAACTGGGTCACGCGGATGTAGCCGTAGCCCTTTTCGAGCATCTTCGATTTGACGCTCTGGATCTTGATGATCTCGCGCGTGAGCGTGACGTCGAAGAGGTCGGGCCGGCCCTCGCGGCGCAGCGTGAGGGTCACCTTGGTGTCCTTCGGGCCACGCATCTTCTTCACGGCCTCGACCAGCCCCATGTCCTTGGTGAGCTCGCCGTCGATCTTGACGATCTGGTCGCCGGACTTGATGCCCGCCCGGTACGCAGGCGTGTCCTCGATGGGCGAAACCACCGTGAGCACGTTGTTCCGCATCGTGATCTCGATGCCGAGGCCGCCGAAGCTCCCCTTGGTGTCGACCTGGAGCTCCTTGTAGAGATCGGGCGTGAGGTAGGCGCTGTGCGGATCGAGCGCCGCGAGCATGCCGTTGATGGCGCCCTCGATGAGCTTCTTCGTCGGCACCTCCTCGACATAGTTCTTCTGGATCATGGCCATGACGTTGGTGAGCGTCTCGAGGCCTTCGTAGGACTCCTTCGTCGGCGACGCGCCGACGCGCTCCACGCCCCGTCCCCAGGAGAAGAGGAGCGCCAGCGCGACCGCCACGGCGGCCGCCGTCACCCAGCTCGTGCGCGGTCTGCCACTCATCGATGCTGCCCTCGCTGCGCCACTATACGTGCGGCTGCGACCAGTGAAAAACGAGCGCCAGCGTAGTCCGCCCCCGACGACCCGGCAAGGCCACCGCCGCCGCTCAGCGCGCTGCCTCCGTCGGGTCCGCGTCGAGCAGCGCCTCGATGGAGGCGACCGCCTCGGGCGATGCCCAGTCCCGGGGTCCGATCACCCGCTCGACGATGCGTCCCGCGCGGTCGATGACGAAGCTCTCGGGATAGCCCCAGACGCCGTAGCGGTCCCCCACCTGGTGGTCGGGATCGATCAGCACCGGGAAGCTCAGCTTGAGCTGCTCGACGAACGGCCGCACGACCCGCAAGCCGTCCTCGTCCTGGCTCACGGCGAGGAGCTGGAAGTCGCGGTCGCGCAGGCGCTCGTAGAGCCGCTCCATCGACGGCATCTCCTCCCGGCACGGCGGACACCACGTCGTCCAGACGTTCAGCAGCACGACCTTGCCGCGCAGCGCCGAGAGCCGCACGGCCTGCCCGGCGAGGTTCGGGAGCACGAAGTCCGCGGCGCGCGCGGGCGCACGGTGGTGGAGCCCCACGAGCCCCGCGCCCGCGGCGAGGCCGAGCACCACGACGCCGGCGAGGACCGTCAGGCCGCGGCGGTCCGCCATGCCCGTTCGGCGACGAGCCCCGTCGCACCGGCCAGCACGAGCACGAGGCTCGTGAGCTGGGCCGAGGTGAGGCCGAGCGCCACCACCGGATTGATGCGCACGAACTCGACGAGGAAGCGCGCGGTGCCGCTCAGCACGAGGTACCAGCAGAAGATCGTCCCGTCGGGGGCGGGCCGGCGGCGCAGGCGCCAGAGCACCGCGAAGATGGCGAAGTACGCGATCGACTCGTAGATGGGCGTGGGATGCACCCGCACGCCGGGCGGCTCGTTCCAGCCCACCACCGCATAGGGGTACGCCATCCCCCAGGGCAGCGTGGTGACGCGCCCCCAGTCCCCGTCGCCGGCGAGCTGGCAGCCCCAGCGGCCGATCGCCTGGCCGAGGACGATCCCCGGCGCGGCACAGTCCGCCCCGACGAGCCACGGGATGCGGTGGCGGCGGAAGAAGAGCGTCATCGCGATCGCCCCGCCCGCGAGCCCCCCGTAGAAGACGAAGCCGCCCGGGCCGAAGAGCACATGCACGGGATCGCGCACGAAGTCCGACCACCCCTCGACGATCATCCACAGGCGCGCGCCGACGAGCCCCCCCACGGCCGCCCACACGAGCGCCGAGGAGGCGAGGTCGCGCGCGTAGCCCTTGCGCGCGAGCTCGACGCCGGTGGCCCACCCGGCAGCGAGAAAGCCGAGCGCCAGCATGATGCCGAAGATGTGGATCGGAATCGGGCCGATGTGCAGGACGTCGGGCACCATGCGGGGAACGCGGCGATCTTAGCCGAGGCCACGCGCGCGCGCCACTCGCACGCCCGGGGGCTTCGTGCTTTAAGGCCGCCGTGCGAGCCGTCGTGCAGCGGGTGTCGGAGGCGCGCGTCACCGTGGACGGACGCGTCGTGGGGGCGATCGGCCGCGGGCTCTGTGCGCTCGTCGGCGTGGCGGCCACCGACACGGAGGCCGACGCCGAGACGCTCGCGCGGCGCGTGGCGGGGCTGCGCGTCTTCGAGGACGAGGCGGGTCGGCTCGCGCGCTCGCTCGCCGACGTGGGCGGTGGGCTGCTCGTCGTCTCGCAGCACACCCTCTACGGCGACTGCCGCCACGGGCGGCGCCCGTCGTTCACCCGCGCGGCGCCGGCGGCGCGCGCGCGCGTGCTCTACGAGCGCTTCGTCGCGGCCGCCCGCTTAGCCACGGCGCCGGTGGAGACGGGCGTCTTCCAGGCCCACATGGCGCTCGCGCTCGTGAACGACGGCCCGGTCACGCTGCTCCTCGAAACCCCCGGCTGATGCCGCGCCTCGGCTTCACCGCGATCGCGTCGGGCCGGATCGTCTTCGGCAAGGACGGCCGCTGGTACTGCGACGGCGAGCCGATCGCGAACGCCGCGATCTGCCGGCTCTACAGCCGCGCCCTCGAGGTCGATGCCAGCGGGCGCGCCCGGCTCGTGCTCGGCGAGGACCGGGCCGCGGTCGAGGTCGAGGACACGCCGTGGGTCGTCACCGGCGTCGACGGGAGCCCCGAGACCGGCTTCACGATCACCTTGAACGACGGCAGCCGCGAGCCCCTCGATCCGACGACCCTCAGCGTCGGCGCCGACCACGTGCTCTACTGCCGGGCACGCGGCGGCCACCGCGTCCGGTTCCTCCGCCCGGCCTACTACGCGCTCATGCGCCACGCCGATACCGACGCGGCGGGACGCATCGGACTCCGCGTGGGCCCGCGGCGGGTGGTGCTCTCGCCGCCCGGGGCCTGAGCCGCGGCATGCACGTCGTCCTCGTCGCCCCGGAGATTCCGCAGAACACCGGCTCGATCGGCCGGCTCTGCGTGGCCACGGGGACCACGCTGCACTTGATCGATCCGCTCGGCTTCTCTCTCGACGATCGCCACCTCCGCCGCGCCGGCCTCGACTACTGGCCGCACGTCGACCTCGTCCGCCATCCCAGTTGGGAGGCGTTTGCGGCCCGCGCGCCCGGGCGCATTCTCTGCTTCGCCCCGCGCAGCCCCCAGCGCTACACCCGCGTGGCCTACCGCCCCGACGACTGCCTCGTCTTCGGCAACGAGAGCCAGGGGCTGCCGCCCGCGGTCCGCGCGCGCTACGCCGATGCCTGCTACGCCATCCCGATGCGCAGCTCGCATGTCCGCAGCTTGAACCTCGCCACGGCCGTGGCCGTCGTCGTCTACGAGGCCCTGCGCCAACTGGACGGGGCGTGAGGCCCGCCGCGCGCCTCGCCCTCCTCCTCCTCGCCGCGGCGTGCACGGCGCTGCCCCGCCCGCGCGCCTCGCCGTACCATGCCTCCGACGCCGATCTCGCCGTCACCCGCATCGTGCACGGCTCGCTGCTCGTCGAGATGTCGGGCACGCGCGTGCTCATCGATCCCTGGTTTCACTCGGGGTTCGTCACCCGGCAGCGCGAGCCGCTCGGCCTCGTGCCCACGGGGCTCCCGACGCTCGCCGCGGTGCTGCTCACCCACGCGCACGCCGACCACTTCGACCCCGAGGCGCTCACGGCGCTCGCCCGCACGGTGCCGCGGGCGATCGCGCCGCCGGCGCTGCACGCTCGCCTCGCCGCGCTCGGCTTTCGCGAGGTGGACGCCCTCGACTGGTGGGACCACATCGCGGTCGACGGCATCACCGTGACGGCCGTGCCCGCACGGCACGCGGTGCGCGAGAACGGCTACGTGCTCGCGACCCCGCACGCGAGCGCCTACGTCGCCGGAGACACGCGCTGGTTTCCCGAGCTCGTCGACATCGCCGTCGCCTTCCCCGGGCTCGACGCCGCCATGCTGCCGGTCGGGGGCCTGCGGCTCCTCGGTTTCCGCCGCGAGATGGGTCCCGACGAGGCGGCGCGCGCGGCCGAGCTGCTCGGCGCGCAGCACCTGATCCCCGTCGCCTACGGCGCGTGGACGCCCTTTCCGTGGTGGTGGTACGCGCGCGATCCGGCGCGCCGCTTTGTCGCGGCCTGCAAGGCGCGCGGCATCGCGTCCGACCGCGTCGTCGTGCTCGAGCCCGGGGAGAGCTGGCACCTCTACAAGTGACGCCGCGGCGCGCCGGCGTGGATCACCTGCCGGAGAGGGAGGAGCGAGCCTATGAGAGCCTTCCGGTTCGTCGTCGAGCGTGATCCCGATACGGGGGCGTTGGTCGGTTACGTGCCCGGCTGGCCCGGTGCGCACACGCAAGGCGCTGATATCGAGGAGCTCGAGCGGAACCTCCGCGAAGTCATCGAGATGCTGCTCGAAGATGGCGAGCCGAATCTCGAGTCCGAGTTCGCTGGACGTCCGCCTCGGGGGCTACCGCCCCCGGGGCCTGTGCGCTAGAACTCCACGACGACGTCCGAGCCGTCGTCGATGCGCACGGTGTCGACGAAGCGCACGTGCCGCTCGCGCAGCGACATCAGCACCGAGCTCGTGCGCAGCCCGCCGCCGAAGAAGCGCACGCCGCGCATGAACACCCCGTCGGTCACGCCCGTGGCGACGAACATGATGTCCGGCCCGGGGGCGAGGTCGCGCTCGGTGTAGACGCGCCGGAGGTCGGTGATCCCCATCCGGCGCATGCGCTCCTCCTGCCCGGGCTTGGCCGGCACGAGGCGCGCGCGCATGCCGCCGTTGAGACAGCGCAGCGCCGCGGCCGCGAGCACCCCTTCGGGCGCGCCGCCGATGCCCATCACCGCGTGCACGTTCGTGCCGCGCACGGCGGCGGTGATGCCCGCCGAGAGGTCCCCGTCGCCGATCAGCTTGATGCGCGCGCCCGCCTTGCGGATGTCGGCGATGAGCTGCTGGTGCCGCGGCCGATCGAGCACGATCACGACCAGGTCGTCGACGTCGCGGTTCATCGAGCGGGCGATCGCCTTGAGGTTCGTCTCGACCGGGGCGTCGATGTCGATGTGGTCGCGCGCCGCGGGGCCGACGATGATCTTGTCCATGTAGCAGTCGGGCGCGTTGAGGAGCCCGCCGCGGTTCGACGCCGCGAGCACCGCGATCGCCCCGTTGGCGCCGGTGGCGCAGAGGTTCGTCCCCTCGAGCGGATCGACGGCGATGTCGACCTCGAGGTCGCCCTCGCCCCAGCGCCCGACCCGCTCGCCGACGTAGAGCATCGGCGCCTCGTCGCGCTCGCCCTCGCCGATCACCACCGTGCCGCGCATCGGCAGCGTGTCCATGGCCTTGCGCATGGTCTCGGTGGCGACCTGGTCGGAGCGGCGGCGGTCGCCCTGCCCCATCGTGCGCGCGCTCGCGATCGCGGCGTCCTCGGCGACGCGAAGAAACGCCCGCGAGAGGATCTCGAAGCCCGCGTCGATCGGCCCGGTCACGGGAGCTTCCCCGCGTAGATGTCCATGACCGTGCGCAGAAAGTCGAGCGCCTCGGCCCGCGGCCGCTGGAAGGAGTTGCGGCCGATGATCGACCCGAAGCCGCCGCCGTCGCGGATCGCGCGCACCTCCTCGAGCACGGAGGCGGTGTCCTTGGCCTCGCCGCCCGAGAAGATCACGATGCGCCGACCGGCAAAGGCGCTCTGCACGACGTGTCGCACGCGCTCGGCGAGCGTGCCGATGGGAATGCGCTCCTTCTCGTAGACCTTCTTGGCCGCGGCCTGCTCGATGTGCGCGGTCGGTGGCTTCACCTTCACGATGTGCGCCCCGAGCTGGCAGGCGATCTGCGCCGCGTAGGCGACGACGTCGATGGCGGTCTCGCCTTCCTTCGAGATGCCGGAGCCGCGCGGGTAGGACCACACGACCACGACGAGCCCCTTGCGCTTCGCCTCCTCCGCGAGCGCGCGGATCTGGCCGTACATCTCGTTGCGCGCTGCCGACGCCGGGTAGATCGTGAAGCCGATCGCCACGCAGCCGAGCCGCAGCGCATCGTCGACGCTGCCCGTGATGGCGGGGCACGGATCGCTCCCCGTGCTGAGCGTGTCGGAGTTGTTGAGCTTCAGAATCAGCGGCAGCTCGCCCGCGAACTCGGCCGCGCCAGCTTCGAGAAAGCCGAGCGGCGCCGCATACGCGTTGCAGCCGGCCGCGATCGCGAGGTCGAAGTGGTAGCGCGGATCGTAGCCGGCGGGATTCGGGGCGAACGAGCGCGCGGGCCCGTGCTCGAAACCCTGGTCGACGGGCAGGATCACGAGCCGCCCCGTGCCGCCGAGCCGCCCGTGGTTCAGCAGGCGGGCGAGATTGGTGAGCGTCCCCGGGTTGTCGCTCCGGTACCAGCCGAGAATCTCCCGAACCCGTTCCGTCATCGTGTCACGTCTCCCCCTTGCGCGAACCGTGGCGAGCCAGCAAGCGCGATGCCACGGATCCCGTGCTCCGCTTGGCGGAGCTTCCTAGCGCCGGTCGCGCGCCGCTGCAATCCCGTCGCACCGCCGCCACCTCACGCCGGCCGCCGCCCGCAGCCGCCCCCGCCGCAGCCCGGTCGGCCGCACCCCTCCCCGTAGATGGCGTAGCCGAGCGTCTCGAGCGCCGCTTCGGGGACCCAGCGCAGGCAGGCCGGGTCGATCTCCGCATCGCAATGGAGACAGCGCCGCCGCTCGCCACCCTGCTCGTCGACCTCGAGGTGCACGAGCACCTCGCGTCCGCAGCGTGCGCAAGCCGCGACCGGAAAGCCCTCAGGCGCCCGGCCGTCCATGGTCGCCGTCCGCATCCGGAGCGAGGCCGAGCGCCGCGAGCTCGGCCAGCATCCGCGTGCGGTGCGTCGCCTCCCAGTAGCACTTGCCGCAGCGGGGACAGCGGAGGAACCGCTCCTGGGTGGCCCAGACGTGCGGGGGCACTCGCTCCCCCACGGCCTCGCGCGGCACCGGCTCGAGGAAGCGGTTGCAATCGAGGCAGCGGCTGAGCGGCCGTGCGCCGCCGAGCGGCACCGCCGCGGCGACTTGACGCAGCTGCTCGCGGAAGCGATCGCTCGCGACGAAGAGGTGCGGCGGCAGGTCGCGCTCGCGCAGGAGCCGCGTGTCGCGCGTGAGCAGCCACCGCCCCTCGCGCCGCGCCGCCCGCGCGAGCGCGCGCCCGCGGAGCTGGGGCTGGTAGACCACGTCGTGCCCGAGGATGCGCAGCCAGCGCGCGAGCCGCCCGAGCATGACGTCGACCGCGAAGCGCACCTCGCCCCGCGCTGCGGGCGCTTCGGTCATCGGCGGCACTCTACCGCAGCCGGGGGGTTTTGCAATGCGGCGAGCGTCGCAAACGGATCGCGGCTTCGTTTTGCCGCCGCCACGAGGCGGGCGACCGCGGCCGGCAGATCGGCATCGGTCGGTGCCAGCGCATCGAACCGATCGAGGTCGGTCGTGTAGAGCAGCTCGCCCAGGAGCCGCGCGTTGTTGGGGGGCACGAGGTCGGCCCGCCGGCCGAGCCCGCGGCGGGCGAGCGCCGCGGCAGCCGTGCCCGCAAGCCACGTGCGCGCCCGCTCCCGCACCGCCCGGGGCGGCCGGCGGGCATAGAGCCGGCGGAGCTGCGCGGCAAGGCGCGCGAGGATGCGCGCCCGCGCCCGCGTGCCCGCCCAGGCCGCCCGCGCCCCCGCGCACGCGGCCGCATCGGACGCCTCCGCCCGGCAGAAGAACGCCGCGGCGCCGCGCCCGCCCACGAACGTCGCCGCCGATTCGTCGAACGCCGCGGCACCCGGCAGGTAGAGCGTCGCGTGGAACAGCTCGTGGAGGACCGTGTCGGCGAGGGGGACCGGCGGCTCGGCGGCGGTCGTCGAGAGGAGCGGATCGGCGAACCAGCCGAGCGTGCTGAAGGCGACGGCGCGGCGCACCTCGACGTCGAGGTCGCGCGCGGCAAGCGCAGCCGCCGCGCGCTCGGCTGCCGCGCGGGCGAAAAACCCCCGGTAGGGCACGCGGCCCACGATCGGATACCACCAGGTGACCGCTTCGAGCCGGTCGCGCCGCGCGGCCGAGACCACCCAGACGCTGGCGTCGTCCCCGACGGCTGCGAAGGTGCCGAAGCTCCCGTCGACGTGGAGCCCGAGCCGCTCGCGGGCGAATGCGCGCACGGCCAGCACGAGCTCAAGGCGCGCGCGCAGCGCCGGGTCCACGTCGGGCCGCGCGACGAGCGCCGCGATCGGCTCGCGCCGCCAGAGGATGTGCAGCTCCGTCCAGCCGAGACGGGCGACGTAGCCCGGGGTGCCGCAGCCCGCCACGAGCGCGAAGATGGCCGCGCGCGCCGCCCGCCTCATCCCTCGACGGCCGCGCGCCGCACGGCCCGCGCGGCGGGCGCGTACTGCATGCGGTAGAGGCGCGCGTAGATGCCGTCGCGGGCGAGCAGCTCCCGATGGCTGCCCTCCTCCCGCAGGGCGCCCTTGTGCATGACCAGGATGCGATCGGCGCCTTCGATCGTCGAGAGCCGGTGCGCGATCACGAGCGCCGTGCGCCCCGCGAGCAGCTTGGCCAGCGCGTCCTGGATGAGCCACTCGGTTTCCGGATCGACGCTCGACGTCGCCTCGTCGAGGACGAGGATCGTGGGGTCGTGGGCGAGCGCGCGGGCGAAGGCGAGGAGCTGGCGCTGCCCGCCGGAGAGATTCGTCCCCCGCTCGCGCACGAGGGCGTCGTAGCCCCCGAGCCTACGGATGAAGCCGTCGGCGTTCACGTGGCGCGCGGCGGCGGCCACCGCCGCGGGCGCAATGTCGGTGCGGCCGAGGTGAATGTTGTCGGCCACCGAGCCGCTGAAGAGGAACACGTCCTGGAGCACGACCGCGATGCGCTGCCTGAGCGCCGCCGGGTCCCACTCGCGCACGTCGATGCCGTCGACGAGAATGCGGCCGCGCTGGACGTCGTAGAGCCGGTCGAGGAGCTTCACGAGCGTGGTCTTCCCCGACCCCGTGGCCCCGACGATCGCCACCCGCTCGCCGGGGGCGATCCGGAAGGAGACGTCGCGCAGCACCCACTCGGCACCCCGGTAGGCGAACCACACCCCCTCGAAGGCGATCGCGCCGCGCACCGCCGCGGGGACGCGCGGCCGCGCCGGCTGGGGGGCGGCGGGCTCGTCCAGCAGCCCGAAGATGCGCTCGGCGGCGGTCATCGACGACTGGACGACCGCGTACTTGGCGCTGAAATCCCGGATCGGCACGAAGAACTGCTGGATGTACTGGATGAAGGCCACCACCGTGCCGATCTCGGCGAGCCCCTGCGCCCGCAGCCTGCCGCCCTGCCAGAGCATGAGCGCGATCGACACGGTGCTCACCGCCTCGACGAGCGAGAAGAGCGCCGCCTCGAGCTTGTTCGAGAGATGGTTCGCGTCGCGGTGCTCGGCATTGAGCCGCCGGAACTCCGCGAACGCCGCCTCCTCGCGGGCGGAGAGCGCGATCACCTTGATGCCCGAGATCGCCTCCTGGAGGTAGCCGTTGATGCGCGCCACGCGCTCGCGGATCTCGCGGTACGTGCGCCGCGCCGCGCGGCGAAAGAAGTCGACGGCCGCCGCCATCGCCGGCAGCAGCGCGAGGCTCACCAGCGCGAGCCGCCAGTCGATCCACAGCATGAAGCCGACGATCCCGGCGAGCTTGAGGCCGTCGAGCACGATGGTCATCGCGCCGGCGGCGAACATCTCGTTCAGGACGTCGACGTCGGTGGTGACGCGCGAGACGAGCTTGCCGACGGGCGTCGTGTCGAAGTACCGCATGGGCAGGCGCTGGAGATGGGCAAACAGCGCCGTGCGCAGGTCGCCGAGGCTCCGCTGCGCCACGACCATCGTGAGGTACTGCTGCCCGTAGGCGGAGACGAGCTCGCCCGCCACCGCCGCGGCGAACACGAGGCCGAGCCCGCGCAGCCCCGCGGCGTCGCCGCGGCGGACGTAGCGGTCGATGCCGACCTTGAGGAGATAGGGCTGCACGAGCGCGAAGAGCTGGTTCACCGGCGAGAGGAGCAGCGCCGCCCAGAAGACGCCGCGGTAGGGGCGCACGTACGCCCAGAGCCGGCGGACGAGGCGGCCGTCGTAGGCCTTGACCGATTCCTCGCTCAGATCGCCTCCAGCTCGACCTCGAGGGCCTGCTCGCGGAACAGCTCGGCGTAGGTTCCGCCCCGGGCGAGCAGCGTGGCGTGGTCGCCCACCTCGACCACGCGGCCCCCGTCGAGCACCACGATCAGATCGGCCTCCTTGACCGTGGTGAGCCGGTGCGCGACGAGCACCGTCGTGCGCTCGCGGAAGAAGCTGCGCAGCCGCTCGAGGATCTCCCGCTCCGTCGCCGCATCCACGCTCGAGAGCGCGTCATCGAGGATCAGCACCCGCGGGGCGGCGGCGAGCACGCGGGCGAGCGTGGCGCGCTGCTTCTGCCCGCCCGAGAGCGTCACCCCGCGCTCGCCGACGAGCGTGTCGAGGCCGGCGGGCATGTCGCCGACGTCACCCGCGAGCCCCGCCATCCGCACCGCCCACTCGACTCGCCCGGCCGCGCGACCATCGAGCCCGCCGTCGAGGGCGAAGGCGACGTTCTCGCGCAGCGAGCGGGAGAAGAGGAACGGCTCCTGCGGCACGAGACCCACCGCGCGGCGCAGCCAGCCGAGCGGTAGCGTGCGCACGTCGCGGCCGTCGAGGAGCACGCGCCCCGCCTCCGGGTCGAAGAGGCGCGGCACGAGCTCCACGAGCGCGCTCTTGCCCGCACCCGTGCGGCCGACGATGGCGACCGTCTGTCCCGCGGCGATCGTGAGATCGACGCCGGCGAGCACGGGCGGGCCGTCGCGCTGGCCGGGGTAGCGGAAGTCGACGCCGCGAAAGGCGACCTCGCCGCGCAGCGGCGCGATCGCGGTCGCCCCCGGTGGGCTCGTGATCGCGGGCTCGACCGCGAAGAGCTCGTCGAGCCGCCCGAGGGCGGCGCGCCCACGCTGGAGCACCGAGAGCATCCAGCCGAGCGCCATCGTGGGCCACGAGAGGAGGTGGAGGTAGCCGATGAAGGCAACCAGGTCGCCGATCGAGAGCCGCCCCGCGACCACCTGCCGCCCGCCGTACCAGAGCACGACCAGCGCGCCCACGCCGCCCACCACGTTCATCACCGGCCCGATGAAGCCGCGCACGCGCGCGAGCCGCAGGCTCTGCTCCTGGAAGCGCGTGTTCACGCGCTCGAACGCCGCGATCTGCGCCGCCTCGGCGGCGTAGGCCTTCACCACGTGCATGCCGGCGAGGTTCTCCTGCACGCGCGTCGAGAGGTCGGCGAGCCCTTCCTGCATGCGCACGCTGCGCTCCATCAGCAGCGCGCTCGTGCGCTTCACGAGCCCGAAGGCCACGGGGTAGATCGCCAGCGCGGCCAGGGTGAGCCGGACGTCGATCGAGAGCATGATGGCGAGCCCGTAGACGTAGTAGACGGGGGTGTTGATGAAGTTGAGGATCCCCGGCCCGAGGAGCATGCGCACGGCGCTCACGTCGTTCACCAGGCGCGACATGAGGTCGCCGGTCTGCCGCTGCTGGTAGAAGGCGAGCGGCAGCCGTTCGAGGTGCGCGAAGAGGTCGTTGCGCAGGTCGTACTCGATGTCGCGGCCGACGTTGAAGATGACGAAGCGCGAGAACGTGCGCACGACGGCCTGCGCGGCCGCGATGGCGGCGATGAGCCCGAGGGTGCGCAGCAGCGCCGCCATGCCTGCGCCCGCCGTGATCTGGTCGACGGCGCGCCGGTAGAGCCAGGGCACGACCATCGTGAGGCTGGTCGCCCCGATCAGGCAGACGATCCCGCCAAAATAGCGCGCGCGGTAGCGGACGAGGTAGCCCCACAGGCGGGACATGGCGCGGACTCTAGCGATCGGCGGCGAGCCGACGCAACGGGACGGGGCAGCGGGCCTAGCGGCTCACGCGCGCCACCGCGAGCAGCGACATGCCGATCGGCACGCGCAGGCGCTGCTCCAAGCGAAGCAGGGGCACCAGCCGGTCGTTGAGGCGCGCCTGGATGCCCGGCACCGTGCGCCGGCGGAGCACGCGTGCATTCAGGAACCAGCCCGGGACGCCGAGGAGGTTGAGCGCCCGCACGTGCTCGACGACCAGCCCCGCCGCCGCGAGCTTCCCGACCAGCTCGCGGCGCCCGTAGCGGCGGTGGTGGCCGATGGCCCGGTCGATCGTGCCGTAGAGCGCCTGCAGCGCCGGCACGACGAGCACGAGGCGACCGCCCGGCGCGAGCACGTCGCGCATCGCGCGCAGCGCCGCCCCGTCGTCGGCGATGTGCTCGAGGACGTTCGCGCACACGACCGTGTCGAAGCTCGCCGGGGGAATCCCGTCGTCCGCGAGCTGCGCGAGGTCGAGCCGGCGCACGGTCACGTTGGGGGAATCGGCGAACGTCCGCGCGAGAAACGTCAGGTACTGCGGGTCGAGGTCCGTCGCGGTCACGTGCGCGCGCGTCGCGAGATGCCGGGTCATGGCCCCCGTGCCCGCACCGACCTCGAGCACGCGCCGGCCGACGTACGGCTGCATCAGCTCCCAGAGAAACGCCGTGTAGCGGCGGAGGGCGTGAATCCGACGCAGCGTGTGGTAGCCCTCGTCCTCGCGCCCGACGTCCGGCACCACCGCGAAGCGCACGATCGTCCACAGCGCCACGAGCGCATCGCGCCAGCCGATCTTCTTGCCCTCGGTATAGCCGCGGCCGTGGTAGGAGATCGGCACCTCGTAGACGCGGCAGCGGAGGTGCGCCACCTTCGCCGTGAGCTCGGGCTCGAGCCCGAAGCGGTTCGAGCGGATGGGCAACCCCTTGAGCACGTCGGCGCGAAACACCTTGTAGCAGGTCTCCATGTCGGTGAGGTTGAGATTCGTGCACACGTTGGAGAGGAGCGTCAGCAGGCGGTTGGCGACCGTGTGCCAGAAGAGCAGCACCCGCCGCGGGCTGCCGGCAAAGCGGGAGCCGAACACCACGTCGGCATGGCCGTCGACGATGGGCGCGATCAGCCGCGGGTATTCCGCGGGGTCGTACTCGAGGTCCCCGTCCTGGATGAGCACGATCTCCCCGCTCACGTGCCCGACCGCGGTCCGGACCGCCGCCCCCTTGCCCTGGTTGCGGGCGTGGAAGACGAGCACGAGCCGATTTTCGGGCGTATCCGGATGCGCGCGGCGCACTTCCTCGAGCACGCCGCGGGTCCCGTCCGTCGAGCCGTCGTCGACGACGATGATCTCCTTCGGAATCGGCACCGCCATCACGCGCTCGAGCAGGGTGCGCACGGTGGCGACCTCGTTGTAGACGGGCACCAGCACCGAGAGGCGCGGGGGCATCGCGCGCAATTGTGGCAGGGCCGCCCGCAGCTTGACAACCGCGGCGCGGCGCCGATAAGCACGCGGCATGACCCGCGCCCCGCTGCTGCTCCTCTGCCTCCTCGTCGCCGGGTGCGTGACCGTGGATGCGACGCTCAAGGCCGACGGCTCGGGCACGATCACGTACACCTACAACCGCGAGAAGAACACCACCGTGGCGGCCGAGAAGGCCCGCTTCGCCTCGCCCCACTTGACGATCGAGAGCCTCACGCTCGGGGAGAAGACCGTCACCCTCAAGGCGAAGTTCGACGATGTCACGAAGCTCGACACGGCCGAGGGGTTCAAGCTCGCCACCATTACCCGCACGCGCAAGGACGGCGAGGAGGTGCTCGACGTCACGCTCGCCAACCCGAAGCCGATCACGGAGCAGGTGCCGAGCATTCCCGACCTGGTCTTTTCGGTGACGCTGCCCGGCAAGGTGATCGAGGCCACGCCGACGGCCACGATCGCCGGCACCCGGGTCACCTGGACGATCAAGGCCGCCGACTACGCGCACGCACCCAAGACCGAGCTGTCCGTGCGCTACGCCGCGAGCTAGCCGCGGCGCGCGCGCCGTTCCGCCCGATTCTCGCCCATGAGCTTCAAGCAGTATCTCCGCAGCGAGATCACCAAGGGGCTGGACGAGACCTACACCGAGGAGGCGCACTGGGCGAAGCGCTTTCCGGGCAAGGCGTACTTCGACGTCCAGCTCTCGACCATCGAACAGCACGAGCGTGCGACGCCGCTCTTCCGCGAATTCCTCGGACGCGGCGGGATGAAGATCCTCGAATCGGGCTGCGGCACCGGGCGCTGGATGGCCTTTTTCGAGAAGCTCGGCAACCAGGCCTTCGGCATCGACGACAGCCCCGGGCCGCTGCGCGTGGCGCGCGAGCACGATCCCGACATGCGGCTCGTGCGCGCCGACGTCCTCCACAAGCCCTTTCGCGACGGCGTGTTCGACGCGGTCTTCTCCTCCTACGTCGCCGAGCACTTCGAGGACGGGCCCGAGGCGCTCTTCCGCGAGATCCACCGCGTGCTCAAGCCGGGCGGGCTCTTCTTCGTGGTCGTGCCCTACAACAACACCTTCCGCCGCCTGATCGTGAATCCGACGCTGCGCGCCTTCTACGTGCTCTGGAAGCTCCGCGGCAAGGGGCTCGGCTTCACCGAGTTCCGCTACACCCGCGCCGAGATGGACGGCTTCCTCGCGCGCACGGGCTTCGAGGTGCTCCGTGTCGAGCCCGACGACTACTTCCTGCCGTGGGCGAAGGGCCTGTACTGCGACTTCTGCGACGTGGGCTCCTTCCTCCACATCGAGCACAAGCCCCCCTTCGAGTTCGGGCGCTTCGGGACGGCGGTCATCCGCGCGATCCAGAGCGTCGGCCTCTGGCACTCCTGCGCGGGCATCTTCTACGTGACCCGCGCGCGGAAGTAGGCATCCGTCACACCACGAGCGGCGTCGCGCCGCGCGGATAGACGGAGGGCGCGAAGAACCAGCTCTCGATCGCGTAGCGCACCCCCGGCATGTCGGGCTCGGCGGCGGTGCGATGGAGCAGCAGGTGATCGAAGAGGAGCGCGTCGCCCGGCTCGAACTCGGGTCGCCAGATGGGTGCGCCCGGCAGCTCGCGTGCGATGGTCTCGGAAGAGACGGTCCAGGCGAAGTACGTGCCGGGCTCGCCGGGCGGGAGCACGCGATCGAGGCGCACCGGCACGACGTCGAGGCCAGGCGCATCGCGCCCGCAGCGCGAGAGGGCGAGCCAGGTATTCACGGTGCGAATCCCCGCGCCGAGGAAGGCGCCGTCCTGATGCCACGTCGACTGGTGGAGCGTGGCATCGGCGCGGCGCAGCGTCCCCTTCTCCACCGAGACTGCCGGCCGCTCACGCAGGTAGGCGGTGACCAGGCGGTCGAGGCGCACCGCGCGCAGCGTCTCCATGAGCTCGAAGAAGGCCCGGGGGGAGTCTGCCGTGAGGAGCCCCTGCCCGGCCCGCACCCAGTGGCGCGAGGCATCCTTCGGCACGCGCTCGACCGGATCGTACCACGCAGCGGTCTCCGGGGTGCGGCGGCCGGCCAACACCGCTTCGCGTGCCGCGAACGCGCGGTCGATCGCGTCGCGCAGACGGTCGACGCGCATCGGAGGCAGGAGGCCGCGCACCCAGACACACCCGTGCCGCCGCATTCCCTCGCGCAACACCTCCACCGTCAGGTCGGCCGCGTCGACCGCCTGCGGCAGATCACCCGGCCACGCCGCGCTCGGGGCCTCCGGCGGCCGCCACGCTGGCGCCGCCGCGGCGCGCACGAGCTCCGCGAACGCCCGACGGCGCAGGCGCACGAGGCGGCGCTCCACGGCCGCGGTCGGCCGCAGCCGATTCGCCTCCGTCAGGGCTTCCACCGCCTCGAGCAAACGACCTGCGGCCTCGAGCGCGTCGCCCAGGGCCTGCGCGCGCGCCGCATCGAGCCCGTGGGTGGCGATCTCCTCCCGAAGGGCGGCGACACGCCGGCGTGCACGGCCAGGAAGCAGTGTCCACATCCCCGTCACTCGACGTACCCGAGCGCGCGCAGCCGCTCGCGCTGCTCCGCGTCGAGCGGCCGCTCCTCGGGCTGCGTGACGTTGTGTCGCGCCAGCCGGTCCTCTTCCCGGCGGAGCGCATCCCACAGCGCCTGCCCTCGTGCCCGCGCCGGCGAGTCGGGCAGCGAGAGCGGGAGGACGGCATGCACCTCCCCGGGATCCGATGCGAGGTCGTAGAGCGCGACGGGCCCCAGCACGGCCGCCCAGTTGGGCGCGAGCACCATGAGCTTCTGCGTCCCGCGCACGATCGCTGCGCTCTGGTGCCGGGCGTCGAAGGCCGGGTTTGCCGGCGCCAGCTCCGCGATCACGTCGGTCGTGGGTCCATCGGCCGAGAACAGCGGCACGAGCGAGCGCCCCTCGAAGCGCGCATTGCGCGGCAGGCCCGCGAGCGCGAGGATCGTCGGCGCCACGTCGACGAGCGACACGTCGTCGTCGACGACGCGGCCCGCCGGCACCCCGCGGCCAGCGACGATGAGCGGAACGCGCAGCTCCTGATTGTACAGGCCGAAGCCGTGGCCCATGAGCTCGTGCTCCTTGAACTCCTCGCCGTGGTCCGCGGTGACAACGACGATTGCATCGCGCAGCACGCCGCGGCGGTCGAGCGCCGCGAACAAGCGGGCGAGCTCGTGATCCAGATAGGCGACCTCCCCATCGTACAGCGAGGCGAGGAGCCGCACGTCGGCCGCCGACAGCTCGTTCCAACGAAAGGGGTCCACGACCTTGCGGTTCGCCTCCGCCGGGTCGCTGCCCTCCCCCGCTCGCTCCCCGAAGCGCTGACGGTACGGTGACGGCGGATCGTACGGTGGGTGGGGATCCATGTACTGGAGGTAGAGGAAGAATGGCGCCGCCGAGCCGGCCGGCCAGGCGCGATCGAGGGCATGGAGCCCTTCGCGGCGGAGCCGATTCGCCGGCAGCTTCGTCACCTCCGGGTACACGCGCCAGGTCGCGAAGCCCTGCCCCCAGCCGAGGGCCTCGGCGAGGCGAAGGTTGGCGCTCAAGCCCAAGGTCACGTATCCGCGGGCGGCCAGGTCCTCGGCGAGCGTCTGCTCCGCGTCCGGCAGCTTCGACCGATACGTGGTCACGTGGTGCTGCGAGGGATACCGCGACGTGAACAGCGACGCGACCGACGGACACGTCCACGAGCTGGCGGCGTAGGCGCTGCGGAAGACAACGCCGCGGCGCGCGAGCCCGTCGAGAAACGGGGTGAGACCACGTGCATTCCCATAGACGCCCACCCGATCCGCGCGCAGCGTGTCGACCACGACGAGAATGACGCTGGGCCGGCCAGCGCGCGAGCATCCGAGCGGGCCCAGCGTCGCGAGAATGCCGATCACGACGGCCGCCTGTGCCTTCATCGTCCCCGGCACCATCTCGCCAAGCCCACCAGCGTGCAAGCGAACGCCGGGAAGCGCTCGGCTCCGCCGAACGAGAATCCCAGCAGGGCCACGGTGAGCGAGCCGAAGCAGACCGCCGCGGCAGTCTTGGCCGCGCGCACGGCCGCCCCCAGGGGCTGCGGGTAGGTCCGGGCGGGCCGGCGCCGCCGCACGGCCGCGTGCGCCGCCACCCCGACGAAGTTGACCGCGCCCCAGGCGAGGATCGGGGCGAAGGTCGCCGCCGTATAAGTCTGGGGGCTCGCGAACGGCACCCCGAGACAGTGCCACGCCGTGCTCACCACGAACGCGCCGAGAATGCTCACCGTCGGATTGCGCCGGCCGCCGAGGGGTATGTAGACGTACTCGATCAACCAATTCGTCATCGTGCCGCGCCAGGCCCGCCAGAACTGCGACGGGTTCGCCGCGGTGAAGATGCCGCGGAAGTTCGGCCGCAGCCGGAACCCGTAGAACAGCGCGCCCCCCTCGATCGTGGCCCAGGTCCCGCTCATGAAAAGGCCGCCGCGGAAGAATGCGCGCAGCAGGTTCCACCAAGCGAGCACGGCCGTGGGGCTGCTCAGCATGGCGTCCTTCGAGTCGGGAACGTGGAGCGCACCCGTGATGCAAACCGCGCCCATGATGACTTTCGCCACCGCGGCCCGATAGTCGATGCGGGCGGGCGGCGCGCGCAGGTTGCGCTCGACGAAGTCGTGGTAGATCTCGGTCGCGCCGCTGCAGTTGAGGTAGAAGAAGACGTAGCACACGTAGCGCTCGAGGCTCACCGGCGTCCCGCGGGCCGCATCCACGACGAAGCTCACGTGCCGCAGCAGCACGTACTGGAAGAGGCCAAAGCCGGTCAGCGCCTTCGGCCAGTCGGTCGCCCGCATACGCCAGAACACGGCGGCCACGCCGAGCATCACCAGGCCCTGGGTCACCTCGCGCACCCCGGGTCGGCAGGTGGGTGCCCAGCGCGCAGCGGCAAAGCCGAGCAGACAGCCCGCCACGATGACGCCGATGACCTCCAGGCCGACGTACCGCGCGAGAACCGCGAGGCTGAGCGCGATCACGACCCGCGTGCGCGCGGCAAGCGACAGGCGGCCGAGCAGGCAGCCGACGAGAATCGCGAAGACGAGATGGTCCCAGCGGAGCAGCAGCGCACCGAGGCTTGCGCCCGGCGCCCGGTAGAGCGTCCCGAGGAGGCGGAGGGCGGCGAGGCCCACGGCCGCGAAAGCGCCCGCGACGAGCGCAGGAGCACGGCCCCGCTCGGCGGCTCGGTCGAGCAGCGCCGCGGCACCAGCCACGACCGCGAGCAGCACCGCCAGCTCGGCGATGAGCAGCAGCTCGAGGACCCAGCTCGCTGCGGCGGCGGGGACGCCCAGCCGTGCGAGGAGGACCAGGCCGAGCTCGACGGCGCGGCGCTTGAAGGGGTCGAGGTCGCTCATCGGCTCAGCGGTCGATCCGGGCCTTGCGCACCAAGAACGGCCGCTCGATGAACCGGTACGTGAGCACCGAGAGCAGCAGCATGAGCCCGAAGCCGCCGGCGGCCCAGGCGCCCATGAGCGGGCTCCAGCTCGCCGGAGGCCGCCATGCCGTCCGCACCATCTGCAGCGTCACATCCCACACGGGCAGGTGCAGGAGGTACAGGGAATAGGAGACCACGCCGAGCGCTCCCAGCACCGGGTTCACGAGGAGTGGCCGCAGCCGCAGCGGCGCCACCACCACGAGCAACACGATCGCGGACCAGAGGGCTCCCTCGAGCAGGTGCCAGGCGAAGTAGGGCGGCTCATCCCACGGCTCGTACCCGGAGAACACGAGTGGACGGAGCAGACAGCCGAGAGCTACAACGCAGCCGATCAGCGCCAGATCGCCCACGCCCGCCTGCCAGCCGCCCCAGGCGCGGACGCGCACGCCGTGGCGGCGGTAAATCCAGGCGGCGAGGATGCCCATCAGAAAAAGCGGGCCGCGCCCGAAGACGCCCAGGCGCAAGAAGAAGCGCAGCCCGGGGCGTGCCTCGAAGGCACGCGCCAAAAATGCGGCGTAAGCGAAAGCGTAGAAGAGCAACCCCGCGAGCCCTAAGCGGCGGCTGCGCGGCGAGCCAAGGCAAACCGACAGCAGCGGCAGCAACAGGTAGAACTGCGCCTCGGTTGCCAGGCTCCAGAGCACGTTGGTGTACGGCGGGACGGGCGTGACCCACGTGGGAACGCTGTTGAGAAACGCGAGGTACGGAATCGCCCGGCTCACGTCCGCAGGCCGGTGGGCGGCGAGGACCATGAAGCTCATGACCAGGGTCCAGTAGAGCGGGAGAATCCGCAGCGCGCGCCGGCGATAGAACGCCGCGACCGACACACGCGGTCCCCCGTCGGCCTGGGCGAGGAACGGGATCGAGAGCAGGAAGGCGCTCAGGATGAAGAAGAGGCTCACACCCGTGTGCCCGGCCAGCACGAAGGCGAGCAGCGGCGAGGGCCAGATGCCGCGCGAGTTGCCGAAGGGCCCGCGGACGAGCCCGTCGGCGTGGAAGAAGACGACGAGGGCGATCGCGATCCCCCGCAGGCTTTCCAGCTCGGGCAGGAACGTGCTCGACGGGCGGATGCCCGCGGGGCGCACCTCACGCATCGCCGCCCAGAGCCTCAGCGGAAGCCCGCTCCGGCGAAGCCCTCCGGCCCCACCAGCAGCTCCGCGAGCCGTCGGTTCTCGGCCGGCGAGCTGTAGTGCGCGCGCGTCGCCGCATCCGGCTCGACGAAGTGCACGCGCCGGCCGTCGACGACGTTCCCCGGATGGGCGAGCACGAAGATGCCGGCGAGCCCCGGGAACTCGGCCGGGCCGAGCATCGGACCCAGGACGTAGAACGGCGCCCGCTGGTTCTCGATGTAGACGTCCCCGCCGACGGGAGCCGCAGCGATGCGCGCGTCGATCGACTGCATCCCGGCGGCCACCCACGCGCGCACCGGCTGGCGCTCCTCGAGCCGCCAGCCACTGCGAACGAACGCAGCGCTTGCGGCCACGAGCCAGCCGGCCAGGACGGCCCCCGAGGCGACCCGAGCCTGCCGACGCACCGCCTGGCCCACGAGGACGACGAGCAGGAGCCCCACGGGAATCGTCCCGACGTAGTGATAGCGCGGCACCCTGGCCGCGACCCACGGTTGCACCTCGAGCAGCGCGTAGACGTTCGCCCGGCCCACCGCGACGAGCGCGTAGGTGGCGACCACGAGGCTCGCGAGCGCCCCGATCCGCCGTCGCGCCGCGCCGTCGCCCCGCACCACATCCACCAGGATCGCGACGAGGAACAGAGCCACCAGGCTCCGCGAAGCCGGCCCCGGATAGGCCGGCGGCGGAAGGAAAAACCCCGCCACGATCCCGGTGACCCCGACCCCGATGAGGTGCCAAAGCATCGCTGCGATGGGCCCGTAGTGGCTGAGGGCCACTGCCGCAAGGATGGCGTCCTGCATGGGCATCGGGACGAAATGGAAGTAGAGGCGGCGGATGCCGAAGTAGAGGGCCGGCACGAGGGCAACGAGGCTCAAGACGACCACCTGACTGCTGCGCTCGGCCAGCGCGTCGGGTCGGAGGAGGAAGAGCACCAGCGGAAACACGAGCGCGATCCCGATGCCGACGCCGAAGCAGAACACGCCCGCCAAGAGGAGCGCGCACCATCCGGCGACGACGCGACTTGACACAGGAGCCGCGGACGCCTCCACCCGCTCGAGCACCACGAGGAGGATCGTGCCGACCAGCACCTGGCCGTACACCGAGTACCAGCCGAGCGCGCCCCCGAGCAGCGGGCACGTGCCCCACACCGTGGCGCCGAGGCAGGCGAGCGCCGGGTTATCGGTGAACGCGCGCGCCACGCGGAAGAAGAGCCACACGTTCACGAGGTGGGTGAGCAGCGCGCTCCAGTAATACGGATGCGGATCGAAACCGAAGAGCCGATAGACGACGTAGAAGATCGCGTTGCGCACGACGTAGAGGTGACCGCCGAACGGTTCGATCACGAAGCGCAGGAATCCCCGGTTGGCGATGTCGAGCATGGCGACGAAGTCGTCCGCAAAGAAGTAGACGCGCGTGAGCGGCCAGAAGACCATCGTCGACCCGGCGAGCGCGACGAGGAGAAGGGCGGCCGTGGCGAGCCGCGGGAAGGCGCTGGTCGTGCACGAAGGCGGACGCACGTCGGTCGAGCGCTCTCTACCGTCGATCAGCCCACGTCGGCAAGTTGCGCCGGAATTGAGCGGGTGAGGACGTGCGTGGTACTGGGGTCGGGTTGCTTTCGAGCCGTATCCGTGCAGAGCCGCCTCATCCGCTTCCTCCCGCCGGCGATTCCCCTCGCTGCCGCCGCCACCATGTGGTGGCCCCTCACGCACAACTTCTTTTTCGCGGACGACTTCCTCCATCTCTTCGATGTCCTCACGCTGCCGCGCGGGCGCTTCCTCACGCAGGTCTTCGGGGGCCACCTCTATGTCGTGCGCAACGCGATCTTCCTCCTCATGTTCCGGCTGTTCGGACCGGACCCGCGCCCGTGGTTCTGCTCGGTTCTGCTGACGCACCTGCTCAACGTGCTGCTCCTCTACGCGGTCATCCGGCGCGTCACCGGCGACCGCGCGCTCGCGTGCTTCGGCGCCACGCTGTGGGGAACCTGTCCCGTGCTCGAGGGCGCGCTCGGCTGGTACTCGGTGTACGGCCAGGTGCTCCTCACCGGGCTGCTGCTGATCGTCCTCCTCAGGCTCGCCCGGGTCGTCCGGTCCGAGCGGGGGCTCACGACGCGGGAGTCCCTCGGCTGGGCGCTTCTCCTCGCCGTGGGCGCGGGATGTTTCGGGACGGGAATCGTCCTCGCTGCGGTTTTCCCTGCCGTCGTCGTCGTGGTCCTCTCGCGTCGGTCGTGGAACTCGGGCGCCGTGGGCGTGCTCGCGCTCACCGCGGTCCTGGTGCTGGCAACGTACGCGGGCCTGCGAACGCACGAGGCGCACCTCGAGCCGAACCTGGATGCGGTTGCGCCCGACGTCTTGTCGCTGCGCTCGACGCTCACCGCCATCCCCGCGGCGCTGCGCTTCACGCTGCACCTCCTCGCCTTCGGCACGGCGACGCTCGTGCTCGGCTCCGGCGAGTCCACGACCCCATATCCCGGCCCCGCGGCGATGGCGATCGCCGGGTGTGTTCTCGCCGCCATCGTGGCCGGCCTCCTCGGGTCGTCGCCCCCCGCGCGCCGCCAGCTCGCGGTGCTCGTGCTCCTCGCGCTCGCGAGCTACGCGGCCGTTGCGCTCGGCCGCGCGAGCTTCTTCGGCGTCTTCCACTATCCGCTCGGCCGCGCCGCGACCTCGGCGCGCTATCACTACCTCCCGCTCATGCTCGTCGCCGCCGCGGTCTGCCTCGCCCTCGCACCGCTGCGCGCCTGGCGCGCGGGCGCCGCCCGGGCCGTCGACGGCGCCGCGGCGGCCTTCGTGCTTGCGCGCCTCGCGCTCCTCGGGCTGCGGCCGCTCGCCATCGACCATCACGACGCGCAGCGCCGCGCGGTGCAGGCCGTGCTCGATCGCGTCCGCGCGGCCGCCCTGGCAGCGCCCCCGGGCTCGGTCGTGCGCGTGGAAAACGAGCCGTTTCCCCCCGCGCTGATTCCGTGGCTCTTCCCCGGCTCCGCCGGCGTGTTCCTGATCTTCGAGCCCGCGGACACGATCGCGGGGCGCCGCGTGCGCTTCGTCGCCGGCGAGAGCGACTGGCGGCTCGCGCACGAGCGCGGCGGGCGCATCGCGGCGCTCGTCGAGCGTCAGGGCTCGAAGTAACGCTTGAGCGCGAGCACCCGCTTCTCGACGAGGTGCCAGCTCGACCACGCGATCGCAAAGGAGACGGCGGTGCACATCGCGCTGAAGACGACGTTGGTGAAGACGTACGAGCCCGCGATTGGACGCAGCCAGAACTGTCCTCCGATGTGCATCATGAGCTGGAACTCCACGGCCAGGTGCACCACGTACAAGGCATACGAATACTTGCCGAACGTCCGCAGCACGCGCCCGCTGAGGAGACGGTACAGCGGCGCCCCTGGCGGCGCCGTCACCGCCCGCAGCACGAGCGCGCCGAAAAGGAGCGCGAGGGCGGAGAAGCCGAACGTTGCCACGGCGCCGTCCGCCGGGAAGAGGCGATCCCGGGTCACGTAGAGGGCAAGCACCACCGCCACAGCAACACCGCCCACGTACGGCGCGATCCTCGCCAGCCGCTCGACGGCCGCCCGCTCGCCGCGCAGGACGAGGGCAACGAACCCACCCGTCGCCAGCGTGTCGATGCGGCACGGCGTGAGGTTGTACGGCGCGGCCTTGTCGAAGACCTCGAATCCCGCGCCGAGGACGAGGGCCGAGCGCAGCACGAAGGCCGCCGCAACGAGCGCCGCGCAGACCGTCATCAGCCGGCGGCGATCGTCACACAGGAGCACGAGCGCCGGCCACACGAGGTAGAACTGCTCCTCGACGGCAAGCGACCAGAACTGGCTGTGGACGAGTGGCACCTGCCCGCTAAAGCGCGCAAGCGATCCGAACACATTGGTCGAGTACGTCCAGAAAAACACCTGAACCTTCCGCAGCTCGTCGAGCTGGAGGTTGGCCGCGAGGCTCGGGAAGTGCGGCAGGACGAACAGCAGGACGGCGAGGAAGCCGTAGTACACGGGGAAGATGCGCAGCACGCGCTTGGCGTAGAAGTCGCGGAAGTACGAGCGCGAGCCGCGGCTGTCGTAGAGGATGCCGGTGATGAGGAAGCCCGAGAGCACGAAGAAGAGATCCACCCCGCACCACCCCGCGCCGAAGAGGCGGCCGAGCTCGACGTCGAGGCGGGACGTGCCCCCGCGTCCGAACAGCCCGGGCACGATGCCCCAGAAGTGGTACTGCATGACCAGCAGGATCGCGAGGCCACGGATGCCGTCGAGCACCGGCAGCCGCTCCTTCGACAGCGGCCGCACGTCAGCGCAACCCGAGGCGCCCGAGCGGCAGCGGCCGGTCGAGGACGCCGTCGCGCAGCCCCCGCAGGTACTCCGCGAACTCGGCGAACTGCCCGCGCCGCCAGGCGCGCACGATGTCCCGCGGAAGCGACCACACCGCGTCGACCACGGGGAGCGTGACCACGGCCCCGATCCGCCGTACCTTGCCGAACCAGCCCTGCGGCGGCGTGCGCAGCACGGGATGGCGCTCGATGAAGTAGGTGTCGAGAAACCGCCGGTAGCTCCAGGCACCGAGGCGCATGCGGCCTGCCTCCCCCACGAGGATCGCGGAGAATTCGAGCGGGATCTCGCGCACGCATGCACGCGCAAACGACAGGCGCTGCTTGCGGTTGGCATAGGTGCGCAGCAGGCGGACCAGGTTGCGCGTGCCGAGATACGTGCGCACCGGGTTCCACGGCAGCGGCTCCGCATTCGGCAGCTCGGGGCCCGCCGGCCGCCGCACCACCGGCGGCGCCTGTGGGCGCGGCCGCGCCGTGCTGCGCGAGCCGCGGTGATAGACGCGGGAGAACGGCTCGAAGAAAAGCTCGTAGCCAGCCCGCCGGGCGCGCAGGCACCAGTCGACGTCCTCGTGGTAGGCGAAGTACGCCTCGTCGAAGAGGCCGACGCGCCGGAACGCCTCGGCCTTGATGAGCACGCTGCAGCCCATCACCACGGGCACCGAGCGCCGGCGGTCGAAGCCCTCGCCCGGCAGCGCGTTCACGCCCACAATTTTGACCGCGTGGCGTTGCGCGAAGTCGACCTCGCACCACGCGACGTCGAGCATCTCGGGCCGGTCCATCCGGAAGACGGCGCTCGAGGCCGCACCGGCCTGCGGGCTCGAGCCGATCGCCTCGAGCAGCGGCGGCAGGAAGTCGGGCGCCACGACCGTGTCGTTGTTGAGCAAGAGGACGCCCTCGGCGCCCTCGTCGAGCGCGACCTGGATGCCTGCGTTGTTGCCGCCCGCGAACCCGCGGTTCTCCGGCAGGCTGAGGATGCGCAACCGCGGGAAGGCGCGGCGCAGCGCCTCCACCGTCTCCGGCGGCGATCCGTTGTCGACCACCATCACCGAGGCACCCCCCAGGTCGGCCGCCTCGAGGCTGCGAAGGCACTCGGCGGTCTCCGCGGCGCGCTTCCAGTTGAGCACGATGATCCGGACGCCCGCCGGATTCATCGACACGACTTTAGCGCACCGCAAGCGAAGGCACGTCGACGCCCGGCGAACGGCACGCGAAGGGCCGTCCGCCCGGCACCCGCGCCTGCGCCGCGGTGGTTCGCCAATAGGCGGCGCTCCCCTCCATCGCCGCGGAAGGCTAACTAGACCACGGCACCGAGGCAAACGGCCGCGCCCCCCTTGCGGCCTCGGGGCTCCCGGCGCTACACGATGCGCGGCGTGGCTCGTTCGATCAACGGCACCCGCGGGGGCGAAGTACTGCCTTCAACGCCACCAGCATCCATGGTCATTGCCGCGATTGTACCACTCGCCTTCACGGCCGTGGTGTACTTCCCGCTGATTCATAATTACTTCTATCTCGATGATTTCTTTGAGCTCTACCGCGTTGTGAACGAACCCCTTGCCCCCTTCTTGCTCAAGCCCATGTCGGGCCATCTCTACGTGGTCCGCAACGCGGTGCTCGCTCTCTGCTACCACGCGTTCGGCATGGACCCGCGCGGATACTTCGCCCTCGTGCTCGCCACGCATTTGTTCAACGTGTGGCTCCTCTTCAAGGTCATTCGCACGCTCACCGGAAGCGCGGGGCTTGCGTGCCTCGGCAGCACACTGTGGGGAAGCACGCCCGTGCAGGAAGGCACCCTCGGCTGGTACGCGGTCTACGGGCACGTGCTGGCGACGACCGCGTTGCTGCTGCTCCTCGCAGACCTTGGCCGTCTCTCGGTTCGGGGCCGAGCCCCCTCGTGGGGGCGGCTCGCCCTCTGGTACGCCGTGCTCCTGGCGGGAACCAATTGTTTCGGCACCGCCATTGCGGCGGCACTGGCCTTTCCCCTGGTCGCTGCCCTGCTCGTTCCCCCGGTCGCCGGGCGCGGCCGGGCGGCTGTGCTCGCCACCCTCTGGATCACCGTTCCGGCCCTTTGGCTTCTTCAGTACCGCCTCGCGGCACGATATGGCGCCGTCGACGCGTTGCAGATGCCGCTCCTCCTTGCGCTCGCCAAATCCTGGAAGGCAGACGCACTCATGGCCGCGCGACTCTTCCCCCACGGGCTCGTCGCGCTCGCGACCGGCTTCCTCGCACCGCGGTGGCAGGAGAATTGGATCGTGGTGACTGGCGTTGCGGCGCTCTACGCAGGTGGCGGGCTTGTGGCGGTCCTTTGGGGCACAGATGCGGACCGGCGCGTTTTTCTCGCGTTTTTTCTCCTTGCGGCCGCGATCTACGCGATGATCGTCCTCGGACGAGCCGGCATTTACCGGGCCTTCGGCCTGGAACGATCCCTTCTGGAAATGACGCCTCGGTATCATTACGAGGCCAGCGCGGCCCTCACGATCTCGATATGCGCGATTTTCCGTGCCGTCGGACGCCGATGGCGTCTCCCGTCGGCTGTTCGGAGCGGCCTCACGATCGCCTGGCTGCTCGCTCTTGCCCTGACATTCACCCTGTCTGGCTGGCACATCGACCACCACGAGCAGAGCCGGAAGGAGGTCGCCGCAGCCCTCGCGAGCATGCACGAGGCAGTCGCAACGCAGCCGCCGGGCGCGCTCGTGCTGATTTCGAACCACCACCTCCCGGTCGCCGGCGTGATGCCCGCCGAGGCGAGCTTTCCCGGCCTGGCTGCCGTTTTCGCGCTCTTTTTCTCCGGCGATCAGCTCGACGGGCGCACGGTCCGCTTTCTCGAGTCAGACGCCGACGCGGTGCGTGCCGCCCGGCACGGCCTGCGCTCGCGTTGCTTGATTCTGCCTGCTCCGCCGGTGATGCGCCGCCCGCCATGAGTCAGTCGCGCCGCTTCCTGTAGACCCCGAACGCGATCCCCGGGCGCACGATACCGGCGTCCGCCGCCACGTCGCCAACCAGAAACAGCTCTTCGAGGAACTCCCGGCCGAGCACGTCGGAGCGCAGCACGCCGAGGCGACGCTTGACGAGCGCCAGCCAGACCTGCCAGCGGGTCGGACGCCACGCTTCGGCGAGATCCGCCGGTCGGCTGCGCATGAGCGGGATGGTCAACGCTCCCGCCGTACGGACCTCGACCCGCTCGAGATAGCGGTCGAGCACGTCGAGGATCTCGTCCGATCGGATGCCGCAAAATGGGCTCAGATCGCTCGCGTCGAGCCACACGAGCCCGCCCTTGCGGCCGTGCTGGCGCGCCAGGTCCCGGGCGTAAATCGCTTCGAAGAGGCGGCGCTTTCCCTCGGAGCACCCGAAGCGCGGCTCGCCGACGTAGTCTTCGAGAAAGAAGTACCCGTCGGGGGTGAGCGCCTGGTTGATCGCGAAGGCGAGGTGCTCGAGGTTGGTGACGTGGTGGATCGAGCTCGAGCTGGCGATGAGGTCGTAGTGCTCCGGCTCGAACGTGACGAAGTTGAGGTCGGCCACCCGGGTCGCCGTGCGTCCCGGAAAGCGCTTGCCGAACGCCTGCTCCCGGCGCGCGAGCGCACCCGGGCTGATGTCGAGAAAGGTGAGGTGGAGCGTGGGATTCGTCTCGAGCAACCGGGCCTCGGCCGTGAGCGAGCTCGTGCCGAGCAAGAGCCCCCGGCGGAACGTCCCCCAGCGCGCCACGGTCTCCGTCCAGTGCGTGCGGGGGTCCCCTGTGAACCGCCGGTTGACGTACCGGTCGATCGGCCCCTCGGCGAAGAGATTCTCGGTCGTCTCGAGACCGAAGGGATGCGGCTGCTCCCAGAACGCGGCCTCGGCGGCCGCCTGGCGGCGGTATTCCGGATCGTCGCTGTGGACGCGCAGGAGATGGCCGCCTGGATCCCCGCCGGATGGCACCCTTCTCTCTTACCGCTCAATCGGGCCGTCGGCGACACCTCGACCTCGGGTCGCCGCGGCCGGGCGAGCTTGCCTTGCCGCCCCGTCCCGTCGCATAAGCTTCGCGGTCGCCCCTCCCCTTCTCGTGCGCTCTCCGAGACAACTCCTCGCCGCGGTTCGGGACGTCCTGCGCTCGCGGCGTCAGCCGCGCCCGGCGGCGCCGCTTTGCGGCCGCGACGTGTGGATCGTGGTTCTCAACTGGAACCGGCGCGACGACACGCTCACCTGCCTCAGGAGTCTCGCGGCGGCGGACCTCCGGGGGGCGTCCGTGGTGGTCGTCGACAACGGGTCCCGCGACGACTCGGTCGAGGCGGTCCGGCGCGAGTTTCCGGATGTGCGGATCATCCGGCTTGCGCAGAACGAAGGCTACGCGGGCGGCAACAATGCGGGCATCCGGGCGGCGCTCGCCGCCGGGGCGGGGGCGGTGCTGCTCCTCAACAACGACACGCGCGTCGCCCCGGACTTCCTCCCACCGCTGCTCGACGTCCTCAACACCAATCCCCGGGCCGCCGCCGTCTCCGGCGCGATCTTCCGCGCCGACTCGCCGCTCTGTCTCGACGTCGCCTACCTCGACATCTACTTCGGCCACGGGCTCGTCCACCGCCGCGGGGTGAACGCGCTGCCCGGCGAGGGGTTCGACCGGGTGAAGCCGATCAGCGCCGGCGTCGGCTGCTGTTTGCTGCTGCGCGCCGAGGCCCTCCGCCGCATCGGCCTCCTCGACGAGGCGTACTTCGCCTATCACGAAGAGGTGGACTGGTGTTACCGTGCGCAGCGCGCCGGGATGCAGATCATCTACCAGCCGTTCTCGCGGGTTTGGCATACGGGTTCGCGCAGCACCGCGGAGCTCGCACGCGGAGCGCGGCGGCACGGGCCGCGCCGGCCCTCGCTTCCGAATCCGATCCCGCTCTCGTGGAACCCCGTACGAACCTACCTCGGCGCGCGCAACGCGGTACGCTTCGTCCGCCTCCACGGCTCGATCGTGAAGAAGGTTTACTTCTGCCTTTCCAGTCTCTACGCAGTCCCGCTCGAGCTGCTGGCGGTCGTCATGGGGCGAGAGGAGGACCTCATCCTGGGGCTCTGGACGTACCGCCGGGCGCTCGCCCTCTACTGCCTCGAGCGGGAGCTGCCGTCGCCGGTGGCGAAGCCGACGTTTCGCACGCGCCTGCGCGCGCTGCTCCGCGCGCCCAAGCACCTCCTGGTGACGCTCCCCGCTGATATTCGCCAGGCGCACCGCGAGGGCGCGACCGCGCAGCTCGTCGAACACGTGCGCGGCCTCTGGGACGGGGTCCGCAACCGGCCGCTGCCGCTCGAGCGACTCGGGCTGCGCGACCCGGCAACGGGGCCGCGATGAGCTTCAAGCTCTATCTCCACGCGGCGCTGAGCCCCATCGAGTGGAGCCAGGCCGTCTGGCGGTTCGACGCCGACACGCCGGAGTGCCAGGACGAGCTCGCCTACGACGCGATCGTCCAGCACCTCCCCCGCGAGGGGCTGATCGTGGACGCGGGTTGTGGGATTGCAAAGTGGCCGATTCACCTCCGGCGGCGCGGCTACCGCTGCGTCGGGGTCGAGATCAGCCGCCAGGCGGTCCGCATCGCACGGGAACGCGACGGGGCGGTGCCGCTCGTCGTCGCCGATACGCGACAGATGCCGCTCAAGACAGCCGCGGCGGACGCCGTGCTGTCGTTCGGCGTCATCGAGCACGACGAGGCGGGACCGCTCGCCAGCCTCATCGAATTGCGCCGCATCCTCAAGCCGGGCAAGCTGCTCGTGGTCGCGGTGCCGTTCAACAACCTCTTGCGGCGACTGATCGTGAACCACCTCCAGCGCTACGTCGCCTGGAAGCGGCGCCGCGCGAGCGTCCGCCTCGGTTTCGCCGAGTACCGCTTCACGAAGCGGGAGCTGCGCTCCGTCCTTCGGCAGAGCGGGTTCGAGCCGATCGCCGCCTACCCGAACGACATGCACCCGCCCAGGGTCGTCGGCCTCTGGGTCGACTACGAGAACCTTCTCGAGCCCACGCACGCAGGCTCCGACCCGAAGCAGCTCTTCACGCTTCCGGGCTGGAAGGGGCGGGTTGCGCGCGCGCTCATTCGCTCCGTGCCCTGGCTCGTGTGCGGCGAGGTGGTGTTCATCGCGCGGGCGGTGTGAGGGGGCGGCCGTGCGTGACGATGTCCGGGCATTCGTCGACCTCTGCAGCCGCCTCTTCGCCGCAGCCGGGCCCGTGGTCGAGATCGGCGCCCTGCAGACGCCCGGACAGGAGGGCTACGCGGACCTTCGACCGTTCTTCGCCGGGCGTCCGTATTTCGGCTGCGATCTCGCCCGGGGCGCGGGAGTGGACTGCGTCCAAGACGCCGAAGCGCTGGGCATCGCCGACGGCGCGGCGGCGACGGTCATCGCCGCCGACTCTCTCGAGCACGTCGCGGACCCCTTTCGCGCAACGGGCGAGATCCACCGCGTGCTCGCCCCGGGCGGCACCGCCATCGTCGCCGTGCCGTTCCTCTTCCCGATCCATTACGCGCCCGACTACTGGCGCTTCACGCCCGAAGGGGTCCGCCGACTCCTCGCGCCATTTCCCGTCGCCGCGGTCTGGTCGCTCGGAGATGCCCAGTGGCCGCACACGGTTTTCGCCGTGGCACACAAGGCGATCGACGATGCGGGCGCGGCGCGGTTCGCCGCCGCCGCGGCGCAACTGCCCGCGCGCTGGGACGCGACGCCGGTGCGAGACGTCCTGCTGCCGTTCGTGCCGGTAACGAGCCTGCTGCGCCGCGACGACGGCGCGGCGCAGCCGGTACCCCTCGGCCCCGCCGGCGTGGAACAAGAGCTGGTCTGCCCGGGCGACCGACTCGCGCGCATCGACGTCCGCATCGAGACTCCGGCAGACGGCCGCAACCGGGTCGTCACGGTCGAGGTCGCCGACGCCGAGGCCCTCGGTCCTCCCCTCGCACGGGCCGCGACCCGTGCGTGCGGCTTCGGCGACCGGCGCTGGCTGGCACTCCAGTTCCCCGCTGTGGGCGAGGTGACGGGGCGCCGGCTGCGCCTGCGATTTGCGTGCACGCCGCCCGGCATCGCGCTCCTGCGCGCCCCCGACGGCTCGCTCTGCTTCGAAGCGTTTCGGCTGCGGGTGCCTACCGCGGGCGGACCGCCCGCAGCGGCACGACCGCCGCGGAATCCCTCCGACGGTAGTCCCCGCGGGTGAGCATGCTCTCGAGCCAGACGTACAGCACGATGAACAGGTAGCGGCTGCCCATTTCCCGCAGGCTCAAGCTCGATGTGCCGTGCTGCCGCTGCTGCCAGCCGATCGGCACCACCTCGTAGGAATAGCCGCGCACGATCGCCTTCAAGGGGAGCTCGACCGTCAGGTTGAAATGCGGGGAGAGAAACGGGCGGCAGCCCTCGATCACGTTCGCCCGGTAGGCCTTGAAGGCGTTTGTCACGTCGTTGAAGCGAAAGCCGAAGAGGAGGCGGATGAACGTGTTCACGAGCCGGTTGATGACGAGCTTGAGACGCGGGTACCCCACCACCCGGCTGCCCGTCATGAAGCGCGATCCGAAGGCGCACTCCGCCCGGTCGCGCAGGATGTAGTAGTACTTGACCAGGTCCTCGGGGCTGTCGGAGCCGTCCGCCATCATGATGGCGACGGCGTCGCCCTCGAACTGATCGAGCCCGCAGCGCACGGCGAGCCCGAAGCCGTGCGGGCCGCGGTTGTGCACGAGGCGCACGCAGGGGTCGGCCGCGGCCCGGCGCTGCACCTCGGCGGCGGTGGCGTCGGTGCTGCCGTCGTCGACGACGACCACCTCGTAGTCGATCCGCTCCCGGCGCAGCCGCGCGCCGATCGCCTCGACGGTCGCACCGATGTTGGCCGCCTCGTTGCGGGCCGGTATGACCACGGAGAGCTTCATGCGTCCCCGCTTTCGCGCGTGCTTACGCTAGACGCCGCCCGCCGCGCAAGGCGGTCCCGCGGCCGCAGCGCACGTTGCGCCCGCACCCGGGACTGCGGTAGAGGAGCGGGCCGGCTCGTTGCATGAGCAGAACTGCCCTGATCACCGGCGGCGCGGGGTTCATCGGATCCTTCGTCGCAGACCGCATGGCGGCCGCCGGGTGGGCGGTGCGCATCCTCGATGCCCTCGACCCCCAGGTCCATCCGCAGGGCCCGCCCCCCTATCTCCCGCCGGACGCTGACTTCGTGCACGGCGACGTGCGCGACCGCAGCACGGTCGGTCGCGCCCTCGACGGGGTGGATGTCGTCGTGCACGCCGCCGCCGCGGTCGGCGTCGCACAGTCGCTCTACCGGGTCGAGCACTACGTCGACGTGAACGTGCGCGGCACGGCCACACTGCTCGACTGCCTGGCGGCACGCAAGCCCCGCCTCGAGAAGCTCGTCGTCTTCACGTCGATGACGCAGTACGGCGAAGGCGTGTACCGCCGGCCGTCCGACGGGGCCCTCCGCCGCATCGCGATTCGCAGCCGCGCCGACATCGAGCGCCACGGGTGGGAGCCCGTCTGTCCCGAGACCGGCGAGCGTCTCGTGCCCGCGCCGACGCCCGAGGACGCCGCGCTGCAGGCGGTCAACGTGTATGCGCTCACCAAGCGCTATCAGGAAGAGCTCGCGCTCGCCCTCGGGGCCGTCTACGGCATCCCCGTCGTGTGTCTGCGCTGCTTCAATGTCTACGGGCCCCGTCAGTCGCTGAGCAATCCCTACACGGGGGTCCTGGCGATCTTTCTCGCCCGCCTGCTCGCCGGCGCGCCGCCCGTCGTCTACGAGGACGGACGGCAGACGCGGGACTTCGTCTCCGTGCACGACGTCGCCGAGGCGGTGCTCGCCGCGCTCGCCACCTCCCGGGCAGATGGGACGGTCGTGAACATCGGCAGCGGCGTGCCGCGCACGATCGGAGACCTCGCCCACGCGCTTGCGGCGCTGGTCGGTCGCCCCGACATCGCGCCCCAGATCACCGGGCAGTTCCGCGTGGGCGACATCCGACACTGCACGGCCGACGTGAGCCGCGCCCGCGATCTCCTCGGCTGGCGCCCCAGGGTCGCCTGGGAGGAGGGCGTGGCCGAGCTGCTCGCCTGGTGCCGGCAGGCGGCCTCGGCCGATCGGTTTGGCCAGGCGCAGCAGGAGCTCGCCGCGCGTGGCCTGGTGACGGAGCGACTGGGCACATGACCCGCCGCCTCCTCGTGACCGGCAGCAGCGGGCTCATCGGCTCCGAAGCGGTGACCTTCTTCGACGCGCGCGGCTGGGAGGTGCATGGCGTCGACAACAACATGCGGCGCGAGTTCTTCGGCCCCGACGGCGACACGACGTGGAACCTCGAGCGGCTGCGTCGGACCACGCGCCGCTTCACCCACCACGACCTCGATGTCCGCGCCCGCGAGCCGCTCGCCGCTCTGGTGCGCGCGGTCCGGCCCCACCTCGTGATCCACGCCGCCGCGCAGCCCTCGCACGACCTCGCCAAGGACCGCCCGTTCGACGACTTCGAGACCAACGCGACCGGCACCCTCAACCTGCTCGAAGCCGTGCGCCGCGCCTGCCCGGAGTCGCCGTTCGTGTTCATGAGCACCAACAAGGTCTACGGCGACGCGCCCAACGAGATCCCGCTGGTCGAGCTCGCGACGCGCTGGGATTACGCACGGCCCGAGGACTACCACGGCATCCGCGAAGACTGCCGCGTCGACGCCTGCCTGCACAGCCTTTTTGGCGCCTCCAAGCTCGCCGCCGACGTTCTCGTGCAGGAGTACGGCCGCTACTTCGGCATGCCGACGGTCTGCTTTCGCGGCGGGTGCCTCACCGGCCCCAATCATTCCGGCGCGGAGCTGCACGGCTTTCTCGCCTACCTCGCCCGCGCGACGCGCGAGGGCCGCCCCTATCGCATCTACGGCTACCGCGGCAAACAAGTGCGCGACAACATCCACGCCTACGACGTCTGCACCGCGTTCCTGGCCTTCTACGAGCGCCCGCGGGTCGCCGCGGTCTACAACCTGGGCGGCGGCCGGGCTAATAGCGTGTCGATGATCGAGGCGATCGCCCGCTTCGAGGAGCTCATCGGCAAGAAGCTCCGCGTCGAGTACGTCGAGCAGCCCCGCGTCGGCGACCACATCTGCTATATCAGTGACCTCGGCCGGCTGCGGGCGGACTATCCCGGGTGGGAGGTCACCCGCTCGCTGGACGACATCTTCCGGGAGATCGCCGGCGCGCAGCCGGGAGGGCGGTAGCATGGCGACAGCGGCGCTTCCGCGGCTCGCCAGCGACGCGCTTCACAATGCGCGGCTCGACCGTCGATACTGGAACCTGATCGTCCAGTTCGCGGTCAAGGACTTCAAGATCCGCTACACGCACTCCGCGCTCGGATACGCCTGGTCGGTGCTGAACCCGCTCATCTTCGCCGTCCTGTATTACCTCGTCTTCTCGGTCTTCATCCGCTTCGACGTCCCCAACTACCCCTGCTACCTCATCCTCGGCATCGTCGTCTGGAACTTCTTCGCGGAGGCGACCTCGAACGGCGTCGGGTCGCTCCTCACCCAGTCCGGCATCGTCACCAAGGCGGCCCTGCCGCGCCAAGTGATCGTCTATGCCGCCGTGCTGAACGCGCTCCTCACCTTCGCGATCACCACGGTCGTCCTGTTCGTCGTCCTCCGCGTCACCGGCACGCCGCTCACGTCGGCGGCCATCGTCTTCCCCCTCGTGCTGGTCGACCTCGTTCTGCTCGCGCTCGGCGTCTCGCTCCTCCTCGCCCCGCTGCACGTCCGCTACCACGACATCGGCTACCTCTGGGGCATCGCCCTGCAGGTCGGCTTCTGGCTCACGCCGGTCATCTACCACGACCTCATGATCCCGCCGCGCTGGCATTGGCTGCTGCGGTTCAATCCCATGGCCCGCATCATCGGCCACAGCCGCGACGCGCTCATCTACGGTCGATGGCCAGACTGGGCCACGTTCGGACGCACGACGGCGATCGCCCTCGTCGTCGCCCTCATCGGGTCCTTCGTCTTCCGCCGCATGCAGGACCGACTGGTCGAATACTACTAGTGACCGACGCGGCCATCGAGGTGCGCGGCGTCTCCAAGACGTACCGCATTCCCCACGAGCGGCACACCACGCTGCTCGAGCGCATCCTCGCGCGCTTTCGGCCGCCGGGATTCGAAGAGCTGGCGGCACTGCGCGACGTCACGTTCAGCCTGCCGACCGGCAGCTTCGTCGGTGTGATCGGGGCGAACGGGTCGGGCAAGTCGACGCTCCTCAAGCTCCTGGCCGGGCTGCTCGTGCCCGACGCAGGCGAGGTGGTGGTCCGTGGCACGGTCGCCCCGCTGCTCGAGCTCGGCCTCGGCTTCCACAACGAGCTCACCGTCGCCGAGAACATCGCCCTCTACGGCTCGGTGCTCGGCTATCCGCCGCACGCGATGCGCGAGCGCGTGGAGGAAGCGGTGGCGTTCGCCGAGCTCGAGCGCTTCCGCGACGCGAAGCTCAAGAGCCTCTCGTCGGGGATGCTCATGCGCCTCGCCTTCGCAACCGCGCTCCGCGCCGAGGCCGACATCCTCCTGCTCGACGAGGTCCTCGCCGTCGGCGATGCGCGCTTCCAGCAGAAGTGCTTCGACGTCTTCGCCGACTTGAAGCGCCGGCGGCGGACGATCGTCCTCGTCAGCCACGACTTGGCCTCGGTCCAACGCTTCTGCGACCGGGTGCTCTGGCTCCACGAAGGCCGGCTCGCCATGGACGGCGACGCCGAGACCGTGGTCAAGCTCTATCTCGCCATGAGCCGCGCGGACACGCTGCGGCGCGCGGGCGAGCGTCCGGCGGCCGGCGCCGCGCGGTCCGTCCCCGCGGGCCCCGTCCATCGGTGGGGAAGCGGGGCGGTGCAGTTCGAGGACGGCTGCCTCGAGCGGGAGGACGGCACGCCGCTCGGCTCCGTGCAATCTGGACAGCGGGTGGTCCTGCGCCTTGCCGCCCGGGCCCACGCCGCCGTCGAGGCGCTCGCCGTGGGCTTCATCGTCAAGCAGCTCGGGGCGCTCGGGGGACACGTGATCTACTCGACGAACAACCAGCTCCTCGGCCGGCCCCTCGGGACGCTGCGTCCCGGCGACCGGCTCGTCATGCGCTTCGCCTTCCAGGCAGCGCTCCTGGATGGCCACTACGCCCTGCACGTCATCGCCGCCAGCGCGGCGACGGGGGACATCGAGATCTTCGACTGGATCAACGACTACGTCACCTTCACCGTCGAAGGGAGCCGGTGCCACGAAGGGGTCGCGGACCTCGGCGCCGAGTTTCACTACGAGGTCCCCGGCGCGCGCCCCGCGGTGGCCCGATCATGAACCGCAACAGCGCGCCGCGGGTGGCCGTCCAGATCCTCACCTGGAACCGGGTCGACGAGCTCGTCCCGTGCCTCGAGAGCTTCGCCTGCATCGACTACCCGAACTACGAGGTGATCGTCCTCGACAACGGCTCGGAGGACGAGACCGTCCCTACCGTCAAGCGCGACTTTCCCTGGGTAACGCTCATCGAGAACGGGCGAAACCTCGGCTTCTGCAAGGGGAACAACGTGGGCCTGCGCTACTGTCTCGAGCGCGGGTTCGACTACGTGCTGCTGCTCAACAGCGACACCAAGGTCCTGCCGGGCCTGCTCACGGAGCTGGTGCAGGTCATGGAGTCCGATCCGCGGATCGCTATCGCCGGCGCCAAGAACCTACTGCTCGAAAACCCCGCGTACATGTGGGGCCAGTACGGCGAGGTCACCTGGGGCCCGCTGCTGGTGCGGACCGTGGGACGCTTCGAGCCCGACCAGAACCGGGGCGACCCGCCCAAGGACGTCGACTGGATCATCTGCAACGGCTGCATGATGAGCCGCGCGGCCCTCGAGAAAGTCGGCCTGTTCGACGAGGAATTCTGGCAGTGCAACGAGGACGTCGACTGGTCGTACCGGGCACGCCGGGCCGGGTTTCGGGTCGTCTACGTCGACCGGGCCGCGATCCTACACAAGGGCGGATCGAGCGCCGATTTGGGCCACAAGAAGGTCTTCTCCTACGGCTACTTCATCGGCCGCAACGCCTTTACCTTCGCGCGCAAGTACGCCAACCCCTTCCAGAAGGCGAAGCTCTTCTGCATGCTGTGGATCGGCGTGCTCGGGCGGATCGCGTTCTTCGCCCTGGACAACACCAAGAACGCCGCCCTCGGCCAGCGTTACTTCGTCCGCGGCATTCTCGACGGGCTCCGCGGGCGGCTGAGCGAGGATCACATCCTCGTCGACTGGAAGGTCCCCGGCCGCTCCTTCCGCCAGGACCGCCGCGCGCGCATCCGCCGCTGGCTGGGCGTCTAGCCGCTCGCCAGCCGCTGCTGCATGTAGTCCGTCAGCGCCTCGCGCCACGGCCGCATCCGGTCGAGGCCCGCGGCGCGCAGCGCGGCGTTGTCGAGCACGGAGTAGAGCGGCCGGCGCACCGGCGCCGCGAGCTCCTTGACGGTGGTCGGGACGAGCGGCGTCGTGAGCCCCCCCAGCGCGAAGATCGCCTGGGCGAACTCGTACCAGGAGCACTGCCCCTGGTTGGTCGCGTGGTAGAGGCCGGGCGGGCCCTCGAGCGCGAGCACGCGGATCTGGCGGGCGAGATCGGCCGTGTACGTGGGCGTGAGGATCTCGTCGTCGACGACGCGCACCTCCGGGCGCTCCCGCGCCGCCCGAAACATCGCATCGATGAAGTTGCCGCCCTTCGCCCGGCAGGGGCGGAGCCCGTAGAGCCCGGAGGAGCGGACCACCTGGTGGCGGTCGCCGACGCTCAAAACCGCGTACTCGCCCGCGAGCTTCGACTGCGCATAGACGTTGAGTGGATTCGGCCGGTCCGTCTCGACGTAGGGCGCCCGCTTGGCGCCGTCGAAGACGTAGTCCGTGCTCACGTGGACGAGCCGCGCGCCGATTGCGGTGCACGCTTGCGCGAGCCAGCGGGGTGCGATCGCGTTGACGAGGTAGGCCTCCCGCTCCATGGTCTCGCACTTCGGCACGTTGTGGAAGGCCGCCGTGTTCACCACCACCGCCGGTCGCAGCCGACCGAGCACGGTGCGCACCGCGTCCGGGTCGGCGATCTCGAGGTCCGCGTGCGCGAGCCCGCACACGTCCTCGCCGGCGAACGCCTCGACGAGGTCGCTGCCGAGCTGTCCCGTGCTGCCGACGATCGCGACGCGAATCAGAACACGCCCCCGATGCGCTTGAGCGTCTGCTCCATCTCGGCGAGGAGGGTCATCCACTCGATGTTGTAGTAGCGGGGGTTGTAGAAGTCGGTCTGGTCGTACTGATTCATCATCCGCAGCATGTGCTCGACCGACTCCTTGACCGGCACCATCGGCTTGACGCCGAGCTCGGTCTCGATGCGCTGGCCGCTCACCCGGTAGGAGCGCGTCTTGTAGTTCGAGTAGTCGACCTCGATCTCGATCTTCTTGATCGGCTTGAAGGCCTCGCGCACCCAGTGCGCCAGCTCGAGGATCCGGTAGTTCTTGCCGACGACGTTGAAGATCCGCCCATGGACCTTCTCTTCCGGCGCCTCGACGCAGGCGATGTACACACGGCCGAGGTCGGTGACGTCGACGAGCGGCCGCCACATCTCGCCGCCGGCGTGGACCGTGAGGATGCCCTTGGCGAGCGCGTCCCGCACGAACGTGTTCACCACGAGGTCGTAGCGCATGCGGGGGCTCCAGCCATAGACGGTCCCCTGGCGCAGCAGCACGGGACAGAAGTGCTGGTCGGCCATCCGCAGGAGGATGCGCTCGGCGTTGTAGTTGGAGACGGCGTACGCGGCGCGCGGGCTCACCTCGGAGTCCTCGTCGCGCAGGAAGTCGGGGGCGTAGAAGCCGAGGTCGTAGATCGAGCACGTCGAGGCGAAGATGAAACGCTTCACGCCGCGGCGCTTGCACGCGTCGGCGACCACCTCGGTGCCGAACGTGTTCATCTCCTCGTTCGCCTTCGGGTTGAACTCGGCGGTCGGATCGTTGGAGAGGCCGGCCAGGTGGATCACGGCGTCGCAGCCGTCGAGCACCGCCGGATCGAACGTCCGGATGTCCCCCTGCACGAGGTCGATCTTGTCGCGGACCTCGGCGAGCCCCTCGTCGCCGAAGTAGAGCTTGTCGAAGACGCGGACGGCCTCCCCCTTGTCGAGGAGCTGCCGCACCGCCACACACCCGATGTAGCCGGCACCGCCGGTCACCAGAATCATGAACCCCCCTCGCCTCGCCTGTGCATTGCGCCGAGCGCGTCCATTGACTGCCCAGCGCGCGGTATATACTCTCGCGCGCTCGGAGGTTGCAATGTTCCGCGAGCCGAGCCGCCTGCCTCCCGTCCAGGTCTTCACCGCCAACACCTTCCCCGACGAGCGCGGCTTCCTCCTCCAGTCGTGGGTGCACCAGGACCTCGCGGCCCGCGGCATCCCGTCGACCTTCAAGCAGGCCATCCAGACCTGGTCGCGCCGCGGCGTCGTGCGCGGGCTCCACTTCCAGTGGGATCCTCCGATGGGCAAGCTCGTGCGCTGCCTGCACGGCGCGATCCTCGACGTGGTGGTCGACGTGCGCCTGGGCTCGCCCACATTTGGCGACCACGTCGCGGTCGAGCTCACCGGCCGCAACCATCGCGTGATCTGGGTCCCGCCCGGATTCGCGCACGGCACGTTCGCGCTCGAGGAGGGCTCGATCGTGCTCTACGAGTGCACCGCGGAGCACGGTCCGGGCCGCGAAGGCGGCATTCGCTGGAACGACCCCGCGCTCGGGATCGCCTGGCCGGACATCCCCCCGATCGTTTCGGAGAAGGACCGGCAGGCCCCCACGCTCGCGGAGTGGACCGCCGATCCGCGCGCGCAGCACTTCCGCTACGCCTGAGCCGCCGCACGCAGGCGGCCCGGCCGCGGTCGTGGTCGTCCACTGGGGCGCCGTCGCCGACACGCTCGCGTGCCTGCGAAGCCTCGCCGCCTCGACGCTGCGGCCGACGCCGCTTCTCGTGATCGACAACGGCACGCGCGCGCTCGATGCGGCGGCGGTCGCCGCCGCGGCGCCCGGCGCCCTTCTCGTGGCGCTGCCGGAGAACCGCGGCTTCGCCGGCGGCAGCAACGAGGGAATCCGCCGCGCGCTCGCGACGGGCGCCGCGTTCGTGCTTCTCCTCAACAACGACGCAACCGTCGCGCCGGACTGCCTCGGCGAGCTGGTGCGCGCGGCGAGCACGGGGCCGGAGGTCGCCGCGGTGGGCGCCAAGGTCCTCTGCGCCGAGGCCCGGCACGTGCTCTGGGCCGCGTGGGCGCGCGTCACCTGGCGCGCCGCCCTCGTCGAGCAGATCGGCCGCGGCGCGCCCGACGGGCCCGCATACGGCGCGGTCCGCACGGTCGACGTGGTCCCCGGTTGCGCGATGCTGCTCACGCGCCCCGCCCTCGAGGACGTGGGCCTCTTCGACGAGGCCTTTTTCGCCTACCACGAAGACGTCGACTGGTGCGTCCGCGCCCGTGCGCGGGGCTTCCAGGTGCTCTTCGCCCCCGCGGCGCGCGTGTTCCACCGCGGCGAGGGCAGCCTCGCTGGCCGCGGACGCGCCAACCCCGCGCGCTACCTCTCGGCCCGCAACACGATCCTCTTCGCCCGCAAGCATGCGCGCCTCCGCGACTGGGGACGGCTCGCGGTCACCATCGGCGCGAGCCTGCCGCTTGCCGCGCTGCGCGCGCGGCGGCGCGGCGAGCACGGCGTCGTCGCGCTTCTCTTGCGCGGCTATCGCGACGGGCTCCTCGGCCGCGACGTGCCGCTCGACGCGCTGGGTCTGCGGTAAGCGCCGTCCGCGGGCTGCGGTAGTTGGCCCTCAGCGCAGACCGAGGATCTCGAGCGGCGGCGGCCGGCCCGTGACCGCGTCGCGCACGCCCCGCATCTTGAGCAGCACGGTGGCAGCATCCCCGCGCGCCAGATGCCACAACAGCTCGACCGGCAGGCTCGCCGCAAGAAACGCCGCGAGCTTCGCCCGCTGCGTGAGCGTCCCGTGCCGGCGCGCGAAGAGGATGCTGTTGCGCGCAGCGAAGTACTTCCGGATGCGCACCGACTCCGGCGCGCCGCTGCCGCGACCCGCATGATGCACCACCGCTGCCGGGCAGTACACGACACGCCAGCCCGCCCGGCGCGCGCGGGTGCACCAGTCGACCTCCTCGTGGTAGGCGAAGAAGGCCTCGTCGAACGCACCGACGGCCTCGAGCGCCGCCGTCCGGAGCCACATCGCGCAGCCCGCGACCCACGGCACGTCGCGCTCGTGCGCGAACTCGGGGCCGTCGGGCTCCCCGGCCCCCACGAGCGCCACGAGGCTCTGCCGCCACGTAAGCTCCCCCCAGGCGAGCCAGAGCCGCCGCGGGTCCTCCTGGGCGATCACCTTGGGGCCGACCACCGCGACGCGCGGGTCCGCCTCGAGCGCGCGCAGCGCCGCCGCCGTCGCCCCTGGGGCGACGCGCACATCGTCGTTCAGCACGAGCACGACGTCGGCGCCGCGGGCGCGCGCCGCCGCGATGCCGAGGTTCGCCCCGCCCGCGTAGCCGCGGTTCTCGGCGCTCGGCACGCACACGGCGTGCGGCGCCGCCCGCGCGAGCCGCTCGCCCACCGGCGCAGCGGGGCCGTTTTCCACCACGACCACGCCGACGTCCTCGCCGGCGAGGCTCGCCACGCAGCCGAGCGTGGCGTCGGGATCCCGCCAGTGGACGATCACCGCGACCACCCGGGGCATCAGCCCGCCACCTCCTCGTAGACGGCCCGCGTCCGCCGCGCGGTCTCCTCCCAGGTGAACGCCGCCGCACGCGCCCGCGCGCGGGCACCGAGCGCCGCGCGCGCCGCCGGATCGGCGAGCAGCTCGCGGAGCGCGCCGGCGAGCAGCGCCGTCTCCGACCTGGGCACGAGCACGCCCGCATCGCCGACCACCTCGGGAATGGCACTCGACCCCACCGCCACCACCGCACAGCCCGCCGCCATCGCCTCGCACACGGTGAGGCCGAAGCCCTCGTAGTCCGACGCGCTCACCGCCACCTCGGCAGCCGCGTAGAGCGCCCGCAGCGCCTCGTCGTCGAGCGGCCCGAGCCAGCGCACGCCCGCCGGGAGCCGGTCGAGCCACGGCGGCGCGTAGCCCGGACGGAGCCGACCGGCGATCACGAGCTGCCAGCCGCTCGCCGCCCCGCCGGCCTGCGCGAAGGCCGCGACGACGCGCTCGACGTGCTTGCGCGGCTGCACCGTGCCGACGCAGACGACCAGCCGCGGACCCAGGCCGTGCGCGGCCCGAAACGCGGCGACCGCACCCTGGGCCGGCGGGGTGCGCAGCGCCGCCGGCACCCCGAGCGGCACCGTGCGCACCTTCGCCGCGGGGGTGCCGAGACGGGCCACCAGGTCCGCGCCCGCGTGCTCGGAGTCGACGATCACTCGCGCGGCCCGGGCGACGCTCGGCGGCACGCAGAGCCGGAAGTGCCAGCGCTGCGGCCAGGCGAACGTCTCCGGGCAGGCGTAGACCGCGAGGTCGTGCACGGTGACCACCCCGGGCACGGCGAGCCGCCACGGCAGCACGCCCTTCGTGCCGTGGTAGAGGGCGAGCCCGCGGGCGGCGACGAGCCCGGGAAGGCGCAGATGATCCCACAGCACCTGGTGGTACGTGCTCGCGAGCGGCACCCCCACGCACTCGACGGCGAGGCCGGCGAAGGCCTCCGGCCGGTCGGTGAACACCACGTACTCGTGTCCGCCGAGCCGCGCGAGCGCGGCTACGAGCTCGCGCGCGTAGGTCGCGGGCCCGCCCACGATGCCGACGAGCGCACCGATCCCGATGCGCACCGCTAGCCCCTCGGCGCCCCCGCGGGCGCGAGCGGCCCGCCCGCCGCTGCCCGCAGCCCCGCCGCCGCCCCGCGCACGAGGGCGCGCACCACGTCGCCCCGCCCGCGCGTCCCCCAGAGCAGCGCGCTCGTCGCGACGAGCGCGCCGTAGACGGGCACGAACACGAGCCACGTCCACGGCCGCCCCCGCCGCCTGACGACCAGCCACGGATTGCGCGCCTTTAAGTACGCCGCCCAGGGGGTGAGCCCGGCAGCGAAGCCGCGCATGCCGTCGTGCCCGACGACCGCGCGGGGCTCCACCACCGCCGCAAACCCGTGCGCGGCCGCGCCGAGGCAGAAGTCCACGTCCTCGTAGTAGACCTCGATCTCCTCGGCGAGGCCGCCGACGGCCTCGAAGCAGGCTCGGGTCACCAGGAGCGCGCAGCCCATGACGCCGCGCACGCGGTAGGGGCGGTCGGTCCGGCGCCGATAGCGCAAGAGCGTGCGCGGCACGCAGAGGAGAGGCAGCGAGTGCCGCTCGCCGGCCGAGATGACGGCGCCGCTGGCGAGGTCGACGACCCGCGGGCCCGCCACGCCGGCGTCGGGCGTCGCCGCGAGCGCGTCCTCGAGCAGCCGCAGCGCATCG
>Ga0209810_1000091_pt1 | contig 277214 bp, 247 predicted proteins | sample Coa_R1_7_FD_187159 | JGI IMG/M metagenome (GOLD analysis project Ga0209810, IMG submission 187159) | Surface soil microbial communities from Centralia Pennsylvania, which are recovering from an underground coalmine fire - Coalmine... | ecosystem: Environmental > Terrestrial > Soil >...
CTGGCCAAGCTATCGCTTTGGTCGCGCAACCAGGTCGAGGGCAGTTCATCACCTTTACAGCGCTTCGGAAACTCCCAAGTGCAGGGAAATCTCCGTCTTCCCTTGACTTGTACTTATCATGGATGTCACCGTGTTCACCGTCACCGTGTTCGTGATGCGTCCCATACTGGAACCCTGCGAGTATCCGCAGTGTGAGCAGAATGCTTCTCCCGCGCGAACAGGCTTGCCACAGGAGCTGCAAGGCGCAAGGAGAGGCCCTTCGGAACACGAAGTAAAGGATGAATCCAAAGCAATTGGGTATGAGGAAAGCGGCAATCACACTAGGCCCAAGAAGGCATTTGACGCCTTTTTGCATCGCCGTAGAGCCGCGTGCGGAGTGCCGGCAGAACCATTCGGCCACGGTGTTGGAGAGCACGGCGCCTCGCTCACCCGGAATGGAAAGCTTTCTTTGCCTCCGAAGCCTCTTCGTTCGCCTTACAATCTCTGCGGGGATGTTTCAAGATTCAGGATTATTCCGGTCGATTTTTGCTGCAGTGATGCTGCTGGGAAATCTTTCTGTCCCGATCTGGGCGCAGACATCGGATACGAAGAGTTCGCAGCAAGGCGGCTACGTGTTTCACGCGAACAGCAGAGAAGTGCTGACCGACGTCTCAGTGACCGACAGCAATGGAAATCCAGTGAAAGGACTCAGCCGCTCGGCCTTTCACATTTTCGATAATGACCATCCGCAGCAACTCGAATCCTTTGAGGAGCACGCCGGCAGTGAAACGACGGTAGCGACGGCCAGCGCTCCGCCGAATGTTGTCAGCAATGCCTATTTGGAGCATCTGCCTCCCTCGCTGAACATTATTCTGATCGACACGACAACCATCGACATCGTGGATCAGATGTTTCTGAATCAGGAACTGGCGAGATTCGTGAACTCCCTCCCAGCGAATCAGGGGCTGGCGATTTATCAACGGGCGGCGGACGGGACGTTTCTTGTCCAGAACTTCACGTCTGACCACACTCTGCTGCTGGCTGCGATTCATCGAGCCATACCGCATCTGCGGCAGCCCGGCTCCTGGTACGCAAGCGACATGGGAACCCTACGGCAGCTCGCCGCTTTCCTGAGTCAGATACCAGGACGCAAGAACGTCCTCTGGTTTACCGGTGGCTCGAATCTGTTCTTGAAGCCCGATCCCACCAACGTGCCTTCGTACCGGGCATTGCGTGACGTTTACGATGAGCTGGAATCCGAGCGTATCGCGATTTATCCGATCGACGCTCGCGGGCTTACGGTGGAAGTCCGGTCGGGCACGGCGGAGCAACATATGCTAATGGCTGATGTTGCGGAAGCCACCGGCGGACAGGCTTGGTACAACAACAACGGCCTGTCTCAGATCGCCTCCCGCGTGGTGGACACTGATTCCCATTTCTACACTCTTACCTACCGCCCTGACGATCTGAGAGGGAACAACAAATGGCATAAGGTGAAGGTTTCGGTGGATGGCGGTCCCTATCACCTCAGCTATCGACGCGGGTATTTCGACGATGGTACCGGCACTTCCCATCCTCCGCGCAAGACCAGGACTATGTTGCTCGCGCACGGAGAAACCATTCAGGCGCCCGACCGGCACACTGAGCCGATCATCTTCGAGGCCCGCGTACAACCATCGACGGCCACAACCGCGATGCCCGCGAATGCCACCCAAACCAGCGTATCGGCTCATCCGCCAAAACGGAACGAACAACCGTATGCCGTGCATTACAGCGTGCCTCTCGACGCGCTCACCCGGCAGATGATAAACGGTGAACCTGAAATCAGCGTCGGCGCCGCGATTCTCGCGTTCAACCACTTTGGACGTCTGACCGGATACGTCGCGCAGAAGCTGACGTTTTCTTTGAATGAAGAGAAGCTGAAGGCGACTCCGGGTGCAAAATTCGGCTTCGATCAGCAGATCAATTTGCCGAAAGGGGAAGACTACCTGTACATCGCATTGTGGGACACAACCAATGGACGCGTTGGCACAGTTCAGCTTCCGCTGGATGTAGAAAAGACGAAGTAAATAACCGCCTCCCACAAGCCTGCGTCTTGATAGCTCCCTCATCGGCCGCGCTAAATGGATCGAGCGTTATTCCCGGCCTATGGTCGGGTCACGCCCTTCGGATATCGCGACTCAGAGGCTGCAATCGCGGTCGAAGGATATGAACCTGCGAAGAACGAGCAGCCCAGGGTCTCGTACAACGAAGTCGGCCCGTCGTACTTTTTCACTATGGGAATTCCGCTGATCTCCGGTCGCGAATTCATGCGCGCCGACAACGAATTTTCTCCTCTTGTGGCCATCGTGAACGAAACGATGGTCAGACAGTACTGGCGCCGATTGCGGGTTTGTCCTTTTTTGATGCACGATCCGAGACTCACTCGATAGCACTTTGTGAGTGACAGCGATGGTACATTTGCACAGAGTTCCCAGACGATGGACCGACGGCCGCCCTCGGCCGGGTTTTCGTCGTTGAACCAACATAAAATCAAAAAAGGAGTTCTTCTAATTTCACGAAGAACCCGCGCGGGGGCGCGCGTCGGTCCAGATCGATGTCACTTCAAGCATCACAGCTCCGGCAGGAAATCACGCAACGAGCGGTGGAATACGCTCAGGCGAACCGCATTTACTTTCGCCGGAGCCATTTTGATTTCGGGAGTGTGGTCTTTCTTCCCGATCTCGACCATCAAGCGCACGGCAATTTTCATCCGGCGAGCTATCGCGCAATTCTGCGACGTTCTATCTGGCGTAAGCGTCTGGGCAAAGTCTTAACCGTTACCGACAAGCTGCGAAACGCTGAAGACAATCGCCGTCTATGTGAACTCGATTCCTGCTGTAGCTCGGATGCGCTGCTGATGAATGTGTTTTGTCATCCAAGGGTTCGGAACTCGCATCAAGTGCTCGGGCTGCTTGGGCTCGATGAACCGGCGGTGCCGATCTTTGGATGGCGCGCCCGTGTTCCGCTCGCAAACGACAAATTCGACAGAACCGAAGTGGACATGAAGCTCGGTTCCCTTCTCGTCGAATCCAAGCTGACTGAATCGTCCTTCGAAAATTGCGACATCCACCGCATGCACGAGTACTCGGCTTTTCGTGACGTCTTTCACTTGAACCAACTCCCGCGCTCACGGAAGCAGTACCGCTGCTACCAACTCCTCCGCAACGTGCTCGCAGCGAACGCTCACAACGCTAGCTTTTGCTTGATTACCGACGCGCGTCGCACCGACCTGATTCAGGACTGGTTCGAGGTGCTCGGCGCAATTTCCACCTCGCAACTGCGAACGCGCTGCAAGCTGCTCACCTGGCAAGAGCTGGCGGAAGCATTGCCGGCTTCTTTGCAACCTTTCCTAGCTCTGAAGTACGGAATCGGCGCGGCGGTTGATGCTGCCGCAAACTCTGTGGGATATTGAGCACGGAGTCCTTTGCTGATGTCGAACTCATCGGTCGCTGTCCGGTTCGAATACGCCAGCGAGCGCAAGATTCGGGAGCGCAACAAGCTGCACTACCGCTTCGCGCATTGGCCCATCTGGATCGCAGTCTTCTATCTCGCTCCCGGCCCGTTCACGTTCGACCTGTTCGCCCACGGAGTACATCCGTACATGGCGGCGTGGCTTGGGATCGTGATTATTGGCACCGGTATTGCAGGTTTATGCGGACAGCTTCCCGGAGTGGAACCGAAGCCCTACATTATCCGGTTCACCGAAGATCGCCCCAATCCAATTTATCGCCGAGTTTGTTACACGCTCGCATGGAGTGAGCTGGTAACCTATGCCGTCCTGAACATCAGCGGGTTGGTCGGCGCCATCCTCACTGGCCACTGGCGATTGCAACAGATCTACTCACATTTCTACTTCCCACTTGCGGCGACCTTCTGGATTCTGGGAGCTCTTGGTCTGCTTCCCCGCGTAAAGCGTTCAACGGTCGGTGAAGGACACGAGCGCCGGTATTTCTACGGGACAGTCTGGGCCTGTGTCGTCGCGCAGCCCGTTTTGGGATTGCTGTGGTGGTGGCTGCCGCGTGGGCGCTCCTTTGACGTTCTTCGTCTCTGCGGCTTCGTGGGCGTACTCGCGTTCATGGGAGCTCTCGCCGTGAGAGGCTATCTGCCGCGCACACGTCCGATCCTGCCCGGCGAACTCGCCGTTTCGGACTGATCCTCCGCGTGATCTGTTTCGCTATTGCTATCGCGATCGCGGTATTGCTGGTCCTCTGTGGAGTCGTTTATCAAACTATTGGACTGCGCTCTGATGAACGGCGCTTCCCTGCTCCCGGTCGCTTGATCGAGGTTGGTGGGCATCGGCTTCACCTGTATCAAATCGGCTCCGGACCATCGGTAGTTCTCGAATCTGGAATTTCAGCTTCCTCGCTTAACTGGCGCAAGGTGCAGAATGAAGCCGCTGCATTTGCGCGCGTCTGCAGTTACGACCGCTCTGGCCTCGGTTGGAGCGATCTGTGCGATCAGCCATGCACGCCAACAGCTTTGGCGCGCCAGCTTCATGCTTTACTTCAGGCTGCTCAGATTCCTGCCCCTTACATTCTGGTCGGACACTCGTTCGGCGGCCTGATCGTTCGGGCATTTGCGACAGAGTTCCGCAATGAGACTGCCGGGCTCGTGCTGGTGGATCCCCTCGATCCGGCAGAATGGACTCCAATCACAGATCAGCAGCGACGAATGATTGCTCATGGCATTCGACTGGCGCGGCGCGGAGCACTGGCAGCGCGACTTGGAGTGGTTCGCGTTTGCCTGAACCTGCTTCTGGCCGGCAATCGTCTGCTGCCGAGGGCTGCGGCGAAAGCGTGGAGCGGACACGCCGCTGAAGTCACAGACCGTATTGGTGGGCAGGTGCGCAAAATGCCTGAAGACACCTGGCCGTTAGTCGCCTGCCACTGGAAGCAGCCCAAATGCTTCGAAGGCATGGCTCGGCACTTCGAGTGCCTCGCCCAGAGTATCGCGGAAGCATCGAATCTTCCTGTTTTGGAACTGCCCGTTACTATGCTCGTCGGAGCGCAAAACGAGCATCCTACCGATCAGCATCTTTACGCGCGGCGAATCTCAACCAATACGAAATTGCTCGTTGCAGAAAAGAGCGGGCATTGGATTCAGCTCGACGAACCCGAATTGGTCGTCACGGCCATTCAGGAAACGGCAGAACGGATCGGACACTAGATGCTCCTGGATTCTGCGAAAATTTGAGGAACTTCTCCGAAATAGGAAGAGAATCCCTGATGGGTGCCTTTTTTTATCCGACGGACGCGCTAGTCCCTAGGACACTTCGGATAATTTGAGCCCAAGCCACCGCTGGCGAGCCGCGTTTGTAGCGGTTGTGGCGGGAAATCGCCCGATTTCTTCGGGAGTTCCCTAATTCAGTGCAGTATTGCTCGACCGGGGCGACGCCCGATCATTACCTCGGTGACCTCCGCTATCACTTTCGCGGTTCAACTCAGCGGCGGCATCGGGCTTAATACATACAAGCAAGTGAGTACGTGCCTTTACGACTGAAAACCCCCAAAATTGGAGTCCTAAGATGTTTGAGAACAACGAACTGCTCGACAGTTTGTGGTTCCGCTGTGGTGTGCATACCGTCGCCTTCTGGAGTTGGGTCGCGGCCTGCTGCATACTGCTCGCGGTCCGGTAAACTGCCGAATTCATTCCCCAAGGCGTTCGCGCCAGACCGGCGACCCGACACATAACCCCCTTATCCTGACGCTTTCATTTAATTAGGTAAGACACAGAGCAGCGCGGACTTATGTCTTCGCTGCTTTTAGTGTTCCAGGGCCAGCAATTAGGACTTATCGACTGGATCGCGCAGCATGCAAAAGGAGAGCACGCAATTCAGAAGGAAATCCTGGCCTCGAACCGTAGGAGTTCGTCTTCTTTCTTGGCCAGTGTTGACCGCTATCCGTCTGGCTTTCACGATCCGGCCTTGAGGCGGTATTTCCGGGTGACCGACTTCTCACCGTGGGTAGCGCGGACGAACACGACAGGGTTGCGGGCCTCTTGCTCAAGCTGCGCCAAATCCAGCTCCAACTCAACTCTTCCGTCTTTCTCGCTTACGGCTTGCGAATGTATCGGAACGCCGGCCGGATATTGCAGGCGCGATGTAACCAGGGCGCCATCCACCGCCGTTCCGCTCTCGCTGACCAGTAATCGCATCACGAGTTTGCGCGAGACTGGCAGATCGTCGGAGTTGAGCCAGGTAAGCGCCAGGGTCTCACCTCCGGCGTCGCGGATTTCTGTCTGATCGCGGAAGAACTGCTCGACCGAGCCAGCCTTCACTGCTTCCAGAACTTCGCGATGCTGGTTCTTGAGCAGGTCGTGAATGTACTCCTCAGAGAATCCAGGATCGCCGACGTGTTCGGCATAAGATGACGCGTATTTGCCGATGCAATGTCCTCGCACGAAGACCATTGTCTGCAGCAGAAGATCGGCTTTGCGCGCCTCGCTTTGGACGTGATACACGGTGTCGCCCTGTTTCACGTCCGTATTAAAGCCAAAAATCATTGCAATCGATCTTCCCTGCCGAGCTGTGTTACGCGCTGATTGTTATTGTGCGGAATATTTCTCCGAATGCAATGATCGAGAGTTCACACTTGTGCGCTGCTGCGCTTGACACTCCGTCGCAGCGAAACTTATAGTCGAGTGTTCCACCGTCAGTGTTGGCGCACATTGTATAACGGCCTCTATGCCGGACCAGCCACTACCCTATTACGTCAATTATTTGCCTCTGCTCATGCAGATCGTGATCGCGTGTCTGGTCGCGGGAGGCATGGTCGCGCTCTCGGCGCTGCTCGGTAAACATCGCTACAGTCGAACTAAGATGGCCGCGTACGAATGCGGCATGGTAGGCACCGGCGACGCGCGCCAGCGCTTCTCCGTAAAGTTCTACATGGTCGCCATGCTTTTCATTCTGTTCGACGTGGAGGCGATCTTCCTGATTCCCTGGGCGGTGATCTACCGCAAGCTGCCCGCAGCGATTGCTCCCGCGCTGGGCTCTGCGCCACACGACTCCGGCCCGCGCATGTTCGGCTTCTGGGAGATGCTGGTGTACATCGGCATCGTCCTCGTGGGCTTCTTCTATATATGGAAGAAGGGCGCGCTGGACTGGAATACCACACCGGAGAAATCGGACTTCTAAATGCCCCTGCAGCCCGCCATCACCGATCTCGAACAACTCAAAAGCAGACCGGCAGTCGCGGCGCTTCAGAACGCCTCGTTGCTCGAAAAAGCCAAGTTCGATCGCGATGAGTTAACGCTGTACGTGAATCGCAGCGATATTAAGCACGCTTGCGAGCTTCTGCGCGACGATCCCGGAACGAAATTCAATTTTCTCGCCGACGTCACCTGCGTCGATGTCTTCCCTTCCGAGCCGCGCTTTGAGGTGATCTACAGCCTGCTTTCCCATTCCCGGAAAGAGCGCATCCGTCTGATCGCGCGCGTGCCGGGCGGAGATCCGTCGATCGAATCGCTGATGGGACTCTGGCCTGCGGCGAATTTCTTTGAACGCGAGGTCTTCGATCTCTTCGGCGTGCGGTTCATTGGACATCCGAATCTGCGCCGCATCATGATGCCCGAAGATTGGGAAGGACATCCGCTGCGCAAGGACTACCCGGTGGAGGGCTATCGCTAGATGGCGCACCTGAATCCCACGCCGGTCCTGGAGCCCACTGAAGATCGCACGATGATCTTGAACATGGGCCCGCAGCACCCATCCACGCATGGCGTTCTGCGCCTGCTACTGGAGATCGACGGCGAGACCGTCGTCAAGTGCATTCCGGATATCGGATATCTGCACACCGGCATCGAGAAGACCTGCGAGGCAAAGTTCTATCAGCAGGTAGTCCCGCTCACCGATCGCATCGACTACCTGTGTCCGATGACCAACAATCTCACGTATTGTCTGGCCGTCGAGAAGCTCTTGCAGCTTGAAATTCCTCCGCGCGCGCAATTCCTGCGCGTCCTGCTGAATGAGTTAACGCGTATCAATTCGCACCTGGTCTGGCTGGGCACGCACGCGCTCGACATCGGCGCAATGACAGTCTTCCTGTATTGCTTCCGCGAACGCGAGGAGCTGCTGCGGATCTTCGAGAACGTCTCCGGCCAGCGGATGATGACCTCCTACTTCCGCATTGGCGGCGTCTCGATGGACCCGCCGCTGGATTTCTGGAAGAAGGTGAAGAACTTCATCGACAAGTTCCCTTCTCGCGTTGATGAATATGAGGGGTTGCTCACGGCAAATCCGATCTGGATCGAACGCACCAGGGGCGTCGCTCACATCACGGCGGAGGATTGCATCGCTCTCGGATGCACAGGTCCGACAGCGCGCGGCAGCGGCATCGATTGGGACCTGCGCCGCGACATGCCATACTCGGGTTACGAGAAGTTCAAGTTCAAAGTGCCGGTCTCGACCGATGGCGACGTGTACGCACGTTATCTGCTGCGCGTGCAGGAGCTACGCGAGTCAAACAGCATTGCCCGCCAAGCCTTTGACGGAATGCCCGAGGGGCCCTACAAGGCGGAGGCTCCCAAAGTGGTACTCCCGGACCGCGAAAAGATGAAGACGCAGATGGAAGCGCTCATCTACCATTTCAAGATCGTGACCGAAGGATTCACGGTCCCTGCCGGCGAGGTTTATCAAGGCGTTGAGTCGCCGCGTGGCGAGATGGGCTACTACGTCAGGAGCGACGGAACAGCGAAGCCATATCGAGTACACATGCGCTCCGCCTGCTTGGGCAACTTGCAAGCTTTGGAACGACTGTGCGTTGGTAGATTGCTCGCAGACGTAGTTGCGGCAATCGGCAGTATCGACATCGTTCTAGGAGAGATAGACCGGTAGAATTTGGCAATTGGGGAATTTAGTAATTGAGTAATTTCTGATTCGACATGGCCGACGGTCCGAGCAGACCAGAGGAGTTGAGAGATCGCACTAAGAAATTCGCTTTGCGGATCGTTCGGCTCTTCCGCTCGCTGCCGAGGAATACGGATGCCCAGGTGATCGGCAAACAGTTGCTGCGGTGCGGAACCTCAATTGGCGCGAACTACAGAGCTGTCTGTCGTTCGCGCTCTAAAGCAGAATTTGTTGCACGAATGGGTGTCGTGGCCGAAGAGGCCGATGAATCGATATTCTGGTTAGAGCTTCTGGAGGAATCGAGTGTAATCCCGGCGAACCGGTTATCCGAACTCCTGAACGAAGCACGGGAGTTAACGGCAATTTTCACGAAATCGCTGGTTACGGCGAAGGAGCCAAGGCAATAGCAAAATTGCTGAATTACCAAATTACACAATTACTCAATGAACTTCTCTCCTGAATTGGAACAACGGTTCCAAAAACTCGTCACGCAGTACCCGTGGAAACGATCTGCGCTCATTCCCTTGCTTCTGTACGCGCAAGATGAAGTGGGGTACCTGACCGACGATGTGATTAGCGAAATCGCCAAGCGAGTCGAGTTGACGGAACTCGAAGTGCGGAACGTCATTAGTTATTACTCTTTGCTGCGGACCAAGCCCGCGGGCAAATACGTTGTCCAGGTCTGCACGAACATCAGTTGCATGCTGCGCGGAGCAGAAGAAGTCTTCGATCACTGCAGGGAGAAGCTGGGCGTCGATCACAAAGAAGTCACGCGCGACGGCACGTTTTCGCTTGAAGAAGTTGAATGCATTGGTGCTTGCAGTTGGGCACCCGCAGTACAGGTGAACTACGACTTCCATCTGAACGTTACGCCGCAGAAGATGGACGCGATTCTCGACCAGTACAGCAACAAGACGAAACAGTGAAGACACTCTACACACCAACGCCGCTGGTCTCGCATCCCGATGAGGTGCGCGTCATCTCCAAGCGCTTTGGACAAGGCGCGCAGGACATCGACCGTTACATCCAGCTCGATGGCTATAAGGCCGCACGAAAAGCGCTGGATATGCAGCCCGACGACATCATCAACGAAGTAAAAGCTTCGGGATTGCGTGGACGCGGCGGCGCGGGTTTCGCCACGGGAATGAAGTGGTCGTTCATTCCCAAACAGTCGGAAGCTCCGAAGTACATCCTGGTTAATGGCGATGAGAGTGAGCCGGCCACGTGCAAAGATCGGCTTATTGTCGAGTACGATCCGCACGCCATCATCGAAGGCGTGATCATCGCGGGCCTCGCAGTTGGAGCCAAACTGGGCTTTATCTATCTGCGTGGCGAGTATCGGTATTTGCTCGAAATCCTCGAACGAGCTGTAGCCGACGCATATAAAAAAGGATTCCTGGGCAAGAACATCTTCGGCAGTGGGCGCGAGTTCAACATCCTCACCCACACGGGCGCAGGCGCGTATGAAGTTGGCGAAGAATCGGCACTCATGGAGTCGCTGGAGGGGAAGCGCGGATTGCCGCGTCTCAAGCCGCCCTTTCCCGCTATCAAAGGTCTCTACGGGGGTCCGACCGTCATTAATAATGTTGAAACGGTCGCGACTGTTCCGCCGATCATTCTGAATGGCGGCAAGTGGTATGTCGCATTCGGGCCAAACGAGAAAAACGGCGGCACGCGCCTCACGTGCTTGACGGGACACTTCAACAAACCCGGAGTGTACGAACTTCCCCTCGGATACCCCGCCAACAAGATGATCTACGAAGTGGGCGGCGGAATCCCGAACGGCCGAAAGCTTAAAGCTCTCGTGCCGGGCGGATCGTCCACGTTCCTGCTCACGCGCGAAGAAGCCGAATCCGCAACCATGGACTACGACTGGTTCGCAAAACGCGGTGAGTTCCTTGGCTCCGGTGGAGTAGTCGCTATCGACGATCAGACCTGCATGGTGAAGGTCGCTCTGCGCATCATGCAGTTCTACCAGCACGAAAGTTGTGGCTGGTGTATTCCCTGCCGTGAAGGCACCGACTGGTTAAAGAAGACGTTGATCCGCTTCCACGCCGGCGCCGGGCAAAACAAGGACCTCGACCAGATGCTCTATTTAGCGAACAACATGGCTGGCCGAACCTTCTGCGCATTAGGCGACGCTGCTGCGTTTCCTACAATGTCGATCATCAAGAAATGGCGAAAAGAGTTTGAAGAGCACCTCGATGGAAGAAGCTGTCCGTTTGAAACGGCGTCGTCGAGAGAGATGGCGCTGGCGTGAAATTTCGTGATTTCGCGATTTCGTGATTTCGCGATTTGAACAGCGGGAGACGACTCTGGGCACTAAACAGGAGGAGTTACGAGCTCGAACAAAGCGCTTTGCAATTGCCTCTCTGCGGCTTTTTCAGGCATTGCCAAGGTCCAGCGAAGCACAGGTTTTAGGGAAACAGCTTCTTCGTTCGGGTACCGCCGTCGGCGCAAATTATCGTGCAGTATGTAGAGCCAGATCGAAAGCCGAGTTCCTGGCCAAAATTGGTGTTGTACTGGAAGAAGCAGACGAGTCTCTCTTGTGGCTTGAACTGATTCAGGATTGCAGAATTATTGAAGCAGATAGACTTGCGAAGATCACTAGAGAAGCTCAGGAATTAACCAGAATCTTCGCGGCTATTCAACAAAGGACCCGAACCAAGTCAACGCCGTAGCGTTGGCGAAGCAAATCACGAAATCGCGAAATCGCGAAATCACGAAATTTTTCATGGCCGACGTAACCATCACCGTTGACGGCAAGAAGGTCACCGCTCCTGCGGGAACGCTGCTCATTGAAGCGTGCAAGAGCGCGGGCATCGAGGTCCCTGCCTTCTGTTATTACCCTGGCCTTTCGGTTCAGGGCGCCTGCCGCATGTGTCTCGTGCGCATCGAGAAGATGCCGAAGCTGCAGACCGCGTGTACAGTGCCCATCACCGAGGGCATGGTCGTGACCACCGACAGTTCCGAAGTGGCACAGGCGCGCAAGGCTACTGTCGAAATTCTGCTTGGGAACCATCCCCTCGATTGTCCTGTGTGCGACGCCGGCGGCGAGTGTGAACTCCAGGACATGACGTTCCGCTACGGCGCTGCGGAATCGCAGTACATGGAGTCCAAGGGACACAAAGAGGAGCAGCAGTGGTCGCCCGTCGTGTTCTTCGATCGTCCTCGCTGCATTCTTTGCTACCGCTGCGTGCGCGTCTGCGGCGAAGGCATGGATGTATGGGCGCTGGGTGTGCAGAATCGCGGCGTCACTTCGCTGATCGCACCCAACAAACAGGATCACCTCGAGTGCGAAGAGTGCGGCATGTGCATCGATATCTGCCCCGTCGGTGCGCTCACCTCTGGTGCTTATCGCTACAAGACTCGTCCTTGGGAAATGACCCACGTCGGCACCATCTGCACGCATTGCGGCGATGGCTGCAAAACGACTCTCGGTGTGCGCCGTTCTAAAGGCGGAATGGAGATCGTCCGCGGCGACAACCGCGACAAGAGCGGCATCAACGGCGACTTCCTCTGCATCAAGGGCCGCTACGCCTTCGATTTCGCGAATGCCGACGATCGCATCACGCAGCCGCTCGTTCGGCGCGACGGCAAACTGGTCCCGGTTTCGTGGGAGCAGGCAATCGACCACGTTGCCAGCCGCTTCAAGCAGATTCGCGATAGTCAGGGCGGCAAGGCGATCGGCGTAATCGGCTCCAACCGAACGACAAACGAAGAGAACTACCTGCTGCAGAAGTTCGCTCGTTCCGTTCTGGGAACGAACAATATCGACCATCACCGCACGGCTGACTATCCAGCCTTCGCAAAAGCAATTGCGGGTAAGCAGAACATCACGGCGACGCTGCGCGAGACGATGACTGCCCCGGCGGTCCTGCTGATCGGCAACGATCCCACCGAGCAGCATCCGCTGCTGGCCTGGAATTTGCGCACGAACCTTCGCATCCATAACGGCCGTATTTACATCGTCAACTCCAGCGAGATCAAACTGCGCCGACAAGCTCGCGCCTACACTCGCGTGCCGGAAGATGGCGGCGAGAGCCTCATGGTGCGCTACCTCGCTGGCGAAGACGGAGTTGCCGGCAAGCTCGAATCGGGCAATCTGACCCGCGATGCGCTGCGCGACTTCCGCGACAAGGTCAAAGCTGAGCAAGGGCTGATCGTCATCTTCGGTTCCGAACTGCGCGGCGATGACATCACTCTCCTGGTCCAATGGGGCGCAAAACAAGGCGCTAAGTTCATCTGCCTCGGCGACTACTCAAATTCGCGCGGCGCTGCCGATATGGGACTCTATCCCGATCTGCTCCCGGGATACACAGCGCTCACGAACGGCGCTGCTTTTGCGCAGGAATATGGTTCCGCAATGCCGCAGCAGCCTGGCCTCGATATCGTGGGCATGTTCGATGCTGCGAAGTCCGGCAGATTGGGCGCGCTTTACGTGATCGGCTCGAATCCGGTCGCGCGTTACAACATCGATCCCTTCGCGCTGAAAAATACTTTTGTCGTCGTGCAGGACATGTTCCTCACCGAGACAGCAACGACGGCCGAAGTGGTACTGCCTGCGGCGAACGCTTACGAGAAATCCGGAAGCTATACGAACACGTTCGGCGATTTGCAGCTTCTGAAGAAGGCCGGAGATCTCGCCGGTGTACGTACCGATTTCGAATTGATCGTTCGCATCGCCGATCGCATGGGCGCCGACGTTCACAAGCTGGTCCCCTTCGGCAAAGGTATGCGTGCCGATATGGGACAGAGCCGCGGCGCACAATCCGGTGAGGCCGATCGTCATGCTGTGTGGCTTGCCGCACGGAATCTGGAGCCGAAGCTCAGCCCATTCGATCCGGAAGCGCTGCTCGACGAAATTCAACGGCTAGTGCCCGGCTACAATTTCTCGCGGCTAAGCCTGTTTGCCGGAGCCGATGTACATACGCTTGCGCCCGAGCACAGCTCGGTTTCGCAGCCGGCATCGCCTGAGACCATCGTGCCGGCGAACGATACGTTGTTTACCTCGGGAACGCTGGGACGCTACTCGAATACGCTGAACTCAGTGATCGAGAACCGGAGAGCCCCAGCGGAAGCTGAGATTCCGGCGGATTAAGAACTGCGAACACGAAGGGCACAGAGGCAACAGAGTAAGGTCACAACGAAGAATTCTCTGTGACCTCTTGTGTAAAACGTCGTGACCTCCGTGTTCGCTCTTCCCGGTGTTGTTAACGGACTAAAACGACTTGGACCTGACACACTACATCATCTTCGCCGTCATTAAGCTCGCGATTCTGCTCTGGCTGCTGCTCACCGCGGTTGCCTACATCGTGCTGATGGAGCGCAAAGTCATCGCGCGCATGCAGAACCGATGGGGCCCCACGCGGGTAGGCCCGTTTGGGCTGTTGCAGCCCTTGGCGGACGGCATCAAGTTCATCCTGAAGGAAGACGTTGTTCCCGACAGCGTTTATAAGCCGCTGTACATCGCCGCGCCCATGATTGCGCTGATCCTGTCGCTGATCTCGATCGCGATTATTCCCTTTGGCCCGGCATGGAACCTCGACGGTTATCACGTTCCGCTGCAAACAACGGCCTTCTGGACCGGCGCCGGCATTCAGGACATCAACATCGGGCTGCTGATCATCCTCGGCATCACTTCGATCGGCGTCTATGGCGTGGCGCTCTCGGGATGGTCGTCGAACTCGAAGTATTCGCTGCTTGGGTCGCTGCGGGCGAGCGCGCAGTTGATCAGCTACGAGCTGGCGCTTGGCTTGTCCCTGGTAGGAGTGCTGATCCTTTCCGGCAGCCTCAGCCTGCGGCAGATTGTCGATTCGCAGGCCGGATCCATCCTGAACTGGCATTTCTTCGGCGGGTTTCAGTTCATCGCCTTCTTCATTTACATCATGGCGGCCTACGCCGAGACCAACCGTATTCCCTTCGATCTTCCCGAAGCGGAAACGGAGTTGGTCGCCGGCTACCACACTGAGTACAGCGCCATGAAGTTCGCCATGTTCTTCATGGCTGAGTACTGCAACATGGTCACGGTCGGCTGCCTGGCGACGCTGCTCTTCTTTGGCGGCTGGCACAGCCCGTTCGACGGCCTGAATATTCCCGCTCCGGGAATCTGGCTGATGATTTCGCCCCTGTTCTGGTTCTTTATAAAGGTATTCTTCTTTATCTTTTTATATATCTGGATTCGCGGCACGCTGCCGCGCTTCCGTTACGATCAATTGATGTCGTTTGGCTGGAAGTTCTTACTTCCGCTGGCAATTGCGAATATCGTTGTTACCAGTTTGGTGTTGGCATTGAAGTCTTGATGTTCATGCGCTCAACTCGTGGAAACGCGATCGAACGCATACCGACTATGAATCGATAGGAACTGTCATCCTGAAGCGCTTCTGTTGCGCGAAGGATCTCCCGCGATGTTGCGGACTTGGATGCCGTTACGTGGCTCCTCTACCAGAAGCCCACGTTCTGGGCCGAAGAGCCTCGGAAGAGCATTTGATTCCGAAGCATTTCGGGAGATCCTTCGGCCAAAAGCGGGCCTCAGGATGACAGATACAGAGCGGCAGGGTGCAATGCGTGCGTGCGCATTTACCATCAGCTAGTCGTTAGTTCCTGAAACAAAATGTTCCACCTGGTCTTGTTCGTCATCTTCGCAGTGATTTGTGTGGCGGGAGCGCTGAATTTCCTGCTGCAGCGCCATCCCGTGAACAGCGCGCTCTCGCTGATCGTCGTTATGGGTTCACTCGCGCTGCTCTTCCTTCTGCTGGGCGCGGAGTTCGTGGCCGCCGTTCAGGTGATCGTTTACGCCGGCGCAGTCATGGTGCTCTTCGTGTTCGTCATCATGCTGCTGAATGCGGGTGAAGAAGAGAAGACGCGCGGGAACAAAGTCGCGCTCGCGCTGGGAGTACCGGGGTTGATCGCGTTCTTCATCCTGATCTGCTGGGCTGTCTCGGCTGCTCGCTCGCAGCTTGGACGCGTGAGCATCGGCGACTTCTACGTTCCGACGCAGCAGCTCGGCATCGCTCTCTTCCGCGAGTTCCTACTGCCGTTTGAAGTGACTTCTGTTCTGGTTTTGATTGCCATTATGGGCGCGGTTGTCCTCGCCCGAAGGGAGCGCCAATGATTCCGCTCTCCTGGTATGTAATTCTCGGCGCAATTCTGTTTGCCATCGGCGTCGCAGCATTTCTTATCAAGCGCAACATCATCACCATCTTCATGTCTATCGAACTGATGCTGAATGCTGTGAACCTCACGTTCATCGCATTCGCCAGCCGCTGGCATCAGGTGAGCGGACAGGTCTTCGTCTTTTTCGTGATGGTCGTCGCCGCTGCCGAAGCTGCCGTCGGACTGGCGATTGTGCTTGCCGTCTTCCGCACGCGTGAAACTCTCAACGTGGATCAGGTGAACCTGCTCAAACTATGACCCCGAGTCCCAATTTGAACCTGTGGCTCATCCCGATTCTGCCCCTGATCGGCTCGGCCATTAACGGCATCTTCGGTAAGCGGTTTCCGCGCAGCCTCGTGGCGGCCGTCGCGCTGATCTTTCCCGGCGCCGCGCTTGGCTGGGCGATCTGGGTAGTGACGCAATTCTCGGCGATTCCGCAGGCGCAGCTACCACATATCGAGCGGCTTTTCCCCTGGATCGAAATTGGACAGACGTTCCGCGTCGATTACGGCTTCTACCTCGACCAGCTTTCAGTGACGATGCTGCTGATCGTCACGGGTGTCGGGTTCCTCATCCATATCTATTCGGTCGGATACATGGCCGAAGAAGGCGGATACTACCGCTTCTTCTCCTATCTGAATCTGTTCATGTTCTTCATGCTCACGCTGGTTCTGGCGAACAGCTACCTGCTGATGTTCGTCGGATGGGAGGGCGTGGGCCTCGCGTCGTATCTGCTGATTGGCTTCTTCTTCCTCAAGGATTCCGCGGCGCAGGCAGGCAAAAAAGCCTTTATTACAAACCGGGTCGGCGACTTTGCGTTCCTTCTCGGAATGTTCCTGCTGATTCAGCACTTCGGCACGCTCGACTACGACAAAGTCTTCAAAGCGATTTCACCGCTGCCGGTTGAAGCCGGTATTGGATTCCTGACGGCAACCGCGCTGCTGATGATGGTCGGCGCGACGGGGAAATCCGCGCAGATTCCGCTCTATGTCTGGCTGCCTGACGCAATGGAAGGTCCAACTCCCGTTTCGGCACTGATCCACGCAGCGACCATGGTGACCGCCGGCATTTACATGATCGCCCGCTCCAACGTTCTGTTCCTGCACGCACCGCTTGCATTGCGAGTGGTCGCGATCATCGGAGCGCTGACCGCAATCTTCGCCGCCAGCATTGGAATCGTGCAGACCGACATCAAGCGCGTGCTTGCTTACTCCACGGTCTCGCAGCTCGGATACATGTTCATGGCCTGCGGCGTGGCCGCATTCTCCGCAGGAATCTTCCACCTGATGACGCATGCCTTCTTCAAGGCCCTGCTCTTCCTGGCTGCCGGATCGGTGATTCACGCACTGAGCGGCGAACAGGACATGCGCCACATGGGAGGCTTGCGCAAGCTGATCCCGTGGACCTTCTGGACAATGACGATCGCCACTTTTGCGATCGCCGGATTCCCACCACTCAGCGGCTTCTTCTCCAAAGATGAAATTCTGTGGAAGGCATTTTCCGACAAAACCCACGGAAGCTGGATCTTCTGGCTGATCGGCTGGATCACCGCAGGCATGACCTCGTTCTACATGTTCCGCCTCTGGTTCATGACGTTCTTCGGCGAGCGGCGCCAGCCGGTTCACAACGAGCACGAAGAGCCAACTGGGGCGGTGCATGCGCCCGGGTCGGCGCCTGCCGATGTTGGGCACCATTCAGGCGTGCAAACTGCGGCGCACGGCAGTGGACATAACGGACACAATGGACACGGTGGACATGTACATGAGAGTCCGTGGATCATGCTTGGCCCACTGGTTGTTCTTGCGATCGGCTCGTTCGTGATGGGCTGGGTGGGAATTCCTGAATCGCTCGGCGGACACAACAAGTTCGATCAGTTCCTCACTCCGGTCTTTCACACCAGTTCCGAGCCTGCGCGCGCGGCCGAAAACTTCCCCAACGAACCACAACAATCCGAGAATCCCGAATCGGAAAAGGGCCTTGAGCTTGGACTGGCGGGAGCGTCGGTCGGCATGGCGGTTCTTGGATTATTGCTCGCATGGTTCCTCTACTATCGGCGACCCGAACTTCCAGACCGAATCGCAACAAGTCTTCGCGGCGCATATCGAACGCTCTGGAACAAGTACTGGGTTGACGAGGCTTACTACGCTACGTTGATCAATCCCATCGTGAACGGCTCGCGCAGTGTGCTGTGGCGAGGGATCGATGTCGGCGTGATCGATGCCATCGTGAACGGCGCAGGCACAACATCGAAGGGACTCTCGGGAATTACGCGGCGAATGCAATCCGGCAGCATTCGATCCTATGCCGGCTGGGTGGCGCTCGGCGCGGCGTGCGTTGTGGCATTCATGATCTGGATGGGGCTGCGCGCATGAACAACTGGATTCTCACGCTGATCACGTTTGTGCCGTTCGCGGGAGCGATCCTGATCGCGCTCTTGCCGCGCAACGATCGTGTCATCAAATGGACTGCGCTCATTGTTTCCATCGTTGCGTTCATCTTGTCGCTGCATCTGCCGGCGCATTGGTCGAGCGGCGCGCCGGGATTCCAGTTCGTAATCGATGCGCAGTGGATCGCGCATCCCAACATTCACTACCACCTCGGCGTGGACGGCATCTCGGTTTGGCTGGTACTGCTCACCACTTTCCTTACGCCGTTCTGCGTGCTGATTTCGTGGAAGTCGATCCATGGCGCGGTGAAGGAATTCTTCGTCATCATGCTGATCCTGGAGACGGCGATGATCGGCGTCTTCGTCGCGCTCGATCTGTTCCTCTTCTATGTCTTCTGGGAAGCGACGCTGATTCCGATGGCGCTGATGATCGGCATGTACGGACATGAGCGTCGCGTCTATGCCGCCGTGAAGTTCTTCCTGTACACGATGGTCGCGTCGGTGTTCATGCTGGCATCGATCATCTGGTTCTACGTGCAGACTGGCAGCTTTGATTACGTCAAAATACAAAGCGCAATTCAAAGCGGGTCCATTCCGGGATTCAATCACGCTGCTGAACTTCTATTCTTCGGTTTCTTCATTGCGTTTGCGGTGAAAGTTCCGTTATTCCCGTTCCATACATGGCTGCCGGATGCTCACGTCGAGGCTCCGACTGCTGGTTCGGTGCTGCTCGCCGGCGTGCTGCTGAAGATGGGCGTCTACGGACTGCTGCGTTTTAATGCAACGCTCTTCCCTGCTCAGGCGCATGAGCATGCGCCCTGGATCAATGCTCTGGCACTGATTGGAATTGTTTACGGAGCGCTAGTCGCGCTCGTGCAGCCGAACATGAAGAAGCTGGTGGCGTACTCCTCTGTGAGCCACCTTGGGTTTTGTGTGCTCGGCGTTTTCACCTTCACGCAGATCGGCGTGGATGGCGCAGTTTACCAGATGTTGAATCACGGTATCTCGACCGGCGCGCTCTTCATGCTGCTGGGCATGTTGTATGAGCGCAGACACACTTACGAAATTAAGGAATACGGCGGACTGGCGTCACCGATGCCGGTGTACTCGACGCTCTTCCTGATGATCACGCTCTCGTCAGTTGGCCTCCCGCTGCTGAACGGTTTCGTCGGCGAGTTCCTCATCCTGAGCGGCGCGTTCAGCGCCTGGAAGTGGTACGGAATCATTGGGACGACGGGAGTGATCTGGAGCGCAGGCTATCTGCTGTGGCTGTACCAGCGCACGTTCTACGGAGAAGTGAAGCAGCCGGTCAACGCTTCGCTGCCTGATGCCGACGGACGGGAGCGCATCAGCCTGATTCCGATGGTCGCTATGGCGATCATCATGGGCGTGGCTTCGCCGCTCTGGATTCGCATGATCGATCCCTCGGTGCAGCAGTCGCTGCGACCGACTTCGGTAAGCGCAGCCTCCGCCGCACAGCACTCGACATTACTCGCGCACCTGCTCCCGGTGAGCAAGGCAGATAAATGACGCCTAATCCTGATCTGAGTTACGTCCGCATTCTTCCTGAGCTCGTGTTGAGCATCTGGGGCATTGTTGTCATGTTCGTCGAGCCGCTCCTGCCGGAGCGCTCCAGCCGCAAAGCCCTTGGCATCTTTTCCTTTATCGGCACGCTGGTCGCGATCGCGGCTTCGCTGTATCAGGCGAACTATCCCGGATTGGGATGGTTCGGGATGATTCGCGTCGATGAATTCAGCATCTTCTTTCATGTGCTGATCTGCGCGATCTCGGCAGTCGTGATCCTCGCGTCCTTCGAGTATCTCGAAACGCAGCAGATTCGCGGCGGCGAATACTACGCGCTGATCCTTTTTAGCACTGTCGGCATGGTGCTGATGTCGTCGGCGGTCGAGCTGGTGCTGATCTTCATCGCGCTTGAAATTTCCTCGATTGCGACGTACGTACTCGCTGGATTCCGGCGCCGCTATGCCACGAGTACCGAGTCATCGATCAAGTACTTCCTGCTGGGATCGTTTGCGACGGCATTCTTCCTCTATGGCGTCGCGCTGATGTTCGGTGCAACCGGGTCAACCAGCATCTACACCATCGCCTCTGCACTGCAATCGTCTGGAGTTTCGATGGTTCCGGGCGTAAACGTACCGGTCAGCCACGGTCTTGCTTACGTCGCGGTTGCGCTGATGTTCGTGGGCATCGGCTTCAAAGTCGCCTCGGCGCCGTTTCACATCTGGACTCCCGACGTATATGAAGGCGCTCCTGCTCCCGTTGTGGCACTCATGTCCACCGGACCAAAAGCTGCGGCGTTTGCGGTGCTCCTCCGCATTCTTTTCGGAGCCGCCATCGGCACTGGCAATGCATGGTTCTGGCTCGTCTGGATTTCTGCCGCGCTCTCGATGACTCTCGGCAATCTCGGCGCGCTGCTGCAGACGAACGTCAAGCGGATGCTCGCGTATTCCTCGATTGCTCACGCTGGATATTTGCTGGTAGCTTTCGCTGCTGTTATCGCTCCGAATGCTCGTGACACCGGCATCACGGCCGCAATCTTCTATGCGGCTTCGTATGCAGCGATGAACGTCGGTGCCTTCGCAGTCGTGTCGCACTTCGCGCGCACCGGCGAGCGCTACGTCAACATCGAAGACTACGCCGGATTGGGAAAGCGTTCCCCAGTGCTCGCCGTAACTCTGACAATCTTTCTGCTTTCCCTGATTGGGATTCCCGCAACGGGAGGCTTCTTCGCCAAGTTCTACGTCTTCAATGCTGCGCTCAAAAGCGACCTGGTATGGCTCACCATCATCGGCTTGGTCAATAGCGCGGTCGCCGCTTACTACTATCTGCGCCTTGTGGTTGTTATGTACATGTATGAGCCACAGGCCGGCGAAGAAACTCTGCGATTGAAGGCCGCACCTGGCCTGACCACTGCGCTCGTAGTCGCGGCTATTGTTACAGTCTGGCTTGGAGTAAAGCCCGGCAACATCTTGGATTATGCAAATCGCGGCGCCGTGCGTCTGCTGCCGGCTGTCCAGCAAACATCCAATCTCATTCGTTAGGCAGCACGCCTGAGGAAGCCAACCTGCGCTTCAGCAATTCCGTTCTAAGTTGCTGAGGCCAATCTGATGTTGCTACGCCGTGCTTTTTTCATAGCTGTCGTCGCATTACTTTCTTCTACTCTGGGCGTTTCACAAACTGCTCCGGAAACCTCCTCGCAAACCGCTCCAAATCAGGGGACAGCAACTACTCCGCCGCCACCTGCTGCTGCGTCCCAATCGCCGGAGCAGCCGCAGAAGGAACTGCCGCCGGATACAAAGGCTCCTGCTCCGACGCCCTCAGCCAAGCCGGATTCCGATTCCATTCCGACATCGAGCGTTGAGAATTCTCAACCTCAAATTCTGAAAGCAGGTACGGAGATTCGCGCAACTCTGGATACTCCGCTCTCGACCAAGACCTCCAGAGTAGGAGACCGGTTCACGGCTACGGTGAGCGCGCCAGTCCGGGGCTTGATCGGAAACGTGATCATTCCGGTCGGCTCGAAGCTGAACGGTCAGGTCAGCGACTCCGACAATGAGCGCCTGGCTGACGCCATCAAGGACATGGGCCACCTGAACCTGCGCTTTACCGACATTCAACTGCCGAACGGCCAAGATGTACCCATCGACGCGACACTCATCTCGGTCCACAACACGAAGCCAAATCCGCGCGCTGAAAACCGAGCAGCGCCTGCAAGTTCAGCCAGCGGCGGAGTAGCTGGATTCTTTGGTCCGCCGCTCAGAGGGCTCGCGGTGGGCAATCTTGCAGGTGGAGGCTACGTGTTAGCTACCAACGGCAAGCAGGTGAACTTGCCTGCCGAGTGCGGATTGCGCCTTCGTATCGACCGCAATACCACAGTACCGTAGCGGAAACCGGCTGCTGCGAGAAAAGCGCTCATCCAACGGCGCCATGCTCTTTCGTGTTCCCGGTCGCCCGTGCCTCGCGTGCATCTTTCAACGTGTCCCAGCGTACATAAATCATGTAGAGCACGACGATGATGTTGATCACCAGCACTGCCCACCGAATCAGGTGATGTGGATGCTTCGCGACTTCAAGGATCTCCCACGGGAGATAAGCGGAGCCGGAGATGATCGCGAACCACTCTGCCCAGGCGCGAGCGTGCCAGAGACCGTAGGCTTCGATGAAGCGGATAAGAGCGTACCCGAAGGCGATGCAGGCAAAGGTGACGATGCGGGTCTCGCTCACACGATCAGCCGCATTAATAAATGCCTGCGCGATGCGGTGCGCCGGATTGAGGTGCAGCGCCTCGACGATGTTCTCAGCGACATCTCCGAGATCTTTGTGCAGCAGAGTAAAAAGACCGATGCCCGCAACGATGGCAAGCAATCCCTTGAGCGCTTCCAGCGAGGCTACTGCCCGCAGGCCTGCCAAGTGAGCGCAATTCAGGTCGTCCGGCGGACAATCTTCTGCTTTGATACCAAGAGGTCGGAAGGGCATTCTGGAAATGAGGCTGTTTTAACGTTATCAGAATGAGATGCAGTCAATCGCAGAGAGGCTCTGTTATCAGTGTTGATGAACAGCGGCTCACACGAAGGGGATTGCGTTTCGAACCAATGTGACCCCAGAAACAGGGAGAAATGCAGGGGGAAATTCGCGATGAGCAGAAAAAGCCGCATTTTCTGCCGAAAATCCGCAAAATCTATCGAGAGGCAGGGAACCTTGCAGGGATTCCAGGGAACTTGGACTCAAACCCTGTGCTCTCATTGGATTACGGATACTGCTCGACAATTCCGCAAAACGGAACAGGGAACCCTCAGGGATTTTCATTCCCATTTTGGTACATTCGCAATCATAGCTTTCTCAACGGGCAATCCGTTTCCCGCCCAGGCACTAGCCCAAAAAACTAATTATTTTGAAAAAATGCTTTCGCATTTTTGTGAATTGCGCTGACAGTTCCCGCCTCAACTTAGTCCTTACTCTCACACAATCAGCTACTTAGCGCGATCATTGAAGCTCGCAAAACAGCCTTTTCAGTTAAGAACGACGGATATTTATCCGTCGTTCGTCGAGCCGTAAATCCTTGATTTCTCGTTCAGTTTTCCACAGTTGCGAACGACGGATAGCGTTTGACTCATTCCCATTTTGGCAGTAGCACAGAAATCAGGGAGTTGTTTGAGGCGCGAAGCGCCTCAACAGGAGCAAACGCATCGTGGCAGAACAGAAAGTCGGCTATTGTCAGCCGCCCGAGCACTCGCGATTCAAAAAGGGACAATCAGGGAATCCTAAAGGACGCCCCAAGGGCACGATCAACATGAACACCATCCTCAAGAAGACGCTGAGCGAAACCATCGACGTGGAGGAGAACGGCGAGACGAAGACGATCAGCAAGATGGAAGCTGCAGTCAGGAAGTTGATCGATGAGGCCATCGCCGGCGACATGCAAGCCTTCCGCGTGCTCTCTGTACTCACGCAGGCTTTGCAGGATCCTGCGACCGGCAGAAGCACTGCAGAACTCGAAAGCGGCGATCAGAAGGTGCTCGCCATTCTGGCTCAGCGCTTTGGTTCGGCTCAAGTGGGTAATTCTCAATGAATCTCAGCCCTGAAGAACGAGAGGTTCTCTGGCGGCGCGACTTCCATGCTTTTCTGCTGCGCAGCTTCAGCGAACTGAATCCACAGACCGAGATCGCTGACAACTGGCACATCGACGTCATGGCCGATTACCTTGAGCGCTGCCGTACCGGCGAAATCAAGCGGCTGATTATTAATCTGCCGCCGCGTTCGCTGAAGTCGCACTGCGCCTCGATCGCATTTCCCGCATGGATCCTCGGACACAATCCGAGCGCGCAGATCATCTGTGCCAGCTATGCCCAGGACCTCGCCGACAAGCATGCCATCGATTGCCGCGCGCTGATCAACAGCCCGTTCTACAAACAGACTTTCCCTGCGACGCGCCTTTCGTCGGAAAAGCGCGCGGTCGCCGATTTTCTAACCACCGCGCGCGGATGCCGCAAGGCAACGTCCGTGGGCGGCGTGCTCACCGGACGCGGCGCCGACTTCATCATCGTTGACGATCCGCTGCAGCCCGACAAAGCGCTCTCCGACACGCGCCGCAATGCCGTCAACGAGTGGTACGACAACACGCTCTGCAGCCGGCTGAATCACAAGCTCACCGGCTGCATCATCGTCGTCATGCAGCGCCTGCACGAAGACGACCTCGTCGGCCATCTGCTCGCCATCGAGCAGCGGCAGGCGATCGACATAGAACCAAAATGGCACGTCCTGCGCTTTCCCGCGATCGCGGAAGAGGAGGAACGGCACGTGGTGCATCGCCTCGGCAAAACTTTCATTTACGAGCGCCACGTCGGAGACGTACTGCATCCCGAACGCGAGCCGCGCGAGATCCTCGACCAACTCCGCGAAACGCAAGGCGAGTATCACTTCGCCGGCCAGTATCAGCAGTCGCCTGCCCCGATGGGCGGAGGCATGGTAAAGCAGCGCTGGTTCAAGACCTACACCGACGCCGATCGTCCGCAGACCTTCGACTTCATCTTCCAGAGCTGGGATACAGCGAGCAAGGCCAGCGAGCAAGGCCAGCGAGCTGAGCGACTACAGCGTTTGCACAACCTGGGGAGTAGTCAAGGCCTCGCGACTCGGCGCCGATCGGGCCAAAGCTGCGGGTACCGCTGCGCCCGTCGGCGGTAGCGGCCGCGTGAGTAGTGGAGGAAGCCAGTCGGGCATGAAGGGCGGCAACATCTTCCTTCTCCACGTGCTCCGCCGCAAAATGGAATATCCCGAATTGAAACGCACAGTCGTCGAGCAAGCTGCGCTGTGGGGAGCAAAGAACGTCCTGATCGAAGACAAGTCCTCCGGCATGCAACTCGCGCAGGACCTGATCCACGATGGCATGCACAGCATCGTGAAGTGTCCCTGTACTTCGGACAAGATTATGCGCATGAATACCGTAACCAGCACCATCGAGAACGGCTTCGTCCACCTGCCGGAGAAAGCGCCCTGGCTCGCGCAGTACGTCCACGAACTGGTCACATTCCCAAAAGGGAAACACGACGACCAGGCCGACTCAACCTCGCAAGCATTGAACTGGCTGAAGACACGGCTGTGGGAACCGGGGATCATCACCTACTACCGCGAAGAGACGCTCAACGACTGGCGCAAAGGCTACATAAGGTGGGAGCAACTGTCGCCGAGAATCCAGAAGTACATCATCGACAACGGCCTAGAAGGCCCAAGGCCGGGCGGTCAGCAAGGAGCGCCGTAAGGATGCGTCGACGAGTTACGTCCCGTCTGTCACCCAATTGCCTGCTGGGACCTGTTTTCCACAGAGTAGCGGAAAGATTGCTCTTGCTTATTGTACTTTTCTAATGCATTTTATGCATTATGACAGACAACAACGGCAGCTACTCCCTGCCTTTCGAATCGGCTGAAGTTCTTCAAGCGATTGAACCGATTGTGGAGTCAGTGTATCGAGCTTTGGAAGACGCCATAGATCTTGGAAAGCAGTTCTTTCCAGAGGGAAAGAGAATTGATCCGTTCTTGTTTCCCAATTTGGTAAGGTACCATACGCTCGAACGTCTCCAACCCGCAAGCCTTGAAATCGATCAGTTCGTAATAGAGCGACTATCGAACAATGGAATCTCGATGCGCTTTCGTGAATACCAAATTCGCATCTGGAAAGCTGACGAGGGCGAACTACCAGCCCCCGGCTACTCGCAAAGCAAAATCCAGTTCTACGAGCAGCAAGAACTCTTCGCGGGAATGCGATATTTGAAGCTGGCAATCATTTGGGATGTCACGCCCGCAGGCACACTCAAAAAGCTTTTGCTAGTCTGTCCTAAAGGAGACGGACCGCCCTTTGCGAACGGCTTGGCCCATTGGCAAATCGAAATCCCGCATCCTGCAACTAAGATTTCCGCACCGCCACGAGCTATCAATGCGGCGTCGGACGATTTGCCACTAACCAGGATAGGCGGAATAAAAAAGGTTTCTGGCGACGAGGGAAATGACTAGCGCGGAACGGATTCGTCAAGCCCGGGAGATCAGCGGCCTGACCCAGCAGGAGCTTGCGGAAAGGGTTGGCCTAAATCAGTCGAACATTGCTCGTCTCGAACAGGGCTTCATAGAACCGGTGGACGCTATCGTCGCTGGAATCGCGATCGCGACGGGCTTTCCAGTTGACTTCTTTCGAGTCGACCCGCGCGTAAATATCAGCGCGGGCTCTCTCCTGTATCGCAAGCGGGTGAAATTGAAGAGCTCACACCGTGCGACGCTGCGCCAAACGGCGCGGCTGCTACTCGAACTTCACAGTGCGATGGCTGAGAGATGTGGCGATGTTCCCACCACGGTATCAGTATCGAAGAACAGTCCGATTGATGCAGCCAAGGAGGTTAGAGCGACACTCGGCCTTGCGCCCGGACAACCCATACAGAACCTTGTCCGTGCTGTTGAGCGCCTCGGCGTTTTCGTCATCGCGCTGCCTTTCGATATTGACGAGCACGACGCTTTCTCCACGTGGGCTACATCTTCGGAAAAGCCCATACTTGCAATCAGCAGTGGCAAGTCAGGCGATCGACTTCGATTCAGCGTGGCGCATGAGCTCGGCCACCTAATACTTCACCGCTCCGTCGGCGTCGCCGACAAGACACACGAAAGAGAAGCTGATCTCTTTGCCTCGGAGCTGCTGATTCCGCAAGCGGCAATGCTGTTAGAGATGGTGCCGCCACTCAGTTTAGAGAAATTGGCGGAGCTGAAAGCCCACTGGGGTGTGTCAATCCAGGCCCTGTTGGTCTCTGCCCTTAGGCTCGAAGTCGTGACTACGCGGCAGTACAAGTATCTGATGCAAAAGATCGCTGTTAGAGGGTGGAGAAAAAAAGAGCCGGTGGAGATTTCGGTCGAGAGGCCCCGGCTTTTCCGGCAGATGGTCGAGGCACTATACGGCGACCCGATTCCGACTCGAAAGGTTTCAGAGGCATTTAGTATTCCAGAGCGGTTGCTCGTTTCGATTCTATCGGTACACGCGGGGCGAAACGACATCGCAAACCAGATACTAGCCCCGAAACCGAGCAAAATGCTTGAATTCAAGAGATCGCAAGATCGGCGGCTTCAGCGACCTTCGACCAAGCAGTTCTTCCCATGATTCCATTTCCGTCGAACAACACTTTGTCTTCTCCTATCGGCTCTGGGAAAAGAGCTTATAACCATGAAATCTGACATTCTGGCTAAATTGGCTCAGGAGATAAAAGAACCCATACGCTCAGAACGACAAGTCGTTTATGTCATGGTCGAACTCCGCAAGTTAATTGAGTTGAACGATGACGGCGCGAAGTATCCCACTTTAAAGTTCCACTGCGACTGGGCGGCGCACCCGGTGTTAACAGGACGCACCGCTCAGACCATCGTTCGACTCTTTGATAAGTATGAGCAGTTAATTGAGCACGTGGCGAGGACCAAGGGTGTTCTGGATCAGAAGATGGATACGAGCTTCATGGCTGCGCTGGGTCCCACGCTGACACTGACTAATTTCCGAAACGAATTCAATGCATACTTGCGGTCCCACAATTTAGATCCGAGCATTCCAAATGAAGAAGCAAACTGGGCTAGCTTTCTCTCTTACTACGCTCGGGTAATTGAAGACTGCCCTCTTCGTTGCGTCAGCCAAGGATTCAAATACAACGATGAGGTCGTTCTAAAGGCGGTAGCGCCGGCACTGGACCAACGGTAGGCCTCTGGCGTGCTCACCATATGTGCGCGGACTGGATTCAGCTCGGTGTAGCGCAACGCTCTCCACAAGTGAGTCAAGTCGAGCGGACACGAATAGTAGCGACCTTGCCAGGCATGGCCCGAAGACGAATGACTTGCGTTGCAATACGAGGCATATTGTCCGTGGGTGTTCTTCGTCGCCAGCGGCAAGCAGGCGATCTTCACTGGGGTTACGACCAGGTGTACATGATTGGACATGAGGCAGTAACCCAGAATCGGAAGCTCATACAATGTGCAGCAGTGGCGAAGGAGATCCAGATAAACCCGCTTGTCGGAATCGGATTCAAGAATGAATCGACGAGCGTTTGCGCGCTGCGTAACATGGTGCGGAATTCCAACGGCAACGACTCGGGCCAGACGAGCCATGGGCCAAAGAAGATATCAGAAAGGCGAGAAAACGTCCCGTCTGTCCCCGGGTTTGGTGATGTAGCGTTTGTTGTGTAAAAGCGAAGAGGGTGTAAGTTGGCTTTGGCCTGACAAGCGAAAGCCGCTCACGAAAGGAGCCTTACACCCACATGGCGAAAGTAACATCCATCAGCGAGCATTACCAACATTTCCTCAGGGAATCGAAAGAGAGTTTTTGGGGCGATCTGTACGGACAAACGCAGTTGGCGTGGAAGGGATTTTTCGAGCTGCAGTCGGAGCGGGAACGCGACCGCTATTCGGGTGCCGGTCGTTATGAGCGCGAAGCCAGAACCCGCAAAGATTATCGCAATGGCTACTACGAACGTGATTTTCTCACTCGTTTTGGGACGATTCGTTTGCGCATTGCGCGCACGCGGACGAAGAACTTTCTTCCGCCGGAGTTGGAGCGATTTCAACGGCGGGCGCCGGAGCTGACGATGCTGGTGCGGGAAGCGTTTCTGCGCGGTTTGAGCACGCGCCAGGTGGGGCGAGTGATCGCCACGCTGACCGACAAGCCGATCAGCGCGCAAAGCGTTTCCCGATTGACGCGCGGTTTGGATGAGGCGGTGCGTCGCTTTCATCAAGCGCCTCTGAAAGACGAATGGGCGTATTTGTTTCTCGACGGAGTCAGTCTCAGAGTGCGGCGCCCGGCCGGACGCAAGCGGGTGCAGATGCTGGTTGCCTATGGGGTACGAACAGATGGAACACGGCATTTGCTGGGCTTTTTGCGCAGCCAGGGAGAAAGCCAGTCCGCATGGGAAGGATTGTTGCAGGATCTGTATCGTCGTGGACTGGTCGGAGATCGCCTGCTGCTGATCGTCACCGATGGTTGTGCCGGATTAGCGGCGGCGATCCAAACCGTGTACCCGCGAGTTCCACATCAGAGGTGTTGGGTTCACAAGATGCGCAACATTCTCGAGAAGGTCCGCAAGCGCGACTATGACGAGGTGAAGGCCGATGCGCAGGCCATCTATCGCGCCGCAGGCCGACGCCAAGCCGAAGCTGCCTTCCGCCGCTTTCATCGTCGCTGGCACTCAGCTTATCCAACCATCGTAGATCGGTTGGGGAATGATCTGCCGGAACTATTATCATTCTTCAACTTCCCCAGGCACTTGTGGAGAAAGCTGCGCACCACCAACGTGATTGAACGTTGCTTTGTAGAAGTCCGACGCCGAACTCGGCCCATGGTCTGCTTTGTGAATGTGCAGAGCGTGGACCGCATCATCTACTCGATCTTCCATCGCTTCAACCTCGATTGGAAGACACGCACCCTCAGGCTATTTACACAAGCTGCGTGACATCACCCGGTTTTCGTCCCCGGGTTTTCCCATCCTTGACTTCACTTCTGGCGATGCGGCGGTTTACGCCGAAGTGCGCGCACGTCTGGAGCGAGCCGGCACACCCATTGGTGCGCTGGATACGCTGATCGCGGCACATGCAGTCGCTCGCAACCTTGTGCTTGTTTCGAACAACCAGCGGGAGTTTAACCGAGTGGTTGGCCTTCAGATTCAGAACTGGGCAAATTAGTTTCGCCTCGACGGTGGAGTTCGAAACCCGCAGCAAGGGGTTGCGCTGGAAGCAGTTGGATTTGCGAAGAAAAGTTCTGGCGCGCCCGGAGAGATTCGAACTCCCGACCTAATGCTCCGGAGGCATTCGCTCTATCCAGCTGAGCTACGGGCGCGCTTCGAGGTTGGACATCTATAGCTTACAAGGAATCGCGTGATCGGGCCATCGGGTGAAGTAAGACTCGCCCGTGGCAAGGCAACGGCTATCTGGTCTCCACCAATTCGGGCTTTTCCGCCGATTTGGCTGGTATCTTCGGTTCCGGCTTCCATCGCAAGATCGGCTTTCGCGCAGCCGTGGTTTCATCCATTCGCGCAACACGGGTATTGTGAGGGGCGCTGACGACCAGCTGCGGATCTTCCTGGGCCTCGCGTGCGATCGATTTCATCGCTTCGATGAAGAGATCGAGTTCTTCCTTTGATTCGCTCTCCGTTGGCTCGATCATGAGTGCGCCGGGCACGATCAGTGGGAATGACGTCGTGTACGGATGGAAGCCGTAATCGATCAGGCGCTTGGCGATGTCACCGGTCTTCACGCCGTTCTGCGTTTGCAGACGATCGCTGAAGACAACTTCGTGCATTGATCCAGTCTTGTAGGGAAGATCGTAGATGCCGTCGAGTTTCTTACGAATGTAGTTGGCATTGAGCACAGCATCTTCGGTGGTCTGGCGAAGTCCGTCGGGCCCATTGGCGAAGATGTAAGCCAACGCGCGCACGAACATTCCGAAGTTGCCGTAGAAGGCGCGCACGCGGCCGATCGATTTCGGGCGGTTGTATTCGAAGCCGAGCTTGCCGTCGGGACGCGTCGTTAGCACCGGAGTGGGCAGGAACGGCTCCAGGAATTTCTTGCACGCTACCGGTCCCGATCCGGGACCGCCGCCGCCGTGAGGCGTGGAGAAGGTTTTGTGCAGATTGAGGTGCATTACATCGACGCCGAAGTCGCCTGGACGCGTCTTGCCTACCAGGGCGTTCATATTGGCGCCGTCCATGTAGAGGAGCGCGCCTTTGTCGTGCAGCACATCGGCGATGCGATGAATTTCTTTCTCGAAGACTCCGATGGTACTTGGGTTGGTCAGCATCATGCCGGCCACGGTGTCATCCACTACAGAGGCGAGCAGGCTGGAATCGACCATGCCTTCGGAGTTCGATTTCAGGTTGATGATCTCGTAGCCGCAAATCGCCGCCGTGGCAGGATTGGTGCCGTGTGCCGAATCAGGAATAATGATCTTCTTCCGCGGATTGCCTTTCGATTCGTGATCCGCGCGGATCAACAGAATGCCGGTGAACTCTCCGTGGGCGCCGGCAGCAGGCTGAAGCGTGATGGAGTCCATGCCAGTGATTTCGCACAGGCATTCCTGAAGAGTCTTGATGATTCGAAGCGCGCCTTGCGAGATCTTCTCTGGCTGATAGGGATGCGCATTGCCGATTCCTTCGAGCCGCGCGACGAATTCATTCACACGTGCGTTGTACTTCATCGTGCATGATCCCAGGGGATACATGCCGAGATCGATGGCGTAATTCCAGGTCGAGAGCCGGGTGAAGTGGCGGATGATCTCGATCTCGCTGACCTCGGGCATCAGGCCGAGATCCTCGCGCGCGTGCTCGCCGAGTACCTTTTCGGGATCGACCTCCGGTACGTCGAGCGGCGGCAGCTTGTATGCTTTTTTTCCCGGCGAGGACTTCTCGAAGATCAGACCTTCGTTCTGGTTTACGTGCTGCGAGACTTTGCGCGGCTTCACGCTTGCACCGCCTCGACCGCGGCGTCGATCTGCTCGCGCGTATTCATTTCCGTACAGCACCAGAGAGCTGCGTTGCCCAATTCGGGATAAAACTTCTTCAACGGGAATCCACCGATCATTTTCTTTTCGAGCAGCCGGTCGTTGATCGCATGTGGATCTTCTTTCGTCTGCACGACAAATTCGTTAAAGCGCTTGCCCCTCGGGAAGAGCACGTTTGCCTTCTTTGCGAACTGATTCGCTGCATAGTGCGCCTTGGCCAAATTCTGCTTTGCCAATTCCTTGAGACCCTCGCGTCCGTAAACATCCATATATATGGTGGACATCAGCGCGACCAGCGCCTGGTTGGTGCATATGTTGGACGTCGCCTTCTCGCGGCGAATGTGCTGCTCGCGCGTGGAGAGCGTCAATACATAGCCACGTTGGCCGTTCCTGTCTTTGGTTTCGCCGACAAGACGGCCGGGCATCTGTCGAACGTACTTCTCCTTGGCGGCGAGCACTCCGTCGTAGGGTCCGCCGAATCCGAGAGGCACTCCGAACGACTGCGCTTCCATGGAAACGATGTCGGCTTCTGCCGGAGGTTTCACGATTCCGAGCGACAGCGCTTCAGCGATCGAGACCACGAGCAGCGCGCCTTTGCGATGCGCGATCTCCGCAACCGCAGAAACATCTTCCAGGGAGCCAAGGAAATTTGGGCTCTGGATGAGCACGCAGGCGGTCTGATCGGTTACGGCTCGTGCGAGTTCATCTAAATGGATCTCGCCGCTCTCTTCCTTATAGCCAACGAAGTGCATGGGAAAGCCGCGATGGTGGAGGTAGGTGTGGATCACCTCGCGGTATTCGGGATGCAGCGTGCGCGCGATTACCGACTGTTCTCTTCCGGTCACGCGCATCGCCATCAGGATCGCCTCGGCTGCGCCAGTGCTGCCGTCGTACATCGAGGCATTGGCGATCTCCATGCCCGTTAGTTCGCAGATCATGGTTTGAAATTCGAAGATCGCCTGCAGCGTGCCTTGCGAGATCTCGGCCTGATACGGCGTGTAGGACGTCAGAAACTCGCCGCGCTGAACAAGCGCGTCGATGATGACGGGACGGTAGTGATGATACGCGCCCGCTCCCAGGAAGACCGCGTAGCCGGCGGCGTTCTCCTGGCTGCGCTCGCGGAAGTAGTCGATGATCTCGGACTCCGCCATCTGCCGCGGAACCTTGAGATCACGATTCAGTCGGTACTCGCCTGGAATGGCCTTGAAGAAATCGTCAACCGAATGAACCCCGATCTCGCGCAGCATCTGCTCGCGGTCGGCGGGAGATTTGGGAAGATAACGCATCTGGTTTCTTTGTCATTCCGAGCGAAGCGAGGAATCCCTAACGAACCGACAAAGCTTCGTTAGAGTAGGGATTCCTCGCTTCGCTCGGAATGACAGCGCGAATTCTCAGTGTCCGCCCTCTTCTTTTACGTACTTTTCGTAATCATCGGCGGAGAGCAGCTTGCTCACCTCGACCGGATTCGCGAGCTGGATACGCACCATCCACGCACTGTGCGCGTCGGAGTTAATCTTCTCCGGCGCATTCGCCAAGTCTGGATTGATGGCCACGATTTTTCCCGAGGCGGGAGCGTATAGCTCCGAAACCGCCTTCACCGACTCGACCGTGCCAAAGCTCTTCCCTGCCGTGAGTTCATCCCCAACTTTGGGTAACTCCACGAAGACGATGTCGCCCAACGAGTTCTGCGCGTAATCGGTAATGCCGATCGTGGCTTGGTTTCCGTCCACGTTGATCCATTCGTGTTCGCGCGTGTAGCGATAAGCTGCGGGAAAAGCCATGCTGTCGATCCTTTATTTCTTTTGGCGTTTGTAGAACGGCGTCGGCACCACTTGCGCTTTGATCTTTTGCGTGCGCACTTCCACGAGAACAACAGTCCCAAATTGGGAGTAACCTGGCGGCACATATGCCAAAGCGATGTTCTTTTTCAAAAACGGTGCAGGCGATCCGCTGGTGATGTATCCGATCTCTTCGCCGGATTCACTGAACACTTTGTAACCGTCGCGTCCGATGCCGCGCTCGATCATTTCCAGGCCGACGAGAATGCGTTTGAGGCCATCGGCCTTGGCGCGTTCCAGAGCATCGCGTCCAATGAACGTAGCCTTCTCCATCTTGCAGAAGCGACCCAGATCGGCTTCCCAGACGTTGATCGTGTGCGAAATTTCATGGCCGTAAAGCGCCATTTTCGCTTCGAGGCGAAGCGTATTTCGCGCTCCTAAGCCACAGGGCAAAATGCCAAATTCTTTCCCGGCGTCCAGCACTTCATTCCATACGCGCGTGCTAGTGGGATCGTCGGATGGGATGTAAATCTCGAATCCATCTTCGCCGGTGTAGCCGGTGCGCGCGATCATCGTATTCGGCAGGCCGCAGACTGTGCCGTAGGTGAACCAGTAATTCTTAATTGAAGAGAGATCGACGTTAGTGAGCTTGCGGAGAACATCGACTGCGCGGGGACCCTGGATAGCGAGTTGCGTGTAGTAGTCGCTGAGATCCTGTGCGTGACATCGAAATCCGCGCACATTCTTCTGCACCCAGCTCACGTCTTTCTCCCGCGTTCCGGCGTTGATCACGAGCAAGTAATCGTTGTCGCCGAGCTTGTGGACGATCACATCATCGACGAAGGTGCCCTCGGGATAGAGCAGCGCTGAGTAGTGAGCCTGTCCGCGCTGAAGCTTCGCAGCGTCGTTCATGCTGATGTGCTGAACGGCATCGAGCGCTTGCGGACCTCGAATGAGGATATCGCCCATATGGCTCACGTCGAAGACACCTACCGCGGTGCGCACTGCTATGTGCTCAGCAATCAGGCCGGAGTACTCGACGGGCATGTCCCATCCGCCGAAATCGACCATCTTGGCGCCCATCTGGCGATGGACGGCGTTCAAGGCGGTTTTACGCAGCGCAATATTGGCTTCGGCGGTCGGACTCAAGCGATACCTTTTGTCAGTGGAAGACAGTGACGCCCAGAGCGCGCTGGGCAACCTTTGAAAGTAACACGCTCACTTGGGAGGGTCAACGCGTGCGCCTCTCAGGTGCGCAGATGCAACTGCTAGTATGAATTGAATGCCTCGACTGCGCGTCTCCGCGATCAGCTATCTCAATACCGCGCCTCTCATGTGGAACTTCGAGCACGGTTCCGGGCGCGAAGAGCTGCGGCGGAATTTCCAAGTTGATTACACAATCCCATCCCGCTGCGCTCAGATGCTCGCGGAAGGCTCCGCCGATATCGGAATCATTCCGGTTGCGGCTTACACCGGCATTGAAAATCTTCTGATTCTTCCCGATATCGCCATTGCCAGCGATGATGCCGTGCGCTCAATTCTGCTCGTAAGTAAGCTGCCGCTGGAGCAGATTCGTACCATCGCTCTCGACAGCTCCTCGCGATCCTCCGCGGCCCTCATCCAGGTTCTGTTCGCCAAATATTGGAAGCAGGAAGCGCGATTCGTAAGCGCCGATCCGCAGCTCGATACGATGCTTGCAAGGAACGACGCCGCCCTGCTCATTGGAGATCCGGCGCTGAAGGTCGATCGCTCCCGATATCTCACCTGGGATCTGGCTCATGAATGGCGGACGTTCACCGGCAGGCCGTTCGTCTTTGCCTTCTGGGCCGTTCGAGGCGGGGCTGCTTCTGACGACGCGCTCGCCTATGTCCCGGAGGTTTTTCGCGCTTCGCGCGATGCCGGTTTGGGGCACCTGCCGGAAATCGCCAACGAATGGTCGCGAAGGGTCGAACTCTCCCCTGAGTTCATCACCAGCTATCTGACGGAGAACATTCAGTACTCCTTACAAGCAGAAAACATAGCCGGCATGGACTTGTTCTTTCGCCTGGCGGCTGAGTTGAAGGTTCTCCCGCCCGCGCCAGAGCTGCGGTTTGCGCACGAACTCGAAATCCGCAACTCCGCCTTACGAAATCGCTTCTAAGTTCAGTAAGGGCGAGTGTGACAACCGGGCTGATCATCGCGGCGAGCGTGTGGGCAAAAATCCGGCAGCTCGGGCCGATCGGCGAAGTACTACTCGGCGTCGCGGATGCCTCTGTTATTCCCACTCCGGGAAGTCTCGACATTCTCATCATTTTGCTTGTAGCCGGAGCGCCACAGCACTGGTGGATCTTTGTGATTGCCGCGACCATCGGCTCGGCTATCGGCGCGTACATCACCTACGGGATCGGCCTGAAAGGCGGAGAGGAAGGGCTGCAAAAGCGTATTCCCGAAAAGAAACTGAAGAGAGTCTACCGATGGAGCGAGAAGTACGGCGTCGGCGCTGTGGCCGTCCCGGCGCTGCTGCCGCCGCCCTTTCCGCTGTCTCCGTTCCTGCTGGCCGCAGGCGTTTTGAAGGTGCCTCGAACGAAGTTCCTCGCCGCTTACTCCGCTGGGCGGCTGGTTCGCTACAGCATCGTCGCATGGCTCGGACGAATCTACGGGAAAGCCTTGATTGCGGGAATGCAGAAGTATTCAAAGCCAATCATCTGGGCGTTGATTGGCCTGGCTGTCCTTGGCGGAATTGCCGCCGCCATCTACATCTGGCACCGCAAACAAAAGGGTCTGCCGGCATTGCGATCTGCGGAGAAAAAAGCCGCCTAGCCGTTCCGTGTGCGCTTGGATCTCCGTCAAACTGGACACAAGACTGCAAGGATGCTCTAGACTTGCAGGTTTATGCGCTGCCCAGTTGTCATGATGTCCCTGCTCCTGACATCTTTTGCATCCGCGTCTGTGCCATCCGGAATTCCACGAGCATTGGCGCAAGAGCGTGCTCGACTGCTCTCGAACATCCACTACGGCTTGAGCTTCACGTTGGTGCCTCACGCGTCCACAACGTCAGGGCACGAGGAACTTACGTTCGAGCTGAAATCGAGCGTTCCACTTCTGCTGGACTACCGCGAGGGCACCGCGGCTAACTTGCGAATCAACGGCAGCGACGTTCCGGTTCAAATGGAGAACGGACATATTCTGCTGCCGCAAGAGAGGCTGCGTGCTGGAGAGAATCGCATCGTCATCGATTTCGTCTCTCCCGTTGGTCCAGCCGGAAGGGCGATTACCCAGTACGAAGACAAGGACGACGGCAGCGAATACATCTACACGCTTTTTGTACCCATGGATGCGAGCATGGCATTTCCGTGCTTCGACCAGCCCGATTTGAAAGGCACTTTCGCGCTGAATCTGACGATTCCGAGCGGCTGGATCGCAATCTCAAATGAAAGCGTCGCGGCGGCCGGTGTTGCCGACTACGTTGCGACTCCTGGAAAGTTGCAAAATCCCCCTCCAAATCAGATCGTAACTTTCAGCGAGACGAAGCCAATCAGTACATATCTGTTTGCTTTCGCTGCCGGAGCATTCCGGAGAGTTCATGAAGCGGCGGGTCTGCCAAACGTCTATGTACGTAAATCGCAGTATCCGCGCGCTGTCGAAGAAGTTCCTGAATTGCAACAGGTCACCACAGCAGGCATGCATTTCCTCGCCGACTACTTTGCGCAGCCCTTCCCGTTTCCTAAATACGACCTCGTTCTGATTCCCGGCTTTGCCTACGGAGGTATGGAGCACGCGGGAGCAACGTTCCTACGCGAAGAGTCGGTGTTGTTTCGCACCGCTCCTACGCACAGCGACCGGATCGGACGCGATCTGCTCACCCTGCACGAGCTCACGCATCAGTGGTTCGGCGACTTCACCACCATGCGCTGGTTCGACGATCTCTGGCTCAAAGAAGGCTTCGCGCAGTACATGGCTTATCGCACGCTCGACCAGCTCAAACCCGACGAAAACGTTTGGCAGCGCTTCTATCTTTCGATTAAGCCGGCGGCGTACGCGATCGATTCCACTTTGGGAACAACGCCGATTTACCAAGATATAGACAATCTCCAGAATGCCAAGTCAGCGTACGGGGCGATCGTCTATTCAAAAGCTCCGGGACTCCTACGCCAGCTCGCATTCATCCTGGGTGACGAACGCTTTCGCGATGGTCTGCGCATTTACTTAGGAGAGCACCAATATGGGAATGCCGAGTGGAGCGACCTGGTCAAGGCCTTCGAACGCGCGTCAGACCGCAAGCTGACAACCTGGGCAGATGCCTGGATTCGACGCCGGGGCATGCCGCAGGTGGACGTCTCCTGGAACTGCAGCAGCGGCCGACTCACAAACCTGTCACTCAGACAGCACAACGTCCTGAACGAGGGTGGAGTATGGCCCATCGCTGCTCAGATCCTGCTTGGTTATGACAGTTCCGTGCCGGTGAGGCTCCGCGCCGAACTGGGAACCGCTGAAGCGGATGTCCCTGCAGCCGCAGGAAAGCCGTGCCCCGCATTCATCTTCGCTAATGATCAGGACTATGCGTATGGCCGCTTCCTTCTTGATCCGGCCAGCCAAACGGCAGTGGAGGAGAGACTCGGAAACATCGAGGATTTGTTCGAACGCACGCTGCTCTGGGGATCTCTTTGGGACTCGGTTCGCGAGGCGCAGTTCGCTCCGCAGAAATATCTGTCGCTCACACAGCGACTGTTACCGAGCGAAACGAACGAATCGCTGGCGCAATCTTTGACGGCGCATACCGTTACTGCTCTGCATCGCTATGTCAGTGGACAAACGAGAGGTGAGCTTGTGCCGGAATTCGAGAGGCTTGCGTATGACCGCATGCTCAATTCCCAGGAGCAAGGCCTCCGGATTATTTGGTTCCGAACCTTCCGCGCGGTGGCGGAAACCGACTTTGGGCGGAATGGACTGAAGAATCTACTCAATGGAAAGCTCCAGGTCCCAGGGGTGCAGCTTCGTCCGCTTGATCGCTGGAGCATGGTCACGGCGCTGATCGCTACCAAAGATACCGAAGCGGGCACGATCTTCACGGCAGAACGCGAGCGCGACCACTCGGGAGACGGCCTCAAATACGCTTACGTGGCGGAAGCAGCACGGCCCGATGCAGCCAGCAAGAAGAAATACTTTAACGACTACTTGCATAACGCTGACCGTCCGGAAGATTGGGTCGAACAGAGTCTAGCCGCGTTCAACTACTGGAACCAGTCGGAGCTCACGGGTCCATATCTCGAACCTGCCCTGAACGCACTGCCGCAGATCAAACGCGAGCGCAAGATTTTCTTCGTTTTGGCATGGCTCGGCGCGTTTATCGACGGACAGCAGTCAGCCGAGGCCGATGCTCAGGTTCACGCCTGGCTGCGGTCGGGCAACATCGATCCTGACTTGCGACTGAAGGTATTGGAGGTCGTCGATGACCTGGATCGCACGGTGAAGATCAGGAAGGCATTCCCATAAGCGGAACGCTTGCCTCCTCTTAATCTCCGCTGCCCGGAACCACTCCAATCGTGTGCAGCCAAGTCGTAGCCAATTCGGGCCAATGAGTCACCGGCAGGGCCGTCGGACGTAATCCATATCCGTGGCCTCCCTGCGCATACGTGTGCAGCTCGGCAGGCACTCCTGCGTTCTTCAGCGCCATGAAGTACTCCACCGCATTCTCCACATGCACTGGATCGTCTTCCGCCTGCACAATGAACGCGGGCGGCGTGGATGACGTAACACGAATATCGGGATTGAATTGAAAGTTCTTCTCTGAAAGCGCCAGGTAGCCGGGATAGATGATGATGGTGAAGTCCGGACGGCAACTCTGTTGATCGGTGCTGTCCACAGCGGGATACAAACGGTGATCATAGTGCGTGCTGAGAGCTGCGGCTAAATGCCCGCCGGCCGAGAATCCCAGCACTCCCACGCGCTTGGGATCGATGTGCCACTCTGCCGCGTGTTCGCGCACCATGCCCACCGCACGCTGTGCATCCTGCAGCGCTGCTTCCGATTTGGGAAATGGACCCGTATCGGGAACGCGGTACTTCAGCAGCACGCAATTCACTCCGATCGAATTCAGCCAATCGCAGACCTCCGTTCCTTCGAGGTCAATGGCAACAATGCGGTATCCGCCTCCGGGAAAGACGACCACCGCTGGACCGTCCGCCGCACCTGCTGATTGGGCATGCACAAGATAGAGGGTGATGGTGGGCGATGAAACATTTCCCAGCCGCACCACGGCACGTCCTGCGACCTGATGGTCTTTGCTCGTTGTTGTGTCCTGCTCTGGTCCTTTCGCAGTCGAAGAGCCCGGAGCGCCATTCGGCCACAACGGAATGGTGTTGTGGTCAGCGCTGGGAGGCCAGCTGGAAGGCTTCTTTGTCTGGGCAGAGACCGTTACGGCCAGCACGATAATGAGCAGCAAGGCATGCAGCGATCTTCTCATTTCGAATCCTCAGCCGGAGAGTGTATAGGAAGACGCTCCGCTGTCGTTTTATTTACAAAACTTGAATGGTGGGCGAACGGACAACATTCTTTTCAGTGCTCTTCATCTTTATGAAGCACAGGGGGAGCTTCCAAAATGAAATCAGGCAAGACGCTTACGTTAATTGGAGCGGCAGTGCTGCTGTTCGTTACCGCGGCATTAGCCGATCAGTTCAAAATGCGGGCCGGCGAATCGAATCCGGCGGCGATGGGAGTTGTACACGTCAACACCGATCGTAATGGGAATCTGTCCGTCGATCTCGACGCGAAACATCTGGCACCGCCAGACCGGCTCAGTCCTGCGCACTCAAACTACATCGTATGGATCCAGCCGTCCGGCCAGCAGCCGCAGATTCTGGGAGAGCTGCGCGTCAATACTCAGGACGAAGCCGCCAGCTTCAAGACCTCGGTGCCGTATCACAACTTCGACATCTTCGTCACGGCCGAGGACACGGCCAAGCCGACGACGCCGAGCAGCACAGAAGTTCTGCGCACCAGCGTGCAGAAGTAGCAGCTCTGAAGAAGCGAGCTGAGGGGACGCCTGTCGTCCCCTTTTACTTTCTGTAGAGATTAATTCGGGGTGAACTGATTAAGGTCGTAGATGCCTAGCTGCTTTTCCAGCGCTGCGACTTTATCGACATAAATATCGAAGCCGTCGCCGCCGAAGGTTTTTCGTTCGATACTCTCGAACTGCTCACCCAGGGCGTCGTACTCATGCGGCGAAACGATCTTGTGCAGCTCGGGAAAGAGCACCGTGTCCTCGCGGGCTTCGTGCGGCGCGTACATGCGGACGAACGCTTCGAGATCGCTCGCCAGCCGATTGCGATCGTCTTCGGTCTTAAGAGAAGCCGCTGTCGCCAGCACGCGCTCAGTGACGCGCCGCCCCGCCTGGTGCTGTTTCAGCAGCGTGTCCACCAGCGAGACCAGCTTGCCCGCTTTGCGAAAGCGGGGGAACAAGTGATCCTCTTCCAGCTTCTCGTGATACTCCTCGATGAACTTACGGATGATCGTCGCGCCATCGGTGACTGTCTGCGGCGGAAAATCCTGCCTGGCGCGAATTCGACGGATGATCTCGTCATAAGCCAGCAACACTCGTTTGAGAATGCCGTGCTCGCGCATCAGGTCTTCATTAGTTGAGACCTCTTCTTCCTCTTTGTCATCTTTCTTCTGCCCAAATAAAGGAGCGGACGCCAGGATTGCTGCGGTTCCCAGGCCGGGTAGCGTCCGCACGAATTGACGGCGAGTGGGTCGGAAATCAGATTCTTGCATAGCAATCAGCCTCGACGTCGGAATTATCCCACTCTGGACCGATTGCGATCATTTCACGCAACCTGTAGTCGTAGGGCCGGACTTGGCCGCACCTCACAAATGCTCGAGTTCAGCTTCAAAAGCAAACACAAGGTGCTTCGGCCAACAGCAGGCCTCAGCACGACGCGGTGTTTAGAACCTATTCGATTCCCGCCAAGGTTGGACGGCAAATAACAGCTTGTCCTTCTGAGCCCGCTTTATAGGGACGCTTGTGTTTTGACGAGGTTATGAGCGCCTGCTCGAAGTGTTCTCGCAGCACTGCTCACATCAAAAAGACCGCACTTTCTGCTACTCTTTCGGATTCTCTAACGGCCGATCTCACGCCACGAAGCTCGTTTCACAGTAATCGATTGCGACGGCGGAATGGCGTTCGCTCCTGGCTGCGGTACTCCGGTGGGAAACCATGGCGGCCCGAAATTACCGGCAAAACGGCGATCGTAGTAGGTGTTGCCTTTGCCGATATTCACGCTGTGAGCTTGATCTTCGCTGCGTCCGCCGATGATCGTCCACGTATTGATGCCGGCGCCTGGAGTCTCAAAGCCACTTGTCCCGTTCCCGATCGCGGCAAGGCTGGCATCCACGGTCAAATTTCCTCGGTTGTTTCCGCTTGAGTTGGGATAGAGATCGATATTTCCCGTTGTGTAGATTCCCAGAACTCCGGCATCGGTCGATGGATTGAGAGTATCTGCAGGCACCGATACCGGCGACTGCACATAAGTCAGATCACCCGTTATGCTGACGTCTTTTGTAGCCGTAACCGTGATACCAACGTCGTTCTGTACAGTTCCGTTGAGCGACGTAATGTTCCCATTTACGTACAGCAGGGTGGGATTGACGACATTGCCGGAGGGATCAGTCTGCGTGATCGCCTGGCTGGTATTTGGATCGAGCTGGCTGGGCACGCCCTGCAGCGAAAGCGTCGTCGAGCCGGATGAGACTGTCGTAGTTGAGTGCGCATTGTCCACGACGATTGTCGTGGTCGTGCCTCCCTGCGTGACGGTGTAGGTTTGCGTCCCGCCAGCACTCGCTGTAAGGCTGATCGCCGCGTCTCCGTTGACGAAGAAGCCGCCGCCGGCTCCATCGCCGCCACCTGCGGGATCGCTGCCATACACTTTCTGCCCGCTCGAATTCGTGTACCAGGGCATGTAAACACCCGGAGGAGCAGAGCCTGAACTCGGATACGAAGTCCCATTCAGGGTCTTCAATGAATGGCTCATCTGTGTCTGGCTCGGCGGAGGATCGGGTGAACAGGGCGCCGCCGTGCACGGTGGCGTGCCTTTGCCGTCCATTACCGCCTGTGCCTGGTTGTAGTTATTAGAGGGTGGCGCAATTGGATTTTGGCTCGTCTGAAAGCCGCTCTCAAATGTCGGTTGCGTAAATCCGCGAGGGGCGCTGGGGGAATTCGTGCACTGCCCGTTTTTGAGCCAGCTTGCCTGCGCGCCAACCTGAGCTACGCTATCGGTGAAGGTGTATCCGGGATTGCTGAAGTTTCCGAAATTCCACTGACCATCCGTGAAGAACGGTCCAGTCATTGTGCCGGGCACCAGCGATCCCTGGCAGGGTGAGAAGTTCGTGATGAACGCTCCCCATCGCGAAAAACGGGGTGGTCCTCCGGAAGCGGCGCTGCCAGAAATGCTGCTGTAAACGATTGTTCCCGTTTCGGTAATTTGTTCTGCTTCACCGCCGGTCGATCGTCCTTTGATGGTAACGGTGTACGGATAAGTGAATTTCCAGATGAAATCTCCGTTTCCCGGGCTCTTCGCGTCAGCCGGATTGGGCGACTGTGTCCACGTAGGCGCTCCGAGCACGGGCACGCCTCCGGGATTGGCAACCATCTGGAACTGCTCCTGCCATGAACCTGTGTCGCCGATCGTGTAAAACCCGTTTTGGTAGGGAGCGTACGCCGCTGCTACCGCTGCCGGCACGGTTCCGTTGGTGGGAAGAGGCGGATTCGCAGTGTCATTGGCGCTGGTTTGAATGGCGTTCCTCATCGCTTCGACCACGACATTCACACCCGAATCGGCGGCATAAAACGATCCACGATAATTCCGGTAGTATCCGTTGATCATCGTGTCAGAAGAAACGAGGAGGATCAAAGCTACGCTCGCCGCCGCGAGCAATCCGAGCAGCAACAGCGTGACGAGCAGGGCCATGCCGCGTTCGTTGGCCCGCTTACTGGTTCTCCGTGCGCTCGATAGCTTATTCGTTGTAACTCTCATGCTTCTCTCCTCAACGTCACGCCAACTCAGTTCGTGGACTCTGGATTACTCAAATTCCGGAGATCCACGACCACCGATGCCTGCTGCACGAGGTAGGGGCCGTTATCCAAACCGTTCTTGATTGCCGAGAGACTCGGATCGGCATTGGGACGCGTGCGTCCGATCATGGAAATTCTTATCGCGCGAATCAGAGTGAAATCGTAAGGATCGTTGGCCGGCGGAGGCGTTTGCGTGCAGTCGGCGCCGTTTACGGCGTCGTTGCAATATTTCGAAGCGTCGAAGAAATAGTTGGCGAGATCGGTTGGGCCATTTTGAGCGTTGTCCCACAGCGCCGCTCCCACTTTGAAACCAATCACCTGGTCCGTGAGGAGCTGCTGATTGCCTGCCGTACACACGGTGCCCGCACATCGCACTAACTGCGGATCAAACGGATTGGTTGGATTGGGCTGGACAGAGTAAGTGACTGCCGTTGTGCCGTCGCCGATGTCGATGATATAGGCGCCATTACTGAAATCTGTATTCAACGCATTCGCTTTGGAATAGTTCGTGGCTCCAGAGCCGTTGCTAAGAATTCCGAGCGGGTCAGGGCCAACGCCGGTTCCCGAAGGATTGTGCTGAAGCTGAATCTTGTTGCCGGCTACTTGCGCATCCTTGGTGAGAACGACAGTGGCGATACAGTAGGTGAATGGTCCGTTGTCACACTGGACTTGCTGCTGTCCGCCGCCGGGAAGCTGAAGGACTAATATCTCATCTCCGCTTTTGAAGCACGAAGCGTCGCTCGTTAGTGTCGTTGCGTCCCCCGGATTGTTCGGGTCATCTCCCCACATAATCGAGCTGCTGTTCAAACTCTCCTGACTATTACCGGGATCGTTAATGTCGAGCACCGGACAAGTCTTTGGATTGATGATCGTTAAAGAGTCGAAGCAGGCGCTCGGAACCGGGTAGGACCAGTTCGCGGCAGGCGCGCAAGCCGGGGCAGTTCCGGGAACGCTGTTGTTGATGATAACGCCCAGAGAGAAAGGCTGACCTGCGCCGGCAACGCCGCTGAGCAAATTCTGTCCGGCGCCGGACAAATCCATCTCCAACTGCGTCATGGCGTTGCGCAGTCCGATGTTTACGGTCGAGAGATTCTGCTGGTGAGTCGCAAGGGTTACGTGCTGATTGAACAACGAGAAGGCCGCTGCCGCGATGACCAGGAACACGGCGGTGGCAACCAGCAGCTCGATGAGCGTAAAGCCGCGCATCGCGTTCTGACGTTCCCGAATTGGGCTCTTTCCTGAAGCAGCGATCTGGAATCGTTTCACGGTCTCACCATACTCATTTGAAACTTCACCGGGCGTTGGTTGCCTTGATTCACCAGCGTAACGACAACGGTGATTCGTCGTCCTCCCTTTACCGTCTTCGCAACTCCGCCTGCAGAAACGATGGTCGGATCGGAGGTGATCATCCAGCGCCGAGTGAACTCGGATCCGGCGGCGGTCGGATTCGGAACCCCACAGTTGGCGGGCGTATCTACGCATCCGGAACTGGTATGCACAATCGTCGTAGTTACCGGGACTCCATTTACGTCCTGCGTCTGCGTCTCGTAATTCGCGCCAGTTATCTGGGAGACAGTAACTTGATCGCAGTAAGTGTCACCGGCAGCACAATTAGCAGGACCTGTAAGCGATCCGCCAGGCGCGACATTGGGATCGCTACTTACATTTCCGTTGCTATCGACGAACGAGGGCCACTTATTCAGGTTGTCCAGCTTTTCAGACGCCAGGACGTTGGCGATGTTCATGTACTTGGCCTGCGTGCCGACCAATACGGCGCTGCTCACCAAAGCCGCCACGCCGAGTAACCCGACGGTAAGAATCACGATGGACACCAGGACCTCGGCCAGCGTGAATCCATCCTCGCGGCTACGCTTTCTAGTGGATATTCGTTGTTGTGACATTTCCTGCACTCGAAACGCTGATGTCGGTTTGTTTTCCGCGATAGGTCGCCGTCAATTGCGGCGGCGTGTTGTTTCCCGGGCATGCTGCTCCGGCGCCGTACACCGTTCCATTGGGACAAAGGGTGAAGGTATAAGTCGCGCTGGCTCCTCCATTCAACAGGGTGCCTGGATTGGGCAGTGGCACTGGCGCCTCTGCCACACCCGTTCCCACATTGGCCACCGCGTAGGTGTTGCGAGGAACTGTGATCGTTAGCGTGTACACCTGGCTGTCCTTGATCGCGCGGTAGCGAGTGTTTGAGATCGCTCCACTCAGCGCCGTCACCGTGGAACTCAGGCGCATACCGCTCAACGCAGTGCTCATGATCGGGATTGCCATTGCCGCCAGAACCGAGCCAACCAGCAGAACGATCAGAAGCTCAACAAGCGTGAAACCGCGCGAACGGGCAGCATTCAGAGAGGGGGATTTCGACGCGTATTCAGGCGCGCCCGGCTGAAGGGTGCTTCCCTGCCCCACAAAATCGCTTCGAAAGGTGACTGCGTGTTTCGTAAGAGTTAACTCCCGCACCTGGAACTGCGGCGGGCGGAGGAGAGCTTCGTGGACGGTAAAGCGCACCCGCATGAATCAGCCATAAGCGCTCTCTGAAACTCGAACAACTACGCCTACAGTTTTTGGCAAGACAGCCCTTCTCGCAATGGTACGGAGGTATCTGGACTTTCACTCCCCGACAAGAAGTCAATGCGTGAATTTGGCAAGCGGATTGCGCGGGTAGAGGGTTCGACGACTAATAACAAGTGATTGAAAGACTAAGACTTACCAGCGCTGATGTGCCGAGGACCTGATCTTGGAATCGTAGATTTGTTTGACTGCAGCCATAATGTTGGGACTAGGCGGCGGCACATCTGATGCGCGGCAATTTTCGCTGACCTGATCGGGACGCTTGCCACCGGGAATGGCGCAGGTGACGGCGTCGAACATGAGGATCCAGCGCAAGGCGAACTGGCTCATTGTCATGCCCGCGGGTACCATTCGGCGAATTTCCTCCACCGCTTGCAGGCTTAGGTCGTAATCGACGCCGGAGAACGTCTCTCCTACATCGAAGGCTTCGCCGTGACGGTTGAAGTTGCGGTGATCGTCGGCCGCGAATTTGGAGTCCCGGCGCAGCTTGCCTGTCAGCATGCCACTCGATAGCGGCACGCGAGCGAGAATTCCGACCTGCCGCTGCTTCGCTAAGGGAAAGAAGACTTCGGCGGGACGCTGGCGGAAGCAGTTGAAGATAATTTGCACGCTTTGCACATTCGGATACTCAATAGCCTTGATCGCCTCTTCCACGCGTTCAACGCTTACGCCGTAATAACGCAGCTTGCCCGCGCGAACGAAGTCGTCGAGTATGCCGAAAACTTCAGGATGGTAGTAGAGATCAGTGGGCGGACAATGCAACTGCAGAAGATCAATCGCATCGACTGCAAGATTGCGTAGGCTGTCATCGATCCAAGTCGTGAGGTTCTGCCGACTGTAACCCTCGGTCGTCTGCTTGGGCAGGCGGCGTCCGGCTTTCGTCGCGACGATGATTTCCTCTTTGCGTTCTTTCTTCAGGCGCGCGATCAGGCGCTCGCTGCGGCCGTCGCCATAGACATCGGCGGTGTCGATGAAGTTCACTCCAGAATCGATAGCGGTGCGCAGAGCGCCGAGAGCGTCATCTTCGGAGACATGTCCCCACGCTCCGCCAATCGCCCATGCTCCAAAACTGATCTCCGATACGTTCCAGCCAGTGCGGCCCAGTGGCCGATATTTCATGTGCTTTTCCTCGAGGTAGGGTGAACAGAAGAGAATAAAGCAATCGGAGAGTTGAGGAACCGCACGGGTCCGCCGACGGAGTTAGTGACTGGAATGTGGCAACTAAGCCAGGAGGCAAAGCGGTTTAACTGATGCGCCGCTCTCCAAGCACTTCGTCAAGCATGCCCGAGAGAGAGCTGGCACGCTCCTCATATACGCTGGCGATGCTGTCGTACTTTTTCTTAAGCAGGTGGTATTCGTCCGCGATATTGAGCGCTGCCAATACGGCTACGCGCAGCGAGTCGGCAGTTGAGGTCTTCTCGGCGACGGCTCGCATTTTGAGATCAACATAGTCCGCCAATTGTTGGATGTACTCCGCGTCTGTCCCACGCAGGTTGTAGGACTGATCGTAGATATCGACGCGAATGCTTCCTGCCGACGCCTGAGCTGGAGCTGGAGCGGGTTTCACTTGCGCCATTACGATGCCTCCGCGAGAACATCGATTTGCTTTAATAGCTTTTCCACGCGAACCCGCACCTCTTCGCGTTCGCGGCGGAGGGCGACGATCTGTTGGCGCATGGTCTCAACTTCTTCCTCGCGCTCTTCAAGCTGTTCGCGCAGGCGGCTCACATCGCGTTCGGCAATGTTCTTTGCCTCGCGCGCTGATTTCAGGAGCTCGATCGTCTTATAAACCTTTTCTTCAAGTGCATGAAATTCGTCGGTGGAAGCGGATAGCTCTAGCTCGGGGAGCGCCCTGGCAGACATGAATGCAGAACCTCGCGAATAAATTTGTTGGCGCAGTCGAAGTATATCCCACACCGTTACATGAAGATGCCTGTGAATCCTGTTGATAACCGGGCAGAAATTCCGATTTCTCTTAGACGTGAGTGTATTGCAGCCACACCGAGTGAGTGTTCGAGTAACAGCATCTCCGCTCATGTATCCTGTTGCGCTTGCAAGGGAGAAGGGACTCGCCATGCGAACTATCGCTCTGCTGCTGTTGGCTTCCGCTGCGCTGGCACAAACGCCGGCTTTCGATGCCAAGGCTTACGTGAAGTTTGACCAGCCGACCATCGTGCTGAACCATGTCCGCGTAATCGATGGAACCGGAGCTCCGGCTAAACCCGATCAGATGATCGTGATCGCCAAGGGAAAAATACAGAGCATCGGTGCCGCAGGTTCGCAGATCCCATCGGGAGCTCAGGTGCTTGATTTGACCGGCGAGAGCGCGATGCCGGGAATCGTGGGCATGCACGACCATCTCTACTATCCCGCGCCGGGGCGCAACGTGGCTATGTATCCGGAGCACGCGTGGAGCTTTCCCCGCCTCTACCTCGCAGGCGGAGTCACTACCATTCGCACCACCGGCTCCGTCGAGCCATATACCGATTTGGAACTGAAGAAGGACATCGATGAAGGCAGGATGCCCGGGCCGAAGATGCACGTGACTGGGCCTTACCTTGAAGGCAAGGGCGCGTACACACCGCAGATGCACGAACTGGCAGATGCCGAAGATGCGAAGCGTACCGTCGATTACTGGATCTCCGAAGGCGTAGAGAACTTCAAGGCTTACATGAATATTACGCGCGACGAGTTACGTACTGCGGCCGAAGAAGCACACAAACATAACTTGAAAATCACCGGACATCTCTGCTCGATAGGTTTTCGCGAGGCTGCCCAAATTGGCATTGATGACCTCGAGCACGGGATCGTCGTGGACTCGGAGTTCGCACCCGGCAAGCAGCCCGACAGGTGCCCGCCGCAAAAAGAGATTCGCGACACGCTCCTCAAGCTCGACATTAATGGTGAGCAGATTCAGTCGATGATTAAAGACCTTATTGCGCGTCACGTGGCGGTCACATCTACGCTGCCGGTGTTTGAAGGTTTCGTGCCCGATCGTCCGCCGCTTCGTCAGGCGAATCTCGACGCCATGCTGCCCGAGGCGCGCCAGGCATATCTCGCAGTCCGCGACAACATGCATAAGAACGCAGCGCAATCGCCCTGGCCTGCGCTCTTCAAGAAAGAGATGGAGTTCGAATACGCGTTTGCCAAAGCGGGTGGGCTCCTGCTCGCCGGCCTGGATCCCACAGGCAACGGCGCTGTGGTCGCAGGCTACGGAGACCAGCGCGAAATCGAGCTGCTCGTCGAAGCAGGATTCACTCCGCTGGAAGCGATTCACATCGCGACCTATAACGGCGCAAAGTACCTCGGAGAGTTGGACCATATTGGAACTCTGGAGCCCGGCAAACAGGCGGACATCGTCGTGCTCAAAGGAGATCCGTCTTCCAGGATTTCTGACGTTGAGAACGTAGAAGTCGTATTCAAAGATGGCATCGGCTACGATCCGGCGAAGCTCGCGAAAGATGCCAATGGATTCGTCGGGCTAAAGTGATTTTCCGCGCGCTTTTGCAGGATTAGCCACGAATTTGTAACCCACGCCGCGTACGGTAAGAAGATGTTTAGGTTTCGCGGGAACGTCCTCTAAGTACCGGCGAAGACGAACGATGAAGTTGTCGATGGCACGGGTATCCGTATCCTCGCGCAGATCCCAGACGTCTTCAAGAATCGACTTGCGTGAAACCGCCTTGCCTTCATTTCGGATCAGATGCCTGAGCAGCTCGGCCTCCATCACAGTGAGCTGAATGGTCTGGTTCTTCACGTGAAGTTCGAGCGTAGCGAAATCCAGACGCTTGCCATCGAAGGCGAAGACGTTCTGCGTTTCTGAATCGGGAATTGCAGTTCCAGCACCTCCCTGCTCGCCGGTAGCCCATTGCTTCCGGCGCAAAAGTCCTCGCAGTCGAGCAACGAGAATCGACAGCTCGAATGGCTTCGGCAAATAGTCATCGACACCCGATTCGAAGCCACGCAGCACGTCTTCCGGGCGCCCGCGCGCAGTGAGCATCAGAACCGGAACATATTGTTTGGCGTTGCGAAGTTGTGTCACAACTTCGAAGCCGTTCATGCCGGGCAGCATTACGTCCAGGATGACGGCATCGATCCCGTTTTCGGAATTCAGCAGCAACTTGAGCGCGGCCTTACCATCGCCGACGATATCGGCCTCAAGTCCTTCCGCTTCGAGGTTGAACTTCAGACCGAGCGCGAGATGCTCTTCGTCTTCTACGATCAGAACCCGGCTCATATCGCTCGAGGAAGCTGGATGGTGATGGTTGCGCCACGGCCGGGACCTTCGCTCTCAGCAAAGGCATTGCCGCCGTGCTTCTTGGCGATGCTGCGGACAATGAAGAGCCCGAGCCCGCTTCCCTTCACGCGCGCCACTTCACGGTCGGCCACGCGATAGAAGCGTTTGAAGACGCGTTTCAACTCGGCTCGCGGAATCCCGATGCCGTTGTCCCGGATTTTCAATGAGACGTTTTCGTCGGCCGATAACTCCACCTGAATATCAACTTTCTTGCCCGAGTACTTAATGGCGTTGTCCAGCACGTTCGTGACGGCCGAGCGCAGTTCTTCGCGGCTGCCGATGACCTTTGCTCCCGCGCCGGTCTCATTTAATAAGCGCAATGACTCAGGCGAGAGATGATGATGCGTTCGCGCTTCTTCCAGGCATTCGCGGACGAGCTTCTCCATATCGACAATTTCTTCGAGCATATTCTTGCTATGTCCGAGCTCTGCCGCGTGCAGAACCTGCTCGACCGTTCCCAGCAGGCGATCCGAATCAGCCAGCATCACGCGATAGAACTCCTGGCGCTGCGTGTCGTCAAGAGAGCGGCTTTGCAGAGTTTGAAGATACAGGCGAATGGAGGTTAGAGGAGTCTTTAGTTCATGTGTGACCGCATGCAGGAAGCTGTCCTGTTGCTCATTGCGACGGATTTCCCGAACCAGGAAGATTGTGTTCAGCACCAGGCCGGCTATCACGATCCCGAAGAAAATGACTCCCAGAATCAGCGTTCCCAACTCGCGCCAATTGAGAACTATCCAACTGATATTCAGCGTGACCGCGGCCGCAATCACGCAGGAACTCAGCGTGATGAAAAATGCAATCGCTTTGCGGCGGCTGCTGATTCTCATAGAAACAGGATGCTAAATCGAGTGTAGCTTAGTTGTTTTCAGGCGATGTCTCTTGCGTATCGGCGGAGATCGCCCTTTGTCTATTGTCCCGACGTTTGAAGGGCCGGCACAAGCGATGCGCCGCACCTTCGCACCGGCAATAAGAAGGCGCCTAGAGTCTTCCTCTTCACTTCCAGCAAGTCTGATCATGAGACTGGCCTGGCGCCCACAGGAATCGAATCCGGACCATTGTCAGCTTCATCTCATACCGTTGTTCATATCATTTGCGCAAGGAGCAAATATGAGCAGTGCGTTGGAAGTAGGAAAGAAGCTGGTTGAGCTTTGTCGCAAAGGCAAAGAATCGGAAGCAGTAAGTACCCTGTACAGCCCGAAAATCGTGAGCATCGAACCGCAAGCTGGTCCCTCTGGACCCGCTCGGCAGGAAGGCATCGCCGCCGTCAAAGCGAAAGCCGAGTGGTGGGAGAAAAACAACACTGTGAACAAGCGCGAGGTGGAAGGGCCATGGCCGCATGGCGACCGCTTCATCGTGCGCTTTAAATACGACGTCACCGCCAAAGCCGGGCCAATGGCAGGGCAGCGCATGAACCTTGACGAGACGGGTCTCTACACTGTTAAAGACGGCAAGATCGTTCAGGAAGAATTCTTCTACAGCATGGGCGGATGACGCATTCCACGCGTCGTCAGCACTCATTCGCGGGATCGCGTTAGACTAGCCAGTTTGCTCTGACGCGATTCCGCGCGAATGACAGCCCTGCTCTTCACCATTATTGTGTGGGCCACCGGCATGCTCGCCGGCTTTCTTGGCGCGCTCACAGGATTGGGCGGCGGCGTCGTTCTGGTCCCAGCCCTCGCTCTTCTATTTCATGTCGATATCAAGTACGCGATCGGCGCTTCGCTGGTATGCGTCATCGCGACTTCATCCGGCGCTGCGGCCGCGTACGTTAAAGAGGGCTATTCCAACATTCGCATTGGAATGCTGCTGGAGATTGCAACCACGCTCGGCGCAATTCTCGGAGCGTTTCTGGCGACGCGCGTAAGCACGCATGCGATCGCGATCGTCTTCGGACTTGTCTTGCTGCATGCGGCCTACCAATCCCTTTTCGGGAAACAACAAGACGCCGGTACGCTCGTCGAATCCGACGCCTTGTCGGCAAAGTTGAGATTGGCTGGAGACTATCCGGTCGGGGATTGGCGGCAGAGTTACGGCGTGCGCAATGTTCCCGCCGGCTTCAGCCTGATGTTCGGCGCAGGCGCCTTGTCGGGATTGCTGGGCATCGGCTCAGGGGCTGTGAAGGTAATCGCCATGGATCGAGCGATGCGAATTCCGTTCAAGGTCTCCACAACAACTTCCAATTTCATGATCGGCGTCACCGCTGCCGCGAGCGCAGGCGTCTATCTCGGACGCGGATACATCGATCCCCGGCTCTCGATGCCGGTCGTGCTGGGAGTGCTCGCCGGCGCATTTCTTGGAAGCAAGGTACTGGTGAGAGCTCCAGTTCGAACTTTACGAGTGGTGTTCGGAATCATCATTCTCTTGCTGGCCCTGGAGATGATCTTCAACGGAGCTACGGGAAAGGTGTAGTCGCAATGACGGACGACAGGCTCGAGATATTTATGGGCAATCTGCTGCGGCTCGGAGTGTTGATCTCCGCGGTTGTGGTTGCCGCCGGAGGAGCGCTATATCTCGCGCAGCACAGCTTCGAGGTCGTGAATTATCACGTCTTCCACGGCGAGCTTCCCGAGCTGCGAACTGTTCCGGGAATTTGCGCGGCCGCGCTGCATCTGCGCAGCGATGCCATCATGCAGCTCGGTCTTGTGCTTCTGATCGCCACGCCGGTAGCGCGCGTCGTTCTCGCTGTCATTGGTTTTTATCTGGAACGCGACCGTCTCTACGTCGCGATCAGCCTGATTGTGCTTGCGATACTTGGCTACAGCATCATGCACGCTGCGTAGGAAATGGCATCTGAGAGGTAAGGACCGACGGCCGCCCTCGGCCGGGTTTCGGTTTTTGCATTCTTCGCGTGAAGTTGCTGCCAAAAGGCGAAACCCGCGCGAGGGCGCGCGCCGGTCCTTTTCTCGAATTTACTCACCTTCTCGAATTTACTCACTTCTCAACGCCAGCATCGGCTCCACTGCGGCGGCCCGACGTGCAGGGATATACATCGCCAGCGAAGCCACGATGGCGAGCAGCACAGCGATGCCAACAAACGTGAGTGGATCGCCGGGAGTAACGCCGTAAACCAGGCTGGCGAACAATCTGCCCGCACCAAATGCGAGCAACGCTCCCAGCAGGATTCCCGGCAGTACCAGCCAGAGTCCCTGTCCCAAAATGAGCTGCATGATGTTCGTTCTTTTCGCTCCCAGCGCCATGCGAACGCCGATCTCGCTGCGTCGCTGCTCGACCGTGTACGACATCACGCCGTACAATCCGGCTAACGCGAGGATCAGAGCCAGTCCCGCAAATGACGCTAGCAGTCCGCTGCGGAAACGCGACGGAGCGAAGGTCTCGCCGACAACATCGGCCATGGACTTGATTTCTAACGGCACTTCCGGATTCAAGCGATGCGCTTCTGAGCGCAGTGCAGCCGCTCCTCCACCGCGGTCGGCAAAAATGAGGTACATGTCGCTGGCGCGTCCAGGATGTTGTTTGTAGGGTACGTATATCTGCGCCACGGGCGGCGCCTGCAGATTCTCCTGCCGCACGCCTGCGACTACGCCCACGATGGTCAGGTAGTTCTTGTATGTAACGAGATCGTACCCAAAACGAATCTGCTGGCCGATGGGGTTCTCGCCGGGAAAGAACCTGCGCGCCAGCGGCTCGCTGATGATGCAGGTCAGCGGAGCGCCCGGAACGTCGTGCTCGTTGAAGTCGCGCCCCTCCCGAATCGGGATTCCAACAACGTGAAAGTAATTCGGGGTGACGGTCATGAATAGGGCCGATTGCGTACTGTAGTCTCCCGGCGGAGGATCGGGGTGGCCCGCAATCCAGAACCCGCCATTGCTGTCGGTAGGCTGCGATGGCAGAGCGGTAGCGGCCGCGATTTCTTTGATTCGCGGAGTTTTTTGCGCGTCTTCGAGCAGCGCGGAATAGTACGCCAGCGCATGCTGCGAGTCGGCCTCGGTGTTGGACGGATACATCGGATGCAGCACGGCGAGGCCGTCCACCCTGTATCCGGGATCGACGGCATTCAGCGCAATCAAGCTGCGGATGAGAATGCCTGCGGCGACCAACAGAACCATAGAGAGCGCAATCTCAGCGACCATGATGCCCGACCGAAGTTTTCCAGCGCCGCCTCCGAGCGTCGAATAGGTTTTGCCGGCATACAGCGCGCTGCGAAGATCTCCTCCGCTCGCCTGAAAGGAAGGCGCAAGCCCAAAAATGATGGTGCAGAAGAGAGAGACGCCGAGAGTGAACAACGCCACCCGCCAGTCGAGCGTAATTTCGGTGTTGGCAATGAGCGCAGCGGGAGTCATATGCGCCAAAGCTTTTGCTGACCAGTATCCCAACAGCAGCCCGAGGCTTCCGGCCACAATCGCCAGCGCCAGCGATTCGCCAAGAAGTTGTCGGACGATGTCTCCCTGGCTCGCTCCCAAAGCGGTACGGATGGCAATCTCCTGCCGCCGCACAGTGAGCTTGGCCAGCATGAGATTCGCCACATTCGCGCAGGCAATCAGCAACACAACGCCGACGGCAGATAGCAGAAGATAGAGTGTGAGGCGAACCTTGGCGACGAGCTGATCTCGCAGCGAAGTAACTGCGACGCTCTTCAGCTTGTCGTCTTTCGGATACTGCTGCGCAAGTCGCGCGCCGATGGTCTTCATCTCCGCCTGCGCTTCGCTGACGCTCATCCCCGGTTTGAGCAGCCCGACAGCACGGAAATTATGCGCGGAGCGCTCCTGGTGCAACGGATCCACGAAAGAGTCATAATCCGGAATCCAGATCTCGCTGCGCTCGGGAAAATCGAATCCTGCAGGCATTACCCCGACGATCGTCAGCTCCAGATCACTAGACTTGATGGTTTTCCCAATGATGTCCGGATTGCCTTGAAAGACCCGGCGATAAAACGAGTCGCTGACAACTGCCACCAGCGTGCCGCTCTTTTTATCGGCGTCGGTGTACAAGCGGCCAAGCTCGGGCTGCACTCCAAAAACGTTGAAAAAATGCGTGTCGGCGATCGCGCAGCTGATTTGTGCGGCAACGTTGTTAGCGAAAACGCTGTGTGGATAGTCGGCGTAATAAGAGAGGGTCTCGAAGCTATGACTCTGAGCTCTCCAGTCGAGGAAATCGGGCAACGAAACCTGTCCAATATTGCCAGTGCGGGTCCAGTACGTCCCAACGGAAACGATGCGGTCCGCATTCCGATACGGCAAGGGACGCAGCATGACAGCGTTCACCACGCTGAAGATCGCCGTGTTGGCTCCGATTCCCAACACGAGGACGGTAATCGAAATGAGCGAAAATACGGGGCTTTTCCACATCGAACGAAACGCAAAACGGAGTTTCATAGTGCCTGGCAGTCAGCGGTGCAACCAGCAGTCATAGTTCCATGAGCGCCCCGGCTCGTCCTAAGCTGTAGAACATTGCAAACACAACTTTTGGTGGATCTTTTGCGCAACGCCGGAGTAGTCGAAGCTGACCGAAATCGGCGCGCCTGTTCGAAAGCGGACATTATGATCTGGCCGGCGCGTCGAACCTGCGATTGAGGTCCAGGGAGGACCTTCCGAAGGCGTGTCTCTTGCCGCCCGCCCGCGCACCGAACTAGTTCGGTGCTATCACGAATCGCAATCCGAAATCAAGGGTTTTCTGGTATGGCGGCAGGGTAGTTCCATTTCGGAACGACTCTTACGCTGTTATTACGCTGTTATCACGATTTCTTTCGCTGCTCAAAAAAAATCAAGAAAATTGCGATTCCTGTAACTACTTCGACTGACGAGGGTTACGAGGCGCTTATCGTCGCCGCATCCAGTGTTTTTGAAAACTTACGCTGTTAATTACGCTGTTACTCGTTCGAGTAAATATCGCAAGAGAGGGTTGCGACGAGGATGAAAAGGAAAGAGGAGCGCTACAGCGCTCCTCTTTCGTGAAGTGCCAATTTCCTACTGCTGCACGGACGGAGTGTTAACGCTGGCTACATCGCTGGCAGTCCCAATGGCGTCGCCCGAGAGTACCAGCTCAACGCGCCGATTGTGCTGGCGTCCTTCTGGCGTGTCGTTCGAAGCGACGGGTTGCATGCTGCCCAAGCCCCGCGCAGTTATTGCGCCTGCCGCGACGCCTTGGCTGACCAGGTAGTCACGGACTGCCTCCGCCCGCTGCTCCGAAAGACGCTGATTGAACTCATCGCTGCCCGTCGAATCCGTGTGTCCTTCAATCGCGACCTTCAGGCTCGAGTACGCCAGCAGAATTCCCGAGACCTTCGCCAAACGCTCGCGCGCTTCCGGCTTCAATTCGTATTTGCCGGTCTCGAACAGGACGTCGCCCATATTGGCAATCAGCCCGCGAGCCGTGTCGTGCGTCTCCAGCACAGCGTTGAGCTGCTGCAGAAGCTTAGCGCGGAGATCGGCTTTGTCCTTCTCTGCCTGTTGACGCAGACGATCAGCCTCGGCCGCTGCAGCACGAGCTTTGTCAGCTTCGGCCGCGAGTTGTTGTTGCTGCGCGACGGCTGCCTGACGAGCCGCCTCAGCCTGTTGCTGTTGCTGCAGCGCTGCCTGACGCGCAGCTTCCGCTTCCGCCTTGGCCTGCTCAGCCTGCTGTGCTGCCAACTCAGCTTCCTTGCGCATGCGCTCAGCTTCTCCACGCTCGGCTTCGGCTTTGGCACGATCTTCCTCCGCCTGCTGACGACGCAACGCCTCAGCCTGTGCCTGCGCCTTGGCCTGCGCCTCGCGGTCAGCCGCCTCGCGCGCCATACGCTCTTCTTCCTGCTTCTTGAGCGACATCACGCGCGCATCTTCGGCGGTCTGCGCGGCATCGCGGGCGAACGTTGCGACCTGCGCTTTCTGCTTGGTGCGATAAGCGTTCTCAGCCTGCTGCAGCGATTTCTCCGCGGCAGCTAAAGCGCTGGCGGCATACTTGTCGGCGCTGGCGTTGCGGGCGATTCGCACTGCGTTGCGCGCTTCAAATAGCTCCAGCGGAGTGCGCGGATCGATTCCGAAAATGGCATCGTTGATGCGCGCATTGGTCGAAGAATAGGAATCGCGTCCGAGCAATTCATAGCTGAACTGAATCTGCTGCGCCGATCCTGCAGTGTCGCTGCGCAGCGCGTTTTCTGAAACCACCAGGCTGCCCGGCTGCGTTACTGCGAAGTAAGGTTCAGCAGTCACCACGAGTCCGAACGTCTGCAACTCCGTCGTAGCCTTCAGCTTCGCCTGATCATGATCGAGCACCAGCTCGCCCATGTTGACCGCGCGTCCCTGCGGACTGATTGCCCACAGCACGTACGTGAGATACTCCATGCCGAACTTATTGGCCGGCTCCAGTCCGGACATCTTCAGCTCGACCTCAACGCGTCCCGTGCGGCTCTGAACCTTGGCTTCACCATTCGCAGACGGCATCAGTTGGGTGCCCTGCATATCCACTTTGGAAGATGAGCCGTTGCGATAGTTAATGGCTTTAATCTGATGCGAAACCGAAGCCGTTCCCGATTTGGGAGCGACGGATGCAGACTGCGAGGCAGCGCCCGGATTCTGCGCCGAGGCAGCCATCGAGATTCCCAGCGCCAATCCGAAACAAACGAGTGGTTTCATAACCCTCTCCGAAGAAGGATGTGTTAAGCGGGGGAGGGCAGATTTGCCTAAGGCATCGTATGCACAGGAGTTACAGCAAGGAACATCACGAGGGTACTAGAACCACTGGTGTAGCCCGCTTTGGGAGCACGAGCGAGACTACTCTTGCCAAAATTCCCAAACACCCGGCCAGGGGCGGCCGGCTTCAGGTTTGCTTCTTCGGATACGATACCTAGCGCATTGTTGCACTCTCGCGTGCATTCCATTATCGTTTTGCACCGCACTAACAGGCAGCGCTCGTTACAACCCTCAACCCCCAACGTGAATCTGCCGAAGGGGGTGCTATGGGCAAATTCTGCCTAGCTAAGGTTTGGAGTGCGCGCCAAGAAGGTCTGCTCGGCTGTGCGCTCCTGCTTGTTGCGCTGGGAGCACCTGCGGAGGCGGCTTCCAATCAAACTGGCGCCGTGTTGCACATCCAAGTCACGGTTGTGCCGACTGTCCATGCAGCCACTGCTCAGCAATCTACGAGTAATAGAAACGCGCCTGTGGTCTATGATCTCCAGCCATCGTCAACGACCCAGATGACGTCGCAAGTGACCGGTCACAGCGTTGTGCCCAAGAGGATTGCCAGACGCGTCAAATCGAGCGGCAAACCCGCAAGCGGCGCAGTACTTCAGACCACAACGGTAGTTGCAGAGTAGCTATTTCGGATTTGCGCCGCTATTCAGCTTGAGCTGGCGCAGGCACTGCGCGATTTCGCCAAGTGAAGGCAATTGATTGCAGACTTCCCGTGTGAGCACTCCGTCTGGAGTTGTGGGCGGAGCAACGTCTCCGACATCTGCGCGTGGCACAAGCTGCGGCATTGTAGGCGGGGTTGCGGCCTTGGCTTCGACAGGCGGCTGAACTGCTAGCGGGGTTGGTGGAAAGCTCGGCGGCGTAACCATGTGCTTGGGGGTGGTCGTAGGGGATTCGGGTTCGTCTCGCCGCACGCTCGAGGAAGCAGTTGGCTTCGCTGCCGGTTCGGGGATCGGTTTTACGGCAGGAGTCACATCGCGTGTGACTTGCTTAACATCACCATGCGGTACGCTTATCTCCGCAACACTGTTTCGGGGCTCGGTCTTTGTCCCATTGTGGAACTCACGCGTCAGGTAAGGCAGCAGATCTGAGTTCGTGATCACAATGGTCGCGCCCTGGATTTCAACCGGCTCCGCCGGCAACTTCACGACGCCGCTGGGGACGTTCATCCCTTCTGGAACCGGCTTGACCGGAGTGACTGTCACCTTCAGCTCTCCAGCAGGAAGATTACGCAGAAGGAATTTTCCGTCAGCGTCGGTGGTGGCCGTTGCAGGGCCAGCAGCAATCTGAACTCCGGCTACGGGGACCAGCTTGAATTCCTGCGCAGGCGCTGCTCCGAGCTGATTGCCGGTTTTCCTTCCTTTCCCTTTGTTGACGGAAGCGGGCCCGGAATCTGGAATCTCACTTCTTAGCAGCACAGTTCCGGAAATGGAACGCAAAGCGCGGACTGGAATATCCTGCACAACTGTCGAGACCGGACTCACGTGAACAGCAACCGAATCGACCGGAGTGATGTAATTCGGCGGGATCGACGCGGGATCGAGTGAGAGCTTGTAATCGCCAGGCGGAACGTCGTCTAACTCGAAGTCTCCTGAACCGGTGGTTTGTATCTTGCGAACCTCCTTGCCGTTGTCCAGCAGTAGATCGATCGCCTGCATTCCTTTAGAGTCGGCCTGGCGTGCATTGTCGAAACGCAGATCGTTATAGACAGTCCCCATCAATCGCGCAAAATCGAGAATGCCGAAGTTAACGATCCCAACATGCTGCTGAATCAGATCGACATCGGCTTCGCTGCGCGTCGTCATGCGAATCGGGTTACGAAACTGCGTCAGCGCCAAAGAGACTTCGTGCATGTCGGGAGAAACCGAATTGAACTTATAGCGGCCTTGCTCGTCAGTAATTGCAACCTGTCCGTCTTCAAGTCGAATTTCTACTCCCTGCAGCCCAGGCTCTCCTACGTTGTAAGCTCCATTGATGTTGTTATCCCGGAAGACGCGCCCTTCAATAATACGGCTGCGGTGCAGAAACGAAGTTCCAATCGGAGCCACAGTGAACATCTTCTGGAACCCAAATGTGAACATGGTTGTGCGCGTCAAAGTGTTCTGCGGCGACTGAAACAACAGCACATTGCTAAGGCCAGAACGAAACTGCAACGTCGGGCGGAACAGGTAGGTAAATGAGTATCCGAAACCCTCCGACCAACTATCTGTTTGGCTCAGATTGGTGCTGTGCGTGACCGAGAGATTCGGGCTAAGGCGGATCTTATCGCCGATCGCGATCACACTGGAGGCCATCAGCGTAGTTCCAGAGGGCCGCTCGGCTGCCAAAATTGCTTTCACCTCTGGAGGGAAGTTAGTCGAGTCGATGAAGGCAGCAGGATCCGCCAGGAATTGTGTCTGCAGAGCAGGAGAAAGCAGACTTAGTTCCTGATTGAGCTTGGCGATCAGCGACGGATTTACACGATCCTGCTCTACGCCAAAGATGACGGTTTGCCCTTTGATTGGGAGCGTGACCGAATCGCGCAAACTGAAGTGATCCTGGGAATTGATCTGAAGAGGGTCCTGAAATGAACCAATCGTTGCCTGCGCATTATTGAGCACGCGTGGAGTAATCTGAGAGCTTAAGGCCACATCGTAGCGGTTACCGGTATTGGACGCAGTACTGAAACCTCCACTGCTGCGACTGTACGTGTAGGCAAAGTTCAGCGTCTCGCCGCGAGAGATCACATATCCCAAAGTGGGACTGAGATAATCACTGCTTCCTTTGAACCGGTAAACCAAGCCTGGCGATATGTCGTTATGCTCGTAGTACACGCCCTGGGTGAGGTGCGACGTAGTCTTGTAAAGCAAGCCCGCTTTATAAATCGACGTGCCCGAGAACAAAGATTGAATCTGATTGAGAGGGAAGGTCTGAGAACTCAAGATCGCAGTGCCGTACCCTGTCAGCCGAAAGGAGCTGTAGGAACCGTCAACGCGCCACATGCTTCCTGCATTGCTGTATCCGGCCTGGGTTCCGAGAACGAGTCCCTTCCCGAATCGGTAACTGGTGCCGGCGGCTTCCATTACATAGCCGCGTCGCTGAATGCCGGTTCCGGAATTGAACGGGATATTCAGATAACTGGTGCCACCGAAGAAACTAAGCCGGTCAGTCTGCTGGCGATGAAAGCTAAAGCCGCCTACGTCTCGCGTTCCATTCAGGGATAGAAAGTAGTACGGAATCGTACTTCCGCCAAAAACCGAGAACTCGTTCTTCCCACGGTCGATTGCCAAACCGCCTCCCCGCAACCCCACCATATTGGGATACGAGAAGTTGTTGACATGATCTTCGCCTTTTTCTCCTGTGAGCGTTTGGTTGAAGTCGATGAGATTCAGCTCAAAGCCGGCCGTGCGGTAGTTCACATTCCCCATTCGGAGGTTGGTCAGGTGACCTCCGAATTGAGTGTTGTTTTCTATTTGGCTGGATGCAGTCAAACGATTGTCGCCCACCTGCTGCGCCCAGGACATGCTGTCGAGTGCAACGAAGGTCGAACCCACGGCGGGTGAACTCGCAATTTGTATGTCGGATCCGTACGATCCGTGCGCCATTTCCGCCTGGCGCCGCAGGAGGCTTGGCGGGATCACTGCCACGGGATGCTCCATCACGCGCACCACAATGCTTACGGGACTCCCGTTCACATAGGCGAGAGCAACAGTTTCGCCGCGCTCGATGCCCACAAACTCTATGCTGTCATTGCCCAGTTCGGCGTGCGCAACGTTCTCATCGAGTACAACGACAGTTGTAACTCCCGGAGCAGCGATCGTGCGGGTTGATTTCCAATAGACGTCAACGCTGGAAGGAATCGCGGGATCGACGCAAAAAGCAGTCGCGGCACAGAGCAAGACCGCAGCGAGTCGGCAACACGCGACCGCGGCAATTCTTAATTTGCACCATCGCTTCATCGATCCCTATTTGCTTGCTGTAGTAGCGGGAATTGTGAACGCCACCTGTCGCGTTTCCACATGACTTCCGCCATAGACCAGCGACAACACAGCCGTGTAATCTCCAGGTTTTAGATCTCCGGCCCAATCCACTTCCATCGAGTCTTTCTGACCGGGCAGGAATCTCTTTGGCTGGCTTTCCGCCTTCCCCGCCAGTTTGTGATCGGCGTTCATGATCGCCAATCGTGCTTGCGGGAATACGTGCGTATTGCTCTCGTTGTCCACCGAGAAGGTGAGCTTCAGTCCCTGATTGGCACTCGGAGGAACGAGCTTCAGGTCGTCGAGATTTACGTTGTATGCTTCGCTTCCCTTGGCCGTCAGCAGGACAAGGCAGCCGAGACGCATATTGGTGAAGATGCGGTGACCATCCTTGGTCTGCTGATTGGTATCTACCGGCTTCGACTCAACGAACAAAACGGCGTAGTATCCGCCGCGCGCATCGACCGGAGGCGTGATGATCGCCTTCATCTTTTGGGTGCCGCCGGGCGCAACCTGGAATCTCTCTGGAACGAACTGTACCCAGTTAGCGGCGGAACGAGGAGATGTTCCCGGCGCGGTGAAAATCTTTTCGTTTTTCTCGTTGTACCAGAAGTCGGTGACTTGAACGTGTAGTTCCACGGCCTCGCCGCCGTCGTTTTCTACCGTCAAGGCGTACTCAAATGGAACACCGGGCTTAAAGTCCTCGACAATCTGTGCAGGAGCCAGCGCAATCGACTGCGAAAATGCGCGCCGTCCTGGCAACACGATCAGAACTGAGCACAAAATTATGAGGAGGAATCGTTTCATCATTGCACCGTGATTGTGTAAGTAAGAGTTGCGCTATCGCTGCCGGTGAATGATCCGGCGCCATTCGCGTTAGAAACAAAGAGTCCAAGATAACGAGTGATGTTTGTACCGTTGCCGGCGGTGCTCGTGATCTGAGTCTGTGCGCCGGAACTTGTGGAGATGAGGTTGTAACCGGAGGCGCTGCTGGCAGAATCGTACAGATTCAGCACGGCCGAGTGGATAAAGTTGGTGCTTACATAAACGGTGATCGTCGTGTTATTCGCAGACGAAAAACCGCTGAATTGCGGCTCGACGAGATACGGAGTCGTGTAGAGACTGCCTCCCGCTACTTGGCCTGTCACGATCGTCAATCCCGCTGCGGGACCGATGCCTAATCCGTTTACAGTCCCAAAATCGCTTTGATAGTCAGGAGTTCCACCTGTCGCGGTAATAGTCAGTCCGCCGGTTGCGGTCCCTAGTTGTAGTCGCACGGCCGTCTGCACGGTTTCGTTGGGAGTATCGAGTTGCAGCTTGACTTGACTGAGGAGCCCGTGACGATCGTCGCGGACGTCGAACATAATCGTTGCCGAATCGGAACTCGTGATCGGAATTCCATTCACGCTGCCGACGAAAAGACCAAGATATGCAGTGAAGGTCCCAGTGGACGTTTGCTGCGGAAGAATGACAATCTCCGACGCCTGCGTATTAGGAATCGCACTGTAATTGCTGAAGCTTGTACACGGGCCCGGATTGGGACACGACATGAGCTGAAGAACGCTGCTGGAGTTAGAAAAGCTGGTGGATACGTAGGCCCAGATGACGACTGGATGCCCCGGATTGGCTCCGGCCACAATGAAATTGATGGGAGTGTAGTAAAACTCGCCTCCAGTCACAGCCAGTGCAGTTAATCCGGCTGCCGGAGTTCCGACACCGAGGCCATTTACGTTGCCAAAACCGGCGTGGTAAGTCGGAATCGGGAGAAGAGGATTGGGGCCGCCGACGGCGAATCCGCCTGCTGCAGACGAGAGCAGAGCAGTTTGAGCAGCGCAGCGCGTCGGAAGAGCTGCGACGAACAGCCAAAGCATTGAAAATCCGAGCACCGCGCGTAATGCGCGCGACAAAAAAAAATTCCCCAGACGCAACAATCCACGCTCGTCTTTGCTTGTCTTGCATCGACGCTGCGTGGATTGTTGTTGAAGCTGAGGATTCATTTCGGCATCTCGTTTCCGGTTTTAGGGGAGTACCGGAAAACCCATGCCTACGGTACTGTGAGCGTGTACGTCAAAGTTGCGCTTTGCTGAGCTCCCACACCGGCCACCGAAGCGCCGTTCGTGTGAGCTACCTGCACGCCCAACCAGCGAGTGTAGGCGGTACCGCTAGCCGCGCTGCTGACAACCGTGACTGCAGAAGCAGCGGCCGTCGGAGATGCAGTAAAACCAGCCTGCGCCGGCAGAGCCGAAGCACTTCCACCGTCCACAACGGTCAGCGAAGTGTTAGCGGCGAAATTGCTGGAAACGTACATCTTCACGGTTCCAGTGGTCTGCGACTGCGACGTGAATTGCGGGGTCACCGTGTAATTGCTGTAGTAGGTCGCGTCGTCGCTCGATCCAGGAACTGTTGGAGCATACTTGCCTGCACCACCGGTGTTGGCGCAAGGACCGTTGATGGTCAGAGCGTCAACCGTTCCGAAATCCATGTGGTAGTCCTGGCCACCAGTCGGCGCGCTGAAAGCGCAACCGGTACTGGCCGCCAGCGTCAGCCGAATTGCTGTTTGTACCGTCGCTGTAAGCTGCAGCGTCGGCGACACCGATGTTCCCGGTGAAGCTTGTGTGGCTGCAAATGTTGTGGAAGCCATCGTCAACAGGGTCGCCAAGATGGCCAGTGATGTGCGTTTCATAACTGTTTTGTTCTCCTCTTGAGTAATCCCTGTTGCCACTCGACGCCTCCGTCGCGCGGTTTAGGGGAAATTCAAATCAGTACGGCTGACTGCGTTTACCTTCCGCCGCCTTCGCGAACGCACGGAACCATTCTGTCCCAGCCTCTCGTCAACTGCGGCGCGCATCTCGACCCAGTTTGGGAATTGTTTAGGTTCCGAAAGGGCCTTGTACTTCGGGTGCGTGGCCCAACATTAGGACGCTCTAATCCAAGGGTCAACGTAACGGGCGGGTACGCGCGAGTAACCTCCACTTTCGTGGAAGCTCAAGAAGAAGGGTAGTCGCAGATCAAGGAATTGATTGCAGGTGACCGGTAAAGATGTTGAATTTGCGAGGCTTAGATATGTTTGCTAGAAGAAGGACAGGCGCTTTTCATGCGCTCAAAGCGTTGTCGAGCTAAGCGAAATCACTGGTAACCGTCGTTACGTGAGAGCTTAACGTTTTCGATGCCGCTGCCGCGCCAAATTTCGGTCTGCGCCGCACGAAATTACACACCGCGACGCAAAATTACGCTTCCCAAAATGACACAACCCGCTGCGGGAATATCACCGCAGCGGGTTGCCGGTACGCTGTTGAGATTGGCTTGAGGCGGTCACTCTATTGTGAATGGCCTCTGCAAACCTCCAAACTAGCGGAGTTCGCCAGGTCTTTAGAGCTGAACGCCCTAAGCCTCAGCCACCTCACGTTTATTACTACTACCATCAGAACTTTGCATATATATGGATCGCCCTCCTTTCCCGTGTGGGCCAAGAATAAATGGCTGATTACCAGAAAGTCAACGGAGATCGGGGCAACGATTGACTCAGTCAGTACCGCCCGCGGTAGCGGGTGGGTCAGCAATCAGAATGACCCATCTGCTACCGCAGACGGTACGACTCTGCCTGTTTTTCCCTTGCAACTTCCCCGCCTGACAAGGCGTAATAACGACAGGCCAGCCACGTCAATCATCTAATGCCCATTCAAAACACAAGCCAGGGCGCCGCTATCGAGGTGCAGGGACTCTCGAGCGTTTACCGCATGGGCGAGTCGGAAATTCGTGCAGTGAACAACGTCACGTTCTCCATCGACGCCGGAGAATTTGTCGCTCTGCTCGGAACTTCGGGATCGGGCAAGTCTTCGCTGCTGAACTTGATTGCCGGACTCGACACTCCGACTGCTGGTTCAGTCACCGTAGCCGGACGCGATCTTGCGCGCATGTCGCGCGAGGAGCTTGCGCAATATCGCCGGAGCACCGTGGGAATGGTGTTTCAGGCATTCAACCTTGTTCCTGCAATGACCGTTCTCGAAAACGTAGAGCTTCCCATGCGGTTCGCGGAGGTTCCGCGGGAGTATCGCATGGATCGCGCTCGTGCCGCCCTGGAGCGCGTGGGCCTTGGGCATCGGCTAAGTCATCGGCCTTCGGAACTCTCCGGAGGAGAGCAACAGCGGGCATCGCTTGCTCGCGCACTGGTCAATCGTCCATCGGTGCTCCTCGCTGACGAGCCCACCGGGAATCTCGACAGCCGGACGGGAAGCGAGATCATGGACCTGATCCACACGGTCAACAAAGAAGGAACGACGGTGCTGATGGTGACGCATGAGCGTCCGCTGGCAGAGCGGTATGCATCGCGGTTTATCTTCCTGCGCGACGGCAAGCTGGTCGAAGATCCGGCGGAGGTGACGGCATGAAGGCCGGAGACCTCGTAGAACTCGCGGGACGCAATCTGCGCGAATCTGTCCTGCGCAATTCACTGACGACGGTCGGAATCTCGGTGGGAGTTGCGTCGCTGGTGGCCATGCTCTCCCTTGGCATTGGACTGCAGCATCTGGCGTCATCGCGGCTTGCGAAGTCGGGATTATTCGACAGCATCTACGTGACCTCCGGGCGGCGAATGCAAGGCCCGAACGGACGACGAGAAAGCCGCAAAACACCACCTCCGCCGCTCGATGAAGCTGCGCGCCAGAAGATGGCCAAGTTCGCGGGTGTTGAGGAGGTTTATCCGGACGTTCGCTTTCCCGCCGAACTGAAGCTGCCATCGGCTAACGCTTTCTCTTCTCCAACCAACAATTCGCCCGCAGCTTCGAGCAGTGGAACTTCTGCACAGTCCAGTGAAACTCAGCCTTCTCGCGAGTACCAGCTCATCAGTGGACTGCCGATGTCGGCACGACAGCTCGAGAGCTTCGACAATATGAAAGGCAGGTATTTCTCATCGCCGGATGCGGCGGAGATCATCCTGCAAAGCGACGAAGCCAAGACTCTCACCGACAAGCCCGACGATCTGTTGGGCAAAGACATCGTGCTCCGGTATGCCTCGCGTCACTTGCTCAACGATGACGGCAGTTCATCGGCAGCATCGGAGTATGGAGCCGCGAGCGAGCTGAGCGTCTATGCGGTCTCGCCGAAAGAAGCAACGCTGAGAGTTGTCGGGTTGGTGGAATCGAAGGCCGACGCGGGGATTCGCGGCGCCGGCAGTGCGGGCGCATACGTTCCCATCAATTTTGCGCTCAAACTCGAACCAATGCAGATGACGCAGGTTCGTCTTGCCGGCGATCGTGATCCACTGGCCAACAACTACTCGGCTCTAATCGTACGCGCGACTCGATCAAGTCAGGTAGAAGGAATTGAGAATCAGATCAAGCAGCTTGGGTACAACACATTCTCTTTGCTCGACGCGACGCGCAACCTGCGGAGATTCTTTGCCATTCTCGATCTGTTCCTCGGCATCTTTGGCAGTCTCGCCCTCGCTGTAGCTTCGCTCGGAATTATCAACACCCTGGTGATGTCGATTCTCGAACGCCGTCGCGAAATCGGAATCATGAAAGCAATCGGCGCCAGCGATGGCGACGTGCAGAAGCTCTTCTTCGCCGAAGCCGGGGCCATGGGAATCTTCGGAGGCGCGATCGGCGTCCTGCTGGGTTGGATCATCGGCCGCGTGATTAACTTCGGAACCCGCGTGTACATGCAGCGTCAGCAGCAATTCACTCCGGACGATGTCTGGCTTGTGCCGCTGTGGCTCGTTCTCGGAGCAATAGGATTCTCGGTGATCGTCAGCCTGCTCGCGGGACTCTACCCTGCGGCCCGCGCAGCGAGACTCGATCCTGTGCAGGCTCTGCGGTACGACTAATCGCCTCGCTCATTGTCATTCCGACCGGAGCGTCCGTGCTTTTCGGACGCGGAGAGAGGAATCCCTACTGCGCCGATGCACGAGGACTTCTGCTAGCGGCCGGCATCGGAGCTGGTAGGGATTCCTCACTTCGTTCGGAATGACAAATACTGCTTCGGAATGACAAAACCGCTCTCCATCTGCGACACTCAAGCATGAATCCCCAATCCATCGTCATCCTCGACTTTGGCTCGCAGTACACGCAGCTTATCGCGCGACGCATCCGCGAGCAGCGCGTCTTCTCTGTAGTCCTTCCCTGCACTGCGCTACTGGATGAGATTAAGAGCTATTCGCCTGCGGGGATCATCCTTTCGGGTGGACCATGCTCGGTTTACGATGACGATGCTCCGCCGGCCGACGAGCGGGTGCTGCAGCTCGGTCTTCCCGTTCTGGGAATATGCTACGGGCTGCACTTCATCACGCACAAGCTGGGCGGCAAGGTGGTTCCTGGCCCAAAGCGGGAATACGGACACGCTCAAGTCGAAGTTCTGGATTCCTCCTCTTCCCTGTTTCGCAATCTTCCGTCATCCCTCTCAGTTTGGATGTCACACGGCGACGAAGCTCGCGAGTTGCCCAGCGGCTTTCGCGTAGTAGCGAGGTCGTCGAGCGCTCTCGCGGCCATGGAGAATCCCGAACGCAAGACCTGGGCCGTGCAGTTTCATCCTGAAGTCCATCACACCAAATTGGGAACTGACCTGCTGCGCAACTTTGTCTTCGAGATCTGCGGCGCAGAACCGAACTGGACGCCGCAGCGTTTTATCGAAGAGACTGTCGCCACAATCAGAAACACAGTAGGCGAGGGCCACGCGATCTGCGCTCTTTCGGGAGGCGTGGACTCCTCAGTCGCGGCTGTGCTGGTTCATCGCGCGATCGGGGATCGCCTCACCTGCGTCTTCGTAAACAACGGCGTGCTGCGCAAGGATGAATTCAACAAAGTACAGAAAAATCTGCGCGATCGACTTGGCCTGAATCTGGTCGCGGTCGATGCGGGAGAACGATTCCTCTCGAAGCTGAGCGGCGTCGCCGATCCCGAAAAGAAACGCAAGATCATCGGCAATGAGTTCATCGCGGTCTTCGATGACGAAGCTGAAAAGCTCATCCGCCGCCATGAGCAGGAGAAGAGCTCCAACGGCAGAAGCGCATCCAAAGCCGAGTTTCTGGTGCAGGGAACGCTGTATCCCGACGTAATCGAGTCGCGTTCAGTGCGTGGCCCATCGCAGACGATCAAGACGCATCACAACGTCGGCGGACTGCCGGAGAAGATGAACCTGAAGCTGATCGAACCGCTGAAGGATCTCTTCAAAGACGAAGTCCGCCGCATCGGACGCGACCTCGGGATGCCGGAAGAGATTCTGCAGCGCCAGCCGTTTCCCGGTCCGGGACTGGCGGTGCGAATCCTGGGCGAGGTCACGCCAGAGCGCGTGAAGCTGCTTCAGGAAGCCGATGACATTGTGGTCAGCGAAATCAAGGCTGCCGGTTTGTACACCCAGATTTGGCAGTCGTTCGCCGTGCTGCTGCCCGTGATGTCCGTCGGCGTGATGGGCGACTATCGTACGTACGCCTACACCTGCGCGATTCGCGCCGTTCACTCCGAAGATGGCATGACCGCCGATTGGGTCCCGCTCCCCTACGAGGTGCTCCGCACCATCTCCAGCCGGATTGTGAATGAAGTACGCGGCATCAACCGCGTGGTGTACGACATCACTTCGAAGCCGCCCGGCACCATCGAGTGGGAATAACGGCTGAGCCGGTTACAGCCTGCAGATCAGCAATTCCCTCTCATAGACCATTTCGGGAGGGAGATGGTCGTGCAGCTTGATGAAGAGCTCTTCGTGTCCAATGACTTCCTGCTTCCACGCATTGCGATCTACAGCCTGCAGCTCTTCAAAGCGTTCTTTGGGGAAATCAAGAGCCTTCCATTCGATGTCTTCGTATTTCGGCAGCCAGCCGATGGGACTCTCTTTGCCAAGCGCGCGGCCGTGGACGCGATCGACGATCCACTTCAGCACGCGCATGTTCTCGCGATAGCCGGGCCAAAGGAAGTTCCCGTTTTGGTCTTTGCGGAACCAGTTCACATGGAAGATGCGCGGAGTAACATTGAGGTGCCGCTGCATCTTGAGCCAATGGCGGAAGTAATCGCCCATGTGGTAGCCGCAGAATGGGAGCATCGCCATAGGATCGCGGCGAACTTTTCCGATGGTTCCGGCAGCGGCGGCAGTCATCTCCGATCCCATGGTCGCGCCGATATATACGCCCGCGCTCCAATTAAACGCCTGATATACAAGTGGAATCACGCTCGCGCGGCGTCCGCCGAAGATGAACGCACTGATCGGGACGCCATTCGGATCTTCCCACGCTGGATCGATCGTCGGACACTGCGACGCAGGCGCAGTAAATCGCGCGTTCGGGTGAGCGGCCTTTGCTCCGGTTTGTTTGCCGATCTCCGGCGTCCAGCGATTTCCCTGCCAGTCGAGACATTCGGCTGGCGGTTCTTTCGTCATGCCTTCCCACCAAACGCCGCCGTCGGGAGTTAGCGCGACATTAGTGAAGATGGAGTTACGCGAAAGCGTCGCCATCGCGTTCGGATTCGTTTCCCATGAGGTTCCGGGCGCCACACCGAAGAATCCCGCCTCGGGATTGATGGCCCGCAATTGGCCGTTCTCATCAGGACGAATCCACGCGATATCGTCGCCGACGGTCCAGACCTTCCAGCCTTCAAAGCCCTTCGGCGGGACCAGCATTGCGAAGTTCGTCTTGCCACATGCACTGGGGAATGCCGCGGCAACGTATGTCTTCTCCCCCTGCGGAGACTCGACGCCAAGGATGAGCATGTGCTCGGCCATCCAGCCTTCGTCGCGGGCCATGGTGGATGCGATGCGAAGCGCGAAGCACTTTTTACCGAGCAGCGCGTTGCCACCGTATCCCGAGCCGAACGACCAAATCTCGCGGCTCTCAGGGAAATGCACGATGTATTTCTCTTTGTTGCAAGGCCAGGGAACGTCTTTCTGGCCCGGCGCGAGCGGCACGCCCACGCTGTGCATGCACGGGACGACGCGCTTCACGTCTTTATCGATTTCGCGAAAGACGGGCAGTCCGATGCGCGTCATGATGCGCATGCTCACCACAACGTACGCCGAGTCGGTGAGCTGAACGCCAATCTGCGATGCCGGCGAGTCGATTGGACCCATACAGAATGGCAGGACATACATCGTGCGGCCACGCATGCAGCCGTCGAACAATCCTTTCAGCTTGCGGCGCATCGAGAACGGCTCTTCCCAGTTGTTGGTCGGACCGGCGCCGTCTTTTGAAAACGAGCTAATGAAAGTTCGATCCTCGACACGGGCAACATCGCTCGCATCCGAGCGCGCGTAGTAACACCCCGGCCACAGCTTTTCGTTCAGTTTTATGAAGGTGCCCTTCTCGACCAGCAAGGCGCAGAGGTCGTCGTACTCCTGCTGAGAGCCATCGACCCAGTGAATGTTGGCCGGCTGAGTGAGTTCGGCCATCTTCTCCACCCAGCGGATCAGGTGTTTGTTGGTGGTCAGTGGCTGTGTGTTCAGCGTCTGCGCTATGCCCATGACTTATAACTCCCAAAACTACTGATTATACAAGTTCAGATGCAGGCAGCTCTGGGCGGAGACTCTGACTCAATCCAACAAAATCGGTTCGTGCGCGAAGCTCATTGGGCGCAGGCGGTCCGCGGAGACGCTTTCGATGGGAACTCATGGTCGGCGGGGTTCCACCTGAACAACACCACGGGCGATGCGATATCTTTGTCGCACTCACTATGGCTGCCGACCTGACGCCGCTCGCAGGATGGGAGAACTTTTACGTGATCGTCGGCTCGTCTGCCGGCGCACTCATCGGACTACAGTTTGTTGTGATCACCCTGATCGCCGATCTGCCCATTGGACGCGGGGCGGAACAAGCAGGCGAGGCCTTCGCCACTCCGACGATCGTACACTTTGGAACCGTCCTGCTGATATCAGCGATCTTGAACTCTCCGTGGCACGGAATGGGAAGCGCTGCACTCTGTTGGGGAATAATCGGCATCGCCGGTTTGATGTACGCAGCTATTGTGCTGCGCCGAGTGCGACGGCAAACCGCCTACAAACCTGAATTCGAGGATTGGCTCTTCCATCTTGTTCTCCCCTTCGTTGCCTATGCCATGCTTGCCGCCTCAGCACTCGCGGCTGCATCGCAGGCGCGCATCGCCCTCTTCGTAGTCGCGGCGGCATCGCTGCTGCTGCTCTTCATCGGTATCCACAACGCCTGGGACGCTGTGACTTACCACGTCTTCGTGCAAAAGCGGGTGCTGCAGGAAAAAGAACGCGAAAAAGCGCAGGGCAGGCAGTAGATGAGGGTGGTCGTTGACTGAGCAGCACAACTGGCATGTGCTTCTGCATATGCCTAAAGCATCCACTCCAGTCCGTGAGCAGCAGGTACGACTCTTCCGAAATGGAGGAAATCAAGCCGTACGCATTCCGCGGGAATTCGAATTACCCGGAAATGACGCAATCATAAGAAAGGAAGGCGAGCGGCTCATCATCGAACCGGCTCCGCCCACCTCTCTCTTGACTCTGCTGAAGAGGCTCTCGCCAATTCAGGAGAAGTTTCCGCCTATGTTAGAACTTCCGACTGCGCCCGTTGATCTCTGATGCGCTACCTTCTGGACACAAACATCATTTCCGATCTTGTTCGAAATCCGCAGGGGGCGAATCGCACAACACATCGCGAAGGTCGGAGAAGAGACGGTATGTACGAGTATCCTCGTTGCCGCCGAATTGCGCTATGGCAGCGCGAAGAGAAACTCAAGTCGGTTGACCGCCCAGTTAGAAGCGATACTCGGGGTAATGGATGTTTTGCCTTTGCGGTCCCCGGCTGATGCTACCTACGGTTTGCTTCGCGTGCAGCTTGAACAGATTGGAACAACGTTCGGCGCAAACGATCTCCTCATTGCCGCCCAGGCGGTCAAGCTGGGTCACGTTTTGGTGACTGATAACGAGCGCGAGTTTCGTCGCGTCCATCAGCTCAAATGCGAGAATTGGCTGCGCGCAGAATGACCACGCCAGAACAGTCACGCGAGTTCCACTCCTTCGATACACTCTAACGCGAGGACACGAGCGTGGACGCAGCTTACTTCATCCATCGGCTTCATTTTGGATTCCTCATCACCTTCCACTATCTGTTCCCACAACTCACGATGGGATTGGCTCCTCTCATCGTCGTTCTCAAGACGCTGGCGCTCAAAACCGGCAACGAAGAGTACAACCACGCTGCACGGTTTTGGATGAAGATCTTTGGGATCAACTTCGTCGTCGGCGTAGTGACCGGAATTCCCATGGAGTTCCAATTTGGTACGAACTGGTCGCGCTTCGCTCAGGCGACGGGAGGAGTGATCGGGCAGCCTCTGGTGATGGAAGGGGTCTTCTCTTTCTTTCTCGAATCGGCGTTTCTGGGATTGTTTCTTTTTGGCGAGAAGCGTCTGAGTCGCGTCGGCCACTGGTGGGCTGGATTTCTTGTTTTTCTGGGCTCCTGGCTATCCGGGTTCTTCATCATCACTACCGACGCCTGGATGCAGCATCCAGTCGCGTACACGCGCCTTCCCGACGGCTCTTTTCAAGTAAACAGCTTCATGGGTCTATTGCTGAATCCGTGGGCGCAGTTGCAATACGCGCACAACATGAGCGGAGCCGTTGTGACCGGCGCATTCGTGATGTCCGCCGTCGGCGCCTTCTATCTGCTAAACCACCGATCGGAGGAATACGGACGCATCTTTCTGCGCGTAGGCGTAATCGCAGGTTTCATTTGCTCGGTGGCGCAGGTGTTCCCTACTGGTGACCTGCACGGCCGCTATCTGGCGAAGCATCAACCGGTCACGACGGCAGCGATGGAAGGATTGTTTCGCACGGAAAAAGGTGCGCCGATGGTCCTGATGGGGCAGCCGGATGTTGAGAAGCAGCGTATCGACAATCCACTGGTTGTAAACAAAGTCCTCAGTTTTCTGATCTACGGCACCACCGAAGCCGAAGTGAAAGGATTAAATGAGTTCCCGCGCGAAGATTGGCCGACCAACATTCCGCTCCTCTACTTCGCGTATCACATCATGGCCGGGCTCGGCACGATCTTCATCGCCGTCATGACGCTCGCAATCCTTCTCCTCTGGCGCAGGAAGTTGTTCTCCACGCGCTGGCTGCTGTGGGTGATTATGCTCTGCCTGCCGTTTCCGTACATCGCAAACACCGCCGGATGGCTCACTGCGGAAGTTGGACGCCAGCCCTGGCTTGTGTACGGACTACTGCGCACCAGTGTCGGATACTCAGCAAACGTGTCAGCAGGAAATGGCTTGTTCACGCTGCTTGGTTTCATGGGCCTCTATGCCGTGCTGGCGATTTTCTTCCTCTTTCTCGTGCATCGCGAAATTGCGCACGGTCCGGGAATGCGTCCCAATGTGGAACCGCAGCCGATCACAGTGGCAGGAGATTGATCATGCCAACCGTCTGGTTCGTGCTGGTCGCCTTCATGCTGGCGGCTTATGTGGTGCTCGATGGCTTTGATCTCGGAGCCGGCATCCTGCACCTGTTCGTTGCGCGTACCAACGAAGAACGGCGCATGGTGCTGCGCGCCATCGGCCCAGTTTGGGACGGCAACGAAGTCTGGTTGATTGCCGGCGGCGGGACGCTCTTCTTCGCCTTCCCGCTCCTCTACGCCTCCAGCTTCAGCGGCTTTTACCTGCCGCTGAACATGGTGCTGTGGCTGCTGATCCTGCGCGGAATCGGCATTGAGTTCCGCATGCATCTCGATAATGACGTCTGGCGCGATTTCTTCGATGGCCTGTTTTCCATCGGAAGCCTGCTGCTGACCATCTTCTTTGGCGCCGCTCTGGGCAATGTGATTCGCGGAGTTCCCTTCCAGCCCGATCATTCTTTCTTCGAGCCGCTGTGGACCAATTTTCGTCCGGGCGCAGATGCCGGTGTGCTCGACTGGTACACCGTGCTCGCCGGAGCGGTCGCGCTGATTGCGTTGACCGTCCATGGCGCCAATTATCTTGCGCTCAAAACAGAAGGCGATCTCGGCCGACGCTCACGAGCTGCCGCTCGAAGCTTGTGGCCCTTGCTCGCGGCCTTAACGGTAGCAAGCTGTATCGCTACGCTGCTGGTTCGTCCGCAAGTCACTAACAACTACACTGCGCATCCAGTGGGATTTGTGATTCCAGTTCTTGTCGCTGCGAGTCTGATCAGGATGTTCCTCGCCCATCGCGCGGCAAACGATCGACGAGCGTTCCTCAGCTCGTGCGCTTATCTCGCCTTCATGCTGGTCGGAGCTGCTTTCGCACTGTACCCGTCGGTACTCCCTTCGAGCAATCCCGCCGTCGATGACCTCACGATCTACAACACCGCGGCCGGTTCATATTCGCTTACTTATGGCGTGATCTGGTGGTCAGTGGGCATCGCGATTGCAGTCGGCTACTTTGTCCTGCTTTATCGCATGTTCCGAGGCAAAGTATCGCTGCACAGCGGAGAGCATGGATATTAGGAAGGCTGTAGATCGGTACCCCAGAATAGGAATTTCGTGATTTCGTGATTTCGTGATTTCGTGATTTCGTGATTTCGTGATTTCGTGATTTCGTGATTTCGTGATTTCGTGATTTCGTGATTTCGTGATTTCGTGATTTCGTGATTTCGCTTACCTGCGTTTGAGACCACACTCAAGACAGTTGCTCGCTCGCTGTCGATCATCTCCTCCATCATCGCCGCAGGTGTAGCTGCAGGCCGGCGCGGGCTACCAGAGGAGAGCCGAGGGTCACGATCGGCGTGCGCGCGATCATGTAATGCTGGTTGAGAAGGTTTTCTCCTGCCACGTAAAGATCCACATATGAATTCAGACGGCGGGAGATGAATGCGTCCATCTTGAAATAGGAATCGAGGGTGAGTGTGTTCTGATCGTCATCGAATACCGAACCGCTGCTTCGACCCTGCAGCGCCAGGGTTACGATACGTGGATTGCTGTAGTGGAACTGAAACGTGAACTCATGCCGCGGAACTTCGGGAACGCGCAGGCCGACGAGCCGGGAATCGGCGGGATAGGAAGTAACTACCGCGTCAACGAATTGATATTGAGCGGCCACGCCGACGAACTTCGCAAGCTCCAGGTCTGCCTGCGCTTCCAAGCCGCGTGCGCGCGTACTGCCGAGATTCTGGCGCTGCCTGGTGATCAGCGCGGGCGTCACGCTTTGTGTCACGTTGGCGATGGGACGGTGAACGTCCGCCCAGAAGAAACTCTCGGAGAGATTCAGCTTGCCGTTGAACAGCCTCTCAGCGGGACCCGCCTCCCCCCCGGTCAGTCGTTCTGCCAGGAGTTGCTGGTTGGCCAGCGTGAGGATATTCCCTAAACGGAACGAGCGGTAAAGCTCGTTCAGCGTGGGCGAGCGGAAGGAACGATAGACGGAGCCGCGCAGTCCGAAACGATCGCTGAGTTGATAATGAGTTGCGAGTCTCGGATTCACCGCTGTCTCTGACCGATCTGGGAACGATGTAAGCGAACTCTGGCGGGATGGAAACGCAGTCGTTCGATTTCGCCCTTCCACAGTCTGCCAATCATCGAAGCGCAGGACGCCAGTCACGATCCATCGACGAGTAAGCCGCGCGATGTCCTCCGCCCAGATTCCGGTGCTGCGGTCGCGGCCGCCGGCATTTACCACGCTGGATGGAGTTGCATTGCCGAAAATCTCGTCATCGCTTTCTCCAGTGACCTGCGCGAAATCAACCCCACCCAGGAGAGTTTGGCGACGCGTGATCGGACGCAGATATTGCACGCTCAGGCCCCACTGTCGCGAAGGCACCTGCTGCACTCGCGCGAGAGCTTCACTATTGCGGTTCGTGGAGACCGAAGCAAAGGTCTGGTGGTAATCCTCGGCGCCTCCGTACCCTCGCACTTGCAGCACGTCATCGGCTGCTCCGGACCAATCGAATCCGGCGGCGCTTTGCCACGCGCGCGTGCGATTCAGTTCAATGATGGTTCCGTTGTGGCGCGAATCATCGTAGCCAAGACCACGAACGAAGAATCGTGATCGCTGCGAAAGCTGCCGCTGAACCTGCAGTTCGCCGTTGCGGTGGAGCGAACTCGCTGGATTGTCCACCGCACCGCGCTGCGAGGGCTGCACCGGAATGTAGCCATTCGTCGAGAAGTATTCGCCGGCAAGCGACCACAACCACTTCCCGGTTGTAGTCCCAAAATAGGCCGAAGCGTTGGGCGTGGTCTGATTGCCATACGAGAGATCGAGATCGGCTTCGGTTGTTTCTGGAGTTTTGGTAAGCAGTTGCACGGCGCCGCTCAACGCTTGTCCGCCGTAAAGGTCCGATGCTCCGCCGCGCAGCATCTCGACGCTTTCAACTGCCTCGCGCGGAATCTGGCTCCAGTTCATCCATCCGCCGAATGGATCGGTTGCCGGCACACCGTCGAGCAAGACTGCCGCCCTGCTTGCGCCACTCGATCCCACTCCGCGCATCGACACCCCTTGCGTAGTCGGATTCGAGGTGCGGCTGCTGTTGCGGCGAAAAAGGTCGAAGCCCGCGACTTGACGGAGTACATCGTCGATCTCCAGCGCTCCGCTCGCGCGGATCTGGGTGGAGTCGATAACCTGCACGCTCGCGGGAGTCTCCGACAGCGGCAGCGCAGTGCGCGAGGCAGTAACGTCAACTTCCATGCTGACGACTGCAGGCTGCAGCAGGATGACGAGGACGGTCTCCGACGTTCCGGCGTCGATCGATCGATGCGTGTCCGCGAAGCCAGGAGCGGTGACGACAAGCTCAGCCGCCTCGTGGCTTGCGCTCGAAAACGTGAATGTCCCTTGTTCATTTGTGCTTGTGGTGCGGCGCGCGTTTCCCTGTTTCAAAACGACACTCGCGCCGGGAACAGCCGCGAGAGAGAGGTCTTCCACCGTTCCCCGAATCTCGCGAGTTCCCGCCGTTTGCGCAATGCACGCTGCAGAAAACAAGAGCAGGAGTGTGGCAAGCAACCTGCGCGCCTGCGGCCTGCCATGAATTGGGGCAAAGGCTGGCATCAGCAACTCACGATTAGGATGCCTACTTGGCAGCGCTCAGCGCAAATCTGCACCAAATTGTCAGCAGGGAATGGACGGAAAATCGCCAGTAAGGGCGTCGGCCAAGGCAGGCTTGTAGAATCTCGTTGTCTGATGAACTCGATTCTGATCGTTGACGACGAAGCCGATATTCGCAAGTCACTACGCGGCGTGCTGGAAGACGAAGGCTACAAAGTCGCCGCGGCGGAGAGCGGCGAAGCCTGCGTAGAAGCGCTGAAATCGCGCTCCTTCGACGTGGTTCTGCTCGACATCTGGCTGCCAGGGATGGACGGCCTGGAGACGCTGGAAAAAATCAAGCAGCAGGAAGATGCGCCTGAGGTGATCATCATCTCCGGACACGGCACCATCGAAACCGCAGTCAAAGCCACCAAGCTCGGCGCTTACGACTTCCTCGAAAAGCCGTTATCTCTCGAACGCACGCTGATTGTGCTGAAGAACGCGATGCAAGCGCGCAAGCTGCGCGGCGAGAATCGCGAGTATCGCAAACAGCTTGAATCGAAGAGCGTGATCGTCGGCGAGAGCGTTCCGACAAAAGCCCTGCGCCAGCAGATTGCGCTTATGGCGCCGACCAACGGACGTGTTCTTATTTACGGCGAGTCCGGAACGGGAAAAGAACTCGTCGCTCGCGCGATTCACAATCAGAGCTTGCGGCGGGAGAACGTCTTTACCGAAGTCAATTGCGCGGCCATTCCCGAGGACTACATCGAAGCCGAGCTCTTCGGCTTTCGCAACTCAGCAGGCCCCGGCGGCTCAGCAGAGAAAACCGGCACCTTCGAGCGCGCGGACGGCGGCACGCTGTTTCTCGACGAAGTCGGCGACATGAGCCTGAAGACGCAGTCGAAGGTTTTGCGTACGCTCGACGAGCAGCGCTTCACGCCGGTTGGAGCAACCGAATCGGTCACGGTCGATGTCCGCGTGATTGCTTCAACCAACAAGAACCTCGAAGATGAGATCGCCGCCGGAAACTTTCGCGAGGACCTGTTCTATCGGTTGAACGTAATTCCCTTCTACGTTCCGCCGCTGCGCGACCGCCTTGAAGACGTTCCTCTCCTGGTCAGGCACTTCCTCAAAGAATTTTCATCGCGCTACAGCCGCCGCACGCGCGAGATCGCCGACGAGGCGCTGGACGCGCTGATGAAGTACTCGTGGCCGGGAAACGTCCGCGAGCTGCGCAACGTGATCGAGCGCATCGTGATCATGAACCCAGGAGCGCCGAAGATTGAGCGCAAGCATCTGCCGCCGCTGATCTATCGCGATGGTTCCCGGCGCGGATCCACTCCGGAATTTTCTTCCCTGCATCAGGCGCGGGCCGCGTACGAGCGCGACTATATCCTGCGCAAGCTGGAAGAAACCAAGGGCAACATGAGCCGCACCGCGGAAATTCTCGGCATGGAACGCAGCCACCTTTATCGAAAGATGAAAGCTCTGGGAATTTCAGTGAAGGAGTGAGTGCGGAATTTGGTCTCTGCGTAATTTTTCCGAAGCGCACCTGATTTTTTACTGCTTATCCACAGGAATTTCGATTATCCTTCGCTGCATGGTGCGCATGACGGTGCTGGCGTCGGGTTCACGCGGCAACACCGCTGTCCTGTCCAGTTCGGGCACCAGCATTCTCATCGATGCCGGCATCTCGTGCCGCGAGACCTTGCGGCGCATGCGCGCAGCCAGCGAGGATCCCGCGCAGCTCAGCGCCATCGTCATTACGCACGAACATTCCGACCATGTCAGCGGACTTGGCGTACTCGCGCGCAAGTTGAAGATTCCGGTTTACATCACCGGACACACGCACCAGGAATGGCAGCGCTGGGTGCGCGGTCCGGCGACCAAACAAACTGCGCTCTACGAAGACGACGACAAAGCGCATCTCGATTGCTGCGAACACTTCCGCGCCGGCGAGCGCTTTACCATCGGAGACATCGAGGTGCTCCCGTTCACCATTCCGCACGACGCGGCCGATCCCGTGGGGTTTGTCTTTCGCACCGAGGGGATCAAGATCGGCATGGCGACCGATTTGGGCTACATGCCCGCGAGCGTAAAAATGCATCTGCGCGGATGCGATGCGTTGGTGCTCGAGTCAAACCACGACTTGGAAATGCTGCGCGGCGGGCCGTATCCGTGGTCGGTGAAGCAGCGGGTGATGTCCCGTGTTGGGCATCTGTCGAACGATTCTCTCGCGGAATTCTTCTCTACCGACTATGATGGAGGAGCAGCATTCCTCGTATTGGCACATTTGTCTGAGGCGAACAATCATCCCGAATTGGCACGGCAAGCCGCCGAGCGGGCTTTGGGAGGACGCCTGAGCTTGATCCAGAACCGTCTGGTGCTGGCGTCACAAAATGAGCCAATGGAAGCGATTCGTTTTTGATGTCTGAGTGCGTCGATCGAGTAGTAGGCGATATTCTGGCTGGCTGGCGGTACGACATCTCCGGCCTCGCTCCCGAGATGCGCGGCGACTACGAGCAGCACTTCATCGACTGCCTTCATTGCCGCTCACGCCAGCGTCTGCATCGTACGATCGACATCGGCCTGATCGTTGTCGCCAGTATTTCCGCGGCGATGTTTCTCATCGCCTTCGGCGCGATTCGCCATTTCGACCCGCACAATGCGCACCTGCTTGAGTTCATTGCGTTGGCCGGATTCGCGTTCTCCAGCTTGGTATGGCTGATCGTCGCTCTAGCGACTCCGGCGCCGGTGGTAATCCAGGACGTCGCCAGAATGGGAGCGAGAAGAATTCAGGAAAAGCTTCCACCGGAGATTCGCGAGAGGATTCCGGCTATCGGGAATAGGCACTGAACCTGATCCTGTCTGTCATTCCGAACCGCCGCTCTTTGGCGGTGAGCAATCCCTACTATCACCAATCTGTTGGAAAAAAGAAGGCCGCCTCGGCGAACTGAAGCGGCCTCTTTAGCTAGCTAGACATCAATCTTGAACTTCACTGCATTAGCCACAGTAGGGATTCCTCGCGGCAAAACCAGCCGCTCGGAATGACACGGAACAGAGATTAACTCTGAGTGCCTTCTTCCGCAGCGCCTTTCTTTCCATGCCCACGATGTCCGCGGCGCTCCTTCTGCATTTCTTTGAACTTCTTCTGCTGGTCGGGAGTCAGCTTCGCCATCATCTGCTCGCGCGAGCTCTTGCGCAGCTCTTTGAATTTGGCTTTCTTCTGATCTGCTGTCAGCGAAGAGTCGTTCTTGATCGCCTGGGCCTGCTGGCGCTCGTTTTCACGAATGCTCTTCAGGTCGGCTTTCTGCTCCGGAGTCAGGTTGAGCGCCTCTGCAAACTTTTCACCGCGCTGGCCACGTTCGTTGTTCGTCGCCTGCTGAGATGTAGTCGCGTTCGCAGTGTCACCGCTGCTGGCGCTGCCTGCCTCCTGAGCGAGCGCTGCCAGTGGCAGCGTCATCGCGCCGGAAAGAATAATTGCTAAAAATCGGTTGGACTTCATTGATCACCTCTGGGAAATTCAAACCCAGGGGGTGTGGAAAAGTTGTTTCCAGAGGTGAACACGGAGGACACGGAGGTCACAGAGGAGAGCATTCAAAGAGCATTTTTCCTCTGTGTCCTCCGTGACCTCCGTGTTCATTTCTGTTTAGGGCACCATATTTAGCATGCTGCTGTCATGGCGGCCTGCCACTTCAAGACGTGTCTTTGCGCGCTCGATCAGGCGCAGAGCCTCTTCGCGGTTTGCGTTCGGATCCTTGAGTTGCTCTTCTGCCATCTGCTGCTGCCGTTTCGCGACTTCTACATCGATATCGGCAGCTTTCTCAGCGCGTTCGGCAAGAACCGTGACTTTGTCGGGCAAAATCTCAGCAAAGCCCCAGTGCAGCGCGAGACGCTCGATCTTGCCATCGGGACGGCGATAACTGAACTCGCCGCTCTTGAGTTCCGTGATCAGCGGAGCGTGTCCGGGCAACACGCCCAGGTAGCCCGACATTCCGGGCACCTGGACTTCTGTCGCCTGATCGCTCACCAGCAGACGCTCGGGCGTGACGATTTCGATTTGTAAGGTGTCAGCCATGCTTAAGCGGCCGTTGCAGATTTCATCTTCTGCGCTTCTTCGAGCACCTCGTCGATTGTGCCCTTCATATAGAAGGCCTGCTCCGGGACATCGTCGTGCTTGCCTTCGATGATCTCCCGGAAGCTGCGCACCGTGTCCTGTACTTTCACGTACTTGCCCTTATAGCCGGTGAACTGCTCGGCCACGTGGAATGGCTGCGACAGGAATTTCTGGACTTTGCGCGCGCGGGCGACGGTGATTTTGTCGTCTTCGGAGAGCTCGTCGATTCCCAAAATGGCAATAATGTCCTGCAGGTCTTTATAGCGCTGCAGGATTTTCTTCACGCCCTGGGCGACGTCGTAGTGCTCCTGGCCGACCGCGCGCGGCGACAGAATGCGCGAAGTCGAAGCCAACGGATCAACGGCTGGATAGATACCGAGCGCGCTCAGCGGACGCGAGAGCACTGTCGTAGCGTCGAGGTGAGCGAAGGTCGTTGCCGGAGCAGGATCGGTAAGGTCGTCGGCAGGTACATATACCGCCTGCACCGATGTGACCGAACCCTTCTTAGTCGAAGTAATGCGCTCCTGCAGCTCTCCCATTTCAGTCGCGAGGTTCGGCTGATATCCCACGGCGGACGGCATACGTCCGAGGAGCGTCGATACCTCGGAGCCGGCCTGCGTGAAGCGGAAGATGTTGTCGATAAACAGCAGAGTGTCCGCGCCTTCTTTATCGCGGAAGTACTCGGCGACCGTAAGACCGGTCAGTGCCACGCGCAGACGCGCACCTGGCGGCTCGGTCATCTGTCCATACACAAGCGCGGCCTTAGAGGCATTGCTGTCGCCCGGCTTGATAACTCCAGACTCGCTCATTTCCAGCCAGAGATCGTTACCTTCGCGCGTACGCTCGCCAACTCCCGCGAACACCGAGTAGCCGCCGTGCTGCTTGGCGACGTTGTTGATCAGCTCCATGATGACGACGGTCTTGCCGACCCCGGCGCCGCCGAAGAGCCCAATCTTGCCGCCTTTCAAGAAAGGCTGGATCAGGTCGATGACCTTGATGCCGGTCTCAAACATCTCTTCGGTCGTCGATTGCTCTTCAAATGACGGAGCCGGACGATGAATCGGCCAATGCTCGGTCGCATTCAGCGGACCCAGCTTGTCCACCGGCTGGCCGATCACGTTGATCACGCGTCCCAAAGTGGCTTTGCCTACCGGTACCGAAATGGGACCACCGAGATCGATGGCCTTCATCCCACGGACCATGCCTTCAGTGGCTTCCATGGCGACGCAGCGCACGCGGCCTTCGCCGAGGTGCTGCTGCACTTCTACGATCACGCTGATTGGTTCGGGAACGTTGAAACCTTCGCTGGTGATGCGGAGCGCCTGATAGATCGGCGGCATCGTGGCTTCTTCGAACTGAACGTCCACCGCCGGGCCGGAAATCTGAATTACTTTGCCGATATTTTGTGCCATAAATACCTGTATTTTTGATCAGCGCTAAATGCGCTCTTCGACGCGACTCAGCCGGCCATCAAGATCAGAGAGTCTTCCCATAATGAGCATCATGTCCTGATGAAATTGCTGCATGAGCCGTTGGTAGTCTTGTCGATTTAACAGTATGCCGACTAACACCACAAACGTCGGAATGGTGATCGTCAACACTGTTGAAGTTGTATTCATAATCAATAGCTTATAACGCGGCAGCGCCGCTGACGATTTCGATAATTTCTTTGGTGATCGACGCCTGGCGCACGCGATTCATCGTAAGCGTGAGCGAGTCGATCATGTCCGATGCGTTGTTGGTTGCCGAGTCCATTGCGGTCATGCGAGCTGCATGTTCCGCGGCTACCGACTCGAGCAGCGCACGATAAATCTGCACGGCGACGTAGCGCGGAAGCAGGTCGTTGAATAAGCGTTCGGGTGTTTGTTCGTAGATGTAGTCGCCGGTGCCGAACTGTTTCAGACGATCATCCTGCGCCGAGGTGTCTTCTGCGCGAACACTCACGCCGGCAGTCGCTGCAGCGTGAGCAGCTTTCTGCCGCTCTTCCAGCGTGAACTGATCGACCTGTTCCACGTCCTGCTCGCCGATATGAACGATCGGCAGCACGTGATCGACAACCAGCCGCTGCGCGATGACCGATTTGAACTCGTTATAAACGAGGTAAACGGCATCGACTTCCTTGCGCGTGTAGCGCTTAATGATCTCGGCAGCCAGATCGCGCGCTTGCCCGAATTCGACTTTGTTGAGAACACCAACCTGCTCGCCGATGATCTCGACAGGCGCATTGCGGCGATACTCTCCGTCTTCCGTGCCAGCCTGCGCGTAGGGAAATCGGCGGCGCAGCATGTCGCGGCCCTTTCGCCCGATCGCGATGATGTCGATGTTCTTTCCCGTTTTGGCTTCGAGAAAGCGATTCGTAGTTTTCACCACGTTCGCGTTGAAAGCGCCGGCAAAGCCCTTGTCACCGCTGATGACAACCAGAAGGATGTTCTTCTCCTGTCGGCGTTCAAGCAGCGGATGCCGCGGCTCGCCCGTCACCGGATCGTAAATCTCTGCGCGCGACACCAGCGACTTGAGAACATTCACCAGCATCTGCGCGTATGGACGCGCTGCGAGCGCGCGCTCCTGCGCACGGCGCAGCTTCGCCGCTGACACCATCTTCATGGCCTTGGTGATCTGCTTCGTGTTCTGGACGCTGCGTATGCGTCGTCGTAAGTCGAGAACGTTAGCCATTGGTAGCTTCTAAGCTGCTGAGCTTCTGAGCCGCCAAGCTTGCGACTCGGAGCTTACGGCGCTTATGCGATCGCTTTCGCCTTTTCTGGTTCGCGCGAGCTTACGAACTGCTGTTTTGCTTCTTTGATCAGCCGCGTCATTTCTGACTTCAGCTTGTCGTCGAGCTGCTTCTTTTCCATGATCTCGGTCAGCAAGCCCGGATTCGCCGTATCGACGTACTTGTATAGGGCATCTTCAAACGGACGCACTTCTGCCACCTGCAGATCGTCGAGATAGCCATTCGTTCCCGCAAAGATCGACAGGATCTGTTTGCTGAACGGCAAAGGCGAAAATTGCGGCTGCTTGAGCAACTCGGTCAATCGCTGTCCGCGATTGAGCTGCTGCTGCGTAGCCTTGTCGAGATCGGAGCCGAACTGCGCGAAGGCCGCCAGCTCGCGGTACTGCGCGAGTTCGAGCTTCATCGAGCCTGCAACCTGACGCATCGCCTTGATCTGCGCCGATCCGCCGACGCGGCTTACCGAGATACCGACGTTCACCGCGGGACGCACGCCGGAGTTGAACAGATCGGTTTCCAGGAATATCTGGCCATCGGTGATCGAGATGACATTCGTCGGAATGTAAGCGGAAACGTCGCCGGCCTGCGTCTCGATGATCGGCAGCGCGGTCAGCGATCCGCCGCCCAGTTTGTCGGAGAGCTTGGCTGCGCGTTCCAGTAGACGCGAGTGGAGATAGAAAACATCTCCCGGATACGCCTCGCGGCCAGGCGGACGACGTAGCAGCAGCGAAATTTCGCGATACGAGGCGGCGTGTTTCGAGAGGTCATCGTAGATGACTAGCGCGTGTCGTCCATTGTCGCGGAAGTACTCGCCCATCGCGCACGCTGCATAGGGAGCGATGTACTGCATCGGAGCGGGCTCAGAGGCGGAGGCAGCAACGACGATGGTGTAATCCATCGCGCCGTAATCAGTGAGCGTCTTGACCACGTTCGCAATTGACGAGCGCTTCTGTCCGATCGCGCAGTAGATACAAATAAGGTTGTTCGTCTTATTGTTGAGGATTGTGTCGAGCGCAACCGCAGTCTTACCTGTCTGGCGATCGCCAATGATCAGCTCGCGCTGTCCGCGACCGATGGGAATCATCGAGTCGATCGCTTTGATTCCCGTCGCCATCGGCTCGCGCACCGGCTGACGGTCGATGACACCGGGCGCGATGCGTTCGATGTGAATCGTCTCTTTGGTGTTGATTGGACCTTTGTCATCGATCGGCTGACCAAGAGAGTTCACGACGCGACCGATCAATGCGTCGCCCACGGGCACAGCCATGATCTTGCCGGTGCGGCGCACTTCGCCACCTTCTTTGATTTCGGTGTAGTCGCCCATGAGCACCGCGCCGACCTGGTCTTCTTCGAGGTTCATGGCGATGCCGGTAACGCCGTGGCCAAAGTCAATCAGCTCGCCGGCCATCACTTTATCGAGGCCATAGATGCGGGCAATGCCGTCGCCCAGCGAGATCACGGTGCCAACTTCATCGACCGCGACTTTGGATTCGTAGTTTTCAATCTGCTCACGAATGAGCTTGGTAATTTCGTCTGCTTTGATCTGTGCCATAAAAGAATTTCGTGATTTCCTGATTTCGTGATTTCGCGATTTTCAAATCATCCGCAGCGGCGGACGAAATCTCGAAATTACGAGACGCTGGTGAGCTGCTCTTTCATACGCTGCAACTGCCCACGCACGGAGCCGTCATAGATCGTGCTTCCGACTTTCACGACCACTCCGCCCATGAGCTTCTGATCCTGGGAGTAGCGGACGCGCAGTCGCTTGCCTGTGACCTTTGCCACCTGATCTTCCAGCCTGCGCCGCTCCTCGGCGCCAAGCTCGCGAACGCTGACGATCTCCGCATCGGCAATGCCGAGGCGTTCGTTGATCTGCTCGACGGCGTTCTTCACGATTTCGCTATAAGCGTGAATGCGGCGATTGGAGATAAGCACGGCTACGAAGTTCCGCACCTCGCGCGAAATGCCGAGCTTTTTCGCCAACGCATCTAACAAGCTGAGCTTCTGGTCGGAAGCTACGGATGGACTGTCCCAAATCGTGCGCAGCTGGGCGCTCTCGGCGAGCACATTGCCGACCGATTCCAATTCGGAACTCACGCGATTGGCATCCAGGCCGCGATCGACAACCACGTCTGCCATGGCGCGTCCGTAAATGCCGATGAACGACGCCATCGCTAGCTGCTCCCGTTCCGGCGCGCCTCAACGGCGAGCTGCTCGGTAAAGTCCTCGACCCGCGACTTGTCTTCGCTCGCGTCAACGCGGATACCTTTTTCGGCCATGGCTACTGCGAGCTCGACGGCGTACTTTTGCAGATCGCGTCGCGCAGCGCTTGTGGCCTGCGTCACCTCGTGCTGCGCTGAGTCCAGAATCTTCTGCTTTTCTTCTGCAATCGATGCGCGGATGCGCTCTTCTTCCGCTTTTGCCTCAGTCTCGGCATGCTTCTGCATGTCGGCGATCTCCGCGCTCATGCGCGCCAGCCGCGTTTCTACTTCCTGAAGCTTGCGTCGAGCCTCTTCGCTCGAACGCCGGGCCTCTTCCATGCCTTTTTGGATCTCCTGCGTGCGCCCGCGGAACATCGCAGGAAGATTCGCCTTCATCGCGAGAATGATCAATCCCGCCACGATGGCAAAATTGATGACCACGCAAACCCAATAAGCGGTCTCAAGCGAAAGCCCTGTTACATGCGAGATCCCGCGCACAGCAGGTGAGAACTTGAAGGCTGCCTCTTCCTCCGCCGGCTCTTCTGCCTGATTGCCCACGCCGGATTCCCCCGGCGTGCGTCCGGCGGATTCGTTGGCAGCGTGCGTGAGTTCCTGATTGGAATTGGCCGACTCCGGAGCGAAGGCATCGGTGTTCGATCCCTGTGGAGCGGCGGCGGGCGTCGATTGTTGTGTGCTTTTTCCGGACTTAGACGCAGGAGCGGCCATCTGCTGCCCCGCTACACTCAGCGAGAACATCGCAAACAATGCGACTACGAAAATGAGAGTGCTGCGCTTCATCCTCGACCACCGAGCGCGGGCTGTTTGGCTTCCGATCCGGCGCGCAGAATGGAACGGATAATCTCTTTGGCGAGGTTCGAAGCTTCGGATTCGATTCGAACTTTGGCGATCTCGCTCTCTTTCTGGATCTGCGCGCGAGCACCGGCGATCATGGCCTCGGCAGCCGCGCGAGCTTCGGCGATCGCCATCGTCTTTTCTTCCAGCACCTGCTGACGCCGGCTCTCCTGACTCTTGAAGACAGCCAGGCGTGCCTCGCGAATCTTCTGCTCGTACTCTGCGGTTTTGCGATCGGCAGCGGCAACATCGGTTCGGGCTTTTTCCGTAGCTCCAACCGTCTGGCTGCGGCGCTCGGAGAGAGCGCGAACCAGCGCGTTATGGACAATGAAGCGGTAAAGAATCCATATGAGAACAAAGAGGATGATGGTCGGGATGGCTCCGAACGCAAGTTCGCCTAGTTGTCTGAGCGTCTCGTCCATTAACTTTGAGTGCTTATTGTCCCGCGGGGAAAGTGAATGACAACCTTCTAAGCTAACATTCGATTTTTCCTAGTGTCAAACCGCTTCCGCGAGTATGAACTTGCTTGTTCAGCTCTGAATTCCAGAGTTGTGGCCATGAAGAAAGTCCCTGCTCGCATCAATGAGTTGATCGATCGGCTGAGCAATTGACCTCATTTTTCTAAGCCCTTCCCGGAAGCAAAAATTTCACACTTCAGGTATGCGCCCTAACACTCGCAAAGCGTTTACCTGACTTCAAACTCGGCACTGCGAAACTGCTCCTTCCGATCATCCTTCATTTTTTTGCTCTCTGGAAGATCACATCCAAGGGCTTTCTGTATGTGGCGTGAGACTTACGCCATCAGTCGAGCAGTTAAAAAGCACCCACTTCAGGCATAGGCCCGTTCCGCGTGACCTTGCGTAAACTACGGAGAAAGGACGATTCATGAGTTCTAAAGTGCCGTTGGCACGTTTTCGGCTGTAATCGGTGCAGGTCATCGGCGCGATGTTAAAGGGGTTCGTCAGTATGCCGGATCGATTGTCGCTCCAGCCGCTGAAGCTAGAGGAGGCACTGGTATTGTTGGCCTTCTCTTGGGCAACGGTGGTTTGGGCTTCTGTGTGCCAGCTGCATACGATTACCAGACAGAAGCAGATGAAGAGGGGCCGAGCGCAGGATTGCATGAGTTCCTCCCGTGAATGTCTGGAGCAACAGCAGAAAAGCACGGCCCGAAAAGAGGCGTGTCAAGCTGCAGAACGCAAATTCAAGACTGACGGCGATCCGACTGCTGTTTGCGCTCCAGCTCGGGTCGCGAGCAACTCTCATTCCGGTTGCGGAGGCTGGGGTGGAAAATGATGTGGAAAACTGAGTGCATGAGGCGCTCAGAACGTTAATGGATAAGTAAACAGCGTACCGGCTTAACGATCCCAGGACCTGGTCAATCGGCGAGCACACCCGTGAGGTGCGTTCCCGAATCGACTTTCAGCGGGAAGGGCGAGCCTGCCACCGCATGCGGAACACCCTTCGCGTCAACAGAAAAGGCAAAAACGCTCGAGGTATTATCGTCAGCAACATAAATGAAGGTGCCTGAGCGGTCGATGGAAATATCGATAGGAGCCGAACCGCTGACTGCGCTTCCGAGCAACGATAGGTCTCCGGTTACGCTGTCTATGGAATAGGCCGCTAAGATGTTTCTCGCTGCGACATACAATATGTTCTCCGGAGAAACCGCAATGTCGCCAGCTGTTGGCATGGAGATCGCCAGGGGAGAGTGGGAAGTCTCAACGAGCGCTCCTGATCCTTGGTCGATGCGAAATATTCTCATGGAATTGTTTGCGCCAGTGAAGGCGTACAGATAATTTCCTGAATTATCAACAACCCAGCCCTTATTCCCGATACCATCTAGTGCGAGATCCAGGACAGAAGTTGGAGTAAGGGTGCCATCGCCACTGGTTTTGAAACTCACGAGTTGGTGGTCGCCGCTCGTTCCCTGGAGAGCCAAACCAAAGAGGAACTTTCCATCACCTGAAGCAATCGCGCCGATGAATCGGTCATTTTGCGTTAGGGCATTACCGGATGGGGAGAATTGACCAATACGAATCAGATTTCCTGAGCTCGCAGAGAAAATATCAATCGCTGCAGCAACTGCGTATAGAAATTTTCCGTCGGACGTGATTACGGCTTCGATGCCGGTCTGGAAGTGGCCTTGAACGGATGCAACCTGTGGTATTCCGGAGGCGGGGTCGACCGTGTAACCAATCGCTTCCTCTTGGTGCGCGCCAGCTGCATAGAACGAGAGATCTAGAGGAGAACGAACAAGGGCCGCTTTATTGGGATCGGTCTGAATCGATCCCGTTTGGGAGATCGCTCCAGTCCCGGGATCGACCTTGAATGCTTGCAGTATCGAATCGTACGTGCTTCCGCAACAAGGATTAGTCGTAGCGTATCAGTGCCAACGTACAAAAACTGTGACGCCCGCGCGGTTGAGGCAGGGGTAGAGCTTGATCCCGATCCTGATGGCTGAGAACCGGCTGCTGGACTGGCCCCAGATGCAGCATTGGACGGCGGGCTGCTTTGGCCTAGATTGTTTCCGCTCACGCCACCACCGCATCCGGTCAGAAGAAAACAGAACAGACTTCCAAATAATAGCAGCACAGATTTCAGACCGAACATCGCGCGATTCTCCCCTTCCGGCCTTCCCGGGAACGGAAGCAGGTCGATACCGGCATTAGAGTATCCGGTTGATCAACAAGGTTTGCTGCTCGTTTACTAAATAGTCGATAAGCAATATGGCATCAGAGCTTTGAGGTTAGTCAGGGGAGGTTTAACATACGCGTTAAATAAGAAGGTAAGGCTTTGAGCCGCCGGAGTGCCCCAGTTGTGTTGCTGTGTGCCAATGCGTCTGAGTATCCACCTGCCAAAGTTCGCACCACGAATGCCCATATGAGCATTCTTCTCCATACCTTGGTGCAAAAGCGGGCGAGCTCTTCGATTTTGACATTCTTTAGGAGGATTGGCCGCCGAAGGGTGACGCTGAGGTCAGAGTTTCAAAAATCATCTGCTAGGGGGCGACAGACGAATGCCGTTTTGCACCCTGCCTTGGTAGCTTCATTCATTGCTTTTGATTGCGAACTGCTCCTATAATGTGGGCCATCCGTACCCGCCAAAATACCTCGCAAGAGGTCTGGCCCGGGGAGCGTCAGCCGGTCAGACCGGATGCCAGCCTTAGTGGCAATCGCCCCGCTCGGAACCATCAGGCGACATTCGGAACTGATCCTGAAACGGAATCCAAGGAGTCTTTAAGCGCAACATGACACGCAAGATTGTTTCTACTCTCTCGGTCGCGGCCCTGCTCTCTGCCGGAGCATTAGCCCAGGCCGCCGATACAAACGCAGCCCCGGCGGCAAGCGCCACCACGAATTCCATTGTGGCGGCCCCGACGAAGGTGGCCATCATCAACATCCAGGCGGCGATCGCCAACACCAACGAAGGTCAGCGCGATCTCGATGCGCTGCAGAAGAAATTCGAGCCCAAGCAGATCGAACTCAAGAGCCTCAGCGATGAAGTCGATAACCTCAAGAAGCAGCTCGCGGCGCAGACCAGTGCTCTGAACGACGAGGAGCGCAATAAGCGCGTGCAGGCCATCGAGACCAAGCAGAAGACGCTGCAACGCGATCTCGAAGATGCGCAGAACGACTACCAGACGCAGTCAAACGAAATTGCGCAGCGCATCGGCACGAAGCTGATGCAGTCGCTCGACGCATACGCGAAGCAGAACGGATATGCGGTCGTGATCGACGTCTCGCAGCAGCAGAGCCCCGTACTGTGGGCAGCTCAGTCCGTGGACATCACCAAGCCGGTGATCGACGCCTACAACGCGGCTTCCGGCGTGCCTGCTCCGACACCTACAGCCAAGACCACACCTTCGGCGCCTAGCGCGGTAACGCATCGTCCGGCTACATCGAGTCCAGCCGCTCCAAGGCCGGCTTCCGGCACGACACCGAAATAGCCCGATTAGTTTCCACATTTTGGAAGGCCGCTCCTCGCGAGCGGCCTTTTTATTTTTCCGAAACGGGAGGCAAATGAGGCTCGCGCGGTGTCAGTTTCTGTATCGTCCCAAAACGGGAGCGATGGAGGAAGCCAATGTTTGCCGAGAGCCTTCTCGAATCGTCGCCACATATCGACCATCGTGCCGGCCGGGCAAAGCTTACTTCGCTTCTCCTTCAGTGTATGGGGGTAGCGCTGCTTCTAGCGGTTCCGGTGTTTCACATGGAGCGATTGCAGGTGATTCCTCCGCCGCCGAGCATTCGGTTGACGAGCATGCAACAGCCCGTGGTGCAGGCCGACCCGGGCCACGTGAGCACCGGAGCGGCGCCGGAAGCTTCTTACACGATGCTGCAGCCTCGATCCATACCCACGACTATTGCGCGAGTGAATGACCGCAACGATGCAGCTCCAGGAGCCCCTAGCTTCAACGCGATATGTCTAAGCAATTGCGGAGGCGGTATACCCATCTCAAACATCGTGAGTTCAGGGACAATGGCTCCGCCGCGTCCGGCACCGCCAACTCGGCCGCTTCCCGTTTCGGAAATGCAACTCGGTGCGCTGATTCGGAAAGTTCTGCCGGAGTATCCCGCGATTGCCAAGCAAATTCATCTTCAGGGAGCTGTGGTCTTATTGGCGACGATTGGGAAAACCGGACGTGTGGAACACGTTGAGCCGGTCAGCGGACCCGCGATGCTGGTCACGCCGGCGATGCGCGCCGTCGAACAGTGGCAGTATCGCCCTTATATCTTGAATCACGAGCCGGTGGAAGTGCAGACGCAGATTACAGTCAATTTCGTGTTGAACCAGTAGCTCGAAGAGGCTGAAATTTCGTGATTTCGTAATTTCGCGATTCGTGCCCGCGTCAGTACCGTTTCCGGTAGGGAACGGGTGAGCACATGATGGTGATTCGTCTGATCGCTGATTCGTCACACCCATTCGCTACCGCGAACCGTACTGACGCGAACATTGAGTCAATCACGAAATCACGAAATCGCGAAATCACGAAATACTTGAGGCCGTTTCCTCGCGCATTCCTCATTACTGCCGTAATCTTTCACGAGCCACCAAGGTGACGTACTTTCGACCGTACTGACGGTCACCGCGGGCTCTCGCTCGATTCGGTTCCGCGTGCCCTCTTTAAATCTCCTGCACTTCAGAAGGGCTCTCTGTGCGAAACAAATTTTCTGTGGCGTTGCTCGTTGCGAGCTTCGCGATGTGCTCCGGCGCGTTTGCGTCGAACGACTCTGGCCAGCCTGTCCCGGATTCCGGCAGCGCCTCGGCGCCTGCCGTGGCTTCGCGGCCGGAAGGTCCCAGCTTCAGCCATCGTCCAGGCGTCGCTTTCAAGACTTCACTGCTCGGATTCGGCGGCGACTTTGCCGTGCCCGTAACGCGCCGCTCAAACGTGCGCTTTGGATTCTCCGCATTCAACTACAGCCGCGGGTTCGATAAAGACGGCGTGAGCTATTCAGGCAAGCTCGGACTCAGTTCCGTGCAAGCGCTGTATGACATCTTCCCGTTCGGCGGCGGATTCCACCTCAGTCCCGGAGCGCTGCTCTACAACGGCAATCAGCTCAGCGGCAAGGCATCGGTTCCCGGCGGACAATCGTTCTCGCTCGGTGGCACCGACTACATCAGCGACCCGACTAACCCTCTTTCCGGAAACGGGAAGATGGTCTTCAGCAAGGCAGGACCGATGTTCCTGCTCGGCTGGGGAAACATCGCGCGGCGCAGCGAACGCCATTTTGGAATGACATTCGATATCGGCGCAGTCTATCAGGGTGTGCCGCGCACGACCCTGAGCTTCGCCGGTCGCGCCTGCGACTCGTTTGGGCTGAACTGCACTGAAGTGAGCTCCGATCCGACGTTCCAGAGCAATGTTCTTTCCGAGCAGGCAAAGATCAACCATTCAGCTTCGCCGGCGCGATTCTTCCCGGTGATCTCGCTCGGCTTCGGATACAAGTTCTAATTCCCGTTTCGATTCAGTGTTCGTTCTGGGCCTCGACTTCGGTCGAGGCCTTTTTGTTGTGTGACTGAGATGCAGTACGCCGGGCCTTGTAATTTATAAATTACAATAGCTGCAATGATCGACGTTCTCCGATACATCAACCCCGACGGAAAGGACCTCGTTGGAGAATGGTTGAATCGATTGCGAGATGAGAAGGCGCGCGCCAAAGTCATGGTTCGAATCGACCGGGTTCAGGTTGGTAATTTCGGCGATTGCAAGGCCCTTGGCAACGGACTTCATGAGCTGCGAGTTGATTGGGGGCCAGGTTATCGCGTCTATTTTGCACGCATCGGCAGGACGACAGTGTTGCTTCTGTGCGGGGGAGATAAACGAACTCAGACTAGCGACATCGTGCGGGCACGTGAGTGCCTGGAAGACTATAAACGGAGGTCAGCCGAAAGATGAAACACAAACCCAGCATTTCCCACGACGAAGCTACCATCCGCGAGCTCCGCACAAATCCACGATTTGCGGCTGAATATCTTCGGGCGGCTTTGGACGAGAGCGACGATCCCAAGGTTCTACTTATTGCTTTACGACGGATTGCCGAATCAAGGGGAGGAATTGCCAAAGTCGCTAAGACAGCAGGCATCGAGCGAGAGAGCCTGTACCGTGCGCTGTCAGCCGAAGGAAATCCACGGCTTTCGACGCTGCTGGCTGTGACCAGGGCGATTGGTTTGAAGCTTACTGTCGAATTGGCGCCGTAGAGGGCGGGCGATTCGCGCAAAATCGAGAACAGTGTTCTAATTTCTCCGCAGCGGCCACAGGCAGCCGGACTGAACACAAGGAGGAATTCGCAATGAAGAAGCTGAATCTTATTCTTTCGATGGCGGCGATGCTGATCTTCAGCGCTGCGGCGTTTGCCGGCACACCACAGGACGCGCAGAGCAGCCAGCAGCCGAATGCGCAGTCAGGAACCGGACACGGTCATGGCGCGGGCGAGGGACACGGGCGCGGCATGATGAATGCCGATGCGATGCTCGACCACATGTCCAAAGAGCTGAACCTCACCGACGACCAGAAGACCAAGATCAAGCCAATTCTGGAAGAGCAGACCAAGCAGATGCAGGATGTGCGGCAGAGCACGTCCACCTCTCCGGAGGATCGTCGTGCCAAAATGAAACAGATTCATGAGAACACGATGAGCCAGATTCGTCCGATCCTTAACTCCGACCAGCAGAAGAAGCTCGAAGAAATGATGAGCCGTCGGGGCGAACGCGGCGAAGGACACCAGCACGGCGGAGATACGTCGAATCCGCAGTAACTCTGGGGGTTCCTCATTGCCTGAACTGAAATTGAAAAACTGAAACTGTCATCCCTCGCGCCGCAGTTAAGGGCCTTCCCTGAACATAGTTTGGTTTGCGGCGCGGGGGATCTGCTGTGTTGACGACGAAAAAGCAGGTCCCCGCGCAGCAAAGCAACGGTGGGAGATCTCGGTTTGCTTGCCGCTGCGCGAGGGATGACAGTCTCAATTCATACCCATCAGACATGTCCTTCTCCAGCGGAAGAGCAAAGCGCAAGCTCAGCGATGTTGAGCTCTATGACTATGCCGTATCGTCGCTCGCTCGCAAGATGCGAACGGTAGCGGAATTAAAAAGACTGTTGCGGGCCCGCGCCTCAGACGATGCCGACGGCAACCTGGCCGTCGAGGCTGTAATCGCCAAGCTGAAAGAACAGAAGTATCTGAACGATTCGCGCTACGCCGCAGCCTATTCCCAATATCGGCAAACCAACGAGAAATTCGGACGAAGACGAGTGATCTCCGATCTCAAGGCGAAAGGCGTACACAGCGATGTGATCGACCTTGCCGTGAGCAGTGCGTACGAGGAGGTTAGTGAAGAGAAGCTTGCGCGCCAGTTTCTCGAACGCAAGCGTCTGCGGAAGCCGGAGAACGAGCGCGAGTCGGCTCGCGTGTTTCGTATGCTCGTGCGAGCAGGATTTTCCACCGCCACAATTTTCAAGATCCTCAAGCGCTGGAATATCGATGAGGAAGTGCTTTCTGCACTCGAATCCGAAACGGAACCGTCCAGCGCCGAGTAATGCAGAGGTGTCCAATGTCCTCGGTCAATCCGGCAGATCCGATTACTGGAGACTCACGCTCGCCAACTCCTTCCTTGACTTCATTTTCTCTGCAAGCTAAGTTCGCCCAATAAGCTCATATAGAGGAATCGATTGCCCAACCGACTGATCACCCTGACCACCGATTTCGGCCTGAACGACCATTTTGTTGGAACGATGAAGGGTGTGATTCTGAACATCAATCCAGAGGCGCAGATCGTGGATATCTGCAACTCGGTGCAATCGTTCGACGTTCTCGACGGCGCGCTGGCCATCGCCCAGGCAGCATCGTACTTTCCTTCGGACACGGTTCACGTTGTCGTCGTCGATCCCGGAGTGGGAACGCAGCGGCGCCCAATATTGGCGGTGAACGAGAAACACATCTTCATCGCTCCCGACAACGGAGTGCTGTCGCTGGTGTACGAGCGTTCGGAGCGATTGAGCGTTCGCCACATCACCGCAGAACATTACTTTCTCCAGCCGGTGAGCCAAACTTTTCACGGACGCGATATTTTCGCCGCCAGCGCAGGATGGTTGAGCAAAGGCGTGGAAGTCGCAAAGTTTGGCGATGAGATTGCCGACTACATCCGCTTCTCAGCTCCTAAGCCCAAATCGGTCAGCGAGAACAGCTTTAAAGGCGTGGTATTGAAGACGGACAAATTCGGGAATCTGATCACCAATATCACGCCGAAAGACATCCCGCAGCTCTTCGAGCACACGCCGCCGGCGTTCCGCATCGTCATCGGCAAAGCCGAAGTCACGAAGATCAGAACGGCGTATGCGCAGGCCACGCCTGGTGAAATTTTCGGCATTCTGGGCAGCATGGGATATCTCGAGATTTCCGCAAACCGCGCCGCAGCGAATCGACTCGCGGGGGCAGATAAAGGCAGCGATGTCTCAGTGGTCCTTGCGTAACAGAAAATCATGAAACGAGTTTTCCGCCTAATCTGGATCGCGACCCGAGGCCATCGCCTTGCGCCATGGCGCAGCCCGTATCTCCGATGGCGGATCGAGACTTACACGGGCATCAAGATGGACAAGATAGGCTTTCTCGAATTCTGGACCTTCCTCTGGCGCACACGCCATGAACTCATGCGCTTCCTGCAATGGACAGCGACGATGGAAGACTACGCCCGCCCCAACCCAAAAAATCCGTAGAGCCTCTCCCGTTTAGATCGTCACCCAAAACAAAAATGGCATCCGCACCTGCGGATGCCATGAGTTCGAGGGGAGGGTAGTTATGCGGAAACCAATTCTGTTCTTCCCGTAGCGAGTTTTCGTTCTTGTTCCGCCAGCTTTTCAGGAAGATTCACGACTTTGATGTCTTTGGCCAAGCCCAGCATCTTGAGCACGCGAATTCCCATATAGTTCAAATCGATTTCGTACCAGGCGAGTCCGTGACGAGCCGAAATGGGATGAGCATGATGATTGTTGTGCCAGCCTTCACCAAAAGTGACCATCGCGACCCACCAACTGTTTTTGGAATCATCTTTCGTGATGAAGCGCCGGCTACCCCACATGTGCGTCGCGGAGTTCACCAGCCAGGTAGCGTGAAGTCCGACAGTCACGCGGAAGAAGATGCCCCACATTACGTAGCTCCATCCGCCGACTGCCAGCAGGATGATGCCGAGCGCGGTGAGCGGGACCCAGTGCCATTTCGAAAGCCAAACGTGGAATTTGTCGCGTCGTAGATCCGGGGTGTAGCGTTCCAATTCGGGATTGCCGTGATGCAGCACTTCGCCGCTGATGATCCAGCCCATGTGCGCCCACCAGCCGCCATCACGCGGGCTGTGCGGATCGCCCTCACGGTCGCTGGTTTGATGATGAATGCGGTGAGTGCCTACCCAGAAGATCGGTCCGCCCTCAAGAGCGAGAGTCGCACAGACTGTCAGGAAGTATTCGACCCATTTTGGAACTTTATAGCCGCGATGCGTCAGCAGGCGATGGTAGCCCATGCCGATTCCGCAACTCAGGGAAAAATACCAAAGAATGGCTGTAACCAGCAGCGCTTTCCAGGAAAACATGAACAGCGCCGCGATCGCTCCCGCGTGAAACACAGCCATGATGAATGCGGTGTACCAGTTGATTTTTCCGCGCTTCGCGGTATAGACCTGCGTCACTGCGGACCCATTGAGACTCTCAGGTGTGATGATTGCGCTCATAGTCTCCGTCGTTACCTTCGACTTCACATTTCACGATAACAACGGTATGGCGGACAGTGTGTAATAGTTGTGTAATACCGGTTGCGAGCTATTACCAAGGTAATAATCGTCATCGAAGTCGAGAGTTGCACGACGAAAGTAAGCAGCGCACGTGTGCAGTTGCAACGAGCAGTTCCGCTCCTGCATCCTAGTTTTTCCTCACTCAGACTCTGGAATCGGGGACGAAAGACATCTCTCTGCCGCGCCAATACGGGTTGTGGGCCGTTCTGTTCGCATTGTGCGGAAGTACGGGCCTTGCCCAGAACACCACGCCGGCAACTAATGTGGCGACCCCCGATCCCCAACAGGTCCTGAATTATTTGAACCAGTCGATCGACTGGTATCGGCATCTGGCGGTCGAAGAAGATAACGCGACTGACGCGACCGACACTCTCTTCGTCAACGACGATCGTCAGATGGCAACGCAGATCGTTCGCTTGTCGTTTGATTTCGGACGCTCTGCTGCTCAGCTCGCGAGCGCTCAAGCTCCCCCAGAAACGTCGCAGAACACTGCCAACTCTCGTTTCCAGAATCTAATGCGCATCGCCGCGCAAACCGATGAAACCATCCGCGAAACTCAAGCGGAGATCGAGCAGAATCGCAATGAGCTGGAGAAAGCTCGCCCCTCAGCGCGACCGAAGCTGCAGGCGACGATCGATGAGCTGCAATCGGAGCTGGCATTAGCGCAGGCGCGCAGTGACGCTGTTCACAACATTCTGCAGTTCACGAATGCAGGTGCAACGGGGACATCGAGTGGCAATCTTCTCGCCAAGGTTCAGGAGCTGCAGCGTTCTGTGCCCGAGATAACGCTGACGAATACGACCCCAAATGCGGCAACTCTAGATGGTCAAAACAAATCGAACAGCGGCCCTTCTTCTTCAAATACCAATGCCTCTGCCGCGCCTCGCCGCGAACAGCCCTCCGGACTTTTGGCGCTGATCACGGATGTTTTCGCGCTTACACGCAAGATTCACAGCATCGACGACAGTATTCGTGCGACCGATGCGTTCGCTCAATCTGCCGAGGACCTGCGCACGCCTCTATCGAAGAACATTGCGCCGTTGGTCCAGCGCGGCAATGAACTCGCGCAGGCAGCCGATACCAGCGATATCGCTGGCTTGCAGCAGCAAAAGCGTGAACTGGACGCGCTCACCGCGCAGTTCAAACAGAATTCCAGTTTGGTACTGCCGCTCAGCAAGCAAGCTGTGCTGCTCGACTTGTATAACAGCAATCTGAGCCGCTGGCGCAATGCGGTGAAGGCGCAATACCAGATGGACGTAAAGAATCTCGGCGTGCGGTTGCTGGTGCTGGCACTCGTAGTCGTCACCTTCATCGTTCTAGGAGAAATCTGGAAGCGAGCGACATTCCGGTACGTCCACGATTTCCGTAGGCGTTATCAGTTCCTGCTCTTGCGCAGAATCCTTCTCTGGCTCGTGATTGGAATCACGATTGCCTTCGCGCTTGCGACGGAGATTGGATCTTTGGCGACATTCGCCGGTCTGATCACGGCGGGAATAGCAGTGGCTCTGCAAAACGTAATTCTCGCTGTCGCAGGCTACTTCTTCCTCATCGGCCGCTATGGAGTGCGCGTCGGTGATCGAGTGCAGATCTCCGGAGTCACAGGAGACGTGATTGATATCGGCCTTGTCCGCCTGCACCTTATGGAAATGGGAGGAAGTGGAAACTACATTCAGCCCACCGGACGCGTGGTCGTATTTTCCAATTCCATCGTCTTTCAACCTACTGCGAGTTTCTACAAGCAGGCCCCCGGGACAAACTTTATCTGGCACGAGGTCTCGCTCACGCTTGCCCCTGACAGCGACATCAAGCTGGCAGAATCGAGAATTCTCGGAGCTGTCGAAAAGGTGTACGCCGGATATCGTGAGCGCATCGAGCAAGAGCATCGCCAGATGCAGAACCTGCTCAACGTTCGAGCGGCAACTCCGAAGCCCGTGAGTCGCCTTCGATTGGCGCAAGCTGGGCTCGAAGTTGTGATCCGCTATCCCGTCGAACTCGATAATGCCGCTGAAATCGACGATCACATCACCCGCGAAGTGCTGGCCGCGCTGGCGAAATCTCCGCGCCTGAAATTGGTCGGATCGGGAACGCCGAATATTCAGGCAGTCTCAGCAGATATCCCTGGTGAGCCGCACGAGGTGAAGGCGGAAAGCGACAGGAAGAAATAGGGCGGTAAGCGCCGCCGAGATCCGCAATAGCGCACACTGTCCTGACGGCACTCTCAGTCACCGCAGCGCTAGTGTCCTCCATTCAACGCGACTAGAATTGCCCGCATGAAACTTCATGAGCTTGCGCAACGGCTCGGCGGACGATTGGAAAATGCTTCAGCAGACCTCGATATCACTGGCGTAGCCGGCATCGAAGAAGCTTCGGCCGGACATGCAACGTTTGTAGCCAATCCCAAATATGCAGCTGCAGCGCGATCGACTGCGGCGTCGCTCATCATCGTGGGGAATGACTTCCCCGCCCTTCAGCGCCCGCTGCTTCGACATGAGAATCCATATCTCGCCTTTGCTCATGCCATTGAGTTCTTTTATTCCATGCCGAAGCGCCAACCGGGCATTCACAAAACTGCCGTGATCGACGCGAGCGCCAAGATCGGAAAAGCCGCTTGCATCGGACCTTACGTAGTCATCGAGCAAGGCGCTGAAATCGGAGACAACTGCACGCTCCTCGCCCATGTCGTGATCTACTCGGGAGCTCGAATCGGGGACAACTTCTTCGCCCATGCCCATGCCGTAGTGCGTGAGAACTGTGTTTTGGGAGACAACGTGATTCTTCAGAACGGAGTAGTCATCGGCGCTGACGGCTTCGGTTTTGCGAAAGACGGCAAGGGCGAATGGCACAAGATTGTTCAGTCCGGCCCCGCGGTGCTCGAAGATGATGTGGAAGTTCAGGCCAACGCCTGTGTCGATCGCGCCAGCATCGGCGAAACGCGAGTTGGACGCGGGTCGAAGATCGACAACCTCGTCCAGGTTGGACACGGTTCGAAAGTAGGTCAGAGAACCTTGCTGTGTGCGCAAGTGGGCCTCGCCGGTTCCACGCAAGTCGGCAACGACGTGATTCTCGCCGGGCAGGTCGGCGTCGCTGGCCACTGCTCGATTGGTGATGGAGTAATTGCCACCGCACAGAGTGGAATTCCCAACGATGTTGCTGCGGGCAAGGTAGTCAGCGGCTATCCCGCGATTGAAAATCGACAATGGCTGCGGGCAGTCGCAGTCTTCAATCGCCTGCCGGAGCTCGCGCGGAGCTTGCGGGCTTCCTCGCGTGGTACAGGTGCGTGAGAAGCGGCAGTCATCGAATAGACTCGTAGTGACGTGCTCGCATCCAAGCACTTGAGGTGAGTAGCGGGACAGTGGACGGGCCGGGGCATTCCTCTATCACGATGGAAGAACAGAAGCCGTCAGCCGCAGGCCAGCCTATCCGAGTGCTGCTGCTCGATGATCATGTCGATAACCTCTTTCTCCGCTCCGCCATTCTGCGCAAACATGGCTACGAGGCTGTAACCGCTTCATCGATTGAAGAAGCTGAAGCGCGTCTGCACGAGGCGGATATCGCCGTGCTCGATTACCACCTGGGAGCGGGAAAGTTCGGCACCGAAGTCGCCAATACACTGCGCGAGAAGCGCCCACAGGTCCCGATCATTATTCTTTCGGCCACGCTGGAGCGACGCTTCGGCGGCGTGGAAGACATGCACCTGCTGAAGGGTTACAGCTCGGTTGACGATCTGCTCAATGCGCTGCGCTCGTTTGAAGCAAAGCGACGGGGAAGACCGGTTGTAGTCGATGCGCGCGATTTTTACTACTCGCGCATCAACATGGCCATGGGCGACGATGTCGTGCTCGAAATCATGGACCGCGATGGCAACTGGCAATACGTGAACGAAAGTTTGGCCAAGCTGCTCGACAAAAAACGCTCGTGGTTCATCGGCAAAAATCTGTTCAAGGAATTTCCCGAATTGGGTGAAGATTGGCAGGAAATCATTCGCACTGTCGCAGACACTCGCGAGACTTACATCGATCGAACTTTTCGTGGCTTGCCGCTTCCTAAAAAAAGCCCGCGCTATGTTTGGAACGTGCTCGTCTTCTCGCTAAAACTGCACGATAACCGGGACGGCGTTGTGCTAAGTGCTCGCATTCTTGAGCGCAAAGATCCCGTGAAGATGCCGGACCCCACTCGTGCGTAGTATTCGGACAAAAACAGTCCTCTGCGTTCTATCCCTCTGCGCGATAGTGGGCCTTGCGTGTCGTTCCGCCGGAATCGATGTCACCATCCAAAACAACAGCAAGGTACCGCTGCGCAACGTTGAGCTCGATTATCCCGGTGCGGCGTTTGGAACTGGCAAAATCGCCCCTGGAGCTTCGTATTGGTACCACATAAAACCGACGTCGGACGGCGAGCTCACGCTCAGCTTCGAGCAAGAGGACGCTAAGACGATTCGCAAGAAGCAAGGATCTGTACGAGCGGGAGAATCCGGCCGGCTAATCATTGTTGTCGATCAGGACGCAAACCAGCAGTGGCACACGACGATCGAGAAGAAATGATTGGCAGCGCGCAAATGAGCGATTATCATGCCGCGTTCTCATGGCTGCGCCGCGCATTGCACTCGATGTTCCTCAAGTAAAGACGAGAGGTAAGAGGTGGATCGTCGTTGGAGCGGGTGCGCGCGACGAGTATCAGGTTCCGGCCGCTCTTCACGAGGCGGATCTCCTGGAACGCTTCTTCACTGATTTTTATGCGCCTCTCGACCGAGTTGCTTTCGGCAGGCTCATTCCTTCGGCGCTACAGAAACGCCTGCAGCGCCGCTTTGCTCCGGAGCTACCGTCAAGCGAAGTCGAGACGAGCCTTGACTATCTACTGAGAACTCGACGGAATACATCCGCCTGGATGCGCTATTCGCACCTATTAGGCGAGCGCGCCGGCCAAGCAGCGCGGAAAAGCGGCTGTGGCATCATCGCGTATTCGCACGTGGCGACGAGCGCATTCGGAAATGCGGGCGAGGCTCCGAAGGTCCTCTTGCAAATCCAGCCTCATCCCGTTTCGGTCCGGGCAGCACTTGCGAGCGACACGTTGCGTCCTGATGTGAACGATGGCGCGTTCAATGAACTCGCGTGGCCGCAGCAGGCGTTCGAGATGTATGCTCGCGAACCATTGCTCGCCGATTTGTGTGTCGTAGCGTCCACATATACACGCAAGACACTGGTGGAAAATGGCGTTGAGCCTGAGCGCATCCGCGTAATTCCGTATGGCGTTGACCTGAATTTCTTTCATCCAGCTCAGGGCGCCAAGAGCAAATTCAGAGTCCTGTTTGCCGGCCAGATCGCACGTCAAAAGGGCTTACATTATCTGTTAGAGACGTGGCAGCGCCTGAATCTTCCCAATTCGGAACTCAGAATCGTGGGCAAGCTCTCAATTGAAAATCGAAGCTTTGTACGTGAATACGGCTCGCAGGCAGTGTTCCTGGGGGCATTGAACCGCGAACACCTTCGTCTCGAATATCAGCAAGCCGATTTACTGTGTCTCCCATCATTAAGCGACGGCTTCGGACATGTAGTTCTGGAAGCGATGGCATGCGGAACACCGGCGCTCGTTAGCGAAAACTGCGGCACTTCCGACCTGATTTCTCAGGGAAAAAATGGATTTGTAATCCCCGCAGCTGATCTCGACGCGCTCAGTGACAAACTCGAATGGGCAGCCCATCACCGGGATGAACTCGCCGCAATGCGTTTTGCTGCCCGAAACACTTCAGAACGTTATCCGTGGAGGCGATTTCGTGGTGCGCTAGTCGAGGCCCTTCAATCGTTTAGAGACCCTCGATGAGCAATTACGTCCGTAATGACTGGCGGAGCGATTTGCGTTTTAAACGGTGTGCAAAAGATTTACTATCTGCCCATGGTTACGTGGGAAAGTTTATAGCTCGCTTGCAGTCATACCACGGCGTTATCGGATGCCCTCCGAACCCGCGCCCCGGCAGCTTCTGGCTGTCCGGGGCGTTACTCTTTGGCGCACCCTTTCAAAATACTTATAGGGCTATAATCACCGGTTTGCCTCCGGCCCGATTATGGTCACGTCCTCAGCGACTCGGTCCTTGAAGCTCGCTCGCCGCATGCAGCGACTGGGTACCGAGACAGCTTTTGAAGTCCTGGTTCGCGCGCGGTCGCTGGAATCCGGTGGGAAAGACATCATTCATCTGGAAATTGGCGAGCCAGATTTCGATACTCCAACCAACATAATCGACGCCGGCGTCGATGCGCTAAGAAACGGATGGACCCACTACGGACCGTCCGCTGGCCTTCCCGCTCTGCGCGAGGAGATCGCGAAGTATGTCGGCCGAAGCCGCGGTATCAATGTCTCTCCCGAGGAGGTAGTGGTCGTTCCCGGCGGCAAACCAATCATTTTCTTCACCATGCTGGCGCTGGTGGAAGAAGGCGATGAGGTGATTTATCCCAATCCGGGATTTCCCATTTACGAATCGATGATCGAGTTCCTGTGCGCTCGTGCTGTGCCCATCCGACTGCGAGAAGAGCAGGGCTTCGGCTTCGATGTCGATGAATTCGCCGGCAAGATTACCGGTCGTACGAAGCTGATCATTCTGAACTCCCCTCATAATCCAACCGGCGGCGTCCTCGATGAAGCCACGGTTCGCAAAATTGCACGGGCAATTGGCGATCGCGATGTGATGATTCTCTCCGACGAGATCTACAGCAGGCTGATCTTCGAGGGTGAGCATTTCTCATTGATCTCAATTCCAGAGTTTCGCGAACGCACTATCCTTCTCGACGGATTTTCCAAGACATACGCGATGACTGGCTGGCGCATGGGCTACGGGGTTATGCGCCAGGACCTCGCCCTCCAAGTCTCACGCCTGATGACCAATTCCAACTCCTGCACCGCAAGCTTTACGCAAATGGCTGGCATCGAAGCCTTGCGCGGCGATCAGTCGTCGGTGGAGACGATGGTGGAGGAGTTTCGCCGTCGGCGCGATCTCATGGTTAGCGAATTAAACCGGCTCAAAGGCTTCCGCTGCCAGATGCCTCACGGCGCTTTCTACGTGTTTCCGAATATCGAGGGAACTGGATGGCAATCGAAGAAGCTCGCCGACGCCTTACTAGAGCAAGCCGGAGTCGCGTGCCTGTCGGGTACGTCATTTGGCAGCTACGGCGAAGGCTTCATCCGATTCAGCATCGCGAATTCGGTTGAGAATATTCAGAAGGCGCTCGAGCGCATCCATAAGTGGATATCTGAGCACATTTGAACGTTGAGACCTAAACATGACACGGATCGCGCGGATTTACGGATTCCACAGATCAAAGTTGAGTTAAATCCTGAGTCAATCAGATTGCAGTATCCGTCATCCGTCCGATCCGTAGCATCCGAGTGATCCGTGTCATGTTTTGCTTTTGCCATGGCGAAATTTCGATTCTTCGCAACCTGTGATATTGGCGACCCAGCATTGAATCGTTTGCGCGAGCGCGGGTATGAGATCGAGGTTTATCCCAAATCGGATCCGCCGCCTAAATCGTTGATCATCGAGAAAGCTCAAAGCGGAATCGATGGCTTGATCACTACGCTGCGCGATTCGATCGACGCCGAAGTGTTCGAAGCCGGTAAAGGCAAGCTGAAAGTTGTGGCACAAATCGCCGTCGGTTTCGACAACATCAATCGCGCCGACGCGAATCGCTACAAGATCCCGTTCACGCACACGGCCGACGTTCTCACCGAAGCCACAGCAGAATTTGCCTTCTTCATGATGGGCGCAGTCGCGCGCAAGCTTTGGCCCAGCGAAAAACTGGTTCGTGACAAACGCTGGGGGGCATGGCATCCATTCCTTCCCTTTTTGGGCGATGAGGTCACCGGAAAGACTGTAGCCATCATCGGCACCGGCCGAATCGGTCTGGCGATGATTAAGAAATGCGTGGGCATGGACATGAACATTTTGTGCTACGACCCCGCCTACGAGAACCGCGAGTACATCAAAAACATTCAGAAGTTGATGGACCTGCGCCACCAGTGTGGCATGCAGAAGCACAAGACGAGCATCCGATACATGAGTTTTGACGAAGCCCTCAGTCAGGCTGATTTCGTGAGCATTCACGTGCCCTTACTGCGCGAAGGGGAGTCTGCGACGCCGAGCTTTCACCTGTTCAACGAGGCGAATCTGCGGAAGATGAAGCCAAGCACGTATCTCGTCAATACATCACGCGGCCCGGTGGTCGATGAGGCTGCTCTGGCAAAAGCTCTTAAGCAACGCTGGATCGCCGGCGCTGCACTCGATGTCTTCGAAAAAGAGCCTCTCCCCGCCGATTCACCGCTTCGTGATCCGGAGATTGAAGATCGCTGCCGGCTCTTTCACCACTTCGCCAGCGGAGCTACGCAGACGCGATTGTCTCCCGATCCGGAATTGGGAATGGCGGGCCGGTGTGTGCAGGGACTGATTGACGTGCTGGAGCGGAATTATGATGGAGATATAAAGAAAATGCCCTACGTCGTAAATAAAGAAGCGTTTTGATATGGACCCGAGGACCGTTCTCCTTTAGGAGCAAATCGCTGGCGTTTACTCCCAAAATTGGAATTTTGCCCACCGCCCAGCGTGCATTGTGGCCGGAACTCAGTCAGACTCCTCGCAACTTTGTTCTGTACGAGGGCACTGCTATGGCCCTGCGGCTCGGACATAGGAACTCGGAAGACTTCGACTTCTTTTGCAACGAGGCGTTCCAGCCTGAGCATCTTTGGCGCCAATGGGCATTACCCGGTCTTTACCCTCGAGATGAGCGGACATCCCGACGAACTCGTTGCAGTTGCTAAAAGAGTCGTGTGGTTCGAACCTCCCGAGCAGAGTCTCGGCGACGCTAAACGATTCCTGGCATACCTGATGACCTACGGAACGCTCGAAGAAATTCTCGTCGCAAAGAAGTATTTCTCTGACGACGACTTCAAAACCGCGTTGCGCGATGCGCCGCCAGGCATCTTCGATATTCGTTCATGGTCGTATTGGAATCTCGTTTATGGGCGGGAACCTGTACCGCCACTTCCTCGGCGTGTAATTCCTTAATCCCGGTAATGCGATCTGACAGGTCTGCCGTACAGAGGCTTCTCATGCTTCCCCGTCGCGCCCTGTTCCCTGTAACCTGTTCCCTTCTATGTCTCTCGTTGAATGCGTTCCGAATTTTTCCGAAGGCCGCGATGTTGCCAAGGTGGAAGCGATCATCGCCGCGATGAAGATCGATGGCGTCTATCTGCTCGACAAGGAGATGGATGCCGATCACAACCGCTGCGTCATCACTCTCGTGGGAGATGGCGATGCGATCGCGGAGGCTGCGATTCGTGGTGTCGGCAAGGCCGCTGAACTGATTGATCTCACCAAACATCAGGGGGCTCACCCGCGCATCGGAGCCTCTGATGTGGTTCCATTTATTCCCGTTGAGGGAGTCACGTTGGAAGATTGCGTGGCCATCGCGCGGCACGTGGGGGCAGAAATATGGAAACGATACAAAGTTCCCGTCTATCTGTACGAAGCTGCCGCGACAAAACCCGAACGGCAGAATCTTGAGAACATCCGCCGTGGGCAGTTTGAGGGACTGCGAACAGAAGTTGCGAGAAACACCGAGCGGCGTCCGGATTTCGGCGAGGCCGCGCTCCACCCCACGGCCGGCGCGACTGTGGTTGGAGCGCGCAAGCCGCTGATCGCCTACAACGTCTATCTCAACACGAGCGATGTCGAGATTGCGAAGAAGATCGGCAAAGCTATTCGCTTCTCTTCGGGAGGCCTGCGGTATGTAAAGGGCATGGGCGTTTTGGTCCGTGGTATGGCGCAGGTCTCAATGAACCTCACGGACTATGAGCAAACACCGATCGCGCGCGTCTTCGAGTTTGTAAAACGGGAAGCCGCTCGATACGGTGTGATGCCGGTCTCCAGTGAGATCGTCGGCCTGATTCCCAAAAAGGCGCTCGAAGAAGCTGCCGAATGGTTCCTGCAGGTCGAGAACTTCGATTCGTCGCTGATTCTGGAGAATCGACTCGCCGCAGTCACTGGCGGAAAGATGGCGGTCGGCGGCATTCGGGCAGGAATCGAGCCGTTTATCGAGCAATTGGCGGCTCCGACTGCCACTCCGGGCGGAGGCAGTGCGTCAGCAGCGGCCGGCGCCATGGCTGCAGCTTTGGCAACCATGGTTGCAGGAATGTCTCGCGGGAAGAAGGCCTATCAACAATACGAGCGTCAATTGAGTGAGGCTCTTTCTCGTTTAAGTCATCTGCGAGAGGAACTCAAGACCAGCATCGACTTGGATGCCGCATCCTACGCCGAGGTGATGAAGGCGTATAAAGACGCGAAGTCCGCCGCGTCTGAAATGGGCGAGTGTCTCATCTCCGATGCGCTGAAAAACGCCACCCGCGTGCCCCTTTCAATAGCGCAGAAGTCGAATGAAGTGAAACAGTTGGTTGAAGGTCTGAAACCCATCACGAGCAAAAACATGTGGTCGGATCTCACCGTAGCATCATCTCTAGCCCAAACCGGTATCGACGGCGGGCTCGCCAATGTCCAGATCAATCTGCAAGAAATCAACGACGAGGCGTTCAAAGCAGAGATGCTGCAGGCCGTATCAAGAATCTCTAGTAGCAACTAAGGGTGCCAACTAGGGCTAAGGCTGGTGACCTCGAGTGTAGGGCCAGAGGTAACATCGGGTCAGAGCTGCTCATCTAATTCTTTGGATTAAAATTACAAGGTGGCTATGAAGTTTCGTATTCCCGCTCTGATTGCTGTTTTCCTTGCTCCTGTCTTCAGCTTTGCTTCTTCCCTGGCCAGCGCTACGCGTGCGGTGATCCCTGCTGACGTTCAGCAGGTGATCAACGTCGATTACCGCAGCATGGAGGACTCCCAAAGCGGACAGGCTTTGAAGGCTCGCGTCCTCCCTGAACAGTTGAAGAAATTCGAAACTGCGCTCAAAGGCGTCGGCATCGATCCTGACAAAGATGTAGAGCAGCTCACCTTCGCCTCTTTTCGCGTGAAGAACGGATTGCAGGTGGTGGGAATCGCACAGGGCGAATTCGCTTCCAACAAAGTCGTCGCTAGACTGAAGGCCAAGAAGATTAAGCCTACGATGTACCGCGAATCGGCCATGTATCCGCTCGACGGCGGAATGTCGATGACGCTGCTCGATAACTACAACATGCTGTTCGGCGACTCGGCTGCGCTGAAGTCGGCACTCGACGTTCGCGATGGAGTGGGCAGCAGCCTGAATTCCAATTCGGAAATCACCGACTTAATCTCTGACGTCGATTCTGACGCGATCTGGAGTGTGCTCGACGAGAAAGGCACGCAGGAGATGATGAAGTCGGCGTTAGGCGAAGCTTCGAACCTCGGCGACTATAACGCAATCAAGAACCGCATCAAGGCTTCCGCTTACAAAATGGATTTCGGCAACGGCGTGAAATTTGACCTGAAGGTCAACACTTCGGATTCCTTCACTGCCGCGACGCTCTCTTCCCTCTTACGCGCAGGAATTCTCTACAAGAAGATGAACGCCACTCCAGCCGAAAAGATGGCCCTTGAGAACATCGGAGTCAATTCCGACAGCAGCGCGCTGAAAATCAAGTTCGAGACCGACGATCGCAAGTTCATCAGTCTGGTGAACTCAGATCTGTTTACCGCTATTTCGAAGTAGTCAGGAATTACTCTTCATCAGGTTCAGCCAAGGCCACAGCGCCACTTTGCTGTGGCCTTTTTGGCTTCTTGGGCGCGCCGACTGGGGCATAAGGATCTTTGGGCGGCTCGGCGGGATTACTGCCGAAGATCCTTCGCAAGAATCGTTTGAGGCCGCGTAGCACGTTGCCTCCTTGCCGCCATTATTGCACCGAAATCAGCTCGATTTCATAAACGAGGTCTCCAGGAGGATTGAAGCGGTTCGCTGGCTTCTCGCCAAAAGCCAGGGCCGCGGGAATCCAGAAGCGCGCCTTCTCTTCAGGAACCATCGATGTAATTGCTTCCCGCCAACCGGCCGGCGCACTCGCAACCGATACCAGCGCCGGATGATTCGTCATCACGGTCGTCTCGAAGATTCGGCCGTCGCTTCTCCAGGAAGTGAAATGAGCCGTCACCTTGCTTGTAACGGACGGATGGACCGTTCCCGTTCCGGGCTTCAAGACAACATACGCGAGTCCGGAACTTGTTCGAGTCGCATCGGCTGGCGCTTGCGTGAGGTTCTCGGGAGTCGGCGGCGCCTTCAGAATCGATAGGAGCTGCAGGTCGAACGTGAGGTCCTTATGCGGCGGCTCTTCGTCTTCGGGCCTACGTTGTACGTGGTGATGGCCTTCATGAAAGGTCAGATCCTCCGGAATCCAGAGCCTGCGTTTCTCTCCCACTACCATCTGCTCCAATGCTTCCTTGATTCCCATAATGGAAGCGTTCAAACAGAGAACGTCAGCATCATTCATTGTGGTGGAGGTTGAGAACAGCGATCCGTCCGTCTTCCAGGCGATGAAGCTCACCGTCACACAATCATTTGAGACGGGATGCTCCGACCCTGTCCCCGGCTCTAACACTTTCATCGCGAGGCCAGAAGGCATGACCTGCGCATCAGGCGGAGCTGCGGCGACGTCTGGAGGAGCAGTGATGACGCGCCCGGTTCGCGTGATCTCGGTCGGACCGGAACTCTGTTGAGCAAAAACGATGCCACCTGCAAGCAGGCAGACCGCGATCAACGAACCGAGAGAGCGGAGGGACTGAAAGAAATGAGCAGATTTATTCATCGTCAGTGGATCGAGGCATTTGTTTGTTGAGCCGCTCCGGTCGCGACAGTCGAAGAAGAAGCCTGAGCGTTGGAACCATTGGCTGCGAAGACTTGAAACTCGTAAATGTCTGCCTGCTGCGATGAGCCGCTGGGACTCAACACATTGAACCGCACAAAGCGCGCGGCTGTCGGCGGAATATCGTGCGTAGTGATGCTCTGGACGTTATCAGTTACGTTTGCCACCGTTTGGAAATTGGTTCCGTCGGTACTCACCTGAATATTGAAGTCGCTGGTGTTGAGATTTAAGTCGTCGCCACCTGCTCCGGCATGTTCAACAACGAAGCGTCCAATAGTTTCTGTCCGGCCGAGATCGAGCTGCAGAAACGGATTTGGCGCTGACGAGCACCACTTATCCGCCGGTCCGCCTTCCGTGCTGTTGTTGATCGCTTTATCCGGCGTCTCTGTCGGGCTACAGGGAGCACTGCCGGTTGCATGCGCTTTCAGTGCCAAATTTTGCGACTGCGGTCGTGTCTTCCGAAGTCCATAGACGGAAACGAAGTTAGAGATCGAGGCCACATAGACCTTCCCATTCGCAACTATCGGTGGACTGCCTTTGGCGAAGTTCAGCGGATCATCTCCGGCGCCGCTGCTCGACCAGAGCAGATTGAGGTCCTCTGCATTGAATGCATAAAGATCTCCCGGGACGGTCATCTGATTGGCATCACCAGTGCGCGGCACAGCCGCCCACAGGATTCCAGTCCCAGAACGGGAACCGTCGGCGGAGATAGTCATCATTCCTCCCGGCATACCGCTCGGCGGGAGGATCGAGGCTGTCGCCACGGCAGGCACATCGAACTTCTTGGTGGAACCGTTCAGGCGAAAAATGCGCAGGAAGTCGCTCTCACCCCACACGTACACATTCATTCCTTGCGAACTACGCCACGCAGGGATGGCATTGTGCATGTGATGAGAGATCGTCGGACGAACCGTGGCGTCCACTGCCTGAACAACCTGTGGGATCTGAATATCACCTGGAGCCTGTCCGCCGAGCTTGGTTATATCCAGCACATACATCTTCCCTTCCTTGCCGCCAACCACGAGCAGGTTGCTACCGGGCAGAATCGTCGGGCCTTGTGTGCCGAAATCCAGATCGAAATCGTTCAGCGTGTTGAAATTCGAGGGCGTGAAGTAATCAAGGACGCGCAGCGTCCTGGCTTCGAGCTTGATCAGCGATTCGCCATAATCGTTTTCGTCGTAAGTGCCGTTGCCAGTCGAAACATAAAGGTTCCCAGCAGAATCGAACGCCGGCGCGGCGCCCGACATCCACACGCCTCCCATGTTTCCATTCGGCGTGGCGTTGAAGACTCCGAGCTGCGCGAGAGTCTTCGCGTCGTAAGACATCATCCAGCCGTGGTACGGACGCGTATCGCAGAACGAAGCCCAGCCGATGTACACCACGCCATTGTTCAAAGCGAGTGCAGGCCGTTGGTTCTCGGTAAGTGGATTGAAGCGAACGCGCGCGCCATCGCTGTCGTCGCCTTTTCCCGGAACGCTCGCCTGAATCACCTGCGGACTGTTGGTACGTTCGTCGCCTGTCGTGATATCAAGCGCATGGAGACGCTGCACAGTTCCGCTTGGCTCGACGGTGCGGGTAACGAAGTACATCGTTTGATCTGGACCGATCACCGGCGTTCCCACGATGCCAATGTTGCCAATGAAGTCGCGATAGATCCGGCAGGCCTGGCCCACTTCCGTGTTGCGCGTAGGCCGACCGTTGCCATTGAAGTTGCGGTACCAGAGTGGAGCACTGAGCTTGTCCGCATCGAACGCGTACACGCTGTTGTTCACAGTAGTCACGAACAGAACGTTATGTTTATGACCACCGATGTGCAGATCAGCCGCATAGAGAAGCCCACCGTAGATCTGATCATCGACCGGCAGCATAAACAGCTTCCCGAAATGGGCGGAATTGATGTTGCCTGGCTTCAGTTTCTTTTCGGAGAGATTTGCAGCGGTTCGCTGGTTGTCGTACGCGCGGGTGAGGACTTGAAAATGACCACTGGCATTAAGCTGCTGCGCCATCGCTCCCGCGAGCGCGAGAACTGCAACCGCCCGACGCAGCAGCGAGTATTTGAAATTGGTGCGGATATTTCCTGGCCTAAGCCCTTGAGCGTAAGATTGCAACGTTTTCGGTACCTTGAGTTGTAATTCGTCGAAGGATATGGAGAATCGTCCGCTTTGACAAGCAAAGATTTCACATCTCGGACTCGATGGATGAACGCTGCCCGACGGAGCTCTATGATTGCCGCGGCGTTATTGTGCATGTTAAGCGTATCTGCGACGCGAAACAGCGCGACGAAAACACACGCGTTTCTGCTGGTCGCAAATAAAGCAGACCGCTCCGTGAGCATCGTCGATCCGGAGGCCGGCCGCGAGGTCGCCGCGGTGCCCGTGGGCGGAATAACAGTTCATGAAGTCGCGGCATCGCCGGATGGTTCACTTGCATGGGCGCCGATTTATGGAAACTCCGGCGTGGGCAGATCGGGAACTGACGGGCAGACACTCAGCGTAATTGATCTGAAGACACGCAAAATCGTCGATACGATCGACTTCCAAAAAACCCACGCGTCCGCATTGCGCCGTCTTCGGACCAAAAGACGGCAAGCTCTACGTAACAGCCGAGCTGACGAAATCGATCGACGTGATCGATCCCACGTCCCGCAAGATCATCGCATCCATCCCAACCGGCGAGCGAGAGTCGCACATGCTCGCAATCTCAAGCGACGGGAAGAGGGGATACACCTCTAATGTTGGTGCGGGCTCGGTATCAGCAATCGACTTGGTTAATAAGAAAGTGCTTGCCATCATTCCCGTTTCCGGAATAGCACAGCGCATCGCCCTTTCTCCTGACGACCGCTGGGTTGTCACTGCAGACCAGAAGAAGCCGCAACTCGCCGTCATCGATACTCAAAGCAACAAAGTCGCTCGATGGGTTCCCTTGCCCGACGTCGCGTTCGGCACCCGCCCCACTCAGGATGGCAATTGGCTGCTCATCACCCAGCCTGCAAGCAGCAAGGTTGCCGTTCTCAACCTGCACACCATGACAATCGAGCACCAGATCAACGTTCCGCCAGCTCCGCAAGAGATTCTGCTGCGTCCTGACGGCAAAGTCGCATACGTCTCGTGTGACCGCAGCAAACAAGTAGCAGAGATTGATCTGGCAAGCTGGAAAGTGAATCGACTAATCAACGTCGGAGCTGGCGCCGACGGATTGGCATGGGCAGCTTCGGGCGATTAGAGCGCGCTAATCAAGCTCGGCGAGCTTTTCGCAGCATTCTTCGATGGCGTCCTGTTCGATTGGACTGAGGTTCTCAAACTGCAGACCGCAGCGGAATCCTTCGCAGTCGCGCACTGTAGCTGCCACGCCGAGTCTGCGCTGAACATAAGGAAGGATGAACTCCATTTGCACAACCTGTCCGCGCTGCAGCTCGGCTGGAATGTAGATGGCCATGCCGTCTTCGCACAAGTCATGACTGCGTCCCTGCAGCACACACTTGCGCTGCTGCACGACGGTAAAAACTTTGATCGCGAAGTTCACCTTGAACCGTTGCGAGCGGCGAACCGGATGCGATACATGTGCCGAAACTGACATAGATTGCTTCCGGAGTGTATGTATAAGGGAAATCGCGTTGCTCTCATAGTGGCGAGCGCGGTTCGTAATAAGGAAGATGCTCCTCAGCGTAGTCCCGCGAGTGGGAGCCACTCGGCAGAAGAACGTTGAATCGACGACAGTTCCTTACGGCAGCAAGCCTCGCAATGGCGTCAGCTTCGGCGCGAGCTTTGTATCTCGAGAACAACATAGATCGTGATCTGCCCGCCAAGAGCGACACTGCGCCGAAATTCGAAACGGCTGACCGGCAATATCAGGCGACGTACGCGCGCGCTCTCGATGTTCTCCGCCGCAATACGACCACGCTCAACACGTTTCCCGGACCAGTCCTAATCGAGGGCAGCACCTACGGCGGCATCTGGCAGGAATGCGCGCCGCAGGAAGGCCTCGTTTATTCACTCTTCCGACCAGACGCGGCCCGCAACAATCATCTTGCATTCTTCTCGCAGCAGCGCGAGGACGGCCAGCTTCCCTGCTGGCTGCGCAAAGATTCCGTCGGCTTTGGACAGATCCAGATGGTGGTCCCCATCGCTGCTACTGCATGGGAGCTGGCGCATCGCACAGGCGATCACGAGCTTCTCGAAAAAGCCTACCGCGCCTGCAGCCGTTGGGACGCGTGGCTCCGCCGCTATCGCGACACGCGGCACACGGGATTATGCGAAGGCTTTTGCACGTACGACACCGGCCACGACAACAGTCCTCGCTGGGCGGGAATTCCCAATCGCTGTCCCGATGCTGACGCGCGCAAGTGCCCGCCGGTAGCCTCCCTTCCGCGGCTATGCCCCGATCTCTCTGCCACGGTTTACGGCGGGCGTGTTGCGTTAGCAGCAATGGCTCGCGCGCTGGGCAAATCCACTGAGGCCGACCGCTGGCTTGCAGATGCCGCAGCGATTCAGTCCGCGATCATGAAGAGGCTATACGTGCCGGAAAACGCGGCCTTCTATGACCTCGACGCGCAGAATCATTTCATTCGCATACGCGGCGACGTGATCAGTCGCGTGCTGGGCGAACACGTTGTCGATCAGAAGGTCTTCGAAGAAATCTATCGACGGCAGATTCACAATCCATCCGCCTTCTGGGCGGCATATCCGCTGCCGTCCATCGCGCTCGATGATCCTACGTTTGTGCGTCCAATTCCGCGCAACTCCTGGGGAGGAGCTTCGCAGGCTCTCACCGCGCTGCGCGCGCCGCGCTGGATGGAGCACTACGGCAAGCCGGCCGATCTCGCCTACCTGATGCAGCAATGGATTCGCGCCATCCTGCGCGATCCTAGATTCCTGCAGCAGCTCGATCCCAATACGGGAATCTTCACGCCTGACGTAGGCGACTACTCGCCGGCCGCGCTCGTCTTCATCGACTTCACCTGGCGACTTTCAGGAGTGCGTCAGGTTGGAGACGAGCTGGAGTGGAATCTTCGTCCCGAAGCAAACAAGCGCAGCAGCTTCCGTCTGCGCGTGAGCCCGACCTCGATTGCCGAGCTACATCACAGGGCAGGAGAAGCCAGCGCGCTGATAAATGGCCGAGTCATTTGCCAATCAAAGCAGACAGTACGGATCGTAACCGATCAGCGTGGCTCAATCAGGCGAGCCGTCGGCATTGCTGCAGAGGAGACACATGTGATCCTCAAGGCCGCCTCCGAAAAGGGACAGCGATTCACAATTGAGCCGAACGAGATTTTCAAGTTGAAGACTTAGGACTTCCAACTGTTCGTAAGCACATGTGGAGTGCCGCGGTGTTTGGGGCACGGCTGGAACTAGCCCGGCATGAAATGCCGGGTAACCGCATTGGCCGATTGCGAGTCCCGCGGTTTGTGCGGGACGACTGGCTCTGTGGCTGATGATCAACACTCAATCGTCCCGCAAAATGCGCGGGACTCGTCGCGGTATTTGCATATACCCGGCGTTATCACGCCGGGCTAGTTCCAGCCGTGCCGCGAAAACCGCGACACTGATTCATGAACGGAAAACTTTACCGGACATTGCCAGTTCAGTGCGCTTCCACCACCGGCAACTCGACAAAGCTCGCCTGGCTCGGCGCGTGATACAGACGCTGCGTCGCTTTGCGATAATCCCCGGGCTTTGCCCAGAAGATGCTTGGCACGAATGTCTGCGGGTTGCGATCGTAGAGCGGGAACCAGCTTGACTGCACCTGGACCATGATTCGGTGTCCGGGTAAAAACACATGATTGGCTGTGGGCAGGGCCCACTTATAAAGGAGCGGCTTGTCGGACGTGATTGCCTTCGGATTGTCGAGGCTCTCCCGATAACGTCCGCGAAAGATATCGGCTGAGACCATCAACTGGTAGCCACCCATTGGTGTATCCACTGCGACTTCGTCGGGATAAACGTCGATTACTTTCACCACCCAATCCGAATCGGTGCCGCTGGTTGAGGCGATTAGATTCACGATCGGCTGCCCGCTGATCTTTACCGGCGCCGTCAGAGCATCGCTGGCGTATGAAATTACATCGGGCCTGCCGGAGATCTCGCGCTGATCATCCACCAGCCATTGCGACCAGGTTGAGCCCGGTGAGTACACGGGAACGATCGGGCGCGGCCGGTACGTTACCGGCTTTGCCGGATCGGAGACATACTCGTCATAGGCTGCATCTCCCGTTTTGGGAGCGGCTGTGCTGAGCTTCAGGCCGGCGTTGAAGTACATCGCAGTCGGCTTTATCTGGCATCCCGAATCGCAGCCGGACGGCCACGACGATAGGCGCTCCCATCGGTTTGTTCCAGTTTCGAACGCCGAGACAGTGGGAACATCGGCCTTGAGCGAATCGTCTTTCAGGTAGTGCGCGAGAAATGGGCCGAGGATGTTGCGGCGGAAGTAGAGCGCAGTGTCGCTGTCGAACTTGATCGCTCCCAGGTTGTTGCCTTCGTGAATCTCCTGCCCGTGATGCCATGGACCCATCACGAGGAAGACTTTGTCATTATTCGTGTCCTTCGGCTTGATGGCTTTGTACACGGCAATCGCGCCGTAGATGTCTTCCTGGTCCCAAAGGCTATCGACCAGCATCACCGGAACTTTCAGTGGCTGGGCAGCAAGAATCTTGTCCATCGCCTGCTCACGCCAGAAGCTGTCGTACGTGGGATGCGCGAGGATCTTGCGCCAGAATCCCATCTGCTCGAGGCCATGACTGCGGCCTAACTCGCCCGCTGAGCCGGCCGCAAGAAATTCGTCGTAGTCGTCGAAGTGGCTGCGCCACCATTTCGCGTCGTTCTTGCGCGTCCCCTCCTGCTCGTAGATGTAGGGCATGTTTTGCTCGCGGAAAGCGCCGTTATGGAACCAGTCATCCCCCATCCAGCCATCGACCATAGGATTCATGGGTACAGAAACCTTCAGCGCCGGATGCGGATTCACCAGCGCCATGAGCGGAAGAAATCCGTCATAAGAAATTCCTAAGATCCCCACTTTGCCGTTGGTTTCGGGAATGTTCTTCACCAGCCAGTCGATGGTGTCGTAGGTGTCAGTGGAGTGATCGACAGGCGTCGGATTCAACGGTCCGTGCAGCGGACGCGTCATCACGTAATCGCCTTCCGATTCGTACTTGCCGCGAATGTCCTGCACCACGCGAATGTATCCACCGTCAAGGATTACATCGACTGCGTTGTCGTAGCCGTTGATCACCGGCCCAAGATGCGAGCTGTGCGCATAGCTGGTGAGCGCCGTCGCATCATACGGAGTTCGCGTAAGCAGAATTGGCGCGTTCTTCGCGCCTTTGGGCACGAGGATCACCGTGTGCAGCCTCACTCCATCGCGCATGGGAATCATGACCTCGCGGCGCGTGTAGTCCCAGGTTTCAGTCGCAGGCTTGAGCTGGGCGGGAGTTTCGCTGGGCAGGTCGGGATACTGCGGGTTTTGGGCACCTAGCAGCAGTGAAAATGTCAGCAAGAGAGCAGAAAACGCAGCACGCGGTAAAGTGAGAAAAAGTTTGTTCATGGCTGAAAGCAGGTATTGAACACGCGTGCGAAGCAAAGGTCAATGCTGGGATGAGTGGACGAGGTGGACTTTGTGGACTGAGTGGACTCAGTGGACCGTGTGAACAGCGGTTTCGGCTGAAATGGTTATTTTTTTGAGGCTCCACTGTGTGTTCCGTCCACCACGTCCACCGTCCATCGTTCCGCATTTGCAGTTGCTGTCTGCCTGACCTCGGGCGAAAATACGCCTATGGCCGCTCCCATCGTTCATGCCGGGCTCGAGGTTCTCTACACCCGCGATCAGATCGCACGCCGTGTGGCGGAAATGGGCGAGCAGATCTCGCGAGATTTTGCCGGCCAGAAAGTCGTGCTGGTAGGCGTTCTGAAGGGAGCGACGATCTTCCTCGCCGACCTGGCACGCTGCATCAGCCTCGACGCCACCTTCGACTTTCTCTCCACTTCGAGCTACGGCAAAGGGCACCAGCAGAGCGGCGAGGTAAAACTTCTCAAAGACGTCGATCATTCTGTCGAAGGACAGAACATCATTCTGGTGGAAGACATCCTCGACACTGGACTCACGCTCACGTACCTGCACAGAGTGCTCAATGCGCATCAGCCGAAGTCGCTCAAAATCGCTGCCCTGCTCGATAAACCGGCTCGACGCATCCAGAAGATCGAAGGCGACTACATTGGCTTCACCATCCCCAACAAATTCGTCGTCGGCTATGGCCTCGACTACGCCGAGCGTTACCGGAACCTACCCGACATCTGCGTGATTCCCCCGAGTGCTTTAGGAGATGAGTGAGTTAGAATCGGCCTAATCAGTCATGGCGATCGAGATTTCCGAAGCTCCATCGGTGGTGGGGTCTCCAGCGCAAGACTGGAAGCTCCTTGCTTCCCGCATCAACTCCCGTCTCATTAGGCCAGACGCTACTTACTCGAACATCGAGCAACTTTGTACTGAAGCGACTCACCTCAACTGCAATTCCGTTGTCGTCAGTCCTGCCCACATTGGTGTATGTGCGTCCCTGCTCTCCGGCACGCCCATCAAGATTGGCACCCTCATCGGATTTCCTTATGGGATTAGCACGACAACTACCAAGCGGTACGAAGCTCTCGACGCCATTCGCTTAGGCGCGCGCACGCTTGAACTGATCATGAATGTGAGCGCGCTCAAGTCTGGCGATCGAGTTCGCGTGGAAACAGAAATGCGAGCGCTGGCAGAACTTGCTCACAACAATGGCACCTCATTGCACGTCAACATCGAAGTACCGCTTTTATCTCTCGAAGAGAAAATCCTTGCCTGCCAGCTCGCAGTGGCATCCGGAAGCGACGGCGTGAGTTCCGGAACGGGCTTCAGCACGATGTCTTCCCTGCCCTCGGACATTTCGCTTATCCGCGGCGTGCTCGGTGACAAGCTGGACGTAGTAGCTTCCGACGGGATCGACACACTGGAAGACGTACATTTGATGATGGACGCCGGCGCCAATCGCATCACCACAAATTCCGCTGCAGTGATCCTCGAAAGCGCGCGAAAACAATAGCGTCGAACAGATTGTTCACCACGGAGCCACGTAGAATCGGGTGATCGGGTCATCGGGTGATCGGGCGAAGTAAGACAACAAAAAAACCTGCTGCGGATTGCGCGTATGCTTCATCGGAGCGGACAACATTGAGAGGCGCGGCGATTCGGGACGGAACGTTCCGCAAATCCGCCTCACATTTTGATTTTCAGATCACCCGATCACCCGATTCTCGTGGCCGCGTGGTGACTAAGACTTTAGTCGTGCTCCCCACTGCTATCATCGAAAGCGAATCATGGCCGCTTCACGCACAAAAGTTCCGTCGCAGGACACACCTGCAGCAGAACCCATTAACAACGGCGATACGGCCAATCCCAGCGAACACACTGCTCCGCTCTCCGAAGTTCTGAAAGCAAATCAGCAAGGAGGACGCGCGGCCGAGGTTTCGCTCAAGCTCGAAACCTTTCTCATCGACGTCGCCGACACTCTCAACAGCACGCTCGAAACCGACAAGCTCCTCGCGCGCGTGGCTGAACTTGTGCGGCAGGTCATCGATTACGAGATCTTCGCCATCATGCTGCTCAACGAGCGCACGCAGGAGCTCCGCATGCGCTTCCAGATTGGGCACACACCGGAAGTCGAGCGGCTGAAGATCAAAGTTGGACAGGGCATCACCGGTATGGCGGTCGAGCAGCGTCGTGCCATTCTGGTCCCGGACGTTCGTAAAGAACCCAAGTACATCAATGCTCATCCGCTTGTGCGTTCCGAACTCGCGGTGCCTCTGATCGCTAAAAAGCGCGTGATCGGGGTAATCGACATTCAGGCGAGTAAAGAAGCGTATTTCACCGAGGAACACAGCCGCATTCTGAGCCTCGTAGCCTCGCGCATCGCCGCTGCGATTGAAAACGCCCGGCTGTACACGCGTGTTGCCCGCCAGGCGCAAACGCTAACGGTGCTGAATGAGATCAGCCGCGAGCTTACATCCATCCTAAACGTCGATCAGCTCTTCAAGCGCATCGGCGAGCTGCTCACGCGAGTAATCGAATATCAGATGTTCTCGATTCTGCTGCTGGACGAAGAACAAGGGATGCTGGTGCATCGCTTCTCCTTGCGCTACCAGGAGAACATCCATCTCAAGCATGACATTCCGATCGGACGCGGACTTGTCGGTTATGCCGTGCGGGAGAAAGTCGCCGTGCTCGCGCCCGATGTCAGCAAAGACCCTCGCTACATCGAGCTGAATCCGGAGACTCGTTCCGAGCTTTGCGTTCCGCTGATCTACAAAGAGCGGGCCATCGGCGTGCTCGATCTAGAAAATACGCGGCGCAATTACTACACCGAAGATCACGTGCGCACGATGACGACGCTCGCCGGACAGATTGCGATCGCGATTGAGAACGCACGGCTCTATGAGCGTCTTGCGCGCGAAGAACAACGGCTCGAGCGCGATCTCTCGATGGCGCGCGAACTTCAAATACGGCTGCTGCCTCCGGTGTGCCCGCAGCTTCGCAATGCCGATCTCGCCGCCAAATTCGAACCGGCGCTGATGATCGGCGGCGACTTGTTCGACTTCCTCGAATACAGCGGCGGACGTGTGGCTCTCGCCCTCGGCGACGTCAGCGGCAAAGGAGCTCCGGCGGCTTTGTATGCTGCGCTCGTGAGCGGCTTGCTGCGCTCGACTGCATCGCTAGAGCCGTCGCCTGCGCAGATGCTCTCTGCGATCAATCTTTCGTTAAACGAGCGCCACATCGAAGCGCAGTATGTGACGATCGTCTATGCGGTCTGGGATGACGAATCGCGCACCATGACTGTCGCGAATTCCGGCATCCCACGCCCAGTCGTTTGCCGAAACGGGAATCTTGAAGTCATCGAAAGCGCCGGACTGCCGCTCGGGCTGTTTGAAGAAGCCAGTTATGACGAGGTAACGGTCAATGCCGAGTCAGGCGACCTGTTCGTATTCTTCAGCGACGGGATCGCCGACGCCGTCAGCCCCACCGGCGAGCAGTTCGGACGAAAGCGATTGGAAGCGGTCGTTAAGGAGCATTGGACGCGTGACGCCAGTCAAATCGTGCAGGCCATTTTCAAAGCGGTCGATGCTCATCGGCAGCGGCATGCTACCTTCGATGACGAAACGGTTTTGGTTGTAAAAGTAAGATGATTTCGAAGCAAAAAACACGACACGGATCACACGGATGCTACGGATGAGTCATGAGCAGCGGAGCTAACAGGAGGTCACGGAGTCATCACCAAGAGATCTCGGAAAGCGTGTATGCTTCGCGATCCAAATTGTCTCAGGTCCGTACACTTCGTATAGCTCCCGCTTTATCCGTCTGATCCGTAGCATCCGTGCAATCCGCGTCATGTGTTTGGTTTACGTGAAACTGCTCTAACGGAAACGTTCCCAATTGAAAATTCCCCAGCGCCCATTCCATTATCGCGAGAATCGCAAAACCCGAATCGACGAACTCACCTGCGACGAACTGCCGTTGAGCGCCCTGGCCGCAAAATATGGAACGCCTTTGTATGTCTATTCGGCGTCCCACATCGAAGCTCGTTACAACACCTTCGATGCAGCCTTCCGTAAGGTTCCGCACACGATTTGCTATTCGGTGAAGGCAAATTCAAACCTGAGCATCCTCAAGATGCTTGCGCGCAGAAAATCGGGATTCGATGTTGTTTCCGGCGGAGAGCTCGAGCGTGTGCTCCGCGCTGATAAAGGCGCTGCACGCCGCGTGGTCTTTTCCGGCGTGGGGAAGACGCGCAAGGAGATCGATTTGGCTCTCAAATCGGGAATCCTGATTTTCAACATCGAAAGCGAGAGCGAGCTGAAGGTGCTGGCGGATCGAGCGTCATCGCTGAAGAAGCGTGCTCTGATTGCAATCCGGGTCAATCCGGACGTTTCCGCGGAAACCCATCCCTACATTTCAACCGGACTGCGGGAGCACAAGTTCGGCGTTCCCATTTCCGGCGCTTGGGAGCTCTATCGCGAAGCCGCGCAATGCAAATGGCTCGAAACCGCCGGCGTAAGCGTCCACATCGGCTCGCAAATTCTGAGTCTCGATCCATTCATGGCGGCGATGCAACGGGTCGCCGCGTTCGTGCGGCAGCTCCGCAGCGCCGGACATCGCATTCGCTACGTCGATGCCGGTGGCGGGCTGGGCATCTCGTACTCGCCGCAGGCCGAATTCGACTTTGCCACGCGTGCTTCAGAGTATGCGCTCGCGCTGCTCAAAGGACTGGAAGGATTGGATGTTCACCTTCTGCTCGAACCCGGACGCACGATCGTTGGCCCGGCCGGCGCGCTGCTCACGCGCGTGATTTACGTGAAGGAGAACGGCGCGAAGCGGTTTATTGTGACCGACGCCGCAATGAACGACCTGATTCGGCCGTCGCTCTACAAAGCGCATCACGAGATTGTGCCGGTCTTGCGCCACGACGATCGCCGCTCTGGTCACTTCGACGTCGTCGGACCCATTTGCGAAACAGGCGATTTCTTTGCCCGCGATCGCGAGCTGCCCGAAGTCGCCGAAGGCGAGCTGCTGGCCATCCTCGATGCCGGAGCTTACGGAATGTCTCTCAGCTCCAACTACAACACGCGCCCGCGCCCGGCAGAGGTGCTGGTGGAACGCAAGTCGGCAAAGCTGGTGCGAAAACGGGAGACCGTTTCAGATTTGCTGCGGCTGGAAATGTAACGGCAAAGTAACAGCCAACACGGATATACACGGATGCTACGGATTCGTATGGATAAATCCGAAGTATCCGTGCAATCCGTAGCATCCGTGTGTATCCGTGTGAGCAGTTGGTTTTCCGCTGCTCGCGATTCCCACCAACTCCGTCCTGCAACTGCTCATCGAAGAGAACAACAAAAGCATTCCACAACACACGCCAGGCGCTCGCGCTTGAGCTGTGGTTTGTCTTCGGGAGGGGATCTCAGATGAAACAGCCCAAATGGGTACTTTCAATCATGCTGCTGTCGGGCATGGGCCTGTCAGCACAAAGTTTCGGCGGTGCGCGTCTGGTGCAGAGCTCGCAGCCGCTTGCATCACCGAGTCACTATTACATGCAGGTCGCGGCCAAGAAGAAAGTCGTGAAACGCCGCTCGACCAAGAAGTCGGCAGCCATCGTAGGCGGCTCGGCCCTTGGCGGCGCAGCGATCGGCGGCCTCGCAGCCGGAAAGAAAGGCGCAGCCATCGGCGCGCTCGCCGGAGCTGGCGGCGGATACGTCTATGACCGCAAGACGCAGAATAAGCCCGTGGTTCCGAAATAGAACTCACGCTCGCGCAAAAAAGCCCAGTCCTTCGCAGGACTGGGCTTTTTTTTAGAAACGAATTAGAAGAGCAGCTTCAGCGAAAGCTGAATCTGGCGCGAAGAACCGGCGTCGCCGGTTGGATTCCGGGTCCCTTGGATGATTCCGAACGTCGAGCTGCCGGTTTGTGCGGTAAGTCCGGGATTGCCGAAATTTGGGTGGTTGAACAGGTCAAACACCTCAGCCCGGAATTCCGTGTTTAAGCGCTCAGTGATCTTTGTCACTTTGGCCAGCGAGACATCGGCATTCTTGAAATCGGGGCCGACAATCGAATTGCGTGCCAAGTTCCCAAAATGGAATACGTTCTTTCCGTTTACCGTGGCCACCGGCAAGGTGAAAACGGCGCCGGAGGGACAGTTGGCACTCCCAACCGGGGAACGCGGATCGCAGACGCTGTTCGCGAACCATTGCACACCATTGCTCACGATTCGATTCACGATCGCAGGATTACCGGTTAGATCCGGACGCACGTTGCCGTTCCCCGTGAAGCTGGTGCTAACGGGAGGTCCTGCCACAACTTTCAAGGGATTACCCGACTGCAGGGTGGTGATCGTCCCCAGCCGCCAGCCTTCAACTACTCGATTCCCCTTGAACGGTAGATCATAAAGCGCGCTGATAACGAAATGGTGGCGCGCATCGTAATCTGACGGTCCATAGTCCTGGAAGATGTTGAAACTGTTTTGTACGACTACGCCTTGGGTATTCTGCGAAGTCTCATCCATGGCCTTGGACCAGGTGTAGTTTCCATCAATCTGCAGACCACGAGAGAGGTGCTTCTGCAGCGTGACCCACAGTGCGTTGTAGTTCGAGGTGCCGATGCTCATCGTATCTGTGATATTGCCAAGCGCACAGGGGGCAGGAAGGGCCGGGCACGGGGCACTTGAGGTACCAGGAATGGGCGTTGTGGGATACACCGGGCTGGTTGGCGAGAGTGCGTTAAACGGCCGTGGTGGGCCGGTAAGGCCTGTCACAGGATTCACACCATTCGGGTCGAGGATTTGGTTGAGATTCACCGCAGTCCGCAGGTGCCGTCCTTCGTTTCCGAAGTAGCCAACCATCACCGCAGTGCTCGGAGTTAGCTGTTGCTGGAGATTGAGGTTGTAGGACTGAACATAGCCGTCTTTAAAATTGTGATCTACGGTCGCGAGCGACAAGCCGGCAGCTTTCACGGAACCCAATGCGTTTGCTGCCGTCGTAGTACCGGACGTCAGAGAATAGGAAACCGCGATTGGAGGATTCGCAACGATGCCGAGAGGAAGAGGCTGATCTACTTGGTAGCCATAGCCGGCACGTAGCACCGACTTCCCATCGTGAGAGAGATCCCATGCAAACCCAAGTCTCGGCTCGAAATTTTTCCAGTTCTGCTGATAAACATCGTTCAAGCCGTTTGTTCCCAAACGGACCAGGGAGTCGCTGGAAGGAACAAACAGAATAGAGGCGTTGTTTACTTCGGTTGGAGTCTGATTCCACTCCCAGCGGAGCCCGAGCTCAAGTGTGAACCATTCCCGAATCCGGTAGTTGTCCATCGCAAAGCCGGCGATCGCGCCCTGCCGAACGTGCTGAGTTCGGTTACCTAGCGTGATAGAGAACGAATTGGCAGTCCCTTGGATAAATCCCGATCCATTGCATGAATTTGAAGATGTTGCATCCACACAGGCGTATCGGAATGTACCGTCATCGTTGGTGAAGCTGTTATCGAATACCCGCCTGTATTCGCTGCCGAGTTTGAAGCTGTGTTTGCCGTGCAGCCAGTTCAGAGTATCGGAGTAAACGGTAGTTGTATCTCCGCGGCCCTGAGGAAACCCGGCAATCCCCCCGAAGCTCGTAGTCGTTTGGCCGATGGAGATTTGAGGCAAACCCACAGGTCCGGCGGTTCCGATGTTGAAACCAAAAGAGGTGGGGTCGTTCTTGTCGTCTGGAGCAAACGTTATATGGATTCGGTTGAACCCAGCTCTAAACTCGTTCACAACAGAGGGACTAAATGTGTGCGTTTCTCCAAAAGTGAAGACTTGGCGATGCGAAGCGCGAGTATCTCCGAATCCGGGCAACGTATTGCCCTGCAAGGTAGGTTCTTTTCGGAGATCCTTCTGAAAAGCGTAATACCCGTGAATGCGATCTCGTTCGCTCAAATTGTGTTGAATGTCGATCGTCTCCTGGTCGATATTGACTGGCGCGACCGCAGAGCCAAGAAAGGTATTGGTTCCCGAATTGGCTGCAGGAATTAGCGCTGCAAGCTTACGGGTCGTAGGATCGCTGGACGCAGCGGCCGCCTGCGCTTGGGAAGCCGTTAACACCGTAGGAGCAAGACTGATCCCCTGCCTTTGGCGGAGACCTTCATAACTGAAGAAAAAGAAGGTTTTGTTTCTCCAGATCGGTCCGCCTAAGTTCGCGCCAAAATTGTTTCTCTTGAAGGGGCTCATCGGGTTGGGAGCGCCACTTGAAGTGAGCTTTTTATTAAAGAAATTTCGCGCATCAAAGAAGTCGTTGCGCACAAAATCGAATCCCTCGCCATGGAATGTGTTCGTGCCGGAGCGAGTTGCGATCTGGACGATGGCCCCAGCATTGCGGCCTTCATCGGCGCTATAGCTGGAGTTGTCGATCTTGAATTCGGAAACCGTGTTGATGGATGGTTGGAAGGTCAGCTGGCCGTTTGCCATGTCATTGAGGTTGATACCGTTCACCAAGATGTTGTTTTCATCTTCACGATTGCCGGCTGTATTTAACCCGAAGGAGCCTTGGCCGCGCAAGGGAGCTGTCAGGAAGCCATTTGCAGGCGGGACAACGGATCCAGGAACGAGCAGACCCAAATCGAGGAAGTGGCGGCCATTGAGCGGTATTTCTTGAACTGTTTTCTGATTGATGACTTGTCCAACGGTCTGCGTGGAGGTCTCGATGACCGGAGCCTCGGCTGAAACCGTTACCGTCTCGCTTGCCTGAGCCACTTTGAGCTGAAAGTTTTGAACGGTGTTGCGTCCTACCTGAACGATCACACCGTGGCTGAGTACCTTCTCTAAACCCGACGACTGAACGCTCACGTCATAGTTTCCAATCGGAAGCGCTGGTATCAGGTAATTCCCACTGGAATCCGTGGTGGTGCTTTGAGACACGCCCGTGGCGGTATTCGTCACTGTGACGGTTGCGCCGGGCACAGCCGCACCGCTCGGATCGGTTACTTGGCCCTGAATGGAAGACAACGACTGACCGAATGCAATTGCTGTCGCAAAAACAGCGATAACAAGCGTCAAAAATCGCAGAAAATGGGAGAACACTCGCATGTATCGTCTCCTGTGCGTGGGGACCGAATCTGGTCACCAGCGGGATGAACTGGTAATGCTGCTTGGAGCAGCTAATCTCGATACATGCAAATGGCGCGCCAACTACGCACATTGCCAAGTTGCTGATTTTGTGGAGTTTAGTTTTGACAAGTCGGCTGCGCTACAGAAAACAGGAAGTGTGTATGGATTTCAGAACCAGAGATTCCCTTTTTTGGGACCAAACTGTAGCCCGGCTTGGGAGGACAGCCTCGGGACCCGACTCGGCTCTCGCATGGCACGGCCCCCAAATCGAGCAACAACGCACAGTCACAATACGTGACAACGCCTCCCTCCATGCTTCCCTGTTAGCTATGGCGTGAGCTGCGGAAATCGGTCCAACTTACTGAGGCGCAGCCACTTAGCCCGTCAATCCCAACGATCCCTGTTAAATCCCTGGTAAGAACGCAGATTCTGCATTTTCTGGGCTAAATTCGCGATTTCGCGCCCAAAAATTTTCAATTTCGCTGATAAATTCGCTGATACGGGAATTAGCTGTCGAATGTACCCGTGTGCCCGATCGCGGCTCGAATTCAGCCGGCGGTCAGAACAGCCGGAAGCTCACTTCCACGTCCACTGCAACGGGCACCGGTCTGCCGTCTTTCTTTGCGGGATCGAAGCGCCACTGACGCACGGCTTCGATCGCTCTCTCATCGAGGCCCAAGCCTAGTGACCGAGCGACCTGGATTGCGTGTGCCTTTCCGTCGGTGCCCACGACGAGAGAAAGAATGACGGTACCTTGAAGCTTCGCCTGGCGCGCCTCCGGAGAGTACTCCGGCTCGGGTTTATAGACAGGAACGGGGGCGCTAACTCCTCCGCCAACCCTGAACACTCGCCCGCCATAGCCTCCGCCGAGTCCTGGGCCGACCCCACCGCCAGAGCCGCTCCCTATGCCGCCACCTGCTCCTTCGCCAATGCCCGCGTCCGCCCCAATTCCATTCGATGGCGGACCAATCACGCTTGAAAGAGGGTTTCCCAAATTGGGCAAGTGATTGTCGGCGAGGTGGACAGTAGGAGGCATTACCACTGTCGGCTCAGTGGTGAGCTTTGGATGATTGTTGCGCACTACCACCTCGGGAGGCGTGATCTGCTGCATTGCCAGCTTAGGCAGATGTCCCTGTGGCGCCGCCACTTTGTCTCGGTCTCCGCCGCCACCTCCGCCGTGCAAACTGCGGACTGCTTCCGGCGTGATGGAAACATATTCGGTTGCTTCGGAATTTGCCGCAGTCCACGGGCCACCTTGTCGGCGGGCAAGCCAAAGGCCTGAACTCAGAATCAGCGCCAAGGCGACAGCGTGCATAGCGACCGAGAGAACAAAATTGGAGCGGCGCATCGCATAGGTTCCGCGGCCCGCACCGAATAGGGTAGGCAGAACTTCCACGCTTGATCTCTGCTGCCTACCAATTTGGGAATGATCGGAGGATGAGGCAGGATCCGACGCGACCGCGACAGAGTTACCCCGCGTCAGTTCTTCGAGGAGCTGAGCACGAAACTCCGGACGCGGCAGCGTGCGCAATTCCGCGGCGACTCCGAGCAATTCCGCCACGCTCGGATCTACGTTAGAAATCGCAGCGTCTGCATCGCTCAGCAATACATCAACGGCGCAATCGAGTTGTTCAATCAACACAGGATTAGACATACTTGCTCCTCATGTGCTCGCGCAGCGTTTGCAGCGCGCGGAATTGCAGTTGCTTGACCGCTCCTTCGCTACGTCCCATCTCGTGAGCGATCTCGCGAATGCTTCGCTGATCGATGAAGCGACGCAGAACGACGCGGCGCTGATCAGGCGGCAGCGCATCGACCAATTGAAATAACATCGCGCGCTGCTCGATTGCGGCATCGATTCCCGCCTGCTCCAGCTCGTCAACCGGAACTTCCTGACGCTTGCCGAGGCGCTCCCATCGATCTGCAAGCACCTTGGCGGCGATGCCTAACAACCAGGCGGCAAATGGAACCCCTCTCCACTCGAAGTTGTGAATTCCCGCCAATGCCCGATGAAAAACTTCAGCCGTCAGGTCTTCGGCTTCCGCTCGATCACGCAGCTTGTAAGCCATGAAGGCGTACACACGCTCGAAATTGCTCTCGTACAGTTCGGCAAACCGAAGCGGATCGCGCTGTGCCGCTTCAATCAGCAGCCGCTCATCGGTTTCGCATTCGAGGACCCTCACTCGCGTCTCCCTGGGGAACCATTCTCAATGAGGTAATTGCTGGAAAGAGACAAAAAGTTACGCGGTCGGCCGGATTAATTTCTTCGCCCTTCGATTGTTAGCTCAGCCTTGAGCGGAGGGTTTCCATTGGCTTCCGCATCGTCCAGGTGCGTAGCCAGTTTTACGCGATCTCCGCGCAGCGTAAGCTGCAGAATCGGGGCGTAGTGGCCCATCTGCAACGCAGCAAAGCGTGATCTATTGGCGGACATCGCAAGGCAGCCTGATCTCTTAGCCTGCGTGTTAGAATCGGCGGCTTCCAATGTCATCGTGGAGCGTAGTCTCTTATAGATCCCGGGCAGTTGCAGTCCTTGGGTTGGCGGTACTTGCTTCTACCGTTGCTGCACAGACAGATACGACAAGCAGCAGTGCTACTCCTGTTACTCATGCTGAGGCCCCAGCAGCCGTTCCAACCGGGAGTGCTCTTCGAATTGGCCCGGGCGACCTTCTGGAATTAAATGTCTTCGGCGCTCCCGAACTGGGAAGCACGTTGCGCGTCAGCGGCGATGGAGAAATCACCGTCGCGCTCATTGGATCGGTAAAGATTGCCGGGCTCACTCCCGACCAGGCACAAACCGAAGTCGCGCGCCGATTTCGCGATGGCGGTTTCTTGCGCGATCCTCACGTCAGCATCCTCATCAAGGAATTCGCCTCGCAAGGGATTTCCGTTTTGGGAGAAGTAGCTCATCCCGGCGTGTATCCGCTGCTCGGAGCCCCGCGACTGCTCGATGCCATTGCCGCTGCGGGCGGGACCACACAGCACGCGGGTCGGACCGTGGTCATTACCCATCGCCAGCAGCCAAGCGAGCCCGAGAAGCTTCTGCTCTCGCGTGACGCCGAACAGATTTCCGCGCAGAATCCCGATCTCCATCCTGGGGACACAGTCATAGTTTCGCGCGCTGGGATTGTGTACGTCAGTGGTGACGTTCACACCCCGGGCGGATTTGAAATGGACCAAAATGAAAACCTTACTGTTTTGCAGGCCATTGCTTTGGCACAAGGTTTGAATGCAACCGCTGCGATCGGAAGCGTGCGCGTGATTCGCCGAGAAGAAGGAACTCTGAAAGAGATTCCAGTGGAACTCAAGGAGATGATGGCAGCCAAGGCCCCGGACATGGAGCTGAAAGACCAGGACGTACTCTTCGTTCCGAATAGCGCCTCCAAATCGGCAGCGCGCAGAAGTCTGGAATCGATCGTGCAAGTTGCGACTGGACTCGCCATTTATCGACGATGAGGCGCAGTCTGGGATTTGCGCCGGCAGTTCCACAGAATGTGATAGCCATCATCCGAAACGCGTTTGGACAATCGGAAGTGCTCCGGATGTTTGTCTGTGAGTTATGGATCAGAGCATCTGGTTCAAGCCGCGTGTTCTGCGGCGTAAATTGCAGGTGAAACATCTCTGACCTGCATTGCAGTTGCTCTCACTTCGTAGAGATCCTGTGCTTTCTGGGCGATTCTTAACTTGTAGGGCTGTTCGCCGGTCATGAGATCGAAACTGAGGCCCTCGACCAACGATCTGCGGGCAATTTCAAAGAGGAGACTTACACCTGGAGAATAACGGGCCCAGTTACGATCGTAGTAGGTGGTATAAAAACGGCGGAAATCGCGATCGCGGAAGGTAACCAGTGCTGCTGCCAGAGTACCTCCGTGTTCCAGGGTGAACACTTCGCAACGATTCGCTGCTTCTGCGCACGCGGCCACCATGAAATCCACGCGGCGATGATCGTGGAACAGCTCGCCGGGAATTGACTGTCGCGATCGCAGCTCGTAAATGCGTCGGACGTTACCATCCGTTCCCGAGTACTGCCTGATGTCCAGCCCCATACGTTGAAGTTTTCGCAAACGACTGAAAGCTCGCGCATGTGCCTGCGCAAAAGCGTCGGCGGTAATCTCCGATGAGCTCAGGCGCGGAGAGCGGCTGAAAAACTGCTTAGGAAGCTGGTTCCAGATTGATACATTGGGCCGGTCAATAGCTGTGACTGCCAATGGCAAGTCCAGCAAAGCTAGCTCCTGCCACGCACGGCCAAGCGCGCCACAATCGCCGCAGGCAAGGTAATCGCGATAATCGAAGAGCATTTCTCCCGCGAAGCTTATGGTTTGTGACTCTTGCCGTATTACGGCTGGAATAATCGCGAGGCTGTTGTCATCTTCACAGAAGACGAAGTAAGGCTCTTCCCGGTCGGCAAACAGACGCGCAGCCAAACGATTCCACGCAAAGGTTTGGAAAAGACTACCTTGCTCGCGCTGGACTGACTCCCATGGTGAGCGCAGCGCGTCGATATCGGCAGAGTTGCGTGCCACTCTTAAGCGGAGCAAATGAATCCTTTTTCCAAGGCGAGAGTACTGGTGGGCGCAACAACACCATCTCCGATTCTGCGTTGCGCTAGATATCAGTTAGACGCGAGCGGCTCCTGAATAGCTGCCAGCAGAATCTTCTTGCTTTAGATCAGCATTCGCCGCACGTGCATTCGCGGCACGTCTGCATTTGCAAAAACAATTGCTGCCGGCAAGAATTTCAACTCATGCCAGAGGTTCCAAGCGCACAGGACCAGGAGAGGAAATCCTTTATCTGCCGCGAAATGCAACGGAGCGTTTTCTGGTTGCGTCTCACTGAGCAGGTGTAAAATCTGCGACACAGAGCTAGGCCGGTCGGCAGTGCTCGATTGTCCGGCAGCACGCGGACGGAAGCCGGCTGGCGTGAGGCGCCCCGCATGAACGTTCACTTCAGCTACAAGGCCGCCAAGAATCCCGAGACCGAGCAGGAAGTTCAACGCCAAACCGACAAGCTAGCCAAACGCCTTCAAGTATTTCGTCCGGAACTCATCCACCTGCACGGGATTGTTGCCGAGAGTTCGCAGAACGGAGGAGGGATCACCGTCTCTCTAAACCTGCGACTTCCCTCTGGCCAGATGGCGACGCAGAATACGTCATCTACGGCCGTCGGCGCTATTAAGACTTGCTTCCGCGATCTGATTACGCAGCTTAATGCGCACAAGGATCTCTTGCGCAATCGCCATAAATGGCATCGGCTCTCGCGCGAGCACAAAGGGGTTCCCTTCGAACAGACCGTCGCCGCAGTAAATCCCAACGGAACACCTTTGCAGGGCGGCACCCTCACCAATCGTGACATCGACCAGTACGTTGCCACCGAGCTGCCGCGCCTCAACCGCTTCATCGATCGCGAGCTTCGCTATCGCGAGGCAACCGGAATGCTGGAACCCAATCTGGTAAGCCGCGAGGAAGTGGTGGACGAGGCGATCGCCTCCGCGCTGTCAGGCGAAGAGCACAGGGCAGAACGTGTCTCGGTGGAGCGCTGGCTCTACGGACTTGCGCTGCGCGCGATTCCGGTCGTTGCAAGACGCAATGGCGACGAAAATGGAACCATTCATCTTGAAGCTCCTGCCGGCACCCCGAATGTGACGGCCTCAGATGACGCCTACCTTCAATTCCACCAGCCCGACGACAAGCTGAGCACTGAAGACGTTCTGCCTAATTCGGGAATCAGCACTCCAGAAGCCGTCGCTCTTTCCGACGAATTTATCGATCAGGTCGAGCGCGCCTTGACCGGTGCGCCTCCGGACCAACGCGAGGCATTCACTCTGTTTGCCATCGAGGGATTTACCATTCCCGAAATTGCCGAGGTTTCGAAGCGCGATCCCGCCGACGTGAAAAAGTCGATCAAAGCCGCGCGCGACATCGTCGATCGCAAGCTTCCTAACGGCAATGTGTTAAAGAAACACCTGCTCAATAACTCGCAAGTCGCTTAGACCAACTCTAAAGCCGGTGCCACCGGCGGGCATTCGCGCGTCCGAGCGTAAGATCGGCGCGACGCGGTGCATACAACGAGATTCGGGGGCGCTGGTAGCCATTACCTACTCGCTCATTTATGCTTGTCCATCTTCATCGGAGGAGAGGACATGGGATTCTCCCGCAGGAAGTTCTTGTCGGGTGCTGCAATCGGCACGGCAACAATTGCGGCGGGAATCGATGTTGTTGGACAGTCTCAAAACGGTAATCCTTCCGTCCAACGTTCTCAAACAATCCAGGTCGCCACACCAAAGCAGCCAGTAATCATCACCCGAGCGCTGGGAAAATCGACTATCGACGACGCCTGGCGCATGCTCAAAGATGGTCAGGACACGCTCGATGCAGCGCTGCACATCTGCAAGGGCCAGGAAGATGATCCGACTGATCAGACCGTTGGACTTGGCGGCCTTCCCAACGAGGAAGGCATCGTGGAGCTCGACTCGTGCTGCATGCATGGTCCGACGCGAAAGGCTGGTTCCGTTGCCGGCGTGAGAAATATCAAGAATGTGTGCCTGGTCGCGCGCGATGTCATGCGCCACACCGGACACGTGATGCTGGTTGGCGAAGGCGCAGAACGCTTCGCGTTGAGGATGGGATATCAGCGTGAGAATCTGCTGACCGAAGCTTCACGCAAAATCTGGCTGCTTTGGAAGGAAACGAATTCAAATCAGGACTGGTGGGGACCAGGTCCGGACGACAGCCGGTGGAGGCCACCGCAAAGCCCGGAGGCAACGCTCGAACTCAAGCGCAAGAAGCTGATGGAGATGGCTGCCGATTTCGGCATTGATCCGGAGCTGCGTGCACGGGCCGCCGAGTACATTCTCTTCCCTCCTCATGGCACAATTCATGTCTCCGCCTTGAATGAAAAAGGCGAAATGTCCGGCGCCACCACGACCAGTGGAACAGCGTTCAAGCTTCCTGGAAGAGTTGGCGATTCGCCGATCATCGGCGCAGGCTGCTATTGCGATCAGGATGTAGGCTCGGCAGGCGCGACCGGCAGCGGCGAAGAGAACATCAAAGTCGCGGGCGCGCATAGCATCGTCGAGAACATGCGACGTGGAATGTCGCCTAGAGAGGCTGGACTCGAGGTCCTGCAGCGCATCGTCCGCAACTATAACCACGACATGAATCGTCTGCGCTATATCGAGATGGTCTATTTCATTCTTCGTCGCGATGGGCAATATGCCGGCGTGAGTCTGTGGAGTAATTCGCCCTCCGGCCAGCCGCTGCGCTTCGCCGTTCACGACGGAAGCTTGCGCGTTGAACAGACGGTTGCTCTGCTGCAGGGCAATTCCATTGACTGGCCTGCTGTGCCGCGTCCACTGGAGGAAAAACGCTGAACGCTGAAGTCGATCGTCCACTGGAGGGACAGTGCGCGTTGGTCACCGGCGGCGCGCGCCGCATTGGGCGCGAGATAGCCGTCACGCTGGCGCGTGCCGGCGCAGATGTGGCTTTCACTTATCTCAAATCGGGAAATGACGCTGCGCAGACCACGGCTACGCTTTCAAAACTAGGTGTTCGTAGCTTCCCGATCTCCTGCGACTTGCGAGACGCCAAATTGATCGAGGCGTGCGCAACCGAGGCGATTCGGAAACTCGGTCGGCTCGATCTGCTCATCAATAACGCCGGAGCATACGAGACGGTCGGCTTCGAGGAGATCACGCCCGAGCAGTGGGACGCGATGTTCGACGTCAATGTTCGCGCAGCATTCTTGATGTCACAGGCATGCGCGAAGGAACTCCGAGCGCGCGGAGGACGCATCGTAAACATTGGCTCGCTTGGCGGCATTCGTCCGTGGGCGACGCATGCGCATTACTGTGCTTCTAAGGCCGCGATGCACATGCTCACGCAGACGGCAGCCAAGGCACTTGCGCCGGAGGTCAAAGTAAATTGCATCGCCCCGGGCATGATCGATCAGGGCGAGTCGGCGCACGGCAGTGAAGTGCTGGAGAACTTCGCGGCGAAGACACCAGTACAGAGAAATGGAACGGCTGTCGATGTTGCTCAATCGGTGCTTTTCCTCGCCACCTGCCCGGACTTCATCACCGGGCAGATACTCGCGGTGGATGGAGGATTAGGGTTGGTTTAACGGAACCGCCGGCGGTAGCCGGTGGGGCAGCCGCGTATTTGCGGCTGCGTTCTCCAAGAATGCGTGCAGTGTCCTCGCCCTCGGAGCTGGCCATTCGGCCCTCTCCGACCCACCGGCTACCGCCGCCGGCTCTGTTGCTCATCCCCAGAGATTCTTCTTGCGCAGGTAATACTCCATGTACCTGATCGGATCCTGCGAATGATGATTCCTTGAGGAACTCTTCTTCAGCGAAAACGGCACGCACTGAATCAGCGTTGGTCCGGCGCCGCGACGAGCTTTGTCGATCGCCTCTGAGGCTACGCGGTAGATGGCCACTACATCTGCTTTGTCCACCGGGATCGAGGTAATCTCGGTGCGCCAGCGAGTGGTTTTCGGCATAGCACTTTTACCCTGGACATAGATAATCGGCAGCGATTGCGCGTGTGCAACGCGCAGAAACTGATGATTGCGTGCGATGTCCTTCGTATCCACAAATGCCATGGCGATGTTGCCCTTTGCTTGAACCTGATGGAGGAGAGCAGCACCGGCTGCAAGGACTACGACCGAATCCGCCTCGAGCACCGCGCGTTGCGCAGCCGTGTTGTTGGGAAGATTTGACGAAGAGATCAGGCTATCGTCTGTGCGAAGGTCAATCGTAGTTCCAACAAGCGGAGCCTCCTGGAACTTCCAGTTCTGTTTCCGTGATCGGCTGGAACGCGGATTGCCATGGCGCCGCACGCGCAGCATATCCGCAAAAAGCTGCTTCAGTTTTTCGTTGCTGATCAGCGGCTGGTGTTGCGTCGAGACGAGCACAGGCAGGTGTGCTTCCCCTTGTGCTTCGAAGTTCAGTTCGTGCGGGTGTGCAGCCATGAAGGTCTGAACGATTCTAAAACGCGGAGTACTGCGTCACTCTGAGGAGCAAAAACTCTAATACTAATTTCCTCAGCTCTGAGGAAAAGTTTGTGGATAAGCAGCTTCTCACGTGCGAATGATGCGATGATTGCTGACTAGACACCAGCTTGCACAGTGCAGTGTGCGCGGCGCAGCGTGAAAGCCATTGCCTACCGAAGCATGCACTTGCTGACATGAAAGTTCGCCTCGATAAATTGTTACTCCACCGTGGTCTCGTGCCATCTCGCGAGCGAGCACAGGCAATGATTCTCGCAGGCAGAGTACTGGTAAATCAGCAGAAAATCGAAAAACCCGGCATGCAGGTTCCTTCCGAGGTAGAAATCAGGGTCCTTGGAAATGACCTGCGATACGTCAGTCGCGGGGGGCTCAAATTGGAACACGCGCTGCAGCATTGGAGGATCGATCTCAACGGAAGAAGCTGTATGGATGTCGGCGCCTCTACGGGCGGGTTCACCGATTGCATGTTGCAGCATGGAGCTTCTCGCGTCATCGCAATCGACACCGGTTATGGACAGATTGACAACCGACTGCGGCAGGATTCACGCGTCTCTTTGCTGGAAAGAACGAACGCACGCTATCTAGAAGCTCGCCACTTGCATTTCGCCGTCGATTTTTTTGCCATCGATGTCTCTTTCATTTCCGCGACGCTGGTATTACCCGCAGTCGTCAGCGCGATCCGCGCAAAGTTGAGGCGTCAACTGCAATTCCAAGGAGTGATTCTCATAAAACCCCAGTTCGAAGCGGGTCGCGACGCAGTCGGTAAAGGCGGAATTGTGCGCGATGAAGCTTCGCAGCTTGCGGCAGTCGATCGCGTCCGCAAAGCCGTCGAGAAGCACGGAGGATTGGCGATAGACATCATCGATTCTCCTATTCTGGGAGCGGAAGGGAACCGCGAGTTCCTGTTACACTCACGATTCACTGCGTAAATGCCTGTCGCCGCGATCATCTCGAAGCCAAACAAGCCAGAGGTTAAGGAAGTGCTCTCTGGAGTCGTTGCATGGCTGAAACAACACGGTTTCGAAGCGGTGCTCGACCCGGTTTCCGCGGAATATTGCGCGGGAGGGCGCAGCGCTTCCCGCGAAGAACTCCATACTCTTCGGCCGGAGTTTGCGATCGTTTTGGGTGGTGACGGTACTCTTCTGGCTGCGGCCAGAGCTTTAGCTCATTCCCAGGTTCCGCTCCTGGCCGTGAATCTCGGCTCTCTGGGATTTCTTGCCGAAGTCTCTTTGTCTGAGCTGTACACCCATCTTGAAAGCATTACAAAACGCTGCTGCATCTTTGACGAACGATCGATGCTGCATTGCCGTCTGATTCGCGACAGCTCTGTTGTGCAGGAGCAAGAAGCGTTGAATGACGTTGTCATCAAGGCAACTGCGGCGCGTCTCGCTGATTTCGAGTTGAGCATCAATGGACAGCGAGTGACCGACTACAAGGCTGACGCCTTGATCGTCTCTACACCTACCGGCTCTACTGCATACTCGCTGGCTGCAGGCGGTCCCATTTTGGCGCCAAGCGTGAAGGCTTTGGTCGTCACGCCCGTTTCCCCACATGCTCTCACCCATCGCCCTTTGGTTGTAGAGGAGAGTTCGAAGATTGCGATAACCGTACAGGTTGGACACGAGGAAGGATTTCTTACGGTTGATGGGCAAGTGAGTATTCCCATCGAGAGCGAGGACCGCGTTGAATGCGAACTCAGCCGCTATCGTGTAAAGCTACTTCGGGAAAAAGACGGGCAAAAGTTCTTTGAAGTCCTGCGCAGCAAATTGCATTGGGGAGAGAGGTAGCCATGCGCCTCTTCGGGTGGAAAGTTGGGCAATACGGTTTCGTGCAAAGTATTGCGTGCCTCTGCTTCGGTACATTTTGCTGCATGGTGTTTTGGACCCAAGTCGGTTCCGCGCAGGAGCATCCTGCGGCGGAAACCATCATCACGAACGCCAATGTCTGGACGGTGGACCGCAACCATCCCCGCGCAGAAGCGGTAGCGATTCTCAATCAGCGCATCGTGGCAGTCGGTACTTCGGCGGAGATGGACGCGTGGCGCGGACCACAAACACGCATCATCGATGCCGCCGGAAAGCTGCTGTTGCCGGGCTTCAACGATGCTCATGTGCATTTTGTCTCGGGCGGCTTTCAACTCGATCAGGTGCAACTCACCGATGCGCGAACACGGGAAGAGTTCACGAGCAGAATCGCCGCCCAGGCCAGGAAGTTGAAGAAGGGTGAATGGATTCTAGGTGGTGATTGGGACGAGCAGAATTGGTCTCCGCCGCAGCTTCCCACGCATGAATGGATCGACGCTGTCACTCCAAACAATCCTGTTTTTGTAGAGCGTCATGACGGGCATGAATCCCTCGCGAATGCTCTGGCGATGAAGTTGGCAGGAGTCACAGCTGGGACCAAGAGTCCGGCAGGCGGCGAAATCGTGCATGACGCTCAGGGCGATCCGACCGGCATCTTCAAAGATGCGGCCCAGAGTCTAATTTACAAAGTTGTTCCCGAACCGGGAGAGACGGCACGCATTAAGGCCGCCAAACGTGCTCTGGACCACGCCGCGTCGTTAGGGGTAACCAGCGTACAGGACATGGCTGTCGATTATGCCGACATCGAAGCCTACTCCGTCCTGGCGGAACGCGGCGAGCTAACATCGCGCATCTACGTAGCGCCCTTAGAGACGCATTGGAAGGATCAGGCCAAAATAGGAATTCGTCATGCCTTTGGCTCAGACTTTCTGCGCATCGGCGCGGTGAAAGGCTTCGCCGATGGTTCCCTCGGCTCAACCACGGCTTACTTCTTTGAGCCTTATGTGGATGCGCCGAACACACGCGGTCTGCTCTCGGACGAGATGCAGCCGATCAGCGCAATGCGCGAACGTCTTACAGGCGCCGACAAAGCCGGACTTCAACTTTGCATTCACGCCATTGGCGATCAGGCGATTTCGATCGTGCTCGACATCTTTCAGGACATTCAGAAGGCGAACGGCGAGCGCGACCGCCGATGGCGCATCGAGCACGCGCAGCACGTTGCCCCGAAAGACTTTCAGCGCTTCGCGAAGCTGCACGTGATTGCGTCGATGCAGCCGTATCACGCCATCGATGACGGACAATGGGCCGAGCGGCGCATTGGCCCAATTCGGGCCAAAACCACCTATGCATTCCGGACCTTCCTCGACAGCGGCGTTCACCTCGCATTTGGCACAGACTGGACCGTCGCTCCCCTCAATCCGATGCTCGGGTTATATGCCGCAGTCACGCGGGCAACCCTCGATGGCAAGCATCCCAACGGCTGGGTTCCCGAGCAGAAGATCACCATCGAAGAAGCGATAGAAGCCTACACACTGGGATCCGCTTACGCCGAGTTTCAAGAGAAGGACAAGGGTTCGATCACGCCAGGCAAGCTCGCAGATCTGGTGCTGGTGAGCGATAACCTGCTGAAGATCGATCCGAGAGCGATTCGCGACGCGAAGGTGGAGATGACCATGGTCGGTGGAAAGATCATTTATGGCGGGCCGCCCGAGTAATTCACCACGGAGACACAGAGACACGGAGGTTTATTAAGGAAACGTAAGCTCACTTGCAAGATCGCGTCGAGGCAGTCAATTTCGACAAATGCTAACAGCCGATGGCTTTTGTCCGGGGCTCTGTATCTCGGTGGTGAAAAGCTATCTTCTGCTCTCCTTCGAACCACGTTCCAGCAAGCGCTTGGTTAGCAGCACCAAACCGACGATCTGTGTCCACTCGGAAACAATGTTCCCTACCACTTGTCCCCATTTGGAATTCGCATCCATTGCTCGAAAGAGCATGACCCATCCAATGCCCGTGACCAGGAGAAAGATTGTCAGGGAATGGTCGTCTAGAAAGCACAGAACCGGATTTGCGGGCTCATGTTTCGGGTTGCGGCTCTCTGCTGAGCCTTTTTCGTACATGTACTTTGTGGCGAGCACGGTGACGAGCACGCCCGACCAGTCGGCGATGGCGTTGCCGAAGAACGATCCCCAATGGGTGCTGGGATCGGCGTAGATGTAGAGAATCGTCCAGAGAGTCAGGATGGTAATGGTGGCGATGCTCAGCGAGTGCCGGTGTACGAATCCAGAGCGGCGATGACGTTTCTCTAACCCCGCTGTTTTGAGTCGTTTGTCGGAGGTATTCATCTAATGTCCAGGCTTCAAATTGGGCTTACGGCATTGTTATACTGAAGCTTCACAGAGGAGAATCGAATGGCAACTACCACTACCCCGAACGTAGAAACCACACCAAAGACAGCACCAGTTATTCTTACGCCCAACGCTGTGGCTAAGGTCAAGGAGATCATGGCGCAACAGGATCCCATGCCTGCCGGACTGCGTATTGGCGTCGTGGGCGGAGGCTGCTCAGGGTTTAGCTATTCTATGAATTTTGAAAATGCCCCGGGCATGATGGACAAGGTGTTTAATTTCGACGATCTCAAGGTTTTTGTGGACGCCACCTCGCTGATGTACCTGAACGGCTGCACGGTCGATTATCTCGAGACTCTGGAAGCTGCCGGATTCAAGTTCGACAATCCCAATGTGAAGAGCACGTGCGGCTGCGGCTCATCGTTCAACGTGTAATACTCTCCTCTGAAAGGCAAAAGCCTCGCGCGAGCGAGGCTTTTTGCGTCAACAAACTTTCACCGTGGTGAACTCGGATTCATTCCGGTCCCGCTCGGATTCGGCGTCGAAGAAGGCGACGTATTGGGAGAAGTCGGACTGTTTAATGGTTGACCAAAGCCGGGCTGATTGTTACCAGGCTGATTGATGCCGGGCTGACTCATGCCCGGAGCGCCAATGCCCCCTGGCACGCCAGTGGCTGCTCCCGCTCCTATGCCACCGCGATTGGTAGGATCCATCGTCGGATCATAGACAAACTGCCATTCGTTATAGTGATTCTTCTGCTGAAACTCTTTCAGCGATTCCTTCTGCGAGGGAATGGACACACCGACGATCGCTCCTCCGCCGAATGTCTTGCCGGTGAGCTGGTCAGTTGAGAGAGGGTTTCCCGCGCCTCCGGTCGGCCCGTTGGGAGAGGTTGTTCCGTTCTGCGCACCAGTTCCGCTGGAAGAACCTGCCGACGTGTTTTGCCCAGCAGGCCCCGCGCTGGACGGATTTGAGTTGCTGCTGTCCATCGGGGTACTCATGCCGGTACCGATGGTCGAAGGTCCTATGCCCGCTCCGGAGGGACTCATGCCGCCTACAGTCGTGATCTTCTGGCCAAAGAATCCTGTCGGAGGCCGAGCCTGGCCGAACTGAATCGGCTGCCAGTCATCCTTTCCCGTTATGGGATCGAGGTACTTGCGGCGCAGAAAACGGATGTTGTTGGTATTCTCCAGTTGGTCCAGATCGGAGGGATAGCGGCCAAATTTCTTGTAGAAACGGCGAATCGCGAGCGCATACTGCTCGCCCCTCCGGATTAGCTCTTCTTCTTTCTGCCGCTGGATTTGCTTAGCCGCGTTCGGAGCCGCTACCGCCAGGCCGATGACCAGCACCGTGAGCGCAAAAAGAATCGCCAGTAGGACGTAGCCCTCCTCGCGATTGCTGCGTCGAATGATGCTGCGAACTGGCATGGTCTATCCCTGCGTCTTCATCCCTGGGTCAGTGGGATCGTCTGGCGATTGTTGTTCAATACGTCTTCAATCTCCACCTGATTGCTTTGGATGTGCAGAATCTTGTACCTGCGATTCACGATATCGCCTTCGCGGCCGATAAACACCGCGTCGCCATTTGCGAGAAAGATGCTCTTCGGTTCGCCAGGCTTATTTGCAAATCCGAAAAACTTCAGCGGAATCGGCGGTGGTGGCGGAGGTGGCGGCGGGCCGACAGGCTGCGGATTTGGATTGACTGGGTACTTAGGCTGGGGAATCGGAGGAGGCGTCGCCTGAGCCTCGAATATGTTTCGACCGCTCCCTTTGTATTCCGCGCCTTCACTGTTTTTAAGCAGATCGGTTCTCAGCGTGGGGTCGAGCGGCGCTGTCGATTTTGCCCGCACTGTTCCACGCTGATTCGCTACCTCCGGCTGCGCCGGTACGGTATTGGGAACAGAAGCAGCTACTCCAGGCGTGGGAGAAGCATAAGAAAGAAACATGCGGACGAGAAACACGACCGCGATCGCCATGAGCGCGAGCATGGCGTAAAGCTCTTTCTTATTTTCTGCTCCGACTCTCATGTGGTATTAAGTTCGCAAGTAGGTATCGAGCTTGAGGTCGAGCCGAACCTCGCCGTTACTTGGTCCTTTGGTGTTTGATCGTTCTCCAGTTAAGCCGACGCTATCGATAATGAAAAACATCTTGTCCCGCTCGACGGCATTCATGAATTTCACGATGTTCACGTACGGTCCGGCGAGACCTGCGTGCATTTCCAGGTTCTCGATTCCGCTAAGCTGGCCCGGATCGGTCTTGTAGCTGACCGACGTAATTCTGATGTGATTTGCATTGGCCAGCTTTCCCAATTCGGCAACGACATCGGAATAGCGGCCCGGCAGGCGCGTCTGTATGAAACGAGCATCGTCTTTCTGTGCTTGCGCGAGCTTCTGGTCAATGCCGCGCAGAGGCACCGTCGTCCGGCTGAGCTGACGATATTCCTCTTCGGCCTGCTGCTGCACCTGCGCCGGTTGCGCCGCAGATCCGCGCAGCGGCAGCAGTAGATAGACCACAGCCGCCACGTCGATGCAGGCGAGGACGGCAATCGTCGTAATGATCCGCCTTCTCGCCCTGGACAGATCGGCCATCTACTCGCCTCCTTCCAAACCTTCGTGCGGAAGATAAGAGGTGACGATGTCCGACTTTACGCCCGCCGCTTCCCCGCCCTTATTGTGAGTCTCCGCCGTCAATTGTGGAGAGCGAAAATGTGGGGACTTTTCCATATTGCGGAGGAGTTCCACTGCTGTATCGCGATTTTCCCCTTCTACTTCAACCTTCAGCGTGAACCGAGTGCGCTGATCTGCGACAGGAGCAATGGAAGTCACGCGAAGCCCAGCCGGCATCACCTTCTCCATGTCTTCCATCAACTTGGTCCAGGAAAATGATTTTCTCAAAATGGCATTATTCAGAAACTGCGATTCATCACGGGTACCTCGATTTTCCGGACGAGCCAAAACCTGCTGCGCCAGCGCCGATTCCGTTTTTAGCTCCTCCAGCTTCGCCTGTGCCTGGCGCGCGCTCTCCCACTCACGCTGCGAACTATAGTGATGGTTTATGGAAACGAACACCATGAACGCGGTGAACAAGGCCGTGAGCACCAGCGCAGTCCCCCACAATCGGTAGAACTGACCTTCGTCCTCGTAAGGACGCGATGCTAGATTGACAGCAATCTTCATGCGTGAGTAAGCACTCCAGCGACACCGGCAAGTGCCGATTTGGGAAGCGAATCTCCTGAGAGGCTCTCGCCTGCATCGATGCCGCAATCTAGATTCTCGGCACGTATGCCGGTTTGTTCGTGCAGCGCCTGTGCGAGTTCCTCCGTGTTGGATGACGAGATCAGAAATATCCGTTCGATCTTGGCCGAATAGTTGTCTTCAAAGAAGACAATCGATGGATACACTTCGTTCGCGATATCTGTGCCGCTTCGGCCTGGGAGGATATCGAGAGTGCGATAGAAAACTACTTCGTTGCTCTGCGCAATCGCGATCGATACGTAATTGCCATCGAGCTTCACCAGCAGCGTCGGACGTTCTGCCTCGATCGCGCTTAACGCCGCCAGCATCGAAGGCAACACGATACCGGGTTCATAGCCTGCTCCGCGAATCGCCGATTCATATTCAGTCAGTACCTCGCGGGGACAGACGGCCGCGAGAACTCTCACCGAGCCATCCTTGCGATAACTCTGAAATGAGAGCGCCGCATGATCGGCATCGAACGGAACTGACTTCCTCAAGCGAAAGCGCACAATCGGATCGGCTTCGGCTGCCTTGTCCGGCAAAGTATCGAAATCTAGGAGCAGGACGCGAACAGCGGCATCAGGCAAAACCGCAATAACATCCCGCTTGCGGCCGGCTACTGCGGACAACGCACCTTCGATCGTCTGCGTGAGCGTCGTAGGATCGGCAATATTTCCCGGCGTAAGCGATGGCCGGACAAGATCTCGCTCCAGCTTGCGCCAGGTGTGTACATCGAGGCGGCTGCCGTCGGACTTTGCACGCGCAGCGATTACACCATTCGGACTAATCTCGCATGCCAGTCTCGGTTTGGGAATACGAGTACGCGCCATGCTATCTCGATGTCTCGATGAAAGTAACCTTATTGATCTCTTTCAATGTTGTAGCTCCCGAGCGGACCTTGGCGAGCGCCGACTCGCGCAGGAAGCGCATGCCTTCTTCGCGCGCAGCCTTGCGCACTTCTGACGTCGGCTTCTTCTCGAGAATCAGCTCGCGAATGCGATCGGTAAGGTCGAGGAGCTCATGGATCGCGGTGCGTCCCTTGTAGCCCGTGCCCGCACACTCGATGCATCCTTCTCCTTCGTAGAAATTGAAGTCACGCCATTCCGGAGTATCCAGGCCGCTTGCTTCGAGTTGTTCGGGGGTGTAGCGAACAGGTTTCTTACAGGAATCGCAGATCACGCGGACAAGGCGCTGCGCCAAAATGCAGTTCAAGGCCGATACGAAGTTGTACGCTTCGACGCCCATGTTGAGAAAGCGTCCAATCACATCGACCACGTTGTTCGCGTGAACTGTGGTAAACACCAGGTGACCGGTGAGCGCCGACTGGATCGCGATCTGCGCCGTCTCAGTGTCGCGAATTTCGCCGACGAGGATCTTGTCGGGATCGTGGCGAAGGATCGACCGCAATCCACGCGCAAACGTCAAACCCTTCTTCTCATTTACGGGAATCTGCGTGATGCCGCGAATCTGGTACTCGACAGGATCCTCGATCGTGATGATCTTGTCTTCTTCGCTCTTGATTTCGTTCAGCGCAGCGTACAAGGTTGTCGTCTTACCTGAGCCGGTAGGACCAGTAACCAGCACCATGCCGTATGGCTCTTTGATGTAGCGACGGAAATGCCTCAAATCGTCTTCATCGAATCCGACCACATCCAGCGTGAGCTTGCGAAACTTCTCGCTCATCGATTCCTTATCGAGCACGCGGAGCACACCGTTTTCACCGTGGACGGTAGGCATGATCGAAACGCGGAAGTCGATCAATCGGCCTTTGTATTTAACTCGGAAGCGTCCGTCCTGCGGCACGCGGCGCTCGGCAATGTCGAGCTCGCTCATGACTTTAATGCGCGAGACGATCGTCGAATGATGCTCTTTGGAAATCGGCGGCATCGCCTGCTGGAGCACGCCATCGATGCGGTACTTCACGGCTACCGAGTCGTCCATCGTCTCGATGTGAATATCGCTGGCGCGCCGCTCGAGCGCTGTGAAGATCATCGTGTCCACCAGCCGGATAATCGGACTGATGTCTTGCTCTGAAGTCAGCCTCTCGATCGAGATGGTTTCGTCGCCGGCTTCGTCTTCACGGACGACATCGAAGGTAAAACCTTCGGTGGCTTCTTCCAGCACGCGCTGCGACTGCTCGGTCTTCTTGAGGATTTCGTCGATCTGCTCCATCGTGGCAACTTTGGTGTGCACACGCTTGTTCAGAAGCAGACCGATTTCGTCGATCATCATCAGACGGCTTGGATCAGAAATGGCGATGGTGAGTTCATCGCCGTGCTCTTCCAGCGGAACGAAGTTGTACCGGAACATCAGATCGACGGGAACTGTGCGGAAGAGCTCATGCTGAATGTGATAGTTCTTCAAATCCACGAACTCGCGCCGATAGCGCTTCGCCAGATCACGAGCGCGCGCTTCCGAACCGCTGTCCGTCGTGCCGCCTACGAAAATTGCAGAGTCTGCCATTACAGAAATCCTTATCCGCCGGCGATTGCGCCCAGTTGAAATATGGGCAGATACAGAGCGATCAGCACAAACGCAACTACCACGCCCATCACAATCAGAATCGCCGGTTCAATCAGAGATAACGCGGCTCCCAATGCCGTTTGTACGTCTTCTTCCAGAAATTCCGCTACGGAAGTCAACATGGCCGGCAAAGCTCCCGTCGATTCGCCGACTTCGACCATCTCAAATGCCAAATCCGGAAAAACGCCGCTTTCTTCCATGCTGCGCGAGAGGGGACGTCCTTCGCGGACTTTATGTACCGAATCGAGCACCGCCCGCGAGACCAGCTTGCTTTCCATGGAGTGGCCCGCCGTATCAAGCGCCTGAACCAGCGGCAGGCCGCCGCTCAGCAGCGTCGCCATCGTGCGGGAGAATAGAGCCACCTGGTACTTCAGCCAAATCTCTCCACCGATTGGCATATTCAGGCGCAGGCGATCAAAAGCAAGAGAACCGGTCTCGGTCTTACTCCAGCGCCATAACAGGAAAATGGCAAGAGCAAGAACTGGGATCACGATCAGAATCCATCGTTTGGCGAAGTCTCCTACGCTGAGTACAAAGATTGTAAGCGCAGGCAGGCTTCCATTCCCGAGCTGGGAATAAAGCGACTGAAACTGTGGCACCACGTAGCTGAGCAAAAACGTGAACATCAGGCTCACCATGGTGACCAGCAGAGCCGGATAAATCAGAGACGCAATCAGCTTCTTGCGAAAGGTGAGCGCTATCCTCTGAAACGCGATGTAACGTCCGAGGACTTCTTCAAGGTTGCCGCTCTTCTCTCCCGCGAGCAACGTAGTCGTATAGACGCCGGAAACTGCTCCAGGAGCCGCGTGCCGGAACGCGTCTGAGAGCAGCTCGCCTGTTCGAACCCTCTGCCGCACGTTCTCAATGATCGACTTCAGGTAGCGGTTTTTCTGCCGCCTGCTAAGAAGATCAAGACCTTGAAGAATCGGCAAGCCCGCACGGATCAAAGTCAGGAATTGTGAGTTGAAGATGACGAACTGTTCGAGTTTTACCTTCTTCTGGCGCTTTCCCCCGGCCGCACCGAGCAAACCTCTTGTTTTGATAGAGGTAACGAGCAGCCCTTGCTGCGCAAAGCGGTCGCGCACTTCGGCTACGGAAGCTGCATGCTCCACATGCTCGGAGACGTGTCCACGCTCGTCCGCCGTCTGAACCAGGTATTCCGCCATGCCGATTATTGAAAGTCTAACATTCGGAAATCAGCCACATAGGCCGGTTTCCGAGCGAGAGTAAGTAGGGGCATCAAAGAGGTGAACGCAGAGAACAGAGGAACTTGCGGCCAATGCGACCGAGCCGTTGAGCAATATAAGGACCGAATGGACGCAGTCCGCCGGTCAATCGTGGCGGACCCTCGTGCATTTAGGGATTGGCTGGAAACCGACTATGAATGCGGACCCATTTCGATCCACGAAAATGGGCCTCGCGGCCGACCTGCCGATTTTTCCGATTCCCTAGCTTCCGGCCGCCACGGTGGAAGACTTGGCCGCGTGCGCATCCAGCACGCGAGCGCTGTACACCAAGGCAGCCCCGGCGTTGAGAGCGACTGCGACGCCCAGTGCTTCCGCAATCTCTTCCTTGCTGGCGCCCGCCTTGATCGCCGCATCGGTGTGTACCGTGATGCATCCATCGCAGCGAGTAGTTATGGCAACGGCGAGCGCGATTAGTTGCCGAGTCTTCTCGTCGAGATGATTCGTCTTTTTCCCGGCATCGCTGAGCGTGCGATAGCCGCGGACCGTATCGGGACTAAGCTCGGCAAGTTTGCCGATTGTATTGAGCAGATCCTTCAGATATCCGTTCCAGTCCATCATCATAAGAGTTCGCTCCAGTGCTCAAGGAGTGTACATAGCTTAGAAAGCCAATGCGCACATTTCGCAAGCTTTTTTGAAGACGTAGGAACTGCAGACGCCGCGACGCGGTTCGCGCTCCACGAATCTGAACTAATGGAAGGCCGAAGTTTGATGCCGGCTATCTATGAGCCCGCCCCGCTCTGCACGCTCGTAGCGTGATTGTGTTCGAAGGTGACTTTCACAGGATGGCCATTGTTGTCGTACTCCAAGGTGCGATTTCCGTATTCTCCGCCGCTGCCTTGAGGGACTCCGACGCCGAGGGCCATCGCGACTTGCAGCTCATTCATTCCTTGCTTCGCCTGATGCTGGGCAATGGCATTCCAGATATCGGCAGGCCAGTGTTTATAGAGTTCGTGAGGATCATCCACGTAGAACGCATCGTTGATATAGAGGTTGTAATCGCCGCCGTGATTGCCGCCAATCGGAGCCGCGTATGTCTTCTTGTCGTCTGGATGATGAAAGACAGCCAACACCTGCTCATCGCGAACGCGAACTCCTGGAGCAACTTCCTCAGCCTTGGCATTGGGTGATGTCGCCTGAATGACGTTTGTGATCTCAAGTTTGTCCAACGGAGGCAGCAGGCCTGAAGGATGCTTGAAATCAACGCGCCCGCCGGCATACGGATAGAAATAAAGCTGATTGCCGGCCTTTACCCACACAGTCTTTCCGTCCAACGCTTCCTTAGCCGATTTCAGATCGTACGCGTGGACCTGCGTGGGAACCACGTAATCGTCGGCGCTGAAATTGGGATTGGGCGCGGCTTGCTTCGGCGCGGGAGCCGGCGCATTCCGCTCGCGATAGATAAGAAATACGCGAATGCCGATGAGTACGACGAAGATCAGAATGATGATCTGAATGCGTCTTGACATGGTTTAAGCCTTGCTACGCGGCAGTACCTGAACTCTCTCCGAACGTGCTACGGAATAACTGAATCATGTCGGCGAATGCCAAATCAGAGCACAGCGGATCGTAGCGCGGACCCTCATCCCGCATGAATGCATGTTCCGCCGGATAGAGCTTTACCCGATACTTCACGCCAGCTTGCTGGAGGGCCGTTCGAATCTTTTCGTGTCCCTCTTTGGGAACATGAGGATCAGCTTCGCCGAAGATCATCAGCAGCTCACCTTTGATTTCATTCGCACGCTGCAATGAACCGGCATCCTCATCCTTCCCGAGGCGGCCATCGTGAATTCCCGTTCCATAGAAGCATACAGTTGCACGAACATCCGGCTGCAGCGCCGCGCGAAACGCAAGGTGTCCGCCGATGCAGAAACCGGCCGCCGCCAACTTCGTCGGGGTCACCATCGGATGCTGTGCGAGGAAATCGAGCACCGCACGACAGTCGCTATCGAACTCCTGAGCTGAAGTCTTGGATGCGTCGGCAAGTCCTCGTGTCCTCCCGGAATCTTCGAACGGCAAGGCAGTCCCAGGAGGTTCGATGCGATGGTAAATCTCGGGTGCCGCCACAATAAATCCGTATCCGGCTAGACGAATGCATGCGCGCAACATGGGTGGCGTAAGCTGAAAAATATCTGAATAGAAGATGACGCCGGGAAATTTACTCTTGCTCTCCGTCCGGGGTGACGCAACGAACATGCGCAGAGGCGATTGATCGACGACGATGTCAGTGAACGTGGCGCTGACTTGCATTTACATTGATTAGAAATCACCTGTGCCGGTTTCGGCAAAGGTTCGGTTATGAGAGCGATCGTTCTGCAACATCCGGATTCCATTGCAAAGCACCCGCTCACTTTGCGCGAAGTTCCGGACCCGCAGCCGAGAACGGATGAAGTTGTCATTGAGGTGAGCGCCTGCGGAATCTGCAGGACGGATTTGCACGTCGTCGAGGGCGAACTTCCGCCGAAGCTGGCGAATGTAATCCCAGGGCACCAAGTCGTCGGCCGCATCATCCGATCCGGTACCGACGCGAAGACATACGCCGCCGGCACGCGTGTTGGCGTTCCCTGGCTGCATCGAACATGCGGAAGGTGTGAATTCTGCACGCGAGCTCGTGAGAACCTTTGCCCAAAGGCTACGTTCACTGGTTGGACGGTAAACGGCGGCTATGCAGAGTTCATCGTGGCTCCGGAAAAGTTTGTGTATCCCATTCCGGAAGGCTTCAGTGACCTCGCCGCAGCGCCATTGCTTTGCGCTGGCATCATCGGATTTCGATCATTGCGATTAGCCGAGCTCGATGCCGGGGACACACTAGCCATCTACGGCTTCGGTGCAGCCGGGCATGTTTGCATTCAAGTAGCTCAACACCTCGGGATTCGTGTGCTGGTCTTCACACGCGAGGAGAAGCATCGCAAGCTGGCCGCGGAACTCGGAGCCGAATGGGTTGGTGGAGCATACGACGATCCGCCGACGCCACTCAACGCCGCCATCATCTTCGCGCCGGCGGGCGAGCTTGTTCCCGCGGCACTCAAGAATCTCAAGCGCGGCGGCACATTGGTTCTCGGCGGAATTCACATGAGCGATCTCCCATCGTTGCCCTATGATGTCCTATATTGGGAACGGCGCATTCGCAGTGTCGCCAACAACACGCGCCAGGACGGGATCGATTTCCTTCGCATCGCTGCGAAGATTCCCATCCACACACAGGTGCAAGCATTCAATCTCGAGCAAGCGAACGAGGCGCTGCAGGCGCTCAAGAACGACGGAATCCGCGGAGCGGGCGTGCTGAGGGTTCGGAAAGGCAGCGAATAAGTTGCAGCGAAAGATCTTCTGGATGATCTTCGTCATCCTTGGCCTCATCGCCGACGTTTCTCTTCCCCTCTTGTGGGGAATCGCCGCCACGATCCCTATCCTGTTCCTGAGCTGGTGGATTGCCTATCGCAGCGGCTGGTTCTGAGCAGGATCAGCTTCACGCATCAGGGATTCTCAAGTAGCAACAGAGTCGGCTTGCGGACGGCGGCTGAAATAAGCAGCGGTGATGAGGATGAGCGCTCCGCCCAGAACTCCGATCGCTCCGAGCCTTTCATGAAGAATCGATACGCCCAGAATTGTGCCAATCAGCGGCTCCAAGTTGAGGAAAACTCCCGCACGAGCGGCCGGTACGCGCGCCAGTCCCCAGTTCCAGAAGACGTATGCGCCCGGGGTGGCGAGAACTCCCTGGGCAATCACCGCGAGCCACACGCGCGTTGAAAAATGAGTCCGCAATGGGTTCATAGCTTCGGTCCAGGCGAGCAATATGATGGTGCCGATCACGAGCATCGACGCCGTCACCTGAAGCGATCCGTAGTCCGACATGAGACGTTTGCTGATCAGGATCATGATCAGCGCGGCAAACATCGACGCGAATACCAGCAGATCGCCGACGACCGTCGGCTGAGGACCGCCAACGTGGTTTCTCGAAAGCGCAATCAGAACGGCGCCCAATGCGGAAACGAGCATCAGGCCATACTCATAGCTCTTCAACTTATCCTTGAATAATGCCGCCGAACTAAGAGCAAGCAGAACCGGCAAGGTGCCAACGATGAGCGAAGCGTGCGAGACCGTTGTGAGTTGCAGTCCCCTGAATTGCATTAGGAATTGAATAGGAACGCCGACAACGCTCGCAGCGAGAAGCAACATCCAAGCGTGGCGCCCGCGAAAGTGCGGAGGCCGCTTCCACAGAATCGGCAGCAGACCAAGCGAGCCGAAAATAAATCGGTAGCCGCAATTCTCGAAAACATTCATCTCGGCAAAAGCGACCTTGCCGAATAGAAATCCTGTGCCCCACAGGCATCCAGCGGCAGCGAGGCTCGCCACTGGCCACACGGAAGTAGATCGGCGCTGAGTCTGTTGCGGAGCCTGCGTTTCCAAGTTCGTAATGGTAGCTGCCGAGCAAGTCTGCAGCAACCTGGATCGACGCTCCGCAAGCCAGTAAGCTACCTACAATGACCGCCGAGATCTATCCCTCAGGTGCGTGGCGAGGCTTCTACAGCTACGGCCGAGGCGATCGCCACGACATGCAGCTCGATCTGTTGTTCTCCGGCGGCATCCTTGTCGGCGATGGTATCGACGATGTGGGCAGCTTCGTGATGCACGGTGGCTACGATTCCGAATCCGGCGCATGCCGCTGGACGAAAACTTACATCGGCTCGCATGATGTGGCCTATTCCGGCGGACGCGACGGCGATGGTATCGCTGGAAACTGGCAGCTTGGGGTTGGTCGCGGGACATTTCGAATCTGGCCCGCTCTTCGCAGCGACGATGCCGGCATAGATGAGTCGGTGGAGTTGTGCGTGCCCGTCGAAGTTGGATCCTAAAGTTTGACCATTTGTTTCTTCTGTTTCAGCTCTGCCGCATAATGGCTTGCCATGTCATCCGCCAGCGGTGAGATCACTCACATCAGCGACACGGCTCTGATGGTAGCTGCCTGTCGCGCGCATGAAACCGAACTCGAAGATGCATTTGAACGCTTCTCCGCCTGCGATTCCCGCAAGAACTCACGGCTGTGGACGAGCCGCCGCTCCCGCCCGAGACACAGCCCGGGGTGTCCGAGCGCCTTCCACGCGACCGCGCCGGTCCAATGATGGGAAGGTGGGCCATCGCCCGATGGACTCAACTGGTTGGAAATGGGACTGGGTAGTACTTCAGGCGCAGTTGCTCGACTTGTGTTGCCAGGGCTGCTGCCTTGTCGCTGTCCGCGGTAACGCAGTTGCCCGGCGAGAAGCCTTGATCGAATACGTCGATGGTTTGAGTATCGGTCGTGATGCGGACAACGTCGGCGACCCCGGGGACCGATTGATGCACCTGGCAGCTGGTGGCAGAGCCCATAGTCGCCAGGTACGCTTCCGCAGCCGCATTCAACGCGCTGTTTTCGCTCGCGGTGATACTTCCTTTGCGGATGATTCCGCTAGGGGAAGGGCCGGCGGTGAAGTTTCCTGCGCTGTCAACCGTAAAGCCGTAGATGCCGGAGCAAAAAGATGGAGCCAAAGCCTCACAACCGGTTTGTTCGAAAACCTGCTTAAACGATGTGGAACGATTCGCAGTCGGAGGATCGGACACAGAAGAGCCGCATCCGACGAGGCCGAGAACAGCCAGCAAGAGAAGGAACCGACAAAGCTGAAGGGTCATACGACGCCCTCGCGTATATCAGACACATTCTATCCAGAGTTTGTTGCACCTGTCGTATCAAACGCCAGAAAATTGGCACCAATGGTGACAGATCATCTTCGAGGCACGCGGCGCAATCTGATTTGTCCTTCTGTGTGCCATCCCGGCGTATGCGGCCCGAACCATCCGCTTACGGACGGCGACCGAGGTAAGCTCAGGGCCTAGAAATCTATTTCCACATATCTCCCGAACAAGGAAACGCTCCCGGAGGACTCGGAGATACTTTCCCGGAACGCACCTTGAACGTCTGCTTACTCCTGTCTGAGCGCGATGATTGGATTCACGGTGGTCGCCCGCCGAGCAGGAATGTAGGTCGCAACCAGTCCGACGAAGGCCAGTACCAGCGGCAGCAGAACAAACGGAATCAGCGATTGCGCACTGGTTCCATAGAGGAGCGCAGTAATTGCTCGTGACAACGCGAGCGCGGCGACCAGCCCCACAGCAAGCCCGATCGCGAGTGAAACCGAACTCTGGCGAACGGTCATCGCGAGGATGTCCTCGCGCCTCGCGCCAAGAGCCATGCGGATACCGATCTCGCGCACTCGCTTTCCCACTGAATACGCAACCACCCCATAAACCCCAATGGCGGCGAGCACCATCGCCAGCGCCGCAAAAATGCTGAGCAAGCCGGCTGCGAACTTTGCTCCCCAGAGAGCTTGCGTAATCACTTCGCCGATCGGCCACACGTTGGTGAGCGGCAGATTGCGATCGAGAGCCTGCACGCGCTCGCGCACTGAGGCCAGGACAATGCGAGGATCGGCGCTGGAGCGGAAAAATAGCGTGAGAGCAGGGCTGGGGGTTTGAATGAGTGGCAGATACATGTACGGGGTCGGCTCTTCGCCCAAGGTGTTGTACTTGGCGTCCCGGGCAACGCCGACTACCTGAACGACATACGGTTCGCCGAAGAACTTGAATCGCTTGCCGACTGGATCCTGGTTGGGCCAGAAGCGGTGCGCGGCGGCTTCGTTGATGATTGCCACCTTGGGACTATCTTCGCGATCGGTGCTGTCGAATTGGCGTCCGCGAACGATGGGAATGCCGAGCGTTTGGAAATAATCGGGCGCGATGTTGTCGGTCTGGGTAAGAATGCCGGTACGCGTCGAAGTTCCCTCTTCCCCTTCCGGGAAGACGCTGCGCGCAATTGCCGTGCCTCCGAAGAGGGGAACGTTCGTCGCCAAAGTCACGGAAGTGACTCCGGGGAGCGTCTGCACAGCTTCAACGGCGCGCCGCTGGAATTCACGCATGCGCGGCTCGTCGTAGTTCAGCGCTCCCAGATCGAACGACAACATTCCGAGATTGTGCGTGTCGAATCCTGGCTCAATCTTCTGCGCATTGCGGAGACTCACAAGAAAAAGTCCTGCGCCAATCAGCGCGACCAGCGAAAGCGCGAACTGCAGCATGACAAACGCGCTGCGAACGCCAAATCGACGGCCGGAGAAGATCTCGGACCCGGCGCGTTCTTTTAGCTCGGTGACCAAATCGGGACGTGACGCCTGCAACGCCGGCAGCAGACCAAAGATGATACCGGTCGCGAGAGAGACTAGAAGCGTAAAGATCAGTACGCTGCTGTCCATTGAGAGTTCGAGGTTGTTTGCTTGCATCAGGAATGGAGGACGGAAGCTCCAGAGCAGGTCTCGCGCAATGTAAGCGACGCCAAGGCCGGCGACTCCGCCGGCGAGCGCCAGCAGAATTGATTCTGTGAGTAACTGCGTCACGATGCGCGCACGGGAGGCGCCGATCGCAAGGCGAATCGAGATTTCCCGTTTTCGTCCTGCAGCCCTCGCTAACAGCAAGTTAGAGATGTTGGCGCAGGCGATGAGCAGCACCAGGCCAACCACGCCCATCATCAATTCGCCCGCGCGCTCGGCCTGGCCCTGCAGGTTCGGGTTCAGCGTCGATTCGAGCAGAGGCACAACGGTGAAACTGCGTCCTTTATTGGGAGCGGGATAGTCATGCTCGAGCTGCAAACCGATGTTCTTCAGCTCAGCCCGCGCCTGATTGATTCCTACTCCGGGCTTAAGTCGGCCGACAGCGAAGAAGTTGAGGAAGCGGCGATCGTTGTACATTTCCTTCAGCACGCCCGCGAGCACCTGGTCGTGCGCCGCCATGGGCACCCAAAGATCGGGTCCTCCAAGAACGGCGGTGCCTTTGAATCCGCGGGGCATCACGCCGATGATCGTGTAGCCCTGGCCGTTCAGCAGAACGTTCTGGCCAATCACGTTGGGATTTGAAGCGAAGTATCGCTCCCAAATGCCATGTGTAAGCACGACAACGCCTGCTGATCCCGGCTGGTCTTCGTCAGGCCGGAACGTTCGTCCCAGCGCCGCGCGCACGCCAAGAACATCGAAAAAGTTTCCCGATGCGAGTTCAGCGGCGAACGCCTGCGGCTTGCCGTCGATGGTCATGCTCACGCCGGTGCCCGTGAACATCATCACGCTGGAAAACGACTGCGCGCGCTCGGCTACATCCTTTGCGTTCGGCTGTGAGATCGGCAGGAAGGTGTTCAAACCGCCGCGATTGCGCTGGTCGGTAGTGAAGATTCCCATCAGGTGGTCGGGATCATGAACCGGCAGCGGGTGCAGAAAGATCGTGTTAACGACGGTGAAGATCGCCGTATTCGCGCCAATGCCCAGAGCCAGGGTAAGGATGGCTACCAGACTAAATCCTCGGGCTTTGAGCAATTGCCGCATGCCATAGCGAACGTCCTGCCAGAGAGTTTCCATGGATGTCTCCTGCGTTGGTGCTTAGACGCAGTGGCGTGAGTTTAGTAAACGTGGAACCGGCCGCCCTCGGCCGGGTTTTGGTTGCAATTTTTTGATTGCGTGATTTCGTGATTTGAACCAAGAAAATCACGAAATCGCGAAATCAGGAAATCACGAGGGACTGCTTGAGGACGACCTCCATGGTCTTCATCTTGAAGAACTACGACGAAAGGATCAGAGCGGCACGCCATCGCGCCGGCCGAATTCACACTTGCGCATCGAGCTCGGTTACTTTCGGTTACTTCAGTGTCGAGAGCCTGCAGGCCCGCCCCGAAAACAACCAGCGCTTGACCTTAGAATTGCGGCAGGAAGCAGTCAGCAGGGCTAGAGGGTCGCGGGAAAGGTGTCAAAACGGAAAGAGCTGCGCACCAGGGCCGTCTTGCCCCTAAAGGTAACTGGCGTTGATCGAGACGCCAAACCTTTCTCTCTCATAACGCACACACTGGATCTCACGCTGGAGTCGGCTCGACTCGCCGGCATCCACGTGAAACTCAACCCTGGACAGACCGTCTTTTTGCACCGCTTCGGCGTCCGCGCTCGCTTCACCGTCAAGTGGATAGGATCGGGAACTCGCCGCGGCCAATGCGGATTGAAGTCTCTCGAATTGTCTAAGCCGCTCTGGGGAATCAGCCTTCCGCAAAAGCAGAAAGACAAATTCTGGGTCGAGCCCACACCGAAAGACCGGCGACGTTTTCCTCGGCACGCCTGTTCGGGCGGCGCTGAGATCTTCGGCGCGCTTGAGTATCCGTTCTGGACCGAGATCACCGATATTTCGGCTTCGGGCGTGTATGTCAAAAGCTTGACCCCTTTACCCAAGGGCACACTAGTGCGCGTGCGCATCACTTCCGGCGACTACCGCATTGAAACTCACGCCGAGGTCAGGACGTCGGATCCGGCCGTAGGCATGGGGTTGCGGTTCACGGTTATGTCACCAACCAGCCTCTCCGATTTACGCGACCTGCTGGAGAGCCTGCGCGTGTCCTTTGCCGATGCGGGGAAGCTGGAAGATATCATCGTCGAAGAAGACGATGTACTCGTGGAAACCTGGTGAGCGGATTCCCTAACTGGGAAAATGGAAGTGTACGTCCTGCCGTGAGGCGACCGGCATGCCGTTGATGGTAGCAGGACGGAAGTGCCACTGCTCCAGCACTGAAAGCACCTTTTCATCAATCCCGTAACCGAAGGAAACCAGCACTTTCTTTTTCACGATATTGCCGGCAACGTCAATCGTGACCTCGACTACTACATCGCCGGCAACGCCTGCAGGCAGCTCATCGGCACTGACGTGCGGATCAGGAAACTTCACTGGTAGGGCGGGAAATGCGCCGGCTCCGTACACCGGACCGATATCGGAATCGCCATCCGGCGAGCCCATTGCCGGCGACTGAACTTTTGCGTCTGTCGGATGTTCGTCAGTCTGGTGCGGCGAAGTATGTCGAGGCTTTGCTGTCCGCCGGTGCGCTGGCGTGTTGTACTTCAGCTTGCGTGATTCTTCGTTTACCGGGATGCGCAGCGAACTGTCGGTAGGAAGGTAAACCAGCCCGATAGAGCTTCCGTTCTCGCCTGCCAGGACCGCAGTTCGGTTGATCAGCGGCGGTTCTTGCTGCCAGCACAGATACCCAACTAACAGTCCGTGGAGGATGAACGAGACGACGAACGCGCGGCTGGGCAAGCCGCTTCCAATCTCGTCCGCTTTGGAGCCAATGAACATTGAGCGCGTCCTCTCGACAGGCAGTGGAGCTGCCGCCCGGCTCACCAAACATCGTAGCCCAAATTTGCCGACTCGGCTGGGTACCAACGAAGCTCTCCCACATAGACCTTCGGTACGGGAATTGGTGAGCAGTTGATCGGTCCTGTGGTGGCGATTCGGAACACTCTTTTTAGCCTGCAATAAGCAGGACAGAGCTGCTCCGTGGCTAGCCGTCGCTGCTCAGTCCAAGCTGCTCGCGAGCGCACCCGCCAGCAACAGCTTGCATCTTTAGTTAACAGATGAAGTCAGACAATCGAAGTGTCTGCTGAGGATTCAGAGGAGGAATTTGATGCGAAAACTCGCAAATCGCTTGACCATGTGTGCGGCGCTCCTGTTTGGATTTGGAGCGTTTGCGCAGAACCCGAATGCGTCCGTGGTCCCCGCCGGAACTGAAGTTCACGTGCGTGTTGACCAGGACATTAATGCCAAAAAAGGCAATGTACAGCCCGGCGCAATGTTCCCGGGAACGATTTCCCGCGACGTGGTTGACTCGAACGGAAACGTGATCATCCCGCGCGGAGCTCCGGCTCAGCTCGCAGTCGTTTCCACCGGCAACAACAGCAACGACATGACGCTGGATCTGCGTTCAGTGGACATCAACGGACGCCACTATCGCCTCGATACTGAGAGCACCAGCGCCGCTGCCAGCAGCAAGAACGGCGGACTTGGCGCGAACAAGCGCACCGGTGAATATGTCGGCGGTGGAGCGTTAGCGGGCACGCTGATCGGCGCATTGGCCGGCGGCGGCAAAGGTGCCGCGATCGGTGCCATTCTGGGAGCAGGCGCTGGCGCCGGCACTCAGATCCTGACGAAAGGCAAGGAGCTCAACGTTCCGGCTGAGACCGAGCTGAACTTCCGTCTGCAGAACGCCGTCCGCATGCACCAGTACGAAGGCTATCAGGGACACGGACGCGAGCTTCCGCCTCCCGATCAATACAACAACAATAATCAGTACAACAACAATCAGCCGCGCGATAACAACAGCAATCCGCGGTAGTTCTTAGCCGTTATGACAGAGGGCTGGATCCTAACGTCCAGCCCTTTCCTTTTGCCCAGCTCTCGCTGCAGTTGTTCCCGAGGTGCTCGTTTTCCACCGCTCGCTCCACAGCAATCGCTGCTAATATCGCGGAAGTGTCGGTCAGGAAACCATCGAAGCGGGCAAAGAAGTACCTGAGGCTGCTCAAGCCAGGCGAGGAGCAGCGCTCGATGTCCACGCTCAAGCTGCGGCTCCTGAAGAAGCTCAAGTGCACGCTGAAGTACGAAAAGCTCGCCTGGGCCGACGGCGCGCAGCTTGTCGCTGGTGTGGACGAAGTTGGACGCGGCGCGCTCTTCGGACCAGTCGTTGCCGCAGCCGTCATTCTCAAACCTGATTACCGCATTCGCGGGCTCCGCGATTCCAAGCTGCTGCTCCCGGAAGTGCGCGAGGTGCTTGCCGAACGCATCCGCGAGCATTCGATCGCGTATGCAATTGCCTCGGTCGATGCCGCCCGAGTCGATGAGATCAACATCTACTGGGCTTCGCTCGAAGCGCTTGCGATGGCTGTGAAGCAGCTCCAACCTGCTCCCGATCACGTGCTGGTCGATGCCCTCAAGATCGACGTTCCGTTCAAGCAAACGAAGATCATCCACGGTGACGCGCTAAGCTGCTCGATCGCCGCTGCGTCCATCATTGCCAAAGTGGAACGCGATCGCATGATGCGCGAGATGGATAGCCAATATCCCCTCTATGGCCTAGCTTCGAACAAGGGCTACAGCACGCCAAAGCACAAGGCAATCCTGCGCGAGCACGGACCATCGCCGCTGCATCGGCAATCGTTTGCGCCAGTCTGGATGGCGCAAGCCGAGCACACCCCGGACATGTTCGCTGAGTTACAACAAGAGTTGGAAGAAGACGATCAACTGGAGATCGAAACAGAGTGTGCCCAGCTAGACGCAGTTGCCAGCAGCTTGCAGCCAGTAGCCAGCAGCTCTTTTCACATCAGCGACTGCGGATCTACATCGACAATGATGCTCGTGCGCGGAACGTCTTCCGCTACTGCGTTCGTGACCAACGCGCGAAGCGTGCCGTTCAGCTTCTCTCGACTCGCCGATTTCAGAATGAAGTGAAAGCGGTAATCGCGCTTTAGACGCGATAACGGCGCGGCTGCCGGACCCATCACGCAAATTCCTTCCAAACGCGTGCGATCGACCCAACGATGGACAATGCCTGCATAGCGCATCGCGAGTTCCAGCTTGTCACTGCGCAGCAGGACGTTGGCCACGCTGGTCAACGGCGGATAGTACATCCAGCTGCGATAGCGAAGCTCCTGCTCGTAGAAGCCGATGTAGTCGTGCATCGCCGCATATCGAATTGCGTAGTGCTCGGGAAAATACGTTTGCAGCACCACTTCGCCGGCGAAATTTCCGCGTCCGGCACGCCCGGCGACCTGGGTGAGCAACTGGAACGTTCTTTCGGCTGCGCGGAAATCAGGTAATCCGAGGGCATAGTCCGCGCCAATCACGCCTACCAATGTGACGCCGTGGATGTCGTGCCCCTTAGCGATCATTTGGGTGCCAACCAACATATCCAACTCGCCGGCGTGAAGCTGATTGAGCACGCGCTCAAAATCGTGGCGCGTGCGAACCGTGTCGCGATCGAGCCGACCGATACGGGCATTCGGAAATGACTGCTGCAGAGCTTCTTCGATTTTCTCTGAACCAGCGCCGAGGAAGTAGAGATGCTCACTTCCGCATTTGGGACAAAGCTTGGGAACACTGGTGCGATATCCGCAGTAGTGGCATTCAAGCCGCTGGCCCACGGGAACGCGCTGCGTGAGCGCCGCCGGCGAAACTATTCCTTTGTGGTGCGTGAGCGCCACAGCGCAGTTTACGCATTGCATCTTCTCGCCACAGGAGCGGCAGAGCACCACTGCCGAGTAGCCCCGTCGGTTGAGCAACAGCATCACCTGCTCTTGGGCTTCGAGCCGCTCCGTCACTTGCTCGATCAAGCGACGCGAGAAGATCTTTTCTTCTCCCGTCTGCTGGAACTCCTCCCGCATGTCGATGATCTCGACTTCAGGCAAGGGCCTCTGCTGCACGCGCTCGCGGAGTTCGATCAGCCGATATTTGCCTTCGCGTGCGTTGCGATAGGTTTCAAGCGCGGGCGTTGCCGACGCGAGAACGACCGCCGCGTTCGCGAGCTTTCCTCGCATAACCGCTACATCGCGTCCGTTATAGCGGGGCGTCTCTTCCTGTTTGTAGGAGCCGTCATGCTCTTCATCGATGACAATCAGCGCGAGATCGCGGGCCGGAGCGAAAACTGCCGAACGCGTTCCGACCACGATGCGCGCATCTCCGCGATGAATCCGATGCCACTGCTCGGCACGCTCGTCATTGGTAAGACCAGAGTGCAGAATGGCAACCTGCTCTCCGAAGATCCGGTACAGATTGGCGGCAGCAGCAGGCGTTAGTCCTATTTCGGGAACCAGCAGAATCGCCGATCGTCCTGCCGCCAGCACTGACTGCATCGCGGAGAGATAGACCGCCGTCTTTCCCGAGCCGGTCACGCCGTGCAGAAGTGAGACCGAGAATCTCTGCTCATTGACGGCCGCTTCAATGGCATCGAGCGCCGCTCGCTGTGCAGCGTTCAAATCCTCGCGCGCGATCTGAGACGAAGATGCCGGAACTCCGCTGACGTGAAACTCAGCAGCCTTCTGCTCGATGGTCACCAGACCACGACGAACCAGCGTTTCCAGCGTAGTCCGCGGCACGTCCAGCTCGCGAAGCTCGCGCACGGGCATCGCGCCTCCTGCTTCTTCCAGCTTCGTCAGCAGCCTGTGCTGATTGTCGTTGAGCTTGCGATCAGAAGGCGTTGGGTTCGGGAGCAGGCGCGCGATCTTTACCGTCCGGCTGGCATCGCGGGCTGAAGAAACGTCCTGGCGGACAATCCACTTCTTCGCCTGCAGAGCACGCAGCACTTCGCGCGTTGCTCCTGTCGCATTCTTTAGCGCGTGCTCCCGCGCGTCATCTACTTGCGACAGAAAATCGAGCACCTGGTATTCGACCATCTGCTCGGCGACGCTCTTTTTTGAACGGCCTGAATTTCCCGATTGCGCCGATTCGTAGAGAACCTTCTGTCCCAATTCGGTAATGCTGTAGCTCCAGTCGCGCTTGACTTCGGCCTGGAGCGGAAGCATCGCGCGCAGCACTTCCCCGATCGGCGCGAGATAGTAGCTCGATATCCATTCCGCGAGCTGCATGAGCGGCGCGTCGATGAGCGGCTTGAGGTCGAGCACCGAGTGAACAGTCTTGACCTCCATGCTGGGCGGGCGATCATGGAGTGCCGTTACCACACCCGGAAGTCGCGACGTACGGAAAGGAACGAGGACGCGCCCTCCCACAACTGGAGTCTGTCCGTTCACGCGATACGTGAACGTCATCTCCAGCGGAACCGGCAGGGCTACGTCGCAGAAGGAAGACATCAAGTTACATGGAATAACACAAAATAGAACCGCCGGCGGTAGCCGGTGGGTCGGAGATGGCCGAATGGCCAGCTCCGAGCGGTGTCGGTACTGGATGCGATCTCCAGAAACGCAGCCGCAAAAGCCGCGGCTGCCCCACCGCCTGCCGGCGCCGGTTCTGTCATTCTGTGCCCGGCTCCTTTTGTTTCGGCAGCGGCATTCCCAGGTGTTTCATCACCATCTGCAGATCTTTCCAGGCTTCCTTTTTCTGACGAGGATCGCGAAGCAAATACGCAGGATGATACGTGACAGCGAGCTTCGTGTTCTTGAAATCGTAAATCTGGCCGCGCAGGTTAATCATTGCGTCGTTTACGCCCAGCAGTGTTTTAGCTGCGACTGCTCCTAGAGCGACGATGATCTTCGGCTTCACGACTTCGATTTGCCGCATGAGAAACGGCGAGCAGGTTTCGCACTCTTCGCGCTCCGGCGTTCGGTTCCCTGGGGGACGACATTTGATGATGTTCGCGATGTAAACGTCCTCGCGACGGATTCCCATTGCGGAAATCATGTTGTTGAGCAGTTGGCCGGCGCGCCCGACGAAAGGCTCGCCCTGGATGTCTTCATCTGCGCCTGGCGCTTCGCCGACGAACATGATGTCTGCGCGCGGATTGCCCACGCCGAAGACGATCTGCCTGCGTCCTTGTTTGTGCAGCACGCAACGCGTGCAGTCGCCGATGTCTTCGCGGATCGCGCGTAAAGCTCGTTCAGGAGTCATTTGTGGTTCGTCGAAGGTCGATGCCTGACTGGAAGTCTGCAGCGACGGAGGAGGCATCTCTTCTATTGCTGCTTCGATGGGCGCGTTTACATCGCGGCGGTAGAAGTCATAAATGCCAAGCTCGCGATAGAAGCGAAGACGTTCAGCCAGTTGCTGTTGCAGTTCTGAATCTTGCAGCATGAATCGAAGATCAGCGAGCGGGAGCGGCTTTGCCCGCCTGTGTCTTCAGTTTTAGCACGACATCGAGAATGCGGTGCGCGATTTTCTGCTTCGGCGCCTCGGCAACGGAGATTTCTTCGTCGTGTGTGACGATTGTGACTTCATTGCGCTCAGAATCGAAACCGATGCCTGCTTTCGAAACATCGTTGACGACGATTGCGTCAATTCCCTTCCTGCGCAGCTTCGCCCGCCCGTTCTCCAGTGCATTCTGAGTTTCAGCGGCAAAGCCGACAAGAATTTGGCCCGGTATCCGACGCGAAGCGATTTCCGCAAGAATGTCTGGCGTCGGTTCGAGTTCGAGCGTTAGCGATCCGCTGCGCTTGATCTTTTCCTGAGCGGAATTGCGCAAACGAAAATCGGCTACGGCGGCAGCGGCGATTACGACGCTCGCATTATCGAGCTGCGAGATAACAGCGTTGCGCATTTGCTCGGCGCTCTCAATGCTTATTACTTCTGCGCCTTCGGGAGAATCGATCGCGACTGGTCCAGAAATCAGAATCACCTTCGCGCCACGACGCGTCGCGGCTTCGGCGAGCGCGTATCCCATCTTGCCGCTGGACCGATTTCCCAAAAAGCGCACGGGATCGATCGCCTCGCGAGTTGGGCCGGCGGTGATCAGAACGGTCTCGCCGGCGAGATCGCGAACAACGCCGAGCGCCGACAATGTCGCGGCCACGATTTCCGGCGGATCTGCCAAACGTCCTGCGCCGACCATGCCGCAGGCGAGATACCCGCTTCCCGGCTCAACGATGTACACCCCGCGTTTGCGGAGTATCTCAAGATTCTCCTGCGTCGCCGCGTGATTCCACATCTCGACATTCATTGCAGGAGCGACAATCACGGGTGCCGGTGTGGCGAGATACAGAGTGGAAAGAAAATCATCGGCTTGCCCATGGGCAAACTTGCCCATCATGTCCGCCGTGCATGGCGCGACTACCACTGCATCGATGCTCTGGGCAACGCTGATGTGCTCGATGGCCGAATCGAGATTGGGTTGCTGCCCGCCCGATTCCCAAAGTCCTGTGATGACCTTTTCGCCAGAAAGAGCGGCAAAGGTGAGAGGTCGCACAAACTCCTGCGCGGCGGTGGTCATAACGACCTGCACGCGAATACCTTGATCCTGCAGCAGGCGGACCACCTCGCACGCCTTGTAGGCAGCGATTCCTCCGCACACGCCCAGAGCGACCTTCATGGCTTTATTGTAGTCGGAGTAGTAAGGAGTCAGCGGTGGCGTGAATGGTTCGCAAAGAGTGAATGGCGTGCAGAAGAGGATCGATCAGGAACGGCTTCGAGAGGCAAGGATGAAGAAACAATCAAAGAACTGTCATCCTGAGCCCCCTATTTTGGGCGAAGGATCTCCCGAAATACTTAAGACTCAAATGCACTCTCCAGGCTCTCGGACCAAGAACATCTGGTGCATCGGTTCAGGAGCCTTGAAAGAGCATTTGAGCCCGAAATATCGCGGGAGATCCTTCGCCCAAAAGATGGACTTCAGGATGACAGTCCTGAAGGAATGGACTTGTCGGAAATATCTGCCCGACCGCGAAATCTGCGCAGCGTTTCGAGCTTACTCTTCGCTAGGCTGAGGCGCGGGAGCTTCGATCACTTCCGTCTGCTCAGGCACCACGTACGCCACCTTGCCGGCCTGAATTTCATCCTGAGCAATGCGACACGCCTTACGCGAGCTGGTTTCAACCAGCGCGCTGGCTCCGTTCTGCAGTTGGCGGGCGCGGCGGGCGGCGACGAGGATGTAGCGATATTTGCTGTCGAACTCTTTCGTGGGTTCCATTGCTTTGACGTACCTCAGTGGGGTTGGGTTCCGGATGCACCCGCCTGGAAAGATTCCAAAACGGGACGAACTCTCTCGTGGCTGTTAGCCAGCAGACAACCTTCCGCAAGCCGAATCAATTTGGATTCGTCAGGAGTGGGTTGTTTGCCGGATCGACGAACTCGCTCAGAGAGGACGATGGCCTTCAGCTCTTCGACTGCCTTCTCCAGAATTTCGTTCACGAGAATATAGCCGTATTCTTTGTAATTCACAATCTCCTTTTGCGCGTTCTCAAGTCTTCGCTCTATTACTTTGGGGTCAACCTTATCGGTTTGGCTCCGATTCCTAAGGCGTCTCTCTAAGATGTGCTTGTTCGGAGGCATCACGAAGATGCTCACCGCGTCGGGCACCTTCTTGCGCACCTGCGCCGCGCCCTGCACGTCGATATCAAGAAGCAGATCCTTACCATTCTGCTTCGCCTCATCAAGGAACCGGCAAGCCGTCCCATAGTAGTTGCCGAAGACTTCGGCATATTCGAGGAAGCGGTCTTCGCCAATCATCCTTTCGAATTCATCGCGCGTGACGAAGTAATACTCGCGCCCGTTTTGCTCGCTGCCTCTTGGCGGTCGTGTTGTGTAGGAAATGGAAAAATCCAGATTGGGAACAATTGAGCGCAGCTCGTTGACGAGCGTGGATTTACCAGAGCCGGAAGGAGCGGAGATGATGTATAGGATGCCAGCCATGAAGAAATTTTGTGATTGTGTGATTTCGCGATTTCGTGATTCTGAACGATTCACTCAAAATCGCGAAATCACACAATCACGAAATCACGAAATGAATTCACTCCACGTTCTGAACCTGCTCGCGCGCCTTTTCTATCTCCGACTTAATCAGCAAACCCAAGTCGGTGATTCGTAAGCCTTCGCCCGAAACCCCGGCTGTCTTCGAGAGCAGCGTGTTTGCTTCGCGATTCAATTCCTGCAGCAAGAAGTCTAATTTCTTGCCTGCTTCTCCCCCTGAGTCAAGAAGAGAATGAAAGTGCTTGATGTGGTTCTCCAGTCGGACGACCTCTTCCTGAATGTCGCTGCGCTCGGCGAGCATGGCGGCTTCCTGCAGGACGCGGTCCGGATCGGCGTGTCCACCGATCAGCTCGTTCATGCGCGATTGCACCTTTTCGAGATACGCGCGGGAAACCAGAGTGCGCAATTTCCCGATTTCGGCAACGGCATGCGCCAGCGACTGCATCCGCTCGCGCAGTTCGGCTTCTATTCCGCGCCCTTCCTCTTCCCGCATGTGATTCAGACGCTCAATCAATTGTTCGGTGCGCCCGAGGATCGTATTCTCAAGCGCCTCGTCAATTTCGGCGGAGTCGCCGGACAAAGCTCCCGGCAGGCGCAATACAACGTTTAGATCAGGTTGCGACGCAAGCCCAAGCCGCTCGGCCGCTTCCTGAAAAGCATGCACATATCCTTCCACCAGCGAATGGTTCAACTGGAATCCGCCGGAGGCTCCGTGTTGAACCGACAGTCCAACTTCAATATGCCCCCGCGCAATTTTCTCTTTGATCATGCGGCGCATCTTCAGCTCCAGGCCATTCGCCTCGGCGGGCATGCGGAAATGGAGATCGAGAAAGCGATGGTTCACAGATTTCAAGCTGAGAGAAAACGTCAGGTGATCGTTCACCTGATGCGTGAGCTGAGCATATCCGGTCATCGATCGGACAGGCATGCGCGAGGCGGGCTCCCGGGAGTCGCTGCTCATTTCAGCGCAGCAACGTTTTCGATTTCGACGAACTGGAGATTGTACAAGCGTTGATAAGTTCCGTATCGCTGCAAGAGTTCGTGATGCGAGCCGATGTCGGAAATTGTTCCGTGCTCCATCACGATGATGCGATTGGCGCTGCGTACCGTCGAGAGCCGATGAGCGATGACAAACGCCGTGCGATTCTGCAGAAGATTCTGCAGGGCAGATTGCACCAACACTTCCGACTCAGCATCGAGCGCAGAGGTAGCTTCGTCGAGGATGAGAATCGGGGAGTCTTTCAGCAATGCGCGCGCGATCGAGATGCGCTGGCGCTCTCCTCCCGAAAGCCTCATGCCTCGCTCTCCAATGACGGTGTCGTAACCAGCAGGGAGACGCATGATGAAATCATGCGCCAGCGCGGCCTTTGCTGCCGCCTGCACCTGCTCGATCGGAACGTTCGGGCGGCCATAAGCGATGTTGTTCCGCACCGTATCATTGAAGAGCACGGTTTCCTGCGTAACCAGGCCGATCTGATTGCGTAGAGAGCGCACCGTAACATCCCGCAGATCGTGCCCGTCGATCAGGATCGCGCCGGCACTCACATCGAAGAAGCGCGGCAGAAGACGAACGAGAGTGGACTTCCCTGCCCCGCTCGGACCGACGATTGCTACGATCTCCCCAGCTTTGATTTCAAGGTTAATGTTTCGGAGTACCTGATGGCCGCTCTCTTCATCGTCATACGCGAAATCGACGTTCTGAAAACGGATGCTGTCTCTGAATGGTGGAAGCGTGATTGCGTTGGGCTTGTCTTTTACGTCATCTTCCACTTCCATGAAATCGAAGATCGTGGAAGAAGCGCCCAACGCCTGCTGGAAGTTGTTGTAGAACTGCGCAAACTTCCGCACCGGATCGTAGAGCTTAAAAACCGCAATGATGAAGGCAACGAACGCGCCTTGGCTCATCGCGCCTGAGCGAATGCGGTCTCGTCCAACCAAGAGCAGCAATGCAACCGCAACAGACCCGATGATGTCCATTAAGGGCGAACTAACGGCCTGCGCGCTTACCGACCGCAAGTTAGCGCGAAAGAGACGACGGGAAGCCCCGCGGAAACGCATGGCCTCCCAAAGTTCCATATTGAAGGCTTTGACAATGCGATTGCCGGCGATGATCTCGTGTAGCAAATGTTGAATTTCGGCGAGTTTGTCTTGTCCCCTCCTCGTAGTACGTCGCACACTGTGCCCAATGCGGCGCACTGATGCGATCACAACTGGGATAAAGATCACTAGGACCCAGGCAAGCTTCCCGCCGTAAAGGACCACCACGCCAGCAATGAAGATCAACGTGAATAATTGCTGGAGAAATTCCCCGAGTACCGTAGACATCGCGTATTGCACGCGCTCAACGTCGTTAATGATCGTCGACAGGAGAGTGCCGGTGGAATGGCGCTGGAAGAATCCGAGCGAGCGCCGCAGGATCGCCTGAAAGAGCTCGTTGCGCAGATCGGTGATCATGCCGAAGCCGGCATAGCTCACCAAATACGTTCCGAGGTAGTCGCAGATGCCCTTGAGAACAGTGGCCCCAACCAGGGCGACGGCGACCATGGTCCAGGCGTTGTGGAAATAACTCGGCAGGAATTGATGAAGATAAATGTCGTGTCCGCGAATACTAAACAACAGTAGGTCGCGCGAGACTTCTTCGGGCTTTAGAACTCGGTCAAAGATGGGTTTGACTAGAACGACGCGGAAGGCGTCAAACAAACCGACCGCGGCGAGCAGAATGACCGACCCCAGCACCGCGAGGGAATAGGGGCGGACGTAGTGCAAGATCCGGAGCAGACGGCGCGGGTGCGACTCGCGTTGAGGGGCAGAATCCAAACTAGCAGTTTAAGGCTTTTTCTGAAGAGAATGAGACTAAGGAAGCTCGGGTCTGAGCTATCGAGTCAGGTTCCAGCTTTTGAAATCCTACATAAAGGATGCTTTTGTGCAAGGGCGATGTTCATCCGCCTTGCAGTTCGCTCGTAGCTCATTTTTTGCCTGCGAGAACGGCGCGGTGACAACTCGATCCATCACTCAGGTGGTCCTTTCTTCACAACGCTTCAGCAGCAATCAAAAGGGAATAACCGATTCCTTTGTGCAACCTGCTTGGCGCTCGACCCCAAGAGAGCGGTCGAAGTCCTGCCTTGCTGCCCGCGACATCGCCTCTGCCCGAAAGGACCGCTCCAAGTTGTCTCGCGCTTTAGCTTCTCCGAGTGGTCGTAGTCCGGGCCCGCCACCGGTTTTTCCAGGACCGCCGGCTCTGTTGCAGGAACAAGACGCTAGTATCCGATTAGGAATGCAGGACTCCTTTGCTGTGCAATTGTTTGCACACCCCTTGGAGCCAGCCCCTGTCCAGGAGTCCAAGTACCTGCAAACAAAGGGAGGCGTCTGGTCAAGAACGTGCATATTTCTATAGCCGTCTTGCTCAGGGCCGACGTGTGCAATTCCCGTCCTGCAAGCGCCGGATGAGCATTGGGGCGGGGGAGACGAATTCGCGTGAATGCAGAAAGCTGCTGTCCCTCGAACCGACTCGCGATGGAGTTAAAAGCGTACTTCGGGTGCAATCTCCTTCGGCTCCTCGATGATTCGCAATGGGCCATGCTGTCTCGTACCGACTCGCAAATTCGATCTTCGCTGCGCAGAGCAGATGGTGAGCCAGACTCTTTATCACAGCCGAGAGATAAACAACGCCTTGGTGATCTTTTGGACACCATCGAAAGTCTTAGGTATGAGCGGTGTGTTCCAAAGCACAACAGCGTGCGCTTGGCTCGAGGAATCTACTACGCCCTTCGTCCTCTTCTCGGTCGTGGCGTTCGGCAATTACTTCATCGTCGAGTGTTTCAGCAAAGAACTCAGTCTAGTTTCCCTTCATGGCCGTTGGATTGCACTGTTGAGCGCTCGTTCCAAGCTCTGATGCATCGAGTGCTTCGCGCTAGTGGGGAACCAGAGATTCCCTTCATCTGGTTTTGGCCAAATGGAAAATCCGCTGCAGTGATGATGACTCACGACGTCGAAGGAAAAGTCGGAGCAGCACGTTGCGGAGCGCTGATGGATCGAAACGAGTCGTTCGGTATTCGCGCAGCCTTCCAGCTTATCCCTGAAGGATCGTACGACGGTGTGGGAGAGCTAGCGGCAGCAATTCGCTCGCGAGGTCACGAAGTAAACGTTCACGATCTCGACCATGATGGCCGTCTGTACAGCAGCGCCAGTCTCTTTGCTCAGCGCGCAGAGAAAATTCGAAAGTATGCGGAAACGTACAAGGCAAAGGGCTTTCGAGCCGGGTCGATGCATCGCAACCAGGATTGGCTTGCATTACTTGAAATTGAATATGACATGTCCATTCCGAACGTTGCTCATATGGAGCCGCAATCTGGCGGGTGCTGCACTGTTATGCCGTATTTCATTGGAGAAGTGCTTGAGTTACCACTCACGACAATTCAGGATTACGGCCTTATGCACATTCTCAGGCAGGATTCAACAGATTTATGGGCAAAGCAGATTGAAGAAATCAGTAGCTATCACGGCCTAGTTAGCTTCATTGTGCATCCCGATTATCTGAGTGAGCCGAAGGACTGGGAACTATACTCGGAGCTTCTCAAACATATCAGAACAAAACAGGAATCCAACCTATGGATTGCGTTGCCTGGACAGATTAATACGTGGTGGCGACAGCGGAACAACATGGAGCTGGTTCGCACGCATGCCGGCTGGACTATAGAAGGCGAAGGATCCGAGGCGGCGCGTGTAGCATTCGCCCGCATAGTAAACAACGACATTGTTTATAGCTTTCAACCACAGGCCCTCGAAGTGACGCTCGACCAACAGTTGCTTGTCTAGGCGAACGGTATTCCGGTGGGCTGCAGGACCATCATTGACTATTCAGACCATAGATCCGTTGCAGGATGATCGATGGGTGCGCTTCGTAGATAGCCATCCGAGCGCCACTGTCTTTCACACCAGGGAGTGGCTTGCCTGTCTGTCTCGCACGTACGGATACGATGTTGCGGGAATCGTGAGGACGGCATCTTCGGGTGAGATATCGAGCGCACTTCCGCTGTGTACAGTCAAGAGCTGGCTGACCGGCACTCGGACCATATCCGTACCTTTTGCTGATCATTGTGAGCCCCTTGGATGGTCTCCGGCAGATATGGCCACAGTTCGAGCTGAGCTGGAAAGCCTACGCGAGAGAACAGGATCTAAGTATGTGGAATTGCGGCCTATAGCGACTGATTTGCTTGCGCCGCAGCCAGAGAATGAACTCATTCCGAGTGCGTCCTACAGATACCACACACTCGATCTTGACAAAGATGTGGACACATTATTTGCGAGGCTGCACGTTAGTTGCATTCAGCGGAAGATCCGTCGGGCAGAGGCTTCGAACTTGAACTACGAAACGGGTAGATCCGACGAAATGCTGCGGCGATTTTATAGCTTGATGGTGAAAACGAGAAGAAGACATGGACTCTTTCCGCAACCATTGGCATGGTTCTGTAATTTAGCCAGTGTCTTTGGAGAGAAGTTGGTTATTCACTTGGCTTCCAAAGGACAACAACCAGTGGCTGCTCTCATTACTATCCAGCATCAAGACAAACTGGTCTATAAGTACGGCGCGTCTGACGACAGTCAACACGCTCTGGGAGGAATGCCGTTCTTATTTTGGCGTGCCATTCTTCACGGGAAGTCAGTGGGAGCCAAGCAATTTGATTTGGGTCGTACGGATCCTGAGGGTGTAGGGTTGAGCACATTCAAAGAGAGGCTCGGAGCACAATCTCGAAACCTCAACTATTATCGTTTTCCAATCACTCCCGAAAAGAGTTTTTTGCCATCGCATGCTCGCCGTGTCATGACGTTGGCCACGCAGTTGCCGGATTCAGTATGTTCCATTGCCGGAAGAATGTTGTATCGACACGCAGGATGAGAGTGGGACGAGAATGACAGCCAACTCGACCGATCTGATGAAGCGAACGATATGTTTTTCAGCAATCGTTACGCTGATCGCCACAGCCGTCTGGCTTTTCAACGCGGTCGCGAACGTTCGTATCCTCGGCGAGTACAGTTCCCAAACCCTCCTCATTCCCTTTTTTTGTGGCTATTTGATTTGGAATGAACGCGACAGAATATTTGTTGAAACGGAGTCCGGGCTGAGGTCGGGTGCTCAGTTCGCCGTAGCGGCAGCTATCGCAGCGCTAGGCGCTCTGTATTTACGCACGGGAGATAATGCCTACCTGTTTTCCGCGTTTTCACTGCTCTCAGCGATCTTCTTCGTTCTTGCTGCCTTCGCTGCCATTTACGGAAAAGCTGCATTGCGACGTGCGGCGTTTCCCATGATCTTGCTCCTGTTTGCGATCCCGTTTCCGGACTCGTTGGTTCAACGGATCATTTCCCTCCTGCAAGCGCAGTCTGCTTCGTTGTCAGCTACATTATTTTCCCTGATTGGTATTCCGGTTTTTAAGCAAGGATTTCTGCTTACCGTTCCTGGAGTGACGATCGAGGTGGCCAGGGAGTGCAGCGGCATCAATTCAAGCATTGCATTGGTTTTGACCATGCTTATTGTCGCTCGGCAGTCCATCAACTCGAATTGGAGAAGGGCGCTGTTTGTCGCTGCAACAATTCCCCTCTCTATCCTCAAAAACGCCATTCGCATCACGACGTTGACTGTCCTGGCTTTGCGAGTTGATCCGAGTTTTCTAACTGGCAAGTTGCATCATCAGGGAGGGTTCGTTTTCTATCTGGTGGCAATGGCCCTGATGTATCCGCTCTGGAAAGTGTTGAAGGCAGGCGATAGCATCGACGGCTCTGAGCCTCTACAAAAGTTTCGAAAGGAAACATCGATTCTCAAGCGCAAAGAGCTTCGGACGATTGGATAACGCGAGTTGGTGAAAGAAACTGCTAACCCTTGCCGGTCGAGCGTTTCCTCTATTCCATGGGATCGAAGAATAACCACATTACCCGAAGTAATCCGTGTCAAACGAAAGCCGCTTTGCAGGCGGCTTTTGACTCAACAAATGCATGCGTGACACAGAACTATGCACATTCTTCATGTTGTTGGCACACGGCCAAACTTCGTAAAAGCTGCTCCCGTCATGGATGCTCTTCGCGTTTATGGAGTGGAGCAGACTCTAGTGCACACAGGCCAGCATTACGATTCGGAGATGTCGGCAGAATTCATCGATGTGCTCGGCCTGCCCCAGCCGAGATTCAATCTGGCAGTAGGATCCGGCGTCCATACGAAACAAATTCCAGAGATTGTGCGCCGGCTACAACCACTGTTGTCCTCCTGCCGGCCTGACGCTGTGTTCGTGTATGGTGATGTCAACTCAACGCTCGCGGCAGCTTTAGCTGTTTCACGGTTAGGCATTCCTGTATGTCACGTCGAAGCCGGACTGCGTTCTTTCGACAGGTCCATGCCGGAGGAGACAAACAGGATCACTATCGATCACGCATCCGATTTGCTCTTTGCTCATTGCGAAGATGCAGTTACTAATCTCAAGAGAGAAGGAGTACCTGCGGAACGCATTCATCTCGTCGGCAATGTCATGATTGACTCGCTCGTCCGCTTTCTGCCGCTGGCGCGCGGGTACGAGATGCCCTGTGCCCGCCAACAATTCGCACTCGTGACCTTGCACCGCGCAAGCAATGTCGATGACCCCTGCGTGCTGAAAGAAATACTGAAATCATTGAGCGACCTCAGCTCGGAGCTGGACGTTATCTTTCCAGTTCATCCACGCACGCGGAAACGGATCGCGGAGTTCGGAATCGATACACGCTCATTGCGCGTGGTGGATCCCGTTCCTTACATCCAATGTCTCACTCTGCAACAACGTGCAGCGGTAGTCATTACGGACTCTGGTGGCATTCAAGAAGAGACAACTTACTTGAATATTCCCTGCATTACGTTGCGAGCCAGCACTGAACGGCCTATCACCACGATTATGGGAACTAACGTGCTGATCGACGACCCGGCAAGATTAAAAGCCGAAGTTCGAAAGATATTAAATGGAGAGCGCAAGCAAAGCTCTATGCCTCCCTACTGGGATGGCCATGCGTCAGAGCGGATTGCCGCAATCGTGAGCAAGCATTTCAAGCGGAAATTTCGCTCAGCCGCCGCAAGCGCATAAAACCAGAGATTACCAGAACGGAACTCTTGCCGTTCACGGCCAATATCGAAAAAATGAGACCTGCGCGCTGAGCTATAATCGCGCAAGTCCCGATTGCGCGTGAACGAAACGATTCCCAGCAGCTTTCTTTCGGTTTTCACCTTCCTTTTTGGCCTCGTCTTCGGAAGTTTTCTGAACGTCGTCATCTACCGCGTTCCGCGGGAGCTTTCTGTGGTGAAGCCGCGCTCCGCTTGTCCGAAATGCGGCGTCGCCATCGCTGCTTACGACAACATTCCTGTCGTTAGCTGGATTCTGCTTCGCGGACGCTGTCGCAATTGCCGCACGCCCATCAGTGCGCGGTATGCGATCGTCGAGCTCCTCTGCGGATTCCTTTTTGTCGCCGCTTACTACTATGCTGCGCCCCTTACTACGCAGCTTGCGGCCCTGACTCTGGTGAAATTCTGTGCCTTCTTTTTTCTTCTGCTCGGCCTTATCTTTATCGACTTCGAGCACCATTTGCTTCCAGACGCACTCACGCTGCCTGGTTTCATTTTGGGAGTAGTCTTCAGTATCTTCATTCCAGTGGGTGGACTTCCGCACGCGCTCACCCGCCGCCTGCTTGCTTTGAACTGGCCGCTTGGAGCGATATCGTTGCTCGAAGCCTTAATTGGAGCCGCCGTCGGAGCTCTCTTTATCTACGGAGTCGGCGAGATCTACTTCCGGGTGCGACACGTCGAAGGAATGGGATTCGGCGACGTAAAGCTGATGGCGATGATCGGCGCATTTCTCGGAGCCAAACTCGCGCTGTTCACCATCTTCACGGGAGCGCTGCTGGGTAGTATCTTCGGACTCGCTGCCACTCTCGCCGTCTGGCGCAAACGCATCGCACGGCGGCGCCCACGCCCAACTCCTGACATCCTGTCCCGATCCTGGGCCTCAGCTCGCCTCATGCTGCGCTATTACGAAGTGCCCTTCGGAGTGTTCCTCGGCAGCATGGCGGTTGCTTCCACGTTCATCGGGGATCCAATCACAAACTGGTATCTAGACCTCTTTCGTTGATCGAGATCCTCCCCGCTTGAACTGCCCCCGAGAAGATCTCGATTGCTCAAATCCACGCTTGCACCCTACCCCATGTGCCTCGTTGTTGACTTTAGTACCTGTACCATTGCGTCTGCCTGCATGTAGTTTAAGGGTAAAATCAGCAGCAACTCACAAATCCAGGATGTCTGAATGACTCGATCCGCCCTATTTCACGGCGTCGCATCTACCGCTTTGGCGTGCGTGTTTACGTTATCGGCAGCGGCCCAGCAGCAGTCTCTCGGTGACGCAGCGCGGCAGGCGCGAAAGAATAAGCCACCCGAGCCTACGACGAAGGTCATCACCAATGATGATCTAGGCTCCAACTCTCGTTCCTCCGACGCATCGAGCGAGGGGTCCTCCAAATCCGGCGCTGAAAACGCAAGGCCGGCCGGGCCTTCAGCAGAAGACAGGGCCAAAGTCGAGGAACAAAAAGCCAAAGCAGCGAAGGATCGAGAGGACAAGATCGCGGCTCAGCGGGACAAGATCGCCCAGCTTCAGAGCGATATCGAAAAGCTGCAGCAACAGACCAAGCAGCGCGCGTCGAACTTTTACGCTGACCCCAGCAGCCGTCTTCGCGATCCCAAGAAGTACGCCGACGACATGAAGAAGGATCAGGACGACATCGCCGCGAAACAAAAAGAGCTTGAAGACGCCAAGACCAAATTGGCACAACTCGAAGACGAATCCCGCAAAGCCGAACAATAGGGCTCGGCGGTGACGTCTAGACAGGCTCCGGAAAATCTGTCGAATTAGGGAAGGGCACGGATTCATCGGTGCCGTCAAAGGACAGTTCCCATTATGGTTCGGCTTTAGTCTGAGGTGAACCTCGTGTTTCCAAACGGAACAAATTGCCTCAGGCGCTAAAGCGCAAGATTGACCGCCCCGCGCAAACGGCAGGGCTGAGCCGATGCCCTTCCCTAAACCGATTGCAAAAGCATTTTCCGCAGCCTATAGAGGAGCACTCCGACGCGGCGTGCTCCCTTTACAGAATCCACTCATACGACGACGCGGTCCTTCCTATGGATTCTTCGCATAAGCAGCGCAGGGCGCGTCCGCCGGCTGAGTTGGCAAGTCTTTCGACGTCAACGTCAACAATGATGGCTTAGTGAAGTCGAAAAACTCTGCAGCAAAGTCAGGTTGCGCGGCGTCGCGATTGGTCAGGTTCTTCAGATTAAAGCGCTTTTCAATGAACTTGAGGATCGCGGTTGAATCTGCCGGCTTGTGCGAGACGACGTGCGGTACTACATACGGCGAAACCACCATCAGCGGCAGACGGAACCCGGTACGGGTGAAATCCCCTTTCGGGTCTTTTGGTTGGAGATCCTGCGGTGGGATGCCATCCGGCTGGACCGCGATACCATTTGGCGTCAGGATATTGTTGACCGGCTGAACGTGATCATAGAATCCACCGGCCTCATCGTAGGTCAGAAAGAACACCGAATCTTTCCAAATTGGGCTGTCCATGAAAGCCGAGATCAAGCTCTTGTCATAGACAGCTCCGATCTGCACCGGATTCCCGGGATGCTCATCGCGTCCGGTATCGAAGCCCGGCTCAATCAACGCCACGGCCGGAAAGTTTCCGCTCTTTAGATCGGTGAAGTAATCGGTTTGCCCGGCCTGGCAAGGAGTCTTGGGATTGTTTATGCAATCGACAGGCGCCAGATGCTGGGGATCATTGTGATGTTGACCCCAGTCAAAGTTGGTCAGCGTGGTCAGCGGCGTACCATTCGAACTCACATCCGAGTAGTACACCTTCCACGAAATCCCAGCGTCGTCGAGACGCTCAAAGATGTTGGGAACGGTGAGCGTCGGAGGGTTGTGCGCATGTCCAGCCGTGGTTGCCGCCAATTCCGCCACGCGATTCGGTCCTGAATTCGAAGGAATGGGAGAGAAGAAGCGGTCGGACGTCCCGAATTGCCCAGCCAGGAAATAGTAGAACGGCAGCATGGTCTCGTCGTAATAGCCCATGTTCCGCTCGCCGCGTACGTCGAAATAGTGGTGAGTGTCATCCTGGGAATTTGCAAACTGCGAAAAACCGGCGGTTATGTGGACAAAGCCGTTGCCCAGCCACGTGTCTGACGCAGGCTCGTCCCGGTTGTAGGCGCCATGGCTCTCAAGCCAGTCAGGGCTGAAGTCCTCGACGCATTGATCTGTCAGTCTGAATGACTGCACATTCACCGCTGAGCCTACGCTCACATGCGCCTGGCTGTTGTCGGTAATCGAAGCCGTCGGCGCGCCGGGGGTTGGATTAGCCACGGTCAGCGTAACCGAGGTAGTCAGTCCAGAGCTGGAGGTGAGGGTGTAGGTCACCGATCCCAGAGTTGAAGGAGCTTTAACCGTAGCAGCCGCGTTCGGGCCGTAGTCCTGCGTGTGCAATGGATCTGGCGGCGGACTGATCTTCACACTGGAACCGTCTGTCGTTGCCCAGGTTAAAAAGGAGGTGTCGCCCGGCTTAACGGTCTGCGGACTGAGGCCCGCCAGAATTCGCGATCCCGAATCGGGAGTGGTTCCTACCACGAACGATGCCTGCGCAGTCACTCCCGTGGTGGAAGTTGCTACCAGCGTATATACGGTAGCTGTCGTCGGGCTCACCTTCATGCTTCCGTTCGCGGCAACAGGTGTGCCGTTGAGAGTCACCGTCGTTGCATTGGAAGTGGTCCAACTCAAGGGAGCATCAGCGTCGGCTGGATTCTGTGGCGTAAAGCCCGTTGCGGCAAGAGCAGCCGAATCGAGAGTATCTACGTCGCTCGGACCACCCCAGCCTTTATTCATGCGATACGTATTCAGGTGAGCGAAGTAGTGGTCGAACGAACGATTCTCCTGGAACATGAAGATGATGTGATTCAGAGCGGTAATGTCGGTGGGCGTGCTTCCGCCGCCGGTGCCGCCTCCAGTCCCGCCTCCGCCACCGCCAGTACCACCTCCGCTCCCGCCGGTGCCACCCCCACCGCCGCCTCCTCCTCCACCAGTGCCACCGCCACCGCCAGTGCCGCCGCCGGGGTTCTGCGCAGGGGGTTGACTAGCCGACTGCGTCCCGCCGCAACTTGACATGAAAAGTGCCACAGCGAATAACAAAATCAGACTGACGATGGAATGCAATAGGGGCCGCTTACACACGAGAGCTGTTCCTTTCATCGAATATTTGGAAGCAGCAGCTCTCGCACTGGTTGCAGCAGCAACGCCAAATGATGACTATTTGGCTAATAGTTCAACCGGCAACTCGGGAACGTTCGCCTGCATCATGCGTGCCGCGCAGCCGAAACTCAACTGCAGGGCGGAGTTCACGGACTGAAGGGACTTTATGGACTTCATGGACGGAAGTGGACTGGCTGGCCAGACTACGTTTGGCCTCTTCGGCGCTTGGCTTCTTCATTGCGGTATACCATCACGGGTTGGCGAGCTTCAGCAGCTACTCTGATCTGTCCAGCTTCGGCCCGGACCTGAATCTCCTGCGGGCCATCGACGGTAAGCTTCGCTGCGCGAATCTCGCCGGCGTTCCATCCTGTAGGCAAAGACGTCGAGAGCTCCCTTGGCGCTAGTCGAATAGAAGGCAATGCGATCGCCGTCTAAGGGACAAAATGTGCTTTCAAGTCCCATAATGGGAATGCCGTTCAGAGATGCCGAGTAAGTCTTCGCCGCCCAATCAACTTCGATCGTCGCATTGCCTTCGAGCCCCATCGTCGCCCATGTACCTTCACGACGGTACGACTCGATATTGCGTGCGTGCAGTTGGAACCAGGGCACCATCACGAGGTAGAAGGTATCGAGCGCGTCTTCGAGATTCATGTCCGCGCGGACGATCGCGTGCGAGCAGCCGTTGTAGAACAGCGTCTTCATCACCCGATCCACCGGGCCGGTGGTTCTGCCTGACTGTCCCCAAATGGCACTCTTGCGATAGATCGCCGGCAGCAGTGGAATCGGATCGCCGCCGAATGGACACGTTCCCGGCCCGGTCATGTACCAGAACGCGCTGATCTTGCCGATGAACGCATAGCGCAGCGCCTCCGAGCTGACATCGACTCCATGTCTTGCGAACTCCTCCAGCACCTTGTAGCGACCCTCGCGCAAGTTCTTGATCCCGCTCGCCGGATGCTCAGGATCCCAGTCGTCGCGGATGGAGAAATACGAGAGCACATCAATGTGTGTCGTTCTGGGAAGCCGATAACGCTCGCAGGTGTAGCGCACGCGTTCCATTCCGGGACCGGCCATGTACTTCGCCAAGCCGATGATGTAGGAGTTCTCTCCGGTCCAGTTGCGGCTTTCCCATAACTGGCCATCGGGACGCCGGGCGATGATCTTCTCATCCCACGCCGGACTGCTGCGGTAAGCATCGTCGTAGTTGTCCGAGAGCGTGGCGATGCAGTTGTACTTCCTGGCGTTCTGCATCAGGCGCATCATGCCGTCGTAGCCGCCGATGCGCTGATTCACCTCGGCAACCGCCGGGTAGCCGGTGTCCTTGCCGCGATATTGCCAGCCCCACAGATGGACGATCTGCGGCGAGTAGTCGGTCAGCTCCGCGATTTGCCTGATCAACTGCTCGCATTGCTCGAACGTCGAGGCCGGTTTGGGATAGCTCGGCTCATCGCAGCGAATGCCATAAACGAAGCTCTTGTCATAAAGATGATTGGGAATCGCCGGCATGCGACTGCGAACCAGCTTGGCGCCATCGAGCCATGTGAGCGTAGTGCGATCGTCCGGAGCGGCGATGAAATCCAGACGGCAGGTCGATTCCTGCTCTACAAGCAAGTTCGGAGTCTGCCGGTTTCCGCAATTGCGCGGAGTGCCTGGACCGGTATTCATGTCGTAGCACAGACTGCCGTTCACGCGATGCGTCTTCGTCGTGCCGATCGACGCGCGCCGTGTTCCCGCGTCACCGACCACGTTCAATTCCGTGCCGTCCATGAACGCAGTTGTCTCCTGCACGCACAAGACACGATCCGTGCCAACCATGACTACGGGCAACGTTGCAGCGACGTTTCCCCAGAACGTATTTGGCTTGAGCGATCCGGGTTTTGCCGACTTCAACTCCGCCAACCACCCGCCGTCGTCGCCATGCGCCAGCCACGCCGGACCATCTTCTTCACGAACCGTCACCAGTCGCGGCATGGCAACTTCGATCAGTTCATAGCCCGCCGACTCGCGCACATCACGCATGCTGACCTGCACAGTCGAACCTTCGACCGCGTAGCGAATGCTGAACGAAGCTGCAGGCCGCCCGCCATCGGCGACGGAGAAGAGAAACTCAACCTGGTCCCTTCCCGAAGTGGTCTTGTGCGCCTGAACCTCTTCAACGCTGAAATTCCATAGCTGTTTGCTGCAGACGGTAGCCGCAATCGGTTTACCGCGATCTTCGCCGCGCATCCGACGCTGGCCGCGCCCAAGTCGATACTCGTAAGGAAGTCCATCGCGTCCATCAAGGACTACCTCCAGCTCCGAGGAGCGAATCACGATCGCATTCTCCGGGGCCGGACGGGTATTCAGTGGTTCTTGTTCTGGAGTCGGCGAAGACTGCCCCACAAGCGTGCTTGCAGCCAGTCCCGTCGCAGCCACGCCTGAGAATCTCAGGAAGGTTCGACGAGTGAGTTGGTCAGTCTCTTCTTGCATGAGATTCCTGTAGAGTCTCCTCGGTTCAATATTCAAAATTAAACATTCACATCCTGAACGCGAAGAGAGTAACAGAAGCGGCGGCGATTCCGGTTGGCCCACAGCAGACGGTGCTTTTGCGCCTGCTGGGATGCTAGTCGGTGGGCCGGAGGTCGCCCATTTCCCTCACGAATGCTCCCCGTGATTTGTCATCCTGAAGCGCTTCCTTTGCGCGAAGGATCTCCCGCGATGCTTCAGACAAAAATGCTGCCGGTAAGGCTCCTCCACGACAAACCGAATCTTCCTGGGCCGAGGAGCCAGGAACGTGCATTTGAGTACGAGAAATTTCCGGAGATCCTTCGCGCAAAAGAAGCGCTTCAGGATGACAAGGTCATACACGCGACACAAAGATCCGTCCGTCCGACCGAGCCCTCCATGAACCGTATGGCCGTTTCTCCTCTAGCGACCACCCGTGGCTAACGGCGCAACTGAACTCGTGCCTCATACCCATCGTCAGCCATTCCCGATTTGAACCTATGTCGTTCGCCATCAACACTCTGCGGGAGAATCACGGGTCGTTCTTAACCCATCCAACGGGATGGGTAACCCTGACTTTTCCGCAGCGTTACCCTGCGATTTCCTCAGGGTTACGCCGGCTGTGCTGGGTTGCGCTGCGCACCGGTTTGCGTTGCTGCTGGGTTGATTTGCGTTTCTTCAGAACGCCGTTGGCGATCTGCGTGGCGCGCAGAAGTAGCGTGGCAGTTTGCGGCTGCATTCTGCCGGTGACGACCTGCTCCATGATCTGCTTGAGCAGCAGTTGCAGGCTGGCGCGGTCTTCGAGAAAGCCGACTTTGACTTTCTGATTGGATTCGCAATCGTAGGCGCGGCTATGGAAAACGCAGAAGAGGCGATCGCCCATGGCCGGCGCGCGACATTGCTCGCCGTTGTTCTTGAGGTGGGTGCATCGGCGGGCCTGGTTCGCGAGCTTCAAATATCCCAGCTTCACGCCGCGACGATTGGTCTCGACGCGCTGCTTCGCCTGCTCGATTTGCTCCTCAATAAATGCAACCTTCTGGTCCAATTCCTCGATACTGAGCTCGCTGTTGTCCCGTTCGACGGGTTCGACGTTCTCATATTCTTCCTCCTCGTTCCACTCGACCGAATCTTCCTCGGCTTCGAGGGCTTTCAACTCAGCCTCGAGCCTCTCAAGTTCATCCTCTTCCTTCCTCAGCTTCTCGACGAACTCCTCGGGAGTCAGCTCGTCCAGTCCGAGTCGCTCCGATTCACGCTTCGTTGCCTCTAGCTTCGCTTCTTCTTCGTTGCTCATACTTCCGTGCTATCGCGAAATGAGGCGAAAGTCAACCGAAATATAAATCGCGAAAGCAAGCGTCCGACGACCACAAAGAAGTTCTCCTCGTCTGTCGGTCGATTTGTCATTGCTCCGCCTATGAAATTCAGAAACTCCAAATCCAATTTCATGGATTTAGGGGACGAAAGCGCCTCGCGTAGCAAGCTGACGCGCGAAAAGCGATTGCAGGTTTGAGCAACAAACTCAACAGAATGATGGGAATGTAGGAAGCAGGGCGGAGAATCCACAAAGGCGGGACCAGCGGCGATTACACGGTAACTCGATTGCATTTCAGCTCGTCGTTGGTCACGTAATCATGTGACCAGCTCCCCGAAAGAAATCTGTCTGGCCCCAAGCTAGAGCAATCGGCCCGACACACAAAGACAAGAACAGGAGAGACCTGATGCCCAGCAAAACAGTACGGCGCACGCTAGCGTACCTCGTATTTTGCTTCTTCATGGCAGTGCAGCTTTGGTCAGCGGACGTGACCGCACGCATCCGCGGAACAGTAACCGATCCCAGCGGTGCTGTTGTGCCTGGCGCAGAGCTAACCGCCACAAACGTGCAAACCGGCGTGGCATACACGGCCAAGGCCCAAACCAATGGAAGTTACGAACTACTGAACCTGCCGGTTGGAACGTACAACCTGGCGGCAACCGCTCCCGGATTCCAAGCTTTCGCGGTGAGCGGAATTAAGCTCAACATCGATCAGCAATATGTTCAGGATGTGAAGTTCTCGATTGGCAATACGACAGAAAAGGTCGAAGTCACGGCCAATCCAGTGCAGGTCGATACAACCAACATTCAGCTTAGCAACGTGATCGAATCCAAGCAGATCGTCGATCTACCTCTGATCGGCCGCAACTGGACGCAGCTAGAGCTTATATCGCCAGGAGTGCAGGCGGCGAACGATCGCTTCGGGACTTTCGCGGCAAACGGAGCGCAGTCGCAGCAATCGAGCTACCTCATCAATGGGACCGACACTAACGATCTGCCTTTGAACACTGCCCTCTATATCCCAAGCCCAGATGCGCTCTCGCAATTCAATCTGATTACCAGTTCATTGAATCCGGAATACGATCGCAATTCAGGCGCGATCGTCAGTGCCTCGATCAAGAATGGGACGAACCAATATCACGGTGATGCATTTGAGTTCTATCGCGATACGTTCCTGAACACCCACAATTTTTTTCAGATCACCGCTCCCAAATTTCACCAGAATCTTTTCGGCGGCACCTTTGGTGGGCCGATAATCCACGATAAAGCGTTCTTCTTCTTGTCTTATCAGGGCAATCGCGCTGTCACGCCGCAAAGCGTCAACAACAACACGGTGTTCTCACCTGCGCAGCTGCAGGGCCAATTTGGAACGCTATCGAAGAATCCCATTCCCGGAACGCTTCTCGCTCAGACCGGATGCCCGGCTGGTTCGACCTGGGCTTCCTGCTTCCCCACAGGAGTGGTTCCGACTTCGGCGTTTAATCCAATCTCAACGGCGCTGGTTAAAAAGTATGTACCCCTTCCGAATGCCGCCAACAACCAGTATCTTTTCAATCCAACCCAGCAAACTGTTCAGGACCAAGGCATCGCGCGCCTGGATGGAAACGTCGGCAGCAGCAACCAACTTTGGGGAATTTTGGTATTCCAGCACGCTCCCTCCAGTCGTGTTCTCCCGTTTACTGGAGCGACCCTGCCTGGATTCGGCGACGTGAATAAATCAGAAGTGCATCAATACACGGCGTCGTGGACGCACCTTTTCGGTTCCGCGACTTTGAATGAGTTTAGGCTGGGCTACTCGCGACTAAACTTCGATGCGGTCGAACCTCAGAACCCGGTGGCGCCTTCATCCGTTGGCTTCGCGATCAACCCCCAAAATACGAAGTCTGCCGGGTTGCCATTGATGAGCGTGACAGGATTTTTCACCCTGGGATTCAGCAATAACGGACCTCAGCCTCGCGTTGACCAGACCTATCAAGTGACAGATAACTTTTCGAAGATCGTCGGCAATCACTCGTACAAGTTTGGCTACGAAGGAAGACGTTTTAATGTCGATAACCCCTTTTACGGGAACAACAACGGTAACTTCAGCTTTGGAGGTACTGGCCAGTTTTCAACCGGAAATGCCGGCCTCGACTTCCTGCTGGGAAACCCGGATTCGTACGGTCAGGGTGCGGGTGGCGTGATCAATGCCAATGCCTATGAACATTACCTGTATGGTCAAGACCAGTGGAAGTTCCGTGATAACCTGACGATCACGTACGGCGCCGGCTGGCAGATCGATACCCCATTCCACAACCGGCAGTTCAAGGGCGAAGGTACAAACTGCTTCATCCCAGGACAGACATCGAAAATTTTCCCCACAGCCCCCACGGGTCTTAATTATCCTGGCGATCCAAAGTGCAACGATGCCAGCGGAGCTATGACCGCTTGGAAGGATGTAGGGCCGCGCATCGGCTTCGCATATGCTCCGAATTTAGGATTTCTGTCGGGCGGCGACTCGCGCAAGTTATCAATTCGCGGCGGCTATGGAATCTACTTCAACCGCACTGAAGAAGAAACCTCGCTGCAGAACTTGGGGGCGCCGCCGTTCGGCTTAAGCTCGGCGGGCGTAAACGATTTTCCCACCGGTAATGCTCCTTCATTCGCGAATCCGTACGTCGATATAAACACGGGGCAGACTTTTGCGAATAAGTTTCCATTCGTATTTCCTAGTGCCGGACAGGCAGTTGATTTTTCACCCTTCTTGCCGATCAGCATCAGCCTGTATAGCCCACATTTCCGAATTCCCTATTCAGAGAACTTCAACCTCACCATTGAACGACAGCTACCGGGAAACACGGTAGCTAGAGTTAGCTACGTGGGAGCGCTTGGTCGTCACGAGCAGATCACGTACGAAGGCAATCCAATCACGCAGGCTGGACATGATGCTTGCCTCGCAGATCCGACCGGTAGTTGCGTAAAGAACCGCAACAATCAGGTCGTCGCATTTCCAACTCACACCGCGTATGCTCCCGGCGATCAGATCGCGAGCGTAGGCACCATCGACACGATCGGTTCCTCTGAGTACAACTCGCTGCAATTGAGCGCAACCAAGGGCTACACCCATGGCTTGCTCTTCCAGGCGAGTTACACCTGGAGTCACGCAATCGACAACGGCTCCAGCTTCGAAAACTCTGGCTTCGGCGGCGCAAACCGTGGGTACAACCAGTTTGTTCCCGGTTTGAACCTCGGCGATTCGGCGTTCGATGCGCGCCATCGATTCGTATTCAGCCCGGTTTACGACGTACCCAACTGGAAGGGCATTGCTGGACTGCACTGGCTGCCCGATGTGATTGGACGCGGATGGGAAATCAGTGGAATCATGACATTCTCCACCGGATTCCCGGTTGACATCCGCACCAGCTCAGGATCACGGTCACTGTTCTGCGCCTCGAACTTCCAGTTCTACGCTTGTCCCGATGTTCCCAATCAGGTAGCTCCGATCCGGCTCGAGGATCCGCGCGTGGGAAAGAACTTCTGGTTTGATCCTACGAGTTTTGCTACAGAAGCGATCGGGACATTCGGCAACACTCATCGCAATCCGCTGCACGGCCCCGGAATCAACAGCACCGATGCGGCGATCTACAAGAACATCTACTTCTGGCCGGGTAGTGAGAGCAAGTACATCCAGCTACGGCTGGAGAGCTACAACGTGTTTAACCACACGAATTTCTATAACCCAGCTTCACCGAACAACATCACCAATACGATCACGAGCGCGAACTTTGGCCGTATTACGTCCGCGGCTCCCGGTCGGCAGACTCAGCTCGCGGCTAAGATTTACTTCTAAGCCGCGCTATCTTGAAAGGGCACTGCGAAGGCAGTGCCCTTTTTTATTTCAACAAGAGCTCTGCTGTGTGCTGCAATGGCCTGCTGACGACCGCTACACCCCGAACAACGGGAAATGACTTGCCGCGCCCATGAAGAAGATGATGAACAAAGTCAGGTAAAAGCTGAAGCGGGAAGTCAGTGCTGATTGGCGCACCAGTGAAGCGAGGTTTGCCGGCATCGCTGCGGCACCTGCGCCTTCTGCCTCCATCCAGCGCAGGACTTTCTTATTCGCGCGCCAGACGATTCCCCAGACGTTCAGCAGCAAAAACAATCCCATACCCCCGCCGATGCCGATCGAGAGCGAGCGATTGCTCTCCCATCCGTGCGCGTTCAGGCGCAAGAACAGCCATGAGGCGGCGATTATCACGATCGTCGTTCCGATGAACAGCAGTGGCTTGTTTCCGGCGCGCAGCAAGGCGTAGAAGATGATCCAGACCACGATCCAGATCACCAGCCAACTCAGGAAGAACGCTCCGGCTTTTCCATTCCCGTTTTTGGCTTCCGCTCCGGCGATCTGGCCGAAGTAGGCGACGCCGGAGAGGACTGCGACCAGCGAGCTCCAGCGGAACCAATTCAGCGCGCGCCACATCAGGCGGGGCAGGACGCGGGGGCGCATCTGCGGATCAAGTGCCGCCGCGAATTGTGTGCTCACCAGATTGAAGAAATAAAGGAAGCCGATCCAGAGGATCGCGCTGACGATGTGCAGCCAGCGCCAGAAAATCTCCAGGTTGGCGGTGGCGCCCTGTGGCCAATGGACGAGCGGAGCGGCCATTCTCGTTGGCTATTTCCAGTAAAGAAACGCAACGCCGCAAATCAGGACAGCGACGGTAGCGGCGACAGCAACACATATGAGCAGCGTGATGCCGAACTCAAACGGATTGCCGGGAGTTTCGTTGTGCGGTCGAACGTCAGTCATGCGAACTAATGTAGGGCTTAGGAGACGAATGGCGCAAGTGCCGACCGCAGGGTGAGACAGCCACACTCTTCGCGGCTTGCAGTCAGAGTCTGTTTAGGGAAGGGCATCGGCTTCAGCCGTGCCGTTTGCGGATGCGGTCCATCTTGCGCTTTAGCGCCTGAAGTAGTTTTTGCCCTTTGGGAAAGAGGCTTACCTAAGCGGCTAAAGCCGAACCAGAATGGGAACTGTCTTTGACGGCACGGCTGAAGCCGTGCCCTTCCCTAATGCGATTTCAAACAGCGTTTTCCGCGCCTGTAAAATCGGTGGCTTCACCCTCCTCGAGCATCCGAGAGACCGCCCTCGCTTTGACGGTTCTGTTTGCAATCCGCTCCTCCTTCTGAAACACTGGCCCGCTCACAATCTCACGTGGAAAGGCATCATGAACCGAAGAGACTTCGTTAAAGCAGGCTCGGCGGCGCTTGCCGGTTTTTCACTTCTGCCCGAGGCGTTCGGAGCTCCCGCGAGCGGGACAGGGCGAATGGTCTTCTCGATCAACCGCAACTGGCGCTTCAGTCCGCAGCGCGCGCAGGGCGACACCGCGCCGGATTTCGACGATTCCAACTTCGAGCAGGTCACCGTTCCGCACACGAACAAAATGCTGCCGTGGCATGACTTCGACGAGAAGCTCTACGAATTCGTCTCCATCTATCGCCGCAAATTCCGTCTGCCACCCGAAGCGCGCGGGCGTCATGTTTTCGTCGATTTCGACGGCGCGATGACTGCATCAACCGTGTGGATCAATGGCCAGCGTCTGGGCGAGTACAAAGGCGGATACACGCCGTTCTCCTTCGAACTCACGCCGCATATCAACTGGGACGGCGACAACCTGCTCGCGGTAGAACTCGACTCCACTGAGCGGCCGGACATTCCCCCGTTCGGCGGGCTGATCGACTACCTGACGTTCGGGGGAATTTATCGCGACGTTCGCCTCCGGCTGGTGCAGCCAACGTATCTCGAAAACATCTTCGCCAAGCCTCGCGATGTTCTCACCGATCATCCGTCGGTGGACGTCTCCTGCTTCGTTGCGCGCCTCGCGCCGGAGAAAGGCTCGCTCACGCTGGAGGCTGAACTGCGCGACGGCGATCGCGTCCTTGCTCATGAGACCAAGAACATCCCCGGCGGAGCCGCGACGCAAGAGCCTGTTGCGTATGACGTCACGCTCAGCAACCTGGGTTCAGTTCGGAAATGGGACTTGAAGAATCCCAACCTGTACACAGTCGTTGTGCGCCTGAAGCAGCGCGACTCCGTTCTGGACGAAGACAGCCGCCGCATCGGCTTTCGGCAGGCGCAGTTCACCGATCATGGCTTCGAGCTGAATGGGGAAATTATCAAGCTGCGCGGCCTGGATCGTCATCAGACGTTCCCATTTGTCGGTCAGGCGATGGGAGCACGTCCGCAGCGCCGCGATGCCTACATCCTGAAACGGGAATTGAAGTGCAATATCGTGCGCACGTCGCATTATCCGCAGTCTCCGCACTTTCTCGATGCGTGCGACGAGCTTGGGCTGCTCGTGTTCGAAGAGATTCCCGGATGGCAGCACATCGGCGACTTGCAGTGGCAGGAGATCTCGATCGACAACGTCCGCCGCATGGTGCGCCGCGACTGGAACCATCCTTCGATCATCTTGTGGGGCGTGCGCATTAACGAATCGCAGGACTCGCACGATTTCTACACCAAGACCAACGCGGTCGCGCACTCGCTCGATCCCACGCGCCAGACCGGCGGTGTGCGCTATCTCTACGACTCGGAATTTCTCGAAGACGTATTCACCATGAACGACTTCGGATTCCCGCTGCGTCCGCCGAATCATCCGCGCTATCTCAATACGGAATTCGTCGGCCACACGTATCCCACCAAGATGTATGACACCGGCGAGCGGCTGGCCGAGCACATTCGCCGACATGCGCGCGTACACAATCAGCTTGCGACTAATCCGCAGTATGCCGGTGGGCTTGGCTGGTGCGCCTTCGACTACGACACGCACGAGGAGTTTGGATCGGGCGATCGCATTTGCTATCACGGCGTGAGCGATATCTTTCGACTGCCCAAGCCTGCTGCGTACTTCTACGCGTCGCAATGCGATCCATCGGAGGAGATCATCCTTGAGCCGGCGTTTCAGTGGTCGGCTATTGATGATTGGAGCCAGGCGGCGGCAACGGCGATCGTCTGCTCGAATTGCGATCACCTGAAGTTCTACAGCGGCGACCGATTGACGGCAGAAGCCGATCCCGACCGCACGAACTTCGGCAATCTGCCGCATCCGCCGTTTACGGTGAAGCTCGATCACGCATACCGCCACACGGACAAAGGTCCGCTGCGCATTGAGGGCTACATCGGCGGAAAGAAAGTTGTGGAGAAGCAGTACTCGCACAGCGGAGTCGATCAGCAGTTCGTGGTCAAGCCCGACGACACGACGCTGATTGCCGAGGGCGCCGACTGCACGCGCGTGATTATGCGCGTCGCCGACGAGTTTGGAAATCTGCGCCGCTACTCCACCGCTTCGATCGAGCTAAGCCTGGATGGACCGGCCGAAATCATCGGCGAGAACCCGTTCAGCCTGGCCGGTGGAGGCGGTGCCGTCTGGATTCGTGCCAAGCAAGAGCCAGGAACTGTGACGCTCAGAGCGAAGCATCCCATTCTGGGAACGAAGCAAGTAAGCATTCAGATTTCGCCGGCCGAGCCCGAGCGCGTGTAGCGGAACTTTGTTGTCATTCCGAACCGGCCGCCTTTGCCGGTGAGGAATCCCTACGGATTTCCATCCGCTTTACGGAACCGGATGCACGAGTCCGGCGTGCAAGCTAGCCCTGCTGTGAGCAATCGGGAATTATTGGAGGACCTGGAGGCCAATGGTAGCGACAGGGATTCCTCACCGGCAACCGCAGCCGGTTCGGAATGACAGGAAGACTTCGCTTGCGCGTCGTCTTGGCCTGTTCGACGCGACCATGCTGGTAATGGGCGGTATCGTCGGCTCGGGCATCTTTATTAATCCCTACGTCGTTGCCCAGCAGGTCCACACGCCAACGCTAATTCTCGGTGCGTGGGTCGTAGGCGGCGTAATCGCCCTGGCCGGCGCCTTCATTTATGCCGAATTGGGACAGCGTCTCCCGCAGGTCGGCGGCCAGTATGCCTATTTGCGCGAAGCCTACCATCCGCTCTTCGGCTTCCTGTATGGATGGACGTTGCTGCTGGTGATCCAAACCGGCGGCATGGCCGCGGTGACGGTCACTTTCGCGCGTTATTTCCTTGAGTTGACTGGATGGCATCTCTCCGAGGCCGGAGTGGCGGTCGTGGCGCTCGGCATTCTGACGATTCTCAACTGTCTTGGCGTGAAGACCGGCAGCACCGTGCAGAGCGCTCTGATGGTGATGAAGATTGCTGCGATCGCGTTTCTCGTGGGCTGCGGGTCCCTCTTCGTACGCTCAGCGCAGCTCCACTGGGTTCCCATTTCGGATAAGCCTGCATCGTTGAGCCTGTTCTCCGAGTTCGGAGCTGCAATGGTTCCTGTGCTCTTTGCCTATGGCGGATGGCAGACGACGCCCTTCGTCGCCGGCGAACTGCGTAATCCACGCCGCGATCTTCCCCGCGGACTTCTGCTCGGCGTCATCGGAGTTATCGCGCTGTACACGAGCGTCAGCCTGGTCTGCCTGCGCGCGCTCGGTCCCGAGCAGTTGGCGCTCACGCGCACGCCAGCTTCGGCAGTGATGGGAGCTGCGCTTGGCAATGTCGGAAGTACTATCATCGCCTGCGGCATCGCCATTTCCACTTTGGGATTCCTGAGTCAGGGGATTCTCACTGCGCCGCGCGTCTATTTCGCCATGGCCGAGGACGGAGCCTTCTTCCGCAGCGTTGCTCGCGTCCATCCCACCACGCGGGTGCCAGTCCTCGCCATCGTACTGCAGAGCGTCTGGACGATGGTGATCATGCTGACCGGCCGCTACGAACAGATTCTGAACTACGTCGTTTCGATGGATTGGGTGTTCTTCGGGCTTTCTGCTGGATGTTTATTCGTCTTTCGCCGTCGCCGGGTTGGTGAAGCTGATTTCCTGATGCCCGGTCATCCCTGGAGTACGGCAATCTTCTGCATCGTTTGCGCACTGGTGGTCGTCAATACAGTGGCGCGTTATCCATCGAATACACTCATAGGCGTGGCAATTCTGCTCTCCGGGATTCCGCTCTTCTTTTTATGGCGACACATCAATCTCTCGAAGTGATTCCCGCCCGCACCCAGGCGCGCTCCAGCTACATGGAGTTCGCGAAGCTGCGCTCAAGCGCGAAATATAACCTGGCCACCAGCGGCATGGCCGGACTGACGATGGCCGAGCTCGGGGTGTCGATCGATCAGCTCGAGATCAATCCTCCCGCCGGATACGGCTACGAGCCTCTGACGCGCGCTGTTGCCGATCGCTATCGCGTTCCCGCCGAATGTGTGATTACCACTTTGGGAACGTCGATGGCGAATTACTTCGCCCTCGCGGCGTGTACCGATGCGGGCGACGAGATTCTGATCGAACAGCCAACCTATGCGCTGCTGCTGGATACGTCGCGTTATCTCGGATTGGAGATCAAGCGCTTTCAGCGTCCGGCCTCGGCGGATTACCAGATCGACATCGATGATTTACGCAGGCAGGTCTCATCGCGAACGAAGCTGATTGTGCTCTGCAATCTACACAATCCCACAGGAGCGTTCACGCCCGAATCGACGCTGCGCGAAATCGGCGAAATCGCAAGGAGAGTGGGCGCGCGGGTGATTGTCGATGAAGTTTATCTGGAGATGCTCTGGGAGAAGCATCCGCAAAGCGCGTTCCATATTGATCCCGAAGTTTTTCTCAGCACCAACAGCCTGACGAAAGCTTACGGACTGAGCGGCATCCGCTGCGGCTGGATTCTGGCCTCGCCCGAGATCGTGCAGCGCATTCGTCACTTCGAGGACCTGCACATGGGTACGAACGTCCATCCTGCGGAACTGATGGGCGTGATTGCCTTCCAGAAGTTGGATCAAATTGCAGCAATGCAGAAAAAACGATTGGACGAAAATCGCAAGCTCCTGCGCGAAGTGCTTGAATCGCAATCGGTGCTGGAGTACTTCTGGCCGGAGAATGGCGCGATCATTTTCCCGCGAGTGAAGGGGAGCGCCGCGAAGTTCCTCGCGCGCCTGCGCTCAGAATATGAAGTCAGCGTTGTGCCGGGCGAATTCTTTGAAGATCCTCAACGTGTACGCATCGGCGTGAGTGGCACGACGGAGAGTGTGCGTGCCAGTTTGGAACAATTGGGGAAGGCGCTAGCAGAACAGGTTTAAATAGTTCGGACCGACGGCCGCCCTCGGCCGGTTTTCGTAGGATTCGACATAGTCGGGATGCCAATCCAAAACCCGCGCGGGGGCGCGCGTCGGTCCAAACAATCTAGCGTTTTCGAAACTTACTTCGCCTGTTCCATTCCCTCCAACTGCTTCGCCGCGTCCTCGATCATTTGCGCTTCGCGCTCCAAAACGCGGCCGATCGTCTGCGAGCCTTGATCGGCTTGCTGCCACTTCTTCTGCTCGATCGATTCGCGGACTGCGGGCAGCGTCTTCACGCCGTAGCCGGTGTAGGCGCCGGGCGCGTAGATCTGGTTCTTGAACCATGGACGCTCCGGCAAGCCGTTTTCGTCGAGGAACCCACGCTCAGCTTCGATCAGCTTTTGGTTAAGCTGCTGAATGCTGCTGTTCGCGTAAGCTGCGCCACCTTTTTCCTGAGCTTGGGTGAGCGCTTTTTCGAAGTGGTCGGCGCTGCGCTTCATCGCGGCGCTACCATTCTCCAGCGGCGCGAAGTTGATGAATGGCGGAATATCTTCCCGTTTTGGAGCTACGGTCGGATGCTCGGGATCGGAGACCGCATCGTAGGCGCCTTCGTCCAGCTCGCGATTCACTTCCGCCTGCTTGTCCTGCTCGGTTTTGAGCAGGGTCTCGACTTCTTTTACGTAGCGCGCCACAGTGTCGGCTGCATCGCCAAAGCTGAGGGGGATCAGATCGGCGTCGGCCATCCGCATTACGGCTGATCCGCCAAGCTGTGCAAGCGCGCGCTCATAGACGAACTTTGTATCGGAGAAGTGCGTGTACCAATAGAAGTCGTCGTAGATGGAGTGATACACGCCGCCTCCACCTTCGCCGCCGAAACCGATATTCAGCGCCGCAATGCCGGCGTGATCGAGAAACGGAGCGTAGTCGGAGCCATCACCGAGCGCTCCGATGCGCAGTTCATTCGAGCGGCGGAGGTCGCCACGATCGGTTTCGGCCGTAGCGCGCGAAATGCGCTGCAGCCGTGCGCGCTGCCAGACGGAAAGGTTCGGCTTTTCGGGATCCTGCACGTCGCGGCCAACATCGTTGATAAAGCGCTCCAGCCGATGATCGCCCGAGGCCCGCCAGTATCCGCGACCATTGCCGTCGGAGTTCACGTACATCACCGCGTGCTGCTGGAGTTCCTTGATGTGCGTTTCCACCCACTCGGTTGAGCCGAGCAGGCCAGGTTCTTCGCCGTCCCACAGGCAGTAGATGATGGTACGTTTTGGCTTCCAGCCTTGCTTGAGAAGCTCGCCGAGAGCGCGGCCCTCTTCGAGCACAGCGGATGCTCCCGAAACGGGATCGTCGGCGCCGTTTACCCACGCATCATGATGATTGCCGCGGATTACCCACTCGTCGGGATAGGTCGATCCGGGGATGCGCGCGATCACGTCATAGACCGGCTTGATGTCCCAATTTGACTTCATCACCAGATGCACCTGCGCAGATCCGGGACCCATGTGATAGGTGATGGGCAGAGCGCCGGCCCACTTCTCCGGCACCACTTCGCCACCCATCGCGGCGAGCAGCGGCTGCGCATCTTCGTACGAGATCGGAATCACAGGAATCTTCTGAATGACCTTGCTCTCGCTGATCGACAGGCGTTTGGCATCCTTGGTTGCGCCGACACCAGGAGTAAGCGGATCGCCGGGGTAGTCGGTATCCTCAACGCTGCCGCGCTGGACGCCTTCCTTTGGGCGATAGGCCCCTTTTGGGAATACGTCGCCAGGCACATAGCCGTCATCGGCGGGATCCGAGTAGATGATGCAGCCCTTCGCGCCATGTTCGTACGCGACCTTGGGCTTGATACCGCGCCATCCCGCGCCGTATCGGGCGATCACGATCGCACCTTTCACCGAGATGCCCATGCGATCGAGCTGGTCGTAGTCATCGCGCATGCCGTAGTTCACATAGACGAGCGGGCCGGTCACATCGCCATCGGCGGAGTAGGCGTTGTAAGTCGGCAGTTGCTGCTGGGTCTGTCCCGAAGTGGGATCGCCTGGGACCGGCGGCTCCTGCAGCTTGGCGCGATACTTCGTCGGAGCGACAAGTTCAACCACGCGTTCTTTAGGCGTGGGGAAGAGAACGTCGAAAGTTTCAATTTGGGCATCGAAGCCCCACGACTTGAACTGCGACAGCATCCACTCGGCATTCTCTTTGTCATAAGCAGAGCCGACGTTATGCGGATACGCGCTCAGCCGGCGCATGTTCTCGCGCAGGATGTTGGGATCGGGAATGGCGCGAAACTTCTGCTCCCATTGTTGCTCCGTGCGAGAGGAGTCGGTCGTGTAGCCGATGTATGTCTTCGGTGTGTTGGTAGTGGGTGTTGCGGTTTGCTGAGCTGTTCCGTACTGAAGAAACGAGAAGATGAGGATGCAGGAAATTAACGGTTTACAGGAATACAAGGTTATCCTCCCGATGAAATCGCCGCGAGTCAACACGAAAGGTCACGAAGGACAACATCAAGGTCACGAAAACGTCTCTGTGAACTTGGTTTTGAACTTTGTGGCCTTCGTGTTAACCCCCAGGCGTTTTTACTTCAACGCATGAACCAAATCCTTCCAGCCCACCAGAACGAATCCCTGATCTTTCAGGAACTGGCGGAACTCTGAACTTTTCACCAAGTCGAAATCATGCTGTCGCCATGCAGCTCCCCAGTTGGGGTGATTCCATGTCGCTCCGCGCATCTCGTCATCATCGAACCCGAGGTGAACGATCAGCTCGTACACTCCCGGCGCGAGCGGTTGCAGTATGTTCTCGTACGTCTTGAGCCATTGATCGGGAGCCACCCCGGCGAGATCTGCAGAACTTCATCTACCAGGCTTTCCGACGGACGCAGCGTGCTCTCATCGACGTTCTTCGTGCGCTTCAGCGGAATTGGCAGGCGGTAATCTTCCGCGATCTTGCGATATGTTGCGATCAATTGGGGAGTGGTAAGGAGCGCGCCCATGTGCGTGTCCAAGTGGCTGAGCGGAATGCCCATGCTGCGCGCGCGATCGATTTGCGCGTGCAGCTCGATCTCGACCTCCGGTGGCTTGTCTTGTTGAGCTACTTGGGTCTCGAGCAGTGGCAGATAGCCTTGCTGGTCGAGCAGGCTCGGAACTCGGTCGCGCGGGCTTACCGGTCCCCAGCGGAAATCAGTCCACTCGCTGTTGAGGGCCATGTGAATTCCCAGATCGGCCTGCGGATGAGTCTGCGCCCACCGTGCCACTTCGGGAAGCCACGGGCAGGGGACGAGAATGCTCGACGAAGTTACCCATCCGTTCTCCAGCGCCTGAGTGATGGCGCGGTCCACGGAATGCGCCATGCCGAAGTCGTCGGCATGAATGATGAGCAGCCGAGCCGAAGCGGGATAGCCGAGTCTTTCCTGAACCGTTTGCCTACTCGAAGGTTGTTGCGCGAACGCAGATGCGAGGAGGAGGACAGCGCAGAGGATCGGCCGCATAAGTGAACGGGGAAGTGTAAGACATTGGCGGGGATTTGGACAGAGGTGTGGATATCTAAGGACGCAGTGGATGGACCACGTAACCTCTGATCTGAATTCGCCGTCGAAGCAGGAAGCTAGCCCGTAGGGCGGAATGTTTTAGCCCACGCGCGTAAGCCGTGGGTAACCGAAGAAAACGGCCTGAGCCCGAAGGGCGGTATAGCTCACCATACGTAGATGTTCATAGGTGCTCGCCGCCGCGGTTGATGTCGCAGATCGCAGAATCGTTCAGAAACTATGCCGCCCTTCGGGCTCATTGTGGTCGTTCAGCTTACCCACGGCTCACGCGCGTGGGCTAAAACATTCCGCCCTACGGGCTCACGATGTTTCCATCGTCATCTTTGCGTTCGCTTTTGCCGGATGCGCTCGCAACATCTTTCCGCCGGTCGTGAGCCGATATTCCTCCCCGCGCCAGTCAATTTTTGCGCTCAGATAGCTGCCGAACCAGAGAAACACCCCGAGCAGATCTCGGACCGGCCATAGCCATGCGCGAGTAAGAGCTTTCCTGTCACCGGCGACCACATAACCTGCGGCGACCGACTGGATCAGGCGGTTCACGAATGCAGCCGCAAGCAACGCGATTCCCAATCTGGAATGCCGACTCGCAAACCCTGCAAAGAATCCAAGCACACCGAATGGCATGGCATAGGTGAGAACCGTGCCGAGGTGGCCTTTTGGCCGCGAAAACCGTGTGCTGCGCATCCAGCGAACCTGATGACGCATGGACGACAGGAAAGAATGGTGGAAGACCATGTGATCGATGCTGTGATGCGAGAGCACGACCTCCATTCCCGTTTCGGCAACGCGATTGCCGAGGATGTAGTCATCGGCGCAATAATCGTCCATGAAGCCGAATCCGTTCAGCGCTTCCACGCACTTGCGGCGAACCACCATCGTCGGACCGAGAGCGAACTTCATGCCTTCGAGCAGATCGGCTACGACTACGCCTGAAGTCATTTCCACCGAATAGCCCAGCGCTTCGAGATCGGTCCAGAATCCACCGGCCGGCAAGCCACGGAAGATGCAGGTGATCATTCCTACTTTGGGATTCGCAAATGGCTTGATGATCTCGCGCAGGTAGTCGGGCGAGACGCGCACGTCGCTGTCGCTGATCACAAGCAGATCGTGCGCTGCCTGCTTCCACATCTTTTCCAGCGAATAGAGCTTGGCGTTGGTCCACGGAGGTTCGCCGCTGGTCATGAAGCGGGCGTTCACGGAGAGGTATTGTTCCGAGAGCTGGCGTGCGATCTGCAGCGCAGCGTCATCGTCGCGACGCGCACAGAAGATCAGTTCAAAACTGGGATAATCCTGACGAAAGAAGCTCTCAAGGTTTTCGCGCAGGTTTGGCTCGATTCCGTGCACCGGCTTGAGAACGCTGACCGAAGGCGTGTAAGCGGGAGCCTGGAGCAGCTCGCGACGACGCTTGGCAAAACGCAAAACACCGGCAATGACAAGAAGCAGGTATGCCGTCGAGGTCACCGTTCCGAAAATGGCAATGGCCAGCAGTATGCGCGAGAGCATGATGTAGGTGAAAGCTCGATTCTACGGGACGCACTCGGCCGAGTACAGGAAGCGCTGTAGTATCATGGAGCTACCCCAATCCCGCAGCGCGGGATTCCTTCCTCTTCACGTCGGGACGTGGCTCAGCCTGGTAGAGCACTCGCTTGGGGTGCGAGGGGTCGGCAGTTCAAATCTGCCCGTCCCGACCATTCTTTCCAAATCGCACCGAAGTTCCAGAATTCCTTAGTTCAAAAACCGTATGCGATACGGCACCATCTGCCGTCTCAGTGATCGAGATGCGCTTCTCTTTATACGTGTCTGAAGCGCTCAACTGTTCAAGCCGCTGGCTTCAGTGCCTTCTATCGGTCGGGATACCCCGAACTATTCGGGCGATGCAGGGAGGTTGCCGCTTTTCCGCTCCGTCTTGCCAAAGAACGGGATTGACGTGCAGCCATTGTTCCTCCAAAATGGAGGAAAAATGGAGTCAATAGGACATGGCGGTGCTTAACATCAAGAACCTACCGGACGCTCTTTACAAGAAGCTCCAGGCTCGGGCAAAACGTGAGCGTCGCTCGGTCGCCCAAGAGGTCACGCACCTGCTCAGCGATGCACTTGAGACGGCAAAACCTTTATCCATTTTGGAGCTGAAGGGATTGGGCAAAGATCAATGGCGCAACAGTGATGCTGCGAAACATGTCGAGGGAGAACGGGCATCATGGGATTGATGAACGATATTGGCCGCGGCCCGGTGGGCGTGGACACAGTCGTCTTCATCTACTTCATCGAGGAGCATCCTCAGTTTCTTCCGCTGATTGAGCCGCCCTTTCGGGCGGTCGATGATGGTCGGATGGAACTGATTACATCAGCGCTGACTCTGTTGGAAGTTTTGGTCGTACCTTATCGTACGGGGGACCACTTGCAGCCCGCTACGACTCTATTCTTACGCGCAGTCGGGGCCTCCGGATCGCCGACATTTCGCGTGACCACTTGCGCGCTGCCGCACAACTCAGAGCTAAGACTGGAGTGAAAACGCCGGATTCGCTACAACTTGTAGCCGCTTTGGCGGGGCGTTGCACCGCTTTCCTCACAAACGATCGCCAGCTCCCGACTCTGCCCAGTATTCGTATCTTACAGTTGGCTTCTTATGGTCGCTCGTGAGGTTTCAGCACGGCGGATGGAACATTTAGGCTGGTGGGAATGGCGATGCCGGGTGAAGTTATCGGGAGCTCGTACCTTGATGAGCACCGGCGAACTCATTTCCTACGCCCGCAACAAAAACCGAAAGCGGTCATCGTGAGACGAAACGGCCTGTCTCTCCAACAGCACGCCTTCTGGACGGAGCTTGAACTCCCGGACAGTAGAAGAGTTCTAAGATCGTCTGCCCGTCCCGACCAATTTAAAAAGTTTCCTTCTGCAAGAAATGGGTGGCGGTCCGTTTCTGTGTACCCTTGACTTTGAGTCATGTAAGACGCTATCTTACTTCGCATGAAGACGACCGTTTCTTCTAAAGGTCAGATCGTCTTGCCGGCAGAATTGCGGCAAATGGACCGCATCCAGCCGGGTCAGGAATTCGATGTGGAACGTCTGCACAACGGAGATTATCGTCTTCGACGCGTTGCTCAGCGCAACGAAGGTGCCGTTGACTGGCTGCTCGCCTGTCCGTACAAGGATTACTTTGTCCCCATCGAATCTGAATCGACCGAGACGTTGTGAAGTACCTCGTCGATGCCAACGTTTTGAGCGAACCCACTAAAGCTTCACCCGATCAGCGTGTATTGGATTGGCTTCGCGCAAATGAAGCTGAAATTGTGATCGATCCAGTAATTCTCGGCGAGATGCGCTTCGACATTCTTCTGCTTCCGAAAGGGAAAAAGCGTGCCACGTTGGAACGATGGTTCGACGCGGGAATCGGACGGCTCCATTGCCTTCCATGGGATGCCGATACGGGTATGAAATGGGCGGAACTATTGGCGCGTCTCCGCAAAGCCGGACAAAATATGCCGATCAAGGACAGCCTCATAGCTGCCACGGCCATGGTTCACGATCTCACTATCGCCACTCGAAACCGTGCCGATTTCGCGAACAGCGGTGTGCGTCTCGTCGATCCATTCGTTTAACTAAAGTTTGTAGCAAACAGCGTCAGCAGGTCGCGGCGTTAGGCCCCCAATTCAAACCGCCCTGGGACCGAACGTGTCCAATGCTGGTGCTCGCTGAAACACCTACGCACGCATTAATTGCGGCAGAGCATCGAAGTGAGCATCGCGGTCATAGAGCGTGAGCGAGTGTTGGAGCACGAGAGCCGCAATCCACATGTCATTTGTAGGAATTGGCGTGCCCTGCTTTCGTAGTTGTCGATAGATATTCGCGTAATGGTGTGTGGTCTGCTCGTCGGCGTAAAGAACATCAACTCCGGGTTTGAGCAGGAAGCGACGGAGAGTTGCTTCGTTGCGCGAGCCCTGTGTACCGACTGCGAACCCGGCTCGCAATTCACCGATCACAATGAAGGGAAGCCACAGCTCATCAGCCGACTCGATCGTCTCGATGGCTTCCACGTTTCCGCGGCATAGATCGGTGTAACGATTGGTGTCGATCACCAGCCTTAACGCCATAAGCCTGGATCGATCGTGTCTTGCGCTGCTAAAGCGTCATCGAAAGCTCGATCATTTCGCCAAGTGCCTGCGATATCGCGAAGATCCCGCTGTTTCCTACGCTCTTCAATGACTCCCGCACCGCGCGCCAGCGCCTCGATCGCGACCTCATTCAGGCTCTTGCCCTCCTGTTGGGCTCTGCGGCGTAGAGCGACGTCCAGGGAACTGGGTATGTTGCGGATCGTGTACTGCATGCATCTATTGTAGGCGATGCAGGCACGTAATGCAAGCAGAGACTATCCTCAACCCATGCTGAACATTCGTCCTGCCACTCGCGATGATGCGGCTTTGATTCTTGAATTGATTCGTGGACTCGCCGAATACGAGCGTGCGCCGGACGCAGTGGTTGCGACTGAGGCCGACATTGTTCGTGATGGCTTCTCTGACAATCCGCGATTCTATTGCGTGATTGCGGATTGGGATGGAATGGCTGCGGGCTTCGCGTTCTACTTCTTTCATTATTCGACATGGCTGGGAAAACCCGGTTTGTATCTCGAAGATCTGTTCGTCAAACCGGAGCTGCGCCGGAAAGGAATTGGGAAGGCGCTGCTGGTGCATTTGGCGCAGATTGCGGTCCGCGAGAACTGCTATGGAATGCGCTGGCAGGTGCTCGACTGGAATCAGCCGGCGATTGATTTCTACGAGAAGCTCGGCGCGAATGTGATGCGCGAGTGGCTGGATGTGCGGATTAGCGGAGAGAGCTTGCAGGCGTTGGCGGGTTCGAATCGGGAAAAATAAGTCACGGACCGACGCGCGCCCTCGCGCGGGTGTTTGGCTATGAAAGTAGAAATGATGCGGAGACTGAGTTCTACCACGGACTCGCGAAACACCCGGCCGGGGCGGCCGCCGGTCCTACGTTTTCTTATATTCCGACTCCGTACTCGGTGCCGTTGAACATCTCTTCTCCGGCGTGGCTGTAGCTGTCGTAAGGCGTGCGGTTGGCGAGGCGCTTTTTGCGGAGTTCGTTGCCCAGGTAGAGGGCGCCGGCTACGATGCCGATTCCCAAACTGGTCCACATCATGATCATTAGCGGACGACGGATGCTGAGATTCATTTGAATATCGTCTTCCTCTACCACCGTCTGAGGGCCTGCGGGCTGAACGACTTCGAGCCTTCTCGCGAACATCTTCGACATCCCATCATAGGATGCCCTCACCCGCCGAGCGTTTGCCGGATTATTTGCCGCAACAAGTTACCAGCGTAATACCTGCGCAGCTACGCGGGAAGCGATTGTGTGTCGTCTGTTGGCGTTTCAGGTGCATTCGTGCGAATCTCGCGCACACGCTCAGCCACAGTGTACTTGAGCTTCTCGATGCCTTCTCCAGTGACAGCCGAGATCGCCATAAATGGCAGCTTGCGGCGCGAGGCGAAGCGCTTGAGCTTGGCCAGTTTCTCCGCGTTCGCTGCGTCGATTTTTGAGGCGACAACGATCATCGGTTTTTGCTCCAGGCCGGTGCCCCAGGTCTCAAGCTCGTTCATGATGACTTTGAAATCCTGTGTCGGATCGGGACGCCCGCTCGCGTCGGAGACATCGATCACGTGCAGTAACAGCCGCGTGCGCTCGATGTGCCGCAGAAACTGCGTGCCTAGACCATGTCCGGCGCTCGCTCCTTCAATCAGCCCGGGAATGTCGGCCACCACGTAACTGTACTCGTCGGGCGCCTCGCCGGTAGTCACGACCCCCAAGTTTGGTTCCAAAGTGGTAAATGGATAATCGGCGATCTTGGGACGCGCTGCCGAGATGCGCGAGATCAGAGTCGATTTTCCCGCATTGGGATAACCGACCAGACCGACATCGGCCAACAGCTTCAGCTCCAGCCGATAGGTGCGCTCTTCTCCTGGACGTCCGAGTTCGTGCTCGCGCGGCGCCTGGTGCGTTGGCGTGGCGAAATGCTGGTTGCCGCGTCCACCGCGTCCGCCTTTGGCGATCACGATGCGCTCGTCGGCGTGAGAAAAATCGTGAATGCGCTCGCCGGTCTCGGCGTCGTAGAGGATCGTGCCCACAGGAACTTTCAGAACTACATCCTGGCCTTCGGCTCCGGTGCGGTTCGAGCCTTCACCGTGGCGTCCGCGCTCGGCTTTGTATTCAGGATTGAAGCGGAAGTGTACGAGCGTGTTGTGGCGCTCGCTCGATTCCATGACGACGTCGCCACCGCGTCCGCCATCGCCACCGGATGGTCCGCCGCGCGGAACGAACTTCTCCCGGCGAAAGGCCATGCAGCCATTGCCGCCGTCTCCGGCTTTTACGCGAATTTTGGCTTCATCGATAAACATCAGCTTCTAAGCTGCTGAGCCGCTAAGCTCCTAAGCTATTGGCGAAGCCCGCGGCTTTAGTCGCGGGCGACGCTTTAGCGTCGTCCAAACTTAAGGTTTTGCGCTTTAGCGCTGGCCCACGGATGCGCGCCTCGCGCGTGCGCCGGCGCTAAAGCGCGGGTCTTGTTGAGCCGTTACAGACGCGAGGCTTACGCCTCGCGCCCCGAGTGGAGTCGGAGGCTTCCACCCGACACAAACCTTGGTTCAAATGCTTTCGAGTCGAATAAATTCCAACTACTTCTGATTCCAATAAAAAGCCCCGCGATGCGGGGCTTTTCAAGTCTTAATTCGACTTCCACGATCCTTTTGCCTTACATACGGCGAGCGACGCCATGCAGAGCCAGCGCCCAGCCGCTAGGAGCTAACGGCCGGTTCTACATGCACAAACCGGCCCATGTTGCCGCGATCTACGAAGCGGATGACGCCATCGACCTTGGCGAAGAGCGTATCGTCTTTGCCGCGGCCGACGTTCTTACCCGGCTTCAGACGTGTGCCGCGCTGGCGGACGATGATTGATCCGCCTGTGACAAGCTGTCCACCGAATGCTTTTACTCCGAGCCGCTGTGCATTTGAGTCGCGGCCGTTTTTGGAACTGCCTAATCCTTTTTTGTGTGCCATATCTAATCTCTCGTTGAAGCTGCTGAACTGCGCCACCCGCTACCGCAGGTGGTTCTGTTACTTCTTCTTCGCCGGCTTCTTTGCTGCCCGTGCAGTGCCTTTGTCAGTCCGACCTTTGCTGCTCTTCGAGGCTTTGCCTTCGGCTCCGGTGCGGCTCTTCTTTTCTGCCTTCTGCTCGGTTTGCTTGCTAGCCATTTCCTTCTTTTCCTTTTTCGGCTTTGCCGGCTGATCGGGAGCGGTGAACTTTTGTCCGTCGAAGGCGATCTCGGTGATCCGGACGGCGGTGAAGGGCTGGCGATGTCCTTGCAGCTTCTTGTATTGCTTCTTGCGCTTGAAGTGGAAGACGAGGATCTTGTCGCCGCGCCCTTCTTCCACGACGCTGCCCACTACGCGCGCTCCACTCTGCGGACGCACCAACGCGCCGGGCTCGCCGGAAACTGCCAGCACGTCAGTAAACTCGATGTTGCCGTTCTCTGCCGGCTTTTGATCGACTTTGATCACGTCTCCGGGTGCGACGCGAAACTGTTTTCCCCCGGCGCGGATGACCGCGTACATAGGCTGTTCCTTCTGTCGAGAAAAGTTGCTTGCTGATTCCTACCAGCCGCTCAGAAGAGGGCTACGGGTCCTCAGACGAGGACAACTAGGACAGACAAACCCATTTAGTTTAACGTGCTACGGCGAAATGGGTCAAACGCTGCTTCCCTTCCGACTGTGTCCTGGGCGTTCGCCGCGAGGATCCATTTGCTTACTCATGGTAGCGAAAAGGGGGAGGCGCCCCGCGAAGACTGCGGCGACACCGCTGTGAAAAATGCCAAGCAGATGGGAGATGCTGAAGCAACTGCAGCTTGCTCAAATATCGTGGGTCGGTTGCATCGCCGGAGCACTGACGGATTCTGACTACATCTCAAAGCTCAAAGATGCAGGATTCGAATCGATCGACATCGAACCGGTACGCATGTACAACACCGAAGATGCTCGCGCCTTTCTGAGCGCCGAAGGTGTGGACGTTGACTCGCTCGCTGGAGAAGTCGCAGAAAAATTCATGAGCGCCTTTGTGCGAGCCAGAAAGCCGAAGCCCGCGCCCTGCTGCTCCTCAGGGTGCTGCCAGTGATCCCCGATGATGTCTGTGCAAGGAGTCGCGGCTGTTCCAGCAGAGGATCGCAACTTTCCTAACGGTCGCGAGTTCCAATAAAAAGGGCGCGTTCGTTTTGAACGCGCCAAAAGAGAGGGTGAATACAGGAGGGGTTACAGATGCCGTTTCAGGCATTCGTTTGAACCCTGAATCCGAGTGGAAGTTTCGTGGCTCGGGCCGGAATTTTTCCACCACCCGCGCATGAAATAATCGAGATCGACAACGAAGCGCGATGCGTCTCCCCTTCCCTCTCGTCTATAGCGATCAGTACTTTTTGCCGATCGGCGCGCACGTGTTCCCTGCGCAAAAGTACCGCATGATTCACGATCGCCTGCTCTCAACCGGCGAGGCAGACGCGGATGACTTTATCGCCCCAGAAGCTGCCGGCGACGACGATGTGCGGCTCGTACATCGCGCCGATTATGTCCATCGACTCTTAACAGGGGAGATTACTCCGCAGGAGGAGCTGCAGATGGAGCTTCCCTACTCGCCCGAGCTCGTGAAGGCCTTCTGGCTCTCTGCCGGCGGGTCAATCTTGGCAGCCGAGCGCGCCCTGGATACCGGAATTTGCGTGAACATCGGCGGTGGATTTCACCATGCTCATCCAGATCATGGCGAAGGCTTTTGCATGATTCACGATGTCGCGATCGCGATTCGCAAGATGCAGAAGCTGGGGAAAATTCGTCGTGCAATGACGGTGGATTGCGATGTCCACGACGGCAACGGCACGGCGGCGATCTTTCCGCCAAAGCAGCGCGCCGGACGTCCCCTGCCCAGCATTTCGGCCGCGCAGGTACATTCGAAAGTCATCGATTCGGCCGAGGCTCAGGCGGAAGAAGTCTTCACCATCTCGCTCCATCAGGCGAATAACTATCCAGCGTATAAGCCGCCATCATCGATCGATGTGAATCTGCCGGACGGAGTGGGAGACGATCAATATCTAGCCTGGCTCGATCAGGCGTTGAGTTCGGGGCTGAGGAGCTTTTCACCGGATCTGTTGTGCTACATTGCTGGCGCCGATCCGTACGCCGATGATCAGCTCGGCGGTCTCGCGCTGACCATCGATGGCTTGAAAGGGCGCGATCGTCTGGTGTTTCAGGTTGCGAAGGCACGCGGCATTCCCGTTATGGTAACGTACGCGGGCGGCTATGGACGCAATGTACAGGATACGGTCACCATTCACGTGAACACGATTCTTGCCGCCAAAGAAGTCTGGAGGAATTCAAAATGATCGAAGTAAAACGCTGCTTCTTTTGATTTGATTTACGTCGCGCGGCCGGGAGCCTGCGCAAAGAAGCTGCCCAAAAAGGGATTGAAGTCAAAGTCCGAAATGGCGCTCGCGGACAGTTTCAGTTGTTCAAAGATGGAGCGAAGCTCTTCGACTATAAAGAAGCCGGTACCATGCCTGCAACGAGCCAATTGTTGCAGCTAATCGCGAGCTGAAACAAGAATGCCCCGCCTGATATGGCGGGGCATTTCACCGCCCACGACTCAGTGGCGGTCGTGATCGCGATCGTGATCGTGGTCACGATCGTTATCATGGCGCCAATTCCAATACGCCTGCTGCTGTTTTTTGTTTAGCTTGCGGTAATCCCGATACTGTCGTCCGTTGTACGTCTGGCCATACCACCTGCGATAAGCATCATCTTCATCGCTGTTCCAAGCATGGTAATCGTGATGTGCGCGGTCATATACGCGCTGATTCCGGTCATCTCGATCATGATCTCGGTCACGATCGCGGTCCTGCGCATGCATGGCGAGCGGCGCAAGCAGAGCTGCACTCAACAACAGCGAGCTACAAGAACGAAAGTTTTTCCTCATCTCTCCTCCAATGCGAGCAGTGGGCTCGCTGATTGTTCAGTGACTAAGATGCGTTCGCAATTTCTCGGGCAGCGCATTATGGCTAGCAAATTCGGCCATTTGTCGTAAAGGTTTGTAAAACAATGGATGCCGAACCACCGAGATTTGCAGTCCGAGTAGCTGGCCAACTACTGCGTTTAAAATTGAAGCAGTCCTATGTTTGAGAACCTCTCAGAAAAACTTCAACGCGCATTCAAAAATCTTCGCGGCCAGGGCACGCTGAACGAAGAAAACATGCAGGAGGCCCTGCGCGAAATTCGTCTGGCGCTGCTCGAAGCCGACGTCAACTTCAAAGTCGTCAAAGAGCTGATCGACCACATTCGCGAGAAGGCCGTTGGCTCGGAGGTCATGCTGCAGATCTCTCCCACCGAGCAGGTGGTCAAGATCGTCCATGACGAGTTGATCAACATTCTTGGCAAAGATACGGCCAAAATCCGTTTCGCATCGCAGCCCCCGACCGTCGTGCTCATGGCCGGCCTGCAGGGTTCCGGCAAGACGACCTCTTCGGGAAAGCTGGCGCAGTGGTTCAAGAAAGGCGGGCATCGTCCCATGCTGGTGTCCGTTGACGTCTATCGTCCTGCAGCGCGCCAGCAGTTGAAGGTTGTCGCCAATGCGATTGGCGCAAATATCTATGAGGGTAAAGTTGACGGCGAAGCTTCTACCGCTGTGGTTGAGCGGCTCGCGAAGGAAGCGCGGCGAGAGGCAATCAACTCCGGATGTGATGTGCTGATCGTCGATACCGCCGGCCGTCTGCACATCGACGACGAGCTCATGGAGGAGATGCAGCTCCTCAAAAAGCTGCTGAATCCGCAGGAGATTCTCTTTGTCGCGGATGCCATGACCGGACAGGACGCCGTGAACTCCGCCAACGAGTTCCACAAAAAGCTGAACCTCACTGGCGTGATCCTCACCAAGATGGACGGCGACGCCCGCGGAGGCGCTGCGCTCTCCATCCGCAATGTCACCGGCCAGCCAATTAAGTTCCTAGGTGTCGGCGAGAAATACGATGCCCTCGAGCCCTTCCATCCCGATCGCATTGCCGGTCGCATTTTGGGAATGGGCGACATCCTGTCGCTGGTGGAAAAAGCTCAGGAAAAGCTGGATGCCAAGAAGTCAGAAGAGTTCGCAAAGAAAGCGCTCAGCGGCGATGGCTTCTCGCTGGAAGATTTCCGCGAGCAACTGCGCCAAATCAAGAAGCTAGGCTCGCTGCAAAGCATTGTGAAGATGCTGCCCAGCATCGGCCCGTTCGCCGGCATTCAAAACATGGCCGACAAGGTCGATGACAAAGAACTGAATCGCGTCGAAGCCATCATCAACTCGATGACGCCCTATGAACGCGATCACCACGAAGCCATTAATGGCAGCCGCCGCAAACGTATCGCGCGTGGATCAGGCACAAGCGTGCAAGAAGTCAATCAACTCCTGAAGCAGTACGCGATGATGAAAAAGCAATTCAAGAGTCTGAGCAAAGGCGGCGGACTATCGCGCAAACTGGCGGGCATGCGCTTTCGCTAGGAGAGTTCCGTATGTCGCGGCGTTTGCATTCCCTGACTGTGATTTGCGTGTTAGTAGGCGTGTGCGTCCCATGCAAACGCCTCAGAGCAGAGTTCCAGAAAACCCTTCTGACATAAGAGCAGCGTGCTGTCGCTTATCGGCCGTGATGTATTCGATCGCGCTGGTCCCGACCTGCGTCCGAACCTCGCCACAAGAGGCCACGTGAATTGCATCGAGAGTTCGGAGTCCAATTCCGGTCCGGTGGCGCCTAACCAATGTGCGCGCCTGCACAAGAACGGCGTCCGTTACTTGAATCACGAGAGTGCGAGTCAAAACAATCTCAAGAGCTTTCTCTGCAACAGGGAGACCCCTAGGGGCTGCCGCATATTGGGAAGAGAGTCCAGCCTGGCACTCGACGGGAGAAATTGCACTTGTACACGAATGGCGTGAGCCGATAAGCGAAAGCGCCTGATTTCCCCGTTGGTCGCCGAGCGCGATAGCCACCAGAACGGAAGAATCCAGATAGACGAATGCCATCACTTGTCTGTCCGGTCGCGCAGGATTGCATTGATCGCCCGAGACGCATCAGGCGCAAGGCGTTTTAGTTTCAGGTCGGAAAGGAGGGGCGGCTTAGGTCCGGGTTGGACAAGACCGGCAGCAATTAGCCGCTCGTGAGCGTCGGCAGATGCGGGCATGATTCTCGCCACCTCTTCGCCATTCCTGGTGATCGATATTCCCTGACCGGTACGCTGCACAAATGCAACGATTTCAGATGCCCGATCTTTAAGTTCCTTAATTCCAACCGATCTTTTGCTTCGGTGGCTATGCATAGCCACATTATAACGCCATAGTGGCTAGAGAACCGATACATTCAATTTTCAATGCCAGGAAGTTAGTCGAATTTAATTGCCGGCTTTCGGACTGGGGATGTTCGACCCAATCGCCGAGAAACACACTGGATTCGGGAGATCTAACAATTAAGAGGTTACGTCGTGGAAAAAGCTGGCGCGCCCGGCAGGATTCGAACCTGCGACCCTCTGCTTAGAAGGCAGATGCTCTAGTCCAACTGAGCTACGGGCGCGTGCTTTCATTTTAAAGCAGCATCTGCTGTTTCACTGCGACTCATCCCGCGCGATGTGTTTACTTCCGCACTGCATGATGTGCCGCTCTGTTATTCGCTGTGAACAGCGACAACGGGATCGCGTTTGCCATCGCTTCATATCCTTCCGGGGAAGGGTGCAAATGATCGCCGGAGTCGAAGGCCGTCTTTAACTGTTCGGGATGCTCGGGATCGCGCGTAACCTTATCCAGATCGATGACGGCGTCGAAATGCCCAGTCCGAATCCATGCGTTGATCGCCTGACGATCGGCTTCCGCTGCAGAGCCCGGATGGTAGTAGCCGGAACCAACGAACGGCAGAATTGTTGCTCCGAACACTTTCATTCCATGCGTGTGCGCCCGAGCAATCATCTGCTCATACGCCGCCTCTATGTGACGCACCAGGCCATCGTGTTCGGCTGCCGGAACTTCGTGTTCGCGGGACAGAGTTCCAATGTCGTTGATGCCCTCAAGCACGATTAAATAGCGAGCACCCGGCTGCGCCAGCACGTCGTGATCAAAGCGCGCCAATGCATTGGGTCCGATGCCGTCAAGCAGAACGCGATTGCCGCCGATTCCGTGGTTCAGCACGGCGATCTCTCGCGTCGGGTCACTCGCCTGCAGACGCTTGGCCAACACATCTGGCCAGCGATTGTTCGCATCCGTAGTTGCCCCATGGCCGTCGGTAATCGAGTCGCCAAGCGTGACCACGGCAGCAGCGTCGGCAGGAGCCGCTACATCGATTCCCGAAATGAAATACCAGTGCTCGACCTTTTTCGCCTCACCGAGCTCGGCCTCCGAAACATGGTTTCCGTGAAGTACATACGACGTAGCCCGCGAGCCGGGATGCCCGGTCTCTTCGCTCGGGGGAGTCTCCACATAAATAGAAATGGCTATGTCTGCGAAGGGCGCGGCGCGAAAATCGACGGGATCTGAGACGTAATCGGCGCCGGCGGGAATCGTAACGTCTGCACTGCCGGAAAACGTGAGTGCCTTATCTGACGCTGTCTCGATCTTGGAGGACGAAGGCGCGATAGCGCGAGCAACGTGTACCGAAACGAATCGCAAAGGAACAGTTCCAAACCGGTTCGACAGATGCACTCGTATCCTGGCTCCTCCCAGCGAGAGGTGAACGATCTGGCGGAGAGTGCAATCGCGAAGGTCGTCCTGGCCGAGCGCATTTCGCGGCTCAACGAGCTGCTGCGACGCCGCCCAGGAGCCGACCCAATGGGTTTCCGCGGCTGCCTGAATTGCGGCTAGAAAAACAACAAGAGCTGTTACTCGGTAGATCCTATTGCCAAATCTATGTCCAAAACGCATGAAATCGCTCCTCCGTTTTGATTTGATCCGAGCAGCATCGCGGGGAAGAGTGGGCGCCTCGCCCGCGCAGGCCGACGGAATCGCATCAGCAAAAACCATTCCAGAGTCTCATCTCAAAGCATTTAGTTCGCGCACTGAAACAAAACCTCACGATCCCCGGCAAAACTTGTCTGCTGACGACGAAAGTCTTGACAACGATTTGCGCCTTTACATAAAGTTCGAGCCGCGAATTAATCATTCATTTCAGTTCCTGAAGTAACTTTTGGAATGCGGCGCATCGATTTTACCAACACGCAAGTAGCCTCCAGCGAGACTGCGCGAGACATCAACCGCAGCGTGGTGCTCAACCTGATTCGTCGCCGCCAGCCGATCTCGCGCGCCGACCTGGCTCGTGTCTCCGGGTTACAGCGCAGCACCGTATCACTCATTACCGAACAGCTCATTAATGAGCGATGGGTCATCAATGGCCCTACCGGACGGCTTCCACGCGGACGCCGCCCGACGTTCCTGCGATTGAATGAGAGACGCGCGCTGCTCGTGGTTGATATTCGTCCGGCACAAACCACCGTCGCTCTCGCTGATGTAAACGGACGCTTTCTTTCACAAGTCGCCTTCCCTACTCCGTCCGAACCAGCGCAAGGCGCGCAGCGCATCTCGCAGCAAGTAAACGAGCTGATGAAGGCTCATCCGAGGCTGGTTTTCGAGGGCATCGGCGTCAGCCTGCCTGGCCGTTACGACGAAAACACCAGCCGGCTCATCTTCGCTCCCAATTTGAAATGGGGCGAGTTCGATCTGAAAGGCTCGATCGAGAAAGCTACTAAGCTGCGCGTTGAATTGGAAAACGCCGCGAATGCTTGTGTACTCGCCGAAGTCTGGTTCGGACACGCCGATCAGATTCGCGACATGGTGGTGGTCACCATCTCGGAAGGTATCGGCACAGGCATCTTCCTCAATGGACAGCTTATGCGCGGCGACCACGGCATGGCCGGCGAGTTCGGCCACGTCTCGCTCGATCCCAATGGTCCGAAGTGCACCTGCGGAGGCCGTGGATGCTGGGAAACGCTCGGCTCCAATCGCGCCGCCCTCGAGCACTACCACTCAGCTTCCGGGAGCAAGGAGCGAATCACCTTCCAGGAGCTGCTGGCGCGCGCTGACAAAGACGACACGGATGCTATCGAAGCGCTCGAGAAGATGGCCCACGCGATCGGCCACGGCATGCGCATGCTGGTCGCGGGACTCGCACCGTCGGAGATCGTGGTAGTCGGCGACTTCACCGCGCAGTGGTCCCGTTTCGGGCCAATCATCGAAGACGAAGTCAAATCGGGAATTCTCTTTGGTAAACCCCCGCGCATCCGCCCAGCCGAAGGCAACATGGCACGCCTGCGCGGAACGGTAGCCCTGGTATTGCAGAAACATTTTGGGCCTTCAGGTAGTGCGGAGGAGGAAGCAACAGTTGAGCGGCAGCAACGCGCGATTCGATGAGAGTTCGCTCAGTAAAGCAGTCGTTTGGTTGTGATCCGGCGAGGTTAAAAAGGCAAGAAACAGCACGTAATAGCTGTGGGCCCTTATTGCACAATTTCAAGGAGAGATTCATGCCGAATCTGTTTCGTGTTGTCCGATTTCAAACCGTGAGTTGGAGAATCTTGTGGCTCTTGCTACTCACAACCCTCTGCTCAATTATCGTTTTCGCGCAGGGCGGCGGAAACGTTGCCATTACGGGAATTGTGCGAGATCCGTCCGGCGCGGTGATTCCTAATGCGAAAGTCACGGTTACACAGCAAGGTACAACGGTGGAGCGAACGACAGTCACCAACGCCAACGGTCAGTTCAGTGTTCCTTCATTACCGCCGGCCACCTATACAGTAGCCATTGAAGGCACAGGTTTTAAGAAATCGGTTCAGAAGGTCACGTTATTGGCCGACGAGGTTCGTGCTCTGGATGTCGTTCTCGAGCTGGGCAACGCTACGCAGGTGGTAAACGTAGAAGCCTCCACGGTGAACGTGAACACAGTAACCCCCGTTTTGAATCACGTCATCGAACAAAGCCGGGTAGTGGAGCTCCCGCTGAATGGACGCAACGCCGCCGACCTTACGCTGCTGGTTCCCGGCACAACGTCCGCGAACGGCCACGGCGCTCAACAAGGCGACACTAAGCAGATTCCCGGAACGGAATCGATCGCGGTGAACGGAGCCCGCCCGGATCAGATCAGTTACAACCTCGATGGCGGCAGCAACGAAGATCTGATGAGCAATGTCAACAATCCATTTCCGTTTCCTGATTCGGTACAGGAGTTCAGCGTTCAGACCAACAGCTTCGACGCGCAGTATGGCGCAAACACCGGAGCGGTCGTGGACGTGGTCACGAAATCCGGCACGAACAACTGGCACGGCGATGCTTTTGAATTCGTGCGGAACCGCGTTTTCAACGCGCGCAATTACTTCGCCGACACGAAAGACCCGCTGAAACGCAACCAATTCGGCGGCACGATTGGGGGTCCGCTGCGAAAGAACAGCAGCTTCATCTTCTTTGGATATCAGGCAACACGGCTGCGTACTGTAGGTCAGGCCGGGACTGCGATTTTGCCGCTGCCTGCCAATCTGAACGGCGATTTCTCAAATTATTTGACGACCGGACCGACCAATCCGCTCGGCAAGGTAGTTCAGATCGTCAATCCCACCAATGGTCAGCCGTTTGTTGGCAATGTCGGAATCCCCGTCGATCCTGCTGCAGTTGCCCTCGCCAAGTTCTTACCAATCTCGCAGGAAGGACCGGACGGTCGAGTTTCATTCCCTACTCCGAATTCGCAGAACCTGAACGAGTTCGTTACGCGTTTTGATCAGGTTGTTCGTGGCCAGGACAAGCTCTTCGGTCGGTTCTACCTCGACCGGTTTGTACACGCGCCGCCGTTCGACGGCAAGAATCTTTTGACGCTCGGAACCGGGTCCACCGTGCAGTCGCAGAACTATTCCGTCGGATACACATGGATTCTCAAACCCAACCTGGTAAACAACACGGTCGCAAGCGTGATTCGTACTGCTTCCGATCGCGGACAGGGCGGCAACGTTCCGCAGCTAAGCGACTTTGGAGTAAACGTATTTCAGCTTCCGAAATCACAGGGCGGAATTCGCGGCTTCGGAGTGAATAACTATTTCAGTCCGGGCAACGGCGCGTTTACTGATGGCAAGTTCATCCGCAACACCGGCGCCGTGCGCGATCAGGTGAGCTGGACCATCGGCTCGCATACGCTCGGCTTTGGCGGGGAATTCGAGCGCGATCAGTCCAACATACGCAATACCGATCTGGAAAACGGAACCTTTGGCTTCGCCGATAACCTGACCGGCCTCTCCCTGGCAAGTTTCATTATGGGCCACGCACATTCGTTCACGCAGACGTCTGGCGACTTCTCAGATTCGCGAGAGAATGTGATCGGGCTTTATGTGCAAGATAAGTGGAAGCTGAAACCAACGTTGTCGTTGAGTCTGGGGCTTCGGTGGGAACCGCAGGGAGTAATGAAAGAGATTTACGGACGGACCGAGCAGTTCCGTCCTGATGCTTTTGCTGCCGGCGTAAGATCCTCCAAGATACCAAGTGCGCCTCCGGGACTGTTCTTCGTTGGAGATTCCTACAACGGCGTCGGATTTCCCGATACGGGAGAAGGCGCGGACCTGAACAACTTCGCCCCGCGCGTAGGTATTGCCTACGACCCCACGGGCTCTGGAAAGACCGCGATTCGTGCGGGCGGAGGCGTGTTCTACTCTTCGCGTCTGCCAGGCCTGTTCCTCAACGATGCCGCGATCACGCAGCCGTTCAGCCTGCGCGTTGACCTGACCGAACCATCCACTCCCAATAGCACGATTCCTCTCGATAACCCGCTGGCTTCACAGCCGTCGTTCTACGCCGCCGGTTTTCCTCTGAGATACACCCTGGCCACAGTCCCCCCTAACGTGACATTCAAACCACCGGTATCCGTCTTCGGGCTGGAACCAGGAACAAAATGGGTAACGCCCACAACATACGACTGGAACCTTACGATTGAGCACCAATTGCGTGCGGACGCCTTGTTCCGTGCCTCATACGTCGGAACACGTGGCACTCATCTACGTCAGGATGTGGATCTGAATCCGAGAGCGCCGGGCGTGGGCACCGAGGCAAGCCGCCCATTCTCGGCTGGCTGCGGCTTGAACACATCATGTTTCTCCGACATTCTCGAGGACAGAAACACTGGCCTGAACAGCTACCACGCGCTCCAAATGGACGTCGAAAAGCGTCCTGCAGCCGGCTCCACGGGAATTCTCAGCCACCTGACTCTGCTAGCTAACTACACATGGTCAAAAGCAATGGAATACAACCTGGCGAATGCCGGCGGGATCACCGATCTCGGATCGAGCAAAGGATCTGGAATGTCGTTTTATGATCCCCGTCAACCTCGGTTCGAAACAGGACTATCGGACTTCGATCACCGCCATCGTCTGGTGGCGTCTTACGTGTGGGATCTGCCTCGCTTCACCGGAGTTTCAAACTCACTCGTCCGCTCTGTTTTGGGAGGCTGGGAGTGGTCGGGAATTTACTCGATCACCTCGGGAGATCCACTCACCATTCTCGCGGGCACAGATCGATCCGAAACGAATCTCGGTGCGGATCGCGTAGATTACATCGGATCGCCCGACCAGTTTGGAGGCGTCGCGCCTTCGAGTCAGCGGCAGGGTTGCCACTCAACTGATAAGCACTGTGTTGCATGGCTAAACACCTCGCTGTTTGCTCTCCCCGCGATCGGCCAGTATGGAAACGTCGGCAAAGGCAGCTTCACCGGACCGGGACGATGGAATGTTGATATGGGTCTGATTCGGAACTTCGTTCCGATGAGCAGCCACGAAAATATCCGCCTGCAGTTCCGGGGAGAGTTCTTCAACGTCTTCAATCATACGGAACTCAACGACCCCGATGTGAGCTTCAACAAGAACCCAAACTTCGGCGGTATCCGTTCTGCTGCCGATCCGCGCATCATTCAGTTGGGCGCGAAAATGTTCTTTTAACAAACATCGTTCGATTGAGGCGCAGTACGTGAGAGAGGTTGTTTAGGCGCCAGCGGCTCCGGTCAGAACCGTTTTGGGATTCTGGTCTGAGCCTCTGGTTTTAGTGCTTGCCGATGCATGTCATCGGCAAGCTTTTCTTTTTTGGGAATCCTGGCCTGATAGAGGCCGACGTCAAAGAAACGTCTTAGCGATGGCTGCCGTGCGACGATCCTCCACCGCCTCCAGCGCCGTGCATGCCGCCGCCACCGCCGCCCATCGACGGAGCCGACATCCGCATTCCGCCGCCGGCGGACATAGAAGAATGCGACATTGCGGCTCCCGAGCTCATTGCGCCCATGTGCATCGGAGGCGCGGAAGCTCGCGGTTCCATTCTGGGACTCGACATCGCGGGTCGATCATTGTGCGCAGGCGGAGCCATTTGCACTGCCGGAGTCGCTGGTCGCGCCGGAGCAGCCGCCGGAGTTGAAACCGGAGCCGGCGTCGGCTGCGGCGAAGCCACACTCATCACCGGTGCTTGCGTTCGAGGGCTTTGGACCCCGCGAGGAACGCGCTCGCCATCGGCCCATCGCGGTCCGTTCACCCGAGGTGCTGTCATCCTGGGAATCGGCGCTATCGTTACATCTGTTGCCGGAGCATTGGAACTAAAGCCCGGTCGTCCAACAAAACCCTGCGCCGGTGAAGCGCTTCCCTGCTGCACAACGTCGCCGTTTGCTGTCGTGACCTTCGTCGCAATCGGACGATGGTGCTCGATGGCGTCGTTATCCACAATCATGCGGCGCTGCGGAACCGGCATCAGCCTGCCGTTATCGACAGCCAATACGGGCGATCCATGATGATGGGGAGGCATGGGCGGACGATAGTGCGGCGGGACGTTGTACACGGGAGGAACCGTCTGCCAGTTGTTCCAATTTGAACCTGGGTGCCAGCACCATCCATAGCCGTTGATGAATTGCCACGAACCATAACGGTACGGAGCCCATCCCCACGGATATCCGGAAACGAACGTGTAGCCGAAGCCGGGATAGGAGATCCAGTAGCCATCAGAAAACGGATCCCATCCGAGGCCCACCGAATACGGACGCCACATGTACCCGTACCCTGGCACATAGAAGTAATTGCCATACTGGCCGAGATCGGAACCGTATGCCACATTCCCATTTTGGTACAAATTCGAAGCGACTGCTTCATCGTGCCACTTGGCGCGTGCATCGTCCCACTGATCGTAGTTCTCGGCATCGATGCCCTTGGCCAGGTAATAACGATCGGGATCGTCGCCGTCGAGGCGAATGGTCTCGCCTTTCTTGACGGCTACTTCGGCGTTCGAGGCGTTCTCGACTTCGATCTCGCCGCTTAGAACCGCGACTTCAAAGTCGTGCTTATCGACGTTCACGCGAAACCGGGCCGCTTTGTCCAGCAAAATGTGATTGCGTCCAAAGTCGAGCTGGAAGTGATCAGAGTCGCGATAGCGAATATCGAAGTACGCTGTGCCCTGCTGCAGCTCTACCGAGGTGGTGCGTCCGCCGTTGTTGTCGAGACTCAGATCGTTGAATGCGACGATCGTGTCGGGCGTGAGCCGGATCGAACTTCCATCTTCGAGTTCTACTTCAGCTTGTCCATCGCGGGCCCAGAGCTTCGATTGATGCACGATCGGCATGTTCACGTAGGCAGTGCCGAATCCGCGGCCATCACCTTTGTCGAGCTGAACATCGCCATCAACCAAGCTCAGGCGCACAATGCGCACATGGGAATCGGCAAGAAGTGGCAGCGCAAACAGGAACGCAAGTGAGACAAAAACCAGCGGTCGAAGAACCGACTTGAGGTAGGACGAGCGCAGTGCCGTACTGGACATAGCTGGCTCCGTATCTTCCTACTTATATTAGACCACCAGCAGAACACATGAGTTGCGCTTTTATTGCATTCACGAGGGCGTGCCGGCAATTCCCTTACGAGCTGGGAGCAACAGGCAAATTCGCCTTCTTCAGAATCCGTTGAGCCCGCTGCTGCGCGATGTGCAGCACCGTCCGGTCCGTCGCCAACCGCTGGAGCGTAGGCGCGATCGCCTGCACTTCCTGCAGCCGTCCCTCATTCGACATATCTTCCAAACCCTTCAAGTCCTGATCCAGGGAGAGCTTGTCGAAGCGGCGGTCGAACTCCAGCTTGCGGCCTCCTTCGATGGTCGAAGAGATACCTTGGAAGACAGCGGTAAGCTCCTGAATCGAAGGATCTTCAGAGTAGTTGTAAGTCGTCGATGTGTGCCGGGTTGAATCCGAGTAGCTGAGCGTCTTCTGCCCGGTTTGCGCGATCGCATGTTTGGTGAAATCGAATTGGCCGTCGAAGTAATTGGCCTGCTTTGCGAGGTTAGCCAGCTTCTCCCAAAGCCCATCGCTGGCCTGGAACTGCTTATGGAAGGCATCTTGCGATGCCGCATCTTGCGCCTGGGTACTCTGCTCGGCGTTGCTCTCGACCGGAGCGTTTCGTTCCTGCGGAGGAGTCAGGTCCTTGTCCATGGACGTGTATTCGACCTGCCCGTTCTGATGCACCGTGATCGAAAAGTCCGCGGGCTGCGCCTCCTTCCAGACCTGCTTGAAGGAGATGGTCGCATCCTGCTGCGCAATCAGGGTTGAAGTCGCGGCCCAGAACAGGAATGCCAGAACCAGCCGGCGACCAGTCCTCATCGAGCCACCACCTTATAGCGCGCCAAGGTTGCATGCGTGTGCAGATGGCAGATCGCGATCGCAAGCGCGTCGGCGGCATCGCTCGGCTGCGGAGGTTCGGGAAGGTTCAAAAGATGCGCAACCATGTGCTGTACCTGCAGCTTCTCTGCTTTGCCGTATCCGACGACCGCCGACTTGATCGACAGCGGCGAGTACTCCGCGACTTCGAGCGAAGCAGAGGAAGCCGCGAGCATAGCCACGCCCCGAACCTGCCCCAGCTTCAACGCCGATTTGGCGTTCACCGAGTAGAAGACTTCCTCAATCGCGACCATTCGCGGAAGCGTCCGGCAGATGATCTGAGAGAGCTCCGTAAAAACCGTCGCAAGCCGCTTCGCCATCGGCTCACGTTTGGATAAACGAATCGCACCGGCCGTCACAAATTCCAGCCGCCCATTCTCGTGCTGATCTACAACCCCATATCCGGTATATTCGGTTCCGCAATCGATCCCAAGGACTCGCATCTGAACTCCGAGTTTAACGCACTCCTGCCGGCCGGATAACTTCGACATTCGGCAAACCTGTTCCGTTTGCCTGATGACCTGTAGGAGAGTTCACAGTCGTGTAGGTGCTGTCATCCTGAAGCGCATCCTTTGCGCGAAGGATCTCCCGCGATGCTTCGAACTTCGATTGCCGCCGGCGTGGCTCCTTCACCGGGAAACTGAAACACGGGCCGAGGAGCCGAGTGAGCGCATCGATATCTGCGACATTCTCGGGAGATCCTTCGCGCAAAAGATGCGCTTCAGGATGACAAGTGGAAGTCCAGAGTAAGTGCTCTCGAGACCAATTCGGCAGTGAATACTTCTGAACGTAAAATCCAACACGCTCCCACTGCCTTCTGCCAAGATTAAAGACAACCCGTTCATGACCATCGATTCCGTACGCGAATTCTGCATCTCCCTGCCGCATGCTACGGAGCAGATCCAGTGGGGCAACCACCTTCTGTTCAAGGTTGGCGGCAAGATGTTCGCCATTGTCTCGCTCGAAGCGGCTGCGGTCTGGATTTCCTTCAAGTCCACTCCCGAAGAATTTGCCGAATTGACTGAACGGCCCAACATCATCCCTGCTCCGTACATCGCGCGCAACCACTGGGTCGGACTGGAATCGCGGGACGCATTGACACATTCGGAACTATGAGATTGTCTGCAGCGATCATATGAACTAGTGTTTGAAAAGCTGCCCAAAAAAGAACGAGAACGGCTGCAGCAAAGCCGCACGCGGGCAAAGCGCAAAGCCGGAAAGGGATAGACTCTGCAACGAATTCTCACCACGCTGATCGTAATCCTGTGCCTCGCCGGAGTTTTCATTTCGGGAATGGCGCTGGGCGAGCATTACAACACCAAGCCATCGCCGTGCAGCATTAACGACCGCTGGGACTGCGGCATCGTGAACCATAGTCCGTATGCCGTAGTGCATTTCAATGGCAGCCCGTATGCCGCGCTGCGCGAAGTTCCCGTGGCGCTAATAGGGATAATCGGCTACGCGGTGCTGATTGCCTTCGCCGGACGCTACCCGCGCATCACCGTCCTGCTTGCGCTGATTGCTCTGATCTTTACTCTGCGCCTGACCTGGATCGAGTGGCGAATTCTCGGCGTCTGGTGCATTTACTGCGTCAGTTCGCAGATCGTAATTGCTGTCGTGTTCTTGTTGTCGCTAGTGGCCGCCCTGCTGCGAAGAAAGCACGCCTGAGCACTCTTGTCCCCTCGAATTTGCGGCGCGATAGTCGCGCAGGCGGCAGTTCTGTTTTAATCAATCGCATGAATCAGGAACAATGGACAGCGGTCGATCTCTACATCAGCTCAACGGTTGTGCCTTCCGACCCGGCATTGGATGCCGCGGTTGAAGCGAGTTCCAAAGCAGAACTTCCGCCAATTGCGGTCACCCCCAATCAGGGCAAGCTGCTGCACATTTTGGCTCGGCTGGTAAATGCGCGCCGCATCCTCGAAATCGGCACACTTGGCGGATACAGCACTATCTGGCTCGCCCGCGCACTCGCAAAAGGTGGACGCGTCATTACGCTCGAGGTGAATCCGAAGCATGCAGAAGTTGCGCGCGCCAACATCGCTCGGGCAAAGCTGTCGAAATCGGTTGAGATTCGCCTCGGACCTGCGCTCGAGAGTCTTCCCAAATTGGCATCGGAGAAGGCTCGCAAGTTCGACCTGATTTTCATCGATGCCGATAAAGCCGGTATTCCCGAGTATTTCAAGTGGTCTCTGAAACTCTCGCGTCCGGGAAGCCTGATCGTGATCGACAACGTTGTGCGCAAGGGGGCGGTCATTCAAGCCGACACCAAGGATCCCGATGTCCAGGGCGTGCGCAAGCTGAACGAGATACTTGCGAAAGAGAAGCGCGTGACCGCCACCACGATCCAGACGGTGGGGAGCAAAGGATACGACGGGATTACGGTGGCACTAGTGAACCGCTGAGTTGCCGAATATCATCATCACCCACACTAGGACAATGGAAGGCAGGACCTCAAACGCAGTCCAATCCTTCTCTTGGAGCATCTTCGCCGTTGCTGTAGCCGCGCCGCCGCGCTGAGGCGCGAAAGATCAGTACCGTCCGCGGTAGCGGATGGGTTGAGCTGATCTCGATTGCTCTATCATTCATCAACATCGTCAGCGAATCCCGCTGCCGCTTCGCCGTATTAACTCGCAATTTCACAAGGCATAATTCCCATTCCCGTTTTGGGCCTTAGAAATCTTCGTTTCCCACTATGGGCACAGCGGCGCGTCATAAGCGTCAAAGAGTTTGGCAATTGGATTGCCGGCAGAGCAAGTGAATTGCCACAAATTCTGCCGAAAAATTTCTCTTGACGCCGAGCACGGTTTCGTCATAGCACGGTAAGTGTGAGTAGAAGCGCAAACAACCGGAACCGGAGGAGACTCGGGCCAGGCGTAATTTCGTGCCTGATTCTCGTCCTGCTGGCGCTAAGCCCGTTTTGCGCCTGCGCTGCGGTCGGGACACTCGCGCCAAGAACGCTCGTCCGCCTGCCATTCCCGCAGGAGCTCCCAGCTCTGGACAAGTCTCAGCTCGCGCCCGAGAGACGGCTCCCGGCATCCCTGCGCCTTCCGCCCGACCGCGCCGGTCCACAACCGACAAACGCAACTCTCAGGTCCGCCGCCGTTGATCCCGTATTTGCAACCACTTGCGGTGAACAAGCCGCAAATGGTTCCGGCGAAGGCTCCGACCGGGAATCTCCAGGCTGACCGCAGCGATGCCATTTCGGCTTCGGGCCGTACGGCCAAACCGCCGGTTTCCGCGAGCGGGATAGCCTTGCGAATGCCGGATCGATTCCTGCGATCGAAACCTGAGAGCCAGGCGTATCGTTTCCTGATTTGGAAATGCTAAGTTCTGCTGTGAAAAGGCGTTCGCGCATACACGCCTCAAAGACACGGCTTCTCGATATTGACTGCATTCCACGAGGCAAATGGGGTTTTCCTTGAAGCCCGCCGCACGTCCGCATGACAGCCGGCGAATCAAGGTCTCGCAACTTCCAGGCGCTATGTGCGTCGCCCGTTATCTGGCGTAACGGCCTTTTCTTCCCATTTTGGGGCGAGGACTCGGTTTTTTCTTTGATTTTTGAAAAGAGCTGTCGTACGATGCCTTCCCCCGCAGTATCTTCATGGAACACGACGAGTTGTTGGCGGTCCGGACCATAGCCGAGTACGCCTACTGTCCACGCCTGTTTTATTAGTAGCTTTCAGTCTTGAATACAGTGGCGCGGCTGAAATGGCTTGCTCATTTCTCATCTCGATGCCGTCGATTACTTTCAGTGTTGACTACAACCGCGCGCAGTCTGAAATGGGAATTGCTTGGCGCCGCGCGCAAACTCCAGGAGCTTTCAATGTTGACTACAGCCGCGCGCGCGGCTGAAATTTACGGGAACGTAGAATTCCCATATTCCGGATGGATCTTTCAGTGTTGACTACAGCCGCGCGCGCGGCTGAAATGGCATTGTCGTCCTCGGCCTGCGCGATCAGCTCAAGCTTTCAGTGTTGACTACAGCCGCGCGCGCGGCTGAAATGATGTGCAGCAGGGTGAGCAACTGCAGGAACTGGCTTTCAGTGTTGACTACAGCCGCGCGCGCGGCTGAAATTGTGGAGGCCGCCGGAGGAGTACGGGAATCCTGCCGACCTTTCAGTGTTGACTACAGCCGCGCGCGCGGCTGAAATCCGACTTTCGCGCTTGCGGATTCAGACCTTCCTACCTTTCAGTGTTGACTACAGCCGCGCGCGCGGCTGAAATTATAAGAAGTGATTCTGAAGCTTCACACCGTTCCAGTCTTTCAGTGTTGACTACAGCCGCGCGCGCGGCTGAAATTGACACCGCGCTCAACGGCACGGGCACCTGCGTGGCCTTTCAGTGTTGACTACAGCCGCGCGCGCGGCTGAAATAGGATTTCAACGGCGCGCTCTAAGCGGTGATGGGCACTTTCAGTGTTGACTACAGCCGCGCGCGCGGCTGAAATTTCGGACGCCGTTCGCGGCGTCGTCGCAATCCAGCCTTTCAGTGTTGACTACAGCCGCGCGCGCGGCTGAAATACTGAGTAGGGTGCTGGGTGCTGCAGGCCGTCGAGCCTTTCAGTGTTGACTACAGCCGCGCGCGCGGCTGAAATGGCGAGGTCCGAGGTGTTGAGCTTGTGCAGCACGTCGCTTTCAGTGTTGACTACAGCCGCGCGCGCGGCTGAAATATCCGTTCCCGAACCGGAACTGTCCGCGCAGAGCAGCTTTCAGTGTTGACTACAGCCGCGCGCGCGGCTGAAATCTATTCGTAAGCCTCGTGTTTACAATGGTTTGCAAGCTGCGCGCAAGGTTGTTTCTTCGCAATTCCCATATTTGCACTTCATCCGGGGTGTTTTGCGAAATTTTCGTTGACATACCGCTTCTCTCCGGCTTAAATGCTTTCCCAGTCAACACTGTAAGAAGCCCAGGCGCGACGTTAGCGCCCTGCTGTTGCTCAGCAGCAGGCGTTCACTTTACGTGAACTAAGTCCGAAAGGACGACCGAGGGCTCAGCGGTTGCTTCGGCAGCCGATCTGAGCCGAACCACGCGGAGCCGAGTAGAAACGGCTCGGGCACCTCGACTCGGGGTGCTCTCGCTCCACCAGGGAGGACGGCTGACCCTGGCATCGCGAGATGAGGGCAAGAGCTTGCCTCCGTCACCGCACGGGCGGAGGCATCTTCTTCCGTGATTGCCACCATGCCTCTAAATTTACGCCTTGAGCAGAACCTCCAACACTTTATTCCGAGCCTGCGCTTGGGAATCGACATTGGGCAATGGGCTGGCGGCATCGCGCTCGTCCAAGATCGCAGGATCCTTCACGCCGAGACATACGTTGACTACCACGCAACGACGCTAGAGGACAGACGCACGTTACGGCGTGGCCGCCGAACTCGCCATTCAAAGAAGATGCGTGTGGCCAGATTGCGCTCTTGGGTGATGCGACAGCCAGACCCATCGAAGCGTCAGGAGATCGCAGCATGGCGGCGGGAGCACCCAAAAGAAAGGCTGCCGCACCAACTCCGCCTGCCGGATCCCTATCGCTTGATGTCCAGACACTGCTTCCAATGTCAGCCCACTGAGTACCGTCAGACAGTTGCGACGCAGAAGCCCAGTTTGGGAACCTGGGTAGAAGCAGCGGTGAAGGGAGCGTTACCCGATGGCACACCTCTGACATCAGAAGGTTTCGTGGTGGCATTGACTCAGCTCTTCCAAAAGCGAGGATTCGTGTGGGGAGGAAGCGACTTGTCGGAGATGAGTGACAAGGAGCTTTCACAAGAGCTCGATCATATTCGCTTGACGCCGGAGGTGGCACTACAGATCGAACGTGAGGTGCAACGACGCCGCGAAAACCCTCAATCGGAGCGCGAAGGCAAGATTCCGGATTTTGAGAAGCGGGTCGCGGATGCGCTGTGCAGACAGAAGCAGAACAGAGTGGCCGAACATCGATCAATTGTCGAGAGTGATCTTCGTGAGGTTGTGAAGAAGTTCACATCAGCTCATAGCGACGGGAAGAATAAGCTCTGCGACGCATGGATCAGAGAATTGCTGAAGCTGCTTAACAAGCCACTACGGCTGGCACGTTTCGAGAATCGAGTGATCTCTGGCTGCTCGTGGTGCAGCAAGAACACGCCACGAAAGTACAAGGTGCGTGAAGATGCGTACAAGGCCGCCGTGCGAAATATACGGATCCGAATTCCCGGCGCCGCATCTGGTGTTCCGCTTAATGAGCAACAACGGCAAGAGTTCCTCTCTCGCTTCTACGATCCGGAGTTTCGTAACAAGACTGAGAAGGTTCGGCAAGCAACTTTCGAAAGAATGCTGTCGCGCATACGCGCGCAAGAGGCCCTGGCAAGGCAGTTGGCGGAATTAACAGGCAACAACAAACCGACCGGTAGGACGAACTTGTGCCAGCAGCACCTTCGACTGGCCAGCGAGGGCTCTTTCCAATGTTATCGTCATCGCGCAATCTGCAAACTTAGTGGTGGCTCGGAGCACGAGACATTGGAGCGAATTGAGCGGCTTGGCCCGGCCGTACGCACAACCCGCAATCCGTGCCGCGAAGCCCATGACAAACGCCTGATCCAGCGTATCGAGCAGATCATCTTCGACGGCGACAAGCTCCGCTTCGGCGATGTGCCCTCGCTGGTTACGATAGAGTTCCCAAAGCCGAACACAGCGCAGACACTGACATGCCCGTTTTGCAAGGAGAAGCTGGCTGCGGATACCCAGTTGCGCTATCGGATTCGTAAACTCAAACTCGAGCCTGCCCATAAGGCGGATGACGCCAAAAATTTCAGTTGCCCAAATGAATCCTGTTCAAGCAGTGCCAGCGGACAGCAGCTTCGGTTGGTAGCCGAACGTCGCATTTTCAACCGCGGAAAGGTTGACTGGAAGCTCTTCTCCGTTCCAAATAACGAGGCCGTCCTGCGCAAAGCCGCAGGCGGTATGAAACAGAAAAAGAAGCAGCAGTACCTGGCAGAGATCAATGCGAAGTGCATTTATTGCGGCAGCAGCATTGGTATCGAAAATTCCCAGATTGAGCACATTTTCCCGGAGTCGCGGGGCGGACCGTTCCTCGACTATAACCTCACCCTTGCGTGCAGCCGTTGTAATCCGGCCCAAGATAGCAAGACGAACGGGTGGCAAGGAAAAGACAATCGAACTCCGTTTGAGTGGATTGAGAGAGACAAAGGTGGACCCGTGACATGGCAGCGATTCGAAGAACGGGTTCAATCGCTGCCAATGCCTCAGCGAAAAAAAGAGATACTCCTCTCGAAAGAGGAATCCTATCCGGATAATCCAACCGCCCTAGCGCGGGCCGGGGGTCGTTGCCGCCAGTTCATCGAGGAACTCAAAGCCATGCTGCAGGAGCATGGCATCTCACAAGATCAAATCGCAGATAACTACGCAACGGGAAAGCTGGTTATTCAAACCATCGAGGGCTGGACTACTTCGAAACTGCGTGCTTCATGGCAAAACCACCTTGATGGCCGTCCAAACTTCCCTCGAAAAAACGATAGAGATCTACACAATCACGCGCAAGATGCCGTCGTAATTGCAGCGTGCCCTCCGCACACATGGCGAGAGACATTGTTCACCGAAACGAGAATAGTGGATGGGAAACTGGTGCCCGGCCTAGCGCCGTTTGAGTTGGCACCGGACTGGAGCGCATTTTCAGCAGGTTTGTCAGCTCCCTTAGTCCGGTTGCTAGGAAGATACAGACTGAATTGGAAGCAACCCGCCGTCGACACGAAATTCTATGAGGTTTCTTCAAGGTTCAACGAGCCGATCCGTTTTGTACCACTTACGGAGCTCAAGGCGAACCAGGTACATCGCGTGATCGACCAGGAGATCTCAAAGGAACTGATTAGACTGTGTGCGGCGCATGCCGTAACTGGGAAGAAGGTGCTAAGCACTGCAGTTATCCAAGACCTGCGGGCGGTGGTTAAGCGATCGCTTAACGCGCCACTCCGTCGCGTTCGAGTTCGCTTTGAAGGTATCGGCAGTCCGAAGAAGCTTGTTTGCATATCCCCTAAGGATGGGCCTGTCCGCCGTACGCGCCCGACGATCCCCTCAGAGGGTGCATTGGTTTGGCTGCGCGAAGGTGTCCACTTAGGAAGCGCGAAGCCTAGAGATGTAAACATTTCTCTGCTACGACCTGAACCGCTGCAGAGACTTGGTTTAAGTGCCTATGAGCCGCCAGTTCCACGAGAGGCACGGGTGCTGAATGAAAACGGATGGCGGAGGTACGATTTCATCTTCCTTCAGGACGGTTGGTTTAGATTCAAGGAGTTCTCGGACGCGAAGATAACAGTGCTGCCCGAGAGATCCATTCCGGACTCACTCGCTGAGAGAATGGCTTTGGATGTAGTTGACGGCTTTCCCGAACGTTATCTTGGCAAATCGGAACTGCTTGAGTACTTCCGTCGGCTCCAATCGAAAATACCGGAGCCGAACAAGCGAGCTCAACCTGATAATGCGCCAGCTTCGGCCCAAGCCGCTGCAGGAGACTAAATGGCTGCTGGACCGCAGATTGTTATTCCCATTTCGGAGCCGAGGGAGGAGCATGGTTTCGATCCGGCCCTCCAGGTCAATCTTTTTACGGGCAAGCCCGAGCCTCTGCGCGTATTTTCTCCTGAGCCGGAACCTGGACGCGATGGCGAAGAGATTGAACTGGACGAAGGCATTTCGGTGGTCCATTCCGAAGACCTGACGCAAGTAATTGTCTCCGGGTTCGGATGCTTCCTGTCAAAGAAGTCAGAACGGATGCTGGTGAAGCGGCCGGATGGAAAGGTACTTTATCAGTTTCCGATGTTTCGTTTGAGCGAAGTCATCGTGAACTCGCGCGGTGTCGGTCTCTCCAGCGATCTAGTGGAGGAGTTGTGTCGGCGCGGCATTCGGATTTCATTTCTCTCAGGCGGGGGCCGACCCTACGCTATGCTGACCTCGCCCATGCTGAATGCTGTGGTAAGCACGCGGCGCGCGCAGTTATCGGCGTTGAGCGATGAGCGCGGAGTCGAGTTCTCCCGTGCCGTAGTGCGCGGCAAGATTCGTAATCAGGCTGCTCTGCTGCGCTACTTCGGGAAATACCTGAAGCAACACAGTCCTGAGCGTTACGCGAGCGTTGAAACCGTCGCGCAGGAACTCCATCGACTTCGGCACTCCGCAGCTCACGTCCAGGCTTCTTGTATCGACGAGTGCCGCCAAAAGTTGATGGGCATCGAAGGAGTCTCTGGCCGTCTGTACTGGGACGCCGTTCAAGAGATTATTCAAGACAAACTCACGTTTCTCGAACGTGTGACGCGCGGCGCTCAGGATGAGTTGAACTCGCTTCTGAACTATGGTTACGGCATCTTGTACTCGCAGGTCTGGGGAGCGGTTCTGAATGCCGGATTGGAACCGTTTGCCGGCTTTCTGCATGTTGACCGTCCGGGCAAGCCCTCTCTCGTACTTGATCTGGTCGAAGAGTTTCGGCAGCCGGTAGTCGATCGGGTAGCCATTGCCTATGTGGATTTAGGCGAACCGATTGAGATGGAGCATGGGATGTTGAAAGCCGCCACGAAGAGCTCGTTCAGCGCGAAGATCATGGAACGATTGCAGGCTCCCGAGCACTATCGCGGCAAGCACTACCAGACGCGCTCCATCATCCAACAGCAGGCGCGCCGACTCGCGAGCTTTCTGCGCGGAGACGCGCCCTCCTACCGAACCTTCGCATTCAAGTGGTAGTCCGCATGCCTGAGAACGTTACCCTGGTGATTTACGACTGCGAAGACGATCGGGTTCGAACGCAGGTTTCCGAGTGCTGCCTCGACTACGGTCTGGCGCGCATTCAGTACAGCGCTTTTCGAGGAAAGCTTTCGCGGTCAATGCGCGAGGAACTCTTTCTAAAACTGTGTGAACTCGGGCGCGACACGCCTTATCGAATTCTGGTCCAGCCCATCTGCGAAGCTGACGAAAGCCTCTGCCGAAAGAAGGAAAATAAAGTAAATCTCCTTGGTCGCACGCCACTTCCGGCCACAGTACCGGATGTACGAGCTTAGGTATGTCTCGCCAGATTGAGCTTCGCGTGCATGATTTGAAGCAGTGGGCCTATTGTCCCCGCGTGGTTTTCTATAACTACGTAATGCCGGTCGATGCGCAGCCCACTTACAAGATGAGACATGGGCACTCGGCAGAGGAAGCTTTCGACCGCCTGGAGAAAAGAAGGAGGTTGAGCGAGTTTGGCCTGAAGGACGGCACTCGCCGCTTTCATTATTGGTGTGCGAGCGAAAAGCTTGGGCTTTCGGGAAAACTCGATCTGCTGATCGAGAGCGATTCAGGTCTTTTTCCCGTAGATTTCAAAGAAACTGAGCAGACGGTGCATCGCAATCACATCATGCAACTTTGCGGATATGCACTTTTGCTGGAAGAACGCTTCGAGCGCAAAGTAGAACGCGGGTTCGTTTTCCTGATTCCTCGCGACGAGGTTGTGCCGGTGGAACTCACGGAAGAGCGCAAGGAGGAAGCTCGCGCTGCACTCGACAGCATGCGCAACTCCATTCAGCAGCAGCGCACTCCCGAACCTACCGATATGGTTGCCCGTTGTACAGACTGCGAGTATCGCAATTACTGCGCCGATGTGTTCTAAAACCCATTCGCACCGCGAACGGTACCGACGCCGGCAGCGCACATTCGCGAATGCGCTCTTGATCGACTGACACGAAGAGTCCTTCACGATGTCCACGTAGTTCGAGATCCGCGCATTCGCGATTCGTGGGTGGCTCACCTCACGGTAATTTGGGGAAAACGCGCCAGAACTATCGCGGCGGTCACCCACAGTAATGTTCCAAACGACAAACCGGTAAACGAGTTTCGGATTGGGGTGTCGGGCATCATCAGGGCAATAACTCCGATGCCGCAGCCTATGGTTCCGGTCGCGTAGTAGAGCGGACGGCCGAACAGAGCGGCTAAAGGAAAGAAGTGCAGTCCGACGATGATCGCTATGCCTGCGAGAATGGCGGCGGGCCGATGAAGCGCGTTCAGCGTCAAAATCAGAATGAAGATGGCGCCGCCTTCCAGACCAAAGATCAGGCCGAAACGACGGCCAATCTGGCGCCCCGCTGCGCGCTCTTGTGCAGTTTCAGGGGGTGCATTCCTTGAGGCAGATATGGCGGTTCTCGCAGCCAGGCTCACCCATAGAGTCAGTGCAAGTCCAATCACCAGCACAACGCTGCGCAGCCAAGTGGGGAGTGTTCGTCCCGCATAGATTCCGAGCGCCATCCAGATCGCGCCGAAGAAGACCATGAAAGCAGCGCCAATGGTCATCCCGATCAATGCTCGTGGGCTCACGAGCAGTACCATAGCAGAAGCAGGGCGCCAACACTCCGTTGCGTATTAAAACGCGCCCGCGAATTCGCGAATGCGCGCTACAGCAGTTTTGAGCTAATAGGCACCCCTGCGGAAACACAAGGTCCTTCGACTCCGGTTTCTGCACCCCAAGAACGAAATGCGCGTTCTTGGGGACCCCGCCTTTCCCGCGCCCGTCCCACGGAGCGCAACACCACCGCTCCGTGGGTCCCCGGAAACGCGCGGGAGCCCTCCTCCGCTCAGGACGACAGTTCATCCGTGGTACACGAATTTCCAAAACAGCGCTAACTGAATCGCACTCAACCCGTTCCCTACCGGGAACGGTACTGACTCTGGGATTCGCGTTTGAGTCGTGGCTTGTAGAAGGGATCTCTAGCTCTTGGGAGAGGCCACGTTCACCTGCTGGCCATCTTCCAGCGAATCGGCCGGGTTGACGATGATGCGGTCGGTTGGGTCAAGGCCGCTTACTACTTCTACTGCAGTGCCGTAGTCGCGTCCTATGGTGATGGCTTTCAGGTGGACTGTGTTGTTCCCATCAACCACTGCTGCACGCGGGCCTTCGGCGCGGAAGAGCAGAGTGTTGATGGGCACCGTGAGACGTGGGGCATCGACTTTGGCGGCGAAGTGGACTTGGGCGTAGGCTCCGGGCAAAATTTTGCCGTTCGGGTTTGGGACATCGATCTCGGTTAGCAGCGTGCGCGTGGCCGGATCGATTGACTCTGACGTTCGTACGACTTTGCCTTCGAATTCCTGTCCGGCGTATTCGCGCTGCTGCAGGAAGGCTTTCATGCCTACTTTGATGGCCGGGCTGTAGGTCTGCGGGACGTTGACATAAACGCGCAGCGGATCCACCTGGGCGATGTCGAAGAGTTCCTTATCGGGACCGGCGTTGCCGGCGTTGATCAGTGCGCCTACGTCGATGTTGCGCTTGGTGAGCACTCCCGAAAAGGGAGCGTAGATGTGCTTGAACGACTCCATCTGCTCCAGGCGGCGGACGTTTGCGTCGGCAGCGGCGAGGTTGGCTTGCGCCTGCTGATACGCGCTCACCTGCTGATCAACTTCCTGCTGCGAGACCGAGTCGCTGCGGCGCAGGTTCTGCCAGCGCTCGGCCGAGCTCTTGGCCAGTCCCAACTGCGCCTGGATTTGCTGCCGGGAGGCGCGTGCCTGCAACAGCTCCTGATCGACTTCCGGAGTGTCGATATCGGCGAGCAGCTCGCCTTTCTTTACCTGCGAGCCAATGTCTTTGTACCAGTGCAGCACGTATCCGTTGGTGCGTGCGTAGATCGGAGAGTCTTTGTAGGCCTGAATCGTGGCGGGCAGAACGAGTTCTTCGTGCGCCTGCTCTTGCTTGGGAGTGGTGACGGCTACGCTCGGTTTAGCGAGACGCTCGGTCTCGGCGGCGAGAGCTCTCTTTTCGCCCAGCTTGCCGGCAATGGTGATGGCGCCGGCGATGAGCAGAAGCAACACAAACGCGCCGATGATCCACGCGGTTTTGCGCGCCTGTGCGCCGCGCTGGGGATCGTGCTGCGGCGTTTGCTGTCCCGTTTCCGACGGTGAATTGACGACCTGAAGAGAACTCACTTCGTGCTTATCGAATCCTTTCGCTATTCCTCGTGTACCCACTCCGGCTCCTGTTCCAGATTGGTCGCGTGAGCCGCTCTTCTGCCATGAATCATTGTAAAGACTGCTGGCACAAAGAAGAGAGTCGCAACCGTGGCAAATAGTAGTCCGCCGATGACTGCGCGTCCGAGCGGCGCATTCTGCTCTCCGCCTTCACCCAGGCCCAGCGCCATGGGAACCATGCCGATGATCATGGCCAGGGCGGTCATGATGACTGGACGAATACGCGTGAATCCTGCTTCGAGCGCGGCTTGAAATGCAGGGAGTCCGGCGTCCATGCGCTCGCGCGCAAATGAAACGAGCAGGATGCTGTTCGCCGTCGCAACGCCGACGCACATGATGGCTCCCGTCAGCGACGGCACGCTTAGGCGAGTGTGCGTGAGCAGCAGCATCCACAAAATTCCCGCCAAAGCTCCCGGCAGCGCAGTAATGATGATGAAGGGATCGAGCCACGACTGGAAATTCACGACGATCAAGAGATAGACGAGGACAATCGCCATGATCAGGCCGAAGGCAAGGCCCCGGAATGACGACGTCATCGTCTCGACCTGCCCGCGCAGGATGATCTGCGTGCCTTTCGGACGCTTCGACTCGAAGTCCTGCACGATCCTCGTGACGTCGCTGGCTACTCCGCCGAGATCGCGTCCCTGCACCGAGGCATAGACATCCACCACCGGAGTGATGTCGTAGTGATAAACCGCGGCCGGCGTGGACGCCGGTTTGATGGTTGCAAGATTAGCCAGCACCTGCGGAGCCGGCGCCGACGGAGAGCCGACGGGAGTGTTCATCAACGCCTGGACAGAGTCCATGCGATAGTCGGGTGTCTCGATGGCTACGCTGTATGTAACTCCGTTTTTCGGATTGAGCCAGTAGCTCGGCGATGTCTGGAAGCTGCCGCTGAGCGAGACGAGCAGATTGCGCGCTACGTCCTGCTGGTCGAGGCCAACTTCTTTGGCGCGCGAGCGATCGATGTTCAAGTCGATCTCGGGATCGTTCATCAACTGCTGCACATGCACGTCGGCAGCGCCGGGAACATGGCGCATGCGGTTGGCGATCTGCTCGGCGATTGCGTAGTTCCCTTCCAGATTGCGGCCGACTACCTGGACGTCAATGGGCGAGGGCAAACCGAAATTCAGGATTTGGCTGACGATATCGGCCGGCTGGAAGAAGAATTCCACTCCGGGAAAGTACAACGGCAGGTCTTCGCGCAGCTTCTTTACGTATTCCTCGGTCGGGCGGTGATGCTTCTCGTTGAGCGAGACCAGAATTTCTGCGTCTGACGTGCCGATGGTACCGCTGGTGCTGTACGTCGTGTTGATCGAGCTGAACGGCAGTCCGATGTTGTCGAGAATCGTGACCAGTTCGTTTTTGGGAATCTCTTTGCGCAGGACGTTCTCGACTTCGTCGCAGAGGCGAGCGGTTTCTTCGATACGTGTGCCTGCCCGGGCACGAACGTGCAGACGAAAGACTCCGGCATCGACGCTGGGGAAGAAATCTTCTCCTAAGAAGAAGATCAGTCCGAAGGAGATCACGCAGAAAGCCAGGAAAGCTGCTGCGAAGACTTTCCGGTGTTCAAGGGCGCTCGTCAGCATGTCGCGGTAATTTGTGCGAAAGCGCTCAAATCCGTGCTCGAAGCCGCGCTGGAAGCGTCCCAAAATGGTCTTTGGCTGCGCGGCTTTATGCTCGTGCCCGCGCATGATGTACAGCACCATGGTGGGCACCAGCGTTCGCGATAGCAGATACGACGCGAGCATCGCGAAGACAACGGCTTCGGCGAGCGGAACGAACAGGAATTTCGCCACGCCGGTAAGGAAGAACATCGGCACGAAGACGATGCAGATGCAGATCGTCGAAACGAACGCCGGCAGTGCGATCTGCTGCGAGCCGTCGAGAATCGCCTGCTTCATCTCCTTGCCCATGGCGAGATTGCGCTCGATGTTCTCGATGGCTACGGTCGCGTCATCGACGAGGATTCCTACGGCGAGCGCAAGACCGCCGAGTGTCATGATGTTGATGGTCTCGCCCAGCGCGCTCAGCAGGATGATAGAGACGCAGATCGAGAGCGGGATCGAAACCGTGATGACCAGTGTCGGACGCCAGTCGCCGAGGAACAACAGGATCATGAGCGCAGTAAGCGCTGCGGCAATTGCGCCTTCGCGCAGCACGCCGTCGATCGATCCGCGTACGAACAGCGACTGATCGAAGAGCGTTTTGATCTGCAGGTCTTCGGGCAGCGACTCGGCAATCACGGGCAGGCGGTCTTTAATTTCTTTGACGATGTCGAGCGTGGAAGCTCCGCTGTTCTTCATGACGCTCAGCAGAGTTCCGCGCACGCCGTCCTGGCGCACGATGTTGGTTTGCGGCGTGAAGCCGTCGCGCACGTGAGCCACATCGCGCAGGTACGTAGTCACGCCATTTTTGTTGCGAACCGGCAGATCGTTTAGCTCGGCGATGGTTTGCGTGCTGGCGTTCATGCGCACGTTCATCTCCAGCTCGCCGATTTTTGCGGTGCCGGAGGGCAGAATGAGATTCTGGGAGTCAACCGCATTGACTACATCGACTGGAGTCAAGCCGTGCGCCTGCAGAGCTTGCGTATCGAGGTCAACGGCAACTACGCGCGATTTGCCGCCATATGGATATGGAATCGCCGCACCTTTGACGGTTGTGAGCGGTGAGCGGATGAAGTTGAGCGTCAGGTCCTGGAGATCCTGCTCAGGGATGCTTTTGCTGCTCACGCCAACCTGAACGATGGGCACGCTCGATGCCGAATAAACAATGATCAGCGCCGGCTGCGTCCCCGGGGGAAGTTGGCGGACTGACGTCTGCGTGATCGCCGTCACCTGCGAAAGCGCAAGAGGCAGATTCACGCCGGGCTGGAAGTAAACCTTCTCGATCGCGCGTCCCTGCAGCGCGACAGATTCAATGTGCTGAATGTCGTTGACCAGCGTGGTGAGTCCGCGCTCTGTGTTGCTGAGGAAGCGGTCCGCCATCTCCTGCGGCTGCATGCCGGTGTACTGCCAGACAATGCTGATGACAGGAATGTTGATATCAGGGAAGATGTCGATCGAAGTTCGGAGGATGACGATGGGCGTGAGAATGAGGATCAGGAGCGCCATCACAACAAAGGTGTAAGGACGGCGCAGCGCTAATGAGACGATCCACATTTTCCGGCAGGACTCCCGACTTCGGTATTGATTCCGCTACTCAGGCGGTAGATTCGCAGATTTGATTTTATTTCCGAAACAGAACGTATCGAATTTAATTTTATGTTAAGTTCACTTCATGCCGCAAACCTACGCTGCCGAACTGGCGCAGGAGAAAATCAGCGCCAATCGACGGACGCCCGGGCGTCCGCGCAGCGAAGATGCGCGTAAGGCAATCCTCCGCAGCACCTTGCGTCTGCTGCAGGAAACGGGCTTCCCTGACCTCTCCATTGAAGCCATTGCGGCCGACGCCGACGTAGGGAAGGCGACGGTCTATCGCTGGTGGCCGAACAAGGCTGCGCTCGTTGCCGACGCGTTCTCCTCGAGCGCCGATGAAGAGCTTCGGTTCCCAAACACCGGCTCGGTTCGCGACGATGTCAGCATTCAGATGAAGCATCTGGTTCGCGTTCTGCGCGGGCGACGCGGACGAATTGTGGCCGCGCTGATCGGCGGCGGCCAGTCCGATCCCGAATTGATACAAGCTTTCCGCGATCGCTTCATGATGCCTCGCCGCCAGGAAGCCTACGAGACGCTGCGCCGCGGAATTTCGCGCGGCGAACTGCCTGCAGATCTCGATCTCGACCTCACACTCGATACCCTCTACGGCGCACTCTACATGCGCTTCCTCATTCGCCAGAGCGGCTTAACGGAAGAGTATGTCGATGAGGTTGTTGGCTTGGTCATGAACGGCGCCGAAAGATAAAGCATTTGCTTTGCTGTTTGACCTAGAGCGAGAATAGTTGCCGTTCCGAAGCTCGGCTTCCGCAGGAGGATTCGATGTCTTCCCGTCTCCTCGCTTTCTACTTCGCTTTTGCAGCTCCACTGTTGCTCGGCAATGCCAGTGCTCAAGTAGTCCCATCTTCCGGAATCGGGATTGGCTCCGGTTCCTCCGTGCGACATGGCATCCAACAGAATCCAATCTCTGCCGAATTCGTGGACAAGCAATCCAGGGTTTTGTCAGACGGGACTCGCATCGACCAGGAAAGGCACGAGAAGTATTACCGAGACTCGGAAGGAAGGACTCGCACTGAACACGAGTTTCTGGTTCCGAACGGCCGAAGAATTCAGAATGTGACGATCGACGACGTAGTACAAGGCCTGCACATCTTTCTGAATCCTGAGATGAAAACCGCACAGGTACATCACTATCCCACGCAGATGCAGCCCGTGCCTCCGCGTGTCGCGCCCCAAGCGCCTGTAGTTCCAATTCAGAACCCGCCTCAGATTTCTCGTCTGAATCAGAACCATTCTGAGTTTTCGAATGAAAACTTGGGACACATGACCATCGCCGGCATCGATGCGATTGGAACCCGAACGACGTTTACGACGCCCGCGAATGCGATTGGAAACTCTCAACCCATTGTGCGCGTCAGCGAACGATGGTTCTCTCCTGAACTCAAATTGATCGTACTGACGAAGTCTTCCGATCCCGAACACGGAGACAGCGTGCACGAACTCGTCAGCCTTTCCCGCAACGAGCCCGATCCTGCTCTCTTTCAAATTCCATCGGACTACACGGTGACTCAGATATCGGAAACGCTGCCGCTAACGCCGCGCTAGCTTGCCTTGGATAGCAGACTCGTCACCGCGTCTTTCACTCGTTCGCCGAATCCTGCCGTTAAGGACCATGGGCTTGGCTGTCGAATCACGTGCAGCTTGCCTTTGAGATTGGTGACCTTGTAGTCCGTGCGCCCGTCTTTGTCGCGAGTGAAGCGCAGACTCACGCGCGCTTCTCCGACAGTCATATTTTCCACGGAGAACTCCGGCAGCCATTCCGGCAGCCACGGATCTAAAAACAACGTGTTCAGCGGCGCATAAGGAAAGATTCCGAGCAACGCTTGCATCACAGTGAACGGCGCCGAAGCCGACCACGCCTGCGGCCAGTTTGCCTTGGGGTACATTCCCGGAAAGGGATGCTCGGCATCCCGCTGATGTCCGGCGAAGACCTCCGGCAGGCGGCGATACTTGAAGATCTCCGCCGTTTCGAACATGGCGCGAGCCAGCTTCTGCATCTTGTCGTGCAGACCGTAGCGCGCGAAGGCCAGCACGAAGACGGCGTTCTCGACCGGCCACACCGATCCGCGATGATAGGAAAATGGATTGAATGCCGGATGATCGGCGGAGAGCGTGCGAACTCCCCAACCGGAGAACATGTCGGACTGCATGATGCGATCGGCAACGCGGGTAGCGAGAGCATCATCGACGATGCCGGAAGCCAGGCAGTGTCCCGGATCGGAGGCGACTGATCGGACCAGGCGCTTCTTCGAATCGATCGCCATGCCAATATATCCGGCATCTTCCATCCAGAAGAAATCGGTAAAGCGTTTCTTCAGCTCTTCGGCTTCGCGATAGAGCTGGAGTGCCGTTTTGGGATCATCGAGCCACCACAGCACTTCCGCCAGATGCATCTTCGCCGCATAGACAAACGCCTGCATCTCGCAGGTGCCAAGCGGATCTTTGACCTGCGATCCGTCGGCGTGAACAATAGCATCGTCTGAGTCCTTCCATCCTTGATTCTTCTCGCCCTGGCTGGACCGCGTGCGGTAGCGATAGAAGCCGCTATCGTCGCGTAGATACTTGTCCGCCCATGCGAGCCCTGCGAGAGCAGGCTTTATGTAGTGCTGCACCAACTCCTTGTTGCCGGTCCAGTGCCACACTGCCGAAGCGAGCACAGGATAGTAGATGGAACCGGTAACGCCGCCGTAGTAGCGGCCGTGCGGCGTGAAGTTCAGCACGGAGCGAGGATCGGTATGCAGCTCGTGAACGAAGCGTCCGGGCTGCTCGTCGCGCCAGTCATCGATCTTTGTACCCTGCGTCTTCGGCAGTTCCAAAAGCGAACCGCGCATCATCGCCGTGCTCAGAAGCGAGGCTTGCCACGAGGATGCCAGACAGTCGCGTCCGAATAGACCAAGATACGTCGGCAGGCCGGCGGCAGGAATCCAGGTGCCGCCCTCTTCATCACGGGAATCGAGATCGAATAAACGAAGCGACGCTAAATCGCGCTTCGACCGCTCCAATGTGTCGAGAACCAAAGCGGGAAACTTGGGCGACCCGGGCGACGCAAGCTGCGTAACGTCGGGCTCCTGCGGAATGTCGAACACGTGGCCGGCGCGACTGTCGCCGCTCCCCTCTAGCCCGTAGCCTGTCCCCTCTTCCCCTCCGTGCGCTCCGTGACTCCGTGGTGAAGGATTGCTTTGCTCGCGCAATGAGGCGCCAATGTCAATCCCGTCAATTTGTCCGATCCAATCGCACACTAACTTCCGAGACTCACGAGGGCCGAGCTTTGCCTTCAACGTCAGCTTCCCATTCCGGTACTCAACCTTCAGGTCTGTCTTCAATTCAAGCCGAATTCCACGGTGGATGCGAGCTACGCCCGCGTCGCCCTGGTGCTTGTATCGATGTTGCGCGCGATAGTCGAATGAGAGCTCGTATGCGTCGGTCGCCCGTCGATTCCATTTGTGAGTGATCTTGCCCGGAGCCTTCTCGCCCTTACTGGCATCGCTTGGGCTGGCAAAGTCCGAAGCGACTTCCAATGTGAGATCGACGACCGTGGCAATCTGAGTAAAGTTCGTGATGGCGATTTCTTCGTGAGCGGCATCGCCAATCGTGCGCGCCACGCGCAGCTCGATCGATTGCTGGGCTGCGTCTGGTTCCTTTGCCCCGGTTTCTTTCCAGTTTTTCGGAGCGGCAATGTAGTACCCAAGCGAGCTGTTCTGGTTCACCAGCGAAAACGCGCTGAGCTGCGGCTGCTTGCCGTTCAGCTTCCAGAGGAGGCGCGAGATCGCGCGCGACTGGTGAATCCAGAGTCCCTGGTCAGAGTGGCCCGTCACCCAGCCTTCACGGTCGGTAATAAGAATAGTGCGGCTGTGCGAGATGTATTCCGAATCCGGACGAGGCTGGAGCTCAATCAGGCTGCAATCGGAGTGTGCCATCCTACTCTGTTCGATGCGCGGAAAAGCACAAACAGAACCGCCGCCGGTAGGCGGTGGGTCGGAGATGGCCGGATGGCCAGCTCCGAACAGAACGAATGGTGCGATCGGCTTCGTAGGACGCAGCCGCAACACAGGCGGCTGCCCCACCGCCTACCGGCGGCGGTTCTGTTGATTACAATGACATCACTCTCATGTCCAGCCCCGGCGCGCTTTATCGGCCTTTCGACGAATTAATCAACATTAAGATTCTCGGAAGAGAGTTCCAGGTTCCCAAGGACAACATGCTGCTGCGCGCCATGCAGTATCTGTCGCCGGAAAATGTCGCCATGGGACGGTTCTGCTGGAATGAGGAATGTCAGTACTGTCGCGTATCCTATAAAGCCTCGCCCGACAGCCCGCCTCGCCAGGCGCTCTCCTGCAAGCTGATGGTGCAGCCGGGAATGGAGGTGGTTGAGGCTGCAACTGAGATTCGCTACTGCCTTCGCGACCTGGGCCTGAAGTAAGACCTTGTCCTTTCGCCAAACAGGCTCGGTACAGACCAACGGAAAACACAAGGCCCTTCGACTCCGGTGTTCCGCGCAAAATCATGCGCGGAACACCTTCGCTCAGGGTGACACGGTGTTTGTGCGTGGGCTAAATCGGGAATTCCTACAGAGGGGACTTGTCTCGACGCTTGTTTGCACGAACGTCAAGGAACTTCCACGCGGCTACTTCTCATCGACCTGGATCACCTGAATCGAGTACGCAGGAGCGTTGTAATGCAGCTCGCTTCCGATATTCCGCAAGTTGCTTTCAACGGGCGCGATGTTCTGCGGCTGATCGATCGTGTTCGTCGCCTCGGTGCTTAGCGCCTTCAGCATCACGAGTTTCCCGTTTTGGGCGGGATTTCCGTCTTCGAACCTTATATCCACGGGCTGCGGAACAGACTCGGCATTGACGACTTTGAGATAAGTCCGCTTCTTCGCCATATCCTTCGTGACTGAATAAAACAGCTTTTGCCCGCCGCCCTGGAGCTGCGAATCGAGGATTGAGTCTCCCAAATAATTCGAGAACATCACCTGCGCGTAGTAGCTGGGCGAGCCGTAGCTGCGTAGGGCGTCATATCCGATGAGATCAGTCTCCCACTGCATGCCGCCGGGGTTCACGTTCACCAATAGCGGCGCGTACGACGCCATAATGACGATATCGCTGTTGCGCTCCATGCCTGTCATCCATGCGGCGTCGCCGAGTGCAGCGCCGAAGTTCGGCGTTGGAGTTCCCTCGCGCGTGGCCCACTCGCCTACGAAGATCTTTGCACCCGTGCGATCTGCTTTGTCGTAATGCGTCGTATCGTGGAAGAAGTCGGTTGCTCGTCGATAGAAGTGGTCGTCGATTACGTCAGGACGAATGCTTTTAACCGGGGTTGTCGCGATGATCTGCAGCTCCGGATACTTGGCTTTGATTGCTTTGTAGAACTGTGCGTACCGTCCGTCGTAGCTTCCTGAGCGATCGAACTGGTCCTCGTTTCCGACCTCGACGTAGGAGAGTTTGAATGGCTGCGGATGTCCGTTCTTCGCGCGCACTGCGCCCCACTGGGTCTCTGTTCCGCCGGTAACGTACTCGATTTCATCGAGCGCGTCCTGCACGTACGGCTCGAGCTCCGGCCCGGGATTCACGTGCTCCTGCGCGAGGGAATATCCTGCATAGACGGCGAGCAGCGGTTGCATCTTCAGGTCCTCGCACCACTCGAGGAATTCCAGCAGCCCCATTCCATCGGTGGAGTAATAACGCCAGGGACTCTCGTGTCCTGGGCGATCGACCAGAGGCCCAATGGTTTTCTTCCAATCGAAGCGGTCGGCAATATGCTCGCCTTCGAGATAATTGCCGCCGGGGAAGCGGAGAAACGCAGGATGCATGGCCGCCAGCTTCTCCATCAGGTCAATGCGATTACCGTTGGGTGTGTTCCTGTACGTGGGCGGAAACAACGAGACCAGGTTGAGCCACAGCGTTCCGGCGTGTCCGACCGTAAGCTCCAGATGATTTGCCGAGGAGGCTTGCACCGTTCCTGTGCGCAGAGAGAACTGATACTGCTTCCAATCGGCGCTGATGCCCGACACAGTTGCCGATGCCAGCGTTTTCCTGTCCGCGTTGCTGACCAACTTCACGGTAATCGCGCCGATCGCGGGCGAATCAGCTTTGGCGTAGAGCGATCCGTTGTAGGTAGTGTTTGGGCGGACCGCCATTCCCCAATATCCCTCGTTCAGCACGCCGGCCTGATTCTGCGCATCGGCCTGAGCGACCTCCAGCTTGAGGCTCTGGGGCAAAGCCGTGCTGGGGCCGGTTTCTTTATCGACCTCCATCTTCGCCTGCGCGGTGCCGTCCTCCACCAGATACCAATACAGCACTCCCGACCAGTTGCCGCGGAAGGTACGGTTGCGCACCATCTCGGCGTAGAGTCCGCCGTCGTAGGAGTAGTTGATCTCTTCGGTCATCAGGCCATAAAGCGTGGGGCTGACTTTGGCGGTCGGCTTGTCGAGATGAACCGTCAAAGTCGCCTGCTGGCCACAGGCGAATGCAGAAACAAGGAGGAAACTCAAACCGCAGATCGATCGAGCAATCGTTTTCGCAATCATTGCAAAGAGCCTTTTTTCGGAACGGGCAGTGTTGGAACAGCGGTTTTACAACGAACAACGGAAGGATTGATTTCTGCAAGAAAGTCTAGAGGAATATATCTGCTGGAAAACGTTTGCTCAAGAGAGGCGCTGCGACCGTGTTTTTGCCGAACAACGGGGCGAAATCGTCGCGCCATGGCTGGCCTCGGCCATGCCCTCCCCCCGACTACACAGGGTGCGGAAAAACGCCGTGGATTTAGGGAAGGGCACGGATTCATCCGTGCCGTCAAAGACAGTTCCCATTATGGTTCGGCTTTAGCCACTGAGGTAAGCCTTCTGTTTCCAAAAGGAACAACGACCTCAGGCACTGAAGCGCAAGATCGACGGTGCCCGCCAAGCGGCACGGATGAATCCGTGCCCTTCCCTAAACCGATTTCAAAGACATTTTTCCGGAGCCTGTAGCGTCGGCGGGCTTTTCGTTGATGGGACTACGAACATGTTCTCCCTCGCTTAAGAAGATCAGCTTAGTTACTCGCGACTTGCAGCTCGCTAACTTGTGAGTTGTGTCTCGATCTCTTCTGATCGCCGCTCTAGCGTGCTGCCTTGCCGGATGCGGCGGGCCGAATGCTCCCTCGGCGGCGATGAATTCAGCAGCGCCGGTTGTCTCCGCTGCGAGCACACCAACGCCTCTCGGACCCCCTCCTGCAGCGGGCACCTACAGTAATCCGCTGCAGATCGCGTTGCCGGACGGCACGGCAATGGAGAGCTGCCCTGATCCTTCGATCATCCACGGACAGCAGCCCGGAGATGCGAACTGGTATATGTACTGTACCAACGAGATATTCCACGACAACTCACCGCTGCACCTGATTCCCATTTCGAAATCGCAGGATTTAGTGAACTGGACGTGGTCGGGCGATGTCTTCGCGCAAATGCCATCGTGGGTTGCGTCCGACGGCGGGCTGTGGGCGCCGGACATCGAGTACTTCAACGGCCAGTACTACCTTTATTACGCCGTCTCCGACACAACGCTTGCCGCCGCGGGCAGCGCGATCTTCGTCGCAACCAGCAACAGCCCGCTGGGTCCGTGGATCGCCGGTGGAGTACCTGTGGTGGAAGCCGGTTCAGGCACAAAGGCAGTCGATCCAGCGGTCATACAGGACGATAGCGGACAACGCTACATCTTTTTTGGAACCTATGACGGCGGCATTGCTGCGAGAGCTTTGTCTGCGGATGGAATGAGCTCGCTGCCTGCGACTCAGGTTCAAATCACCACCGCAAACCGCTACGAGGGAGCCTACGTTGTAAAACGCAACGACTTCTACTACCTATTCGCCTCGGCGAGCGACTGCTGTCGCGGACCTCTCACCGGATACGCGGTGTTTGTGGGAAGATCGCAGAACGTTCTGGGCCCTTACATCGATGCAGACGGCACTTCTCTGCTGGACTCGCGAGTCGGCGGCACGCCAGTGCTCAACATGAACGGCAACCGTTTTGTCGGACCAGGGCACAACGCAATCTTCACCGACGCTTCCGGCCAAGACTGGATGCTCTATCACGCCGTTGATATGAATCGGCCTTACTTTGCTAATGGATGGACACGCCGCCCTGTACTGATGGACGCTGTGGACTGGGTGAACGGCTGGCCGCGCGTGCGCAATGGCGCAGGACCATCGGATTCGGTGCAGCAGGCTCCGGTGATAGCGACCGTAGCGGCGAACCCGCATGTCACACCGACAGCTCCTTTTGACACTCCAGGAGCATCGATCACTTTCCTCTCCGACGAGTTTGCCGGATCGACACTCTCCTTACAGTGGAACTGGATTCGCGCTTCGTTGCTCACCGGCTATGGCGTCGCGGATGGCCAGTTCCGTTTTGATACTCAGCCCGGCGCTCTGTACGTCGGCAGCAATAACGTCTCGATCCTCACTGAACCGGCGCCGTCAGGTGATTACATCGTCGAGGTCAAACTCTCAATGACCGTTCCAGTCGCCGGCGATTACAGCTTTGTTCAAGGTGGCGTTTTGATTTACGGCGACGACAACAATTACATAAAGCTGGTCGATGTGGCGATTGGCAATACGCGGCAAATTGAATTTGGAAAGCAGACAAACAGTCTGCCCGCTGGATATCCCCAGTACGGAAGCACTCTGCTCTCTTCGCCTTCCGATTCGACCTACCTGCGAATAGCCCGACACGGGAATCCAGCGGGAGGCGAGACTTATACGGCGTACTCAAGCCATGACGGTATCAACTGGCAACGCGGCGGAACGTGGACGCATTCGCTCGGCCCCTCGTCCAAAATCGGCCTGGTCTCAATGAATGGCGCAGGATTCTCGACCTACTTCGACTACGTCCATGTGAGCCAAATCGGGAATTGAAAGCTTCTGAGCGATTGGTGCTGATGAATTTTCCAATCGATAACCGTGAGCTATGGCGCCCTTTCAGGGCCCGCGCGGCGTAAATCTTTACTGCCCAGGGCTTACGCCGCTCGGCTGCGCTTCTTTCGGCCCTTCGGGCCTCTTGTTCTCGTTCGACTGAAGCTCTGGGAGTTCTTTCGGTGTTCGTGTGCATCGAGAGGAAACATATTACGACCCTTTGACTTCAGTTTTCCTCGCAAGGACGCGCGGAAAAACTCCGATCAAGGTGAAGCAATTTTTCCTTAATGGACAACACTAATTAGGAAGCTGCTATACCCAACTCACACCGTCTGCAGACGATGCGCTTTCTCATAAACTGCGGCGTATTCTCGTGCGGGTTCCTGCCACGAGAAGTTCTGGCGCATGCCGTTGAGCATGAGCTGCTTCCATTCAGCTTCCTTTTTGAATGCCGCTAGCGCATGATGCACGGCGGCTCGCAATTCTGGAGCCGTGTATCCGGCGAACTTGAAACCGGTTCCCTTTTGGGTCTTTGCGTTCCATTGCTCGACCGTGTCTTCGAGTCCTCCGGTGGCGCGAACTACGGGAACTGTGCCGTAGCGCATGCTGTAAATCTGCGTCAGGCCGCAAGGCTCATAATGGGACGGCATCAGAAAGATGTCGGAGCCAGCTTCGAGCAGGTGTGCGAGGCGATTGTCGTAGGCGATCTTGACGCAGAGTCGATCGGGAAAGCGTTTGTGTAAGGTTCGGAACATCGACTCGTAGTGGACGTCACCGGTCCCGAGCACCAGGAAGACCATCTCTTCGGTAAGGAGCTGCGGCAGAGCAGCTTCCATAAGATCGAATCCCTTCTGAGCAGCGAAACGCGAGATCACGCCAACGACCGGCCACTCCGCTTTCTGCTTCGGAATACCGTACTCATCGAGCAGCGCGAGCTTGCACTTCTTTTTTCCGCTTAGATCGGATGTGGAGAACGTGGCGGGAATGTAGCGGTCCGTTTCGGGATTCCACTCGCCGTAATCGACGCCGTTCACGATTCCGACGACGCGATCGCGCTTTGCGCGGACAATGTCTGCAAGTCCGAAGCCGTATTCTTTTGTCTGAATCTCGCGCGCATAGGTGCGGCTGACCGTCGTCACATAATCGGCATAGACGATGCCCCCCTTGAGGAAGTTCACCTTGTCGTAGAACTCGAGCCGGTCCATGGTAAACAGCGCCCAGGGCAGCAGCAGCTTCGGCATTACCGATTTGGGAAAGATGCCTTGATAGCCGATGTTGTGGATGGTCAGAACCGTACCCGTTCGAGAAAAATCCGTGTCATACGCATATTGGTTCCGGAGAAGAACCGGAATGAGCGCAGTCTGCCAATCATGAACATGAAAGACGTCGGGCGGTCCGAAGCGTTTCGACGCCTCAATCACTGCGCGGCAGAACATGTTGAAGCGCTCGGCGTTGTCTGGATAATCGCCGCGGCTGTCGCCATAGAGGCCATCGCGAAACGTAAACTCAGGATGATCGACAAAGTAGAATTGCACTCCGTCGTGTCTGCCGCCATCGACAATCTGGCAAAAGAGCAGGTGGTCCGCCATTGGGATGGTCAAATTGGGAACGACGACGTGCTCCTGCTTCAACCGCGTCTGCTTGTACTTGGGAAGGAAGACAGTGATCTCGTGGCCCAGAGCGGCGAGCGCTTTCGGCAGCGCTCCCACCACATCGGCCAGACCGCCGGTTTTGGAATAAGGCACACCTTCCGAGGCGGCGAAGGTGATTCGCATCCCGAGCTCCTTCGGCGTGGATTCGCGTTTCCGCCAGCCACCCGCGACGAAAGGCGCTGTCCGGAAGACCCATGTGTTCTGCTCGCAACAGAGCAGAATCAGAGAGTCGAGGCAAAAGTTCGAGTCTAATGTCCGCTCACAGAGAGGTCAACGCAGCGCGCCAGAGCAGTCGTCCAAAGCGCAAGCCGAAGCTCGGACAGAATTTTCTTATCGATAGCGGAGCAGCGCGACGAATCCTCGATGCATTGGACGAAATCGGGAATGCAGTCGTACTCGAAATCGGACCGGGACGAGGAGCGCTCACCAGGATGCTCGCTGAACGAGCAGGCCATCTCATCGCAACAGAGCTGGATCGCGAGCTCGCGCGCACGCTGAAGCAGGAGTTTGCCGGCAAAAACAATGTAAGTATCATCGAGGCCGATTTTTTGCGCGTGAGAATTTCCGAACTGCTGGAATCCATTTCGAAGAGCAGTTTGGAACGCGTAAAGGTCGTCGGCAATATTCCGTACTACATCACGTCTGACATTCTTCTCCGGCTTTTTGAACAGCATGAACAAATCGAGACGATCGTGCTGATGGTGCAAAAAGAAGTTGCCGACCGCCTGGCAGCCGACCCGCACACTCGCGACTACGGACTGCTCACAGTAACAGCACAGCTTTTCACCAACGTCGAACGGCTGTTCACGCTGCCGCCCTCAGCGTTCTCTCCGCCGCCACAGGTGCATTCCAGCGTGCTGCGGATGCGCGTGGTCCCAAAAGCGGAACTGCTGGGTGTGAATCCAAGTGAGTTCCTTCGATTTTGCAAGCTCGCGTTCGCGCAGAAGCGCAAGACGCTCTTCAATAACCTTCGTCTCGGTTATGACGAAGGCTCGGTCAGAGCAGCTTTGCAGAAGACGGGAGTTGAACCAGGCGTACGAGCAGAAGAGCTTAGCCTTGATGCGCTGGCGCTAACCTATAAAGAGCTACGCGGAACTCCAAGACGGTCTGGTAGTCCATAGGGATTCCTCACCGCAAAAGCTGCGGTTCGGAATGACACAAAGAGAGTAGGAATCACACAAGAAACGAAAAGCCCTTCTCCGTGTACTCCGTGGCTCCGTGGTGAATCAGCCTTTTTTCAATTCGACCAAGACCTGTCGCGCGACCTCGCGCAAAGTCTCGAAGACGCCGCTACCCTGGAAGGCCACGGCTTCGAACACCGGCTCATTTTTCTTTACCAGTTCTTTTTTCAACTGGTCCACGGGCAGCACATTAGGCAGATCGCGCTTGTTGAGCTGAAGAACGTAGGGAATTTTGGCAAAGTCGTAGCCGTGCTCTTTGAGGTTGTCCTGCAGGTTGTCGAGCGCTTCGATGTTGGCGTCCATACGCTCGGGCTGGGAATCGGCAACAAAAACCACGCCATCCACACCGCGCAGGATCAGCTTGCGGCTGGCGTCGTAGAACACCTGTCCGGGAACGGTGTAGAGGTGGAATCGCGTCTTAAACCCGCGCACAGTGCCGAGATCGAGCGGCAGAAAATCGAAAAACAAGGTTCGATCGGTCTCGGTGGCGAGCGAGATCATCTTTCCCTTCTGCTTTTCGTTGGTCTTATCGAAGATGTGCTGAAGGTTGGTAGTCTTGCCGCCAAGACCGGCCCCGTAATAGACGATTTTGCAGTTGATTTCGCGGGCTGCGAAATTGATGAAGCTCAATTAGCCGTCCTCACAGGTGAGCCGCACACTGGCAGCATGAAACTTTGGAAGAAAAATTGCCTGACTTAAGTTCTTATAACATATCGGCTAACGGAAGATTCACGTGAGCCGCAAGGTGAGGGTTCCGCTGGTAACTACCTGGGGTCACTTCCTGCCCGGAGGCAATGGATAGTATCCGGCTTTCGCCGTCACGCGCAGGCCAGGACGATCGACTCGAACCTCGATATCGCGGTAATTATCGGCCAAAGTGGCTTGAGTGTAATAGCCAAGTGTGTACTGATTCCGAGCAACGACCGTCACGGATGCATACGCCTGCTCGATCGCCTGGCGCGTGATTTCGCTGAAGACTTCGCCTCCGGTGGCGCTTGCGTACTTGGGCAGGATGTTTGAACTTCCCGTTCCGGGAAGGTTAATCTGTTCCAGCTTGCGCACGAGGGGAACGCCTGCCGTTCCGACTCCTATGCCATAGACGCTGACCTTATTTGTTAGCAGAACTTTCAGCACGTCAGCATAGGATGCCTGACTGCCTTCTTCCCGACCCTCGCCAATCACCATGATGATCCGCCGGCGCCCCGGCTGCACCTTCGAGAGATCCAGCGCGGCCTCCAGTACTGCGTCATTCAAAACATGGCGCTCGCGAGGAATGATCGGCGTTTGCGGCACGCTCGGGTCCATCGGATGTCCGTTGACGGTAGGCCCTGCTTCGAACGGACCTCCGCTGACTGGAACCCCGCTATAAGTCCCGTGCTTCTCCTGGGCCACGCGGTTCAGCGCGTCTCCCAGGCGGCTTCCTGCGGCGTTGAAACTGGATTCACGAATCACCGAATTGCCGAAGGTGTACACGGCAACTTCGTCATAAGGACTGAATGCTCCCTGGAGCGCCTGGAGGCCGGCCTGGATTTTGCGCAACTCCGTTGCGGGCATGCTCACGTCGATGAGCACTGCCGCTGAAATGGCCAGCGGATCGCTGGTGAAGAAGCTCAGCTTTTGACGGACGCCGTTTTCATACACCGTGAAATCCTTCGGCAACAGACCGGGAACCATGCGACCGGTGTCGTCTTTTACCGTAACTGGAACTTCGATGAAGTTGACGTTGACGCCAAGGGTATAGAGACGCTGCGTATCCGGCGTTTCGGGATTCTGAACCTGTTGCGGAATAGACGGAAGCGGCTTGTCGGTTTCAGGCGTCGCCGGAGTCGGAGCATTCGGCTCCGCAGTCTTGTCCACCCGGGGCTGAGCCTCCGGGGGAGGCGTATCGTGCGAACTCGATTCTGTCGGCGGAGGCGGCGGAAGCTGCTGGGGTTGTGGAGCATCCGGCAGACTTTGCGGCTGCGACTGCGCGGTCAGCCACGCTGAGCAGAGCAGGAGCACTATGGTTAGCACTGCGGTAAATCGTCCCACCTGCATCAGGTTCGTCCTCCGGGCAGAAGCAGATACCGCGACTATGCGTCTCATTCGCGTGTCTGAACGTACGAAGCTATAGAATTGTGTAAAGCTTAGCAAAAAGCCGGGCCTCGACTATGAAGTTTCGTTTCTCTGTTCCCAGTGCGTCCAGACGCTGGACGCGCTTCGTGCTGCTCTTCTCTGTTTTGATGACGCTGTGGGTGCCTGCGTTCCCACAAACTCAAGACCTGCCGCCGCCGAAAAATCCCGATACAGGTCCGCAGACCAACAGCGACGAGGGCGCCGGGCCAGTCATCCGCGACCGCACTCAGCCAAACGAAGATAACCCGATGCAGACGCTGAAGGTTAACGTCGATGTCGTGAACCTTCTCTTCAACGTCAAGGACAAGAAGGGGCAGCTACTACCGAATCTGCCTAAAGATGAGTTTCAGGTAACCGAAGACGGCAAGCCGCAGACGATCAAATACTTCAAAGCCGAGTCCAATCTGCCGCTGACGATCGGCATTCTGCTCGACACGTCGGCCAGCCAGGAGCGCGTTCTACCGATCGAAAAAGAAGTCGGCGCGCAGTTTCTACAGCGCATGCTGCGGAAAGAAGATGAAGCCTTCCTCATCAGCTTCGACGTGAATGTCGATCTGTTGCAGGATTACACCAATAACCCCCGCGAGATTCGCAAAGGCATGGACGCCGCCAAAATCAACGCCGGCGGCGCGGTCGGCGGCATTCCCGGAATCGGACAAGGCCCGGTCGATATCCCGCCAAAAGGCACTCTTCTCTACGACGCCGTGTATCTCGCCGCGCACGACAAGCTGCGCAGCGAAGTCGGCCGCAAAGCTCTCGTACTTCTAACCGACGGCGAAGACCAAGGCAGCCAGTTAAAGCTGCAGGACGCCCTCGAAGCCGCGCAGAAATCCGACGCCATCGTCTATGTGCTGCTGATCAGCGACAGCGGCGTCGCCATGGGCACCGGTTCCGGATTGATGAAGAAGCTCAGTGAAGAGACCGGCGGGAGAGTGATCCACGTCGGCAACAACCAGGACAAGTTGCAAAAAGCGTTCGACCAGATTTCCGAAGAGCTGCGCAGCCAGTACAGCATCGGCTACACGCCTACCAACGACAAGCACGACGGCACTTACCGCAAAGTAGAGATCAAAACGAAAGACGGCTACAAGGTGCAGGCGCGCAAGGGGTACTACGCGGCGGCGAGTTAACACAGAATCGAGTTCATTTGAGATTCCGAAACAACCCGGAAAACCCGGTCCTCATAAGCTCGCCCCGAAAGCCAGCAGACGGCCGTCACAGTCCTTGACTACAAACTCCCGTGAGTGCCAGGGCATGTTGGTGAGTCCTCGCGTGAACTCAACCGATTTGACCGAATACTCGGCGTAAAGAGCATCTGCATCTTCGACATGCAGGTAGGCGTCGAGCAGTTCGTCCGCGTATTTGTCCGGATTCGCAGTGGGCGGCGGAGCGCAGCGGAAGTGAATCGCGTGCTGATCGCGCGCCATGATGGCGTAAACCGGAGGATCCATCCACGTCCCCAGACATTCGAAGCCAAGCTTGTCTTTGTAGTAAGCGATTGTGCGTGGAATATTGGTGGTGAAGAACAGAGGTACGATCTGGCGGATCATAGAAGGAAGTGTACCCTCGTGTGCCGCCGCCATTCATCATGGCAAGTAACGATCGGCAAAGGCTAAGTAGATGCGCCTTCGATCGTAGCGTGAAATTGGTGACTGAGATTTATGTTTGGTGCTGCAAACCATTTACTCATACCGCAGCGCCACCAGCGGATCGAGCTTCATTGCCCGGCGGGCCGGAAAGGAGGCCGCAGCCAGTGCCACGAGCGAAAGCAGAATGGCAACCGCAACAAAGGTCGTTCTATCTGTAGCGGTGACGCCGTAGAGCAAGCTCGCCATCAGCCTCGTCGCCAAAAACGCCGCGGCGAGACCAATGCCAACTCCCATCAATGCGATGCGAGCACCATGTCCCAAGATCAGCGATTGAATCCTGCCGCGACTTGCCCCTAGAGCCATGCGTACGCCAATCTCCGACGTGCGCTGCGCGACCGAGTACGAAATCACTCCATATACGCCGACTGCGCCGAGCGAGATCGCCAATCCCGCGAAAATCGCGAACAGCAACATGATTGAACGCGATGCAGAAACGGACTTATCCACTACAGCGCGCAAAGTTTGAACCTCGGTTACCGGAACTTCAGGATTAAGCTCTCTCACGGCCTCGCGCAGCGCGCCTGAGATGCTTGCAGCGTCGTTTGAGCTTCGCATCACTACGGTCATTTCGGTCGCCGGACGGCGATCGATCAGCACGGCGTGCGCGCTGTACGGTTCATAGATTGCTCCCGCGATCCAGTCGGGGAGAGTCTGAGCCATGCTGTCCTCGCGAACATCCGGCACCACGCCCACGATTCTGCGCCAATGGTTGTCGCGTGGATTCTCGGGCTCCCAGGCGGCTCTCACGTGTTTGCCCACCGGATCTTCTCCAGGCCAATACTTGCGCGCGGTTGAGGTGGTGATCAGCGCCACCGGCTCGGCATTCGGCGCAGAATCCGAAGCCGTGAACCCTCTGCCTTCAAGCATGGGAATCTGCATCACGGAGAGATACTCAGGCGTAATCACGCTGTCGAAGATCAGAGGCTCGGGTTGATTGCCGGTATCCTGCGGATAGCCTTCGAAGCGAGCGGCGATGAACGCCACACGACCATTCAGCGGAAGCGCATTCACGAGCGCGGCTCCATGCACCCCGGGCAGCGCGCGCACGCGCTCGAGCAATGCACTGTAGAACGACTGGCAGCGGCTGAAGTCGGCGCAAAAAGCCTGATTCGGAGTGAGTCGGGCGCTCAGAATCGACTCACTCTGAAATCCGGGATTCACGTGGACAAGCTGCCACAAACTTTTCACCAGCAGTCCAGCCGCAGTTACCAGCACAACCGCCAGCGCAATTTCCGACACAACCAATCCGCTGCGCAAACGTTGGCTGCCGCCAACACTGTTCTTCGATCCGGTTTTCAGGGACTCGGTCAAATCCACTTTGGATAGCTGCAGCGCCGGCGCGAGTCCGAAGATAAAACCCGTGCAGATTCCGACAGCCGTCGTGAACAACAGCACCAGCGGATCGATTGATATGGTGGACAATCGGGGAATACTCTCCGCCGGCAGTTCCGATTTGAGCCACGCGACGCCGATCCACGCGAGTGCCAGTCCGACGGCCGCCCCCGCAATTCCCAGCAGAACGCTCTCCGCCAACAACTGACGGCAAATGCGCCATCGTCCGGCACCGAGCGTCGCTCTAACCGCGATCTCGCGCTTTCTCGACGCAGCGCGCGCGAGCAGCAAGTTGGCCACATTTGCGCATGCAATCAGCAGAACCAGTGTGATCGCGCCCAGCAGGATCAGCAGCTTCGGTTGGACGTTACCGACAATCTGCTGTTGGAGTGGAATCACGCGCGCCGGCTGCCATGTGCTTGAGGGCAGCTTTCCCGGAAAAAGCGTAAACAGCCGATTCTGAAAGATCTGAAGCTCCGCCTGTGCCTGCTCCAGCGTCGCTCCGTCTTTCAGACGACCGATGATCGGAACCCAATCGCGCCGCCAGTACGTATCGCTGCGAGGATCGAATGCGAGTGGGATCCAGAGCTGAGTCTTCGGAGACCCAAATTGGAACTCGTCCGGCATCACGCCAACAACTTCACGGCCCACGCCCGCCAGCGTGATTTGCTTGCCGATAATGGCCGGATCGCCGCGGAATTTCTCTTGCCAAAGCGGGCAACTGAGGATGACCTTCGAATCGCTACCCGGATGGTCCTCGCCACTCTGAAAGACTCTTCCCAGCTTGGCGTGTACCCCGAGAAGAGAAAAAAACTCGGCTGAGACCTGCGTTCCGTAAAGCCTTTGCGGATCGCCTTGCCCGGTAAGATTGAGTCCCTCGCCTTCCAGATACGCAGCCACATCTACGGTTCGGAGACTCGATCGCATAGCGACAAAGCCGCCTTGCGGATACCAATTATGTGCGCTGAAACTGATGAGTCGTTCCGGTTCGGGAAACGGCAAGGAGCGGAGAATAACCGCATTCACCAGGCTGAAAATCGCGCTGTTCGCGCCGATGCCCAATGCCAGCGTAAGCACCGCCACCAACGTGAATCCCGGATTCTTGCGCAGAGCGCGGAAGCAGTAGCGCACATCGGCAAGAAAATCTTCGATCCACATCCAATGCCATGTCTCCCGTCCTCGTTCTTCGATGAGAGTGGCGTTGCCGAATTCGCGGTGCGCGCTCGCGGCAGCTTCTGCCGGCGACATTCCCGCTTCCACAAGTTCCTGCGTTCTCTCTTCAAGATGCCCGCGAATCTCGGCTGAGAGATCGTCGCAAAGATCGTTTCGTCTGCGTAGCTGCGTGAGCCAGTTCATGATTTTGCCGGAGCCAGCACGCGAGTCACGCCTTCGAGCATGCGCTCAAACGCCGAAACCTCATGGGCAAGATGCTTCCGTCCTTTCACAGTGAGCTTGTAAATGCGAACGCGTCGATTGGTCGCAGAGACGCTCCACTCCGCCGTGACCAGCTCATTTTTTAGCAATCGCTGCAGCGCCGGATAAAGCGATCCTTCTTCGATCTGCAGCAGATCGTCAGAGGCACGCTTGATGAACTGGCAGAGCGCATATCCGTGCATCGGCTGCAGCCGCAGAGTGCGCAGAATCATCATCTCCAGCGCGCCGGGAAATAGATCGCGTGGGTTGTTGGGACTCATTGGCTATTCCGTTCCGCTCGATCAGATCCCATTTTACTCAATACCTAGAGCAAACAGGTGTCCATCTTGCATTCAGTGCAGAGTCAATGGATTACGAGCAGATTGAACGCCAAGCTATGTTCACCGATGAACAGAAGTGCCCGAAAGTGAACGCCCGCCCGCATACTTTCTTAAAGCCTTCGCACTTTATCCATTTTTGTTGGGAGTTATCGCGAGTTGGAATAAGTCCTAAGTCTCTTCGCATCTGCCGCCATGAAGCATCGCCATGGACACAGCCTGTTGTGGTTCCTTCGATTTTAGGCTGAGCCTCAGTAACCTGTTTTGGGATTATCCCATAAAAGGTTCTATAGTCCGTCGCACGACTCGTGGGCAACGGTGCGGAAAAGAAGCTTCAGCAGGCCCTTTTGGAGGCGCGCAAGAAGGCCAACCTCAGCCAGGTGGAGCTCGCGTTGCGGCTGAAGCGGCCGCAGTCCTTCGTTTCCAAATACGAGCGTGGCGAGCGCCGTCTAGACGTTATTGAATTTCGCCAGGTCGCAGTCGCACTGGGCATCGATCCTATTCGACTTCTGCGCAAATTGTACGAGGAGATCTCGTGAAGATCGTTCACGTAGAAACCCTCCTCAGTTGTGGACCTTATTCACGATCGAGGCACTGGAGGCAAACACGAGCTTCATTGCATGACGCCATTAAAAAATGCGTATGGCCTCCCGGAAGCAGGTTGTTCACTATATATCCCGAAAGCGGCAAACGGCGTGAGGAAGGAAATGGCGTGGTTCCAATCAAAGCTGAGTTCATATCGGAACTGCAAAAGCGTGGGTGGGCTATTGAAGGAACAGCAAAAAATTATTTGGGAGCTGTCCTCGGAGACTTCGACGCTGTAGTTTCAGGACCGAAAGGCCCGATAGTCGCGGAATGGGAAACGGGAAATATCTCATCCAGTCACCGGTCAATGAACAAGATGACAATGCTAATCGCCGACGCGATTATCGCAGCGGGAACGTTAGTTATACCTTCGCGAAAGCTCTACGCCTACCTAACGGATCGGGTTGGCAACTGGCAAGAGATCGAGCCTTATCTGAAGCTCTGGAAGTCGGTACCCTGCAAGGAGGGTATTCTTGAGATAGTTGTCATCGAGCACGACGCCGAAAGCAAAAAGGTACCGAGAATTCCTAAAGTTACTGCTGGGCGCGCGCTTGGCTAAGAGACCTCGACGAAGTCGCTGTTTTGGTGTTGTTTGATGTCGCCGCTCTCAAGCCTCTCGGCGATTTGTGGAGCAAAGTCAATCTCTGTTCCCAGCCACCTGCGATTCTTCTTTTCACAGACCGCGAAAGTTGTTCCGCTCCCACCGAAAGGATCCAAAACCAAGTTTCCTGGAATCGTTGACATCTCAATTACACGGTCCAATAGCTTTGTGGAAAGAGCATTGGCCCGTCTATCCTTTGATTTAAATTTCCAGTGTCGCACCGGCGGGATGTCGGTCCAAACGTCCTTCAACGTAACCCCTCGTGGGTTCATTGCATCCCGATGCCCGCCATAATCCTTTACTTCGCCGCCGCAATGCCGACAGGTCTGAATTGGCGTCCGTATTCGACGGAACGTGGTGGGTTTGCCTTTTGTGTAATAGAGCAAGCTGTAATGGCTCGGGTGCAGACGGCCCGGAATAGGCAGGGAGGCCGAGATCTCGACCGCAATCCAGTGCCGAAACTCCATGCCAAGTTCCGTTAAATACGCGCCAAGAAGCACATTCCACTTTGGGAGGTTGTAAAGAAAGAAGGACCCGCCCGGCTTGATTGTTCGGATGCACTCCCTGAGCCACTCCTTACACCAATTGATGTATTCGGCATCGGGACGCAGATCATTGCAGTTCTCGCCGTATTCCTTTCCAAGGTTGAATGGCGGGTCAGCGAAGACAGTGTCTATGACTTCGTCCTTCAGAAGTGGTAAGAACTCCAAGCAATCGTCAGAAAACAGTGCACCCAATGAAGACACAAACACCGGCTTAAGAACGGGTTTCGAAAAATAGTGCTGGAAGTCAAAAGAGGTATTATCAAGTTTAAGAGTCGTTTGGCTCGACATGAGATGCGCTCCAGTCACAATAACCTAAAATAGGTTACGGATCAACGCGTTCTGTATTTCGGAAATAGTAGCAGAGACGAAGAGAATACGAAATCCGTCAACTCTGTGGAAAACCGGGCTGGCCAAGAGCATTTGGCGGAGCGCAGTTGGTTGCCGGGATAGCCCGCAGGATGCCTTCGCACGAACAAGTGAGATGCCGCAAGACGTTGAACAGCGATGGCATATCCCCACTCGGTTCGGGGAGAACGGGTTTTGGAGAAACGACGGTTCAAATTTGTCGGTCTGCGTGTTGATTTCTAAATTGGTTGTCGATGCATTTGAACGAACGGAACAAGCAGCCTGCCGCACTCGCACCTGACGATACGGCCGTGCGCGTCGCGCTGTGGCGAGCGCTGCACGTCGAGGCCGATTCGCCGCCGCACGTCTTCGAAGATCAAATTGGTTTGAAGCTGGCAGCTCCGGAAGAGGGATGGCGCAACCGTCCGGACATGAGTTCCTTCACGCGCCCTTTCCGCGCTTCCATTTTGGCGCGCGCTCGCTTCATTGAAGATCTGGTTGAGGAGCAAGTTGCTCACGGCATTCGGCAATACGTCATCCTTGGAGCGGGTCTGGATACGTTCGCGCAGCGACGGCCGGAGCTCGCCTGTCGTTTGGTCGTGTTTGAAGTGGATCAGCCTGGTCCTCAGGCATGGAAGCGTCAGCGCCTGATCGATCTTGGCTTCGGAATACCGCACTTCTTGCGATTTGTTCCGGTCAACTTTGAGGCAGGGGACGCGTGGTGGGATCAGCTACTGGCGTGCGGTTTCGATGCCTCACGGCCGGCAATTGTAGCTTCGACTGGCGTGAGCATGTATCTGACGAGGGAAGCGATCGCGGCCACGCTGCGGCAGGTAGCGGCGCTTCCCAGGGGCTCCGCGTTCGTAATGTCATTCCTCTTGCCGATCGAGTTGATGGATCCCGAGGTGCGTCCCGGAATGAAACGCGCAGCGGAGGGCGCGCAAGCCAACGGTACGCCGTTCATCAGCTTCTTCACGCCAGAGGAGATGCTCGACCTCGCCCGCAAGGCGGGTTTTCGAAAAATCCAGCATGTATCGGCGGAGGCGCTTGCGCAACGATACTTCGCGGGCCGAACTGACGGCCTTCGTCCGCCGAACAACTCCGAGGAGTTGCTGGTCGCCGGTACCTAAGCCCAAAGCTAACTCGCTATCTCGTGCTCAATCTCTCCCTGACGGTGTCTGAGATGTCCCATGATAGGTAACTTCAACTAGAGGTAATGCAAGAGATACAGAATCAGCACGATCAGCAAAATTGTTCCGAGCGTACCGCTGGGATAGTATCCCCATCCCCGACTATACGGATATACCGGCGCTGTTCCTGCAGCGAGAATCAGCAGAATGATGAGCAGAACCAGAATCATGCAAGCAATCCTCCCAGCATCTCTGATTCGGAACGCCGCTCAGAGGTTGGCAGAAAATGGCGTGGGTCTGCGCTACTTCGCTTTCTTCAGGTCGATTTTGCGAAACACGACGTTCTCAGGAACAATGAGTGTTCCATCCATCGTGTCTTCACGCGTGGCGGCCTTCTCTCGCCGCGTGCGTTGCATGCTGTCGATGTGCGACCGAATCGAACTCCTGGGTGCCGTTGGTTGCCGGTCGAGCAAGCGTGCTGGCTTTGCGCGTGGTCGTGTCGATCGCCCGGATCAGCGTAGCGCGAATGCTGCCCTCTTCGAGCTCGAGCAGGCCTTCCACCGTGCATCCACCTGGCGTTGTGACTTCGCTTTTTAGAATCGCAGGATGCAGGCCGGTTTCGAGCACCATCGATGCCGCGCCCAGCGTAGCCTGAGCCGCGAGCGTGGTCGCGAGATCCCGAGGCAAGCCCATGCGAATGCCGCCCTCGGCGAGCGCCTCGATGATGGTGTAAATGAACGCAGGACCACTGGCGGAGAGACCCGTAACTGCGTCCATCATCGACTCTTCCACCTCGGCGGTGCGGCCCATGAGCGCGAACAACTCCGCAGCTCGCGCGAGATGCTCGACGGTGGCAAATCGTCCTGGACAAAGAGCAGTCATTCCCTTCCCGATTCGACACGCAGTGTTTGGCATGGCGCGCACCACGGCGAGGCTTCTACCCAAAGCTGCTTCGATCGACTGCGTAGTCACAGCGCTGGCGATGGAGATGATCAGCGCATCGTCGCGCAGTTCGGAGCGAATCTCTTGCAGCACACTTTGGACGTACAGCGGCTTGACGCAGAGCAATACGACACCAGCGCCACGCACGGCGGCGGAATTCTCGGTTCCCACATTGATACCGAGTTGTTTCGAGACGCTCGCGGCCCGGTGTGCGTGCTTGACCGTGGCGCGCACATTCACGAGGCTCCCGTTCCCGCTCTTCGTCATAGCGGCCAGCAGAGAACTCCCCATCTTCCCTGCTCCAAGCACAGCGATGTGTTCTCCTCGACCATAACTGATGCTCATCTTCCTTCTCCTCTCCTGATTCCCGCACAAACAAAAAGACCTACAACGCTTTTGCGATGTAGGTCACTGGATGATGCCGAATTTATCTGTTCTTAGGCGTCTTCCATCCAACCACACCATCGCGCACACGCCGGCGGCGGGCACGGGATCGGCGGGTTGAAGCTCCGCAAGAACATGTGTTGAACTCTACGCTGACTTACCGGGTGAATGCAAGTGAATAACGGGGTATTCGGCTTGCGACGCCTGTGTGTGAATTTCGCGATTTCGTGATTTGGAAACCACCCAATCGCGGATCACCCAGGGTGCTAGACAGCGGGCGCAACAAAAAACCAACCCTTATCGCTTTACGCTGATTCCCAATTCTCGCAACTGCGCAGGGCTGACCGGCGTGGGCGCATCAACCATCAGATCGACTGCTTTAGCCGTCTTCGGGAATGGGATTACCTCGCGCAGGCTGTCGGCTCCGGCCAGGATCATCACGATGCGGTCGAGTCCCAGCGCAATTCCGCCGTGCGGAGGAGTGCCGTATTCCAGCGCTTCCAGGAAAAATCCAAATCGGGAACGCGCTTCTTCATCGGTCATTCCCAAGGCATTGAAGATCTGCTTCTGGATATCCTGGCGATGAATTCGTATCGATCCTGATCCCAGTTCGGTTCCGTTCAGAACGATATCGTAAGCAAGCGCGCGCACTGCTCCTGGATCGGAGAGCAGCTTTCCGAAGTCCTCCTCATGGGGCGAGGTAAAGGGATGGTGCGCTGCGTTCCAGCGGTTCTCCTTGTCGTCGTACTCGAACATGGGAAAGTCCGTGACCCAGAGAAATTTGTAATCCTCGGCACTTCCCTTCTTTGTGAACGCGCCGTGCTTCTCTTTGTATTTTTGCGCCAGCGCAAGCCGCAGCGCTCCGGCAGAGGTGCAGACAGCTTCTGCCGCTTTGCGCATGGCAATCGGGGAACGATCCTCGACCGGCGCTCCCGCAACCACTACGAGCAGGTCATCGGATTCTGCCTCGCACAACGCACGCAGCTTCGCGACGGAATCGGGAAAGCTCTTCTCCAGACGCTTCAGGTCGTCGATGACTTTGGCGGGAGACTTGAGGGCGGAGAGCTGCTTGTTGTCGTCGCGCTCTTTGCGCGAGAGCTCGCCCACCTTCGGAATTCGGACTGCAACCACCGGCAGCAGCGGATCAAGAGTCAGAGCATTCAGGTTCTCCTCGGTAAATGCCTCGCGCACGTCGCACATCGCCGGCAAACGCATGTCGGGCTTATCGATGCCGTATTTGCGAATCGCGTCGTCGTATTTCATGCGCGGGAATGGCGGCTTAAGCTCGATTCCAGCTTCGCGGAAGGCCGACACAAGGAACGCTTCGACCACTTCGAAGACACGTTCCTGAGTTGGGAACGACATCTCAAGGTCGATCTGCGTGAACTCCGGTTGGCGGTCGGCGCGAAGGTCCTCATCTCGAAAGCAGCGGACGATCTGGAAATACTTGTCGAATCCCGAGATCATCAGAATCTGCTTGAACAGTTGCGGAGACTGCGGCAGGGCGTAGAACGATCCCGGATATACGCGGCTTGGCACGAGATAGTCACGCGCGCCTTCCGGCGTGCTACGCGTCATGAACGGTGTCTCGATTTCCAGAAAGCCGCGCTCGTATAGCGCCTTGCGGATTGCCAGCGAGACTCGGGAACGCATGGCGATGTTGGCTTGCATCTCCGCGCGCCGCATATCGATGTAGCGGTATTTCAGACGCAGCTCTTCATTCGAAATCGCCGCCTCGGCGGGAGAAAACGGCGGCGTCTTAGAGTCGTTGAGAATGCGAAGCTCGTTGGCGATGATCTCGATCTCACCGGTGGGCAGATTCTTGTTGATGGTCGCAGCATCGCGTCGCTTCACCGAACCAACAACAGCCAGCACGTATTCAGATCGCACAGCCTCCACTTTCGCGTGGAGCGCCGGATTCCGCTCGTTATCGAACACCACCTGGACCACACCAGTGCGATCGCGCAAATCGATGAAAATCAAATTGCCAAGGTCGCGGCGGCGATTCACCCATCCCATGAGGGTGACGGTCTTGCCGGCATCGCTGGCGGTCAGCGTGCCGCACATGGTGCTGCGTTCGAGGTTTCCAAGCAGATCGAGCTGAGTTTCGGGCAAAGATGAGGTCCTTGTGTGCTAGGAGTAATCCTTCATCTTAATTGTGGAATCGGTAAATTGGGAACGGAGTCATTTGTGATTTCGTGATTTCGCGATTTTGTGATTTCGCGATTTAGTGATTTGGGACTGCAGATTGGCGCCATTACGCCGTTTAAAGAATTGAACACGGAGGACACAGAGGCCACTGAGGAAAGACTGTTTTGCCGGGCTTTTTCGCGCTTACGTCCCTCCAAGCTTTGCACAAAAAAAAATCGAGCGATCACCGATCACTCGACTCAATTACTCAATTTCAAAATTTATCAATTACTCAATTTCTCAGACGCTCACGGCCTGCTTCACCGGCACGGGGGTGAACCAGCCATGGCGGTCGCGCACACGGCCTTCGACGATGTCGAAGAATTCTTTGTGCAGCGCGCGCGTTACCGGGCCGGTCTTGCCATTGCCGACAACGATCCTGTCCACCGTACGGATCGGCGTGATCTCGGCGGCGGTTCCGGTAAAGAACACTTCGTCGGCGATGTAGAGCATCTCGCGGGGAATCATCTGCTCGACGATCGGGAAGCCAAGCTCCTTCACTAATTCAATGACGCTCGCGCGAGTTATGCCCGGCAGAACCGAATTTCCGAGCGGCGCGGTGTACACCGTTCCCTTGCGGACCAGGAATAGATTCTCGCCCGAGCCTTCACTTACATAGCCGTTCACATCGAGGGCAATTCCTTCAACGTATCCATTAAGAAGGGCTTCCATCTTAATGAGTTGAGAGTTCATGTAGTTAGCCCCAGCCTTCGCCATGGCGGGCAGCGTATTGGGTGCCATGCGATTCCAGGAAGAGACGCAGACATCCACACCTTCTTCGGGAGAATCGTGCCCGAGGTACTTTCCCCAAGCGTAGTTGCAGATGTAAACCTCCACCGGACAGCCCTGTGGATTTACACCTGCTTCGCCGTATCCACGCAAGACGATGGGGCGGATATAGCAGGGGAACACGCCATTTGTAGCGACAGTATCAACCATTGCTTGGACAATTTCGTCTTCAGAGAACGGGACTTCCATGCGGTAGATCTTGGCGGAATTGATTAGCCGCTCCGCATGCTCCTGAGCGCGAAAGATTCCGGCGCCATTCGGATGCTTGTAGCAGCGCACGCCCTCGAACACAGACGAGCCGTAATTGACTACGTGCGACATCACGTGCAGCTTAGCGTCGTCCCAGTTGATCAGCTTACCGTTATGCCAGATTTTTTCCGATTTCGGAATTGCCATGCGTGCTCCTTAAAAATGCCGTTCCCGGAGGAATAATGGAACTCCTTCATTATATTCGGACGCTCTGATCTCGAGACCATGAAAGTAGCTCGGAACGAGAACGATGGGGCGAGTGCGATGCCGCCGGGGAGCGGCTCGATCCGCAGACGACTTTCGCAGAATGGCCGTCGCGGCTCCTCAAACGATCTCTTCAAAGATGCCTATCAGCCGTTCCGATTCGGTAAGCGCTTCGCAACGTTTGTCGAGCTGGGAGTATTCGTCGGCAAAGCGATGCTTGAACTGCGAGTAGGCTTCGCGACTCTTCCACAGGTCAACTGTCAGGTAGGTTCCAGAATCGGCTTCGGCGGTTTGCAAGAGCGTTGTTTTCACATAGTGGGAGTCGCGGGCAAAGAGTTGAGCCCATGCTCCATCCGCACGATACAGTTCCTCAAATTCGGCACGGTAGGAGGACGAAACCTTGAATTCCCAAATGATGTGGACCATCGACTCGCGTTCTCCGATTCGTCCCAAAGTTCTTCGCGGTGTTGACATGCCAGTGACATTTGAGCGCGACCACGATGGTAGCCTGTTCGGCCCTGAGTAGCTATGCCTTCCAATTCGCTACACGGGACGCGCAGGAGGACGATACATGAAATTTCGAATTCTCAACACCGCAGGAGCTGTTGCTGTCGTGATGATGGCCGCTTCTGCTTATGCCCAGAAAACATTTACGGCTCATCTGGCCGGCGTTCACGAAACGCCAATTGTGGTCAGCACCGGAAGCGGTCAAGCGACTCTGACAATCAGCGACGACGAAAAATCCATCAAGTACGAGCTCACCTATAGCGGTCTCGAGGGAAACACCGTTCCAAGCGGGAAAGTGCTGTTCGCGCATGTTCACGTAGGCAGACCTACAGTCGCAGGAGGAGTTGCCGTGTTCTTCTGTGGCGGAGGAAATACTACGGCTACGCAGGCTGCATGTCCCGTTTCAGGAACAGTAACGGGTACATGGACGCCGGCCGACGTGGTTGGACCAACGTCGCAGGGCGTCGATCCTGCCAATCAGGGAGCCGATGAAGCGTTTGCGCGATTGGTAAAGTCGATCAAATCAGGCCTAAGTTATGCCAACGTACACACAACGCGAAGTTCAGGTGGAGAAATTCGCGGTCAGCTCTTGCCGACTCGCGATCATGATCACGACGGCGACGACTAGTGCTGCTGGAATTCGGACTCGCAGCCTTGCAGAGAAGGGTGCGAGTCCTTGACTAGCTGCTGAATGGCCTACATCTTCGTAACCGGATTCGGAGGCGGAGCTTGTCCTTTTGCGGCTTCTTCCTTCCGAACAGCGGATTCGGCAGCCTGAAAGCCAAGCTTGGAATGTGTGCCGTCACAAAAAGGCTTGGTTGTGCTCGCTCCGCAGCGGCACAGGGAAAAGGCGGGCTTGCCGGTCAAGTCCCATTCCCGGCCTTCTGCGTCCACCAGTTTGACTACGCCTTCGACACGATACGGGCCATTCGGCTTTACGGTGATCTTTACGTCAGCCATTGAGTTCAGTGAGCCTCCTGCACCAGTGTATCTGCAACAAGCCCACTGCCGTCGATACAACGGAAGATGCCGTCGAAAGACCCACTTCCTGATGCAAGCGACTGTGTAATGTGCAGCTGGACACGCTGGAAGCCGACTATCGTGTCTGCCTCTGTCTTCATCCCACATTGGAACTCATTCCGCCACTCAGAATCCCGCACCTGAGGACCGAGAGCACAGGTAGGGATTCTGAATGTTAGCTACATCATTTAGCCGCCGGCCAGCCATAAAGCCGCTTACCGTGGATTCGATTGCGAGCTGCCTTGCGGCGTGGTTTGAATTACCTCGAAGATATCCACTTCTTCGCCCGTCGGACGCGTTGCTTTCACTGGAGCGTGCTTCATCGCGGAGATCGATGAGTCGTTCACGGAGTTAGCAGACGACTTGTTCCCATTCGCGGCGATCTCGTCTGACATGGATGGAACCGGCTGTCCTGTCTGCTTCGCCAACTCGGTTGCTCTCGACTTGGCATAGACAAAGTCATGCCCGAAGAGGTCGCCAGGATAGAACCAGGCTTGCACCGCTGCGGGCGCGCCCGGTTGGGTGTGCTCGAAAAGTACGACCGGATTTCCAGTTGGTTTGCGCCGATAGTTGGGCACGGTCATCACCGTGGTGTAGAACTTGGTGTGATCCGAGTTCCAGATTTGCACAACGCTGTGCTCCGGATCGTCGGGCATCACGGTAAACAGATAAGTTCCCGCCGGCAGGACGGTTCCGGGAACCTCAACGGGCGCGCTGAATGTCACCTTCGTTGCTTGATTCCACTGATCAGCTCTGGCCGGCATGGCGAAGACTGCGAAGAAGAGAGCCAGGCAGCTTGCCAGTCCGAGAACGTGTTTTGTTTGCATATCCTCCATCCTCCTTGTCCTTCGAAATTCAGTTTGTCTCTGTTCAATGGGATGCCGATTGGAAAATAAATCGTGTTCTTAGACTTTGCGCGCGCTTCGTTGCAAACGCAACGACTTCTACCCTGCGGCTAGTTCTCTTTCGGGAATGACTCCGCATCCTACAGAACAGATCTAGACAACGGAGGTAAGAAGAATGAGGATACAGGCCATGGTGTGCTGCGCGATTTGTTTCGCGCTGCCTGCCTTCGCACAGACCTCGTCGAAGAATTCATCGAATGCGCAATCAAACAACGACAAGCCGCCGATCCAGAACGTAGGAGCGCAGCGTTCCCGCTGGGCAGTGGAGACGTTGAATTACACACAGGAAGCACGGCAGGCATTGTCAAACCACGACCTGTCAACTGCCAGGCAGGACGTGAATCTGGCGCTGAATCTGATCGATAAAATCGACAACGCGAAAATCGGCAATTCCAGTTCGTCTTCGCAGAAAGCCGATCGGCTGGTGCCCATCTATGCAGAATTCGAGCAAACCTCGTTCCTGCAACCGGTGCTTACCGCGCAGCACAAGAGCAGCAACGCCAATTCGACCAACAGTTCAGAAATGGCAAAGAACTCGAATAATTCGAATTTGCCGCAAAGCGACCGCCCGGAAGCGATTACCGCAGTGGACCAAGGTTACACGCTGATCGCTCTCGATACGAATGCTGCCAAGAACGATCTGCAGGAAGCCCAGGCTGACCTAAACAAGAGCGATTCCAACGACGCTGATCAGAAGCTTGCCGCTGTGCAGGAGTCGGTTGCACTTGCATCAAGCGAAGAGAATCGCCCGTTGGTGCGCGCGAGAGAAAACCTCGGACTCGCCGATTCTGCGGCGCAGAATAAGAATTATTCGCAAGCTCGTGCCACGCTTCAAGCTGCCGCGACCGCTCTTGAGGCATATTCGGCTAACAGTTCCGCAAAGCATGCATCCGAGGCGAAGAACTTGAGTCAGGAGATCAGGACTGCAACGCGGCAATCCAGCAGCACTTCCGCTGTCTCCCAGAAGCAGATTGATAGCTGGTGGAATCAAGTCGCAGACTGGACACAGCAAAGCAGCTAGGCATTGATCACGGGTCTCGCGAGCCCCTGTGCCGCGTGCGACTGTGAGGCGTCCCAGTTCGGGATTGTGGAGACTCAAGCGGGACCGAACAGGGATTCCTCACCCCATCAGACTAGGTGTGCGTGCGCCTGTTACTTTCGATGCACGCACCTGCTGAAACCTCTCAAGGCCGCCCTACAATGCTCGCATGCAGCTTCCCGAAATCGAATGGCAGCCAGTCTCGCGTCCAGAGCGCTATGGATGGCTGACTTTTTATTCCCTGCTTCTGTTTTATCTAGCCAGGCACTTTGGGGAGCTCACCATGTTGGACAATGTCCACCTGCCAATTCACGAAGGTGGGCATCTCTTCTTCAGCTATTTCGGCGAGACACTCCATCTTTGGGGTGGAACGATCTTCCAACTGCTGGTTCCTGCCCTGCTGGCAGCCTACTTCGTCGCTCAACGTCAAATTCCCGGAACCACGTTTTGCTGCTTTGCTTTTTTCCATAGCCTCACTGGCGTAGCAACTTATATGAGCGACGCGATTGCACGCGCCTTGCCTCTGGTAACGGTGGGCGCAGTAGCAGACGAATCCGATCACGATTGGTACAACATCTTCACCCAGCTCGGCATTCTGCGGCACGCCGTCCACATCGGCTCAGCGACGCGATTCGTCGCCTGGTCTGGAATGTTGGTAACGGTAGGATGGTTCGCCTGGCGCTCCCGTCAACAGGATGGTGCACAAACGTTGGCAGCCCGTGCTGGAAGTTAATCGCAGAGATTCATTGGGGAGAAAAACGACTAATCCGAACCACTCGCTGAACCCGATTTAGCGCGTGCGGTTTGCACACCGTCGGAATACAGCAGCCGATACACTGTCGCGTTGCGCATGATGGCCTGAACGTACTCTCGCGTCTCGCTGAACGGGATTGATTCGACGAACTCGTGAATGTCCCGATATGGACCTTGCGCCTGCCAGGCTTTCACGCGATCGGCTCCGGCATTGTAGGCGGCGAGCGCGTATTCCACCTGTCCGCCGAAGCTGTCCACCATGTGTTTGAAGTAGCGCGTCCCCAGTTCGAGATTTACGGTTGGGTCAGCGAGCAGTTCCTCGTTGAAATGCCGTATGCGGACTTCCTTCGCCAACTTTTTGCCAACAGGAGGAAGAAGCTGCATCAGACCCCACGCGTTTGCACGCGAGATTGCCTGCGGATTGAACTCAGATTCCTGGCGAATCAAGCTCGCCACGAGGTAGGGATCGAGGCCGTTTGCATTGGAGTAGCGCTTGAGGTCATTCCAGTACGGTTTCGGGAAAAGGATGTTCCACGCCCACTGGGGCATGTCGTCGATCTCGCCGGCGAAGTAGCCAGGAACGGCGCGCTTCAGCGATTGCAGGGCGCGATCGGGATGGTCCGCCTTGAGATAGACGCGGGCAATCTCGGCTTGCGCATAGAGTTTATCCGGCTCCGACTTCAGCTCCTGGACAGCGAAGTCAAAGAGCGCGGCGTTGGTGAGCAACTGCGCGCGAGCCACGCGCAGATCGTCGGGCGGGGCATCGAACTCGTCTTTGGCTACATCAGGCTGCTGCGGGATCTTGTCGAGCGCGAGATCGTGCTTGGACTCATCGAAACGGAAGCGCAGACGCTCGGCGGCCAGGTCTGAATAGTAGTAGTGGGAGAATCGGCGCTGCAGGAACGTGTAGTAATCGCCCGCAAGATTGAAATCGCCATCTTCTTCGGCTAATCGCGCACGCCAGTAGAGCGTCGCCGGAATCTCCTGGCCTGCGGGATACATCGCGATCTGCTCATCGAGCAGGCGCTTGGCCTCTTCTTTGTTGCCGAGGCGCAGGTTCAACCATGCCGCCTTCCAGTGCGAGTACGGCGAGTATTTCCCTTTTGGGAAAAGCTTGTACTGCGCGCTGTAGAACTCAATCGCGGTCTTGTAGTCCGGACGCAGCAGGTACATGTTGCTGGCCGAGAGCAGCGCGTCCTGCAGATACGGGTTCGCCGGAAACTTCTGCATCATCTGCGAGATGATCTGGCGCTCCGCGTCGCCGTCGTCCTTGCTGCGCGCGATCTCGTGCAGATAGTAAAGCCTCTGCGCCTCGTAGTCTTCGTTGCTGGCGGGGACTGAATCGAGCATCGCTTTCGCTTCGTCGATCTTGTGTGCGCCATAGAGAGCGCCGGCCAGCTTCACGGTCAGCTCCTGGCGCAAAGGCTGCTGACTCATGTCATTGCGGATGCTGTCGAGGATGGCGCGATATTCGTCGGCTGCCTGATCGTAGCGGCGTCCCTTCATCAACAAGTCGGCGCGCGTGCGGCGCTGTTCCAAAGTCGGAGTCGAGACCAGGCCCTGCGAACTAACCTTTACCAGTTCGAGCTGCGCCGCAGAAGCTTCTGCGCTGAGCGGCATCTCGGTGTAGAGATGGTTCCATATTGAAACTGCCTTGGCAGTCTGGCCGGCGGCCGCATAGGCGCGTCCTAACGCAAGCTCGACGTCGGGCTTGTTGTCGCGCATCGATTCCAGCAGGCGGATCGCTTCGTCGTTCTGCTTGGTCGCGAGCAGCGCGTCTGCTCGCATCAGATTGGCCTGGCGGATGAAGAGCGAATCCGGGTATTTCTCGGCGAATCCCTTCAGCAGGATTGCAACCTGGTGCTGATCTTCGGTTGCTGCAGCGCATTGTGCGAGGAAGAAGTCGGCATAGTCGGAAAGCTCGGCGCCCCGGGCTGCCGCAAGTTTTAATTCCTTTTGCGCCTGCGGATATTCCTTCGCCTGCAGATGCGCGTATCCAAGGACGAGATGCGCCAGCATCCCACCTTCGTCCGCACGATGCTTCAACGCATAGCGCTCAACTCCCGCATACGCTGCCGGCGATGGCTGCTCGAGCAACTGCTTCGCCATGGGCCTCAGATCGGACGATGCCACGAAGGCTCGATGCAGCTTCTGCCGATGTGCCGGAGTGATTCGGTTGCGGCTGGAGGTCTTCTTTCTTTTCTTTTGAGTCGTGGCGTGCTTGTGAGATTTCTTACTCGTGGACTGCGCCTGCACGAATGCAGGGCTCGCGAAGGAGATCAGCACACAGAAGGAAACAAAAAAACGAAAAAGCACAGCGGATTGGCGTCCTGAATTCAGCTCACCTATAGATTAGACCAAGATCAGCCGGGAAAGTCGCTTCCGAGGAGAGAACGGTCGTTATCAGCAAGGATTCGGATCACTTCTGAGTCGAAATACTTACCCGAAGCCGCGGGTGTGCCCCCGTACCGCTTCTCGTATGTTGCTCGGCTCTTCTCGATATCCTCGCGCAGCAGCTTGTAGAGAGCACGATTCTGCTTGCCTTCTGCGACCTTGGCTTGGTTGTAGAGCTTGATCTCATCGACCAGGAGCTTGGCGAAGCGTTGGGCTTTCTTGTGAATCTCCTGCTCGTCTGGAGGCACGTTGCTGAGTGAGGGTTCGGCGGTACGTGCGACCGGCGCAGCTTCGGCAGGGGCGGGAGCAGGGATAGCGGCTGCAGTTGGTGCTGACGCTTCGGCGCTTCCCTCCGATCCCGGAGCAGCTTGCTTTTTGCCGGCTTCATGCTCCAGCCACAGACAAGCAAAACGCGTGAGAACCTCGACTGCGGCATAGTCCGGAGGCGTCGACGCCTTGCTGCCGGAATCCACATAAAGCACTGCGGCGACCTTCTCCCTGACCAGGAGCGGGAAGATCGTGCACGAGTTGTCGTGAGGCGCTCCCTGATGCTGCGCGAAGGCCTCATCAAACTCCGCCATGGATCCCGACTGGCGCGATCGATCACGGATCGCCCGCGAAGCCAGCCCTTTGGAACCGTCGATTGACGTTCCGCGAATGTTCTCGTCGGCCAGTCCGCGCGCCTGCCATCCCGCGAGCGTCGTGCCCCGAACTACGAACAATGCAGCTCGTGCCGCAAATTTCGCTGCACCTTCGAGCAAACCTTTCAGAATGTCGGCCTGCGAATGTGCCTCGTGAATGCTGGAGACAACGGCCCGCAGCACTTCGCTGGATGATTCCCGCTGTGCCGAGGGGCCGGCTCCATTGCCAGAGGAGGCCAGAAGCGGCGCGATCTCGCGCACCACGTCTTCGGCAATCTCGCGGCGCAGATGCTCGACGTGATCGCCGAGGCGCTTGGAAGCAGCGCGCTCGACCGTGCTCCGAACCTGCTCGAGATCAGGCATGTGTGAGTGTTGCGTCAGGCCGGATTATAAGGGAATCGGGAGAGGTAAAGTCAGTACCGTCTGCGGTAGCAGATGGGTACGCCTCTCGCATGATCCACCCGCTAACGCGGGCGGTACTGAATTGTCCACGATTCGAATCGTCCTTCACTGCACCACGATCTTCGCCTGCATATCGTCGTGGCCAGGTCCGCAGATGATGCTGCACTGAACGCTGAATTGCCCTCTTCGTGACGTGTCGAGTGGGATCTCTGCCGGGCGTCCGGGCTGGATCGGCTCGTTGATGCCTAACTCCGGCACTTGAAATCCATGCTGAACGTCTTCCGTTGAAACGTCGAGCACGACATTCGATCCTTGCTTCACCCGAATCACCGCCGGCTCAATCGCGAACTTCTTCATGGTGACGCGCACATGCTGTGGCGGCCCGGAAGGCTTGCTGGTGCAGGAACTTAGGAGCAGTGCGCCAATCAGCGCAAAAAGATGAAATCTGGCTTTATCGGGCAACAAAGAATAAGTGATTAAACTAAATGCACGGGGAGTGCGTACTTGCATTTAAGATAACAGACTCACTTATTTGCGAGTCGTACAGGTATGAACAGTCTGGAAGCACCAAAAATTGCGGAGCCACAGACCGAAGAACTGGCGCTGGTAGAAGCGGCTCGCCAGGGCGATGTCGGCGCGTTTGAGCAGTTGATCAAGCGCTACGACCGAAATGTGTTCCGCATCGCGCAGCACATCACGCAGAACCGCGAGGACGCAGAAGACGTCGTTCAGGACGCCTTTATCAAGGCTTACCAAAACCTGAATCAATTCCAGGGCAATTCGAAATTCTATACGTGGCTCGTGCGCATAGCAGTAAACGAAGCCCTGATGAAGCTGCGCAGGCGAAAGACTAGCAAAACCGTTTCGATCGACGAGGACGTGGAGACCGAAGAGGGCAGCATGCCCCGGGAGGTCGCGGATTGGGGTCCGAACCCGGAACAGCTTTACGGTCAATCGGAATTGGGGGACATACTCCAAAGGACAATCCAAGGCTTACCCCAAAGTTTCCGCACCGTTTTCGTACTCAGAGACATCGAAGGATTATCGACAGAAGAGACGGCGGAGATGTTAAATTTAAGCGTCCCTGCCGTGAAATCGCGGCTTTTGAGAGCCAGGCTCCAACTTCGGGAGCGCCTCAACCGCTACTTCCAAAAAGGTAAAAGGGACGGGGCTAAGCCGCAGTGAAGTGCAAAGACTTCCTTAAAGAACTCAACGAGTATCTGGACGGCAATATCGACGTCCAGCTTAAAACGGAGCTGGAAGAGCACCTGCAGTGGTGCCACAACTGCTTCGTTGTCTGCAACACAACGCGTAAAACAATTGAAATTTACCGAGACAACGAAGTTTATCCCCTCCCCGACCCCATCCGAGATCGACTCCATCAAGCCATCGTGAGCAAATGTAAAAGCAAGCGGGAACACACCACTTAGTCTCCAAAATTGAAAATTGATGGACCTGCGGCCGCCCTCGGCCGGGGTGTTAATACAATTGCCTAGTTCTCTCAAGAAAAACCAAAACCCGCGCGGGGGCGCGCGTCGGTCCTGGCGTGGTCTGCTGGGGTCGCGCCATTAAGCGATAAACTGTGGCTGAGAGGGCCTTCCTCAAAGGCCTGTGGTACGGTAATGCGCAGAATATTTGCCTTACTCCCGCTGTTGTGGATCGCTGTTGCGATCTGCACACAGGCTGATTCCACGCCACAACCGAAAGTTCCGATTCCCGAAAGCGGATATCTCTCCGCTCACGAATACACCAATGCCTTCTTTGGCTTCACGATCCAGTTGCCCAGATCTGGCAATTTTCAAATCCGCGACTTCAGCCAGAAGAACAACACCCGCATCCAGCATTACTTGCTGAGCGAATCCTCCAGTCAAAAAAACTTCACAGAGTGGAGCATCACCGCGACTCAGGTCTTCAAAGATCCCGATCAGGAAGCCGAAAAAGCAGTTATGTTCCGCGACGCGCCGAAGCAGGACGGTCCGCAGGCCCTCAGCATCGGCAGGCATCTGTTTTGGAAAAGTGAACTTGATAGACGCGATACCAAGCCAAAGCTCTACCAGATCCGCTACGCCACTGGAATTGGTGGATTCGTCATTCAGTTTTCGATTTATTCGTACAGCGGCAAGTTGAAAGACGAGCTTGTCCAGAACATTGAGGCGATGAAGTTCTTCGATCCCGCGAACGTCAAGCAGGAACTCGCGAAAGATGCCCAGCCGTATCTGCCCGAAGCCGCGCGCTGGTGGCTTACAAATGCTCCACAACTCGACCTCGCGAAACTCGACCCCGGCACCCTGTTTGGCACAAAGTATGTGAATTCCAGTTTGGGATTTTCGTATTCGTTCCCGAATGCCTGGCGCGTTGCGGTCGGAGATCCTCGCGATCCAGCAAGCAGCCGCGGAGTAGGTTCTGCGGTATCGAATACGCCCCAGGCTTTCTCCGAAGAGTGCATTCGCGTCCTCGCCTCGGCAGTTCAAAACTCCGGAGATGGACAATCAGGATTCAATCCGCGCATCGTTATCGCCGTGGCGGATCCCGCCTGCTACGCCCCCGGAGAGAAGTATCCCGAATCGGCTTCAGACCGCACCGGACTTCAAGTGTTCGGTGCCAGTCTGATTCGCGCATTTGCCGGCAGTCCACTGATGGGACGCACAGCGAACACGGTGCGCGCCGCAGAAATCGGAAATCATCTTTTCTTTCAGATCCCCAGCTACGCTTCAGTGCCGGTCATCGGCTCCGCCTTACGGCGAAAGATCCATATGCTGTTCGTACTTACAAATGTTCAGAACTACTGGGTCATCTGGCTGCTGGAGAGCGATACCGAATCGGAACTCGGCAAATTGCTGAAGACCTCGATTTCGTTCGATTCAACCCCACCGCGGAACACGATGCCTTAAGGGCACGGCTCACCTCCCGCCGTTGAGCAGACGAAAAGCGGAGCAACGGATCACGATACAGGTCGGTTGCCCTTTTTCAACTCGTCCGCGAGCAGAATCGCTTCGCTGATCTCTTTCATAGATTTCCGACGCTGCCGGGCTTGTTTCTGGATCGTGGCATAAGCCTCTTCTTCCGTAATCCCAAGTTCTCGCTGCATGATTCCTTTGGCGCGTTCGACGAGTTTTCTGGTCGCGAGCTTGTCGGATAGTTGCGTAACCTCGTGTTCGAGCCGAGCCATTTCGATGGCCGCGCCGACCAGGTGACCGATCGTGGAAATCGCCTTTACCTCGCGCGTCGAGTAAACGTGGGGCTCGCGATGCTGCACGTTGATAACGCTCACTACGCGTCCGCGGGAGACGATCGGCACTGACAGCATTGCCTCGTATGTATCTTCCGGCAGTTCAGTGAAGACCTTAAAGCGCGCATCCTTCGATGCGTTTTGCGACAGGCTCACGATCTCGCGATTCACTGCAACCCATCCGGTAATTCCCTGCCCTACTTGCATCTTTAATCGATCGAGAACCTCGGGATGAGGATTCTTGGAGGCGCGAAGCACGAGCTCATCGTCTTCGAGGACAAAAATGAAGCACGAATCACAGCTCACCAGGTCGGCAACAAATTCAACAATTTCATCGAGCACCTCATGTAGGGGATCGGCTGCAGCAATGCGGGTTCCTAGAGTATGAAGAAAATCAAGTGCAGGAGTAAGGTTCAGGTTATCCATATCGAATTCTAGTCAGCCAGCAGCACAGACGAAGATGAATTTTCTGTATCGATGAGATAAGAAGATTCATTGAATCGTTTTACTAAACCTTCACAAAATTCCAGGACGGATCTGTGATTCCCAAATCCGTCCTGGCTGGGAGGACAACTACTTTCCGCTGGTAAGTGAGGCGACTTGCGGAGAGCTTTTCACGCTCGCAGTTTCAACGGCGGGGGAGGATCCGAAATAAACCGCCATCTCAGAGGCGAAGCACAGCGAGCGCACGTCCCAGCCCGTCTCACCCTGTTCGAGTTGAAGCGAGCTGGTTTTGCAGTCCGCGCTCTGTATATACCTTGCAACCGCCATCATGGAAGTACCTCTTCCGGATTCGGAACTCACGAGCACGTAAGGCACGGGCCCGCTGTGGAGCGCAACCTGATACGTTCCCGGCGGAAGCATGCCGGTGCCCCAGCGGGTTTCGTGCGTTACGGTGAACTTGCCAAAGGCCTCCTGAGACATCCCAGGTAGGGCCAGCGCAAGCAAAAGGAACAGACTGATACCTGTGGTTTTCACGAATTTCATTCCAATCTCCTGTCGTGACGCGGTGAGGAGCACACGAGTCCTGCGGACGATGTGCTCGGGTGTGCTTTCCGGTTAGTTGCGCGTTACGGCTCAGCTCGGAGAACAACTGCCGCCACGTGCCGGAGAGCGACGACTAACGTTCCGAACTGGGAAACAGGTTGCGGAACGTCGCGATCGGGAGATCAGCTTGGATGGACGCGAGCCAACAACAAGGGGTCTCGCTAATCAAGAACTTACAATCACTCGGCGAAGAACGCCAATCGAAAGAAATGATGGGACCGATAAATCGCGAGCAATTGCGCAGAGGCATACAATGATCGATACAGTCGCTCGGAGTCGCGGCCCATGGCAGTTCTTCTCGCGTTGTTGAATCGTGCAGTCGTTCGACTGATTCTGGTGGCTGTCCTGTTGCTGTTCGCGGTCGCTCTCGCAGGACAAGACAGCCCTTACATCCGAGTAGGTAACACGCGCGCCACGCCCGCTCCGCGGCGGCTGATCGACATTCTGCTGTGGAGTCCCGAGGCTCGCCGCAACCCGCTCCAAGCCGATCCGACGACAATGGTTGCTTTTGTTCGTCCGTGGCTCGTAAGCTCTCGGCTGTTCGATCTCATCTCCAGTCGCGCAACGGCTCGCGCAGGCAATACTCCGCCGCCGAGGACGTACCGGCTCACTCCCGATCCATTCAACTGGTCGCTCGCCAGTACATCTGCTGATGAGGACAACTACGCATACCTTCCCGATCTGCCGCGAGTCGGATTTCGCACCACTGCAGAGCGTCTGGCTGAGAACAATTCCGGGCCGCATCGGCCCGCTTCCGTCCCGGCAAAGTTCGATGTATCACGCATAGGCGAGCGCGACATCGGAGAAGGCATCAACTTTTTTTCGATCGAGAAGGAAGTGGCTCTGGGCCGCGAGCTATCGATGGAAGTGGAGCAGAGTACCCGTTTCTTTACCGATCCGGTCGTGAATGAGTACATCAATCGAACCGGACAGATTCTCGTACGCCACTCCGATTGCAAGGTACCGTTCACGATTAAGGTCATCGACGACGACGAAGTAAATGCCTTTGCTCTGCCTGGCGGATTCTTCTACATCAATACAGGCGCGATTCTCGCCGCCGATGACGAAGCCGAACTGGCTGGAGTCATGGCTCACGAAATCGCGCATGTCTGTGCCCGGCACGCGACACGCAATCTGACCAAGAGTGAAATCACTCAGTACGCTTCCCTGCCCCTGATCTTCTTCGGCGGGCCGGTTGGTTATGCTGTTCGCGAAGTCGCGAGCTTCGCCATGCCAATGTCATTCCTGAAATTCAGCCGCGATGCCGAGCGCGAGGCCGACATGCTTGGCATCGAGTATCAGTACGCCGCAGGATACGATCCGACGGCTTTCGTCGATTTCTTCGAAAAGCTGGAAGGCGAGGAGAAAGAGCCGCACAGTTTCATTGCGCGCGCTTTCATGACGCATCCTATGACCGAAGATCGCGTGCGCCGCGCGGAAGCAGAATTAGAGATGCTCCCAGATCGGGAAAGCTATATCACAGATAGCAGTGAGTTCGACGAAGTCCGCGACCGCGTCTCAAGGCTCACCCACGGGCGCGCCCTCCACGGCGGCCCGCGCCCTCATCCGACTCTACGACGCAGAAACGGGACCCAAGATTAGCGGAGCAAGCGACTTCCAGTGCTTGAGCTGCATAAAGAGTCAATCGTTCCGAGCGCGATTAGGTTGGAGCATTCCGGCGAACGAGCGTTTCGTGCTCGAGCACATAGCCATGGCGGCGCTCGGGAACGCCGATGCAAGCGTCTCGAGACGCCGAACGGAGTCGCTCCTTTCTCCTGCAGCGGTCGAACAATTCATAAACTACCAGGTGAGAGATTGCAGTTAAAAAACTGGAGGAGCGGAACCAGTTGAAATCGCAGTGGGGCGCACCTTTGGCGTGATGCGCCCGGCTATTCGTTCGCGTTATTGAGCCACGATCAAGCGATTCAAGAGGTACATCGTGGTGGTGCCGGTGATGGCGCCCGTGCCCAGAGTGTTTACGGTATTCGTCATTCCGGTTTGGTCACCGGAGATGAAGCCGCCGAAGACTGACGCTGGGCTTCCCGTACTCTGAACGACGCCGACACTCGAGTTATTGGCCGCGTTCGAGAAATAAACCATGACGTAAACGTCCTGTGTACCGTCGATCGTCAGTGCAGCCGGATCGGTGGTCACCAGGAACGGATTAGAGGCGCTGGTGCCCGCAGGAATGGCGATTGTGGCAGAAGCCTGTCCTCCCACCGTCACCGCAGCAGTCGAAACCACCGCCGGGCTTTGTGGCGCCGTGACGAAGAGCTTGATTGCGCTGATCGAGACTACGGATCCCGCAGTGAACTCCAGCGTGAGTTTCACTTTGCCGGCTGTATTCATGATCGAACTGGCGGGAACCTTGCACCATATCGAGTAGTTCTGCCAATTCAGGTTAGTGGTGAATGCGAAAGGAAACGGCGCCACGTTCGCGCCTACTGCGGAGCCAGCGGGCCCAGCAGGTCCTTGCGGTCCAATCGGACCTTGTGCGCCCATGAATCCTTGCGGTCCCTGAGGGCCGGCGGGACCTTGCGGACCGGCGGGTCCCATTGCGCCGGTATCACCCTTCGGGCCCTGTGGCCCAGGCGCTCCCTGCGGACCAGCAGGTCCGGCAGGTCCAACTGGACCTTGAGGTCCAACTTCGCCGACAGGTCCCTGTGGACCGGCGGGTCCCGCAGGACCCTGTGGACCTGTTGCACCTGTCCCTCCCGTGTCCCCCTTCGGACCCGGTATTCCCTGCGGTCCGGCTGGGCCGGCTGGTCCTTGTGCGCCTGTGTCGCCCTTTAGTCCTTGAGGTCCGGCAGGTCCTTGCGGGCCCGCGGGACCTTGCGGACCTGTTGCACCCGTCGCTCCAGTGTCACCCTTCGGCCCCTGTATTCCTTGCGGTCCGGCGGGGCCAACCGGTCCAACTGCGCCCTGCGCACCTGTATCCCCTTTTGGACCTTGGGGTCCGACAGCTCCTTGTGGACCGGCCGGACCTACGGGTCCGATTGCACCCTGCGGTCCTTGCGGTCCGGCAGGCCCTTGCACTCCCTGCGGCCCGCGTGGACCGGCGTCAGCCAGAACAACATTCAATTGCGGATCATGGCTGGTTTGGTTGTTCTCTTTGCTGTCGAAGGCGACGGAAATTTCCCCATTTGGAACCAGCGCGATTCCATAGTTCGGTTGAGCCTCACTGAGCCAATCGCGTACTAGCGGAGTGATGTCGAGAGTGAGGTAGTGCTCTTTCGATTGCTGCGACACTTCGACGTTGTTCAGTTCGACGACTCCGAGAAGTGGCTGGCTTTGTCCGCTCATTTTGCGCTCAGTCCAGGCGCTGCCAACGCGCTGCACATTGAACGATCCCGGATGAGTTACTCCGCTCACATAAAGGCGGACAGTAGCCTTGCGGACCTCATCTGCGGTTACGCCTGCAGGCAACGACGACAGATCGAAGCGGATGTACGTTGAGGACGAAGGCCCCTGCACAACGAGGAATGGCAGTTTGCCGAAATTCGCGTCCCACTCATTGGAGCAGAACGTGTCATCGCTGGCCGGAGCCTGAGCAAAGAGGCTCGCTGCTGACATGAAGACGGCGAAAAGTATGACTGCGACGAAGTGCTTGGCGCTGGTAAACATCTACCCTCCGTAGAGTTGCCGCTGACCCGGCGACCAGCTTCAGCGCGGCGCGCGCGAGGTCAGGTCGTCGTCAAAGCTCATTACTGGGGTATGGGGAGTAACTGGGGAGTATGGGGAGTGAGGGAGATGCCAATAACTGTCGGCGACAAGCATGCTATTCGAGGCTCAGATTTCAAAGGTCACCGAAGTACCCTGGCCATTTGGAGTGAGGAGCGGAATCAATGCTCGGAAGCACGAAAGTAATGCGTGCTTCAGTCGCTCGCCGAAAAGTAGCTCATTTTCAGTGTGACGAGAAGCCTGCATTGCCGCCTTGGCGTCTCCACGCAAGGTGGCGAGTGCTGCTTGAAGGATTCCTTGACTGCTGGCCGGAGTGCCCTTGCTGTGGGGCAGGTTCAGGAGCACTGCATATGAACGATATGGCATCCAACGTCACAGAAAGCCAAACGTGCCATGCTGCTTCGATCCATAAATTGGAGAGGACCTGTGGTTATCGCGGCGCTCATTTGCGCCGGGATCGGCGCCACTTTGGCGGACATCGACAAGCACAAGGCCAACAATTCCGGCACTGAAGAACGGCGTCTGATCATCCGTTCCGGAACTCTCTTCACCAAGGACGGAGTGCCGATTAACCTCTCCAGCTTCGACTCTGAGATCGAATCGGACAAGGCCGCTCAGGCCAATGCCGCACCGAAACAGATCAAAGACGTGATTGTGCTCTCTGGCACCGCTTTCATTCGGGCACAGGATTTGAGCAAGTTGCTGAAGACTCACATCAAGAATGACAAGCTCACCGACCTGGCAGTACAAACTTCCGGAGAAGAAATCAAAATTTCGGGCCGCCTCAAAAAGGCTATTCCCGTTCACTTCGAGATCAAGGGACCTGTAAGTCTGACCCAGGCCGGTCTCATCGATCTGCACGAAGAATCAATGAAAATCGACAAGCTGCCCATGAAGGGTTTAGCCGACATGCTGGGCATGGATCCCGGCAATGTTGTAGGTAAGGACTCAAACAAAGGACTGCAGGCTACCAAGAACGACATCCTGATGGATCCCGCTGAGTTGTGGGGAATGTCCGTCCACGGCAAGCTCACGGCAGCAAAAGTCGTAAAGAATGGCTTGATGCTCGTTTACGGCAGCGCGCCAACTCATGAAGTCAGGACTGCTCACCTGAACCGAGGCTACTGATTCGAAACAGAGCAAGCACCTGGTTCTTCGGAAGCAAGTTTGCATACGGCTGTCGTGCTATTCCGAATGCGCCCTATGTCGGACTGTTCTGCGGCTTCCGCATCAGTCTTTCCACAGAATGGAGAAAATCCTCAGCACGTGTCGATTCATGCGCAAACACGTTTCGCTCGACCAGCTCGGGTGGATTGCCCTTATGGAGTTCCAAAATGGGAACGTTGCAGTACTCGCGTGATTT